>Ga0315274_10000009_pt1 | contig 412277 bp, 403 predicted proteins | sample YL17G02_20_MG_FD_203700 | JGI IMG/M metagenome (GOLD analysis project Ga0315274, IMG submission 203700) | Sediment microbial communities from Yellowstone Lake, YNP, Wyoming, USA - YL17G02_20 | ecosystem: Environmental > Aquatic > Freshwater > Lake > Sediment | place: USA: Wyoming | collected... | reverse complement strand
GTACCGAGGGCGCCAGATGATTGAGTGCCAAGGAGTGTGCCTGAAGTTGAAGGGGTTACACGGACGTTCAGGTTTGCGGTGGTTTGGACGCGGTCGTTGATGGCGAATTTAGTGCTGGAAGTAGGAGAAGATGCCGCTGTTTTTGTAAGGTAGTCCTCCACGCTCCAGCCGTCAGGCGCGTTGTCGTAATTGATGTTCCACCACCAGTAACCGTCTGCATAGGTGGGGCCGCCAATCACGGTACCGAGGGCGCCAGATGATTGAGTGCCAAGGAGTGTGCCTGAAGTTGAAGGGGTTACACGGACGTTCAGGTTTGCGGTGGTTTGGACGCGGTCGTTGATGGCGAATTTAGTGCTGGAAGTAGGAGTTGAAGGAGTACTAGGAGTTGAAGGAGTACTAGGAGTTGAAGGAGTACTAGGAGTTGAAGGGGTGCTAGGAGTTGAAGGGGTGCTAGGAGTTGAAGGGGTGCTTGTTGAGGCATAGTAACCCATACCGGGGCACTGCGAAGGATTAATGAGGTTGTAATTGTGGTTTGCCGGGTCAATAAATACTTTTGTTGGATCGGATTGGATGATTACTTTGGAATTGGGGTCGAAACCGAAAGCAGTTTTGGCTTGGTCATAGGTGTAATGATCGATGGTATAGGTGGTGCTCGTGCCGACAGTTACCGGGATAATACGCTGTACCATCTGGAAATCAGTTGTTGAAGCTATAAAGCAGTTATTGTCTGAAGTGATTTGTTTGAGGATGGAGGACGACGGAGCAATGGAATCAGCGATCCAAGCTTCCTTCTTGATATAAGCAGGCGTGTCCCATCCAGCACCCGCCACGCGTGCAGTAAGCCCGAAGTAGATATTGTTTTGAATATTGTGACCGGTGCCTCCCCAAATCCCCATCAATTCGTTAAGACCGACAAAAGTGTTGTTTTGTATAATGTCGTTTTGGCCGGCAATTGCCCAGAATGCCGGGTCTGGAGTGGTAATATTATGGGTTAGATCATAATCAGAAGTCAGCCTATACCAACCAACAGTCCAAAATCCAATCGGCACATTATAGACCAGGTTATGAATCAGGTGCACGTTTGCGGCCAAGTCGAGCCCAAGATAGTCATCATCATGAATAATATTGTCTTGAATCAGAATCGGGCCGTACATCGGATTCTTGAAGAAAAACGCCTGCGGCATATGATAGATCGTATTCCCCTTGATCTCAATGTATCCGGTTCCGCCAGCGCCGACATCGGCCTCGTATATTTGCCGCGATAAAGTGGTCACCGCACCAAAGTGTTGATGATCCACTACCCCGCTCCACTGGCCTGGATTGATAATGTCGGACATGTCGTGCAGTTGATTATTCCAAATATAAATATTGTAGGCCCCGCCAGAAGTATAGCCGCGGTTGATTCGGATCAAGCCCGGATTTTCTCCGCCCCAAATCACATAATCGTGGATATTATTGCCGTTAATGGTAATGTCGTGAATATTATTAGGGCTAGTTCCGCCTTCTATATTGATACCTCCGCCGCTGATCTCCAGTCCTTGGATTACCCAGTAGCTTTTACTGATTTCAACCGCCGATTTTTTTGTAATTTTTATGGTGGTACCATAAAGTTCAGTGTAAAAAGAGTTTTGTGGAAAATCTGAAACATTCAGAACGGGATTTTCTCCGGGATAGTTTTTCAATGTGATTGGCTGTCCAGAATTTCCGTTATTGACGGTATATTTTGGTTTGTTGGACGCCCAGCCACTAAAGTCATGAATGCCAGCGAAAACATAAATATTATAATGGCAGGCTCCACCATTATCGCTAACCCAAGTTTCTCCTGCCGGGCAACTGGAACTGGCAACGGGAGTAGGTATGTTTAAATCTTGCTCCGTAGTATATACCATGGCATTGGCAAAACCGTACGTTCCTCCTCTCGCATAAATGAAATCTCCCGGGTTCACGGCCACGAGAGCTGGCCTGAATGTTTTGAAGGGCGCGCTGAAGGTGCCCGGGTTGGCGTCATTGCCGTCCGGTGCCACATAGTAGCAGTGACTGGTCCCGGTCGCCTCACACGTAAATACGACTTGGTTGCTCACCATGACTCCCACGCCAGACGATGTCCCCACGTTCCCCGCCGCGTCATAGGCCTTGACCTGGAGGGTATGGCTGCCATTCGCAACAGTTACAGTATCCCAGGAGAAAGTATAGGGAGAGGAGGTGCCGGTTTGTTTGAGGGCGCTGTCCAGGTAGAACTCAACTTTGGCCACGCCTACGTTGTCCGAGGCCGAGGCCTGAACCGTAACCGTGCCCGATACCGTGGCTCCGTTTGCCGGGCTCACGATAGAAACGGTTGGCGGAGTGGTGTCAGGCGGAGGCGTAGTTGTTTTGGCTAAATAGTCCTCCACGCTCCAGCCATCAGGCGCGTTGTCGTAATTGATGTTCCACCACCAGTAGCCATCGGCGTAGGTTGGGCCGCCGATAACGGTGCCCAATGCTCCGCTCGGTTGGGTTCCGAGAAGCGTGCCGGAAGTTATGGGAGAGCTGCGGACATTGAGATTGGCGGTGGTTTGGACGCGGTCGTTGATGGCGAATTTGGTGCTGGAAGTAGGAGCTGAAGGAGTGCTTATTGAGGCATAGTAACCCATACCGGGGCACTGCGAGGGATTAATGAGGTTGTAATTGTGGTTCGCGGGGTCTACGAATACTTGCGCCGGATCGCTCTGTATTATTACCTTGGAGTTTGCGTCAAAACCAAAAGCAGTTTTGGCTTGGTCGTAGGTGTAGTGTTCGATAACCGTAGAGCTATTTATTGTCAGGAATCTTTGGACGAACTGGAAATCTGTATAAGGTGTGATAAAGCAGTTATTGTCTGAAGTGATTTGTTTGAGGGTGGAGGACGATGGAGCAATGGGATCAGCGAGGGAAGTGGCCTTCTTGATATAAGCAGGCGTGTCCCATCCCGCACCCGCCGCGCGCGCAGTAAGCCCAAAGTAGATATTGTTTTGAATATTGTGACCGGTGCCTCCCCAAATTGCCATTAACTCATTCAGGCCAACAAACGTATTATTCTTGATTATTGCCTTCTGGCCGGTAATATCCAATATCCTTTGGTCTATTATTGCAGTGCCATACCCCCCTCCTGTGGGGTTCCAACTAAGCGGCACTCCATAAATAAGATTATGGACCATGTGAAGATTGGCAGTGTTCAGGGCTCCAAGCGCGTCCGAATCATACATGACGTTGTCATGCATTTCGACCGGACCGTACATCGGGTTTTTGAACATAAAGAGGTGCGGCATGTGGTAGATGGTATTTCCGGCAATTTCAATATAGCCAGTGCCGCCTCCGTCATAGCCGTAATAATACTCACGCGATAATGTGGTTACTGTTCCATAGTGCTGAGCATCGCTAACCCCAGTCCATTGACCAATTGCTGAAGGGTCAGAGGCGTCGTGCAGCTGATTGTTCCGGATAAAGATGTTCCAAGGGCCTCCGGTATCGCCTCGGTCTATCTTGATTAGCCCCACGTTGTTGCCGCTGCCGTTCCAGGATACGTAATCGTGGATATTGTTGTTTTGGATAATGATGTCGTGGGTCTCACCGGGGACAGAGCTGCCTCCGCCAATATAGACCGGAGCAGACCCCGTCAAGTAACTCCCATCCATATCAAAACCCTGGATGACCCAATAGGACTTTTTCACGACCGAAACAAAGCTGGCGAGCGTGCTGGGATAGGTGAACCCATTATAGCTACAATAAGGATTGACACTGCCGCTGCACGCTTTTTGATTGAGGGGTTTGCCGCCGGAGGAAGGGGCTGCGAAAAATACGGGTTCGCCCGGGTAGGTTTTCACGGTGATCGGATTTCCCGCGGCGCCGTTTCTTACGGAATATGCCGGGTAGGTGGATGCATAACCGCTAAAATCCTTGATTGATATAAGAGCGTAGCTGTCATAGCAACAATGGTTGTCTACAAATCTTTCTCCGGGCGCACAATTAGGCGTTCCCGGAGCAATGCTGCCGTCGACTCCCACAGAGGTTACCATCGCGTTATCCATCCCGTACGTTCCTCCCCTCGCATAAATGAAATCTCCCGGGTTCGCGGCAACAAGCGCCGGTTTGAACGTCTTAAACGGCGCATTAAACGTCCCGAGATTACTGTCGTTGCCGTCGGGCGCGACATAATAGCACTTTGCCCCGCCGACTGCTTCACAAACTGGAGTTTGTGCCATGGTGGGAGTTGCCCCGTTCGAGACTGTGACCGTGACCCCGGAGGATGTCCCTATATTCCCAGTTGCGTCATAGGCTTTGGCAGTAATGGTGTGCGAGCCGTTAGCGGCGGCTGTCGTATCCCAGGAGAAAGTATAGGGAGAGGAGGTGCCGGTTTGTTTGAGGGCGCTGTCCAGGTAGAACTCAACTTTGGCCACGCCTACGTTGTCCGAGGCCGAGGCCTGAACCGTAACCGTGCCCGATACCGTGGCTCCGTTTGCCGGGCTCACGATAGAAACGGTTGGCGGAGTGGTGTCAGGCGGAGGCGTAGTTGTTTTGGCTAAATAGTCCTCCACGCTCCAGCCATCAGGCGCGTTGTCGTAATTGATGTTCCACCACCAGTAGCCATCGGCGTAGGTTGGGCCGCCGATAACGGTGCCCAATGCTCCGCTCGGTTGGGTTCCGAGAAGCGTGCCGGAAGTTATGGGAGAGCTGCGGACATTGAGATTGGCGGTGGTTTGGACGCGGTCGTTGATGGCAAATTTGGTGGAGGTGGAAACGGGGGCACCCGAGACAAGTTGTAGAACAATGCTTTTTGTCCTGTCCATTGTCACTGAGGATGATGCGCTTTGACCTCCTTTCGAAACCGCAACGATATAGGGGTTAAAGAAGATCTTCGTGCCTGAAGCATTTTTAAATTCATCCAACACAGCCGTGGCAACGCCGTTATTGTCTGTCATGTTAGAAAATGTCTGACCTCCATTCTTGTCTGTAATAACAACCGAAGCACCTGTCACCGGAACGTTGTTTTGGTCTTTCACGGCAATTGCCAAAGACCACGCATAAAAGAACGAGGAGTACCTACAGATAAGACTGCCGTCGCCAATTGCCCATTTCGGCGCAGAGTTTTGACAGGTAATGCTTGAGCCCTCGAGTAAAGCTTCGGTCGCGGCATCGGGGTATTTGTTATCAATGAACTTAATGTATCGAACTGTTGTTGTAGTCGGATTCCAATCATACGCATAGAAAGGCAGAAAAGGACTAGCTAGATTAGCACCTGTCTTGAAAGTATTTGATTTAAGCTCGACAAGCGAAACACCCTCTTCGCCATGGAACCACCTGTTATTTGTGGTTAGGACGTTATTCTCAAATCGCAGAACCGACGGGCTGTGGAGCAGCGAAATTTTAAGCGTGCTGGCAGGCGCACTTGTCCCAGTTCTCACCGCCGTAAAAGCATTGTCATGCACATAAATATTGGTGCTGTTGCCCCCGTCCTCACTGGGATTCGTCCTAAACGCATGCGCCTCACATTGATCCGCGTTAGCAGTAACGGTGTTGTTGTAGACTTCAATATTCGATGCCAATTCTACCTGTATGCCGTAGGCGCCACCGAGCTCGCAAGGATTATATTCCTGGTTGCGCGGCAACTCTTGCACGCTTATGGTATTGTTATAGATCTTCGTGCCGCTGGCGTTGCCGCCCGTATAAATTCCCCTGCAAGAATAATTTCCGCTGCCGCAATTAATCACGTTGTCGTGAATTAGCGTTCCCTTGTCGCCATAACCCCCGATGGCGAAATCGTTCGTGTATATTGAGTTTAGACTTATCGTGTTGCCGTATATCTGGTGGGGTGGACCTGTCCCGTCGCTATTCACTATGATTCCGTTTTGCGGGCCGGCAGTAATGATGTTGTTATAAAACAAGCCTCCGTGGCCGGCATATTCCGCATAAATCGCCGCTCCATCATACGCCATCCTATTGACAATGGTTTTCACGTTGTCTGTGAGTACGTTGTCGTGAATTTTTAAGCCATTTGAGGGTGAACTGAGAATATTTTTTGCATTCGCTCCATAAACCGTTATATTCAGGTTCGCAATTTCTACGTTGACGTCATTTACGACGACTATGCCGTGAGCACCTGCTCCACCTCCTGTTCCTTGGACGATAGTGCCGTTTTTTACAATCGCATTGGTTCCGGCGCCATAGCGATTTACATCATAGACCTTGTACTTGCTAACACTCCAACTCCGTGGGCCTATAACCACGCCGACTGGCTGGTACCTTTGAATACGGATGTCGTCAAAATAAAGCGTCTGAGATGTTGAAGTGGAAGCTCCGGATATGCCTACTTTAAGATAGGCCTTAAGAGTGCTTGTTGGCGTGAAAGTTGTGAAATTATATTGAAAACCGCGATCGTTTACACCGGTTCTCTGCGCCCTGATTCCCGTGCCTTCCAGTTCTACATATCTGATAAAAGTATCGCTAGCAGTCCAGCCAACGCTGCTGTAAGTCATAAACGACAAGCTGTAGGTGATGTTCGGCTGGAGAGTGACTGGAGAAACAGACCTTATATATTGGTCCTGGGCGGGAACAGGGACTTTAACTGCATAGGAGCCGGAATACACCGTCTCCGGCTGGACAAATGTTCCTGCGGCTCTCTGCATCGTAGGGGCGTTTGTAAAATTCCAATTATCCGCAACGGCTCCGCTTCCGGACTCAAAATCGCCGTTCGGAACAGTGATAGGCGGAGCATTGTCGTAAGTTATCGTGTGACCGTTCAAATCAAAAGTTACGTTCGGAGCAATAATGGCAAAACAGGTGCCGGACGAGTTGACATTATTTTGCAGCACATAGGTAGTGCTTGCTTGGTCCAAATAGCCGCACTGCGTTATGAGCGAAGCTTGTGCGCTCGCTCGACCAACACCAAATAACAAAAAAAGGCCCGCCGCACAGAATGCGGTGAGGACCGCGGTATTTCCGAGCCGTCCGGTCATTTACGGGTATTATAGCATAACCCCCCGCCGTTTTCGGCGCTCACCGTAACAACCGGGAGCATCTGGTCGGTGTGGCTCTTTTTTAGACCAGAAATAAGCGACTTAATCGCCCCCGGTTAGTCACCAGCCGGTCTATTTTTTGAAATAAGTTCAAAATTCATACCTAAAACGACAAAATCTCCCACGGTTCGGCCTCTATAGGAATCACACGCCTTAAATTTAAATTCAAAGCCGATAAAAGTCAAAAAAGAAAGCCCCGAGCTTCATGCTCTGGGGCTTGTCACTCCGGCGCTAATCGCCGGAGTGACCATCGGGACCGGGTACCGGTTCAATGGCCGGCGGCAGCGGCTCGCACTCTTTAGGGTATTCTGTTTTTGGTTCGGCAACTTCTCTCTCGACTTCGCGTGGTTCTTGCATCTTCCCTCCTTATTCGGGTCTCAAGATTCAAGCGATATAGAAAATATCATAACCGACGGCCAAATATAAAGCAATGGTTAGTTTATTGAACTTTGGTAAGCGGACAATTTTTGTGGTCATGAGGGCGTGCCCCCACACCCATTGTCCTTGCTCCAACACCCAAACTATTAAAAGAGGTTCACACACTAATTCCAGTCTTCGACAGCGGGCACTGGGAATGGGTGTGGGGGCGTGCCGGACAATAGTTGCGGCCGTAGTCAATTAAAAGGTAAGTAATCTTGAACCAATCTTTTCTGGGCACGATTTGCATCAAATCTTTTTCTATTTTCTCGGGGTCCTTTTCTTTTGTAAGCCCGAGAAGGCGTGAAAGCCGCCTAACGTGCGTGTCAACCGCAATTCCCTCTACGACACCGTAAGCGTTGCCCAAAATGACGTTCGCGCTCTTCCTGCCGATGCCGGGAATCGTGAGCATTTCTGCCATCGTGCGCGGCAAGCTGCCGCCAAATTTTTCCTTCACGACTTTCGCCGCCGCCAGGATATTTTTGGCCTTGGCGCGGTAAAATCCGGTTGATTTTATATCCTGCTCAAATTCTTTGGGCTTGGCCTTTATGTAGTCATTGAGCGTTCTGTATTTTTTAAACAGTTTGGCGGTTACCTCGTTCACTTTTTTGTCCGTGCACTGCGCGGAGAGCACGACGGCAACCAAAAGTTCCCAATTGTTACCGTAATTCAAGACCATCTTGGCGTTCGGAAAAAGCTTCTTTAGAATCCTGATAATTTTTGCCGCTTTCGTTTTTGGTTTTAGCAACTGAATACTGGAACCCATAATCACATTATATAAACTACATACCCCCTTGCTCAATGCTTGACATTTATAGCTGGTATGCTATACTTACTTTTGATGGACCGCTAGTGTCGTGGGGCAAGACTAGGCTATGACCACGACGACTCGCGGCCCAGAACCGGGCCAGCTGCGCACCTAAATCAACATCGCGCAGACTGGCCCTCATCTTTTATAGTATAATTTTGAGTTAGTGTATGGCGAGAAAAGTACTGCAGAAAAAATTCTTCAATCGATCGACGCTTGTGGTTGCCAAAAACCTCCTGGGCAAGTTTCTCGTTAGGCGCCGTCGCGGGAAAACCACGGCGCTCATGATAACCGAAGTTGAGGCCTACGACGGGCCGCGCGACAAAGCATCGCACGCGAGCCGCGGACTTACGCCGCGCACGAAAATAATGTTCGGCGAGGCCGGACGTTTTTATGTCTACTTCACCTACGGGATGCACTGGCTGGTTAATATAGTAACCGGCCCCAAAAATTACCCGGCGGCAATCCTCTTGCGCACCGGACGCGCCGCGGATGGAAAAGATGTTAAAGGCCCCGCCCGTCTCGCAAAGTATTTGAAAATAGACAAGCGATTCAACGGAAAACCCGCCAGCCGGCGGACCGGCCTTTGGCTTGAAGACCGGGGCATAAAAATAAAACCGGCGCAGATAATAGCCGGCAAAAGAATCGGCGTTGAATATGCCGGCGTATGGGCTAAAAAGCTTTACAACTTTCGTTCGAAGCTCGAGCGCTAGAAACAGAAAACCATCGGAACAATCCAGCGGCCAAGGGGAGTCGTCTCACCACGGTAAAAACGGCCGGGCTTTAAGGTTTCCTTCGTTGGGAAAATCCAAAGGGGCGGCCAAAATTGCATTTTATACCTTGCCGTGATAATACCAAGACAGATGTTTGAAGAGGGGGTGATTACAGATGGCGCGTTTCCTAATCGCGGGAGATACACATGGAAATATTGACCTGCTTTACAGAAAATGGAGCGAAGTTACCCATGATGGAGCGCTGCCGGTGGACGCAATTTTGTCTGTCGGAGATTTCGGCTTCTGGCCGAAACCCATAGGCGGTAAAGAATATGATGTATATCTGAGGCATAGTTCTTTGTCGCCGGATATTGATTTGCGCACGAGCGCCGCCGGATATATCGGCGATTTCCACAAATACCTTCGGGGCGAAAGCAAAATTCCAGTTGATACTTATTTTATACGCGGTAATCACGAGGACCAGGAAGCGCTGCGCCACCTTGAGATGGGCTTGGGTATTTTGGAGAATCCGGAGATACGGCAAATAATCCCGCGTTTGTGGTACGTTCCAGACGGTGTTGTTTTTGAACTCGCTGGCGTTACGATTGCCGGCCTCGGAGGCAATTATGGCGCCTCAACCTGGCAAAAACCCTACAATAGCCACTCTCGCAAGCTGAAACATTCAACCATGGACCGCTGGAAACTTCTTATGGAACAACGCTTTGACATCCTGATTACTCACGATGCGCCGACGGAAACAAGTATTGAAAGCGCATTTACTTCCGAACACAAAGAAGTAGGCAATCCTCATATCAGAGAACTTATTGAAAAATGCCGGCCAGCTTGGGCGTTCTTCGGCCATATTCATACCCCGTGGGAAACAAAGATCGGTAAAACCGAGGTTTGTTGCCTTGCGCGAATCAGCGCGGACACGTACGGCAATCCGCGCAATCATTTCATACTACAAACCTAATCCCGATGCGTGTTTGCGTTGGGATTTTTGTTTTTGCTTAGGTGTGGAGATAAAAATTTTTTATGTGCCCATTTATGAAAAATTACTCTTGGGAACGTAAGAAGTGATGTGAACCAACCTGGAATTAGAAACATATCCTTTAAATTTTAATATTATCGAATCGCTCTCTCTTCTTGCAAAAGTATTCTCTTTCTCTTCGCGCCGCGGTTATAGCCGCCAAGAGTGCCGTCGGAGCGGATGACCCGGTGGCAAGGAATTTTTACGTCCCAATTTCCACGCAAAACATTGCCGACGGCTCGGTAAGCGCGCGGTTTGTCTGCGAATTCGGCAACGTCTTTATAAGTTAAAACCCCGCCTTCCGGTATTGCAGAAACGATTCTCAATACCCTTTCTTTGAAGGCGGGGTTCATTGTTGCGGGCTACTTATTCTCCTGGCCAACGAGGCTCTTCCTTTTGCTTATTAGATAGATATAGAGAATATCCAACACCGCAATGGTGTTCAAGACGAGTATCAACACAAACCAAAGCTTGTCCTTCAAGCGTGCGGCTTTCCATAAAGCCACCCCTTTCCAGGGCAGAACCCAAAGCACCAAGAGGGTTAGAAGAACTTTATTCTGGGAAAATAGCTCTAACATAGATAGAACTGACATTGCCCGACCTTTTCCTAGTGTTAATTTACCTTAACATTTTTTACCCGTTCTTGCACATCAACCCTTAACCGGCAACACACTTATTTAAGGCGTTTACTTGCGCGTTATAGTCGGATATCGCGGCCTTGACCTGACCGAGGAAAGAATTATGTTGCGCGACAAGCGTGTTGTACTGACTAACTTTTTCGTTGTGCCGAATAACCCCGGCATAATTTCTCGGCTCGTCGCTATCTATCTCGCTTTTAAGCGAATCAAGCTGATTCTCCAAACTATTAAGCTGGATTTCTTCGGCGTCAATTTGCGCCTTGAGGGCCGCGTCCGGTTGCGGGCAGGCGGAAGCGGGTTTGCCGAAGATTTGAACCTCGATCCAGGTGCTCTTGCCCTCGAAAATCCCCTTCTTTACCGCCACGCCTATTTCCTGATATTTGGCGTTTAAAATGTTGGCGCGATGGCCGGGGCTAGCCATCCAAGCGTCAACCAATTTCTCGTCGCTGCCGAAATATCCCATTGCCAAATTTTCTCCCAAGGCGACGTAGTCGTAGCCGACTTCGCCCGCAACCTGCTCCGCACCCGAGCTCGATGGAGAAACATGGGCGAAATACTGCTTGGCAAACATATCTTCTAGCCGCAGGGAAGCGATTTTATCCAGCTGGTCGTTTTCCGCAAGCGGCGGCAGGTTGCCGCCTTCTCTTTGTGTGTTTGTCCATTCTATCGTGCCGGCCCTGGTTAAAACCTGCGTCGCGGGAACCTGTGCGGGCGGCGAGACGCGCAACGGCGGCGGAGCGGCAATTTCTTTTTTAATCTCGTTTATGGCGGCACTGATAGCCGCCCCCTCAATCTGCTGTAACTTAGGCGTGAAGTACTTGATTATGCGGTCCTTGAAAACAAAGCTCAGCGCGACAGCGGCCAACAAAAAGACCAGGAGGGCTGTTTTTAGTTTTGCCATCATTCCCTAACGATAACACTAAAAATAAGACGCTTCATCCACAAACTTCGCATCCTCTCCTGCTGCCGTCTACAAAGAAACCACTTCTTCCCAGGGCAGATTGGGTTTTCCAAAATGCCCATAGGCGGCGGTTTGCAAATAGATTGGCCGGCGCAAATTCAGCCGTTCAATGATTGCCGCCGGTCGGAAATCGAATTTTTCTTTGACCAGGCCGCTTAGATCATTCCCTTTTTCGTCCACGGCTTCTACCATAAGCGGCTCGGCCCTGCCGATGGCGTAGGCAACCGATACCAGACACTTTCTCACCAAACCGCTCGCGACAATATTTTTCGCCGCAAAGCGCGTCATATAAGCCGCCGAGCGGTCCACTTTGGTCGGATCTTTGCCGGAAAAACACCCTCCGCCGTGCGGAATCAATCCGCCGTAGGTATCAACCATTATTTTTCTGCCGGTAAGACCAGTGTCGGCATCAAAACCGCCAACCACGAACCTGCCCGTAGGATTCACTAAAATTTCAACCTGCTTCGCGTCGCCGATAACGGGAAGTATGAGGTGTTCTTCCAGTTCCCTTTTGATAAAATCCTGTGACGCCGATTCGTCGTGCTGCGCGCTTACAAGAATTGTTTTGATACTGTCTCCCTTAATCGTCACTTGTGTCTTGCCGTCGGGTTTAAGCCAAGAAAATCTTTTATTGTTCTTTCGCAGCCGTTCAAGGCCGGACGCCAATTTATGAACCAGCACTACCGCTTTCGGCAAAAACTCCGCGTTCTCATCCGTTGCGTAGCCATACATAATCCCCTGGTCCCCGGCGCCGCCGCTATCAACCCCCTGGGCAATATCTGGAGATTGTTTGACTATATTCGGGATTATTTTCAAATCTCCCGTGTAGCCGATATTCTTATACAAATCCCCGGCAATTTTTCCCGCGTCAAAGTTGGCCTTCGTGGTAATTTCTCCGCCAACTACGAGTAAACCGTGCGAACCAAAAGTCTCTATAGCCACGCGGCTCTTAGGATCTTGCCTCAAACACTCATCAAGAATCGCGTCCGATACCTGGTCGCACATTTTGTCCGGATGGCCGGAAGTAACGCTTTCAACCGTATAACTTTTCGGATTGTACATATTTTAAATTTTATTTTATTGCTAATGATTGTTTGAACAGCCGGATTTCACTACTGTTATGCACCAATTGGTGTATAATCGCAGTGAAGAGGGGGTGCGGGAACAGCCCTTCCCAAGACAAAACTCTTTCCGAAAAGGAAAGAGTTTTGTCTTTGACATTTATCTTTCCTCGGGGCCGCCTTCGCGCGAAGCGCTTCGGCGAGCCAAGGCTGGAGTTAGCACCAGAGAACTTCCTCACAAAGTTCTTGGTTGTTGCCGGATCGTCGGGCCAGTTCCCTCCCCGGACTCTGGATAAAATCTACTCTATTGTCTGGATAATTATAGCAAATCCACGGAAAGACGCCTGTGGATATTCTATTTTGCAGACGAAGAGCCGCTAATCGACAACAATTCGACGGTAAAATGCAGCGTTGAATTTGGCGGAATGGCCGCCAAAGACTCACTGCCGTAGCCGAGCTCCGGCGGAATAACCAGGCTTCTTTTGCCGCCGACTTTCATACCCGACAAACCCAAATCGAACCCCAGAATAACATCTCCTTTGCCCAAAGTAAATTCAAAAGGTTGGCTGCGTTTGTAAGAACTGTCAAATTCTTTGCCGTCGTCAAGCGTACCGACGTAATTTATCTTAAGCACGTCGCCGCTCTTTACCTCCTGGCCGGTACCTGCGGTTAAATCCTTTATTTTTAACATGGACAATAATTTTTGTTGTTCATCCGCTTGAGCCCGCAACTTTTGCTCTTGCTCAAGAATGGTCTGACGCTGGCTCTGCTCGTCCCAATGACGATTAAGCCAAATCCCGCCTCCTATCAAGAGCACCGCAATAATTATAAAAATCGCTATTCGTACCATTATGTTATTTTTGAACCTGGCTGAACCTCTTTTTCGACCGTTAAAATGACTGGTTCACCGTTCGCGTCGTGCGCGGCAAGGAGCATGCCCTGGCTTTCAATGCCCATCAGGGTCTTTGGCTCCAAATTCGCCACAACGGCAATTTCTTTATTGACTAAACTTTCCGGCTCGTAAACCTTGCCGATTCCGGCAACAAGCTGTCTCTCTTCGCCCCCCAAATCAACTCGAAGCCTGATAAGCTTTTCGGAGTCCGCGACTCTTTCTGCCGCAAGTATTTTACCAACACGCAGGTCAATCGATTTAAAATCAGCAAAGGTCATTCCTGACAATATAGCAAAACAAAGCAAATCCATCAAAGCCGGGCGAGTGAGAAATCAATCCTTGTTTTTACTTTCTATTTTTTGCTCTTTATGATTGTTGTTCTTCATTAAATTGTTTATAATGTTCGCCTCTGTGTTTCCCCTAAAACCGCTGTCCAATTTCGGCTGACTGTCGTCCGATTTGTTTGTCTTCTCTTTATCATTAAAGTTGGGCGAACTGCTGGCAGATTTAATCCTTACGCCGTCTCCGTTTCCGCGTCCGTCCAATCCTTTGGAGCTGCTCGCTGAACCATCTGCGCCACCATCGGCCGACAAAAACTTGTCACACTGGTTATGAAATTTCTCCGTAATTTTCGGCTGCGCAAGCAAAACCTCTTTGACATTCGGTGAGCTGGTGCTAATAAGTTCGTCGAGGGAGCGGCAGAATTTTGGCAGCCGCTCCTCCGAGTAATCCCTATCACCCGCGGCCGCAAGCGACGCCTTTATATCCTCTCCAAAATCTTTCATTGTTCGAGCTATTTGTGCCTCGTTGGCTTTGACCGATTCGTTCTTTAAAATCTCAACCTCCGCAAGGCGCCGTTCGGCAAATTCGATATGCAAATCCGGTTGCACTTCTTTTTTGGAAATGGCGAGCTGCAGAACTTCGCCGTACAGCTTCAAGGGGTAGAGCGGGCTCTTCGGACCTACGTTCTGCCTATCCGCGTATACGGAGATTCCGCCGGTAATGCCAAATGCCACGAGAATGACGGCCAAAACTTTTGTCGCAAAAACAAACTTCCTCGCGGGAATCGTTTCGCCAAACTTATGTTTGTAAGCGGACAAAAACAAAACGCGCGTTCTTTCTGTAAACCCCTTTTTGGGCGCCAAAATCGTTTTTAGCGGCTTCGGCAACTTATCTTTATTGAAAAATCCGAACATTTTAGCTAATGAAATTTTTCCTTATTTTTTGCTTTAGGCGGCTCGCGGCAACCCGCAAGCTTCCTTCGGATTTACTGACGATTTCAGCAATTTGCTTGTAGGAAAGCTCTGCGACGTAGCGCAGCTCAAAGAGGTTCTGTTCGTCGTCGTCAAGCGAGCCAATAAAGGCTCGCAGGCGATCTGTTTCGAGCCTGGAATCAATGGCGCGCTGCGGATGTGCCAATGAAGCGCTCTCGATTACGTCATCCGAAAAATCGGAGAATGGCTGAATTTTCTTCTCGCGATAGTAATCAATAAGGTGGTTACGGACGAATCTCCAAAACCAGACCGGAAAATTCCCTTTCATATCATCAAACGTGTCAATCTTCTCCAAAAGCTTCACAAAAATTTCCTGCGTCAAATCTTCGGCAACATGCTTAAGGCGGATTCTACTGAAACAAAATCCGAAAACTTTCGGAGCCAGTTCGTCGTAGAGCGCCGCAGCTGCCCGGCTGTCGCCTTTTTTCATCCGACAAGCCAGCCGATTCAATTTACCGATTTCAAAACTAAACTCCATAAAAAGATACGATTTTAAGCGGGTATTGTTACAAATGCCCCACCCAGCGGCTTTTTTTATCCTCACGCCCCATGACACTTTTTATACTTCTTGCCATAACCGTATAACTTTGCTATTTTTTAGCCAGCGGTCAGGGAAGTGGCCCACCCCTCGACAGTCCGGCTCGCGAGCGGACGCGCTGTTGGCTGCCGCCAGAGTGGATTAGATACCCACCTCCGTGTGGATTCGTGACCCACTGCATTCTGGCGGCTTTTTCTTTTATCTTCCGTGACACCTTTTGGATTTATTCCTCATCCCACGGGATTACTTTTAAATTCGGCCAGATTTTTATCCATCTATCAACCTTATCTTGATAAATCTTTTCAGTAATTTTCGCTTTATTCGCCCTCACGACCATATTAAGGAGGTCGTCTAAACCGAATGGTGCATATATTTGGAACCGACCATTTTTATCTTTTCTTACTCCGACAGATGTCGCCGTCGTTGGCCATGTACGGATCGATTCTTCAACAGATTTATATTGGTCGATTGGTCGTCCGAAATGTTTTTCATACCAAAGATGCACTCTTGCCTGATTCCGAATTTCCACCAAAACAGGAATACCTTTAAATACTTCCTTACCTTTCTGGATAAAAACGTCTTCGGCTTCGTAGGAAATATCATCTGCATCATAATAAACCAGGTCATAATCTTTTATGCCGTTCTCTGGATCAAAACCATGCTTTACATTCCAAACAGTCTGTACGATGCCGCCAGCACCAAGGTACCAATTTGGCATACTTAAACTCTCTGCTCTATTCAAGATTAGCTGAACACTCTTGTTTTTTTCCAGTATTTGCAATAATTGTTCTGTCTTTGTCATATCATCGCCCTCCTACGCCCCGTGGCATTTCTTATATTTCTTGCCAGAACCGCAGGGACAGGGGTCGTTCCTACCGACTTTGCCGGAAATTTGCTGATTCTGTTTTTGCGGCCGAACGGCGGCAGCCGAACCGCCCCCTTGTCCGGCAAACTTAAATAAGTTCATAAAAATCCAGCCGTCAAAATTGTTCCAGAAGTCTCTGTAAAGCCGGTGGGCCTCACCGCGGTACTCCACAAGCGGGTCTCTTTGGCCGTACGCCCTAAGCCCGACGGATTCGCTCAGAGCTTCCAGATCTTCCAGGTGGTTCATCCAGAGCATATCAAGTATGCCGAGGGCTCGCCACAGCGACTGGGGGTCTGCGGCAACCTCTTTGCTTCTATTCTGAAGCAGCTCCTTAAGTTTTTCGGCGTCCGCACCATCGGGCCAGGCCGCTTGTTTTGTTGTAATTCTCGTCTCCTCAAAGATTTTTTTGAGGCTCGGCTTTTCGCCTTCGACGGCGGGCATGTCTTCCAGCGAAAATCCCTGATTTATCAGCGATTCTAAGTAACCGCCCGCCGACGCAAAAATAATATTCGCCAGCGTGGCCTTGTCAAAACTCTCCAAAATCTCCAAGCGCCTCTTGTATACGGCTCCGCGCTGTTTATTCAAGACATCGTCGTATTCCAATAAATGCTTTCTCAAATCAAAATTCGCGCCTTCAACTTTGGCCTGGGCCTGGCCAACAATCTTGGAGATAAAGCCGAGCTGGACCGGCTGATCATCGGGCAGATTAAACCTTTCCATGAGATTTCTTACCCTATCGCCGCCAAAAATCCGCAGAAGGTCGTCTTCAAGGGAGAGAAAAAACTGCGATGAGCCCGGATCGCCCTGCCGGCCGGCACGGCCTCGAAGCTGGTTATCTATGCGGCGCGCCTCGTGACGTTCCGTGCCGATGACATGCAAACCGCCAAACTCACAAATCTTTTTTGCTTCTTCGGGATTTGCCGGGTTTCCTCCCAGAATAATGTCTACGCCGCGCCCAGCCATATTTGTCGCAACAGTAACGGCGCCGAACTTGCCGGCTTGGGCAATTATCGCGCCTTCGCGTTCGTTATTCTTAGCGTTCAGAACTTCGTGCGGTATGCCGGCTTTGCCGAGCAATGCCGAAAGCAATTCGTTTTTTTCGATGGAGGCGGTGCCGAGCAAAATCGGCTGACCTTCTTTGTGCCGCTTTGACACCTCGCGAACAACGGCTTCCAATTTGGCTCCGATGTTCTTATATATGAAATCATCCAAATTTTTGCGGACGAGCGGGCGATTCGTCGGTATACTCAGAACCTCTAATTTATAAACCTTATAGAACTCTTCGGCGCTCGTTTGGGCCGTCCCCGTCATACCGGAGATTTTCTTGTACATGCGGAAATAATTTTGGATGGAAATCTTGGCGTACGTCCGCGACTCTTCTTTGACAAAAACTCCTTCTTTCGCCTCTATCGCCTGATGCAACCCGCCCTGAAAGCGCCTGCCGTAGAGCATTCTGCCGGTGAATTCATCAACAATGATGACTTCTCCGTTTTTAACGACGTAATCCTTATCGAGACGGAAAAGAGCTTTGGCGCGCAAGCTTTCTTCGAGATAATGAACCAGCCTGATATTCTCGGCCGCATAAATGTTTTTCACGCCAATAATTTTTTCAACTTTCTCGATGCCGCTTTCGCCGATGCTCACACTCCTCAATTTCTCGTCAACCGTATAATCCAGCTCTTTCTCCAGGTTTTGGACAATCCTGGCAAAAGTCTTGTAAAAATCGCTCGACTGCGCGTCGGGAGCGGCAATGATAAGAGGGGTTCGCGATTCGTCAATCAAGATGCTGTCAACCTCATCTATGATGGCGAAATCGTATTCCCGCTGGACGCGGTCATTGATGCTGTACGCTAAATTATCTCGCAAATAGTCAAAACCAAACTCATGATTGGTTCCGTAAGTAATGTCTGCCAAGTACGCCTCGCGGCGGGAGGTGGGGCGCAAAAACTCCTGCTGAACCATGAACGAGCCGGTTGTGTCGCGCTCCTTATCGAGAAGCGCGGACTCACGCGGACTTGACGCAGACACACGCGGACTAATTTCTTCCGGCGATGCCTTATAAAGCGGGTCGTAGATAAACGCGGCGTTGGGAACCAAACAGGCGACGGTAAGGCCAAGGGCGCGGTATATCTGTCCCATCCAGACGGTATCCCGGCGAGCCAAATATTCGTTGACCGTGACCACGTGCACTCCTTTTCCGGCGAGCGCATTCAAATACGCCGGCGCGACGGCCGCCAACGTTTTTCCCTCTCCGGTTACCATCTCGGCAACCGCTCCGCGATGCAAAACCAAGCCGCCGAGGAGCTGAACATCGAACGGCCGCTGGCCGAGCGTCCGCTTGGCAGCCTCTCGCGCCAAGGCAAAAGCCCGAGGAAGGATATCGTCCAAGCTTTCTCCTTTCCGGATTTCTTCTTTTAATTCGAGACTTGCCTCTTTAAGTTCGGCGTCGCCGAGCTTTTCTAATTCCGGCTCAAGCTTATTGATTTCTTCAACCTTCAGTTTCAGCGCCAAAAGGGAGCGCCTACTAAAAATTTTTTTTAGGAAACCCAGCATCGTTTAGCGATCTTTCACCGTCCGCCGCGGCATGAGAAATACAGTCTTGTATTTTTCTATCTCCAGACGAAGCTTATCCTTAATGCCGTCTATCGCCGCTCTCGCGTCGTCGGACGTACTTTCGGCCCTGAGCATTTTGCGCGGCAATCGCAGGTCTGCCGCCGCCCAGAAAACATTGCCGCTTTTGTGCTGTCTTGTCGTCCTCTTGATTTCGCACCAAATTTCCGCCTCCCCCAGTTCGTTAAATTTTTCAATCAGTTTCGAAAGCGGCAATAGCCTATTCTCAATGTAGGTTTTGATGCTCGGCGTGAGATCTAAACCAACCCCTCGTATACTGAGTTTCATAGGGAATATTATAATGCAAAAAATAGGGTTTCGCTACCGGTCCGACCGCCTTTTTAAACCTCCATTATCTCCTCTTCCAACTCAACCTTAAATCTTTTTTTGATTTCCCTTTTTGTCAAATTGATGAGTTTTTTAACGTCGCTTGCTTTGGCATCGAGAACGTTAACTATAAAATTGGCGTGTTTGGGCGAAATCATCGCGCCGCCATAGCTCACGCCTTTGAGGCCAGCCTCCGAAATTAGGCGAGCGGTCGGAATAACCGGCACCGGATCAAGTTTTATTGACTTGGCAAACCGAACTTGGAATTCCTTCGGCATTTTCTTTAAGTCCACATTCTTAAATATGCTGCCCGCGTTCGGGTATTCCATCGGATGGCGGCTCAGGCGATAGTCGATTTTTTCCCGGATCGCCCGTCCAATTGTTTCTGGATTTCCTTTTTTCAGAGAAAACACGGCGGATAAAATAATTTCTTTGCCGTCTTTCTCCTTAAAAATGCTGGAGCGATAAGTAAAGCGGCAATCGGGATTTTCTCTTGTTATTTTCCTCGAATTCTCCATGTCGAAACTCTCCACGGAGACAATCAAATCTTTTATCTCGCCGCCGAAACAGCCGGCATTGCCGCGAATCGCTCCGCCCAAAGTCCCGGGCAGGCCGCCCGCCCATTCCAAACCGCTTGCTCCGTTTTTTGCCGCGAAATTCAGAAGTTCGGCCATATCTATGCCGGCGCCAGCCATTAATTTCCCCCCGTCAAACTTTAAAAAATTTAAAGCCAGCTTCAGGACCAAGCCGTTATAACCCTCGTCTCTAAAAAGCAGATTCGTTCCCCCGCCTAAAATAAAAACATTAAGCCTGCGTTTTTTCGCTTCGGCAACAGCCCACTCGATATCGGCCAAACTTCCTGCTTTGAAAAAAAATTTTGCCGGCCCGCCAATCCGATAATTGCTAAATTGAGATAACGCAATGTTCTCTTGAAATCCCATAGATAAAAAAACCAAGCCGCTCCGCCCTGCCCGCACAACAATTAAGCGCTCGCCTGCCTGCCGGCAGGCAGGGCGGAACGGCCATGGTGACCTCTCCCGCACATCTTCGAAGAGTAATACTCGAGTTAGATGTGCGCAGATCCCGTTTGTCCGCGACGGAAACATTATACTGCTTCTATTCGGAGATGAACGGGATCACGCCAACTGTAGCCGCTCGCTTTGCTCGCAGACAGTTGCGGGACAATTCTGCCCTGGGTGGTTGCCAGTGGTGACCTCCAATTCTGTTTGTTATGAATGAGTGCTCTACTGGCAACCACCCAGGGAACAATAGAATTATTGAGTGCTCTATGACCGCTCCTTATTTATGATAAACCCGAAACCGGCAAAATAAAAGAGCCAAGAAACCAAAACCCCCTTGCGGGGGTCATGGCCAAACAGAATGTATGGGGCATATCTCGATCGACGTCGTCGCCAAGATATACTCGCACCCATCCGACTCTATTATAGCAAACCCGCCCCTAAAAAGTCAAATAGTTTTACGCGAATAATCAAGGTGGTTTTTATATAAATTAATATTATCTTACTGCCGCACTAGGGTCCGTGGCGGATGGCTTTTTAAAAACAAAATATTTATAGCTGAAAAAATCCCAAAGAAACGCGGCGGCCACGCCGGCCAAGGCCCCGATATTCGCCCAAAGATTGGGCGAAACCGCCGCCGGCCTCGCGAGACCATTAACCACAAAGGTTGCCGCCCCTACGTTCAAGGCCCAGCCAACGGTGGCAAAAACATAGAACCTGGGTGCTTCGCTTGACGCCTTTGTCTCTTTCGCGCCGAAAGTCCAGTATTTATTCCAAATAAAGCTGTTGGTTGTCGCGGCGGCAAATGAGATTGCCTTAAATACGGTGTAATAAACGCCTGCGGCGTGGCCGCTCAAGAAAATCTCGAGGTTCAAAATGCCTATATCAACGAATGTGTTGAGCGTGCCGACAGCGGCAAATTTGGCAAACTGATAAATCACCGGCACTACCCGGCCAATTAAGGAGGCCACAAAAAGAGCGGCTGGGGCCAAAAGAGAAAAACCGGCAAGGACCGCCAAACGCAAAACCAAACCGGGCGGACTCGCCACCAAGTTTTCTATTATTATCTGCGAAAGAGCTCCAACCGCGGCTCCAATTATAAACGCGACCTTAAAATCCGACTTACTCATAAAATCATTCTAACTCGTAGGTAAGCGTAACCTGGTCTTGAATTTCTTGAGTCCCGGGCTCAATCGTCGGCAGCGCCGGCGCCGCGGCCGAACCCAGACCAGAACTGCGAGCTGACTCCACGTAATAGGGCACCGGCACGTTTTGAAATTCGCCGATATTCAAAACGCGGCCGAGCTTTGTTCCGTTCTGAGACGCCATCTCCCCTGCTTTTGTTTTTGCTTTCTCAAAAGCCTGCGACCTGGCGATGGCTAGAAACTTTTCCGGCTCCTCAACGGTAAAACTAATGCCGCCGATTTGATTGACCCCCAATGGGGTAAGTCCGCCGATGATTTCCGGAACCTTATTGAAATCCCTCATCTTGACGCTTACGGTTTGCGTAAGAGTGTAGCCGGTAATGAAATTGCGCTCGGTCTGCGGGTCGTATTTGTAGTCCGGCGATAGATTATAAGCGGTCGTTTTTATGTCTTTATCCTCAAGCCCCTCGGTTTTCAAGAACTTAACCACCGCCGAAACCTTTTGGTTATTCATGTCGGCAAGATCTTGAGGATTTTTACCCCTGGAAACCACCGAAAACGAGGAGAGGGCCAGGTCCGGCGTCACCGTCGTCTTGCCCTCGGCGGAAACCGTAATTGTCCGCGTCGGCGCCAGCGAATTTCCATACCTTTTTACGGCCGGCATCACAAAGAAAACCAGGTTAATGATTATGCCGATGACTAACAAATCCAATAAAACCCAAAGGTAAACTTTTGCTTTATCCATAATTTTATTTTTATCTTATTGTAGCTGTCGTCGTTAGTCTCCTTCCGTAATGTCAAAATGAGGCATAGTGATTCCCCGTTTTTCGCCAATTTTAATCATATTCCGCGCTGATATTTATTATTTCTTTAAATTCGTCGGCCTTTAAACTGGCGCCTCCGACTAGGGCGCCGTCAACTTCTCTATATTTTATAAAATTCCCTACGTTTTTGCTATCCACAGAGCCGCCGTACAATATGCGAGAATTTAGAATGTAGAATGTAGAATGTAGAAATTGCTTAATAAACTTGGCCATCTCAACGGTTTCCGCCGGTTTGTCCGATCGGCCGGTACCGATGGCCCAAACAGGCTCATAGGCAATCGTGACGTCTGACGCCTGACGCCGGGTGCCAAGTGGCAAACCTCTTAAATCTTCTTTGAGTTGTTTTCTGACAAAACTTTTGGCAGCAGCAAGACCTTTCTTGCGGATGGACCACGGTTCGCCGACACAGAGAATAACTTTTAGGCCGACCCTTAGAACCGCGGCAACTTTCTTGCCGATCATTTCGTCCGTTTCTTGAAGCCAGCGGCGCCGTTCCGAGTGCCCAATGATTACATACTTGACGCCGAGGTCTTTAAGCATCATGGGCGAAACCTCGCCGGTGTAAGCGCCTTTATCTTCCCAAAAAACGTCCTGCGCGCCGAGCTTCGCGTACTTCAAAACTTTCCCCACCGCCGCCAAAAACGGAAACGGCGGGCAAATCACAACACATTTTTTATCAATTGCTTTGGCTAACTTAACCGCCACAGACAATTTTTCTGGATTAAGTTTCCAGTTAGCAACCAGAAGTTTGTTCATTAAGTAAATTTTATCACACTTGTGGCCCTACGGGGAATCTCACGTCGCTCACTTCCGTTCGCTCCTTAGACACCCTCCGCCTTCGCTAAAGCTGCGGCGGACAAGTCGGTTCCCCGCTTGCCCGTCTGAAGTTCGCGTAAGCGGACGAAGGCGGGACCCCCCTTTCGTGTTCGATTCCCCGGCAAACACAAAAAGCGTACCGCGGAAGTACGCTCTTTGTGTTTGTAGCCCCAAGGGGAATCGAACCCCTGTTCCAGCGTTGAGAACGCTATGTCCTAGGCCACTAGACGATGGGGCCCCCACACCAATTGAGTTTAAATGTCGCCATAAATGTTATCAAGTTTTTAGGCGACAAGATACGGAATTGCCCTAAACTCAATTGGTGTGGGGGCAGGACCATTTAACTTACATTATATATTCCCAACACAACACAACAAAAACAATTTAAAACGCTTTTATTTCTTCCACGATTTTTGACATTTCCATGGCGTGCGAGCCTTTCACGAGTATCAAGTCTCCCTTTTTAATCAAATTCTGCACCGGCTTCGCCGCTTCGTCCGCGGTGTCAAAAGATAAAATGCTATTTTTTTTCATTCTTTCCCCGCGAGCCGCTTCCGCCAAGAATTTTGCCCTTGGACCAACGGTAACCAACACATCAGCGAACTTCCCGGCCAACCTGCCAACACGCTCGTGAGCTTCTATGGCATACTTGCCAATCTCAAGCATGTCACCGAGAACGGCGATTTTCCTCTTTCCCGGTAAGCTTTTCAAGGCATCGAGCGCCGCATGCATGGATAGGGGGCTGGCGTTGTAGGAATCGTCGATTATGAAAGTGTACTTCACTCCTGGCAATAATTCCATTCTGGATTTCGCCGGTTCATAACTTTTCAGGGCCTCGGAAATCTTAACCAGGTTCAAGCCGAAAATCAAACCGACTGCGGCGGCGGCAGCAGAGGCGTAGCACTGAGCCTTGCCCAAAACCCCGTCCAATCTGACCGGCACAACACCGCCTCCGTACTGCAATTTAAAAGAAATCCCGACAGGGCGCTCTTTTTCCCAATGATTCTCAAGTCTCATTATTTGTATCTCGGCCCCCTTTCCAAAGCCAAACGTCATAACATGGGCGCGCGTCCTGTCTTTTAAATCCATTACCGCTTCATCATCGTAATTCAAAATCGCAAAACCAGCCGTAGGGAGATATTCGATAAGCTTCGCCTTTTCCCGAGCCACATCTTCCGGACCGTTGAAGAACTCCACGTGAACCGGTATGTCGCCAATCGCCGTAATTATGCTTATATTCGGGCGCGCGATATCCAGTAAATATTTTAAATCCCCTGGTCGATCGGCTCCGTACTCCAAAATCAAAATCTCAGGATAAGAAAGTTTAGAACCGAAAATAATATTTACAGTGGAGACGACTATAACTTTAATCCAAAAAAAGAGCTTTCTGAAAATGGCGGTGTGCGGCGGTTGTTCGCGGCTGACCAATTTCAAGTTTTTTTCACTCCAATCGCCCAAGATCGTGAGCGGCAAGCCGAGGTCGTTGTTCAGGTTGCTAGCCGACGCCCTAACCTTCCGCTCTCTTTCCAAAATCGTTTTCACGGCAAGCTTGGTGGAGGTTTTACCTACGCTTCCGGTTATTCCAATAATACCCGGCCGATAACGCCAAATCGTGAGTTGCGCCAACTTTTTCAATAGCCAGCGTAAGACTTTTACACCGCCGCTGTCCATATAACTAATTCTAAAGGAAAAATGGCGAATGGGAAATTCTCAATGGGACACTTTTTCCTTAGAATCTGTCTGGCGCAATGCCGTAGTAATTCAGAATAAACTGCGCGAGATCGCGGAAAGCGGGAACTATAATCGTGGCGGCAAGCTGAGACTGGTCAAGACCGTTGACCTTAAAAAGTATTACGAAGCGCGGATTGCTTGTCGGCCCGAACCCCGCATAACTATCTATCAATTTATCCGTGTATCCCCCTTTTTTAAAGTCGGGAATATAGGCGCTGCCCGTTTTCCCCGCAAGCGAGTAGCCGGAAATGGTGGCGATACCAGCTTTGTCAACGGCAGAAACCATCATTCCCGTAACGGCCTGCGCCGTGTCTGCTTTCACAACGCGCCTTATGATCTTTGGGTGAAGACCAGCGTCAAGATACGGCCTCATCAGATTTCCGCCGTTCGCAATGGCCGCGACGGCGTTCACGAGCTCTATAGGGGTCACGGCCACGCCTTGTCCGTAAGAAGCTGTTGCGAAAGCGATGTCCGGCTCTTTGGAGGACAATCTGCGCAAATCGCCGCCAACCTCCCCCGGCAGACCGATACCCGTCTTTTCGGAAAAACCGAAGTTGTGGAGATAGTTCGTAAAAACGTCTCTGCCCATTTTCCGTTCAGCAAAAACCGCGCCGGTATTTATAGAATGTTCAATGACGTTCGTTATTGTCGCTTTGCCGTACGGCCCATGCGTCTTTAAATCGTAATTTTGAATAGTCTTGCCGTTCAACGTCACGCTTCCGCTATCATAATAAGTTGTGTCGGGTGTAATTTTTCCGGAGTCGATTCCCGCAGCCATGGTAATTATTTTGAAGACAGAACCTGGCTCATAAATTTGCTGCGTGGCGGGATTTAAAAAGTCGGCAAAAGGAGACTGGCTATAATTATTCGGGTCAAAATTTGGATAACTTCCCATCGCGAGGATTTTCCCGGTTTTGGGGTCTTCAACCATCACGCTGCCGCCGGAGGCGCCGTGGACGCTGATTAAACTATTCAAAATTCTTTCGGCTTCGCTCTGAATATTGGGGTCTATCGTTAAAACCAAATCTTTGCCCGGAGTCGTGGCGACAACCTTGTTGTGCAAAAAAGTGCCGGCGCTGCCGCCTAGTTCTTTTTCGTAAAACTCTTCGACGCCATAGTGCCCGATCTCGCCGGGTCCGTCACTCGCCGGGCCGACAAAGCCGAGAACGTGTGAGGCCATAGATCCAAGCGGGTAAAACCTGTATGTTTCGTTCTTAACGTAAACTCCTTTAATTTTTAAATCGTCAACCTGTTTGGCCATCTCTCCGGGAGCTTTTTTGACTAAAACCTCGTAGGAATCGCCGCTCTTAGAAAAAACAGCCTCCAGTGCGGCGACCGGTTTGTTTAACACGGGCGCAAAAATATTTGCCGCCTCCGAAGCATCCTCAATGGCCTTTGGAACCGCGTAAATCATCGGAAGGTCCTTATTTGACGCGGCCGACAATTGCTTTCCTGCTTTATCAACAAAATAAATAACGCCCCTCGTGGCATTTAAAACGCCGGAGGCGCTGTATTCGGACTCTGCTTGCGCCAAATAATAATCGCCTTTAACGATTTGCAATTGAAAAACCTGAAAAAAAAGCAGTAAGTGAGCCAGAACCAAAACAACAATCAATACTCCGAAGCGTAAGACCATTTTGAGTTGATTTCCAAATATTCCGGATTCTTTTCCTGAACGAATTTGCCAGCAGCGCTTTTCTGGTCCTGCCCGCCGATTAAGTTAAAGATATTGCTCTCTATTTCCGAATTTTTAGCCTGAACGTCCTGAAATTCCGCCTTCATCTGCGAAAGACCGTGGTTGAGGTTAACCAATCTGTTATAAAACACGATCAGCCAAAAGGCACCTAAAACCAGACACATTGTAAGTATTATTAAAATTTTATTCAGAGAACTATTGTTTTTGTTTGGTTGTATGAAAGTCATTTTTTACTGTTAAGCCTCTCTGGATTTTATAAAGGACTTTATAAAATTAACGCCGACCTCAATTTTGCTGACCGGCTTTTCGGGTTTTGTGCAACTTCATTCCTGCCGGCCACGACGGGTTTTTTTGTCAGCACTTTAAACTGGCCGTTTTTTTCCAAAATACGAAGTGCTCTCTTGACAACGCGATCCTCGAGTGAATGGAAGCTTATCACAACGACTCGACCGCCCTTTTTTAAAATTCTTGTCAAGCCATTCAAAATTTTTTCCAAATTGCCGAGCTCGTTGTTTGCGTAAATTCTCAAAGCTTGGAAGGTTCTGGTTGATGGCTCGAGGCGTCCATGTTCGTAATTTCCGGGTACCGCACTCTCAATAATTTTTCTCAATTCTGCAGTCGTCTCGATTGGTTTTAATCGTTCTTGTTTTTTGATTGCTTTCGCGATCCGTCCCGCAAATTTTTCGCCGCTAAACCGGAAAATAATCTCTGCCAGCTCTTTTTCACCCAATTCTTTCAAAACTTCCCTGACGGGTTTTGCGTCAGCGTCGTAAGTCATCAAGAGCGGCTCGTTTTTTGCAAAACTGAAACCCTTGCCGCCTTCATCTAACTGCACCGTTGAAAAACCGAGGTCTAACAATAAACCGTCTGCTTTGCCTAATTCTTTTATCCGTAGAATCTCCGGCAGGTCGGCATAATTTCCCCGAACCAATATCACGTTTTCATATCCGGAAAATCGGGCCCTGCACCCCGAGAGAATCGCCTCGTCCCAATCAACCCCCAAAAGTTTTCCCTTTGGAGAAACTTTTTTTATAATCTCGGCAGCATGTCCTCCGCCATTTACGGTGCCGTCTATGATAAATTCCCCGGGTTTCGGATCTAAAAACTTTATAACTTCTTTTAAAAGAACTGGGGTGTGCGGCATTGGCTTTTAGTCTTTATTCGCAAAAACCCAGCGAACCAAAAGTCTAAATTCCAAGTTCGCCTAATTTCTCAGCGATTTCCTCAGACGCGCCTTCGGTTTTCTTCTTATATTCCTGCCATCTCAGGGAGTCCCAGAGTTCCACCCGATTATAGAGTCCGGCAATCGTCACTTGCTTTTTGAGGTCCGCGTATTTCCTCAAATAATCAGGTATCAGTATCCGCCCCTGGTTGTCCAGACTGGCATCTACCGCTCCGGCAAGCATCAAGCGCATAAACGCCCGAGAATTTGCCTGCGCGAGCGGCAGGGCAATGAGCTTCTGGGCTAAAATTTCCCACTCCTTGCTTGCAAAAACAAAAAGGCAGTTATCTAAACCTCGCGTTATGATAGCTCCGGCCGCAAGCTTTTCCTTGAATTTAGCCGGAATAGCTATCCGACCTTTAGAGTCCAAATTATGTTGGTATTCGCCTAAAAGCATGGAATTTAGGATTTAGAAACTAGAAAGTAAAATATTTTGATTGAAGTTATAGTTGATTTAGGTTTTGCACAGAAAGTGGCCTTTATCCCCAGAATTATCCACAGTTCACCACTTTTATTTAATACTACCCCACGACTTCTCGGTGTCAAAAACTAAAAATTCCCGATTTGTCAGGAATGGAGTCAATAACTATTCCTTATTTTTCAAGCGTTTTTCGGCTTAGACAATAATTTTATTACCGAATTTATGCACAAGTTATAAACAAACTCTTCCCATAATAAAAAGAACCCCGCTCCGATTCTCATCGGAGCGGGGAAAAGGCGCTGCTATCTCCTCCTTCCTTTCTTTCCTCCTTTCTTCGCCTTTTTACCTCTCTTCTTTTTTGCCATGAGGTAAAATTTTTCTCTCTCGGGGCTATCGACTAATCCCCAACCTCTGAATACAATTTAGAACCAAAACACTACTTACTGAAATTATAACATTATTCGTTTTCCAAAAATTAAAAAATCTGTGCATAACTCAATCGTACGAATTCTGCCACCAAAAATTATTACGAATCAACTTCGAAACAAAATTTTAAAATGCAATTTTTTCGTTTTTGTGCGCGTTGCTGGGATCTTGCCGGCCTGCCTGCCTGCCGGTAAGCGGACCAGCAGCCTTTCACATACGAAATGAGCGCTGTATTCACACAGCCGCTTGGTCATGGTGGCATTATCACTACGGGAATTGAACCTATGGTCTTACCGACTTATCCCGCCGCGAATTTTTTGGTGCGTCCTGTGGGGATCGGACCCCGAAGCAAAACCTTCGGTTTGCTACGGGGCGGGCCTACGACCTTTCCGACCTGCCCGCCGCGTACCTGTGCGCGTTGCTGGGATTGAACCAGCGGCCTTCGCAATGTGAATGCGACGCTCTACCACTGAGCTAAACGCGCGCTTTGGCAGGCGGGTGTGAACGGAACGCTCTGCCACTGAGCTAAATGCCCATATCGGAAAAGGTGGGCGGGTGAATGAACGGGATGTTCTGCTTCACCCCGCCTAGGTGGCGGGGCAAGCTGAGCTAAGGACGCATTTTAGTATAGAACATAAACCCCATATAAATATAAATTCCATTGTGGGCCATACGGAGTGCTGCAGAATGTTCTCTACCACCGAGCTAAATGCTCAGAGAAACCTGGAATTTATTGAATTTCGACCGTCGCTCCGGCTGCCTCCAGTTTCTTTTTCATCTCATCCGCTTCTTCTTTCTTGACCCCTTCTTTGACCATCTTCGGCGCGCCTTCAACCAAATCTTTTGCCTCCTTGAGGCCGAGCGTCGTTACCTCACGGACGGCTTTAATCACGTTCAATTTTTTCTCGCCTGCGGCCTTAAGCAAAACATTGAAACTCGTTTTTTCCTCTGCAGGCGCCGCGGCACCTGCAGCGGCAACCGGAGCCGCGGCAGAGATGCCAAATTTTTCTTCAAGCGCTTTCACCAACTCCGCCAATTCCTTAACCGTCAACGTTTCAATCTTTGAAATTAAATCTTGATATTTGTCCATGGTTATTAAGTGTAAAGTTCAAAAATCAAATTCAGTTTCTAGGTTTTCTTCGACCTTTCGCTCAGAATGTACATAAATGATCTGACGGGCGCAGTGAGCGTACCGAGCAATTGCGCGAGAAGTTCTTCTCGCGGAGGAAGTTTGCCAATTGTTATAATCTGCACAGAATCAACGGGGGTTTTATTTTTTAGGTCATATCCTCCAAGAATGTGTTTGATCCATAAATCTTTTGCAGAGCCTTCCGGAATTTCAAGCGCAGAAAAAAATTTGTAAATAGGTCCGCCAATTTTCTCCAAATCATCTTTCGAAAAAACTGTACCCAGCGACAACTTGAACTGCTTGGTATCAAATTCGACTCCGCGTTCTTTAAACAGCAAAGCCAGCAGTCTTTTTTTGATAACCAAAAAATTTGCGCCAATGTTTTTTAGTTCTTTCCGCAGTTTTCTTAAATCTTCCGCGGAAATTTTCGTGAAATCGGTAAAAACCAAAACCTGGCTTTTATCCAAAAGCTTTTTGGCGTTTTTGAGCTCTTCCTGTTTTTGAGCTTTTGTCTTCATAAATAAACAAAAAATGGCCTTCCAAAGACCACCCAAAGCAAACGGGCTATTCCTCGGCAGGTCTTATGGTTGCCTGCGGTCTTTGGAATTTAATTTAATTATATTCGACCCGAATCAAATGTCAAGAATAACTACTGGCGGGGAGTCGTGGACGACCTGCCTGCCGGCAGGCAGGCGTTAGAACCTGTTTTATGGAAAAAGCCAGTAAATTTCAGGTTCCGAGTTTCGCGAGGTAGGCACCTAGACAGTATCAATAGTGAACGGTTATTGAACCGGAAATTTTTGTTTCGATTCCGCTCGTCTCCGCTCGCTATATAGATTTAATCTAAAAAAAGAGGGGTCTTTCGATCCCCTTGAGCGATTCTCGGTCGCCTTCCATACGGCTTTTATCTTGGGAAATCAGGAAATTGCTTTTTGATGTCTTCAATTTCTTGGATATCGTAGAGGTAATTTGTGTTCAACCATTTCTCCGTCGAATTGCCGTAGTTGGCACTTGGGACCCAGACTTTCGCTCGAACCCACCCAGAATCACCGACTTCGAGGACTAGAAATATTAGAAATATTTTTGTGTACACATCGGGTCTGTTACCTTTGTAATACTTCCCAATTTCGAAATGCATTGTCTTCACCTCTTCAAAACACGCCTTCCCACTGGGGTAAGGACTTACAGTGCTGTGTATATTATAGCATATACAATATTGCTGTCAAGTGCACAGGAGTGGACGATGTTCGAACCGAAGTTACCCAAAGTTAGAACCGAAAACTGCTTACCAGATAAGCGTTAATAGAGAAAAAATATCGTGGCGGGGGCAGTAGACCTGCGGACCAAGGGAATCTCACTGCTCGGCGCTTCGCGCCTGCGCTTTAAAAACCCTCGGTTTTTAACTCGTCCCTCGACTTCGCTCGGGACTTTTTCCGACACGGAAGGGTCCTTGTACTCCCCTTCCGACCCATCCCCCGGTTCGATTCCTAGTGCTCGACAAAATGCAAAAAGGGCAGCCGCGAGGACTGCTCTTTTTGCATCCGCGGGGGCAGTAGGAATCGAACCCACGTTGACGGTTTTGGAGACCGCCGTCCTACCACTGAACGATGCCCCCATCCGCCGCTTGGCGGAAGTTGCTATTTCCCGCTGATTTTTACTTCTTTATGTAGAGTATGTTTTCTACACCATTTGCGTCGCTTCGCTCTCTCACAACCCTCGGTTTTGAGTAATTTCCTACACGGGAGGAACCTCGTACTTTCCTCCCGGCCCCTCCTTCGGCAAAATGGTGTAGATTATTTACCCGAAATCTTTACTTCTTTATGTAGAGTATGTTTTCTACACCATTTGCAAAACTTCTTGTACTCCAGCTTGCGCTCCACTTTCTTCTTGTTCTTGGTCGTATAATAGTTTCTCCGTTTGCAAACGGAGCAACGAAGCGCGATTAGGTTTTCCGAGTGTTTTGATTTAGCCACGGAACTAATATTACGCTAAAACCGCGAATTTGACAATCCTGAGCCGGAGGGGAAAATCTCGCGTCGTTCATATCCACTCGCTCCTTAAAAACCTCTCGGCGCTTCGTCCTGAGCTCAGCGTCGAAGGATTTTTAACTCGTCCCTCCGCTCGCGAGCAGAGGGACTTTTTCCTACACGGGGAAATCTAACTTTTCCCCTGCCCGCCGGCAGGCAGGCCAACCCCCTTTCGTGTTCGATTCCGGAGCCGGAGGGGAGAATCGAACTCCCGACTTCTTTCTTACCAAGAAAGCGTTCTGCCACTGAACTACTCCGGCGATATTTTAAACGTTACTTGGTTGTAAAGTATTTTTCAAGCACTTTGAAATAATCAGTGCCGTCATTGGTTGATTTATAATCATTCTTGCCTATCCACCGATATTCATCGTGCTCGTCACTTAGCTTAACTTCACCCGAAATATACTCGCACCGGAATCCGACGAGAAAAACCTTCTTGCCGGCATTTCGATGGTTGGCCGGAAATTCGTTATACCAAGTAAAAAATGGCTCCACGATTTCTATCTCCAGGCCAGTTTCCTCGCGCACTTCCCGCTTTAAGGCCTCGTGAAGGTCAGTTTCCCCTTCTTGAACTTTGCCACCCAGGAAGTCCAGTCCCTCAACCGGGTCATGCAAAATGAGTACTTTTCCTTCTTTATTAATGAAAGCCTTCTGGCCGACACAGAATAATGCGTCTTGTTTCATGATTTTGGAGCCGGAGACCTGCCTGCCGGCAGGGAGGAGTCCCGCCTGCGCCAAGGCTACGGGGCAGGCGAACCTCCAACCTCTGCTTTATCCCGATTTTGCAAAAATTTGCCCATTGGAGCCGGCGGTCGGATTTGAACCGACGACCTGCTGTTTACAAAACAGCTGCTCTGCCGCTGAGCTACGCCGGCAAATTTTTGATACAAAATCGTGGATCCTCGATATTGTAGCAAATCACAGATTTGGACAATAAGAGAGCAAAACCATTGTTTACCCTGAGCCAGTCGAAGGGTTTATCCTGAGCCCGCCGAAGGACTCTGCCGTTGAGCTAGGGTGGCAAAGGTGGGAGGGCAAGTCGAGCTACTCAGGCAGCCCCCGAAAGCGCTTTCCCAAAAAATATTCTAACAGAGAATACCCGATCTGGCAATTTTGTGCATAAAAACCCTTCCGCCGCTCTGCAAACCGATTTATAATTCTTATATACAATTGCGTTTCCTATTATGCCGAAGTTTACACACCCCGCACCAAACCGAGCACCACGCTTATCGCGCTCCCGCGCGACGCGAGGAAATAAAAAGTGCTCGATTGGTGACAGGGCACGCCTCCACACGTTGCCATGACAAAGTTTACTCATTTACATACGCATTCCCATTACTCATTACTCGACGGCCTGGCAAAAATTGACGATCTTATCGCGCGCACGAAGGAGCTGGGCATGGATTCTATCGCGCTCACCGACCACGGCGTCCTCTACGGGGCCGTGGAGTTCTATAAAAAGGCCAAGGCGGCCGGCATAAAGCCAATCTTGGGAATAGAAACCTACGTCGCGCCGCGGGACAGGTTTTCCAAGGAACCAGGTGAGCGTTATTTCCATTTAATACTTCTCGCAGAAAATGACGTCGGCTGGAAAAACCTGATTAAATTAATCACCAAAGCCCACCTTGAAGGATTCTACTACAAGCCGCGCATCGATAAAGAAATTTTAAAGGAATTCCATGAAGGGCTTATAGGGTTGTCGGCCTGTCTTTCGGGGGAAGTAAATCGCCTGCTTCTTTATAAAAAATATGACGAGGCAAAAAGGGTCGCGCTTGAATATCGGGAGATTTTCGGTCCAGAAAATTTCTTTTTAGAAATCGGCCACCATCCTAACATTAAGGAGGTTACCGAAATCAAAGACGGAATAATACAACTGTCCAAAGAAACGGGGATTCCTCTTGTGGCGACACAGGACATCCACTATCTCAAACCAGAGGACGCAGAATATCACGACATACTTCTCGCCGTGCAAACCGGCAACAGAATGGGCGACGACGACAGGCTGACTCTTCGCGCCGATGATTTCTCGCTGACATCTCCGGAGGACATGGCAGAGAAGTTTAAAGACATTCCCGAGGCGATAGAAAACACGGCAAAAATTGCCGAGCGCTGCAATGTTGAACTTCGGCTTTACAAAATTCAGCTGCCAGATTTTCCAAAACCGGACAATGAGACCGCCAGCGAATATTTAAGAGAACAGCTGGAGCAAAAAATCGGCTTGCGTTTTCCAGAAAACGCGGATTCTCCAAAAATCAGGGAGCGCCTTGAGTACGAACTCGGCGTTATAGAAAAAACCGGGTTCGCCGATTACTTTTTAATAGTCGCCGACATGATCAGCTGGGCGAAGAATCACGGCATAGCCGTGGGGCCCGGCCGCGGCTCATCCGCTGGAAGTTTGGTCGCCTATATATTGGGCATAACCGATATTGACCCCTTGGAATATGGTCTTCTTTTTGAAAGGTTCCTGAACCCCGACCGTATTCAGATGCCTGACGTGGATGTAGATTTCGCCGACAACAGACGCGACGAGGTTGTGGCTTACATACGGGAAAAATACGGAACCGACCATGTTGCGCAGATAATAACCTTCGGCACAATGGCCGCAAAAGCCGCCGTACGCGACGTGGGCCGGGCGATGGGCTTAACCTACGGTTTTTGCGACCAAATAGCGAAACTAATACCCTTCAACCTTAAACTGCAGGAATCGATAGAAAAGGTGCCGGAACTCGCCGAGTTTTACGAAAAGAACGCTGATGCAAGAAAACTGCTTGATGCCGCGCGCCACTTAGAGGGAGTTGCGCGCCACGCTTCGGTTCATGCCTGCGGAACGGTAATTTCCAAGGAACCGCTCACGAATTATTTGCCGTTGCAGCTTGCGCCGCAGGACAAAAACAACATCATCACGCAATTTGAAATGCACAGCGTTGAAGACCTGGGCCTTTTAAAAATGGACCTGCTGGGACTTAAGAATCTCACGATTATAGAGGAAACGGTTCGCTTGATTAAGGAGACCAAAGGCGAGGACATAAAAATTTCCGAACTGCCGCTTAACGACAAAAAAACTTTTGAGCTTTTGCGGGCCGGGGACACAACCGGAGTTTTCCAACTGGAAGGAGGCGGAATGCGAAGGTATTTGAAAGACCTTAAACCGACAGAGTTGGAAGATATTGTCGCGATGATTTCGCTTTACCGCCCCGGACCGCTCGACGCCGGAATGGTTCCGAAATACATCATGAGAAAACACGGCAAAGAAAAAGTGACTTACCTGCATCCTAAACTAGAACCAATACTCAAAAAAACTTACGGCATAGCGGTTTACCAGGAACAACTTATGGAGATTGCGCGAACGCTTGCGGGCTTCACTTTCTCCGAAGCGGACACGCTGCGAAAAGCCGTCGGCAAAAAAATAAAATCTCTGCTTCAAGAACAGTCGGAAAAAATGGTAAGCGGCATGGTTAAGAACGGCATACCACCCGCAAAAGCGAAAGAAATCTGGCAATGGTTTGAACCGTTCGCCCGTTATGGTTTCAACCGCAGCCACGCCGCCTGCTATGCCATTATCGGCTACCGCACGGCCTATTTAAAGGCCCACTACCCCGAAGAATTTATGGCGGGGCTACTGAACGCCGAGGTGTCGGATATCGACCGCATATCGGTATTAATACAAGAAGCCAAACAGTCCGGTCTGCGAATTCTTCCTCCGGATATAAACAAGAGTTTCATAAACTTCACTCCGGAGGGTGAAAAGATAAGGTTTGGATTATTGGCCATCAAAAACGTGGGCGAAGAGATAACCAAAAGCATAATTGAAGAAAGGGTAAGAAACGGTATTTTTAAGAATTTCGACGATTTTTTGACAAGGGTCCAGCACAAGGATCTCAATAAAAAATCTTTGGAATCGCTAATCAGGGCCGGCGCCCTGGATTCGCTCGGGGTTGAGCGCAATCAGGCGCTGCAAAATCTCGAGGAAATACTTAAATTTACGAATGCCGTGCGCAAGGGCGCTTATCAGAATGGGCGCGCAAATTCTCTTTTTGGCAGCACCACGAACGGCGGCTTGAGACTAAAACCGGCAAAAGCCGCAAGCGACGAAGAAAAACTTCTCTGGGAAAAAGAGCTTCTCGGATTTTATCTTTCAGACCATCCCCTAAACTCCTATACGCAAAAAATCAAGGAAGCGCACGCAAAAACAATCGAGGAGTTGCGCTCCATAAAAGACACGAGGACAATACAAAGGGTTGCTGGGTTGATATCCAAAATTCAAAAAATATTCACGAAGACCGGCCAGCCGATGCTTTTCGCCAAAATCGAAGATTTCTCTCCCCAACCGCTTGAAGTTGTGGTCTTTAACAGCACACTCGCAAAAACGATGCCTGTCTGGCAGGAAAACAACGTTGTTTTGGTTGAGGGGCATATGTCGTGGCGCGACGGTGAACCGAAAATAATCTGCGAAGCGGCAATAAAACTGGGGGCATAAAGAATCTCTTGCCAGAAAAAAGAGTATCTGCTAATTTATAGTCAGCAAAGCTCGCCGCCAAGGAGACAAACAATGAGTCTGCATCTCAGACTTCTCGTTTTAAGGCACGAAACGGACCTTGAACACCATGTCATTGACCCAATCGACCAGCTGGAATTTAACCAGGAATACGCCCTCTTTTTCCAGATACAAAGACACGGCCGAGATGCCGCGCAGGACGACCCGCACACACAGGCAAATGAGTGCGTCAAAACTATGCCGTTGCCGAAACAACTGCAAATAGGGTTGGCGGAATACAACTCCGATAGGACCCGCCAAGATAGATACGGAAACGAGCTTACGTTCACGACTGCAGGTGAGCTGGGAGTGGCCGCGCTGTCCCACGAAACCACCCAAATCAACAAAGCCGTTATGGCCTACGTGAGAGCACTGCCGCCCAAAACACCAATTGTCCTCTATTGGCATTAGCCACAAAGATAGCGGCGCCCCTACGGCGCCGTTTGTTTTATTAAGCTACCACAATGATTATAAAGACATGCGGACGACAACAAACTGAAAACCTTCAGCGAAGCGGCAGTTGGACTGGAAACTTTATTTTCAATAATTATTCTGATACTCTTGGCTTGTGGCTAATAAATCACAACAAAAATTAACCAGCGAGACATTCTGGCTGGGATTTAGAATTATCAGTAAATATCTAAAACCGCATAAGCGCGTGGTTGTTTTCTTGTTAGTGTTCAGCTTGATCGCTGCCGTTATAGACGCTTTTGTGCCGCTTTTGGCTGGAAAAATCTTTGACGCGATAATATATGTCGGCAAAAATCCCCTCGCTCCTCTTGTTTTAGTATTTAACGTCATAGGCCTGTGGTTCTTGTTAAGGATGGGGAGCGACATAACGAACTGGCGCACAGGTTTCAGCAACGAAAAGCTAGGAACCGTACTCGAATCGGAATACATCGCCAACGGGTTTGGAAAACTCCTGGAAATGCCGATCACTTTCCATAAAAGCAAAAAACATGGCGAAGTTATCGACAGAATCAGCCGCGCTTCCGGCTGGCTTGAAAATTTAATAAGCCGTATTTTTATCAACCTTCTGCCGCAATTTTTAAGCATCGGCATCGTCCTCGTCTTAACACTATTTATAAATTACAAGTTGGCTCTTATCCTTATAGCCGCCGTTTTGATTTATGTCCTGATTCTCTGGCAATCTGTTCCCGGCTTGGCAACCATCTACCAAAAAACGCACAGGGCCTATAATCGAGCCTACGGTGACGCTTACGACACACTGGACAATATTCAAGAAGTGAAACAAGCGGCCACAGAAAAATACGAGCAAAAGGACATCCACAGAAAATTCGTCGGGAAGGCCGTGCCTCTGTGGCTAAGTATAGCGGCGATTTTTAGTAAGTTAAGCTTCTTCCAACGATTACTGATAACAGCCACGCAACTTTCCATATTCATACTTTCGGTTTATTTCGTGCGAAACGGAACGCTGACTCCAGGCGGGCTCGCCGCCTTCAACGGATACGCAGCAATGATTTTCGGCCCCTTTGTCCTTTTAGGTCAAAATTGGCAAGTTATTCAAAACGGCATCACTGCCTTAGTAAGAGCAGAGAGGGTTTTAGCCTTACCTACGGAAATCTACGTCCCCAAAAATGCCGTTACGCCGAAAAAGCTTGCCGGCAATATAGTTTTTGAAAACGTTTCATTTTTCTACAAAAACAGCCAGGAAATTTTGAAAAACGTATCTTTCCGGGCAAAGGCAGGTGAAAAAATAGCGCTTGTCGGCAAGTCCGGCGTTGGTAAAACAACAATTGCGGATTTGCTTCTTGGCTTTTACTTCCCGCAGGAAGGCGATGTTTTAGTTGACGGCATAAGCATTAAAAAATTCAACTTAACCGCTTATCGTTCAAGAATCGGCGTTGTACCGCAGGAACCAACGCTTTTTAACGATTCGGTGGAAAATAATATTTTGTATGGAAACTTCGGCCAACCGGAATCCAAAGTGCGCCAGGCTGCAGTCCTGGCTCACGCCGGTGAATTTATAGAGAAATTTCCCAGAAAGTACAAGCAACTGGTGGGGTGGCGCGGCATAAAATTATCCACCGGCCAAAAGCAAAGAATAGCCTTGGCGCGGGCGTTTTTAAGAAATCCGGACATATTAATTCTGGACGAGCCCACTTCGGCACTAGATGCCAAATCCGAGCAGTTAGTGAAAGATTCTCTAAGAAAACTTATGGTCGGGAGAACAACAATAATAATTGCCCACCGCTTAAGCACCATAAGAGAGGCGGACAAGATTTTGGTTCTCGAAAACGGCTGCGTCATTGAAGAAGGAAGTCATGAGAAGTTAATAAAAATCTCCAACGGAACTTATAGGGAACTTTACAAACTACAGACAGGAATTTACTAAGTTGTGTGTCGCCTATTTATTCAATAGGCTGCTGTGGTATGTATCCGGCCCATAGCCGCCCATTACCACTATTTTCGGTTTCCAGAAAAACCGGCTGGCGCTTTTTTCCAAATCTTCCTTGAGCACTCCCTGGTCATAACCGAGCGCAATCACCTCCGGCCTGTGTTCAAATACAACCTCATAAGTGCCGACTACTGCGTCGCCCGGAACAACCTCGTCAATAAACGGCTCTCTTTTTAGCCCATCAATGCGATTTTCAAGTGTCTCGTCTGGGAGGCGTCCCTTGAGACGCAAAACAACTTCGTCTTGAGCAATAGCCACAATCAAATAATCGCCGCACGTCTTAGCTTCTTTTAAAAAAACGCGGTGGCCGTCGTGGACACCGTCAAAAACACCAAAAACCATAACTTTTTTCATATCCGACTACTTCTTGGGTCTCATCAGCGGGAATATCACTGTCTCGCGAACCGGCTTGTCCATCAATACCGCGAATAGGCGCTCCGAAACCCCGAAACCGGCGGCTGGCGGCATGCCGTATTCCAGCGCTTCTAAAAATTCTTCATCCAATCTTTGCGCTTCTTTGTCCCCCGCCGCGCGCTCTCTTTCCTGCTCTTCAAATCGCACACGCTGGTCAAGCGGGTCATTAAGTTCTGAAAATCCCTTGCCCAATTCCGTGCCGCAAGCCATTATCTGGAAACGTTCCACGACTTTGGGATTTTTCGGTGAACGCTTGGCAAGTGGCTCCATTTCCACGGGCGGATCAATCAAGAAGCACGGCTGAACCAATTTCGGGCGGACGGTTTTTTTTAATATCAAATCTATGAGCCGTCCTTTGCCGAGATTTTTTTCTGGCTCAAGGCCCAGAACCACAGCTTTTTTAAACAATTCCCCGCGGCTTACGCTCGTCGGGTCAATGCCGCTTTCTTTCTTGAATTCGGTAACATAATCCAGTTTGGGCCACCCCTTGCCCCAGTTTACTTTTTTGCCTTCATAATCCGTGATAAAGGTGCCAAATGTCTTTTTAATCACCGACTTATACATCTTTTGAACGAACACCATTAAATCATTGTAGTCGCGATGGGCCCAATAAAACTCCAACTGCGTGTAATCTTGCAGGTGCTCCTTGTCTATCCCCTCATTCCTGAAAATGCGGCCTATCTCAAAAACTTTTTCAAAGCCGGCAACCAATAATTTTTTGAGTGGCAGTTCCAGTGAAATCCGTAAATAAAAATCCGTGTCCAGGGCGTTCATATGCGTTTTAAACGGCTCGGCTTCCGCGCCTCCCGGAGCGCTTTCCAATACGGGCGTCTCCACCTCCAAAAATTTTTCTTTTTTCAAATAGTCGCGAAACACGCCCCAAAAAACCTCCTTTTTTCGGAAAATTTCTTTTGTTTCGGGATTTATGAGCAAATCCAAGTACCGCTTCCGCAAGCGCGTTTCAATATCTTCCAATCCGTACCACTCGCTGGGCAGCGGACGCAGGGACTTCGCGAGAATTTGCGCGTCTTTTGTTTCCAAGCTCTCTTCGCCTTTTTTCGTCTTGAAAAGCGCGCCGCTTGCCGAAATAAAATCGCCGATATCCAGAACCGATTTCCAAAATTCAAACTTCGGCAGGGTGTCTTTCTTCAACACAACCTGGAATTTTCCGCTTCCGTCGGTGAGATCAAGAAAAACGATGTTACCCTGGTCGCGCGAGCCCATAATACGCCCCGCCAGAGATACTTTTTTTCGGGACTTAGCCAGCGCCGCAAACTTTTTGTGCGCCTCGGCAACGGTAAGCGTCCGCCGCGAAACGGCCGGGTAAGCATCGATTCCGGATTTCTTAATCTCCTCCAACTTTTTCCGCCGTTCCCCGATTAAATCCTCAAGCATGCGAAGTTGTATTTTAAGCCGGCGGCCGGTGCCCAAAAACGGCCTACTCTATCTTAGTAATCTGATACGTCGCCGCGCCCGAAGGGGCGTTTACGGAAACGCTGTCGCCGACTTTGTGGCCGAGAAACGCGCGGCCAAGCGGCGACTCATCAGAAATTTTCCCTTCCTCCGGTTTTGCCTCGTAAGAACCGACAATGGCATAGTGAAACAGCTGGTCGCTCTTTTTGGCCGTGACGGTAGAGCCGACCTCAACTTTATCCGCCCCCTCCGATTTTTTTATAATTACGGCTTTCTTCAGAAGTTCTTCAAGTTCAAAAATGCGGCCCTCAACAAGCGACTGTTCCTCCCGCACTTCCGCATATTCCGAATTTTCCGAAAGGTCGCCGTACTCCTTCGCGTGGCGCAAACGCTCGGCTATTTCCACGCGCTTCGTATTGCGCAAATCGTCAAGTTCTTTTTTAAGCTCTTCCAGGCGTTCTTTTGTTAAATAGTAACGATCCATGTTTTTTGCGTCATACAGCAAGCGTTATGCGTCACGATAATTGATACTTACCCATCCAGAGCCACCACCGAATTTTAATGGTTTCTATCAGCGTTTTCAAGTAGGCCGACATACCAATCGTAGAGCGAAGATCGTTCACCCAATGGACCGGGATTTCCTTTATTTTGTATCCGAACTTCTTGGCCAAGGCCAGTACTTCCACGTCAAACCCCCAGCCGGCAATTCGCGACAAAGCAAAAATTTTTTCCACTGCTTCGGCTGTAAAGGCCTTAAAACCGCACTGTGTATCCCAAATGCCGGGCAAAAGCAGAAGCTGGATAATTAAGTTCCCAATCTTGCCGGGAATTTGGCGATAAAGCGGCTGCGGTGGAGCGAGGCAGCTGCCTTTGAGCACCCTGTCGCAAATCACAACATCATAACCATCGCGGAAATAGGGAATCATGGCGTTCACGTGGTCGATGGAAGTTGAGTTGTCGGCATCGGTAAAAAGCCTGATTTTACCTTTAGCCAAAAGCATTCCTTGCCGCACAACGCCGCCTTTCCCTTTGTTCGCTTCATTGTCAATCAATTTGAGATTTCCTATCATCTTCTCCATATTTCTTACTATTTCCGCCGTCTTGTCTTTTGAGCCGTCGTTCACGACCAAAATTTCGTAGGAATATTCCGCCTTACTCAATTTCTTGTCGATGTCAACAAGCGTGAGCGGAATGCGCTCGGCTTCGTTGTAGGCAGGAATGATGATGGAAAGATAGGGCTGAGCCATTAATTAGTTGAAAGTTAAAAGTTTAAAGCGGAGGGTTTAGAAAGGAAAACTTAATAAAATTATAACACAAACAAAAAAGGCCGCCGATGTTTTGGTGGCCTCCTTTCGGTGTTTATGAGAGCCGTCAATTGCGGCGGGGCACAACAAAGTCGCGTAAACGCCTGCTGCGTGACGGCTGGCGTAGTTTGCGGATGGCTTTTACCATAATCTGCCTTATCCGCTCCTGCGTCACAGCGAAAGCCTGCGCAATTTCTTCGCGAGTGCACGGGCATTCGTCGTGCAGACCAAAAAGCAGGATGACGACTTTCTTCTCGCGCGGTGTTAGGGTGCGAAGGACATCGTCAATCGCTTGTTTGAGCTCCAACTCCGACAACCTCACTTCTGGGTCAAGTTGGCGAAGGAAATCGTCACGCTCCTGAAGTAGTTTCGGATTGTCTTTCCCACTGAGTTTTTTTATCATGTACCCTCTCCAATTCAAGGTTACGAGACCAAAAACGCGCTCTCGATGATCTGGCTATATATTAGTAGATAATCAAACTTTTGTCAATATCATCGGCCCGCGGTCGGTTACCGCTACCGTATGTTCAAAATGGGCGGCTAAAGACCCGTCGGCGGTTACGAAACTCTCGTCGGCGAGCTGCTTGGTCGCGCCGGAACCGGCGGCGACCATCGGCTCTATTGCCAAGACCATTCCGGGCACAAGTTCCTCACCAGTTCCTTTGCGGCCGAAATTCAAAACCTGCGGGTCCTCGTGGAGTTCACGGCCAATGCCGTGGCCGGTAAGCGACCGTACGACCGAAAATCCATTTTTCGCGACAAATCTCTCTATCGCGTGGCCGATATCCCCCACCGCTTTCCCGGACCTCGCCTCCGCAATTCCAACACCAAGCGCTTCTCTTGTAACATGAATCAACTTCTGCGCCTCCCGACTCACGCTGCCTACTGGAACCGTAACAGCCGAATCAACGTAAAATCCGCCGCACTTCAGACCCAAATCCAGCTTCAGAACATCGCCGTCTTTGAGGACATAATCCGACGGCAAGCCGTGCACGACAACATCGTTAAGGGATGCACAAATGGTATGGGGATAGGGTTTTAACGAACCGTGGGGCCGATAACCCAAAAAGGCGGGTTCTGCGCCGCATTCCTTAATCAACTTCATCGCCAGCTTATCCAAAAACAACGTAGTGACACCAGCGCGGACTTCCTTCTTCAGCCCCCCAATAACCTGCGCCAGGCGCCGGCCGCCTTCGGCCATAATTTCAATTTCGGCCGGCGTTTTTAAGATAACCATTTATTTTCTTGAACACCTTGTAAGGAGCCGGCCGAGCGTCAATCTCGCGAATTTTATAACCGCGTTTTTTAATAACACCAAAAATTGGCTCTGTGCGATTAGCGTATTCTTTTAGGCGAACTTTTATAGTCTCCGCGTTATCCAGCGTCCGGCGGTAGAACGGCCCGCCGCAAACAGGGCAGTATTTCGGCTTCACCGGCGGATAATATTGCGCGAGGAGCGTATATCCGCACACCGAACAAACCAGGCGGTTGCCGTTCCGTTTTATGGAAAAATCGGCTGGCATTTTCAAGGCGAAAACAAAGATGTTTTTACGCCCATAGAGCCGCTCAAGAATCGGCATAAGCCCTTCAGCTTCATAAATCGTCCGGGGAGAACCGCTGAAAACAACTCCGTACTCGGCGCCGGCGATTTTTTTAACCGCGGTGGCTACTTCGCGCAAAACAAAGCTCGGCGTCATCAACATGCCTCCGTCAAAAAGCTTTCTCTCGCGTTTTATTGTTTTTTCCTTTTGCCGCGTTGGATCGTGAACCGCGCTTTCCAAAAATTTTCCCGTGTCAAAGTGAATTAGATTCAATTTGGCCGCAAGAAGATTCGCCTGCGTGCCCTTGCCGCTTCCCGGCGGCCCGTACAAAATCACAGCGATTTTTTTCATAAATTAATTATAGATTCAAAAGACGGAAAAAACCACCAGCGCGGAGGCTTTTGCTTTTTGAGGGGTTATCGGAAACCGAGCTGGCTTGGTCGTCCCGCCTTGGCGGGACGCCGCTCGGTTGAGATACAGGCTCATTCCGCCGCTGGAGCGGAATGAAGCCGTCCCTCAAAAAGCAAAAGCCAGAGCTATTCTATCCCCTCGTATTCCCTGACCGTGAGTTGCGAATTAATCTGCCTCATTGTTTCCAAGGCCACCGCCACAACGATAAGCAAAGCCGTGCCGCTGATGTTCAGCACCTGCACACCCGTTATCCGCTGAATAATCAGCGGCAGAACAGCAATGAGGCCGAGAAAGGCCGCGCCGAAGAACGTCACCCTATTCACAATGCCGGAGAAAAATTCCGCAGTTGCCTCCCCCGGCCTGATACCAGGCACAAATCCCCCGCTTTTCTGAAGATTTTTGGCAACCTCTTCCGGATTGAATGTAATTGCCGTGTAAAAATAGGTGAAAATAAAAACCAGGAGAAAATAAAAGAGTCCGTAGAAAAGCTGGTTGTTCAAAAACCCGGTCACAAAACCGTTAATTTTTAAAGCCAAACTCGGCGAAATGATGGACGAAGCCTGCGCGATGAATTGCGGGAAAAGCAGGACCGATATCGCGAATATAAGGGGAATCATTCCGGCCTGATTGACTTTGAGGGGCAAGTAGCTCTGCGCACCTCCGTACATTTTCATTCCCCGAACGCGCCTGGCATAAGCAACGGGGACCTTCCGCTCGCCTTCGTTCAAATAGACAACGCCGGCTATGAGGAGCACGGCCACAATAATGAAACCCACGTATGTCGGCAAAAGCCCGGGGGTATAAGATGCGAGAGCGAGACCCACGTCGCTCGGCAAGCGGCTTATGATTCCCGCCAAAATTATCAAAGAAATGCCGTTGCCTATCTTTTCTTCGCTTATCAGTTCGCCGAGCCACAAAGCTATCATTGATCCGGCGGTAATCACAAGAACGTTTCTTATCATGCTAAAAAAATCCGGCCGGTCTATAACGTTCTGGGATATAAGAAGCGTAAGAAATCCGTAGGCCTGGATGATGGCCAGCGGCACCGTGATAAGCCTGGAATACTGATTGAATTTAGCCTGGCCCCTTGCGCCTTCCTCATAATACATCTGCTTGAATTTGGGGAAGATAATTGTGAGAAGCTGCATAATAATCGTTGCCGTGATGTAGGGACCGACACCCAACATAACAACCGAGAGATTAACCAGGCCGCCGCCGGAGAAAAAGTTCAAAAAGCCCATGAGCTGGTTGGAGCTGAAATAGTTCTGGAGACGCAGGGCGTCAACTCCGGGAATGGGAATGGCCGCGAGCACCCTGTAAGCAACCAAAAGGCCGGCGACTATAAGCACTTTTTTGCGCAAGTCTTTGACCTTAAAAATCTGCAGGAACTTGTTCATCCCGTTAGAAGCAAATCGCAATCAGCGATATGTATTATTTTGGGTTTATATTTTAGTTTACAAAACGACTTTTATCTTATTATTTAATTATATAAAGCGATCGCGGCTTCTAACGGGATTCATATCAATTTTACTCAACTTTTCCACCGGCTTTTTCAATCTTAATTTTAGCACCCTTGGAAACCTCTATCCCCTCAACACTGACCGGCACGCTCACTTCTCCTTCTCCCAAAATCTTAACCTCACCCTTGAAGCCCCACGGCAAAAGTTCGGCTTGCATCAGAAAATCTTTATTCAAGCGGACCGCCCGGCCGGCAACCGAATTGGCTTTTAATACAAGGGATAAATCTCTCAGGTTAAAAATCGCGGGCTTGGGGGCTTTTGGTTTATTGCGAAAACCCCTGCGCTTGGGGATACGCAAAATCAAATCTCTTTCTGCCGGACGAATTCTGCGGCCAGACCGCGACTTTTGGCCTTTTTGGCCGCGGCCGGAGGTTGTGCCCCTTTTGCCGCCGCGTCCGACGCGCTTCTTATCTTTGCCGCGCCCAGATTGTAGTTGATGCAATTGCATAATAAAACTTAAATTTTATATTATTACGCTTTTAATTTTTTTAACGCTTCCATGGTCGCCATGGCGTTTGTAAGTTTGTTCGGAGTTCGCCCCAAACACTTGGCTGTGGCGTCTTTGACGCCAGCGAGCGCGAGAACCACGCGCACCGCCCCTCCGGCCCTAAGCCCGTGGCCGACGCCTGCCGGTTTAAGCAAAACCTTCGCCGCGCTGTATTTCGCCAAAACTTCGTGGGCAATGGTCCGTCCATCTTTCAAATTCACGGTTATAATATTTTTCTTGGCGGCGGTTTTTGCTTTTGCCACCGCCTGGGCCACATCCAGTCCTTTAGCCACCCCGATACCAACTCTCCCCTTCTCATCGCCAATGACAAGGGTAGCGCGGAAGCGAAAACGTTTGCCGCCGGCAACAACCCTCGTGACCCGCCTCAAGTCAAGGGCTTTTTCCTTAAATTCTTCTCTTTTTACAATTCTTTCTGGACGCCTGAACATATTTTTTATCCAAAATTATATCTTTAAACCGGCACTTCTCGCCGCCTCGGCCAAAGCGCGAACCCTGCCGTGATATTTATACGCGCGCCTGTCGAGAACCGCGGTTTTTATGCCTTTCTCCGCTGCTTTTTTGGCCAAACGCTCGCCCGTGAGCGCGGCAAGCTCCGTTTTAGATTTTTTGCCTCCCGACTTGGCGACTTCCCGGCTTGCGGCAGACACAATCGTACACGCCCTATCGTCATCTATAAGCTGCGCGTAAATTGCGTTGTTGCTTCGAAAAACAGCCAACCTTGGCCTTGCCGCCGTGCCGGAAATCCTGGCCCTATTCCTCGTGAGGCGCCGGCTTCTCTTTTTTTGCAACAATTTTCTTAGATTCATGGTGTTTTGAAGCTTTAGGATGCTGCCGGCGTCGCAGCCGCGGCTTTTTTGCCGACTTTTCTCTTTATAATCTCGCCGCGATAATGTATGCCTTTCCCTTTATAGGGCTCCGGTTTCTTGAGCGCCCTGATGTCCGAAGCAACGCGCCCCACCAGGTCCTTATCAACCCCCGATATTTTAATTGTGTTTTTTTCTACTTCAACCTTGATGGTTTCCGGCAGTTTAAAACGAACCGGCTCGGCATAGCCAAGAAACAAAACAAGTTCTTTCCCTTCAAGCTGGGCGCGGTAACCAATTCCTTCTATTTCCAATATTTTTAGAAAACCGTCGGCTACTCCCTGAATGGCGTTTTTTATGTGCGACCACGTGGTCCCGAGAGACGCCTTATCAATAATATCCTTATCGCGAACTTCAACCAAAATTTTATCCGCGTCAATTTGGGCGTGAAGGCCAAGCGGCAGCCTAACTTTGTTTTCGCCTTTCGGCCCCTTGAAAATCAAAAAATCTCCGCTCGTTGTAACGTTGACGCCGGACAATATTTTAATTGGTTTTTTTGCTAAACGGCTCAAGTTAGAATTTGGAATTTAGGATTTTCCTCCAAAGGAGGATCCGCCTCTGGCGGAAGAATTTAGAATGAATTTCTTTTGTCGCATTCTAGACTCCGCGTCCTAGATTCTGTTTAATGATTTACCATATCTCAAAGAAATATTCCCCCCCGACCTTATTTTTCCTGGCGTCTTTATTGTTCATAATTCCTTTGGACGTAGAGAGAACCGCCATGCCGTACCCTTGCTTTACCGGCTTCAGTTTCCTGTAGTCAATATAAAAATGGCGGCCCGGCTTGCTTACAATTTTAAAACCGCTCACGGCCGGACCATTTTTTGTTCCAGCCAGTTTAAGCTCGATAAAATTGTGCCGACCGACGCTCTTTTTTTGCGCACCGCTCAAATAACCGGCCTCAGCCAAGATTTTTGCGACCGCAAAATCCAAGCGAGAAAAAGGCACAAGAATCCTGTCTTTTTTGGCCAACTCGCCGTTTTTAATTTTTGCCAAAAGATCGTAGTACATCCCGTTAGAAGCAGATCGCGATCAGCGATTTGCAGATTTATAAAGTTTATAGCAACGACTATTCATGTTTATAAAGTTGTGTGATTTTGTAAAGCGATCGCGGCTTCTAACGGGATACATTTCTTTACCAACTTGCCTTTTTCACACCCGGTATTTGCTGGCGGGTCGCCATTTCCCTGAAACAAATCCGGCAAAGATTAAATTCTCTCATATATCCCCGCTTGCGGCCACAGCGAAAACAACGCCGAACGATGCGTGTTGTATATTTCGGCTTTTTTTTGCTTCTGGCAATAACTGATTCTTTGGCCATGGTTAAAATTTTATTTATTACTCTATGACTTCTTTAGCGGCGCTCCCAGCCTCCTGAAATTTTCAAGCGCCTCCCTGCGGTTTCTTTTTCGAGGCACCATACTAATTCCCAAAGAAAAAGAAATTGGGGACTGCTCCGGATTTACCTCCGGGAAAACAAATTGTTCTTTGAGGCCGATATTTAAGGCACCACCGTTGTCAATAGAATCGAGGCTTATGCCCCGGAAATCCCTGACGCGCGGTAGTACTATATTAATGAAGCGATGGAAAAAATCAAACATTTTCTTGCGTCTTAGGGTCACGCGCAATCCGACAATTTGGCCCTCCCTGATTTTAAAGCCGGCTATGGATTTCTTAGCTCGGCGAACTTGCGGTTTCTGGCCGCCAAGGGCCGCCAGATCACGACTAACCTGAATCAAGCCTTTCTCTTCGAAGTTGGGCTGGCTGCTTAACCGCCCCACCCCGGCATTAATGATTATTTTTTCCAGAAATCTCCGGGTATCGCTTTCCGCTTTGTCGGCTTTTTTTATTTCGTGTTTCGCAATCATGTTGTCGCTTTACACTTTTTGCAATAACGGACCTTTCGATTAAGTTCGATACGGTGACCAACTCGGGTAGGTTTTTTACAACTCGAACAAACCAGCATGACCCGCGATGCCGGCAATGGCCGCGGCACGAGCACTGTTTCACCTTTTTGGCCTTGTCGTTTTGGCCTCACTCTTTTCTTATAAAGATTCAGGCCGTCAACTGTGACGCTTACATCTTCCAAATGGACCTTTAAAATACTGCCGGTCTTGCCCCTGTCCTTCCCTGAAAGAATTTTAACTTGGTCTCCCTTCTTGATGTTCATGTCGTTATTTTTACACTATTTCTTCGGCCATGGTCATCAATTTTTCGAAACCTTTTTCTTTAAGTTCCCGAGGTAGCGGGCCGAAAATTCGCGTAGCTACGGGCTCTTTTTTGGCATCTATTAAAACCGCGGAGTTTTCGTCAAACCTAACATATGAACCGTCCTTGCGCCTCATAGGCTCGCGCTCACGGACAATGAGGACGCGGACGACGTCTTTCTTTTTTACCGTCTTCCGCGGTTCGGCCACCTGGACGGAAGCGACAACAATGTCCCCTATCCGCCCATAACGACGCCTGGTGCCACCTAAAATCCTAAAACACCGGACTATTTTCGCACCGCTGTTATCTGCCACTTTCAATATGCTTCGTTCTTGTATCATAATTTTAGAATCTAGAATTCTGCTTGCCCATTTTTCAGCTTCTACTTTCTATTTTCTATTTTCTTGATTATCCGCCACCTTTTTTCTTTAGAAAGCGGTTTTGTTTCCTCTATAACAACCCTGTCCCCTGTGTGACAGATATTTTCTTCGTCGTGAGCCTTGAATCTCTGGGAAAGCTTATAATACTTAAGGTATTTGGGGTGTTTTTTAAATCTCAAAATCTCAACAACTCTTGTCTTTTGCATTTTGTTGCTGACGACAATTCCCGTAAGTTTTCTTTTTTTGGCTTCCTTCATTTTTTTATGATTGCCTTCCGGCGTCCTTTATGAAAGTCAGCAGCCGCGCGATGCTTTTACGCAAATCTCTCAACTCTCTGACATCCTTAACTTTGCCGGCCGCCAAATCAAATTTCAAGACGCGCAACCTCTCTCTTCCTTCACGAAAAAGCTTTTCTAATTCTGCGAGCGGCTTGTTTTTTAATTCTTGTATTTCTCGTTTTTTCATCCCGTTAGAAGCAGATCGCGATTAACGCCAGTCTGCATAATTTGGTTTTTATAAAATAAATATTTTATAGATAGTATGAATAATTTGACATAAACTACAAGGCGATCGCGGCTTCTAACGGGATTCATGTTCGTTTTACTTCATAATAATTTTACTTTTGAACGGCAGTTTATGGCCCGCCAGGCGTAATGCTTCGCATGCCAGGTCTTTTCCCACGCCATCGATCTCAAAAATTATCCGTCCCGGCCGCACCGGAAAAACGTAGTGGTCCACGCTCCCCTTGCCTCCGCCAAGAGTTTTTTCCGGAGCTTGTTGTGTGATTGGTTTATCCGGGAAAACCCTTATCCAAAGTCGGCCGCTGCGCTTGAGGTGGTTGGTTATTGATTTCCTTGCCGCCTCGATTTGTTTGGAGCTGAGCCACGCCGCTTCCAGCGCCTTTAGCCCGAAATTGCCGTAGTTTAAATACAAGCCTCGCGTTTCCACCAAGCGCTTGCGCGACCGTCCTTTTTGCCATTTGCGATGTTTTACTTTTTTGGGAATCAACATATTTCTATTTTCTGTTTTCTGCTTTCTGATCGAAGATCTCCCCTTTATAGATCCAGACCTTGATGCCCACTGTTCCGTAGGTCGTGTAGGCCGTGGCCTGGCCAAAATCTATGTCGGCCCTGAGGGTTTGGAGAGGCAGGGACCCGCGGGAGAGCCACTCACGCCGAGCGATCTCGTTGCCATCCAATCTCCCGGAAAGAAAAATTTTCGCTCCCTTAACCTCCTTGTTCTGCATGATACTTTCCAGATATTTCTTCATGGTTCTCCTGTAGCGCATCCTCTTCTCAAGGTCCCAGGCAATTTGCTGAGCGACATAAGTCGCCGAAATTTCCGAGCGCTTCAGTTCTTCAACGTTAACGCTAAGGCTAACATTTGATTTTGTTTTCCGCACCTTTTTGAGGGCGGTTTCGATGGCGCGGTTTAATTCTTCGATACCTTTGCCGCCACGGCCAATGATCAACCCCGGCCTTGCTGCTTTTATAAAAATCCTCAAATTGCCCTGCGTACGCTCAATCTCAACCGCCGAAATGCCGGCTAGGCCAATCTTTGATTTTATGACCTTGCGCACAGCCTCGTCCTCCTCCAAGAATTTTCCATAGCCGCCTTTAATAAACCACCTCACCGGCCAGTTTTTCGTTATGCCAAGTCTATATGATAATGGATTAATCTTCTGTCCCATCCCGTTAGAAAATTAAACCTGGCGCTTTCCGACTGCAAGCGCTTGATGTTTTATTGAGTTTTTTGTCTTTATTCAACATCGTTTTTAATTTTCTAACGGGATCCCATTCCTTTTCCTTTCGCATTATTTTGCAAATCCGGATTTACGACTGAATACGCGGCGGAAAAAGCCGGGTTTTTTCTGTTCAGCCGCCGTCTTTTCTTCTTTTATTATTTTTTCCTTCTTTGCCGGCTTTTCCGACCCAGGCGGCAGTTTTACTTTCTTTTTTGCGACAATCTTGAACTTCGGCGGCGGCAAATTTGGATTTTCGGCAAGCACAAGCGTAATATGACTCATCTTTTTCTGTATCGGCGTTGCCATACCGCGCGCGCGAGGCAAAAACCGTTTAAGCATCGGCCCCTGATCAACGCGAAAAGACTCAACATAAAACTTTTCCTCGTTTAATCTTTTATTGTTCTTGAGGTTGTGGACCGCGGAGCGCAGAAGTTTAAGAATGGGGGTGGCGGCGCGCCGCCTCATCGCGAGGAGCTGCGCTTCGGCTTCGCTCACGGGCAGCCCTTTTATCAAATCGCCAACCGCCCGGACTTTGCGCGGAGTCATTCGCAGATAATTTAATTTTGCGGTCTGTTTAAGCATTAAAATGTAAAAATTAAAGTGTTTAAAGTCTTATTTCTTAACTTCCGTGGGGGCCGCGGCTGGTGCGGCTGTTCCGACTGCCTTGGACTCCAGTTCCCTTTGCATCTTGCCGCCGTGTTTGACAAACTTTCTCGTCGGCGAGAATTCCCCGAGCCTGTGGCCAACCATCTCTTCCGCCACCTTGACTTCGGTAAAACTTTTGCCGTTATGAACGGCGAAAACAAAGCCAACCATCTCTGGCGATATCTCAGAGTCTCTCGACCAGGTTTTAACAATCACCTTATCATCGGGCTTTATTTTGGAAATCTTTTTTAAAAGTTTGGGGTCGACGTAGGGACCCTTGCGAAGAGAGCGGCTCATCCTGTTAGAAAATTAAACTCCGCGTTTGCCGACTGAAAACGCTTACCGTTTTGATAAATTATCTTGCTAAAATTGAACACTATTTTTAATTTTCTAACGGGACTCATGTGGTTATTTTCTACGTTTAATTATCAACCTGCTCGACCATTTCTTCTTATTTCTCGTCCTGTGGCCCCCGGTAACCTTGCCCCATAGGGTCTTCGGCTTTCTTGTACCCCGAGGCTGCCGGCCTTCGCCGCCGCCGTAAGGATGATCGACGGGGTTCATCGCTGTTCCGCGGACCGTGGGCCGCACGCCCAACCACCTCGAACGGCCCGCTTTTCCGATTACCACGAGGCTGTGCTCAATGTTGGATACCTGGCCAAGCGACGCAAAACCATCCCACGACACCCGTCTTACTTCGCCGGAAGACAATTTCAAATCTGTGTAACCGTCGGCGTTCGCTAAAACCTCGGCGTAGGAGCCGGCGGAACGCGCAATTCTTCCGCCGGTTCCCGGCTTCATTTCTACATTATAAACCTGATACCCAATCGGGATATTTTTAAGCTTCAACCGATTGCCTGTACTCAAGGGCGCTGCCTCGGAAGCAACTATGGTATTGCCCGCCGCGAGACCCTGCGGAGCCAAAATATAGCTGCGTTTTCCGTTTTCGTACAAGATTTTCGCGATAAAGGCGGTCCGGTAGGGATCATATTCCAACGTTTCCACCTTCGCCGGCATATTCAAAAATTCAAGCTGCTTAAAATCAACAATCCTATAAAGCTTCTTATTTCCGCCGCCTTGATGCCTCATTGTGATACGTCCCTGCGAGTTTCTGCCAGCGTGAGATTTGATGCGCAAAAGCAGCGGCTTGTGCGGCTTGGCTTTGCTTAATAAGCCGTAATCAACATTGGTAAAACTTCGCCTCGATGGAGTTGTTGGCTTGTAACTTTTCATCCCGTTAGAAAATTAAAATTGACGTATTCCGACCTAAAACGTTGGCGCTTGCAATAAATTGTCTGACTGGATTTAACACTGTTATTAATTTTCTAACGGGATTCATAGTTTCTAATGGCTGACTCCCAGTGGCGGATTACTGGCCTACTTCTATTTTCTGACCTTCTTTGAGCGTCACGATTGCTTTCTTGTAGCCGGCTTGGCTTCCTTTGAGCGCGCCCACTCTTTTGCTTTTTGACGGCTTATTGATGATGTTTACGGCAACGACGTCAACTTTATAAACCTCTTTCACGGCCTTCTTGATTTCCGGCTTCTTGGCGCCGGATTTTACCACAAAAACATACTTGCCGCTTTTGCTTAAATCGGTTGATTTCTCCGTTATCCAGGGTTTTTTCAATAAGAAAATATCTGCCATGTTTTTGTTATTTGCGGCTGCTGCTCATCGCGCCCAAAATATTTTTATCGATGAAAACGTTCTTGTGCGAGAGCAGGTCGTACAAATTGATTGAGTCCGCGCTCGTGGTTTGCGTTTTCGGCAGATTGGCGGACGCGCGCGCCAACACTTTATTTTCTTTGTCGGCAAGCAAAAGCGTGCTGAAGTTTTTCTGCTCATTCTTGAAACCCAAGAGTGTGCGCAGTGTGCCGGCTAAGATTTTGGTTTTCGGCTTGCCGATATCCAAACTCTCGAAAATTTTCACTTCGCCGTCCTTGAATTTCCTCGAGAGGACGCTCAAAATTGCCAACCTTTTCATTTTTTTGTTGATTTTCTGGCTGTAGTCACGGAGCTTCGACGGCCCGTGCGCTTTACCGCCGTGCCGCCAGAGTGGCGAGCGTATCGAACCATGCCTCGCGCGCCCGGTTCCCTTCTGACGCCAGGGTTTGCGTCCGCCGCCGCGCACTTCCGCACGGGTTTTGGCGTGCGCCCAAGGCCGCCTTTTGTTGGCAAGTTGGGCCGTGACCACTTGTTGTACCAAGCCCGGATTCCACTTAACACCAAAAATGCTTGCTGGCAACTCCACCTTTCCTACAACTTCATTCTTCAAATTGTAAACCTTAGCTTCCATGCCTTAGAAATTAAAAATATTATTTTCCTTGTTTTGATATCTCCAAAAGGCCGCCGCGAGCGCCGGGCACCGCGCCCCTCACGAATAAAAGATTGTTTTCCTTGTCAACGCCGACTATTTTCAGATTTTTTACCGTGACGCGGTCCGTGCCCATGTGACCCGCCATGCGCCTCCCCGGCGTAACCCTCTGCGGCGCGGTGCTACCGATGGAACCACCGGCACGGAAACGATTCTTTTGTCCGTGCGTCTTGGGACCGCCGTGAAAACCGTGGCGCTTGACAACGCCCTGAAAACCGCGGCCTTTGGTGATGCCGCTAACTCTCACGATGTCGCCTTCTTTGAAAGCGTCAACCGCAACCTCACCGCCGACATTGAATTGTCCCATATCAATCGGCGAAGAAATCCTGTTTCGGAATTCTTTTTTCTTCTTGCCCAAGGCAACCTGCACGGCTTCGTAGCCGTCTTTGTCCTTGCTGCGGACGAGCGAGATTTTATTCGGTTCGGCCTTAATAACCGTAACGGGAATTACGGCATTATCTTTCCAAATCTGCGTCATTTTGAATTTTTTGCCCAAAATTATCATGGCATCAAAAAAACCGCCTAAGGGTAGCCCCGGCGGTCCAGCTATCCTTGTGAAAACGTTCTCAATTATGGTTTGGAACGTCCATTAAAGAGACAGGGTAATACTATAGCGCGCGCAAAAATATGTCAAACAAAGCAAAGACCGCCTTTCCTGGCGGTCTTGCTTGCTAAACCATCTTGATTTCCACATCCACGCCAGCCGGAAGATTCAAGCCTCGCTTGCTTTTTCTTTCGCCGCATAATTTTCAAAAACCTTGAGGTATTTCTTAAATAAAGAGTGGGTTTCGGCTTGTTTGGGCAAAGCATAAATCCAGGCAATATGCCTCAAGCCGCCGATGATTTGTCCGAGGAGAAATCCTTTGAATTCCTCCGGGTTGGGGACACATTTCGTCGCTTGTTTTCTTGCGTCCTTTTCCCAGAAACGCCTATTTATCTCATCCCACTTTTCAGTTGGAAAACCGTTTAAGCCGCTCAAAAGTAAGTGTGGCATTTCGCCTTGGTAAAATGCTTTGCCGCGCTCATCATAAAGAACATGGGCAGTCGGAGACTTAAGTCTCCACGCTGCTTTTTCGCTTAAAACTTCGGGGTGCGATGCAATAGTCCAATCAGCAACCATTTTGCTTCCGTCCGTCAGAGTAAAAATCAAATCAATGCCGTGTCGATCATCTTTGTCAGATCCAACCTCAACATCCGCAAAAAGATCGGGAAATGCCTCCTTCAAAAACTTTGCCGCTACCGCCTCCGACATTCGCGCCCGTTCGTGAACCTCGGGCATCCCTTCTTTTACGTAAATTTCCCGCACCCGCCTTTCTTCTTCTGGATTTCTCCCAAAAGAAATTTCTGGTCTTGGCATATTCCCGATTTTACACCATCTTTATTTCCAAGTCCACGTCGCGAGCCCTGCCTGCCGGCAGGCAGGGCTACAGAAATTCAAAACCGCCCTCTCGGGCGGTTTCTAATATGTCTGCGTTTGTCTGCGTATAGTCAGCGTAAGTCCGCGTCTAGACCATCTTTATCTCCACATCCACACCTGCGGGTAAATTCAGATTAGAAAGCGATTCCACGATTTTCTGCGAGGGATTAAGGATTTCCACGAGGCGCTTATGAACGCGGAGTTCAAACTGTTCACGCGAATCCTTGTGCACGAAAGTGGAACGGTTCACGGTGTAGCGCTTGATCTCGGTGGGCAAGGGAATCGGCCCCACGACTTTTGCATCGTGCCGCTCGGCGGCTTCAATAATTTGCCGCGCTGAATTATCAATCAATTTATGATCGTAAGACTTAATTCTCAGTCGCAACTTTTGCGGAAGTTCAGCTTCCTTTTTTTTGGGCATAATAAGCTTTGAGTCTATTACAAATCGAATTCTTTCGTCGTTTGCTCTCGCGCCGCTTTCTCAAGCCGCTTTTTCTTAGCTTCAAAAGCTTCTCTAAATTTTGACTCCAAATTTCTGACGCGCTCATGAAGTTTTTTCCCCTCTTCGGTGAAATTCCCCCTCTCAAACATTTCTGACTCCGACATAGAAATATCTTCTCCGGAAAATCCCAGCCTCCCGAGCTCGCTGCGTAAAGCCCGATCCAGCTTCTTCTCTAAATCATATCTTTCACTACTACCTCTACGACCCGCACGGTCTAAGTGTTCCATCTCTTCCGTAAGCTTCCTGTAAGCAGCAATCTTTCTTGCGTCAATAGACACGCTGGCAACATTACCTTCTCTGTCGACATAGCGAATACTAGAACCATCCGGACTCACAAGATATTTTTCAAAAACCAGGCCCTCCGCACCCTCGGTAACATCTTTAAGCTCGGCCATCTCCGGATCGTCTTGTGATAGTAATATCTCCTTATACAACCTGATGTAAGTACCGAGATCCGCTGTTCTGCCTTCTTTTTCCAAGCGCTCGCGCAGCACTTCAAGTTCTTCCTTTTTGCCTATAAGAACCGCCGCGTTCCCTTCCCATCCTTCCTTATTTATCTCCTCCTTATCCTTCTTAATATTTTCTGACTCTATTGACATGCTTGCTCCTTCTCGGAGTTACTTCGAAATTTTCGTCACGACGCCGGCGCCGACGGTTTTGCCGCCTTCGCGGATGGCGAACCTTTGTTTCTCTTCAAGCGCAACAGGAGAAATCAGTTTCACGGTAAGTTTCACGGTGTCACCGGGCATAACCATCTCCATGCCCTGCTGAAGTGTAACCTCGCCCGTAACATCGGTGGTCCTGATATAGAACTGCGGTTTGTAGCCGGCAAAGAACGGCGAGTGGCGTCCGCCTTCCTCCTTTGAAAGCACGTATACCTCGCTCTCGAATTCCGTATGCGGCGTAACCGAACCGGGTTTGGCCACCACCTGTCCGCGCTCCACGTCTTCCTTCTTAAGACCGCGAAGCAAAGCACCGATATTGTCGCCGGCAATACCTTCGTCCAGGAGTTTATTGAACATCTCTATGCCTGTGACAACGGTCTTTTGCGTCGGCCTCAAACCAATAACCTCAACCTCCTCGTTAATCTTAACCTTGCCGCGCTCAACTCTGCCCGTAACTACGGTACCGCGGCCTTCAATGGAGAAGATGTCTTCAATAGGCATAAGGAACGGCTTATCAAGGTCGCGAACCGGCTGGGGAATGTATTCGTCCAGGGCCTTCACCAGGTCCAAAACCGGCTTGGCGTCCGGGTCGTCGGCGGACTTCACGGCAAGCGCCTTCAAGGCCGAACCGCGAATCACGGGCGTCGTGTCACCCGGGAATTCGTATTTCTTCAAAAGCTCGCGCACCTCGGATTCGACGAGGTCAATAAGCTCGGGGTCGTCAACCTGGTCAACTTTGTTCAAGAAGACAATGATTGCCGGCACGCCCACCTGGCGGGCAAGAAGTATATGCTCGCGCGTCTGCGGCATCGGACCGTCGGTGGCAGCCACAACCAGAATTGCGCCGTCCATCTGCGCCGCGCCAGTAATCATATTCTTGATGTAGTCGGCGTGACCCGGCGCGTCAATGTGCGCGTAGTGCCTTTTTTCCGTCTCGTACTCCGAGTGGTGCAAGGCAATCGTAATGCCGCGCGCCTTTTCTTCGGGAGCGTTGTCAATTTGATCGACCGTCTCCTCTTTCTTCGCAAAGCCACGCATGTGCTGGATGCGGGTGATCGCGGCCGTGAGCGTAGTTTTGCCGTGATCGACGTGGCCAATCGTTCCCACATTCAAGTGGGGCTTGGCTCGATTAAATTTTTCTTTCTCTGCCATTTTATTTTTTATTTAACTTTTTGGCTTTAGAAAAAAAGCCTCGGGGTTTCATAAAAACCTCCGAATTACTAAATGTTCGACCTATTTAGTTTGCGGATCGGTTATTTATCTAATAACCGTCACGCGCTTTATTATAGTTTATGCCGCATGTTTGTCAAGCAGCACTGTGGACAAAAGAAAGCCGCCGATTTTTCGTCTTGTCGGCGGCCTATTTTTGTTTTTCTGCCTCCAGATACCTGTTCACTGCTTTATTCCTGGGATACTTATCGTGTAGTTTAACCGCGAGTTCGTCGGCGGAGATGCCGAGAATTCTTTCGTCGTTCTTTCTGTCTTCTCCTTTCACTTTCTTGTCAGTAAGTATTCTAAAGATGGCAAAGCGGATGTCGTCCGCGAACGGCCCGTTGTTTCCCTTCTCGGCGTCCCTAATCAATTCCAACCCCTTTCTGCGGCTGGTGGAAAAACCGTAGATCATGGCGCCCAATTTCCAATACCAGCGCTTCTTGCTGAGTTCGTAAACCGCTAGCCCAATAGGATGCTGGGCGTCTTGGTATTTTGTCTTTTCGCTCAGATCCCTCATGCGGCAAGCGGAGCCCAGCGCCGAGCCACTCTCTCCGTGAGATTTTTCGAATATTCCTTTCAGGCCGAATAGCGCTTCTTCCACGTATATATAAGAAACGCCCGTATAAGGATCAAATTCTTTGCCTTCGGCAATCTCGACTTCCGTCTCGGCAATGCCAACGTCGATGAAGGCGATAATCGCTTTATAGCCGCCGTCTTTTTCCACTTCGCCGGTTTTTGTCTTCGATTCCAGTTCCGCGTAGGTGGCCTTTACTATAAGCCATGCGCCAATCGGATTGTCTGGTTCGAGTTTCCTGTACTCCGAGAATTTCTTTTTGGCGCACTCGTAGTCGCCGTTGTAGAGACAGTTCTGCCCCTCCTCAAACGGCGATTTGCCGGAGATACCTTTCTCGCGGCCCCAGCTGTTCGCCACAATCGCCAAAAGCAGGAACAAAATAACCAAAAACGCGCTCTTTGAACTCGCTTTTTCAAGCATCGGCCGTCTCCTTTCCGGATTTTAGCGCCCTAAAATAAAACAACTTCGGAGAGTATACGGCAGAAAACCGCCACCGGCAAGTTCTACTGCTTTTCCCTGCCTGCGGCCTGCCTGCCGCAGGCAGGCAGGCAGGCCGACCCCCTTCCCGGGAGAGGAAGTTTTATCTCTTTTTGCCTTCGATAATCAGCTGCTCGATATTTTTAGGAACGGCCTCGCGGTGGTCAAACTCCATCGTAAAACTTCCTCTCCCTTGCGTCATCGAGCGCAATTCAGTAGCGTAGCCGAACATTTCAGCAAGCGGAACTTTGGCGTCAATAACCTTAACGTTCGGCCTATCCGATAATTCTTCTATCCTGCTACGCTTGGAGTTCAAATTACCCGTTACTTCCCCCAAAAACCCGGTCGGCACAATGACCTGAATTTTCATAATCGGCTCCAAAATAACGGGGCTCGCTCGCCTTGCGGCCTCTTGCAGAGCAATCGAACCGGCAATTTTGAACGCGGCCTCCGAAGAGTCGACTTCGTGAAAAGAGCCGTCGTAGAGCGTAACTTCGACGTCGGTCATCGGATAGTGGGCAACTATACCCTTGTCAAGCGCTTCTTTCACGCCTTTTTCAACCGCCGGAATGAATTCGTTGGGAATGATTCCTCCCCTGATTGCGTCTTCAAAAACAAAACCTTTGCCCCGTTCGAGGGGTTTGACTTTGAGCCAGACGTGGCCGTACTGACCGCGGCCCCCGGACTGTCGGATGTATTTACCTTCGGCTTCCGCTTCGTGGGTTACAGTTTCCTTGTAAGCAACCTGCGGCCGCCCCACCGAGCCCTCAACCCCAAACTCGCGCTTCATGCGGTCAACAATAATCTCAAGATGCAGTTCGCCCATGCCGGAAATAATTGTCTCTCCGGTTTCGGGATCCCCGGCGACACGGAAAGTCGGGTCCTCCTCGGCTAAGCGGTGAAGAGCGATGCTCATCTTTTCCTGGTCGGCCTTCGTCTTCGGCTCAATGCGGATACCAATAACGGGCTCGGGGAATATGATCTTCTCCAGGATTAACGGCGCCTCCGGCGAGCAAAGCGTATCCCCCGTGGTGGTATTTTTGAGGCCGACGATTGCCGCAATTTCGCCCGCGTAAACCTCTTCAACCTCCTCTCTGTCGTTGGCATGCATTCTCACCACGCGGCCGATTCTCTCCTGTTGATTTTTTACGGCGTTCAGGATATACGAGCCGCGGCGTAAAACACCGGAGTAATTTCTGAAGTAAGTAAGCGTTCCAACGTAGGGGTCGGTGGCAATCTTAAACGCCAAAGCTGAAAACGGCTCCTCGTCCGACGGACGCCGGACAATCTCCGCTCCGGTTTTCGGGTCCAGGCCTTTGACTGGCGGCAAATCGAGAGGCGAGGGCAGATATTCCACAACCGCATCTAAAATAAACTGGACAGCTTTATTCTTGAGCGCCGAGCCGCACATGACAGGCACAATTTTATTGGCAATCACCGCTTTCCTCAAAACGTGCCTCAGCTCATCAACGCCGATTTGCTCATCGTGAAGATATTTATGCATAGTCTCGTCGTCATTATCAACTATCCTCTCAATAAGATCGTGACGAAACTTTTTAACTTCGGCTTTTTGATCTTCGGGTATCGGAATTTCGACGATTTTCTCTCCATGTTCGCCCTGGAACTCGTAGGCTTTTTCCAAGAGCAAATCAATCACGCCGCGAAATTCCCCTTCCAGACCGATGTTCAGTTGAATAGGCAGGGCATTCGGCGTGAGTCGTTCCCTTATGGAAGCAAGACTTTTCTCAAAACTCGCGCCCAATCTGTCGAGCTTGTTCACGAAACAAATCCGCGGTACGTGATACTCGTCGGCGTAGCGCCAGTTAGTTTCCGACTGCGGCTCAACACCGGCGACGCCGTCAAAAACAACAACGGCACCATCCAAAACTCTCAATGAGCGTTTAACCTCAACCGTAAAGTCAATGTGGCCCGGCGTGTCAATAAGATTTATACGGTGTTCAAAATTTTTGTCGCCCTCACGGTACGTCGGCGTCCAGAAACAAGTTGTCGCCGCGGCTGTAATCGTAATCCCACGCTCCCGCTCCTGCTCCATCCAGTCCATAACAGTTGTTCCTTCGTGAACCTCGCCGATTTTGTGCGAGACGCCAGTATAAAAAAGCACCCGCTCGGTGACGGTCGTTTTGCCGGCATCTATGTGAGCGATTATTCCGATGTTCCTTACTTTCTCAATCGGATATTGTCGCGGCATAAAATAAATTACTTATCTTCTTCAACTTCCGGCAAACCAGTTCCACCGACCAACTCTTTACCACCGCTTTCTGCATAAGACCTTACAATCTCGAATGCGTCTCGGAGGTAGGGAATTTTTGCAGGACTGCTGTTGCTTTCCTCTATCTCCCGCCAGCTAATTTTGCCTTTTTCCAAAAGAGCGCTTAAAACTTCAATTTTTGATTTAGTGCTAAAATCCAAAACTGTTTCCGGCTGCGCATAAGCGATATTTTTCCCTTGCTGAAGCGCCTCGAATTCGTGGCGCCTCGCTCGCTCCTTATATTCTGCTAATTTTAATTGTAACTGCTTTACGCGCCTTTTATCTGCGGGCAGAATAATCTCTAAACCGCCTTTTTCTATTTCCGGGCTTTCCATTGTGGCCAATAATTACCTCGCAAAATGCGCAAATGCGCGATTTGCTTCGGCCATCCTGTGCATGTCCAATTTCTTTTTGATGGCCGTGCCTTCGTTTTTGGAGGCGGCAATAAGTTCTTCGGCCAACTTGTCGGCCATCGGCTTGCCTTTACGGCTGCGGGCTGCTCCGATTATCCAACGAATTGCCAAAATGAACCTGCGTTCGGGACGCACTTCGTGCGGCACCTGATAGTTCGCGCCGCCGACGCGCCGCGAAATGACTTCGAGCATCGGCGAAGCGTTTTCAACGGCTTTCTCAAAAACCTTTAAGGGGTCGTCTTTCGCAAGCCCTTTCACTTTATCCAGCGCGTCGTAGACGATTTTCTCGGCAATGGATTTTTTGCCGTCGCGCATAACGTAATTGATAAACCGACCCAAATCAATGCGCTCGTGTTCCGCATCCGGCTGATAGTATTTTTTGTAAACCCTTTTTTTCCTCATCCCGTTAGAAAATTAAAACTGCGCTTACCGACAATAAGCAATTAATTGCAGAACAAATTGTTTTCTCCTGTTTAAACATTGGTTTTAATTTTCTAACGGGACTCATTGCTCTTTAGGCCGCTTGGCGCCGTACTTGGATCTCTGCTGTTTCCTGCCTTCAACACCGGTCGTGTCCAAGATGCCGCGGACGACATGATATCGAACGCCCGGCAGGTCTTTCACCCGGCCGCCGCGGACGAGGACAATGGAGTGCTCCTGCAGGGTGTGACCCTCACCACCGATGTAAGCCGTGATTTCCATGCCGTTCGTGAGACGCACGCGGCAAACTTTCCGCAGGGCCGAGTTCGGCTTTTTCGGCGTCGTTGTGAAAACCCTAAGACAAACGCCGCGCTTGAAGGGCGACCCCGAATCCACCGGCCGGTTCTTCAGCGTGTTGAAATAATAAGACAGCGCCGGCGCTTTGGTTTTCGCTGTAAGCGGTTTTCTTCCTTTTTTGATTAACTGACGCACCGTGGGCATAAACGTAAGATACGATAGTGAATTTTATTGGAAACGCGCAGAACTGTCAAATGAATAACCGCACCGCAGGGCTTCGACTGAGCTCAGCCGAAGTCAGCGGTGCGGCCTGCCTGCCGGCGGGCAGGTATCCACCGCTCAAGGGTTGCGGTTATTCACCGAGCACATAAAGGCTTTATGTGCTCGGTTTATTATTCACACGTCGCAATTCATCCCGCCCGCAGGCGAGCGGGTATTCTTGCGAGTGAATAATAAATTAAAATCCGAACGATTGTCCCGCAATAATTCGAAAGAGGAAATTTATAATAGGCAGTATCAATTGAAAGCCGAAAAATATGAAGAGCAAGACCAGAACCATGCCGTATCTTTCCAAAAAGAACGCCAGCCGATGGCTTGACTCGTTTTGCGGCAATACGGCAAACAAAATCTTAGAGCCGTCCAAGGGCGGCAGGGGCACCAGATTAAAAACGGCAAGCAGAACGTTAATATAAATAATAAGGCCAAAAAGCTCCACGAGGAGCTGCGGAGCAAATGCGTACGACTGAACCACGCGCAGCGCCAACCCAAAAATACCCGCTATGAGCAGATTGGAAGCGGGGCCGGCGGCGGCAATTTTTCCGGCTGCCGCTAACGGGTTCCTCAAATTGTTGGGATTGTACGGGACGGGCTTGGCCCAACCGAAAACAAAAGCGCCGCCGGTTAAAAACCAGAGCGAAACCGGCAGAACCAGCGAGCCAAAAAAGTCCAAGTGTTTCAAGGGGTTGAGCGTTAATCTGCCCGCCAGGCGCGCGGTTGGATCTCCTAGGTGTTCTGCCACAAACCCATGCGAAACCTCGTGGATGACAACGGATAAAATCAAAACGGCCAATTGAAAAATCAGAACAATTACCATTTTATAATCCTACCACAAACCGCCTTGCAGTAATGTAAAAAATTTCTTAGGATGAATCTGTACTTTATTAACAGCACAACGTTTGCCTCCGTAGTGAAACGGATATCACGCGACGCTTCGAACGTTGAATTCCGGGTTCGAATCCTGGCGGGGGCACGGCAAAGGCAGGCGAGGAACCAAGAGGTGCGGGCCCGATTCCCGCCAGAGACGCAGCAAACAAATAAAATACAAACCAAAAAATATGAACCAAGAACAACTCCCGCAAGAAAAACCTCTGGACCAGACGCAGTTCATCAACGTCGGCAAAGAAAAACCTCTGGACGAAACGCATGTCATAAATTTAAAAGACCTGCAGCAAAGGGAGGAGTATAAAAAAGCCGTGGCGGCCATAAGACAACAAGAAGAACAAGAGAAGCAAGAAAAACTGAAGAAGGTCAAGGAAGATATCTTATCCGGAAATTTCTGGCAGTAAAACAAACAAAAGCAGTCCGGCAAAAACCGGACTGTTATAAAATTCTCAGTCGCTATCCGGCTAGTCGCGGCGACGTAAAACGGGTGGTTGCTCTTCCTTCTCTTCCGGTTTTCCCGGTTGCTTTTCTTTTTCTTCCTCGCGTTTCCGGAGCGTCGGACCCTCTTTGCCCGTTTTTTTCTTGGCGGTCATTACCACCTGTAGCCGTGTCTTCACGTCGTCGAATTCAGAAGTGCTTACAAGATATGAATCTTTCTTCGGCAGAATTCTTTTGATTTCCTCCTCCGACTTCAAAATCCTTTCCGGCGTCGGAGGATGATCCGAGAAAATATTTGATATGCTGCCGGGGGAACGCCTTTCCTGCTCGATGACCTTGCTGAAAAACGTAACATAGGAACTCGGGTCGTAGCCCGCCTTATACATATACTGCAGACCGAGCATATCGGCTTCCGCCTCGGCGTCGCGGTTGAACTTCAAGAAAGCAAGCGGCACGCCGTTCAGATAGGCCTCCAGCACACCATAATAGACAGCTTGCCCCATCGGAATAAATATGAGCGGAATCATCGCGTACTGGAGCAGCGTGGCTTTGGTCATCTGCGATGCCCAGTGACGCGCCGCCACGTGAGCAATCTCGTGGGCAATCACACCGGCCATCTGGGATTCCTCGTCCGCTGCCAGAACCAGACCTATATTGACGTAAAGAAAACCTCCCGGCAGCGCAAAAGCATTGATGTTCGGGTCGTCAATAACTTTCACCGTCAGCGGAACCTCAAGGTCGGAATTTCGGGCGATGTTCTGCGCCACGCGGTTGACGAATTCATTCACCACCGGGTCGGTCACCATCTTCGCCGACCGGTCGATTTCCGAGGCGTACTGCTTGCCGATGGCGACTTCCTTTTCCACCGAAATAATGCTCCGGTGAGCAACGCGACGCTCACCAATTTTGTCAACGTCTTCCTTTTCCTTTTTGCCGGCCTGCTTTTTATCCGCGTTACTATAAACCGGCCTGGGACAAGAAAAAAGGACAAGGAAGAGGGATAAGACAATCACCAAGATAGAAAGGCGGTGCACTTCTTTCGGATTCAACTGCTTCATTGTCAACCTCCATACCAAAAGACGAGTTGCTACCCTTATTTTATAAAAATCAGAACAAAAAAGCCAAAGCAATTGCACGAAAATAGCTTTAAAGATAAGATGGTTCAGAAAGGAGCCACCCGTAGCCCTGCCTGCCCTGCCTACCGTCAGGCAGGCAGCAGGCAGGTCAACTGGCCCCGCACTAACAAATCCGCCCGTAGCTCAATGGTAGAGCAGCTGCCTCTTAAGCAGACGGTTGAAGGTTCGAGTCCTTCCGGGCGGACAGAGGTAAAAAAGCGCCGCTATTTCAGTAGCGTTTTCTTATCTCCCACGAGGAATCGAACGGGAAAGGGGTCGGGAAAACGGAAGTTTTCCCGTAGCGGAGCTCACGAACCGCTGGGTTTGTGGGAGCGGCGGAGCAAAGCGACCAGCCGCGACGTTCGATTCCTCCTGGGCGGACAAATTTACTGGACAAAGTCTAAAAAAAATCCTATATTTATACGAGAACAATCAATATTAATTGAAAATGGAGGTGGTCAGTGCTAGATATCAATCGAAAACCAAAAGTTTTTTCGCCCGGAACCGCAATCAAGGAAGAAAAATTCAAATTTAAGCGAATCGCACGACTAATTAAACGAGCCGGCTGGCGCTTCGGGGGCTGTCAATTCAACGGAGGCGGATACATCACTCTCCTTGAACGCGGCGGAGAAACGCAGACTTTTACCACTTCGCGCCCATTTCCGGGTGCGGTAGACGCAAACAATAAAATATTTTAACCCCGCTTTGGGGTTTTTCTTTTCGCCAAAAATCTGCTATAATACGGCGATAAATGGGCGGGATAAAGTTAGACATCCCCTTAATAGAGATATCGGGAATCGGTCCGCGCTTTCTGCAGCGACTCGCAAAACTCGGCGTGAAAACTGTCCGCGACCTAATCTGGCATTTCCCTGCCCGCTACGAGGATTTTTCGCATATTTATAAAATAGCCGAACTAGAAGTTGGCCAGCAAGCCACCGTCCAGGGCATAGTCAAAGAAATCAGCCTGCGGCACAGCTGGCGGCGACATCTTGCCATTGTGGAGGCAGCTATTGAGGACGGCAGCGGTAAACTGAAAATCGTCTGGTTCAATCAGCCATATATTTTAAACGTTCTCAGAGTTGGCCGCCGCGCCAATTTTTCCGGCAAAGTCACGTATTCCGAGGAAAATGAAATATATCTCAGCCACCCCGCCTACGAGCTTGTGGGCAAAAACGAGACAAAGCACACGGCCCGCCTCGTGCCAATCTATCCGGAAACGAGGGGTCTCACATCCAAGGGGTTAAGATTCTTAACCCAGCCAATTCTAAAAAACATCGAAACTCTCGACGAGTGGCTGCCGTATGAGATTCTAAAAACAAACGGCCTTCCGGAGATAAATGCGGCGCTGCAAAAAGTCCATTTCCCTAAAAAAATAGACGAGGCGCTAGCCGCAAAAAAACGGTTTATATTCGAAGATTTGTTCCTTCTGCAACTCATAAACCTGGAACAAAAATTCAGGTTGTCCAAAGAAAAAGCGCCGGCCATAAAAACGGACATTCCGACCCTCAAAAAAATCGTTGAAGAATTGCCGTTCAAACTGACTGTTTCCCAAAAAAAATCACTTTGGGAAATAATTCAGGACATTGAAAAACCGAGGCCGATGAACCGCCTGCTTCAGGGGGATGTCGGCTCGGGGAAAACCGTCGTTGCTGCGCTCGCGGCATTAATCACCGCCCAGAACGAACTGGGAACGGCCTTTATGGCGCCAACCGAAGTTCTTGCAAACCAGCACTTCGGAACATTTAAAAAATTGTTCTCTGGCATAAAAACCGCGAACCAGCCCGTCGTCGGCCTTTTAACCTCGAGCAGCGCTAAAATTTTGTACGAAACAGATCTTAAAACAGAAGTCGGAAGAGAAGAATTACTCAAGAAAATCAAGGGGGGCGAGGTCAAAATCGTGATAGGCACGCACGCCTTAATTCAAAAATCGGTATCCTTTAAAAACTTGGGGCTGGTCGTTGTTGACGAGCAGCATCGCTTCGGCGTCCGCCAACGAGCTGCGCTCGTTGGCCGCAGACAGACGCAGACTGGAGCGCGGACAAACACAGACGATCTGCTCTATAAAGACCTGACATATAAAATCAGGGGGTGCCTCATAAATGCTAAAAATAAAATCGGCGCGGGCCACAGAGAAAATATCTACCAAAAGGCATTAGCGGAGGAATTTAAGAAATCTGGCCTGCAATTCAAGCATGAAAAAACAATTGATATTAATTACGAGGGTAAAAAAATCGGTATCTATAAACCAGACTTTATCGTTGAAGACAAAATTATTGTTGAATTAAAAGCTTTGCCGTTAATGGGCGCAGTACAGGAAAGACAGCTTTGGAAGTACCTTAAGGGGTCAACATATAAACTTGCTTTGTTGGCAAATTTCTATGGCCGCGGAGTTGAGATAAAAAGGATAATCTATGAAACCGCGCGGGAAAGTCCGCGTCAGTCCGCGCTAACACCGCATTTCTTAAGCATGTCGGCTACGCCAATTCCAAGAACTTTGATGCTTACCGTTTTCGGAGACCTGGATATCTCCACCATCACCGAACTTCCAGCCGGGAGAAAAAATATCGTCACAAAAATAATTCCCCCGCCGGGCAGAGCCGAAGCTTACGAATTTATCCGCGGTGAAGTGAAATCCGGCAGGCAAGTTTTTGTAATCTGCCCGCGGATTGAGCCAAGCGACACCAAAAACACGAATGCATCCGAATTACACGAAAAAAAACAGGTGTTCGGGTCATTCGGGTCAAATTCGGGTTTTTCGGGTCGGCTAGGCAAGCTCTGGGAAGTAAAGGCGGTGAAAGAAGAGTATGAGAAACTTTCCAAGAAAATTTTTCCAGAACTAAAAGTAGCGATGCTCCACGGCCAGCTTAAATCCAAAGATAAAGAAAAAATTATGAAAGAATTCACTGCTGGGAAAATCGATATTTTAGTGTCGACATCGGTGGTGGAGGTAGGGGTGGATGTGCCGAACGCCACGATTATGATGATAGAAGGCACGGACAGATTCGGCTTGGCCCAGCTCTACCAGTTTCGCGGACGCGTAGGGCGCGGCCCCGACCAGTCATACTGTTTCCTCTTCACCGATTCATCCGCGAGAACAACGAAGGAAAGACTCAAGGCCATAGTAAAAGCAAAAAACGGCTTTGAACTTGCCGAAAAGGACCTCGAAATCCGCGGACCGGGAGAGTTTTTGGGCGAATCGCAAACCGGCTTCCCCGACACGGCCATGCAAGGGCTCCAAAACATAGAACTTGTAAAACAGAGCCGCGCGGCAGCGCTGAATATTATTCAAAAAGACCGCGAGCTCAAATACCATCCGCTGTTAAAACAAAAACTCGCCGAATTCCAAAAAGCAATACACTTGGAATGAATAACCGCCCCGCAGGGCGGGGCGGATACCGCCCTCGAACTGCGGCTGGCGGTTACAATAGCACAGCTGAACCGATAATGGTTCCCCCACACTACAATTATGCACCAATTGGTGCATAATTGTAGTAATAGTGAGAGGGGAAGGGGTTCCGGAAGTCAAACAATGTTGAGTTGGTTTTTATAAATTTGCCAAAAAGAAAATCGGGCAACCGCGAAGGTTGCCCGACCATAAAACTTAACGAACATTAGCGAGAAGCGAGATATTTTTCCCAGCCCCGCGTGTAGCGGAAGTTGTTTCGCGCCGAATAGCCGTGTTCAAAACCCTTCCCTACCAAGAAGCTATTGGCGACGAAACGAAGCATACGCCATCCACCGCGTTTGCCTTTAGTTTTCAATTGAAGGTAACGGTTGAGAGCAATAATTCCCACATCCAAACCGATGTTAGCCGTCACAACGCCAGCTGTATTGCGGTTGCCCACGAAACGGGCCCAACCTGCTTCTGTAAACGCACGCGGGTCACAATGCCCGCCGACGCATTGAGGACGCTGCGCGAACTGTATTGTGGAGATCATATCAACCGTCAATCCGCCGTAGAGCACCGCCTCCTGCCAATTCTTGGGAACAGGCGAGAAGTAATACCACACCCCCCGCCTTTTCGGCCGATCCGGCCTCACGAGAGGCGAAACTGACTTAAGCGGTGACGGCGAAGTTGGCAACGCTACAAAGGGTTCCAACGGGCGGAGTTTTGTCTCAAGCGGCAGTGGTTTAATTTCCTCCGAACTCTCTTGCGCCACCGATACTGAGGCCCCGCCGAGCACGAACCACACCACAAACAGCGTTAATTCTTTTCTCAACGTATTCTCCTTTCGGGGTAGGGCCCCGGTTAGATTGATAACTATCCAATATTATAAACTACTATTACAATTTGTCAATGGGTGCTTGAGGCCGTCGCTTCAACTAACTATATTAAAGTAACTCGGAGCTTAAAAACTCCGAAGCCCAACCTCATCGCTCAAGGCTGGGCTTTTTTTTATTTATATCTAAACTAGAAAGTAAAAAGAATCAATGGCAGCCAACGGTGAAGTGCGTGTAGGTACAAGTCCACGCTCTTTCTTCGTCGGGACACGTAGGGCTAGCGGAGGCGCACCAAGCGGTTGCAACGCAAGAATCCCCGTAGTAATAATCATTATAGCCAACGCCACAGGCTGGTGTAGCAACATCCACACCAGGACTACACCAAGGACAGTTAAGATCATCGGTGCAGACACCGGTTTTAACGCAATTTCCTTGGTATGTCGTTACATCTTTTTCCTCCACAGTGCTGCAGTTCCAGTCAAAACCGTTGCCGCCACTGCCAGTGCTGGTCGTAAAATATGCAGTCTGTCCCGGGTTGACCTGGACACTTTGATCGTAACAATCACCGAAGCCGGTAAGCGTATTAAGCCTTTTGGTATATATGGTTTTATAAACGCCGCCGTCAAAATTATTTTGTGTGCAATCACTGTTGTCCGAAGCTACCTCAATGAGACCATATGGATCAGCATAGAGATCTCCGTCATAATCCTGGGCGCAAAGCCAGCCCTTCATGATTTGAGCGCCAGGATTACCGCTGCCGATAGCAATTGCGCCGTTCACCGTAATACTATTGCCCGGATTGAATATCCACGTTGTTGGTTCACCCCCACCGCCTGTCATGGCAACCAAGGTAAGAGTGACTCCAGCGTTTATAGTTAAATTGCCGCCGTCTATGCCGTCATCATAGCTGCCGCCGATCGCACAATTACCGGTCAGGGTAGAAGCACTTTTCCAGTAAGTCGCCGAGCTCATGTACGCCCCGCAATTTGGGTCAGACCAGGCTAGAGTTATTGAATTAGTCCTACCGACCGCGTCCTTAGCGATAAATTTGGTCGTATACGTAGCATTATGAGTATCTTCCACCGTCCATTGCCCCGCATAAGTGTAAGAAGGAATGCCTTGAGCCTTGGCAATTGCAGCCAAAACAAAAGTGTTATGGGTGTCCAAAAAAGCCAAATGACCATTATCGTCTACATAATGGCGTCGCGGAATTAAATCCTTATCGGCAGTCGCTCCTGCCAAAGTTAAGGGCACTTCCTTGGTTTGATGGTCGGTTCGGATTTCCGCCACTACCGACGTTATTTCGACGTCATCCTGCACGACAGCCGTCATTTTCTGAACTTGATTTGGTCTCACATCCAGCGGATCAACGCTCACCTGTACGAACTTGGGCCACGTCTTGGGCGACTGGGCCACTTCAAAAACTTGTTTGCCTTGAGGCAGCGCTGGCGTTGGCCGACCGGCAACCTGGTGTTTCGGCTCACTTACTTGCTCGTTGCCTGCCGGCGCGACACTAACGCCGCTCGGAATACTGAAAGGACCTACATGCAGCATCCATAAAACGAAAACGGCGGCACCTATTAAAATTACAGCACTGGCTAATTTCGTTCCCATTTTATTGTTACTAAAAACCTCCAACGACTTCGTTGAATATGCCGAGGAAGCCGGGGTCCGTCGAATTCGTGCCGATGACCACGCCTTTCGCTGTTTCACACTTGGCGTAATCGGCACAGGTTTTGCCGGCTTTGTTTATCTCTATCGCGCCTGCCGGAGCCGCCGTCCGCTCCAAGACCACCACGTGGTACTTCTTACCAGCCGAGTCACTCTTTATGTCGTCTTCCTTAAGTAAAAATCCGACCGGATAGGTGAAATTGAAATCACCGTAGGGCGCCTTGTCAACTGACGTCGTGAAGTAAATCTTTATCGGCGCAGCTGGGGCGGAAGAAAGCGGCGAGCCGACAGAGGGCGCCTGTTTCTTGCTAAAATAAATTGCGTAAATTGCGCCCAATAAGATTACGACCAAAGCCGCTACTAAAATAACAGCTCTTTTCATCGTTTTAATCGGTTATTATGAACCCCGATGATGGGTCGCTGGAAATGTTCGGCCATGATGCGGCATCAAAGCGCGGAGCGGACAACCTATATGACACCTCCAAGCTTGTCGCTTGTTGCTTGTCGCTTGTCGCCGCAAAAATCTTCAACAGAAGATTTTTGCTGTCCTTTTCGTACCAGACGCGGCCGTCAAAAGAAGCAGTGAGAAGCGCGACCAGTTTATCAAAATTATTCTTCAGGTCGGTTACTTTAGAGAATAGCCACAAATCCGAACCTTTTTCCAGATTATTGAAATCAATGGTGTATCCGTAAATTTCTGCGCTGGTCTGCGTATCAGTCCGCGTAAGTCTGCGCAGGTGCGCAACACCTGTAGTTTCTTCTTTTTGCCCAGTCATTCCGGGAAGATAGGTTGCGTACTTATTGCCGCCGATGGTATATATCGGGTCAACCGTGCCGACGGTGAGCTTCCCGGAGCCGCCGCCGATTGTAACCGCGGCGGTAGACACCGTGCCGAAGCGCGCCGTGGTCGAGCCATGGTCCATTACGTCAAGTTCGTATCCCGGACTCGATTCCCCGATGCCGACGAAGCCAGAGCCAGCTTTGACTACCATGGATACTGTTTGGTTTGGAGCAAATACGATGTCTCTTATATTAATCGTATAAAGCATAAGTCTGCCGTACTCCATGTTCACGGAGCCGAGAACGATCGCTTGACTTTGGAATTGAAGAACCTGAGTTGTGTTTGAAGTACCGTCTATGTCCTCCAGTACAAGCGTTGGGTGATTGCTACGTACATGTAAAATACTCTGCGGATCAGTCTTCCCGATGCCGATGCTGCCATCATATTTTATATTTAATATGTTCTGTTTGACCCAAGCTGTCGATGCATCATTCATTGAGCCAAAACTTAAAAGACCACCACCACCATCTATCCTAAAGACTCTTTGCCCTGAGGTTGCTCCTGTGGCTTCAAAATAAAGCAAAGCAATAGAATTATCTGTAATAGCCATAGACGCATAGCCTGAGACTGGGTTGCTCATCCCGCTTGCTGTCCCATCCGAAACATGCAACATAAGTTGTGGGCTCGCCGTCCCGATGCCGACTTTGCCGGACTTCAACGTAAGGGTGTCCGTACTGCTATTGTTTATCACAAGCGCGCCGTCCGTGCCTTGTTTGAAAATCGTAGGATAGGCTGCGCCTTCGCGCTTTATGGCAAAGAGATTGTCGCTCGAGGTCGCGACGAGCAGGGCGTAGGTGTCCAAGGTGGTCGTGCCGACGGAGACGCGGCTCGGATAGTAAATGCCGCCGGAGGCGCTTGTCCACTGACTGGAACCGCCGCAGGAACCCGCCTGCAATTTGCCGGCGGCGTCCGTTCCCAAACAACTCTGACTGGTAAGGGAGGTTATGGCAAAATTCGTGGTTGAAGCGCTTCCGGTAATTCTTACATTGCCGACAACGTGGAGGGTTGAGGAGGGCACCGTCGTCCCGATGCCGACGTAGCCGCTACTTGCTATCGTCATACGTATATTAGTAGTGTCGGAGTAAAAGGATAAACCGCTTCCCCCGTGTAATTGGTTGCTTGCCAAAGTCAAGATATTTAAGTTGGCACTTCCATTATTTAAGTAATAAGATGGAGAACTAAAATATGCGTTCCCTGTTACATAACTATTTCCACTTACAACTAAATTATATGCAGGCGTTGTCGTCCCGATGCCGACGTAGCCGGAAGTGGCGATTCGCATTCTCTCTACGTCGTTTGTATAAAACATAAGTGGAGCAAATTCAGCGGCTCCTGTCCTTCTGGATGCAATATACACGCCGGTTGTCGTCCACGAACCATCGTACCCTGCCTTGAATTCACCATAGATAGCGTCTGCAGCCGCGGTTGGATTGAAGTTGTAAACTTCCAAGCCGCTTCTCCCATTACTGGTACCGCCTCCGCTGATTCGGACCTTGCCCGGAATATCGACATTCGTCAAGAAGTCGGCCAGGTTGGGCCCATAAAAGGACACTCTAAGGCCTATGTCGGTAGGAAGATACCCACCCGGCATGATGTCTAAGAGGGCCCCCGGACTCGTCGTCCTGATGCCGACGTTGCCGTACCTCAACGTAAGGGTGTCCGTGCTGCTATTGTTTATCACAAGCGCGCCGTCCGTGCCTTGTTTGAAAATCGTAGGATAGGCTGCGCCTTCGCGCTTTATGGCAAAGAGATTGTCGCTCGAGGTCGCGACGAGCAGGGCGTAGGTGTCCAAGGTGGTCGTGCCGACGGAGACGCGGCTCGGATAGTAAATGCCGCCGGAGGCGCTTGTCCACTGACTGGAACCGCCGCAGGAACCCGCCTGCAATTTGCCGGCGGCGTCCGTTCCCAAACAACTCTGACTGGTAAGGGAGGTTATGGCAAAATTCGTGGTTGAAGCGCTTCCGGTAATTCTTACATTGCCGACAACGTGGAGGGTTGAGGAGGGTGCCGTCGTCCCGATGCCGACGTTGCCGTTCAAAAATGTCATAATGTCTGTCATGGTTCCCACAGCATCAGTTAGTCCCATAGTTGCTATAGGAGTATCTCCTGTCTGACGACCACCTTTGACGAAGAAACCCCTATCGTTTGCATGGCCAATACGCACTACACCGTAAGTGTTATCTGCATCACTTCCACCTTCAAATCTAGCTACTTCAATATTGCCAGTACCTGCACCGTTATCGACATGGAATTTTGTGGCGGTACCCCCATCAACAGCTAGCGGGCTCGTCGTCCCGATGCCGACGTTGCCGAAAAATGTTGATGTGCCGTAAACCGCCAGTGCCACACCTGATGGCAAACTTGCTGATGTCGTGCTTATACCCAAACCCGATGGAAAAGCATAGTTCGACGCGCCGCCGAATAAACCGGGAACCATCTGCGTGGCTTGCACGCCGCCATTCAGTAAGCTGCCTGTGGCGTAAAGATTTCCCTGAACAGTAAGCTGCCCGGCAGTCACCGTGGTGGTGCCGATACTTATGCCTCCGTCGTTCCTGACGAAAAATATCGGGGTCTGCGTCGACTGGAGGATTTTTAAGACGAAATCCGAACTGCCGGTTGAGGAGGCAACCAGCAAAAATTTAGTATTGGACTGCGTGGTGGACGTGCCGACGCTCAGATTGAAAGCGGCGTCTGTCGCGATGGCGCCATAGCCCTGGCCCGGGGTGCTGCCTTGGGCAAGGACAGAAACAGTAGAAAATAGAAAAACGAGAATGAAAACAAGAAGCCGAAAATTCCGAGGGCCGCCCCGAAGGCAACGGCGAAGCTCCGATCTTCGAAATAAGCTCTCGTATTTGTTGTTCATCATACTACATAGTGTTGGATACTGGATTCCGCCTTATATTTTCTAATTACTCTATCATCTCAACGGCGCCGTGCCCGTTGCGGCGGCGGAGGGCGCAGGAAGCTGTCCCTGGGGCGCCAAAGGCTGCACCGAGGCCGGATTCGCGAGAGCTTTGGCAAGCTGGCTGTCGTTCCTCAAACTTGTCCAGAAAATGATTTCGCTGGGATTCAGGTAAATCTCGTCAACCGGACCCCAAAAGACGGCGTTAAAAGGCGCGACATTCAATTGCGGCTGGTTCTCTTGGTTCACACCCCTCTGGAGAAACCAGACGTTCGTAAGATGGGGCTTGGGAAACCACTGAAGCTTCCCGAAGTAGATGTCACCGGTCGCGAGATAAACGGCAGAGTAGTCGGACGGCCCCGCCGGGTTTCCTTTGTTTAAAAACGCCACACCCAACCAAATCCCAAACGCCACGAGCGCGGCCACAACCACGAGAAAAATCGCTATTATTTTTTTAGATAACATGTGTTTATTTTTGGTTGGCAACTACGAGATAGCCGATCGGCCCAGTCGTCGGGCCGCCGCAAGACGCGCAATAGAAAGTGAACTTTCCGGTGGCCGAAACGGTCAGTTCAAGCACTTTGGTTTGCCCCTTAGGAATTGCCAGCTTGATGCCATAATCCGGCTGGGTAAGGTCGTAGTTTTTGTCCACGGCCGTAATGTTAATCCGGGTATAGTCGTTCAGTTTTACGACGACGGTGTTGGGAGTAAATTCGTCGTTTTGCGCCTTAATTTCAAAACTGCGCAGGTTGGACGTCGGGCTGGACGGAGTTACGACGTCCGGCAGTGCCACGTTCTGCGGCACGTTTTTTGTATTCTGGTCTGGCACAACAATATTCTGCGGCGCCGCCTCCCGGGTTACGGGTACCTTCGGTGCAGGTGCTGTGGTTTGGCCGGTGTTAGCAGCTATGCCGTATTGCTGCGGCGCTCTTTTGGTAAAGACCGCGATGCCGACAACCAAAATAACAACTACCACCCCTATGATAATCGCTATTAAAGTGCTTTTGGACACATATTTATTATACAACAAACTAAAAATTCAAGTTTGATTTATCCACAGGAGCACGGCGGCTGTCTGTTTTTACGGACAGGAAGCCACGCTGGACGTGGAAATCTGGCCGGCATTCGTGAGGATAATCCTGGCACAGCTTCCGCCGGCGGATTTAAGAATAAGGCCGCAGCCAGTAGCGCCACACCCGGTGCCGCCTATATAAATGTCCCCATTAACGCCGCCGCCGCCGACTTGGAGCAGATAGGCCGGGGAGCTGACGCCGATGCCGACGTTGTAGCCACTGCTGAAATAAACGTTCGCGCCGCTGAAATTGAGTATGCTGTTTACCGAAGTCCAGATTTGACCGGCTGCGCCGAGGCTGTAGGTCGCGGTGGACGAAGGCACGACGCTGGAGTCAAAGGTGGCGGCGTTCACTCTCGCCACCGCCGTTTGCAGGGTTTCGGAAAATTGCTGCTGCAGGTTAGGGGTGTTGTAAGAAACAATGAACGACACAGCCACCGAATCGTGCGAGGGTGCGTTGGAACGTCTGGTAAAAGTGAGGGACGGAACAGTAACGCGGCTCGTGGTCAGGGCCTGCGCCGCAGTGCTGCTCTGCTGCAAATAAACCATGCCGCCGGAAAGATAAATGTAAGTCGGATCCTCGGAACTGGCGGCCATGCGGAGCTTCAAGGTGCTCGTCGCCACATCCTGGTTCATTTCTATCAAGCTTGACCTCTCGACATAATACTGAATCGTCTGCAGTAAAAATTGGCTCTGCTGATTCACTTCGGCGGCGGAAGACTGGCGCGCCTGGATTCTCGTAATCGTAACCAAGATGGTGATGAACGCCACCATAATAACCGCGGAGATGGCTGAGAAAATCAGAAGCTCGAGAACCGTGAAACCACGCTGACTTGTGACTGATGACTTATAACTTATGACTTGACGCGAACATTTCATATTTACTTTTATTATAACATAGCCTATTGATGTTTTATTCAAGTCATTAGTCATTAGTCGTTAGTCGTTAGTCATTGGCCTCGCGTTTTCGGCGTGACCCAGAATCCCAGCCGAAATCTTCCGCCAAGCGCGAGGCGCGTTTGCGCCTCCAAACCCGGCAAGGCGCCGAAAACTGTCAGGGTCAGCGGGATTAAAAGCCACTGGAAAAAATATATGAGGTAGTGCCGGGCGCGGAACCATTTCGGACGCGGCGGCAAGAGCAAAATTCCCAAAACCGCGGAGCTCGCGATACCAATCATGGAAAGAGAAATGATGAAGCGGGTAACCTGCGGCAAGCCGTAGGAAAGCAGCGTGTAATTGAAGAGCCGGCCGCCCAAGACAACCGGGAGCCAACCCAAAGCAAAAATCATCAAAGAATTTGTCGCCCAGGAATGGAAACCTTCAATGACGTTAAAAGTCCAATACCATTTTTTCTTCGCCGGAATTTTGTCATCTTTGCGGAAGCCGTCAAGCATATAGGGAATGTTCTCGCAGCCCCAACCCCAACGCCTCTGCTGGCGGTAAATGTTTTTCACGGTGCCCCAAAATGTCGGCGCAACGTTCGCGTCCATGGAAACGGGGTAAAGAAGCGGCTTCACGCTGAAATCGCCGTGGTAATGCAGGTAGCATTGCCAGAATATGCGCGAATCTTCGGAAACAATATCCTTTTGCCAGAAACCTATGTCAACGAGAACATTGAAAGGAATGGACTGCGAAGAAAAAGACGTCAGACGCTCGGGCCTTGACTGCTGCATCATTTGCCAAAAAGTCGCCGAGAAAGAGACGACCCGCGCAAAAGCCGAGGCCTTGTAAACGTTGTTCGTAAAAAGAGGAATTGGCTGATAAATGGCCCGCTCGCGGTTCTCCGAAGTCAAAAAAACATAGCTAAGCCGGCCGAAGTATTCCGGGAAAACCTGGGTGTCGATGTCAAAAACAGATACTAAGATATTTTCATATCTTAACGCCGACTTACGCTGACTTAACGCGGACTTACGCTGAAGGTTATATACGTTAGTCTGCGTATTGACCAATGGGTCAATTATAAGACGCTTGGCTTCTTTCGCGGCCCAGGTTTCGTTGGCTCCCTTGCCGGAAATTTCGCCGGGGAGTCCCATGGGGTGGGTTGTAACGAGAAATCGGAAAAACTTACCGCCGAATTCCCCTTTTATTTTTTGAGCAACAAATTTTGCGTGCTCCCCCGCCGCTTCCTCGGTAGCCAAGACAACCAACAACTTATCCTTCGGATAATTTACCCGAACCAAACTTTCAAAACTCTCGCGAACCACTTCGTACGGCTCGCGGTACATCGGCAAGATTATCAGATGATAAACGTCTTGCCAGTGCAGCTCCGACGCCCCGACGCTTTGGTCGGGGGTCGGAGGCCCGACCCTCGACAATTCCTTGAGGCGTCGGGCCCAATCTATTTTCAAATTCGCCCTCATCGCCGAAAACGTCGAGCGCAGGTGTAGTGAGAGATAGACAGTTTTGAGAAGCCAGTAGATGTCAAAGAGGATGATAAAGACGGCAACGAACGCGGGCAGCCGTGAGGAAAACACAACCACCAAAACAAGCGTGAGCCACGCCAAAGCTCCCGGAAGAATTTCGAAAAGTCGGTAAGACATAGAATTTAGAATGTAGAATCTAGAATGTAGAATAAAAACCTTCGAAAAACATCCTGTCTAACTACTAAATTCTACTTTCTAAATTCTAGATTCCGTTTTTCAGAAACCGCCGAGGAAGTATTTAGACGCCGAAAATGTTCCGGGGCCCAAGGTAAGAAGCGCGAGCACGGTGGCGAAAATCAGGAGGTCAAACTCAATATTGCCGAAGAACGGCTGTTTCTTCGCGACTTTCCAGACAAGAACGGCAAGAAGCTCAAGCGCAAAAAGCGCCGCAACAACTTGCAGGTATAACCCCAGAATCAAGAGGATGCCGCCGAAAAACTCCAGAAAGGCAACAACGGTTCCCCAAAACACGCCGGGCTTAAACCCCATGGCGGAAAAATTTGCTGCCGTCGTTTTCAAACCCTTGATTTTAGGCCAGCCGTGGGCGATAAAAATCGCACCGAGCGCCAAGCGCAGGATTAAAATTGCCAAATCACTAAAGAGGTAGAGCAGCGTAAACATTAAATATAACCGAAGATAAGATTAAAACTCAGGCCGACCTTTTGCTTACCCCAAGCAAACTAGCGCGGGGGCGAATTGAAAAAATTTCTTTAAAATTATAACATAGATTCGGCGGCGCCATCGTCCCTGCCTGCCGGCAGGCAGGTAGTCTGGCCCAGTCCCGCAACTCTCCGAGCGCAAGCGAGGCTAGAGTTAGCGCGATCCAGCCTATTGTATGTGGTACTATTTGAGAAAATTATAAAAAGCAGAGAGTGCGGGATCAACGCCATTGTGGTTCGACGGGCTCACCACAATCCTGAGCGTGTCGAAGGATTGTAATCTCGCTCCGCTCGAACAATGGGCGGGAGACACAGGCTTTTTTCACCCCCACACCAAAACCGCATGGCCCCATCGTCTAGCGGTTAGGACATCGGCTTTTCAAGCCGGTAACCGGGGTTCGACTCCCCGTGGGGCTACAATTTTGGTGCGGGGGCAAGCGCCTGGTACGCGGGTTCGCCTGCCTGCCGGCAGGCAGGAATCCCGTCGGGGCTACGAGTAATTTTAAAACCCTCGCGGAGGAGGGTTTTAAAATTACTCCTTAGTTTTCTCACGGGATTCGAACAGTGGAGGGGGTCCCGCCTCCGTTCGCTTCTGCGAACTTCGGACGGGCAAGCGGGAAACCGACTTGTCCGCCGTAGCTTTAGCGAAGGCGGAGGGTTGTGAAAAGCGAGCGGAGTGAGCGTGTTCGAATCCCCTTGGGCATTTATGCTGTCGGGGCTACGAGAACAAACAAAAAGCTCCGCGACTGCTTCTATATTTGCGGAGCCTAAGCAGGTTTAATCAAAACCCGCACATAATTCTTTGTAAGGTACTTATTGGCCACGTCACGTAGCCTATGGCTGTTGACTTTTTTGAGGCGCTCCGGGAATTCATGCAACCGCACGAGATTGGCATCGCCGTTAGAGGCGGCGGCAATCACCAATTCAGAAAGAACCTCGGTTGTGTTCCAAAAAGCATCCCAGTATTCGGCAAACGTCCTACTTTTCGCCATATCGAGCTCATTTTGTCCAACAAGCTCGGATTTGAGCCGCTTAACTTCCTTGATTACAACATCCTCAGCCGCAGCTTCAAAGTCCTTGCTCTTGGTGGCAAAAGAAACATAAATCATGCCGTGCACCAATGACCTTTCTGTTTCAACAGGAACACGATACACTCCGCCATCAAAATCCGTATTGTTTCCACGAAGCAGGCATAACAAACGAAACCCTAAAATTCGCCCCAAAACATCAATGGTTTCGGCGTCGTCGGAAAGATAATTCTCCGTGGGAAAACCTATGGCGCAGTGATATTGGTTGATACCCTCGCGTGGAACTTCCCGCGGTTTGATATTAGAAAACTTCGGCAAATCATCGGAGTGGTCATAATCAAGAATCGGCACGGTTTTCGTATCCCAATCTCCAAAACATTTCTCAGCCAGTTTTTGGGCTTGATCCAATGTAGGCCCAAAAATAATGACGAACATATTGCTCGGGACGTAATATCGCCGCAAGAAACGGCGGACATCCTCCGGTGTCATCTTGCCAAGGTTGCTCTCGTCGCAATCAACGCGGTTTCTCGCCGGATTTTTGTCGTACATCGTCTGATGCATCAAGTCGTCGAGAAAGGTTTCCGGTATATCTATCCCACGCAAGAAATATTCCTGATGAATGGCTGCAATTTCCGATTTTGCACCATCAACATCCAAAATTCTATAGTGGGGACGGAGAAAACTCGACAATAAATCAAAAACTATTAACATGTGTTTCCTGCGGAGCAGAAGACCATGTCCGAAAAAAGTGTTGGAGCGATCAACGCGGATATTCCAGTCGCCCGAATCCGGATCTCCAAGATACTTGGAAAGAATCCTATCAACTTCTTTTGGGTCCGGGTACTTGCGCGACCTATAAGTCAGCACATGCTCGGCAAAATGCGCCAGACCACTTTTGCCGGGCGGATCGTGTATGGAACCAGCGCGCACGCCAATGCCGGAAACGTTGTCTTGGCGATCTTGGCGATGCGGGCGATAGTACAACATCATGCCATTCTCTAAAGGATGGAACTTAACAGAGCGACGCATACCATTTCCCTCCTTAGCCTAAAACTAAACTTGCTATCACCCACACTAATTTCTTGAAGGCAAAAAGTCAACTAAAAGCCCCGCCGACTGCGATGCGCCGAGAGTTGCAAATACGCCCGCTTTTTCTACCATTAAGGCCATGAGAATCCTTGCCGTTGAAACTTCCTGCGACAGCTGCGATTTTCTTTTTCGAGGGACGGCTCGTTTCGCTCCAGCGGCGAAACGGCCTTTATCTCAATGCGACGGCCTCCGACAAAGGTCGGAGGACCAAGCCCGCTGCATTTCCGATAAACCCTCGAGAAAAGGAAATCTCCGCCTAATATATTAAAAATCAATGAAAATACTTGGTATAGAAACAAGTTGTGAAGCGCTTCAACTTCTACTTTTAGAGAACCGGCGTCGTTCCGATTCCAGCGATCGGAATGCGCCTACATCTCACTCCGCCGACTTTTCAAGACCAAGCTCGGCGGAGCTCCGATAGTTTCTCTAAAAGCAAAAGTTTCCGCAATGATAAAAGAAAACTATGGATAAAAAAACAAGGATTCTTGGCATAGAAACGAGTTGCGACGAAACCGCCTTGGCCATCGTAGAGGCAAGTGGAGGATTAAAAAATCCCAAATTCAAAATCCTAAAAAACCTCGTCGCTTCGCAAATTAAAATTCACCGGCCGTTCGGAGGCGTTGTTCCAAATTTAGCCAAGCGCGAACACTTAAAGAATCTCCCGATACTTCTCAAAAAAATTCTACATTCTAAATTCTACATTCTAAATTCTGTTGATTTAATCGCCGTTACCGTCGGTCCCGGCCTCGAACCCGCGCTCTGGACCGGCATTAACTTCGCCAAAGCGCTGACAGACGCGGACCATACGCAGACCAACGCGGAAAAAATTCGGCGTAAGTCAGCGTCGAGTCTGCGTAAGTCTGCGATAAAATTGGTGGGCGCAAACCATCTCGAGGGACACTTGTATAGTTTTTTATTGTCGCAAAAATCACGTATCACGCATCACATATCAAGTATCAAAGATATCTTTCCGGCTATTGCCTTAATTGTGAGCGGCGGGCACACGATTTTGCTTTTGATGAGATCTTTAACCAAATGGAAAAAACTCGGCGAAACACGCGATGACGCCGCCGGTGAAGCCTTCGACAAGGTGGCGCGCATGCTCCGCCTCCCCTACCCGGGCGGTCCGGAGATTGAAAAACTAGCCCTTCGACAAGCTCAGGGCAAGCACCCGCGCGGCACGATAAATTTCCCGCGCCCGATGATGCACGACAAAAGTTTTGATTTCAGCTTTTCCGGATTGAAAACTTCGGTCCTATATTATCTCCGAGACAATCCGAAGGCAAAAAAGGCGGATGTGGCGGCATCGTTCCAAAAGGCGGCAATTGACACTTTGGTTTATAAAACCATCCGCGCCGCGAAAGAATTCGGTGCAAAATCGGTTATGCTCTCGGGCGGCGTCGCGGCAAACAAACTTTTGCGCAAAACTCTAAAAACAGCCGCCAAAAAAATCGGCGCGAAATTCTTCGTACCGGATTTTAAATACAACCTGGACAACGCCGTGATGATTGCCGTCGCCGGGTATATAGTGCATTTGCGCAAAAAAAGATACAAGCTTGCGGCGCAGGGCGATTTGGGGATTTAAGATTAAATCCTCTACAATATTATATATGGCCGAATCACTCGAACCCCGCTACGACCACAAATCCATAGAAGAAAAAATTTACAAGCTCTGGGAAAAGTCCGGTTATTTTAATCCGGACAAATTAAAACTTCCCAAGACGGCAAAGCCATACACCATTATCATGCCGCCGCCGAACGCCAATGGCCCGCTCCATATCGGGCACGCGTTTGAAGTAGCAATACAAGATTTAATGATACGCTTCGCGCGCATGCGCGGAAGGAAAACGCTTTGGCTACCGGGCGCCGACCATGCCGGATTTGAAACGCAAGTTGTCTTTGATAAAAAATTGGACAAGGAGGGCAGAAACAGGTTCGCGATGCCGCGCGACGAGGTTTACAGAGAAATCTGGAATTTCACGCAGGCGAACAAAAAAATAGTGGAGAATCAACTCCGCCGGCTTGGCGCCTCCTGCGACTGGTCGCGCGAGAAGTTCACGCTTGACCCGAAAATTGTAGAAGAAGTCCAAAAAACCTTCGTCAAAATGTATGAGGACGGATTGATTTACCGCGACCTCAAAGTCGTAAACTGGTGTCCGAAACACAAAACCGCGCTCTCTGATTTGGAAGTTAAATACACAGAACGCGAAGACTCGCTCTACTACATAAAATATGGGCCGCTAACCCTCGCGACTGTGCGACCGGAAACAAAATTCGGCGATACAGCGCTGGCGGTGAACCCAAAAGACAAACGTTACCAAAAATATATCGGCAAAGAAATTAAGGCGGTGGGGTTGCTTGGGCCGCTGAAATTCAAAGTTATTGCCGACGATGCCGTTGACCAGAAATTCGGCACCGGAGTCGTAAAGGTCACGCCGGCGCACGACGCGACTGATTTCGATATTTGGCAAAGGCATAAAAATGAAATCCCGGGGCCGAGAATCATCATTGACGAAAACGGGCGACTCACTGGCGAGACGGGAGAGTTCAGGGGGCTCAAGGTTGCCGAAGCCAGAGAAAAAGTTGCCGAAGCAATGAAAGAAAAAGGGATTTTAGAAAAGATTGAGTCAAATTATGTTCATCAAGTGGCCACTTGCTACAAATGCGGGACGACGCTGGAGCCGCTACCAAAACCACAATGGTTCGTAAAAATGAAACCCCTGGCAGAAAAAGCAATCAAAGCGGTTGAACAAGGGAAAATAAAATTCTATCCGGAGCGCGCCAAAAAAGTTTATTTTCACTGGCTCAAAAACATTCGCGACTGGAACATCTCCCGCCAAATCGTCTGGGGCATCAGAATTCCGGCGTGGTTCTGTTTGGGTTGTGGCGACGTAAAACTAAACGCCGAGATAAAAAGCAGATGGTTCCTTGTTCGACACGGCGAGACAGATTGGAATAAAGAGGGTCGGGTCATGGGACATAAAGACATACCGCTAAACAAGAATGGCATAGCGCAAGCAAAGAGAGCCGCGTCTACATTAAAGAATAAGAAAATTGATTTGATTATTAGTTCAGACTCTCTTCGTGCACGACAGACGGCGGAAATCATTTCACAGATAACAGGAGCAGAGGTTTTATTAGATAAAAAATTAAAAGAGAGGCACCTTGGTGAAGGAGAAGGAATGTTGCGCGAGGATTTTATCAAAAAATACGGAAGTTTCTATCAGTACGAGGAACAACTTGCCGGCGGCGAGAGTTTCAAGGAACTTGAGGATCGAATCTGGGAGACAATTCAAAGTCATCGGCGCAACCATTCTCATAAAAACATTGTAATAGTCACCCACGGCGGGCCGATACGCACACTTTTAAAGCGGTTGAAAAATTTGAACCCTACCCAAATGTTCGTAAATCCGACTATTGGTAACGCCGAAATAGTTTCTTTAGAGATAGGCGACAGATGCGAAAAGTGTGGAAGTGACATATACGAGCAGGACCCCGACGTCTTTGACACCTGGTTCTCCTCCGGACAGTGGCCATATCTCACCCTTGGTTATCCGCAAGGACGGGACTTTAAAAATTTTTATCCTACCGACGTTATGGCTCCCGGATATGAGATCCTCTTTTTCTGGGTAGCGAGAATGATAATGCTGGGATTGTACCGCACCGGTAAAATTCCATTTAAAACCGTCTATCTTCACGGCATGGTACGAGATAAAGACAGACAGAAAATGTCGAAGTCCAAAGGTAATGTAATTGACCCCCTTGGCGTTGCCGAACTTTACGGTACGGATGCCGTGCGTATGGGTTTTATGGCAGGGACCTCTGCGGGCAACGACCCGGTAATTTCCGAGGATAAAATCAGAGGCTACCGGAATTTCGCGACCAAAATCTGGAATGCCGCGAGGTTCATACTTATGAACAAGCCCTCGAAAATCACACCAAAACCGAAACTGTCACCAACAGACAAAAAGAACATTAAAAAGCTCGGGGAGGTAAAATCAACTGTCACAAAACACATTGAAAAATTCGAATTCCATTTGGCAGCCGAAAAAATCTACCACTATTTCTGGCATACTTTCGCCGACAAGGTCATCGAGGCGGCGAAACCCCGGCTTAAAAGCGACAATATCAAAGATAAGGCAGCGGCTTACCTAATGCTCCAAACGATTCTCGTTGCATGCCTCAAGATGCTCCACCCTTTCATGCCGTTTGTCACAGAAGAAATTTACGGCAAATTCTTCCCGGGGAAATCCCTGATTATCGAAAAGTGGTAAAACCCCCACACCTATACGAGAGTGCGAAGCTGCTGAATTCACAACTATGAAAAATTGGCGAAATCTTTCCGATGTTATGAAACATGGTTCTTGCAACGGCTTCGAAAAGCGTTGCTCTCGTATAGGTGTGGGGGTAAAATATTCCTAATGATCGTCCTGGGGATTATACTTGGTCTCCTGCCCGGCTTCGCTTGGCTCTTCTTTTACCTTGAGGAGGATGTGCATCCTGAGCCGAAAAGGCTGATTGCGCTAACATTCGTCGTAGGCGCCGCCGCCGCGTTTCTCGCGCTTGCCGTAGAAATATTTTTCAACACCGCAATAAGAAGCATCAGCGCGGAAAAATTGACTTTTTCCTACCTTCTCGTCTTGGGACTCATTGAGGAATTTATAAAATTTGGCGCCGCCTATATAACAGTCCACAAAAACCCCGCTTTCGACGAGCCAGTTGACGCGATGATCTATATGGTAGTCGCGTCACTGGGCTTCGCCACAGTAGAGAATCTGGGAGCCATAAACAGCAATCCGGCCCAAACCGCGCTCCTGGGCACCGTGTTTGCAACAACTTCGTTCAGGTTTATCGGAGCCACGCTGCTCCACTCTCTAACATCGGCGCTTCTCGGCTACTACTGGGCGATTGGCATAAGAAAAATGAACGCCGCTAAGTATATTGTAATCGGACTCGCGGTTGCCACCGTCTTGCATGGTATCTTCAACTACCTTATAATGAACTACGGTAATGCGTTATATTCGGTCGTTTTTCTGCTCGTAGTCGGATTTTTCGTCTTGGCAGATTTTGAACAATTAAAACGCAGACCCATCTAAAAGGTCAAAAATAATACATAAATAAACAATGGAAAATACCGATGAGAAGTTTTTTGAGGCGCTGGCTGAGCAAAAAGTAAATGCCGACGAGGATTATGAAGTGGGACTTGCCAAGGCCGAAAGCGGCGTCGCCCAGAAACCTCGCGTAGAAATAAAAGAATCTTCGGCCGCAGACGACGGCGAGCCCGAGGGACAGCTTACAATTGACGTCTACCAGACACCTTCGGAAATAGTCGTGGAATCGGCCATCGCCGGCGTCAAACCGGAAGATATAGATATCAACGTCACGAGTGACTCCATCGCCATCAGAGGTGAACGCAGGAAAGAAAAAGAGGTTCGGGACAACGACTATTTCTACCAAGAATGTTATTGGGGGAGATTTTCCCGATCGGTAATTCTACCCCAGGAGGTCGATCCGGAAAGCGCGACTGTCAACTTCAAGAACGGAATCCTTACGGTGCGCTTGCCAAAGCTGAACCGCAAAAAAGCCAAAAAACTGAAAGTCAAGGTTGAATAACCGCAAACCAGTAAGTGGTAAATCAGGGGTAGTGGGTGGTAAAAAAACCACCGCTGCCTACTACTTACTACCTACTACTTACTCATGAGGCAATGTTCAAATTGTGGCAAGAAATCGATAATCGGCGGCAAACGGATACTCTTGCGCGGCCACTACAATCCAACTTCAAAATCCAGAAAATATCCCAACTTACAGTGGACTAAAATTGGTGGCACACGAAGGCTCGTGTGCGCCGACTGTTTGAAAAAACTTCATCGGAAATAGCCGCCGATTTTTTCTTGAAACGTGACGGGCTGTAGTATACCGGCAGTACGCATGCATGGCCCAGCACTAAAATTTTCGGGGCGTAGTATATTGGTAGTACGTATGCATGGGGTGCATATAGACCGAGTTCGATTCTCGGCGCCCCGACAGAAGAAAATTTAGTACTGGGTAAAGGTGCATGCCTGCCCCGCACCGAGCTTCGCTCTGGTGCGTGGGTAGGCCGGGTTCAATTCCCGGCAGCCCGACAAGCTACAGTTTTTCTTTTGTAAGGACCGGCGTCATTTTGCTCCAGCGGCAAAATGTGCCTGTTTCTCGTTCCGACTTTTCGCTTGCGCGAAACCGAGCAAGTCGGAACTCCGAAAACTCCTTACAAAAGAAAAACTTCCGCTTCGGCAACCGAAATCGTATAATCACATGTATGGACCTAACAAAGAAACACTGCGTTCCCTGCGAAGGCAGAACTCCACCGATGCCGAAGGACGAAGTGGAAAGATATGGAAAGGAAACTCCCGACTGGGAAGTTGTTGGCTACAAAAAAATCACGAAAAATTCCGCTTCGAAAACTTCCTGGAGGTCACGAATTTTGTAAACAGGGTGGCACAAATTGCCGAAAAGGAAGAACATCATCCGGATATTTATATTTTTTACAACCGTGCGAAATTAGAACTTTGGACACACGCCGTTAAAGGTCTCTCCGAAAATGATTTTATTTTGGCGGCGAAGATAAATCCATAAAAAAGCCAAATCCCGCCTAGATTCATCCCGGCAGCTTGCCAGGTGGGTGGGCTCAACTTCTGTCCACGGACCGAAGTGCTGTCGCCCTCCCTTAGTGAATTGCTTGATCCGAGATCTGAGGCGGGATCACTCTTACTATATACCACCGCCAAGGCAAGTCCAACAAAGTTATCCACTGCGCAATCAATATTGCCAACAAAACTATGCCGCAACACCAAAATCAAGTTTCATGACGCCAAAAAAACGTAGGCGGCTGTTTTATATTATGCTTGCTGCCTTTCTTGTGCTTGGGGCGGCAGTTGTCTTATACGTAAACGGCTGGCGGCTCGATTTTTCGCCGCTTGGGCTCAAAAGAATAGGGGCGATTTATGTGCGCAGTTTTCCCCGTAGCGCGAGAATTTACCTTGATAACCGCGCGATTAAGAACGACTCCGGCTTCCTCCAGAGCGGCACCATGATAAACGACCTTTTCCCGAAAGATTACGAGCTAAGACTGGAATATGACGGCTATGAGCCGTGGAAAGAAAACGTCTCTGTTTCACCTACGCTCGTGGCGGAGGTCAAATACGCAGTTTTGTTGCCGAAAACCTCTCTTGCGGTGTCAACGGGAACGGTTAAAAACTTTTGGCTTCTCGGAGACGCTGTCGCCGCTCAAAACGAAAAGGGCGATTTGCTGGCAAACGGCAAAAAAATCGGCAACGGAGAAATAGTGGGGCAAACCGGTAATTTGAAAAACATTCTGACCAAAAACCCGAAAACTGGCGGATATTTTTGGAACAACCTGGATAACAATCAGCATACCAACATAACCGCTTTTTTGAACAAGCTTGGCTTCGGGGCGAATAAACAGTTCAGCGTGATTGTTGACCAGTGGGACGAAAAAAACTTAATACTGCTTGAACCGACGAGAATTTCTCTCTTAGACACAGGCCGGGGCGGACTTACAAATGTTTATAAAATAAACGGCACGTCGCTGGAAAACCTTGTTTCTTCGCAGTTTCTCTTTGTTTGGACAGAATTCAATAAAAAAACCGGGACGTCAACTTTGGTGACCTACGACAAATTCCTTAAAAAAATAAACTCTTCGTCAGAATTCGATAATAAAAATAAAGAGCTCCGCTGGATAACCAAAGATAAATTGGCCGTACTTCAGAATGACGGCCGCTTGTATGTTTACGGCATTCCCGGAGGCGAGACGACAAAGATTGCCGACGACGTTAAAGCTTTCGCGGCAACAAGCGATGGCGGGGCCATCGCCGCCCTGGAAAACGGCAGTCTGGAAATATTCTTCTACAACACCGAAAAAGATTACTACAGATTCAATTTACCGGATGTCCGGCGGGCAACAAAAATTATTTGGTATTCCGACAGCAACCATCTCTTTGTAGTCTACCCGGATCGCACGGCATTTTTAGACCTCAACGACTCGGCGCTAAAAAATTTCGCAAACGTAATCAATTCGGGCCGCGCGGAGTACGACAGAAATAACAACCGACTATATTTTATTGAAGACAGTGTATTAAGAACGCTGGATTTCCCGAAAGATTAAAAAGCCCGCCTTTAGGCGGGCTTTTTAATCCAATGTTTCTGCCCATCGGCGGGCTCGGGGCAAAAGAGATAGCTGGGCTATCTCTTTTGCCACTGGGGAGCTCGGCGCGCTTTTTTGAGCCCATACTTTTTCCGCTCGACCATCCGTGGGTCGCGGGTCAGAAATCCAAGCTTGTGCAAACGAACCCTAAAATCCGGATTTTTCAAGGCCAGCGCCCGCGCAAGGCCCAGCTTAACGGCTTCGGCTTGCGCTTTTATTCCTCCGCCGAAAACCCTAGCTGTCACATCAAATTTATCGCCGATCTTAAGCTTGTGAAGAGGCAAGATAGCGATATCTGCCAGGCGCGACAAAGAAAAATACTGCTTTGGGTTTTTATTGTTGACGCTGAATTCCCCTCTTCCGCCCACAATTCTCACTCGCGCAATCGAGGTTTTTCTACGCCCTATTCCTTCCGCGTAGCGCTCGCTTTTTTTCGGTTTCTCAGCTTCCTTATGTAAAATTTTACCGGCTTCCTTTTTGGCCATTAAATTATCTGGTTATTTTCCGTCGACAAAAACAAGGTTTTTCAGACGCCTGGCGTTTAAAAAATTTTTTGGCAGCATACGCCTCACGGCTTCCCGCAAAACCCTCTTGGGGTCTTTGGAGAAAACCTGTTCGAACGTCTTGGTTTTAAGGTGTCCCATATAGCCGGTGTGCCGATGGTAGACTTTTTCTTTGAACTTGCGTCCAGTTAATCTGATATCCTTGTAATTTTCGACTAAAACACGATCGTCGCCCACGAGGCGCGGCTCGTAGCGAGGACTTTTTTTGCCCTGTAAAATTATGGCTATCTCGGAGGCAATCCTACCCAATATTTTGTCTTTTGCGTCTATGTGATAGTCCATCCCGTTAGAAGCAGATCGCGATCAAGCGATTTGCAAAATTTATCATTCTTTTAAAACGACTATTTGTTTTTAGAGGTTATATATTTATTGATAAAGCGATCGCGGCTTCTAACGGGATCCATGACCATAGCTATACGAACTCTACTATCGCGAGCCTCGACCCGTCCCGTTTTCTGGACTTGGCAAGTTTTGTTATTCTTAAATATCCTCCTTGTCTTTTTGTATAGCGCGGGCCGAACTCGCTCAAAAGCCGTTCAACGACTTCCTTGTTATGTGCTCGCTTCAAAAGCAGGCGGCGGGCCGCTAACGTCTGCTCTTTGGCTATTGTAACCCAGCGCTCGACGATCGGCCGAAGCGCTTTGGCTCTCGTTTCCGTGGTTTCGATGTGCCCAACCCTTACGAGGTTGCTCGCTAAATTCCTCAAAAACGAGCGCCGTTCACCCGTCAGTCTGTGAAATTTTTTTCCCTTTTTTAAATGCCTCATAATTTGACTTACGACTCATGACTTACGACTGACGACCCACGGCTAACTACGAAAGGTCTGCAACTTTTAATTTTATTGTCATTAGTCATCGGTCATTTGTCGTTAGTCGCTTTCTTCGGCCTGCCGCGTTTTTTAGAAGCAGCGGCGGCTTTAATTTTCGGCGTTTCGAACTCCCGCACCTGCACCGCGGAAACTTTTTCAAAATGGTCTTTAAGAGCGTTGGCTGCTTTATGCAAGGCGGCCGAGGGGCTAATTGTGCCGTCGGTTTCGATTTCAACCCGCAAACGGTTGTAATCCGTTCTCTCACCTACGCGCATGTCCTCCGTAGAGTGGTTGACTTTGAGAACGGGGGTAAAAATGGCATCGATGGCTATCGTGCCAATGGCCAATCTTCCTTCTTTTCGCGATTCGACAGGAGAATAGCCAAGCCCCCTCTCCACTTTTATTTCCATGTCCAACTCCGCGTCTTTGGAAGTAAGATTGGCCAAAACCTCGTCGGGGTTTACAATTTCCACCTCCGAACTGGTTTTAATGTCCGCCGCCGTGACCGCTTTTTCCCCCTTGACTTTCAAAGTCAAAACTTGCGGTTCGTCTGTGTGTATGCGGAAGCGCAATTTCTTGAAATTCAAACTCAGCTCCACCAAGTCCTCTCTCACGCCTGGCAGCGTGGAAAACTCATGCGGCGCGTTCCTAATTTTTAATTCGGTTGCCGCAGCGCCCGGCAAAGAAGAAAGCAGGGCCCGGCGCAGTGCGTTTCCGATGGTGAGGCCGTAGCCGGCAAAAAGCCCCTCGACCTCAAAAACGCCTTTCTTTTCGTCCTCGGAAACGGTCTTAATGCCGACCGTAGAGCTTAAATAGGAGAATTCCATTGTTTTGTTTTTTTAAAATTTTATTTGGAAAAAGATTCGACCACGAGATTAGCTTCGAAAGGAGACGCAATCTCCTTCGGCGGAGACAGGACCCTTCCTTCCAATTTTTCTTTATCCAAATGAAGCCACTCCGGGGGCTCGTACTTCTTGAGCGCCTCTTTCCTTTTTTCAATAGCCAACTTTGATTCTGAACCGCCTCTGGGGCTTATGATATTTCCGGCCTTAACCATAAACCCTGGCGATCGAACCCGCTGTTTATTCACCAAGATGTGACCGTGTACTATAAGCTGTCGAGCGGCGCCGCGCGACGGCGCGAGCCCCAGTCTGTAAACAACATTGTCCAGCCGACTTTCCAAAAACTCAACTAATTTCGCGGCCGACGAACCTTTTGCCTTTCTGGCTTTCAAGAAAATTTGCCGTAAATTACGCTCATCGATGCCGTAACTAACCTTAAACTTCTGTTTTTCCTTGAGCTGTACGCCAAATTCAGACAACGTACCCCTCCTTCTTGAATGACCGTGAGCTCCAGGTCTGTAGGGCTTCCTTACGGCGGCGCACTTGGGGGAACTGCAACGTTCGCCTTTTAAATTCAGGCGTTCGCCGAGTGCCCTCTCTTTTTTTTCTTTTGGACCAATCATGCCAATTTTATTTGCGAAAACAAGTTTATCTTATAAACGCCGTTTGAGCAACTGCAAAATTGAGTCTGAGCACTAATATTTTAGTGCTCGATCGAGCACACAACATCTGTGTTGTGTGCTCTGACACCGAGCACATAAATCTGTGCCGGTTAGACAGCTACGCTTTTCTATGGAAACCATCATAAACCAACCTCGTTGTTTTTTCAACACTTTTTTAATTTATGTGCTCGGTTCGTCGGGTCTTTAGACCCGCCTCACTTTTGGCGGCCTTGGCCCATTATGGGGAATCGGCGTGGCGTCTTTCATGGAAATGATATCAAACCCTTGGTTGATTAGCGACCTTATCGCCGAATCCCTGCCCCCTCCGATTCCCTTTACAATTATTTCTACTTTCTGCGGTCCGGTCGCTTTTATTTTCTCGGTTATAGCCGCAATGACCTTGGAAGAGGCGAAGGGTGTGGCCTTTTTGGGGCCGGAGAAACCCAGGGAGCCAGCGGAGGCCCAAGCAACGACGTCGCCCGATAAATCTGTCACGGTAACAACTGTATTGTTGTAAGAGGCGTTGATATAAACCCTGCCCTGTTCTATTCTTTTCGTTTTTTTCGCAGAGACGGGTGCCGGCTGCTTAACTTGCGCGGCCGCGCCTTCTTTTTCTTTAGAAGGCGCCTCCGAAGTCTGCTCTTTTATTTTTTTCTTGCCCATATTTGCTTCGCAAACACACTAAGTACCACTAATATATGCTCGCTTCGCAAGCCACGCGAAGTACCGCTAAAATTTTCGTGGTTTTTTGTTTCGTATTCGTGGTTATTAGTGTTATTTCAATTCCACCTTCCTTTTGCCGCTGCCAGCTGTTTTCCTGACATTGCCGCGAACTGTCCGAGAATTTGTCCTTGTGCGCTGTCCTCTCGCGGGCAATCTCCTTAAGTGGCGCGTACCGCGATAAGTCTTGAGGTCTTTAAGGCGCTGGATGTTCCTTTTTATTAATTGCCTGAGCTCCCCCTCAATACGAAAATTCTTTTCGATAAAATTCTGGATTCTTGCGACGTCGTCGCTCGCAAGCTCGGATGTTTTTTTGTTAAAATCAACCTTCGCCGCACTCAAAATTCGCCTGCTAGCCGAGCGTCCTATGCCATAGACGTATGTCAGGGCTACCTCTACTCTTTTATTGTCTGGTATGTTTACGCCTAAAATTCTCATGCCGTTTTTGTCTAAACTTTAGAGTCCGAAGGGGGTTGGGGCTTGGCACCCGCTCAGATTCCGTCATTCGGCTTACCTTCGCGGGACAAGTCTTTTACCCCTGTCTTTGTTTGTGTTTTGGATTAGAACAAAGAATGTAAAGCCGGCCCCTCCGCTTAACAACTTGGCAGTTCTTACAAATTTTTTTGATTGAACTCCTTACCTTCATCCCGTTAGAAAATTAATAATTACGTTTATCTATTGATGACGTTTGATTATATGGCAATCGCTTTGTTTGAAAAATCATTTGGGTTTTAATTTTCTAACGGGATTCATCCCGACAAAGAAACAATTGCGCCTGCCTGCCGCCTGCCTGTCGGCAGACAGGGCAGGCAGGGCTTCTAACGGGATTCATAACCTATAGCCTGCGTACTATGCGGCCGCGACGACCGTCCGGTCCCATTTCGACCAAAACCCGGTCGCCGGGAAGAACCCTTATGTTATGCAGCTTCATCTTGCCCGCCAAATGTGCCAAAACTTCCTCCTGGGTCCCGTTCTTTAGGCTGACCCTGAAAGTCAGGCCGGGCAGGGCTTCCTTAACTATCCCCTCTTCCACTCCTTCCATTACTGAAATATTAAGCGGCGCATATTCCAAGTCGAAAACAACTATTTGTCTCCGATAAACTACACATAATAAGTCCCTTGATTATAAGCGGACTGACGCGTTTTTGTCAACTGCGCCGAAAAGGTGGTTTCCGTCTTCATTTGAGCGCAGAAAAACATCAGCCGCAAAAAGCGCGGGGTTAAACTCATTTAATTTAATTAGTCAGAATGGTAACGCGGCTTGCCGCGGAAGGTATGCGGCTGAGCCAAACCGGCCATAAAGAAATCTTGGCGTCGGAAAGTCCGGGGAGGCCGGAAATCAAAGTTCTGGTCTTTTCTGTTGTCTGACCGAGGATCTCGGATTTAAAATCTTCCGGCGAAAAAGCCGGCTTCAAAGACCCTCGCGCCGACAGATTAAAAGACAGGGTGTTGAGCTTAAAGTCCGGCTTAGCCTGATCGTAGTTCAGCTGCATGTCTGCTAAAACGGTATTGGAACTGTTTTTCGAAACCAGGAGCGTTAAGAAGGACTTGAGGTCCGATTCTTTAAAGCCAATGGCCTTGATATTTGCTTCCGCAAAGACGCTAAAGCTTCCGCTGGCATTGGTATTCTCGTTGACACTAAGTTTTGTGACATTAATTTCCCACGCGCCGTTCAAGATATTGAAACCGGGCAGAGAACCAGGGGAAATATCCATTAGCAACCTGTCTTTTAAATCTTTGGTTATTTTATCTTTTGCCGTGCTTATGTCGGTTGCGGTGGGAACCATTTTCCTCCCCACATAGCCCCCACTGGTTGGCGTTTTAATTTCACCGTAAAATCCAGCGTACCTAGGCGTTCCCTCAAAGCCGGGTATCGTGAGACGCGGTATTGGGCCGAGATTGTATTCTGGACCAGAAGTGGCAGCTACAATTCCCGCATCAATTGATGCCGGCGTGATTAAACCATTTTTTATTTCCGCTCCAGGAACGACGACTTGGTTTGTTATGCGGAAGATTTTCCCGTCAGGAGTCAAAAAGCGGGTAGTGGCAACGAGGGTTTGTGGGCTAGAACTATAAGCATTATAAATGGTTATCTTCCCTGTGGCCTTTTGTGAAACGTTGCTAACACCGGAAGCCGGGTAGGGTTGGACTCCATTCTTTTGCGAGCTAAACAATTCACCGGGCAATGTGTTTTTGTCAAAATTCAAAGATTTGGTGGAAACATCCGCGACAAACGCATGCTCATAAAGCCAGGGTGTTTTTTTAAAATTTATGGTAATTGTTGCTCTACCAAAGAAAGTGTTCACGGCCCAGACGGCGGCGCCGATAACGATAACCGCCGCGAGGGTTGCTAAAATCAATTTTTTGCCGGAATGCCGCCTCCTGCCTCTCACGGGCGGCGTTTCTGCCTTAGTGTCTTCGGCGACCGGCGCGTTTTTCGCGGAGGATTCGATTGCGACCTTCGGAATCTCGCGGCTCCGCCGCTCTGCCGCCGCGTCTTCGGCGGGCTTGCGCTTTTGGGAGAGCGCGGCTCTCTCGGCGTCTTCGCTTGCCTCCTCGCGCGCAGCTCCTCGGAGCACGATATCGGAAATCGCCGAACTTCTTCTCTCTCCTTCAAAAAGAGGGTGGGAGGCCACGAGACGACTGGCTTTTGCCAACGCCAAGATTTCTTCGTCGACAGACTCAATCAAAATCTTTTTGGCGGCAGACTCCGCTTCCCTTTTCAGTAAATGGAAGTTGCTTACCGATTCGCCTAAAACGGAGCCTTTGGGCACCACGAGAATTATTTCCTCCGTGCCAGATCCCAAAATCTTCTCAACAACCTCGGCAACGTTTTCGTTTTTACTAACAAAAATTTTCTTCATCTACAAATAAATTATAGCACAAGTCCGCCGCGTCTCCTCACCGTATCAGCCAATGGAGTCGCCGCCGCAATTTTTGATTAATTTCGGAATCACTCTTGTCGCCATAGAACTCAAAAAATGGTGCGAGCTTCGTAAAAACGTCGTCGGGGGGGAGCTGCCACTGCGCCAGATTAATCCGAAAGCCCAATTTATCAGTAACCCCGCCCAGCGGCAAATCGTTAAGGGAAACCCCTCCAATCGTGCTTGGGGTCCTGATTGGCAACGGCAGGGGCGAATAGAGATAAACACGGCCGCGAAGCTTTGATTCTTTGAGTTTTTTGGCAAAGCCCATCATCACAGGCCTTATAACGCGCCCCAGGGAGCGGCGGAAATGCTCCGACATGTCGTTTTTAAGGTACTTTTCGTACAATTCAAGCACCACACCGTGGCTCGCTTGAAACGCCAGAGAAATTGCCTCCAGTAGTTCGCCGAGTGACCAACCAAGTCCGGATTCATAAACAACGCGCCCCCAAGCAGCTTTTTCGAGCATAAAATAGCGCCCTTTCCCCACGCCCAGGAGCAGCAAACCTATCGGCGGCTCCTGGATTTTCGCGATAGATGACAAGGCAGCGCGGGATAATTCCGTAAAGAAAAACCCCCCGTCGGCGTTGAAAATGTTTTTAAGATATTCGAAAATCCCGCGCGTCGTGAAGGTGAGTTCTAAAACCGCTTTTATTGTCTTTCCAGTAAAACCGATTGGGTTCAAGACCAGGTGGTCGTCTATTTTAAGGCCCATGACGCGATAATTCACGAGTATGGTATCAATTTCGTGCAGCTTGAGCTTTGAGGCGGCTTCGCTCCGCCGCTGATTGAAAATCTTTCCTATTTCCTGGGCCAGCAAGTTTTCCAATTCGGTAATTGTAAGCGGTTTTATGAAATTGTCGCTTTCCCTTTTGAGTTCAGCCGGGAAAGTGACGGTTGTTGCCAGGGTAGGATGAGCGGAAACGATTATTTTCCTCTTTCGCAAACTCTTCAGCCGTCGCGACAGCTCATCAAACTGAAGGTTATTCCAGCTCTTTTCCGGAATTAAATTGCGGCCGGCGTCCAAACTCAAAAGCAGGCCGCTCGTTTTCTGCGGCGCAATTTCCAGAATTAAAAATTTCTCGCGCGGCCGCCAAAAATTAAAGTTAATCACATTTTTATTTTAGCATAACCGCCGCGGTAAATCTTATTCTACAATCGCGCGAATGCGTCTTACGCCTGCCGAGCTTGATTCTTCTTTTATGATTTTAAATCTTCCTATCTCGCCAGTGCGCAAAACATGAGGACCGCCGCAAAATTCTTTAGAATAGGCCCCGGAAATGTCGTCTGTTTCGCCTACGTAATAAACTTTGGCTATGGCCGGATATTTGCCTTTATAAAATCTTCTTACACCCATCTTCACTCCTTCCTCAAAAGGTATTTCTTTCATATGAGCCGGCAGGTTTTCGCTAATTTTTTGATTAACAATTTCCTCAACTTTTTTGATTTCTTCGGCTGTCATCTTTCTACTAAAAACAAAATCAAAACGCGCACGCTCCGGCGTAATATCGCTCCCCCGCTGGTCAACCTCATCGCCCAAAACGTCGTGGAGTGCCTGATTTAGAAGATGAGTAGCGGTGTGAAGGCGCGTAACTTTTCTGATTTCATCCTCGCTTCCTGCCTTAAGTTCTCCGGTATCCAAAACAAGGCCGTGGCCGCCGAATTTTTTCTCAACCCCGGCGCGGGAAATTTCCTGATGCTTTTTGAATAAATCTTCAAATCCTTTCTCGTCTATCGTATGCATCCCGTCACGAGCTAAATCTCGAAGAATGTCTATCGTAAACCCATAGCTCTGATGAAGATCGAAGGCGTCCTTTCCAGAGATTTTTTGAGGAACATGAATCTGATAAGGTTTACCATGTTTCAATGTTTGAGCACGAAGCTGCGGATATCGAGAGTAAAATTCCCGCAAGCCCATTTCTAGTGTCCTATTGAACTTTTCACTCTCGTCAACTAAAACTTTTAAAATTTGATCCCGCTGTACAACCAACTCTGAGTAAAATTCTCCATAAAAATCAATTACATTACCTACCAACCTTGACGCAGTAGAAATTGCAGCATCTTTCGAAAGACCGTATTTGCCAACACCGAGCTGTATTATGGCCCGTCGGATAAGCCTCCGAAGAATATATCCGGCATCTTTATTAGAAGGACGAACCCCGTCTGCAATAAGAAAAACGGAACCCCTGATATGATCAGCAATGATGCGGGGCGTTTCACCACGAGTGCCACCCGGTGTAATAAGAGTTACGCCGAACGGTTTTTGAAACAAATCCGTCTCAAAAATCGTCGGCACGTTCTGCGAAGCCATTGCCAGGCGTTCGAGACCCATGCCAGTATCCACACCCGGGGTTTTTAATTTTTCCAAACGCCCGCCTGCGTGGCCGTAGCCACTACGTCGAGGCGAAGGCCCGTCGGGATATCTGTAATATTCGTTGAAAACGAGGTTCCAAACCTCCGACGGAGGTTTACCCTGAGCCTGTCGAAGGGCATTATTCACATAAACCTCCGCCGTCGGACCGCATGGGCCTTCGGTGCCAGTCGGCCCCCAAAAATTATCTTCCCGTCCCGCCTTCCTCACGTCTTTTACGCCGAGCGACTTCCAGATTTTTTCCGATTCTTCGTCGGCGGGAATTTCCGAATCGCCGCCGAAAACACTTACGTAATCAACTTTTAAATTCATCCAATCGGGACTCGTGATAAACTCGTGTGCATATTTAATCGCCCCCTCCTTAAAGTAGCCGCCGAAACTGAAATTTCCGAGCATTTCAAAAAAAGTAAGATGCGACTCATCGCCCACTTCGTCTATATCGGACGTTCGGAAACATTTCTGTATTGAGGCGGTGTTTTTGCTTCCGAAATCCTTCATTGGGTCCGCCTTGCCAATATAGTACGGCTTGAACTGCTGCATGCCGGCGGTCGTAAGGAGCACCGAGAGGTCGTCGGGAATCAAAGACGAAGACGGCATGATAGCATGCCCGCGCGCCTTAAAAAACTCCAAGAATTTCTTTCTAATATCTTCGGAAGACATACCTAATAAAATTATCGCATATCAGCGAAAAACGCTATCGGAAAACAAAAAGTCCGTTCAGAAGCCGAAGCTTCTGAACGGACAAAGGGACAAAGGGTCCAAAGATCCAGAGGGACTAAGCGGCAGAGGATTGCTTGCGAGGCCGGACACCCGCGAGCACACAGTCGTCGCTGAACCTGCTGTCGGGATCGTCCAGGCCGAGCTCGCGGAACCTCGCGCGGCGGTCCAGACAGACCACACGGCGGTAGCAGTGCGGGATCCGCCAAGCTTCGTGCAGAAAAATAATGAAAGGCTTCTTCTCGGAAGTCGTCGCTTTCCCGTATTGCTCGGCAAAGCGGATCGCGTGCTCGTACGTCGGACGTTCGAGCCCGGCAGCCTTGAGGAATTCGAGGCCTTCCACTTCGCTGAAGCTGCAGCCAGGATCGATGATCTCGATCTCGATGTTCTCCGGATCGTGCGGTTTGATGGGAAAGCTCTTCTGGGTGATCCAGTCGTTGAACGGGAAGCCGAGAGCCACCGTGATCTGGTCGGTGTTCTCGGGGCCGCCCATCTTCACCGTGAAGACGAGGGGATCGAGACCGAGGATCCGCTGGTACTGGTCGCGGTCGACCTTGGTGGGATCGAGCTCCGCGGCGCAACGCCGGAGATCGGTGAGAAGTCCGGAGGCATACAACGCCTGAAGCTGGTCGGACCCTAAAGTTTCAAACACCTCGATGAGATGCTTGGCCTGCGGAAAGGTAGCAATGTTACTCATGGTGCAACTCCTTCTGCTAGCCCGCGTTTGGATTTTTTGGATTGGCGGGTTATAGCTCCCAAGCCACAAATCTTGCGAACTGGAAGCTATAACCAACGCCTAACACTTTTCAAGGTACGCCTAATTTATACACCATAATGCTACATTTTGTCAATACAATATTTCGCCCTTATTTCACAACGATTTTAACCCCAATGCCGAGCGAAATATTTTTAGCGAACCATGAGCGGAGGCGAGTTAAAAATTAACGAGCGAATCGGAAAAATGCCGGGTACCCCTGAGTCCGCGAGGTAGGGTGGCATTTTCCCGTAATGAGCGAGTTTAATTTTTCGAGCCGGAGCGGGTTCGCTGAAAATATTACGTGAGGTTCTCAAATCCCTCCAGCGCCCTTACTTTCCCGTGCTCGCGGATTTTCTCCAAGGCCTTCGCCTCAATCTGCCTGATACGCTCACGCGTGACGCCGAAGGCCTTGCCAACCTCCTCCAGCGTATGGTTAACGCCGTCGTCCAAACCGAATCGCATTTTTAATATTTTTTGTTCGCGCTCCGTTAAGTCCACCAGAATCTCTCCTATTAAATCCCTAAGCAGCGCCTGGGCGGCAAGCTGGGCGGGCGTGGAATTCCTTTCGTCCGGGATGAAATCGGAAAGAGTAGAATCTTCCTCGTCGCCGATAGGCGTTTCAATAGAAAGCACCTCTTGAGAAATCTTCTGGATGTGCCGCACTTTGTCCACTTCCAACCCCATCTCGGCGGCAATCTCCTCGGCCAACGGGTCGCGGCCCAGCTCCTGGATCAGCTGCCGGCGCGTTTGCGTATACTTGGAAATTGTCTCCACCATATGCACGGGAATGCGCACTGTCCTTGACTGGTCGGCGAGAGCCCTCGTTATCGCCTGCCTAATCCACCAAGTGGCGTAGGTTGAAAACTTAAAACCCTTCCGGTAATCAAATTTTTCCACGGCGCGGGAAAGGCCGACGTTTCCTTCTTGAATCAAATCCAAGATGCTCAAATGCGGCGTCCTGTTCACATAACGCTTGGCAATGGAGACCACAAGCCGCAGGTTCGCCTTCATTAGTCTTTGGCGCGCCTCTTCATCGCCTTGCTCGTTGCGCTTAGCAAGCTCCCTTTCTTCTTCTTTGGTTAAAAGCGGAGTTTTTCCGATTTCTTTGAGATACATTTGAACGGCGTCGGGAACGTCTCCTTCCATAGCCAGGGCGTCGTCAATCTCCTTTTGCGCCAACTCTTCCTTGGAAAAATCTATGAGCGCGCTCGTCTCGATTACCTTGATGCCCGCTTTCTCCAGTCTGTCGTAAATTTCATCCAAAAGAGATATGTCCTCTTCAATGTTGGGAAAGTAATAGAGGATTTCGTTGTCGGTGACAAAACCGCGCGGTCGGCCGCGCTCCAGGAGTTCCCTGACGGCCCCTTCGTTGGCTTTGGAAATACCGCGGGGTTTACCTCTTTTGGCGGTTTTTTTCGAAGCCTTCTTTCGACCCTTAGGACGACCGCGTTTCGCCTTGTTTGTTTTTCTTTTTCTGCCGCGTTTCATCTGGGGCAAATTATAATAGAAAATCTTTAAGATTCAAATATCGGCGACCGAAGAAGGTTGTTTAATTCCTCGCTGGCCGCTTCGACGCGCGCTTTATCTCCCGCTTCCTCGGCTTGCTTGATCTCTGTGGTAAGAAGTTGCTTTTTCTCTTTCAGGCTTTCTTTAATTAATTCCCTCCTCAACTCGCCGAGTTCGCTGGACGATACATCTCCGCGCCCAAGCAATATAAAATTCAATAACTCGTCAAGGTTTTTGTCTTCGCTGCTGCGGCTGCCGCTTTTCAAAATATCGAATGCAGCTTTGTGAACGTCGGCGAGGTAGGGCACGCTATCCTCTATGATGCCATAATCGCCTCTGGCGGCAGAAACGCACAGCAATCTCTCGCCGATGAGCTCGCGCCGAGAATATTTGTGGGAGCGGAAATCGGAGGGGGCGCCCTCGCTCCGCTCGTCTTCTTTGGCGCCGGCATCGGCCTTAGCAACAACAATTCTTTCCGCTTCCTCCAATAAGGTATTCTCCTCCACGCCGGCTTTCTTCGCCAGTTCTTTAAACCAGAAACCCTGCTCTATGGGACTCGCGATATTTTTTATCTTCGCCAAAACATACCTTAAATTTCTAAGTTCTTCGCGTCGGCCGTAATCGGGCGCGACTCCGCGCGCAGGAAGATACTTATCAAAATAAAACATCGGCGCCGGCAGGGCTTTTTCAATGGCGCCGCTCAATTTCTCTATGCCGGCCTGAGCCGCTTCCGCCGGATCTTTGAATTCTTTGAAAACAGCGACTTTAACGCCGAAATCGCTTGCCTCAGCGAGGTCAATTGCCCGCTCCGCCGCCGCCGAACCGGCCTCGTCGTTGTCAAAGCTCAAAACCAACTTATCCGTAAGTCTCTTTAGGGTTCTCAGATGGTCGGCCGTTAGTGCCGTTCCGGAACTTGCAACCACGTTTTTAACGCCGCTTTGCCAGCTCATAAGCATATCCATCTGCCCCTCCACCAAGAACACAAAGCCGGCTTCTCTCACGAAATTTTTGCTTTTAGAAAACCCGTAAAGCAGACGCGACTTATTGAAAATCGGCGTTTCTGGGCTATTGATGTATTTACCAATCCCCTCGCTTTCAAATTGAGGGAGAATCCTTCCCGTAAACCCCGCAACTTTTCCGAAGTGATTGTGAATAGGGAACATAATTCGCCCGCGAAACCTATCGGAGAGCAAGCCGCGATCGTTTTTAAGCGCAAGCCCCGCGCGTAAGATATCATCCGGCGCATAGCCGGAATTCAAAAATTCCATACTAAGCGCTTCCCGCTCGTTGGGCGCCCAGCCGATTTCAAATTCTTCCACCGTCTCCGCTTTTAAGCCGCGGTCGGCCAAATATTTTTTAGCCGCCGGAGACAGCGAAAGCGATCTCTTAAAAAATTCCTTGGCGGCGCTATTAAGTTCGTAGAGCAGTCCGGTATATTTATACTCCGCCGGATCCAGGCGCCTTAATTCTACGCCGGCTTTTTCCGCCAAAACGCGCAAAGCCTCGCCGAATTCCAGGTTTTCGTAACGCATGAGAAACCCAAAAATATCTCCGCCCAAGCCACAGCCGAAACAGTGCCATGACTGGCGTTCCGGCGAAACCATAAACGACGGCGTCTTTTCCCTGTGAAACGGACAAAGCACCTTGAAGTTCTTACCAGCTTGTTGGAGACTCAGATAACCACGCAAAAAATCGACAATATCAAGCTTTTCCTTGATAAGCTCTGTGGTGGAAGAGGCCATTTGCTTGAATTGTAAGCCAAAAAAATATGGCGGGCAAATGTTCTAAGCCGCCAGCGGCAAGGAAAAACTGAAGGCGGACCCCCTGCCCTCACCCTCGCTATACGCAGAAATTGTTCCGTTCATTTTTTCTATAATTTCTTTGACGATGAATAATCCAAGGCCGGTGCCCGTGATGTCGCGTGCTTTCTCCGTAGCCACGCGGTAGAATTTTTCAAAAAGTTTTTTCTGCGCCTCAGGCGAGATACCGAAGCCATTATCCGCCACATGCGTGATAAGCTCGCCGTCTTTTACTTCATGAGACACCCTAACCCAGCCGCCGTCGTTATTGTACTTGATGGCATTGCCCACCAAATTGACCATAACTTCTTTTACTCTGTCGGCATCGGCCATAATTTTCGGCGTGTCGGGCAGCGGTTCATATACTAAAGAGATCGACTGCTTATCGGCCAACGGCTGGAGCTCGCTCAAAACCTCTTTTATCGGCTGAACTATATCAATCTGGGAAACCTTTATCGTCAGCTTGCCGGCCTCAGAGCGCGAAACTTCCAAAAGGTCGTTGACCAACTGAATCAAGCGCTGGTTAGAGGCTATTACTTTTTGTATAAACTCTTTGGTTTTGTCGGCAAGCGGGCCGGTAACGCCGTCCAAGACGAGCGACAAATACCCTTTCATGGCGGCTACAGGCGTGCGCAACTCGTGGGCGGCGATAAAAACAAACTCGTCCTTCAGTTCGTCCAGCTGTTTCAGGCCGGCAATCATTTTATTGAAAGCAATCCCAAGTTCTTCCAGTTCATCACCCGTCTTTATTTCTACGACTTGGTCAAATTTACCTTGGGCAACCAATCTCGTCCCTCCTTCAAGAACGCGTATGGGTCTCACTATAATAGTCGCCAGCAAAATACTTGCGAGAATGACGGCGAAGAAAACCGCAAGTGTCGCAATCACATTTTTATAAATCAGGTCGTTCACGCTGGCGTCTGCTTCCTGCGCAGGCCACTCGGCCACCAAGCCGGCTTTCAATTCCGGTATATACTCGCCGGCGGCAACAATATCGTCACCAAAATAATTCTTGTAGCGGCTTTGTTTTTCGGGTCCCAAGAAACTTTCTCCGCCCACAACGCCGGAAACAATACCAACCCCTTTAAGGTTCGCAAGCGGCGTGATACCTATATTGCCGCCCAAAAAAGCCCCCGTGCCGTCAACCATGTAAACATAGCCCGAGTTTCCGATGGAGGCATTTCCTACAATCACCTGAATATCTTTGAAGCTAACCACTCCTCGGGTAACCGCAATAATATCTTTGTCTTTATTTTTAACAGGATAAGCCACGACTACCTCCGGGCCGTCGGGCGCGATGCGCACCGGGCTGATATAGGAATTCCCCTCTTTGGCGGCCAAAAACGATTCATCGCTGCTTAAATTCTCCAAATCGGAATCCGGAACGCCGCTGGGGTGCAACCTGTTCAATTTAACCGTTTCATATCCTTCAAGATCCAGCCAGGCAATCTCATTGATCTCCGAATGCGTATTAATCGCGGACAGCGTGGCTTTCTTTAATAGCGGATCGAGGTCTTTCGCGCCGGAAGCAACCTGGACGCCCTGGACGCCCACGTCGCGTATTACCCTGCCTACGAAGTCTTTTATTTCGCCGTACTTCTGATCGAGTACCGCTGTTTCCAAATTAGCCACGTCAACACGGTGCGAAGCGGTTATGCCGTAAACAGAAAGAAACCCGACAATCAAAATCGGTAGTATGCTTACAAGCGCGATGGTGAAAAAAACTTTGTTCCGCAGCTTACCTTTGGGCCGGGGCTGTTCCATTGGCGTCAGATAAATTATAACACGGGACTTCGCCTGGAAAGGCGGCTGGATTCGTTGAGAATAGCAGAAATATGGGTTAAAATTCATCTATCAAATGAGGATACTCACGGTGAAAAATTTAAATGTGGTTTTTGACGAACACAATGTTTTGCGTGACTTAAGTTTCGATTTGGATAAAGGAGAAAATCTGGCCGTGATCGGGCCGAACGGCTCAGGCAAAACAGTACTTCTCAAGGCGCTCTTGGGGATGATTCCCTTCGAGGGCGTGGTCGAGTGGCTGCCGAAAATCCGCCTCGGCTACGTCCCCCAAAAAATAGAAGCGGACAAACATCTGCCCCTGAACCTCAAAAACCTCCTTTACGCAAAGGCGAGCGTATTGGGGATAAAAAGGCCGGAGGTAAATGCGGCGGCTGAAGAAGTCGGCCTGACTAAAAACGCCGCGGAGACACCGATTGGCCACCTGTCCGGAGGACAATTCCAGAGAGCGCTCATTGCCTTTGCGCTTCTAGGCGATCCCGACGCCTTGCTTTTCGACGAACCCACGGCGAGCATTGACCAGCCAGGCGAACAGCAAATTTATGAACTGATTCACGAATTGCAGGATAGGCGGGGAATTACGGTTTTGCTCGTATCTCACGATTTAAGTTTTGTTTCCCGCTATTCAACCAAAGTCCTCTGCATCAACAAAGAAAGATTGTGTTTCGGGCCGCCGGAGGAAACTCTAACGCCCTCGGTGTTGGGCAAACTCTACGGAGAGCATCACAAGTATTACCACCACCTGCACCACCAACACGAACATGGGTGAGTCCTACCAACTTATACTCGCGGCTTTTTCAGCCGCCGCCGCCGGCCTCGTCGGAGCGTTCGCTTTAATGAAACGAACAATACTTGCCGGCGACGTAATGTCTCATATTGCCCTGCCTGGCCTGGGACTGGCTTTTCTATTCAACATAAACCCGTTAATCGGCGGAGCGGCAACGCTGTTTTTGGGAATAATACTTATCTGGAAGCTTGAAGGGGAAACGGGATTGACCACGGAGGTTGCCATCGGGGTAATTTTCGCCAGCGCAGTGGCAATAGGCGCGCTTATAACGCCGAGGGAAGACCTAGTAGAAGCACTGTTCGGCGGTTTCGGCGGTCTGTCAATAAATAGTTTTATATTGGGGATGCTCTTGGTCTTGATCGTTATTTACTTTCTTTGGAAATTGCGCCATAAACTGGTTTTAAGCCTGTTTTCGCGGGAGCTCGCCTCCGCCACGAAAGTAGAAGTAAGCAGACTCAACCTTTACTTTCTGCTTATCTTCGGTTTGGCCATAATGCTCGGCTTAAGATTTCTGGGAGCGATACTTGTCGGTTCTTTGATAATCATCCCGGCGGCGGCGGCAAAGCAGCTGACGCATACCCTGAAAAACTTTCTCGTCGCCTCGGCCGGGCTTAGCGTTTTGTCTGTAGTCGGCGGCTACCTCACGGCCAATGCCTATCAAATAAGCGCGGGGCCGACAATAGTCGTCGTCTCGGCGGCAGTATTCGCCTTGAGCCTCCTCAAGAAAAAGAAATAGTCATGAAAAACAAATGGGCGTCTTTGGTTCGTAAAGGATATGCTATCGAAGACTTGGGTCGACCGGCAATTTTTCTTATTCCTATAAAAAAGTTGAGAAAACGAGTGAGCGGTGTTTCGATCGAAAAAGATCTACATCGATTTCTTGTAGATAATTTCGGCGCATATACCACTTCCACCATCCCCGGTTTCGGTTTCTGGAAAAATACAGAAAGGGCGACTATTTCTGATGCTTGCCGCGAGTATGAGGTTTCGTTCCTCGGCAAAGGAAAGATCCCCGCTCTTCTCAAGAAACTTGCGGAAATCGCGGCGGCAACAGGAGAAGAATACATTTATGTGAAAGCCGGGCAGTACTCGGCTCTTATTTACCCAGCAAAGTCCTTTCGATAGAGGACTTTCTTTTGGAGCGGGATACGAGAATCGAACTCGCGTCTGTTGCTCGGTCCCGCACTAAAATTAAGCCAAGAGCGAGCGGGGGGAATCGAACCCCTATCTCCAGCTTGGGAAGCTGGCGTTCTACCACTGAACCACGCTCGCATAAACTTTAGTGCGGGATTGCGTTTTTGTAATTCACTTCGCTCAAACAAAAACGGGAAGAAGGTCGCGCCTGCCTGCCGGCAGGCAGGTACTGCCACCCTGCCCCGTACCGAGCTATGCTCTGGTGCGGGGTGTACTAATCCCGCACGAGCGGCACAAAACTAAAACCGAAGTGCTCTTTCTCTCTGAATTCTCTCTCTGAAATTTTATCCAAAACGACGATGCTTTGTCCAACGGGCGCAACAATCCGCCCGCCGATCTTGAGCTGCTTCTTCCAGGCTTCGGGAATTTTCTCCGCTGTGGCGGCGGCAATTATTTTGTCGAAGCCTTCGACTGGTCTCAGGGTGGGTGGCGCACCGCGTGAGCCGTCGCCTAAAACAATCTCCACAATCCCCTTTTTTATGAAACCGTACTTATCCACGTTTTCTTCCGTCATCTCCTTAAGCTCTGGAATTCGCTCCACGGCTACTACGTAGCCCGCAGACCTACGCTGACTTGACGCAGACTTACGCTGAAAAATTTCTGCGTCCTTCTGCGTACTATCCGCGTCAGTCCGCGGCTTGCTTACAACATAAGCAAGTAAGGCCGTCTGCCAGCCGGAACCGGAGCCCACGTCCAAAATTTTTTCGCCCGATTTGGGACTCAGGAGTTCAAGCATAAAAGCCACCGTCAGCGGCTGGGAAATCGTCTGGCCGAAGCCAATCGGCAAAGGATAATTTCCGTAGGCCTCATCCCATGACTCGCGTAGCACAAAATCTTTGCGGTCGATTTCGCGGAATGCTTCTATTAAAAGAGGCGTTTTTAGATAACCTTGCCTCGTTAACTCGTTAATCAGCTCGTCTTTGTTCATGCTTTTAATTATATATCTAAAAGAGACTGCCGAAGCGCGGAGCTTCGGCAGTTGCCAAAAACCTATTTCTTCAAATTCACCCTCTGGGCGTATTGCTTCAGCCAAATCCGCACAAAACCGATGGCCTTCTCGAGTTCGGTAAAAGTCAGATTGTGGTCGCCGAGAAACCCGAGTATTTTCTCGTCTGGGCAAACCGAAATCACGAGCCGTCCTGGATTCATGGCCTTCGCCGAAGCAACACCCGTAAAGAAATTCGCGTAATCGCGGAGCTCGCCGCCGCGTTCAGCGTAGGCAAAGACAAGATCGGCCTTCCAGGAAAAGAAATCCCGCAAAGCGCGCCTTTCATAAACGTTGAAAGGTTTGAAGTCCGCTGGTTGCGTTAACGGGAACCAGTCGTGATGCAGGATATGAATCAGGTTGTGATTGTCTATAACTTCTTTATCCCACCAGTTAAACCAATCCGAGCCATCATAAGTAAGGGTGATATCCCCGATAAGATTCACAAACACCGGCTCGTCGTGGTCCGGAATCACAAATTGCTGCGTCGCTCTCTCGAAGAATGCCAGTCCCTCATTAAAGGTCTGATATCCGAAATACGGAAATTCCCCAGAACCCTTGAGGGGCATGTAGGGATTGCCGGCGAGCATGAAAAATCTCCGGTATCTTGAGCGGTTATGGACAAACGCCTTTTCGAAAACGCCCGGCTTGTCTATTTCAAGCTCGCGTATCTCTCCCCTCGAATCATTAAGCGCATCCTCGAGGACAACAATCCGCAAACCGTGCGGTTTTTTGCCTCTGTGGAGGTAGGTTTCACCTATGGTTCCTTCTCCTCCTGGGTTGTCTCTTTCAAGATAGCCGAAAATAATGTCAGCCTCGGCAGCCATCCACAAATCCAAACTTCCCCAGCCGTCGTGCGGTAGAGATTCATCAATGCTGTCCGGCCTGTTCCGGCGAGGATCAAGGTATTGAATCATGCCACATTCCGGAACAACCCTTCTCAGCTCCTCTTGCCAATGTATAACCTTATCGCCAATCTTCTTTGGGTGCATCCCGCCAGACAAGTAAACACACATCGGTATACGCATTTAGGGCTCCTTTTTCAACCGTTACAACTAACGCCAGATTAGCAGATACTCATTTTGACCACAAGGGCGGCGAAACAAAAAGCGGCGGGCGGTACCCGTCGCCGAATCGTTTCTTCAACACGATCACGGAGTGGCGGAAAGGGTCTTTCGGTTCAATAGTGCGTCGGCCGCTTTATCTCCCGCAATTTCTTATATACTTCAAACGCTTTCCGAGCGCCGTTGATGGCCGCGTGAACTTCCGGCTCCGGCTCAATACCTAGTCTTTCAAGAAGTTTCCCGTTGCGGATGCTAAACTCGTCGGGGTCGTATACCTCGCCCGGCCGCAAAAGTTCCTGTACCGACATCGAGCGCGTGTCGAGTTTTGTGTAGTGCAAATACCTGCCCCACTCGCTTTCCATAATTCCACACCAAGCGAAGGCGACGGAGATAAAGCTCCAATCGAAGAAGTAGTTCTGGCCGAGAACTACGGCCGGGACACCTCGGCTGCCGGCGAATTCAAGAAATTTCCTCACGGCGGGTTCCAAATAAACGGCGTTCTTCCACTCGCCGCGCCGAGCTCGCTCCGGATAATGGTTGACGAGATTAGGCAGGCAGCGCTCCGGATGCGTCGGTATGACCTTTTGTTCAAAAGTGTCAAGAACTTCCAAGGTATCGGGGTCGACAAGAATTGCTCCCATATCGATAATTTCATGCCAAGGCACGAGATAATTGCCGATCTTCCTCAATGGGTCGTGGCCCGTGGTTTCGTTGTCGTTGAAAAGCAATGGGTGGCGCTTTTTCGTTATCATACTTATCAACCTCCTTTGGGGAAGAAAATCGCTGACCAAAGTATAGTGCCCGACAAAAGAGAATTCAAGCGACGAGCCGAAAACGAAAACGGGGTGGCTGTTTCCACCCCGTGACTTCACTGCGCCTTCGGCTTCCATACCGGGCAACGCGTGATTGTGAATGCCACGTTTTCCCTGACACAAATCTGATAAAGTGCCTGGGCAATCTGACAGTTATCCGGCTGATTTGGCTTCAAATTGCCGCAGTTCAGGCAGAGACACTCTTCGCGGCGCAAAGATTCGGTTGTGGGATTAACCCAGACAATCCACCCGTAGTGCTTCTCCTGCACTGGCTGTGTTCTCATCATGGCCCAACCTCCGCAAGCGTGGTGATACTGAAATCAGCATAACAACGGGACTAATGGGGGTCAAGAAAAGAAAAAGCCCGAGCTATAGTAGCCTCGGGCTGAATCGTCGTTTAGACCGGGTTGGGTAAAAACTCATCCCAGTCAAACTCGTATGGTTTCTCGAAGTAATCTCGCATCGAGCAGTAATCCAGCGCTCTCACGAGCACCGGCCCGCCGTCCGGACCGTCAATCGGCAAACCCACGAAGAGCACGCCCGTGTTGTTGGGCGGGAATCCCAGTTCGCCGAAAAGTTCCGTCGGCGTGCCGGGCGCACCCATGAAATAGAGAGTATGTGAAGTGCTCACGGCTCCGTAAAAATGCTTGTCGCCGTAAGTTTTCATGGTCACGCGCCCACTGAAGATCCTCGGGTAATTGGCCCGCCTCTCGTCGATCCTGACTGCGGTGAGAAGCGTGTCGCCCCAATCGGTTCTCGCGAGTTTTGGCGGCGAATCGCGAAACTCCAAGCCCCATTCATAACCACCGGGTGCCTGAATCGTTCCCCAGCCGATGAACTTGTTGCTGTAAAGAGGACCTCTCACCAGTTTCTTGAGCAGCTCTTCCTTGCCCCTCCAAACGGGAATTCTTTGGAGCATGTCTCTCAAAACCCTGGCGTAGATAGGCCCCTCGGCAAGCTCCTTGTTTACCGTCTTGGCGAAATGATTGCCGCTGCCGTAATTGATGAGCCCGATGTCCCTGGCGTCGTAATCAACTTCCTCGAAAGCGCTCACGCCCTTCACCACGAGGCCGGCTTTCTCGGCTCGCAGAAGGAGAGAGCTGAAGAAATCGAGATTTGGCGCCAGATGTCGCTCGAATAACTCTTCCATCTGGTCTTGCGTCCACGCCTCGCCGCGCACCAAAAATTGCCGGAGGGTCAAATTGCAAATGTCTTGGGCAATCTCCAGGCGGCGAACGGCGCCAACGTGTTTCATGCCTTCGATCTTTTCCGCCAACAAATTCTCTATCATTACATAGGGCATCTTCTGCGGGTGCGGCTGCTGCTGGATCTGGAAGTGGTTCCCTTGCGTCAGGTCGTCGTTTACGACCATAAGATGAACGGGCAGCTTTGCGCCAATGCAGAGACCGCTGCGGCGCATCATCTCGATAGCAGCTTCGCACACTCCGAGATTCCTACGGTTGTCGCCGTCCCAGAGAAATTCTTTATGGAACCAGCCCCAATGCGGATCGGTGGGATGGAAGGTCCAAGCGTATTTGGTCCTCCAGTTGTACTTCCTATCCGCCAAAGGACGGTTTTTGCTGACAAGCACCTTCTTTTCCGTTGCGATAAGCAGCTCCCTGGAAACGTCGTCGTGGTTCACGATGCCGTTCGTGCAATTCAAGCGAAGAATGCCGGAACGGAAATCGCCGCGGAAAACAGCTTTCGCCAGGGGATGCGGATTTCTGATGCTGTCCTCAAGCGTCTCGCGCAAGAAGTCATCGTCGATAATGATCGGTGCAACGTAGACGTTCGCCGCAAAGCCCCTCTTGCCGCCGAAATCAACTTCGCGCTTGGTCCAGCGGAGATTGGGCGAATGCGGGTGACAAATCACAACTGTTTTCGGGAAATTGCCCCTAAGGACTTTCGGTCCATAATGACTGGTGAATTCCGTGAGGAGCATATCCGTCACGTTGGTGTGGGGAGGAATGAAGACCATTATTGTTTCATCGCCAACTTTGACGAAGTTGGTCATCCCCGTCCCGACAACCTTGCAGTTGGGAATCACGCCCTCGAATCCCTTGATGACGAGGGAGCGCATCTGTTCGCGGTAACGGTTTCTGTCCTCTTTGCGAACATTGCTAACGCGGCTCCTGGCATGTTGTTTCACGAGCTTCTTCAGCTCTTCGCCAAGCCTCTCCACTTCGCGCTCGTCTCCGCCTTCTTCTGCGTCAGCAAGTGCGTCAGCAAGAGCGTTTTTCTTGGTTTGTATCTCGGCCATCAGCTGCAACTGTTTCAACTTCGTAAGGTAATTGAATTTGCGGGCCGCGGCCTCGGCGATCAGCTCTTCTTCTTTGGCTCCCAAAAACAGGAGGACTGGTCCCGGAAATTCCGGGGAGCCGTCAGGTTGCCTGCAAATCTTTGCCCAGCCGGACAAGATGTTCTCGAACTGCTCAGCGGCAGTTTCGTAAATCATCTCGTCTTCGGGAAGCGTTTCCATGATACGTCGCGCTTCCGCCTGGTAATCCGGGTCAAGGATGGCGATATTCGTGTTCAAGCCAGAAACCTTGGCGCGATAAACCTGCAGGTAACTTGCGCCTTGCGTGTATTTCCAGTCAATAGCGTTGGCCAAGATCAAGACCTTATCGCCGTGGCGCCTGGCATCCGCCAGAGCACAGCGCACGGCATTGTACTGGATGAGGCTGGTATGCTCGATACCAATATTGGGACCGTTCACGACTGCCGCGGTCCAGCTGCGACCGTTGACGCCGAATCTATAAGGATTGGCCATAGAGGTTCTCGGTAAACTTACCTCCCTTATTTTCAACCCCTCGGAATCCAATCTGCCAACGCCTCGCAGAAACTTGACCGGGGAGTGCATGATATTGCTCACACCCCTGAGCCAGCGGGCTTTTTCTTCCACAATCTCGGCGGGTATGTTCGGGTAGGACTCGCGGAATTTCTCGAGGGGAACACTGTATTTGACAATGCCCTCAAGAGCCGTAAGCGTGGGCTTGGTCCAGATGAGCTCCAAGACTTTGTCTTTGAACTTTTCCAGACTCGCTGAGAACTCCGGCATGTCCTTTTTCTTCAGCCTTCTCCGGAAAGTCCTGTACACGTCGACGAGTTTTCTTCCTCGCGGCGAAACAAGACCCCCATGCTTAATGAGTTTTTTGAGCTTTTCTTCCTGCTTTTCTTCGCGTTTCTCTTCGTGTTTTTTCTGTTGTCTCGGCCAGCTCAAGCCGTACTTTCTTCGCACGTGTTCACAAATTGCATGCCACGTCACGGGCCTAAGGCCCTCTTTTCGGAGTTGTTCGTTGAATTTCGCGAGGCACTCCCCTTTCAGGCGCCTGCCTTCTTCGTGGGATTCCCAGCTGGTCAAAAAGTATTTTCTGGCAATTTTACCGGCGGTTCCGCTGTAACTGTAAGAACTGTTTTTCTGTTGGCTGCGGAAACCCTGTCGAATGCCATGCTGAACGAAAGCTTGATCAATAACACCCCGGCTGCGCCCAAGGCGCTTCGCTATCTCGCTTCTGTTCCATTGTAGGCCAACGAGTTCCCTAAGAATCCCTTTGGCTTCTTTGCTGGTATAAAGGGGCAGTTTGCTCCCCAAGAAAGCGTCTATCTTTCTCCTTAACCGCTTCGGTTCTTTTCGCTTCATTCAAATCCTCCATCTTCAGTTGAAAATTATTCTGCCCATATTCTTACAAACAAAGCAAAAAAGCGCAAGCCCCGTAGTGAGCCGAGCGCTGCAACGCCCCGTCACCACAACAAGCGCTTCGTTTTTCACAACAACTTTCTACGTGCCTTACTTTCATTTCCAACATAATGATTTGTGAATGAGATGATGTCTGTCCAAGAAAAACGGCCAGTCGTTGCAGCGCTTGTTTGGTGCGGGGCAACGCCCAACCACTTTCCTGCTCCGATATCATCATTTACAAAACCAAGATCTAGCGGGAATATTTGAGAATTACTTAAGGCGTTGAGGAAAGCGAAAGCGTTCGGTCTACTACGGGGCAAGGGCAAAGCGGGTTTTCCTTGTGTAAAATTTTTATGGCCTCTTTACCCCCTCAATGTACCCGGCCGGAGTTTGGGCGACGAACTTTCCCTTGGCATAAAGCTCTTTGAGGTTCCCCGCCCCCAAGTAAGCCATAGTAGAACTCAAACCCGCCAAAAGATCGCCGACTATCTCTTTAACCGTCCCCGTAACGGGCACTGTTTGCGTCACGCCTTCCGGCCGCCTGATATTGTCCAAGTCGCCACGGTGATATCTTTGCAGTTGGGCGGCGAATGATGCCGAACCGACGTAATTTTTCACCGGCCTGTTTTCTTCGTCAACGAAGGTTTGGCTGGCAGACTCGCGTGCGCGCGCAAGAAGATTGCCGAGCATTACGGCTTTGGCGCCGACAATCATCGCTTTCGCCAAATCTCCCGGACTTTTTATACCGCCATCGCCAATAACACTTTTCTTATAACGTGCGGCTATAACTGAACACTCGGCAATAGCCGTGAGTTGCGGTATTCCCACGCCGACCATCCTTGTTGTACAAGCAAAGCCCGGTCCCTGCCCAACTTTCACTACGTCTGCTCCGGTTTCAAAAAGAAACTTGGCGCCTTCGGCGGTAGAAACGTTGCCGACAACAAGCGGCAGTTTAGGAAATGCCTTTTTTATTTTTTTAACCGCTTCTTCCGTGTTAACGGAAAACGCCCTTGCGGTATCAACCAAAAGAATCGAAATGCCCTCTTTGGCCTGTGTTTCTATCTCGTAAAGATGGCGCGGCGTAAATTTTCTCCCAACGCCGATACTTCCGGCCCTCACAAACCTGCCGTTTTCATCTCTCGTCGCCCGCGGGTGGCGGGATTTATAAAAAAGTCCGTTGGCGGTGATCAGTCCGGCTAATTTTCCGTCTTTGCCGACCAGCGGTAGTTTCTCTATTTTATTTTCTCTAAGGATAGCGGCGGCTTTTTTAAAACTCGTGCCGCTTGGCGCAGTAATAAGTCTTTTAGACATCAGAACGCCGACGGGTTTGCCGTCGTCCTCCTCGTAAAGCCAGTCTCTCGTGGAGAGAATCCCAACCGGCTTGTTCTGTTTGTCGACAACCACAAGGCTTCTTATGTCAAACTCATCCATCAATTCTTTCGCGTCCCTAAGGGGGTGTTCGGGATTTATCGTTAGCGGCCTGTCAATTAACGCGGAATCTGCCCGGCCCAACATATGTATCAAGTGCAGCCGCTCTTTGATGGGCAGGGTCTGTGGCGGGAATGCCAGTCCTCCTTCACGCTCTAACGCCGTGGCCAAGTCCAGACCCGTCACCGATTCCATATTGGCGCTGACAATGGGTATGTCCAATCTTAATGACTGCGCGAGCTTTGTGCTAAAATCATCTATTTCCGAGCGTGAACGAATTCTCGAATAATTTTCCGGCAGCGTTACGTCGCTGAAGGTTACCGCCCGTTCAAGGGGCAAACCTTTGGAGAGGAAAAATTCCTTGATTGCTGACCTTTCGGCTGGCGTAAGCACGATGATAATTATAAAACTGCGGCACAAATAAGCAATTTACCGCGAGTTTGACGGCGCGTTGCAGAACCGGCCGGGAAAACGCTATCTCCCCGGTGAAGAAGTCGCGGTTGCCGTAGGATTCTGCGGCACGATAATCAAAAGTTTTTCGTCGGGCGAGCGGTAGTTAAATCTGGCCCGCAACTCTTTTTCCAGATTGGCCGGGTTCATATAGTAATTCAAATCTGCTTGAAGTTTTGCTTCGTCGGACTTCGCAGCATCAAGTTTCGCCTTGAAATCCAGATACCCTTTTTCCGAAACGCCCGCCTGCCCCCAAAACTTATAAATCTGCACACAAAGCAGTATAAGCAACCCCGACAAAACTATTGTGGCAACGATTTTCATTTAACGTATATTTTCAGCATATAAAAGAATAGTGCTGCTAACAAGAGAACGGAACGGCGTATTTGCCTGAGCAGGAATCAAGCACTACAATGGAAAATAGCAAAAATCCGGGAAGGAGGCATGACTATGACAGAAAACGGTGACGTTTTGAACGATCAAGCGGGTATTGATGAAACCCTAAGGAAAGCGCCGCAAAACGAGGAATCCGATGGTCGCATAACCGGCGGATTCACGGACGGCGGCATTCTCAGCGGAAAGTGTAAGCATTGCGGCAATCCAATTGTCACAAACGACGGGCTGGGATTGCGACAGGAAATTTGCCGAAACTGCGGCAAGCCGCAGGAGCCGGAAATTTTCGGCAACGAGGGCCAATCCCAATGACGAATTGTATTCGCGCCAACAAAATGGACGAGCGGTAATTCTCGTCCATTTATTTTTTCAAAATCTCGCGGAAGATTTCCGGCGTGATATCAACCTTAGCCATGCTTTTCAGTTTTTCCTTGCCGCGCTGCTGCTTTTTCCAGAGCTTCATTTTTCGGCTTCGGTCGCCGCCGTAGAGGTAACCGGTAACGTCTTTGCGCATGGCCGGAATCGTCTCACGGGCGATAATCCGCCCCTGCGCTTTCGCCTGGATGGCCTGGCTAAATTGCTGCTTGGGCAAAAGCTTTTTCAGGCGCAGAACCGTGGCGCGAGCTTCGCGCTCCAAATCTTTTTTGGGAACGATGCGGGTTAAGGCCGGCAGCACATCACCCACAATCAAAATCTCCAGCTTTAGAACGTCGGCCTCGGCTTCACCGTCAAGTTCGTAGCTAAAAGACGCATAGCCGGCCGAAACCGACTTCAGTTGGTCGTCAAAATCGCGGATTAGCTCGGCAAGCGGCATGCGAGCCATAATCAGCAAATTTTCGCCCATATTTTTTATTTCTTTAACCTCCAGCTCAAAAATATTTTTCAGATTGACGACTTGATTCAAATATCCCGACGGCGCGAGAATTTCCAGTTTAATCATCGGCTGCCAAACCCTCTCGGGTTTCTCGGGAAAATCCTGCGGCTGCTTCACAACAAAATCCCTGCCGCCATCAAGAACGCGATAGGCAATAGAGGGGAAGCTCGTCAAAAATCCCAGGCCGAATTCGCGCTCTAAGCGGCTGGCCGTAATTTCAAAGTGGAGCTGGCCAAGGAATCCTACTTTCAGTCCCCTCCCCAACGCTTCATTCGCGTCGGGCTCAAAACTCAAAGCGGCATCGGTTAAGCGCAAACGCTCGAGTCCTTTTTTTAAATCCTCGAACTTTGTCGCGCCGTCGGGATAAAACGAAATGAAAACCACCGGCGCCGGCTCCTTGTAGCCCGGCAGCGGTTTCGCCCGCTTGTCGGATTTAGCGATGGTGTCGCCTGTCTTTATCAATGCCGGCTCCTTAAGCCCTGTCGCGATATAACCTATACTGCCGGCAGAAATTTTTTGTGCCGGCTTAAATTCCGGAGAAAAATATCCGACTTCTTTAATCTTTACCTTTGCACCCGCAGCCAAAAGCATTGTTTCCTCTCCGGCCTTAAATTCGCCGCCGAAAACTCTTGTGAACGCAAGTATCCCTTTATGGTCGTCGTAAAGCGAATCGAATATCAATGCCCTTGCGGGCATCGCGGACTTACGCGGACTTGACGCGGACTCACGCGGAAAATTGTCCGCGCTAGTCGGAGAAAAGTCGGCGTCAGTCCGCGGTGCGGGAACTCGTTCTATAACCGCATCTAATAGTTCCCGCACGCCTTCGCCGGTTTTCGCGGAAACTTTGAAAATTTTCTCTTCGCCGACACCCAAGAGCTCGGCTGTGGCCCTCACAACTTTATTCAACCGGCTGTCCGCGTAGGTCTGCGTTTGGAGTAAATCGATTTTATTGACCGCCCCGACAATTTTGAGTCCGGCCTTGCGCGCCGCCCGCAGATTGGACAACGTCTGCGCCTGGATTCCCTTCGTGCCGTCAACCAAAAGTATTGCGCCCTCCACCGCCGCAAGCGCCCGGGAAACCTCATACGCAAAGTCCGAATGTCCAGGAGTATCTATCAGATTCAAAATATATTCTGAATCTGATGACTTATGACTTACGACTAATGACTGATGACTGGTTGTCGTTTGTCGTTTGTCGTTAGTCGTTAGTTTATATGCCATCCTGACGGGGGCCATCTTTATAGTTATTCCGCGTTCTCTTTCAAGCTCTAAGCGATCCAGATATTGCGGCCGCATATTCCGTGCCTCAACCGTACCCGTGAGTTCCAAAAGCCTGTCGGCTAAAGTGGATTTACCGGAGTCGATATGCGCGATGATAACAAAGTTCCTGGTGTTGTTCATATCTTAGCGACGGAGCCCTGCCTGCCGGCAGGCAGGGAAGCGACCAGTCGCGACGTCTATATGGGCAACAATTACAAAATTACGAATATTGTTCATTCCTTTATTTAACTTTATATGCACAGGCCACAAAAACAAAGCGCCGAATTGCGGGTTCGGCGCTACACGTGTTTAATCCCGAGGATAGTTTTGCGGAAGGCAAAGTCGCTTTATCTTAACCACTGTTGAACCGTTACCCTTAACAAACAGTTTGTCGGCAACCTTGGTGAAACCAATGTTTATCAGATGTTCTTCTACCGCCTTTTCGCTGTCGAACGGCCCGAATATTTCATCAATCAGTCCGGAGTAAACCGCAACAAGCATAAACACCACCTCCAGCAATCAGCAAACAAGCTGCTTAGGAAGATAGTTTAAATTTTCTCCAACGTCAAGTTTATAATCAGCCGGCTGGGCGGGTTGTCGGATTCGTATTCATAAACCGGCAGATTGTTCTCCTTGAATTTGAAGCCGACGGGCGCGCTGATGGAAAATTTATAATCTCTTTGTGTTCCCGCCTGCTTTTCAAAAATGAATTGATAATGCTCACCGTCTGACGGCGCCAAGTACAGTCTGTATTTGTAGTCAAAAGTGACCTCTGTTTTTGCGCCCGCATTAACCTTCGACCAGGTTGCAAAAACATTCTTGCCAAACTCGTCGTAGGCAAGGACGGCGGGGTAGTTAAACAATTTTTCCGTGGAAGATTCGATTTGCAAGACAAGCGGGTCAGCCGAATAACCGTTTTTGAGGTAATTAATTGGAGCGGCGACGTTCTTCTCGTAACCACCTTTGAAATTAACAAGCTGGCTTGACGGCGGAGTTAGTATCTGCAAGTAATCCTGGTTTGCCGCCTTATACCACGAGTAGGGGCTTTTATTGCCTTCGTGTTTGCGATCTATCACCAAATGATTGCTGACTATGCCGTCCGCTCCTATCTGGCTTTCCAAAGTAACGTTTTGCTTTATGAACAAATCAGACTTTCCCCCGCCAATGTTCGCGTCCACAATCGCCAAATAATCTCCCTCGAAACCGTTCGGCAAATCATACACCTTGCCGGACGCGCCGTAGTAATCGGAAAAATCTTCCAAATCGTTGTCTTTAAAATAGGCCATCGCGTCTTTTTTACTCACCCAATCCGCAACCATGCCGAAAAACTGCTGTTTTTGGGCGTCGTCGAGCGAAGTAAGCAGTGACAATGTCGTGGAGGCGAGCTCTTCAAGGGCCCCTTTAGGATAAGTCGCACCCTGGGCTTGGCTCAATTGAACTTTTTTCTGCAACTCCTGGAGAAAATTATCCTGATTCAGAGCGAGCTGCGATTTTTTAAGATTCACCGGGCCAATCATTCCCAAAATATCCCCTATCACTTTCGGAGACATGGCTACGGCGCCGTCAAAAGTGATTTTTCTGTCGCTATAAAGCTTCGATGCCTCTAAGAATTTTATTACCTGCGCCGCCGAGTAAGAAAAATCAAAAAACCAGTTGGCATCCGCCGCACGCCATCTCGTAACCTGTGCCTGGAGCGGCTTGGGCGGTATAAAGTTCAAAGCAAGCTGTCTGTCGGCGTCGTTTATGTCGTGAAACTCCATGCTCTCCAGGCTGCCACTACTTATAGTCACATCGGCATAGCTCCCAAGAAAACCTCCGGCGGGACGAATTTCAGAAGGATTCTGGAACATAACAAGTATGTGGTGCGGCGAACCCGCTCCCAGCCAGCCTACGAGGGTTGTAAGAAACTTCTGCAACCTGCCGACGTCCAACTTAAGAGGTATATACAAACCAATGGCTCCCGGCGAAATTTCGTTAATCTTGGCGGCTACCGCGGAGAGTTTATCGCTTTGAGAATTAACATCGGACAGCGTGTTGTTTATGGTATTGAGGTGCGCAAGCAGAACGTCTCCCTTTTTATCGAGCACCAAAGAAAGCAAATTATCTTCCAAAAATCCGACCTCTTGCGACAAGACCACGCCATCGGAAGCAAGCTTCTGAAAACCGGAAACCAAGTCGCCGGTGTCGCCAAAGAACGACTTGAAGCGCGAGAGTATGCCGCCGAAGGTTAAGCCAATGCTCTTATTTGCCGCGGAGAATTTTTCCTCAGCGGCAGCGGGTTTTAGATTCTTCAAATCCGTCACCCCTGCCTGAAATTTATCCAGATTGCTGATTACCGACCGATTTAACTGCGCCGAACCGCTATAGAGAAAAAGGGCGAAGGAGACAACGAAGATGGCGACTAAGGCCGCAACTCCCCAAAAAATTCCTTTCGGCAAACTTTTCATCTCAAATGAATTCTAACCGCCGCCGCGCAAAAACTCAAAAAACTCCGCCGAATGAACTGTTTTTTGTTATAATTAACCGCGTGAAGACCCTGCTTCAGAAATTCTCTTCTCTCCCTTCTCTCTGGGTTCTTGTTTTAATCTGTGTTACTTCTTTTGCCTTAATGCTTTGGGGGGCGCGCACCGATTCCGCGATCATGGACGAATTGGCGCATATTCCTGCCGGCTACGGCTACGTAAGCCGGCTTGATTACCGCTTAAACCCAGAACACCCGCCGCTTATTAAGGCCTTGGCCGCTTTGCCTCTTTTGTTCTTGGGACCGAATTTCCCGACGCAAAGTTCGGCGTGGACCACGGACATTAATGGCCAGTGGGCAATGGGCGCGCAATTTTTATACGAGTCGGGCAATGATGCCAATCAAATCATCCGCTGGGCAAGAATCACACCGATATTGCTTACCATTCTCCTAGTCGTGCTCATATACTTCTGGTCGCGTGAGCTTCTTGGTAATTGGTGGGCGCTTCTGCCGACGCTACTTTTCGCGCTCTCGCCAACGCTCCTCGCCCACGGACATTACGTAACAACCGACGTCGGGGCTGCCTTCGGAATAATATTCGCTGCGTATTACTTCCTTAAATTCTTATACGAACCATCGCGGCGCCACCTCGTCTATGCCGGCCTTGCCTTCGGCGTCGCGGAGATAGCGAAATTTTCCACTGTGCTCTTGGTGCCCTATTTCGTACTACTGCTCTTAATTTTCTACATCATCGGCGTAGCAAGGGATTGGGAGCAAACCGAAACCGGTAAGCGTCTGCGAAGATTCACCTTAAGGGGTCTTCGCTACGTCAAAGCCATCGTTTTTATTTTCGTTGTCGGCTACGCTCTCATCGTTTATCCGATCTATTTCCTCTTCACGCTAAATCAGCCGATACAAAAACAAGCAGCCGACACGCAATTCATACTCACGTCGTTTGCCGGAGGACCGACGCCGTCCGGACAACTCTGCCACATCAAACGCTGCCCGGCAGATTTAACCATCTGGATGTCAAAACACGAAATAACGAGACCGCTTGCGCAGTATGCGCTCGGCGTACTTATGACTCTGCAGCGCTCGGCTGGAGGCAACACGGGATATTTCTTGGGCGAGGTTTCTGCCGCCGGCTCGCATGTCTATTTCCCACTGATCTATTTAATGAAAGAGCCCCTGCCAGTTCTCATAATGGTCTTCGTTGTTTTGCTGTCCGCTATCTGGAACGCCCTAAAAGCCATAAAGAACCGCGGCCGCCGCCTTTTCGGCTATCTCCACGATTATGTGGAGGTAAACTTCACGGAATTTTCTTTCCTCGTCTTTATAACAATTTACTGGACATGGAGCATTATAAGCCCGCTTAACATCGGCTTCCGCCATCTATTGCCGACGCTGCCACTCATCTATATTCTTACCGCGCGGGTCTGGAAGGGATGGATCGCAAAAGTAAATGTTGACCCCGCTTTTTCCGGTTTGAGATTGCTCTTTGCCTGGTTTAAAAACATTCTTTCCGCCTCGATGAAATATCTGCTTTTGGTCCTGCTCGTCGTTTGGTTTTTGGCGGAAACGGCCTTCGCCGCACCGCATTTCTTATCGTATTTCAACGAATTCGGCGGCGGCATCTCACGCGGCTACCGCCATGTCGCAGACTCCAACTACGACTGGGGGCAGGACTTGCTCCGCTTGCAAGATTTTGTCGCCGCCCACCCGGAAATAGACAAAATCGCCGTTGACTATTTCGGCGGCGGCAATCCAAAATATTATCTTGGTGCAAAAGAAGAAAACTGGTGGTCGGCTCGCGGCAATCCTTCGACAAGCCCAGGACAAGCCCCGCCAATCCACTGGCTCGCCGTTTCGGTGAACACGCTCCAGGGCGCAATTGAACCCCTCGCTCCGGGACAGCAAAGAAATCCGGATGACGAATACCGCTGGTTAATTCAGCTGCGTCCTCCACCGACAGGGCTAGGCAACGTGCCGCAACCAGATTACCGCGCTGGAACCTCCATATTTATTTACAAGCTGAATTAATCCTGAGCCTGCCGAAGGACTCACTTCAGTTCGTCCGCCCGCCTCCGCTGACTCGGCCTTCGTAGCTACTTCGGCGAAGGAGACAGCTTCGGCGGGCAAGCCCGCACCCGGCCTCGGAAATGTCCCCATGCCCGACTACCGCGCCGGCACGTCAATATTTGTTTATAAGTTGTAGCGGTTCAAATCCACGACAGCCAACAAACAGGCTTGACAAGTTAATGTGAAAATGCTACGCTTTAGACAGTTTGTGGTTGTGTTGTAAATACGGGCAGATACGGATAAGGGAGGTGAGCCGTGCGGCTCATAAGCAAACTCTTGAAGGCGGTTTTTAGCTGGATGCTTGTATGTGACTCCAGAAATCTGGAGATGGCAGGCGCCATCTATCTTCCAGCAATGGGCGTGAAGAAAGGCGAGGGTCGGTTGGTTCAGGTTGGCGAGAAAGGCATGGCGATTGCCACCGATCTTTATAAAAAAGGCATCGCACCCGTTATCATTCTCTCGAATGCCTACCTTGCCTTTTGGCAAGAAGAGTGGGAGTTGAAGCTCAAACTGACCGATGCGGCTGGAATTCCGCGCGAAGCGGTCATTCCTCTCCGACCGGATCCGACCCAAAATTTCACCACCAGCAACTCCGAAACGGAGTGGCTGGGAGCGGTCATCCGCGAGCGAGGACTCAAAACCATCATCGTGGTCAATGAGGAGTGGCACATGATGAGGACGCTTTCTATGCTCAAGAAGCGGTACCAGGAGGTAGGGTTTCAAGCTCTGAATATCCGCAACGCACGCCTCGAGGCCCATAAGGCGCATCCTTCAATCAAGGGTTACACGACCTGCGAAGGCCTATGGCCGCTCGAGAACATCCTCCTCGCTTTATTTCTACGCACGAATTGAAGGGCACGCAGCATCACCCACGCTGCCTCTGCCCCCTTACCTAAGATTGGCAACAAAAGTTGATAATTTTAGGTGAGTATAGACAGGTTCTAACATCGTCCACGACAACCAGTCAATCGGGGCAATCAAGACCAGTTGGTTGATTCACTACTAATACGACTACGTCTTCCCAACGCGGAGGTTTTTATTTTGAGAGAAGTCCCGCCAATCTCCGAATCCCGCCACAGCGGGATGAGGTTAGAGTGGCGTGGATCCCGTTTGTCCGCGATACGGTTGTGGTGCAAAAAGGTCATTCGGAGATATGCGGGATCCTCGCCAACTGTAACCGCTCGCTTGCGCTCGCGGACAGTTGCGGGACTATCGGAGGCGCCGAAAGCTTGGTATTTTGCGAAGTAAAATTTTCGGCGCCGACCTGCCTGCCGGCAGGCAGGGATGCAGGCGCCAATTCGCCGCTGGAGCAATCACGACGCCGGTTCTTGAAAACAGCAAACCGGAGCTATTTGTAATAGACCCTGTTCTCCACCCTAAAATCCAAATATTGGAGCTTACCAAATCCCGGCTTGGAATAAAAACTTTCTATGACTTGCAGGGTGTAGTCGGCCGGAAATCTCAAGCTGAAATAAAGTTTTGGCCCATCGTAGGTTGAAGCCTCAAGTTCCTGAAGCGCCAGGTTGTTCAACTCAACTCCTTTCACGTTCAAGTCGCCCGCCCCGAGAACCCTAAAAATCGAAAAGAGATTGGGGATGAATTCCGGGGGTAAAACTTTAAAATTGAGCCCAAGTTTATCCTGTGAGTAATCGTCAACTACCACAAGCAAACTCCCTTCTGCGGCAGGAGCGCGCTTGAAAATAAATCCTTCGTCGTCGAACCACCAACAGCTATCGCTCGCGGACTCACGCTGACTATACGCGGACGGACGCGGACTTAGACCGAGGTCGACCTCCGACGAGCTGGCTACATTAAGCTGGCTATTACTGTCTGCGCCAGTCTGCGTGCTGTCTGCGTCAGTCCGCGCCATGAGGCACCAAATGCCGTAGGGTTCGCGCTCTTCTACTGTAACGGTCACCTTGCGGTCGCCAAGATTTTTCTCGATGCTTAGGGTTTTGATCTGCGGCAGGAAAACAAGATCGGCCGAATCAAGTTCTTTCGGCCAAATCAAAATATTGCCGAATCCCAAAAGCGCGTTAAGCGACTTTCCCCGTAAAACCCTGGAAAACAGCAGGTCTCTTATGGATGACGACGCAACTGCTTTGTTGCCGCTGACGACGACGCTGCTGACGCGAAAGAATGGCGATTTTAAAACAAGCCAACACGCCGCGAGAAGAAGAAAGTAAACAGCGAGAAAAACGGAAATAAAAACAAAATATGCGCGCCGGCGTTTGCGTCTTTTATGGCTTTCTTGAACATAAGCGTCTATCTCCGCCATGTTTTTTTGCGAAACCCTAAACCAGAACGCGCTCAATTAGCGGGTTCAGCCGCGTCAAAAACTCGTAATGCGTCGTACCTGATTTCTGCGCCTGTTCGGGAGCGCAAACATCGTGCGCGCCGTCGTTGCCGATCAAAGTTACAACGTCTCCCGCTTTGCATTTGATTCCGCGAACATCAAGTACGAGCAGGTCCATGGAAACACGTCCCAACGTCCTCGCGCGACAGCCGCGAATCAAGGCCTCTCCCACGCCGGAGAGAGCGCGAGGGAAGCCGTGCCAGTAGCCGATGGGCACGACTGCCATTCTGCCGTCTTTTTCAATTCTTTCGACGAGGTCGTAGCCCACATAGTCGCCCGCATGCAAATCTTTTACTTCGCTCACGACAGCTCTCCAGCTCAGAACCGGGTGCAAATGTATTTTTGGAAGCTGCATCTCCAATTCCTTCGATGGCCAGAGGCCGTAAAGTCCGATGCCGAGACGCACGGCGTCAAGATGGTATTTGCTGCTTACAAGCGTTCCTCCGGTAGCCGCGCAATGCTTTGTTAAATTCCTAAAACCGGCGCGCTCAAATATTTTTGCCGCCTCCTGGAAGCTTTGGAATTGCTTCTCCGTATAGGTGGGATAATTTATGTCTTTTGCGGAAGCAAAATGAGTGTACAGTCCAGTTAACTTATGACTTACGACTGACGACTTATGACTTAAAAATCTTATGACTTGCGGCAAATCCTCGGGATAAAATCCCTGGCGGTGCATGCCGGTATCTATTTTCAGATGGAACTCCGGCACCGATTTTGTTTTTGCAAGCGGCCTGAGTGCGTCAAAGCTCGAAACCGTCACGGCAATATCTTTTTCCGCTGCTTCGCCCAAAAGCGGCGCGAGCGTTGGCCCCAAAACCAGAATGGGTTTTTTTATGCCTTCCTTCCGCAATCTTAGTCCCTCGACCAGCGAATCAACGCAAAAACCGTCGATTCCCAGCTTGTCCATAAGGTGCGAGAAAACGAGAATCCCATGCCCATAGGCATTGGATTTAACGACGGCCCACATCTTAACTTTTGGACCGACGAGTTTTCTGAAAGTTTTATGGTTTTTGCGAGCTGCCCCGGAATCAATTTCTATCCAGGTTCTTAGGTTGTTTTGTGATTTACTTTTCGCGTTTGCCATTTCTTACGTTCTACCAATTGCTAATTTTGTTGACTGATTTCCTTTACCCCGTTTGAGGTTCTGGTTCGTGAGAAGCTATCGGAGCCGCCCGAAGCTCGGTTTTTCGCGAAGTAAAAATTCGGGCGGCGAGATGCGGGCAAAAATTTCCGCTGGAGAAATTTTATGCCGGTTCTCACGAACCAGAGCTGATAACCTTTTCGCCGACATATTTTTGCAGTGCCTTGGGAATTTTTATTCTCCCTTCTTTGGTTTGATAGTTTTCAAAAATGGCTATGAGCGTGCGGCCGATGGCAAAAGCCGTACCGTTCAGCATATGAACATAGCGAGCTTTTACTGCCGCTCTTTTCTCGGTTGGCCTGTATTTAATCTCCAGGCGGCGCGATTGGAAATCGGTGGTGTTGGAGGTAGATTGTGTTTCACGATACTCGCCAACTCCTTCATTCTGCCCGGGCATCCAAGTCTCGATGTCAAAAGCGGCCGCCGCCGGGCTGCTCAAATCAGCCGTACAAATATTCAAAACCCTGTACGGCAAACCCAGCGACTGCATCAGGTACTCCTCAATGGCGAGCATCAACCGATGTTCGGCGCGAGATTTTTCCGGCGCGGCAAAAACGAACATCTCCAGCTTATCAAATTGGTGAACCCTCAAAATGCCCTTCGTGTCCTTGCCGTAACTCCCGGCTTCGCGGCGGAAGCAGGTGGAAAAACCGAGGTAGCGGCGCGGCAAATCTTTTTCCTCAAAAACTTCATCTTGATGCATCGGCCCGATTGACTGCTCAGAGGTGCCGACAAGGTAGAGGTCATCAGCGGGCAAATAATAAACATCCTCCGCGCCCCTTTCCAAATACCCCATCCCGGCCATTGACTTTTTGTTTATAAGAACGGGCGGCATGACGGGCACGAACAGCGAATCTTTTATATTTAAATTGTTTTTCTTTGCCAATTTGGCTATCAAAGAGCGGTCGGTCGCGGCTTTTATGGCCAGCTGCACCAGCGCAAACTCCAGCCGCACTGCCGCACCGAGTAAAAAGCCGAAGCGGCTGCCCGATGTCTTGGCCGCCCGCTCCATATCTACGAGATTCAACTTCTCCGCCAGCTCCAGATAACTTCTCGGTTTGAAATCAAACTTTGGTTTTTCGCCAACTTCCCTGATGACAACGTTGTCTTTCTCGCTTTTGCCAATCGGCACTTCGTCAAACGGCGGGTTGGGAATCCGGCGGAGGGCGATTTCCCTCTTTTTCTCTACTTCGGCAACCGAATCAGATTTGAGCCTAATCAGCTCTTTGTTTTTTTTTGCTTCTTCGATTTTTCGCCCCTCGCTCAGCTTTTTCTGCTTGGCGCGAAGCGCATCGAGTGCCGCGGTCTCCTTGCGCCACTCTTCGTCTAATTTCAAGAACTCATCGACAATTTCATGGCCAACGTTTTTCGTGGCGATGCCCTTTTTGATTTTTTCCGGCTCTTTGCGGATAAGTTCGATATCCAACATATCCAGTAGAGGAATTTCGAATGCTTAATAATTAAATTTCGTGAGACCTTTGGTGTATCCGTAGATATATTGCATTGACTTTGCTATTGCTATAATCCCAGTATTATTAAGAAATTTAAATTTCGAAATTCTCCTACTGGGCATAGTCTAAATATTACATGATTTATCCTTATTTTTCAAAACCACAAAAAAGTTCTATACTGGAACCATGGCAACAAAAACCAGATCTTCGCAAGTAGAAAACATCCGCCTTCGGCAGGACGACCGCGTGTCGCCTAAAGCTTCAGCGGTGGCGCAAGTAAGCCTACGGCGAGACAAAGTCCGCCACTCGCTCTCTCACCTCCTGGCCGCGGCCGTGCTCAAAAAGTTCTCCAAGGCCAAACTCGGCATCGGGCCCATAATTGAAGACGGCTTCTACTATGACTTTCTCCTGCCGCGCACGCTCGCGCCAGACGACCTCAAAGAATTTGAGAAAACAATGCGGGAATTTATAAGCCAGAAACTGCCGTTTAAAGGAGAGAAAATAACCCCCGCACAGGCCAAAAAACTTTTCAAAGACCAGCCGTTCAAGTTGGAGCTTATAAAAGAATATACGAACCCGCCGCCGGGCGTAAAAAAACGGCCTCTCACTATTTACATAACAGGAAAAGTTCCACGTAAGTCTGCGCCTAGCTCGCCTCGCTATCGCTCCGGCGAAGCGGGTCCGCGTCAGTCCGCGTTTGTAGACCTATGCGCTGGCGATCACGTAAAAAACACCAAGGAAATAAATCCTGACGCATTTAAATTGGATAAAATCGCCGGCGCCTACTGGAGAGGCAGTGAAAAAAATCCTCAACTCCAGAGAATATATGGCTTAGCATTCCAAACCAAAAAAGAACTGGACAACTACCTAAAACTCCTTGAAGAGGCGCGGAAACGCGACCATAGAACGCTCGGCAAACAGTTAAAACTTTTTATCTTCTCCGAAGAGGTGGGGCCCGGTCTTCCGCTATACACACCGCGCGGCAATCAAATACGCGAATTAATTCTTGATTACATAACAAAATTAAAAACCGACCATGGCTACAGTTTTGTCTGGACACCGCATTTGGCCAAAGAAACGCTTTATAAAAAATCCGGCCACTTGGGTAAGTATGAAGCTATGCTTCCCGCCATACAGACCGAGGACGAACGGCTGATTGTCAAACCAATGAACTGCCCGCACCATTTTGAAATATATCTTTCTGAACCAAGAAGTTACCGCGATTTGCCTTTCCGAATCGCCGAAAACGCCACTGACTACCGCAACGAAAAGTCAGGAGAATTAAACGGCCTTTTCCGCGTACGCTCCCTCACGCAAGACGACACGCACCACGCCGTGCGGCACAACCAGATTATGAGCGAGATTGACATGATTTTCGGTATTACCAAGGAGGTTTACAAGACTTTCGGCTTTAAAAAGTTCAGGGTGCGCGTCTCCACAAGGGGCGACAAAAACAAAGAAAAGTATTTCGGCAATGACAAGCTTTGGAAAACCGCGGAATCCGCGCTTCTCAAAGCGGTCAAGCGCTGGGGCGTGCCTTATTTCGTGGGTGTTGGTGAGGCGGCTTTTTATGGACCAAAAATTGACATCTTGGTGGAAGATGTTTTAGGCAGAGAGTGGCAGTTAACCACTGTGCAGCTCGACTATTTCCAACCGGAAAACTTTGATATGACTTACATCAATGAAAAAGGAAAAAAAGCTCGGCCGGCAATACTCCACGTGGCAATCCTGGGTTCCTTTGACCGCTTCTTCGGCGTCATCATAGAGCACTTTGCCGGCGCATTCCCGCTGTGGCTATCACCAACGCAAGCAGAAATCATAAATGTTGGCTCAGCTCAAAGAAAATATGCCAAAGAGGTTTATGAAAAACTAGCGGGTGTCGGCGTGCGAGCCAAATTGAGCGATGAAAACCTGACAGTATCTAAAAGAATACGCGACGCCGAAATTATGAAAATCCCCTACATCTTGGTCGTCGGCGAAAAAGAGCAAAAAAACGGCACGGTGAACGTGCGGCATTACCGCCACGGCCAGGAAGGAGAGGTTAAAATAGACAAGTTTGTTGAAAAAATAAATAGAGAGCGCGAGGATAAGACGATATAAAATACCCCTGAAATGTTTTGGGGCCACCAGCAAGCAAGGAAAGCGCTGGTAGCCCCTAGAACCCTAGACCGCGACGAAAAGCCTACGAATCGGGCGGTGAAAGCGGCCGCAGCCGTTGTCAATCTGTGCGCAGTCAACTTTCCGTCCGTTTTGCTTCCGTCGCCGCAATGCGACGACGACCGCAGGCTGGAGACCATGGCAGGAGCTCATGTAAAATACCTTCTGCCGCCGCCGCAGTACCGTTCCACTCACCACCGATTCGGCTGATGGAGAAAAGAGCGAGTTTAGCTCACCGGTTAGGTCAACCTCTACCGGACCGTCCCCGCCTTCATAGCGCACCTCATTCTTCAAGAGGAAGCGGGCGAGGGATACGATGATGGCGCCCACAACGATGAGCACCACCGCCACAAAGAACAAGTCGTGGTACACGGGCAACAAATGCAATAGCTTCATAAGTCCTCCCAGCCCAATAGAATCTCAACTTTCTTCTAAAGACAGCATACCATATAATAAAATAAATGTCAATAGCCAAGCCATCATCCCTCATGGCCATCGTCGGCCCCACGGCGAGCGGCAAGTCAGATTTAGCTATAAAAATCGCCAAAAAGTTCAATGGCGAGATTGTTTCCGCCGATTCGCGACAGATTTACCGCGGCATGGATATCGGCACCGCTAAATATCGCCCGAATAATCAACGAATCAAAACGAATTCAAAGCGAATATTTGGTAAAAATTCGGTCAAATTCGATAGTTATTCGAGCGAAGTGCGCCATCATCTCATAGACATCAAAAATCCCGATGAGGATTACACTGCTGCCGATTACAAGCGCGACGCGCTCCGCGTAATCCGAGACATACTTCGCCGAAATAAGTTGCCAATCCTCGTGGGCGGAACCGGACTTTACGTCAGGGCAATCATTCAAAACCTCACAATTCCGCGTGTGAAGGCCGACCCAAAGCTCCGCCAAAAACTTGAAGAAGAGATGGCGCACGGCGGCCTCGCATCTCTTTTTAAAAAACTTATTGCGCTTGACCCGGAAGCAGCCTATATCGTGGATCCCAAAAATCCCCGTCGCGTGATACGCGCGCTTGAAATTGCCATAAAAACCGGCAAGCCGTTCTCGGCGCAGAGAAACAAGGGACAGCGGCTTTTTGACACGCTGCAAATTGGCATAAAGATGGCGCCGGAAAAACTAAAAGAAAACATAAGCAGGCGGGTTGACGAGATGATGACGGCCGGCCTGATTCTGGAGGTCGGGGGGTTGATTAAAAAATACGGCGCCAAGCAAAAGGCGTTTGACGCCATCGGCTACCGCGAAATAATCAATTACCTCCGGAACGCAGACCAACGCAGAAAAAGTCAGCGTCAGTCCGCGTCGAACCCGCGTGAGTCAGCGAGCCTCAACGAGGCTATTAATTTAATCAAGAAAAATACCTGGCAGTATGCCAGGCGGCAAATGACGTGGTTCAAAAAAGATAAAACAATCGAGTGGGTAAAAAATGAAAAACAAGCGGCAACCCTTGTTAAAAAATTTCTCGTAAAAACATAAGGGGTCAGATTGCGCAGCCGCGCAATCTGACCCCTGTTCGTCCCCACGAAAAGTCCAGGCCGGCCCTATTCAGAATTGTTTTCTTCGTCTCTGGCAATCCCGTGCCAAAACTTCCAGCCCGCAAAAAATCCGTAAAGGGCCGCAGAAACGGCCTCCCAACACAAATTCAGTATTCGCCTCATGATTTGCTCCTCTCAAAAGACCAAAGCGCTCCAGATACTATGCCACGGGGCGCTCAAACATTCAATAGTATCTTGCCGAGTTGATAACGGCGGTGTCGGACTTTCCACTAAAGAGGTAAAATAGTAATAAAGGTCGGCAGAAAAATAACTTATTATGGCTAAAGAGGTAATTCAGCGGGGCGGCAGGCACGAGTCATTCCGGCCAGAAAAGCTGAAGCGTTCTATCCGCAAGGCATGTAAGGCTGCTCGTATCTCGGCAGTGCGCGCAAAGAGAATCGTGGCGAAGGTTTCGGGTCCAGTCCTTAGGTTTGCAAGAAAAAGTAAGGTTGTGAGGACGGCGGTGCTCCGAAAGAAGGTTCTCGCCGGTTTGCGGAAAGCGGAACCGGTTGCGGCAAAGGCCTGGCTGCGGTACGAAAGGCGGCGCCAAGCCCGAAGGCGGCACTAAGTTGTTTTCCATAACGTTTCTTGCGATATTGCAACGCTTCGCGTTGGGACGTGTTTTGTGTTGAACGCCGTCATGACGGCGTGTTTTATTTCCACGGCGCGATTCTGCAGTATATTCTCAAAGAATTTAATCCGGCGCGGCTTTTCTGTTTTTGCTGGCGGGGCCTGCGGTGAGTTTGCTTGTGGTGACCTGTGCTGAGCTTGTCGAAGCAGTCTATCGAACCATCGAACCGCTTGCCCTGAGTTTATCGAAGGGTCTCGGTCGGGGCTGCGTTCTCCTGTCTGGTACCACCACCATTCAAGCCCCATAAACATTCTTGGGGTCGGTATAACGGCCCTAAGTAGCCCACTCGGTCTTGGCTTCAATAAACGCCACTGAACTTTTTCAAGATCAACCCGGTCAGCCGGAATGAAACGACATAAATCAGGAATGATATCAAATCGAAATAGGCATTAAAAAATATTTCCAATCCGTATATGGCCACGATAATTCCCAGTGTTCCGAAAAAGAACACATGATAGAGTACGCTGCCCAACATGCCCGTTTCCCCAAACAGCGCCTTCACCATTGCGATTAAAACGATTAAGAAAAAGATGCCGATGATGTAAGGAAGATACGGCTGCAAAGCGGCCCATAACGAAGCAATGAGCAATCGCAAAAATACAACGCCCATCTTCGTTGATTCTTCCTCTATTTTGCTAAGCAAATCGGAGATAAATTTTGCAGTGCTTGTCGGACTCATTTCCAGCAACATACAGTAAGGGTGCCTATCGCGTCAAATAAGATAGTTTTTGCAGCGCTTTCCTGTGCCCCTTTTTAATGAAAATGAGATAAAATAGTGTCATGGATTTAACCCCGCCCCATCTTTTATCTCGCGGATATTTTCCGAGCGAGGAGTTACCGCCTGCATTTAATACCCTAGAATTAGGCAAGCGATTTAGAAAAATCGACCAATATCTCGCTAGAATTTCCAAAGATTTTATGCAAGCACATAAGCGATCTTTGTACTGCAAATTCTCTTTTCCTAGGCGGGGATTTGCTAGGCGAAATTTCAACATACCGAATCCTCTGCATTTTATTATTTTAGTAAAATCCATTTTTAAAAACAGGAGGTCGATCGAGAGAATTTTAAGCCTTTCTAAATATTCAATTTTTCTAAATGACAGGTTGTGGAAGGATTGGGAAGAATTTAAAAAAGAACGCTTTATAGCTTCCCAGGAATATATCTTTGAACTCAAAACGGATATCTCGCGCTATTTTCCGACAATCTACACACATATTATTCCTTGGGTTGTCCACGGCAAGCAAAAAGCCAAGTCTCAACAAAAGAATTCGAGACTCTGGGGGAATATTGTTGACATGAACGTTCGGAATCTTCAAGATGGTCAAACTATGGGTATTCCAGTCGGCCCACATGTTTCGAGAATTATTGCGGAGTTGATTGGCTGCGAAATTGATAGAAGGTTAGCCAAGAAATTTTCGCGCGGGACAATTCAGGCTTTTAGATGGATCGATGATTATTTCTTTTACTTTCCCGAAGAACAAATGGGGGAGGAAATTTTGAAAACCCTCCAGGGCATTCTTTACGAATTTAATTTAGAAATTAATCATGAAAAAACAAGCATCGTTAAATTTCCGTTTGGTTTTGATTTGGAGCCAGAATGGATTATTGCCCTAAGGGCGTTTAAATTCAGGAAATACATTATAGAGCAAGAGAATGACATTAAAGATTTCTTTAGTACGGCGCTGAACTATGCCAAAACCTTGCCCGGGGAACCGATTATGAAATATGCCTTAAAGAAATTGCGAAATACAAAAATTAACAAGGCGAATTGGAGTTATTTTGAATCCTGGTTGTTGAAAGTCATGTTGTATGATCCATTGACCTTGCCCGAAATATTGAAGATTTTTCTCTTGAATCAGACAAGAATTGATCGAAGCAAGATAAAACGAGCCGTAGAAAAATTAATCGAATTAAGTGTACGGAAAAGAAATAATTTCGAAGTGGCGTGGGGATTATGGATCGCAAAATCACTAAAAATTACTGTCGACTCAAATTTAATTCAACAGATTTTTCTATCAGAAGATCCCGTTTCTATTTTAGTTGCCCTAGACCTGGTCAATTCTAAGCTGACCATGAAACCGCTTACTAAGGAAATTGGAGATTTGAGCCGGAGTATTGACGGTGCCTCTCTTTACGGTGATTTATGGTTGCTTGCCTACGAAGGAGTATTGAGAGGTTGGTTAAAACCAACTGACCCTGATTTATTAAAGCACGATGAATTTTTTAAGATTTTAAAAGCTAATAGAATTAGTTTTTATGACGATCAAAAGCAAACGTACTTCGTATCGCCAGCTAGACCCCGTATGCGACTCGCAAAGGGAGCGAAGCCCATTAAAATTTCTAGGGAGCAGAAAATTTTCTTTTACAGGCCGGGGGCATAGGTCACATACCTAAACTTGAGAACTACACTGGCACTAGAAATCCCACCCAAAAAAGCTTGCTCATTCGGGTCGAGCAATGTGGTCTTGGGATAAAAAGTGTTGAGTGCTGCGGATTTAGTGTTAGAACTGCCTAAGAACCAATCTTCTCCTCAAAAATTTTGCGGAGCGCTTCGGGATTGCCGCGGCCCCTGAGCTGTATATTACTTCTACGATTTCCCAACATCAAATAAAGTCAAACAAACATACCGTTCTTATAAATGGTCAGTTTTTTCCGGCCCTTCAAATAAGCGGTTACTATTCTCGGCGCGGTAGATATGATGTCCTGATGGACCGCGGAATTATTAAAACCCAATTTTGCCCAATCTCCCTTTTTGAGCTTCGTGGGATTGCCGGCGTAACAGCCGTGGAACGAATCTCCGAGAGCAATGTGGGTATTACCGTTCGGACCGCCGATATTTTCATCGTAGAGCGTCTCGGCCATAAACTTCGTTATCTTTGAGAATCTTTTGTCCGTAAGCGAGAATTCGCCGACCTTGTTGCCATTCGGCGTGCGGATTATTGCTTCAAGCAGTTTTTGGTTCTTGGTCGCTTTTGCTTTAGTGACAACGCCTTTTTCAAATTTCAATTCAACCCCTTTTATCAGGTGGCCGTGCGTATAGATAGGCTGGTTGAATTTCATCCAGCCCTCGGTGCCGCGCCAGTCGGGAGAGGTAAAAATCTCAAAACTCGGAATGTTTCGGCCGCTACCGCCGCCCCAAATCCTTCTCTTTCCGAGCGTGAGCCATAGTTCTGCGTCCGGTCCGCTCACGAGGAGCTTTTCTATTTTTAAGCTGTTGAGACGTTTTTTAAAACCGCTTATCTGCTTTTGAACACCGCGCCACTTATCAATTGGGTGCGGACTGTTCAGAAAACACGCCTCAATTATCTGATGCCAGTATTCCTTTTTGCTTAACCCCGCCTCTTTCGCCATCGCTTCCGTGCCATAGAGGGCAATCGTCCAGGTGAATCTACCCCGATTTTCCTTCTCGTCCCGCCACTCACGGAAAGGTTTCATTGTTTGGCTGCGCGCCATGATTTTTTTGGGATCAATGCCCTTCAGCGCCTCCATGTCCGTATCACTCACGATGAAGATATAATGGTCAATTTCATCAACCAGGCCCCGGAAATATTTGCTGGGAAAGAAATTTATCTGGTGGTCCTGGGCATTTACGTAAAAATCTCGGCTAATGTTGAACTCGTGGTCATCGTTCGGCATATAGCTCGAGATGGTGTGACCGCCAGCCTTGGTGATAAAACTGAGGAGTTCGGTATAAAAAGGTTTTGCGTATTCGTAGGAAACCAGGTAGACTACCTCGCCCTTTTTAATGCCCCGACCGCCGCCGAGGGCGAAATTTACGATCACGTCGGCGTACCGTTGAAGGATTTTTTTACTTGGCTGGTACATAATCTTGTATTGTGCCGTGCTTTCGGTATTCAATCTATCTTAATGGTTCCTAAAAAATTTTGCGCGTTATTTAAACAAGCTCTTTATGTCTTTCACTATTTCCGGGAATTCCTCCTGTACAAAATGTCCTCTGTTCTTAAAAATGGCGGCGTGGGCGCGCGCAAGCGCTTTCACATACTTCTTGAAATTGGCGAATGGCACAACCGGATCATCTTTGCTGTGATAGATAAAAATCTGGCCGCCTTGCTCTTCTAATCGTTTCAAGTTTCTCGGCAGGACGAAGTCCACAAGAGAATGATCCGAGTCCTTGCTGTCATACGGCGCCGCAACCAAAAAGACACCTTTTATTTTCTTAGGAAATTTGTTCTCGGACAGATATTTCGCCAAAAATATCCCGCCGAGCGAGTGGCCAATCAAGACAACACTATTTTTGATATGGGGCAGGAATTTTCTAAACCAAATTTTCCACTCTAAATATCTGGCGTTTGTCTTATTTGGCATCCGTGGCGCAATTACTTCAAATCCCCTGCCGAGCTTTTCACTCAGGCCTTCTTTCCACCCCTTCTTTTTAAGCCGCCCGAAATCAATTTTGTAGTTCTTCAGAAAAGATATGTATTCCTTATACGTACTAAAGGTGTCACCTCCGTGGATTACTACCACTTGTTTTTTCATGCTTCGGATTATTTTAGCTCCTTCTCAAAAATTTCCTTAAGTACGGCGGGGTTGCCCCTCCCCTTCAACTTCCCCCCGGACAGTAGAACTGCGATGGGCCTTCGGCCATCATAGAATCGCAGTTCACCGCCGGGCAAGCATCGCTTTCTATTTTAGGGCTTCAACCAGTAATTTCCTCAATTCTTCAGGATTAGCCCGACCTTTCGTTTTCTGCATTATCTGGCCGATTAAAAACTGCATACTCACCGCCTTGCCTTTTTTATAGTCGGCAACGGCGGCGGGATTTTCCTCCAAAACCCCTTTCACAATTGCTTCCAGCTCTTTGGCGTCGGAAACGGTTTCAAGCCCTTCGCTTTTCACAATATCTTCGGGGTCGGCGCCTGTATCAAACATTTTTTTCAAGATATCCTTGGCCTGCCGGCTACCGATTTTCCCGCTCTCAATCAAAAGCACAAGGTGAGCCAGGTGTTCGGGGTCAACTTTTAAATCATCAAAACCGACGCCGGATTCATTCATTAAGCCGCGCAAATCGCTCGTCAAATAATTAAATATTGTCTGGTAATTTCCGCCTTGTCTCTTGTCTCTTGTCTCTTGTCTCTTGTTATTAAGCTCGCTTATGGCCTCCTCAAAATAATTAGCAAGCGCCGGCTCCCCCACTAAAGCTTCAACTTGCGCCTCGCTTAAACCGTATTCTTTCGCGAACCGGACGCGCTTTTGCGCCGGCATCTCCGGCAGTTCTTCGCGGAGTTTTTCTATATCAAAAACTTTGGTTTCAAACGGCGGCAGGTCTGGTTCCGGGAAATAGCGGTAATCGTGGGCTTCCTCTTTGGAACGCTGGCTAATCGTCGCTTGTTTAGCCTCGCTCCACCCGCGCGTTTCGTGTTTTACTTTTTCTCCTTTTTCCAAAATTCCCTTTTGCCGTTCAAACTCATAAGCAATCGCAGCCCCCACAGCCTTGAACGAGTTAATATTTTTCAATTCGGTTTTCGTTCCCATATTGATGCTCACGTTCGCCTCAATGCGCATTTGGCCGCGCTCCATATCTGCGTCAGAAACTCCTAAATATCTCAAAATTAACTGCAGCTCTTTGGCAAAAGCAACAACTTCTTCAGCGCTTTTAAGGTCCGGCTCTGTAACTAATTCCATTAACGGAATGCCTGCGCGGTTGAAATCCACAAGAGAACTCGCCTGCCCTGAGCTTGTGGTTCGACCCTGCTCACCACCCTGAGCTTTAGTCGAATGGGTCGAAGGGCTACCTTCGTGCACCAAGGTCCCCGTGTCTTCCTCCAAATGGACGCGGCGTATGCGCACACCCAAAAGCTCGCCGCCCGAGACAATAGGCCGGTCATACTGTGAAATTTGGTAACCCTTCGGCAGGTCGGGGTAAAAATAATTTTTCCTGTCAAACTTCGCGACCGGATTGATTTTTCCGCCCAAGGCCAGACCGGTTTTTATGACGGCGCGGACGGCGTCTTTGTTTATCGTGGGGAGCGTTCCGGGATGTCCCAAACAAACCGGGCAAACATTTTGGTTCGGGTGCTTCTCGTCTGGGTCATTCAAGGAATCGCAGAACATCTTCGTCCGCGTCTTAAGCTCGGCGTGAATTTCGAGACCAATAGTCGGCTTGTAATCCATATAACCATATATTAAACCGAGGCCAAGTTTTTTGGAATACCGCGAAGCAAACCTTGACACCCAAAACGGCATCGTGATATCTTCGAATCAGTCGAGCATCTGTCGGTTTCCGCATTGTGCGGATTGTGCGACGGCTCGCATTTATAACCCTGACCAAGAGTTTTCCCTCGCTGGAATGCTTGGCGGTGTCTCCTCACACATGGAGAACCCCCATGCAACAGAAAACGCAACGCACGATCAAAAGCCCCAACAAGCAGATGGACTTCGACTTCCTCTCGGGCATGGCAGCCAGAATGGAAGTTTCGTTCTACAAGTATGGGGACTACGGCGTCAATTACAGAGGCGGCGAGTACAGCAAGGAATTCCTCTCCGGCCTGAATAAATCCCTGCGGAAACTCGTCCGCAAGTGGAAGGGCCAAGGAACTACGGCGAACGGCAACGCCGTGATGTTCGCGCTCGAGCGGCTACTGCTTTACACCGCCGGCGGCAAAACGAAAAGCGGGACAGTGCGGCCCGGCAACACCGAGTACCTGATGGATGCCGCGAACGGCTTAATGATCGAGTTCAGATTCCCGCAAGTGCCAAATGCTTCGTTCAAAGCTACCGATGATGGCAAGTCCCCCGGTTTCTCCGGCCTCTCGAGCAAAGAAAGGGAGGAACTGGGGACGGACAAAGAAATGGAAGACTTTCGCAGGGAACATTCTGAAGAATTTCGGGACTGACTTTCTTGTGCCCACGGCGAAATCCGTGGGCACGTTTTTGTATTGACAATTTTACGGAAAGCTGGTAAAATAGCGGCAGCATTAATTTACACCGTAAACCAGCGGAGGCGCTCATGAATTGGACAAGAAGCGGCCGGCAATTTTTTGGAAAGATGTTGCGAAAATACGGACTCAATATGTTCACCGGCGCCGATGCGCCGGGGCCGATACACAATCTTCTTGGGAAAATCGTTTTTAAAAAACCGCCAGAGAAACCAGGGATACAGCTCTTGCCCCTGAAACACATGCGGCTCGAGCAACTCGCCAAGGCAGGATTCAATGTTCCTAATTCCAAATGTTTCCTTCGCGGCGAGTTACAAAGAAAAGAAAAAGTGGAAGAGCTGCTGGCCTTCTGGACAAAGTGGCGCAGGATATCGCTGCGCAGCTTCAGGGAAGAGAACGTGCTGGAGGAAACTCCACAACTTCCGGTCCTCTACGACACGAACGATCCGAGAATTATCTTGAAGTTCTCTCTGGAGCACAACCAACACTATCACACTCTGGCGCACCAAGCCCTGCCGCTTGTCGACTCGAAGTATACCGGCAAAATTATCCTGCTTGGAAATGAACGTCATGCCGCGATCTATTTTGAAAAATACGGGACGCCGCGGTTCTTGGACGAAAAAGACGAAAACAAGAAGCCGCTCCCGGGACTCATGGCCTACCGCAGCGCCTCCTTTTCGAATATGCCAGAGTGGGTGCCGGAGGAAATCAGGGGTCTCGCCGAGCGCCTGCAATCTTTTTACCAGGAATTTCGGCCGATGACAGTAGAGTTTTCCATCTACCCATACTCGGTCGGAATATACGAGGAGCAGGAAATCCTTTGGGAATGGTGCGGCGGATCAACTTACGATCTGGACAAAATCAGCGCGTTCCTCATGGAACGAGCAGAGGAGTACCAACTGAAAATCTGTCTTGCGGAAAAAATCTAATCGCAGCCGAATCCGCCGGCGCCGAGATAGCGCTCACGTATGATTGAAAAAAGGCGTTGCCATTTCTGGCAACGCCGATTTGTTTTTATAGTGATACGAAATCGTTACGCAGGCCGCGTCCTTTTTTGTTTCAAATAATTGTTTTGTATCAAAATATCGTATATATTCAAACTAGCGCGTCTTCGAAACCCGGGAGGGTAACGTGGCAATAATAACCTTCGGCGGCGATCTCGGCTCGGGAAAAACGACCATAGCCAAACGATTGGCGGAGGCGTTGGGATACGAGGAGCTTTATGTCGGAGGAATTTTCCGAACAATAGCGGCGGAACGCGGCCTTTCTATCGAAGAATTTTACATCCAACTCAAAAAAGATCCGGCACTTGAGCGCTCCATTGACGAGCGGCAAGCCAAGTTGATGCAAGAAAGAGACGGCTTAGTCGTACAGGGCCGCATTGCCTGGTTTTTCGCCAAGCAAAGCTCTTTCCAAGTCATCAATTTCTTCATTGCCGTAGACCCCCGGACGGGCGCCCAGAGGCAGCACGAACGGCCCGAAAATGCGGGGAGGTCTCCCGACGAAATGCGGCTGTTATCCAAAGAACGGATGTCTGTGGAACGAGAACGATACAAGCTTCTTTATAACATTGACGACCACCTCGACCGCAGTCACTACGATTTCATTATCAACACGTCGAAAATGACCGCCGATGAAGTCTTCGACTGCGTTCTCGCGCTCACACTTCTCCGCATCCGCAGAAGCAGAGAATAAAAAAGGCCCGTTGCCATCCAGCAGCGGGCCCTTTTTACGCCAACCTCTTCAACAACTCTTCCGGCGTGGAAACGATTTCATGAATCAGCTTGCGGCTGGACGGCTCCTCATACAAATCATTAGGATAATTGCCCATCAGGGCTTTGGGGTGCAAGGCGTAGCACATCTTACCGGCCATGGCGGCGGCGAAAAGCTCGCCCGTGGTATTCACGCCCAAATAGCCGTCCTTGTTGAAAATAAAACAAACGTCGGCCACGCGAACCTTGCGGAAAAGGTGGTCGTAAACCCTGCCAGCCACCGCCTCCCGATATGCCGTGTCCTGCAGTCTGTCTTTTTCGTGCGACTGCTCAAAATTTGCCGGCCTGGTTTCAAAATCGGGCTCCAAAATGACGGGGTGCATGCCTTTTCGCGCGGCCAATCTTTTCAATTCGGCCACGAATTCCCCCATTTCTTTTCTGAACCTCTGGCTGGAACAAAAAACTACTGATTTCATCCCGTTAGAAAATTAAAATTTACGTCTGTCCAACTGAAAAGTTCGATGATGAGATAATCGCCATTTTTTAGATAAATCGCCTGCTTTAATTTTCTAACGGGATTCATTATTGAAATTATAGATGACGGCGTAAAAAGAACAAGCCCTCAGATGGCTATTCCGAGGGCCGGGAAAATGTAATCAAACCAAACCGGATCAACTTCGCCTCTGATGGCATACAATTTCATCTCGGCGGCAGACATAAATTCAACAAACCTGTGTTTCGTTGGCTCTTTGAGCTTCAGCTTGCCGCTCCACTTCACAACATCGAAAACCCACCATCTGTGAACATCGTGATTTTTAGCGCAGGGGTTTGGAAAGGCAACATCGCACAAGACCTCGCGGGCATCTTCGACTTTTATGCCGGTTTCCTCTAAAATTTCCCGCGCCAGCGCCTCCCAGGCTGGTTCATCGGGCTCAATATGCCCGGCGGGAAGAGCCAATCCCAGCGGCACCTGCAAACGATACTGAACAAGAAACCTGCCGTTTTTATCTTTAATTATCGCGCCGACGCTTCTGCCTTCTGTCATATTTGCAGCACCTCTTTTAAAATGAAACTTGCTATACTATAAAACCGCCGCCGCGCTTAAGCAAGCCGTTTTATCAAACCTTCCGGCGTGTTGATTATTTCCGTGAAAAGAATATCCCTGCACACCTCTCCGCCGAACTCAACGGGTTTCTCCGGCTCCAAGGCGTAAATAATCCTATTCAAGCCGTGCGCGAAACCAACCTCAAGCGTTGTGTTCACGCCCAAATACCCGTCCTTATTGTAAACATAGCAAACATCGGATTTACGAATCCTGTCAAAGTGTTCGTGAACCATTGCCGGCACCCTGTCCCTGTAGGCCTTGATTTGCAAGCGGTATTTCTCGTCCTTGTGGAGCGTCTTTCTGCGCTGCCGGACGAAATTCGGCTCAAAAACCACCGGACAGCCGAGTTTCCGCAGCTTCCTGGCAAACTCCTGAATCTCTTCCTTATAACGCTGAGAACCGCAAAGGACGACAGATTTCATTAATCTGATTATAAAACAATGAACGATTATCCGTCAATCAGTTTTTCCACTCTTTTCCAAATTTGATCGTGCAATACCGATGTAGGTTTTAATGCGTCGAGAATGACCCAGCGCCGTCTGTCGGCGCGAGCTTGAGCCAAAAATCCTTTCCGCACTAGTTCGTGAAAAGCAAGTTTTTCCTTTTCATAAGAAGTGATTTTTTTTATTCGCCTAAATAAACGTTTGGGGTCGCCGTCCAATAAAAATATAACATCCGGGAAAACTCCTCGCCGAGCGGCTTTATCTACAAATTTCATCAGCTTGGCATGTGTCTTAATCAGTCCGCGGCCATACCCTTGATAAGCAAAAGTTGAGCCGAAGTTCCTATCCTGAACAACATCCGCGCCGCTCTCAAGGGCGGGAATTATGTTAACTCTGAAATCTACAGCCCTGTCGCTTTCAAAAAGCAAAAATTCGGAAAACGGGTCAAGCTCGCCTTTGGAGTCCTCTAAAAGTACTGTCCTGATTTTAAATCCGGCATTGGTTGAGCCCGGCTCGTCGTTATATTTAACCCGGCGGCCAATTCTTTTCAGTCCATGAAACAAAAGTGTTGCCTGGGTTGTCTTTCCAGAGCCTTCCCCTCCTTCAAACAATATAAAAAGTGGTTTTTGGTTGCGCCAAGGCATGTAATTATTCTACCATCTCAATTCCCATATTCCGTCGCGGCTCGCGATATCAGCGAGCCGCTCCCAATAGGGCTTCCGCCCTCTTGTCCTCGCTGCACTCGGTCACCCCAACGGGGAAACCCTATCGCTTTTCCCCGACCCCCTTTCGTCGCAACATGGTATTAATCTATAACATCAATACCCATGTTGCGCGCCGTACCTTTAATAATCCGCTCGGCGGCCTCAAGGTTATCCGTGTTCAAATCCGGCATCTTGCGCTCGGCGATTTTTCTAACGTCCGCTTTAGTAACCTTCCCAACTTTGTTCTTGAGCGGGTCACCGGAGCCCTTTTCAATGCCAGCGGCTTTCTTAAGCAAAGCAGAGGCCGGCGGCGTTTTTAGTTTGAAAGCGAAGCTTCTGTCTTCATAGATGGTGATTTCCGCCGGAACAATGTCGCCGGTCATATCTTTCGTGGCGTCATTGAACTTTTTGCAAAAGTCCTGAATGTTCACGCCTTGCGGCCCCAAAGCCGTTCCGATAGGCGGCGCGGGATTAGCTTTTCCTGCTTCAATCTGGATTTTTATTACCGTCTTTATCTTTTTCGCCATGTTAAAAAATTAGCGAATCCCGCGCCGGTGAAAGGGGTCGGCCTGCCTGCCGGTAGGCAGGGAAAACGGGAGTTTTCCCGTGGCGGAATTACTCAAACCGAGGGGTTTGAGGGAGGAGCGAAGCGACGACGGCGCGGGATTTGCTTTTCCGGCTTCAATCTGGATTTTTATTACCGTCTTTATCTTTTTCGCCATATTCGCTTACGCTCATCTACTCCACTAACAACCACTAATATAAGCACTAATCTACACTAATATTAGTGTTTATTAGTTTAATATTGGTGGTTATTGGTGGATTATTTAAAACGGCAGATCTTCCGGCTTGATTTCCTCCGTGCCGGGTTCTTCGAGATTCACCGTCGGAATCTCTTCTGTCGGCGGTTGTTGTACTTCGGGCCCCGCTTTTCCGCCGGGGCGCGGTGCGCCGGAAGGTCTCGGCCCAAGCTGCATTCGTTCGCTTATGATTTCGGTTGTTTTTCGCAACTGCCCTTGTTTGTCGGTCCAGGAACGGGTTTGCAGACGCCCCTCAATTAAAACAATGCTGCCTTTTGTTAAAAATTGCGTGGCGATTTCCGCCTGTCTGCCCCAGACAACCACGTTGTGATATTCGACTTGTTCCTGTTTGGTTCCCGACTTATCCGTCCAAACTCGATTTGTGGCAACACTAAAACTAGTGACCGACTGCCCGCCGGTCGTCGTCCTCAGTTGCGGGTCGGCTGTAAGTCTGCCAAGTATGAGCGCTTTATTGAGATTCATCCCGTTAGAAGCAGATCGCGATTGTAGCAATCTGCAAAATTAGTTAGTTTAGCGACTAGTTTATTTTATAAGAAGATACGTGTTTTGTGAAGCGATCGCGCCTGCCTGCCGGCAGGCAGGGCTTCTAACGGGATTCGTGTCCTTTATTTAAGTATTTCTTCAATCTTTTTCTCTATGGCTTCGTTGCTTAGGGGTTTATACTGTCTTGCCTCTGGTGGAATTCCCTCCCTCCTTGGCTCCACCGGTCTCTTGCGCCTCGCAATTTCTTCAACCGCGGCCCTTTGCGTTGGAAGGATTATAACGAGCGATCTCATGATTCCGGGATTACTCTCCAGGTCTTTCTCTAAAGATTTTGCGTCAGAAGGCAGGGCTGAAAAACGGAAAAGTCCGAAAATCGCCTGACTCTCGTGTTTTATTTTATAGGCCAAACTTATCCTGTTCAGCTGTCCCTCAACGCGAATATCGGCTTTATGCTGCGCGAGAAGCCGCGCAACTTCTCGAACATCTCCTTCGTTTTTCACAAGGAAAGACAACTCATAATCCCTCTTTTCTTCTGCTTCTTTTATTTGATCGCCTGCCATATTTCCATATAATAACCTCAATTAGGCCTCGCCCGCAACCGGAGCTTTTTCCTCGGTGGCGGTCTCTTCGGCTTCTTCTTTGCCCACTCTGCCCATCGGTATCAGCCGGCCAATGATAACATTTTCCTTCAAACCCCTGAGGACGTCGACTCTTCCCTCGATAGCGGCCTTAACCAAAACCCTCGCCGTATCCTGAAATGACGCCGCGGAGAGGAAACTTTCCGCAGAAATCGCAACTCTCGTAACGCCGAGCAAAAGTTCCTCGGCTTTTGCCTGCCGGAAACCGCGCTTCCTGAGGTCGCGGTTAACTTCCGTAAACTTGCCTTTTTCTATGATTTCACCCACCACGAAGTCGGAGGCATCTCCGGGATCTTTTATTTTTACGCGCGAGAACATCTGGCGGATGATAACCTCAATATGCTTGTTGTTGATTGATGCGCCTTCGGACATGTATATCCGCTGCACTTCGTTTATAATGTAGCGTTCAACAGCGCCAATACCCTTTAGCTCTAAAAGTTCTCTTAAATCAAGGTGCCCCTCGGAAAGCTGGTCGCCCTTCACGATTCTCTCCCCCGCCTTCACGAAAAGCAGGGCTGTGCGAGGAATGCTGAAATCCATGGTTTTGGACTTTGTCTTCGTTTTGGCGCCTTTGGCGGCCAACTTCAGAACTTTAAGAGAACCCTTCTCCTCTATCTTCTCGAGAACGCCGTCTATGGGCGACAAAATCGCCTTGCCTTTCGGCGGGCGCACCTCGAATATTTCTTCAACGCGTGGCAAACCATGCGTAATGTCGATTCCAGCTACGCCGCCGGTGTGGAATGTCCTCATCGTGAGCTGCGTACCCGGCTCGCCTATTGACTGGGCGGCAAGAACGCCGATGGCACTTCCCAGCCTCACTGGCTTGTTGCTGCCGAGATCAAAGCCGTAGCAGGCGGCACAAACGCCGTAGAGGGTCCTGCAGGTAATCGGCGACCTCACTTTTACCGATTCCAATTTCGAATTCTCGAGGACTTCGGCGGTTTCTTTGTTGATTATCTCGCCGGCCCTCACGATAATCTTGTGCCCGACGCGCACGTCCTCAAGGGCGGGTCTTGAGAATAAGCGGCTCGAAAGGGACTGGTTAAATTCCTTGCCGTCAGCGCGGAAAATATCTACGCCCTCCTTGGTTCTGCAGTCCTCTTCTCTTACTATCAGATCTTGGGCAACGTCAACCAGACGCCGCGTGAGATATCCCGCCTGAGCGGTTTTTAGCGCGGTGTCCGTAGTGCCTTTCCTCGCGCCTGTAGTGGAAATGAAGTACTCAAGAACGCTCAGCCCGTCTTTGAACGAAGATTTGATCGGGAGCTCTAACGTTTCGCCTTTGGGGTTCGCAACCAGCCCTTTCATTCCCATCATCTGAATGGGCTGCGCCCAGGAGCCACGCGAACCCGAATCAATAATCCGATAAATAGGGTTATCGCTTGGAAGCGTGACTCTTACGAGTTTGGCTATTTTTTCCTTGGCTTTTTCCCAGACGGTGATGGTTCTCGCGCGCCGCTCCGCTTCGGTCAAAAGTCCCTGGTTAAATTGATCACGGATAAGATCGACTTCCTTCTCGGATTCGGCTAAAACTTCCGCCTTGTTTTTTGGCGTGATTAAATCGGCCATTGACCAAGTAATACCCGACCTCGTAGCCATTTCAAAACCCAATAATTTCAAGGAGTCCAGAACTTCGCGCGCCGCGTCCGGTCCATCCCGTTCCATTATCCCCTCCACCAACTTGGCAAGTTTCTTTTTGTTCACGGTCTCGTTCACAAATTCAACGCACCCCTTGAGGACATCGTTGAAAATCAGGCGGCCAATCGTAGTCTCAATACCCTCAAATTTTATGAGTTCTTGCAAGCCAACGTAACCGCCTTCATAAGCCAAAATCGCCTCTTCAAAACTGGCGATTGCTTTCTTGTTTTTCTTCTCCGTTTCATGCGCTTGGGTTAAGTAATAAATGCCCAAAACCATGTCTTGCGTCGGTGTGGTGATTAATTCGCCCGTCGCCGGCTTCAGCAAATTCAGACCAGAAGACATTATTTCCCGAGCTTCTTTTTGAGAATTGGCGGAAAGCGGCAAATGGACCGCCATTTGGTCGCCGTCAAAGTCGGCGTTAAAGGCAACGCAAACAAGGGGAGGAATTTGTATAGCCAGTCCCTCAATGAGCAACGGCTTAAATGCCTGAACGCTCAGCCTATGAAGCGTCGGGGCTCTGTTCAACAACACGCGGCGATCCTTGATGATTTCTTCGAGTATCGCCCAGACCTCATCGCTGCCCTCCTCCAAAAACCTGCTCGCACTGCGTATGTTGTGCGCCAGGCCTCTTTTCATCACCTCGCTCAAAACGAACGGCCTGAAAAGTTCGAGTGCCATCCTCTTCGGGATACCGCATTCGTCTATTTTGAGTTTGGGACCGACCACAATAACGGAGCGGCCAGAATAATCAACTCTTTTGCCTAAGAGATTTTGGCGAAACCGCCCCTGCTTGCCCTTAAGCATGTCAGCAAGCGATCTCAGGGGCCTTCTCTGAGTCGAGAGCTGCTGAACGCCGAAGCGGGCGGAGTTGTCAATTAAAGCATCTACTGCTTCCTGGAGCATTCTTTTTTCGTTGCGCACGATGACGTCCGGAGCTTTTATCTCCAAAAGCTTCTTCAGGCGGTTATTGCGGTTGATAACCCGCCGATAGAGATCGTTCAAATCTGAAGTCGCATAGCGGCCGCCATCCAAGGCCACCATCGGCCGCAAATCCGGCGGCAAAACCGGAAGCGTCGTGATAACCAGCCACTCCGGCCTCGACTGGTTCTTAATCATAGACCGGAACATTTTTAGCCGCCTAAGGAGTTTCGGTTGCGTGAGCGGTTCCTTGACACCTTCCAGTTCTTTTTCTATTTTTTGGATCTCTTTTCTTAAATCCATCGTTTCAAGTATCTGCCGGACGGCCTCCGCACCGCTCGCAGCCTTAAAAACGTTGCCGAAGCGGCGCGATAAGTTGAAGTAATCAGTTTCGCTCAAAACCTGGCCGACGCGCAGGTTTTCCAAATAATTTTCCGTCATTTGAGCAGCCTGCATCAGATCGGCTTTCGTATTTTTATCCTTTCCGCCGATCTTCAATTTTCCCTTTAGTTCGCGTCCCAATTCCGTCAGGGCCTGCTTTTTAAGTTCGTCACTAACTTCGGTAACGATATAAGCAGAGTAGTAGATGACCCGCTCAAGTTTTGCCGAAGGAATGTCGAGTATCAAACTAAGGCAGGAGGGCACGCTCTTCAAGAACCAAATGTGGCTGACCGGAGTAGCGAGCGTTATATGCCCCATCCGTTCCCTGCGAACCACGGCTCGAGTTACTTCCACGCCACACTTGTCGCAAACCACCCCCTTATAACGCACCCTGCGATACTTGCCGCAGTAACACTCATAGTCTTTTGTTGGGCCGAAAATCCGCTCGGAGAAAAGCCCATCTTTCTCCGGCCGCTGCGTCCGATAGTTGATGGTTTCTGGTTTTATAACCTCTCCATGGGACCATCTCAAAATTTCTTCAGGAGAAGCTACGCTGATTCCAAGCGCCTTGAAATCGTCGCGTCTCGCGGTCTCCGAGTCGTAAATAGGTTTTATGTCAAAAGCCAGAGATTTTAATTCATTCACCAAAACGTTAAATGAGGCCGGCAGATTCGGCTCTTTGATGGTCTCGCCCCGAATAATGGATTCGTAGGCCGCGGCTCGTCCCAAAACATCGTCGGATTTAATCGTGAGCATTTCCTGAAGAGTGTGGCGTGCTCCATAACCCTCGAGCGCCCAGACCTCCATCTCCCCGAAACGCTGTCCGCCGAACTGGGCCTTGCCTCCCAGCGGCTGCTGCGTGATCAGAGAGTAGGGGCCGATGGAGCGCATATGAGCCTTGTCCTCAACCAGGTGGTTGAGCTTCATCATATAGATCTGACCAACCGTAATTCTGCCATCAAATGGCTGGCCGGTGCGTCCGTCAAAAAGCCTTACTTTGCCGTCTTCGGGAAGCCCGGCTTTCTTGAGCTCGGCGCGGATTTCTTCTTCGCTCGCGGAGTCAAGTCCCGGAGTTACGGCGCGATAGCCAAGCTTTTCGGCAGCCCAGCCCAAATGTGTCTCCAGAATCTGACCGAGGTTCATACGCGAAGCAACACCGATTGGATTCAGAATGATGTCCACTGGTGTTCCGTCTTCCAAGTACGGCATATCCTGGGCGGAGCGGACTTGGGAAATAACCCCCTTATTTCCATGCCTGCCGGCCAGCTTGTCGCCAGCCTGGACCTTGCGCAACTGGGCGATTTCAACCTGGATCCTTTTTATCACCCCAGGCTCGAGCTTGTCGCCTTTCTCCATGTCAAAAATTTTAATGTTAACCACGCGGCCGCGCTTCCCGTGCGGCATGATAAGAGAATTGTCTTTAACGTCCCTCGCCTTCTCTCCGAATATTGCCCGAAGGAGCCGTTCTTCCGAAGTGAGTTCGGCTTCGCCTTTGGGCGAAATCCTGCCAACCAAAATATCGCCGGATTTGACCTCGGCGCCGATTCTTACGATTCCTTCCTCGTCCAGGTTCTTCAATTTCTCCTCGGAAACGTTCGGTATGTCCGGCGTGGTTATCTCGGGGCCAAGCTTGGTATCCCTCACGTCGCAGTAAAAATCTTCAATATGAATGGACGTGAAAAGGTCTTTGTGGACAACCCGCTCCGATATTACGATGGCATCCTCAAAATTGGCCCCTTCCCAGGACATAAAGGCCACGAGAAGGTTCTGGCCAAGCGCGAGAATGCCGTTTTGAATCGACGGGCCGTCTACCAAAATATCCCCCTTCTTCACGTTCTCACCAGCAACAACAAGGGGTCTCTGAGAAATGCAGGTGAACTGATTGGAGCGTTTAAATTTCTCCAGGGCATAAGTTTTTATGGATTTGGCGTATTTAACCTTAACGTGGTTTCCGTCAGACTCCAAAACCTTGCCGTCTCCCTCGGCAACGACAACGTAGCCGGAATCCAGCGCCACTCTTTCTTCTTCGCCCGTCGAAACGTAGGGAGCTTCCGGCCTCACGGAGACCACAGCCTGGCGCTGCATGTTGCTGCCCATAAGCGCCCGGTTGGCGTCATCATGCTGCAAGAAAGGGATTAAGGACGTGGCAACGCTCACAAACTGATGCGGCGCAACGTCTACGAGCTCAACCTCCTGCGGCACGCAGGTGCCCGGAGACCCCTTGACGCGGGCTTCAACCACCTGACCCGATATGACGCCGTTCTTGTCTCTTGCGACGCCGGCGTGGGTGATTTTGTATTTTTCTTCTTCTAAGGCATCAAGCCAAATAATTTCATCGGTTATGCGGCCGTTTTTAACTTTGGCATACGATGTCTCTAAAAATCCGAATTCGTTGATTCTGCTGAAACTGGCCAGATAGTTGATTAAACCTATATTGCCGCCTTCAGGAGTTTGAATGGGGCAGATGCGGCCATAGTGAGAACGATGAACGTCGCGAACTTCAAAGCTCGCCCGCTCCCTGGTGAGTCCACCCGGACCCAATGCCGAAATTCTCCGCTTGTGCTCCAATTCAGCTAAGGGATTCACCTGATCCATAAACTGCGACAGCTGCGATGACGCAAAAAATTCTTTAATAACCGCCGAAACCGGGCGGAAGTTAATAAGTTGCGCCGGCAGCAAACGCTCTTTATCCTCGGTGGACATCCGATCTTGAATAATTCTCCGCAAACGGGCAAAACCGATTCGAAGCCTCCCTTGCAGCAATTCGCCGACCGCTTTGAGGCGGCGGTTGCCCAAGTGGTCGATGTCGTCCGGCTGCGCGGCGGGATTGTTGTTTAAAGAAATAATTTCGCGGACAATGGCGATTAAATCTTCAAGGTCAAGCAGTTTGCCGGTCTTCTTCCCCAAATTCAGGCGCTGATTCATTTTGAAGCGGCCGACCGCAGAGATGTCATATCTATCTTGGCGCTGGAACATGGCATCAATAAGGCTTTTTGCCGTGGCAGGCGTTGCCGGGTCGCCCGGCCGCAAACGCCGATAAATCTCCAAATAGGACTCATCAACATTTTTTGCGGCATCTTTTTTCAACGTCGATTCAATATATTTGACATTTCCCTTGTCAACGCCGGCGAAAACAACGGGAATTTGCCCCTCTTTAAGGCCGAAAATGCGAAGCAGGTCCAGTACGGGAACTTTTCGGTGGCGATCTATTTTAACACTCAAGGAACCGTCTATGTCGGTCTCAAACTCAAGCCAAGCCCCCCGATTGGGAATGATTTTGGCGCCAAAAAGCTGGCGACCCCTCCAGGAAACCGCCGTGAAATAAACTCCGGCAGACCGAATAAGCTGCGAAACGACGACGCGCTCCACGCCGTTGATAATGAAAGTGCAGCGGCTGGTCATAACCGGAAAGTCTCCGAAATACACTTCCTGAGATTCCGCGTGCCCCGTCTTTTTGTTTACCAACCTTAACTTGATACGCAATGCCGCTTCATAAGTTGCGTCTTTGTAACGAGCCGTTGCTTCGTCGTACTTCGGCTCGTCAAAACGATAATCTTCAAAATGCAATTCCAGCTCTTTGCTGCTATGGTCATAAATCGGAGAAATTTCGTCCAAAAGCTCGCGAAGGCCCTTCTTAAGAAACCACTCATAAGACCTGAGTTGGGTCTCGTTAAGATTGAAGGGTTTTATAAGAAGGCCGGATTTGGAAAAATTTTTAATCGAGGAAAATTTTGGCATTTAAAGAAAAAACTTGCGCATCCCAAAAATTAAAATACGACCGAGATTAGTAAAAAAATAAAAATTCTTTTAGCTGCGCCTAAAAAATTTATCGCAGAACCAAGCATCGGCCGTAGCAAAGACCACAAAAAAACTGCCCCTCAAAGAGGCTTATTTGTTTTATTTACCCTTTAGATATTTAACACGATTTTCCTCTTGCTCGTCAAGTGTTTTACTAAATATGGTCTTTCCCGTCGCAGGTTCGCTCAAATAGTACCAATAAGGGGATTTTTGGGGATTTAAGGCGGCGTTTATCGCAGAAACCCCAGGGTTTCCAATCGGTCCCGGCGGCAAGCCCCTATGTAGGTATGTATTGTACGGCGAATCGATTTTAAAGTCAAGCGGCGACAGCGGATAACACGGGGGGTTGTCCGGATAGCTCCGAGCCGCCTTAATATAGCAAATTGTGGCATCCACCTGCAGAGGTATGCCGGCCGCGATACGTTTTTTCAGAATGCCGGCTACAATTCTTTGATCTTCAAAACCGGGCACTTCCCTCTCCGCGAGCGATGCAAAAATCAAATTAGTTTCCGGGCTATTTTTCCCTTCCGACAGCGGCCCGGCTTTTGTTTTAAAATTTTCTAAAAACTTATTGACGACTTCTTGGGGTTCGGAATCCGTAAAAAACCTATAAGTGTCCGGGAACAACATTCCTTCAATTGTCGTGGAAGATTTTAAGCCGACGATGCCGCCGGTTTCGATGACTCCGGCATCCGTCAGGATTTTTTCAATTTCGTAGCTGGATAAACCCTCCGGAATGGTCACTGAAATTTCACGACGCGACCCTGCGGCAAGTTCGGCAATTATTTCCTGGCTGGTCATAGAGCGGCTGAGCCTGTAGTTACCGGGCTTTAAAACGGTCGCCGAGCCGTTAAGAACGGCCCAAATTTCAAAAGCAGCCCGAGACTTTATCAGGTGTTCGGCCGCAAGACTCGCGGCAATTTCACGCAAGCCATCGCCGGCCTTAACCCTAAAAACCAGCAACCCCGACGAGGAAGAATCGGCTGGCCCAAGTTCCAATGCAAAGCAGGCAATCGCGAAAAAAAACACCGCGATGAAAATTGCCGCCGCAAGTAAAATTTTTCTATATTTGTTCACGCCTAATTGCATTGACTATCGACAGAAGAAAGGCGCTGGCGAGCAGGCTGGAGCCGCCGTAGCTCAAAAACGGGAAGGTTAGGCCAACTACCGGCAAAAGACCGACTTCCGAGCCCGAATTCAGTATAAACTGCAAACCAAAAACAACCGCCGCCCCCAAACAAATAAACCGTTCAAAGTTTTTTTCGGCCGATGCCCCAATTTTCAGTATTTGGTAAATAAGCATAAGGAAAAAAGCAATTATTACGAGGCCGCCCGCCAGTCCCCACTCCTCAATAAAGGCGGCCAAAATAAAATCGCTGCTCGGTTCCGTCAAAAATCCAAGCTGTGTTTGCGACCCTTGTCCGTAACCTTTTCCCCAAAAACCAGCCGAGCCGATGGCGATTTTAGACTGCGCCGCGCTGTAATTTATACCCAACGAACCGCTTTCCGGATAAAAAAATCCGACAATTCTCTCCCGATGATAATCCTTTAAAACATAGGACCAGGCGAAAATTCCTACAATTATAAAAACCGCGAGCGCCGCAAGCACTCGCCGAGGCGGCAAGCCGGACAAGAGAAGGAAGCCGAACCAAATGCCGAAAAGAATCAGGGCGGCGCCTAAATCCGGCTCAATAACGGCTAGAACGGCGGGGATTATAAAAAGGAAGAAGGATGTAAAAATAATTTTCCAGCGGGCTATGCTCAAGTGCCGCCGGCTGAAATAGTTGGCGAAAAGTAAAATCAAGGCAATCTTCGCAAGCTCAACGGGTTGGAAATTAAATGGCCCGAGAGTTATCCAGCTCCTGATGTTGCGGATAACGGGTCCTTTAAGATAAACAAAAATCAGGAGCAGAACCGCAAGAATATACAACCCGCCGATAATCCAGCGGTAGTTCAATATAAACCGCCAATCGACAAAGATAAAAAAAACGACGAGGCCGATTCCCAAAAACAGCCAAATAAGCTGCAGCCAGAAAAAATGCAAAGAAATGCTGGAAAGCTCTATAAGTCCGGCCGCCGTCAAAACCCCCGCCGGCAAAAATAAACCAAGCATTAGAATTTAGGATACATCTTTCCAGGTTCCAACTCTATTCCCGTGCCGCGTAGGCATACACCTGCGTCGCCGAGATATCAAAATCCGTCACAGCCGGGTAGCTCACGGAAAACTGCCGCGATTCGTTGGGCGAAAGGTTGTCTAGTTCGGTTTGCGACACACCTGCCGTCTGGCCAAGCTTTCCCTTGAAAATCGCGAGTACCGTAACGCGCGGAAACGAAACGATGTCGTTGTTCGTCGCCTGCCCCTCGGCAATCACCCTGCTATTTGAAACATTGGTTTGAACTCTGGAAACGGCGAGTTGCGGCGGCCCGACAAACTCATTCGCCGGCAGCCAGCTTACGCCGTTAATTTCCAAGTCGGCTTTATCGAACAAAGACCTGGAAACGCCAACATTGGGCATGAAAATGTATTTTACTTCTCCGGCATAGATGAACGAGTTGCCGGGAATAGATTTAACAATGGTGCCGCTTGCGTTGCGTAAAGACAGTTGATAGGAAAAATTCTTTGTAGCGTAGGCGAGGTTGGGGTTACTCACGCGCGCAAGAAAGCTGATGCTGGACGGCGCCGGCTCGAAAAACAAAATCCTGTCCACAATTTCAATACTTTTTATACTCGCCGGTATGCAAGCCCCGGAACACGGCCCGCCGCAATCAATTCCTTCTTCTTTTTGGTTCTGAATGTTGTCAAAGCAAGAAGGGGCCGGCTTTAGGAAAACAAAATAAAAACCCGCAATTATGGCGACAAAAATAGCGAGATAAAAAGTGCCGTAAGCAATTTGCTTCACACCGCGGGTCATAGATTCTTTAATTATATAACGGCGTCATAAAACTAAAAACCGAGGTTTTCATATGCCGGCAAAGTTCGCCAACGCAATACCTGCTCAAACCTGCCTGCCAGCAGGCAGGTTTTTGGACTGTTGACAAACAATTACTACAAATTAATATATACACAGCATTCAAATCTCGTAGCGGGAGGCCTACTAATGGCATTTATTCATATTCGCCCAGGGCAGCAGGTTGATGAGGAAGAGCTTAAGAAATTTGCGAGCGAACTTGACAGACTTGCCGCATTTAAAAACGTGGAGGTAACGGCCATATTGAGGCGCGATGTCTCCACAAAAATTGAGCTTGTTGCAACAACGCCGGAAGGCAAGGCCGCGCTAGCGGATATCGCAAAAATCACGAAAGCCGGGGAGAAAAATAGTCCATCCTTCAGTGCCTTTGCATCTTATTATTCCGCGGGCGACGACCAGAATCCGTCAAAACTTGGCCTAAATCTTCTCGCTGGATGGAAATTTTACCGCCCGAAATAATCATCTGGTCATCGTAGTCATCATAGTACACCACCATCGGGCGCCGCGCAGAAATTGCGCGGCCCTTTTCTTTTTTATCAAAAATTTGAGCGGAAAACAAAAAAACGACCCTTTGATGTCCTCCTACGCTGAAGCTTCGGCGGATAAATCGGCCCGCCTTCGCATAAAGCTATGGCGGATAAACATATCCTATCCCGCAGGAGAGCAGAGCTCCCTACGGGACTACCGCTTTCCCTTCGCCCGACCTGCCCGCCATAGTTTCAACGGCGGCGGGAGGCGGCAGTATCACCCCTCGACCAAGCTCGGGGCAAGTCGGAAATAAAAAAAGAGTTCTTATTTGCTGGCATAACCTACTTTCCCTTCGCCCGAAGGCGGTAGTATCATCGGTTGTACACGCTTTCACTTCTCTGTTCGGAATGGGAAGAGGTGGGACACGTGTAAGTAAAACACCAGCAAATAAAAACTCTTTTTACGAAAAAATAGCCGTTCCTGCCTGCCGGCAGGTTCGATTTTTATGAAAAATCAAAAACACCATAACTTTGGGAGCGAGACTGTGCATAGTCGTAGCGACCCCAGTACAAATTTTGCACATAGTGCCACGGCGAAGCGCTTCGCCCATCGAGGGGTGGCCTATTCGGCCGCGCGCTTCGCCCAATCAAACAACACAATCTTTAGTGCATTGTTTGAACTGTAAAAACAGCAAAATTTATACGGGGTGCTCGATTTTGTAATCTCGCTTCGCTTCGAACAAAATCGGCAAGTCAGCATTGGGATGGTTGGCAAAACAGGTTATTAGTACCTCTCGGCTAAAATCCTTGCGGATCTTACACCTAAGGCCTATATGCGTCGTAGTCTTCGACGAAACCTTGTTCCGACTTGCGTCGGAACTACACCTAATCTTGGGGTAGGCTTCGCGCTTAGATGCTTTCAGCGCTTATCCCTTCCCGACATAGCTACCCGGCGCTTCAGTTGGTACCAAAGCCGGTAGACCAGAGGTCAGTTCAGCCCAGTCCTCTCGTCATGTTTGCTTCGCAAACCGCGGACCGACGCGGACTTGAAAATCCACGCGGACTTACGCGGAAATTTGCGAACATTCCCTTGTCACCAAGGGCATAGACTATATCTTCACCCTCCGTCAAAAACGGGTCGGGTGTCAGCGTATTATGGAAATTCGAAAATTTCCATCCGTCCAGCCTCTCAAAAGAGATCTGAAACAAGTCGTTACGGGGTCAAACCTAAAATTTTGCTTAATTCTTGTTCGGTTTTCTTTCTTTTCGCGATGTAATTGCTTTTCTGAACGTCCAGGATATATTTCAATAATTTTCTTTTATCCACCGCATTCAACTTTCTTAAATATCTTTTATCACACATCATCGAAGCCGCTTCGTACATCGCCCTCGCCTGTATATTTTTAAACCTAATATACGGCAAAAGAGCTCCTAAAATATTCTTGGTCTGAAGATATCCATTAATTCTTAATTCAGTAATTCCATCATTCCTATCGGATAAGTAACCTATACCAAATTTATCTCTAATCCAAGACAACGGCTTTTTGTGGCGGCTGTCCTGGTAGAAACAAATGGTAAACATCAGGCGATGCGGCAGATTTTCTTTTGCTCTGCTTTTAAGCTGAAGCATCAAACTGCCGTCGCCGTCAAGAAAACCGGCTATATAGGCCAAATCAATTTTAGATCGACTTCCCACGGTATTGTCTTATATAATTTACGGTCCTCAAGTAAATTGTACCATAATTGCAAGGACTGTGCGCAATCATGGCTATCAACGAACCGAAATCATACAAGATTCCACCGTTATTAGCCGAATTGTCATCACGCATTACTGCGTGAAGTAGCAATGTTGTTTTTACTAGGGCCAACTCCCCTCAAGTGTAAACGCCTGCAGCAGATAGAGACCGACCTGTCTCACGACGGTCTGAACCCAGCTCACGTGCCCTTTTAATTGGCGAACAGCCAAACGCTTGGGAGCTTTTTCACCCCCGCGCTAGGGCGAGCCGACATCGAGGTGCCGAGCGAAGTCGTCGATAGGAACTCTCGGACTTCACCAGCCTGTTATCCCCGGAGTAGCTTTTATCCGGTGTCTCCGGCCATTCTATAATGAGTTAAGCGCATAATAAATTACACACTTAACGTAGCCGTCGGGTCACTAACTTCCGCTTTCGCGTCTGCGCGACTTGTAGGTCTTGCAGTGAAGCCGGCTTTTGCGTTTACACGTCCTGCCCGATTTCCATCCGGGCTAAGCCGACCTTAATAAACTCCTCCGTTACTCTTTTGGAGGAAAACGCCCCATTTAAACTGCCTACCAAGCACTGTCCCGGTTGGGTTTCCCCTCCCCAGTTTCACTGAAAACACCGTGCGAATTGCCAACGTGACAACATAAAATCACGCCAGCTGCTACACAGCACTATTTAGTGAAACTGGGGAGGGGTCCCCAACTGGTTAGACGTTAAAGTTTTGAAGATGGGTGTTTCATTGTCGGATCCACCCCGCCCGAGAGCGGAGCTTCAAATCCTCCCCACTACGCTACGCATCAAGACTCTAAAATCAATACCAAGCTGCAGTAAAGCTTCCGGGGTCTTTTCGTCCCGCTGCAGGTATCCCGCGTCTTCACGGGAATCGCATTTTCACCGAGCTTGCCTCTGAGACAGTTCTCCAGTCGTTACGCCTTTCGTGCGCTTCGGAACTTACCCGAAAAGGAATTGCGCTACCTTAGAACGGTTATAGTTACCGCTGACATTGACGAGGGCTTGAAGCGCTCAGCACTACATATTGCTACATAGCACCGGCACTCTTGACCTTCTCGCATCGGTCAGGCGTCACCCCCTATACATCCTCTTGCGAGTTCGCAGGGAGCTGTGTTTTTGGTAAACAGTCGCCAGAGAAACTTTTGTTGCAACCCTTCTTGCGAAGGGTAGGCCATATTGCTAACTTACGGCCGCTTGTTTGCCGAGTTCCTTAGAGGCAAATCACTCGTTCCCCTTGGGCTTCTCGCCCTATCCACCTGTGTCGGTTTCCGGTACGGAGGCCACAAAGCATAACCGCTGCGCTTTTCTCGGAAGTCTCTTCGCCGGCGTCAGCAGAGTAAATTCTCTGCCTTCTCTCGACGCGCGTTCACCCGCCAAAGGCGGGCAAGCTTCGCGCCAAGAATGCCAAACCAATAAGGCACGCCGGTTTATTTACTTCGTCACGCAACGGATAACTCTGCGGCCGGGCTGGAATATTAACCAGCTGTCCATCGGCTGCGGCTTTCGCCATCGCCTTAGGGCCGCCTAACCCGTGGTTGATTGCCAGTGCCACGGAAACCTTGGATTTTCGGGGTTCCAATTTCTCATTGGGATTGTGGTTACTCATGCCAACATTTTCTCTCCCGACCCCTCCACTCCGCCTCGCGGCTGGAGCTTCACTGGTGTCGGGATGCTCTCCTACCACTCGCTGACTTCATTGAGGAGGCGAACGCACAAGGTACGCTCGCCCAAAATTGGAGGGGGTCCCGGCATAGCCGCCACACGATAAAACGGATCTGCTCTATTGCGCTTCTCGAGCTAGGCTCTATCGAGCCCGTATTGCGCCTTATCAGCGTGTAACCAACGGCAGACCTTCGCATGGTCCCTTTGCAGGGAAACCCCCAAAAAATTAAAAGAACTATTTTTCCTCAATGAAGTCAGCGAATTCGTAGCTTCGGTATCACGCTTAGCCCCGGTACATTTTCGGCGCCACAATCCATCGAATAGTGAGTTGTTACACACTCTTTAAAGGATGGCTACCTCTAAGCCAACCTCCTATCTGTCTATGGATTATGACTACCTTTAACACTTAGCGTGAATTTAGGGACCTTAGCTGACGATCTGGGCTTTTTCCCTCGCGACCATGGAGCTTAGCCCCCACGGTCTGACTAATGGAATTTTGACTCCTGGTATTCGGAGTTTGATTGATTGGTCGGCCTTTCGGCCTTTACCAATCATCCAGTGCTCTACCCCCAAGAGGAACTTCCACCGCTAGTCGTAAAACTATTTCGGAGAGAACCAGCTATTACCAGATTCGATTAGCTTTTCACTCCTTACCTCAGGTCATCCGAAGATTTTGCACTATCAACCGGTTCGGGCCTCCCTCCGACTTTCGTCGGAGTTCACCCTGCCCAAGGCAAGCTCATCTGGCTTCGGGTCTATCTTGCACTGCGTTCCCACTCAAATTTACCTCTTAGAGGTAAATTTGAGTGGGATGTCGCCCTATTAAGACTCGCTTTCGCTATGCCTCCGCGCTTATCGCGCTTAGACAAGCAATGCAAAATAAGTCGTTGGCTCATTCTTCAATAGGCACACTGTCACCCATCTCGCCTCCGGCGAGAACGCCGACTCACGCTGACTTTCCGCAGACCTACGCTGAAAAATTCTGCGTTAGTCCGCGTTCGTTCTGCGTCAGTCTGCGATCTTGTCGGAGACAAGATAAGAGCTTCAGTTCCTTGTAGGCAAATGGTTTCAGGTTCTATTTCAACGGCCTCACCGGCCTGCTTTTCACCTTTCCCTCACGGTACTTGTTCACTATCGATCATCAAAAGTATTTAGCCTTGCCTGATAGTACAGGCGATTTCCTCCGAAGCTGTTTTACCTCGGAGTATTTAAGAAAAGAAACTAAGAAGATCATTAGCTTTCGCTTACGGGGCTATCACCCTCTTTGGCCCCCCTTTCCAGTGGGCTTCAGCTAGCCAATGATTTTGTAACTTCTCCTTATTCCGCGAACCGCACAACCCTTCGATAAACTCAGGGCTATGCGATTAGCAGAACAGTGTTTCATTCTTGTAACCCCCATCCTCGCGCTCCGCGCGAGACGCGGACTTACGCCGACTTTACGCTGAACTACGCAGAAATACTCTTTCTTTTCCGCGTCAGTCCACGCTTAGTCCGCGTTGGTCTGCGACTTGTGCGAAGCACAAGGTAGGTTTAGGCTCTTCCCTTTTCGCTCGCCGCTACTAAGGGAATAAACATTTGTTCTCTATTCCTCCGCTTACTGAAATGTTTTACTTCAGCGGGTTTGCATCCAGCACTTATTTTTGAGCTATTGACAAATAATATTGACTTGCTATAATTAACATAACTTAAGCGCCTTGGTGCCTTTAAATGTCAATGCGTGAGAGCGCACTCTCGACGCCAAGGAACATGTCGCTTAAGCCAGGAGGCCCAACGCCTACGGGCAATGACCGCCTCCCCCAGCCACTCGCGGCTGGGCCTTTTCTTTTTTATTACTGAAGCTCAAAAATAAGTGCTGGATAATTGAGGTTTGCTCAATTGGGTTTCCCCATTCGGAAATCTCCGGGTCACAGGTTGCTACGCACCTAACCGGAGCTTATCGCAGCTACGCCGCGTCCTTCGTCGCCTTTTGATGTCAAGGCATCCACCATTCGCCCTTAATGCCAACCATCCCAATGCTGACTTACGCCGAGACTGAGAGAAAGAGGTCTCTAAAAAAGAGACCGAGAGTTTTGGGTGGAGGCCCGGGCAGGAATCTCGCTGCTCGCCCCGCCATCGCGGGGCTGCGCTTTAGAAACCTCTCGGTTTCTAATATTTTCCTACACGGGGAAACCTAATTTTTCCCCGACCCCCTTTCGTGTTCGATTCAGAGTTGGAAAGGCCCGGGCAGGAATCGAACCTGCGATTAAGGGCTTTGCAGGCCCTCGCCTTTCCACTTGGCTACCGGGCCACATCCAAAACTGGTTTCCACAAAAAACCAAAGAGCGAAAATCTTAGACTCATGTTTCCTTCTCTCAGTCTCGGCATTTACCCCACTCGCCGAGAGAAATTGTCCCGAAAAACCGCGATGCGACTCGCGTAGTTTTTCGAGAATCCCGCCATCAGCGGGATAAAATCGGCGTGGGGCTTCCGGTCTTTCTCCGGCTTCAGCAGCCTGGAGTACCCACTCAAATTTTTGAGGTATTGACATATATACAAACTAGATGTTATCAATAGAATTAGATTCATCATTGAACGGGGGGGTCGTCATGCTGGAATTCGAAGTTTTGGAGCGCGATTCCGAAGGGTTACCTTCAAAAATAAGACTGAAGGGAACCACGGCCGACGATAGCTATGTTGTCGGCAAGTTGTATAACACGTTGGTTAACCCGGTAGGCAGAGAAGTATGGGCTGAACGTTCAGGGCAAACGGAGATAACCGTGCCATTTGAAATCGAGCTTTCGATCGGCGAACCAACCACAGGTCCTTGACCAGCAAGTTTTCTGGAATAGGCCGCACATCGCAAGATGTGCGGCATCTTTTTTATTACCTCAAAAATTTGAGTGGGTAAATTTTCAAGCTTCGGTCGGCTCAATCATTCTCGTCCAACCCCGCCTATGGCGGGATTCATTATTTACTAGCACTCAAACTTCGCATTTTAAGCTTGTTTTCGTGCTGTAAATAACCAAAAAACCGCTTTGACAGCGGTTTAAACAACGCTAAAAGGCGCGGTTCAGCCGCTATCGTGCTCTTGTTTTTTGTGGATATTCATTCTTGAGTTTAATTATACTCGGCCACTATTCAGTGTCAAGCCCCCCCCTGTGGATAGGAAAAACCGCGCTGTTTAGAGAATATGATTATGATTTGTCGGGCTGCTGGGAATCCCCGCCTGCGCCGAGGCTTCGGCGGGCAGGGAACCCAGTCTTTATCCACCGGAGGCGGACAGGCGCACCCTTGCCCTCTTAAATTTTGCTGTCGGAGCGCCGGGATTCGAACCCGGGCTAAATCCTCCCGAAGGACTCGTGCTACCATTACACTACGCTCCGGTTAATTTTGGTACGGGGTAAAAAGCGCGCGCCTGCCCCGTAGCGAGCTATGCTCTGCTACGGGGTACTGCCGGTATACTACTCCCCGTTACGCCCTTAGCTTACAGCAAACGGTTTATCTGGTAAAGAATATGTGAAAGAGTTATGCTGTCCCCGTACTCCCAAACCCGCCGCGGGTTTTCTTATCCATTCTTTCAACCTCTTCCCAGTCGGCTTTCACAAACTGCACGAACATCGCCTGCGCAATCCGTTCCCCTTTTTCGACGACCACCGGTTTGTCGGTAAAGTTCAAATATGCGGCGTGATACTCGTCGTTGTCGCCGGAAAAATCCGGGTCTCCTATGCCTATGCCGTTTGCCAGAATGAGTCCTTTTTTGTGCGTCGAGCTCCTGGCGGCCACCAAAAGAAAATGCCCAGGCGGAGTTTCTATGGCGACATTGAGCGGCACAAGGCGCACCTCTTTCGGTGGAATTTCGACGGCTTCCCGTGCAGATAAATCAAACGCCGCAGCGCCATCCGTGTGGTATTTAGGAAGGGGCAGTTTTTTATCGAAGCGCTTAATCCTCGCTTTCATTTTTCTTGCTTTCGATTTTCACTTTTCTCCTCTGATGCAAACTCTTGGATTTCTGCGTCAGCGCGAAAACCGACAAAACCATAATATAATCCGCAACTACTTCCGATGAAACTTTATAATCCCCGCCCATGACAAAAGACAGGCCAATCAGAGCGAATATAACCACCGTCCAGGCAACCACGAAAAGTTCCCCGGGATGGCGGCTTTCGTGCAGCTCGTACCACCTATCAAACTCTTTTGTCCCCGCGTAAAGGCCGAGGACGCCGACGTAAATAACGCTAAACGGCGCGATTAAATACTCATATCTGTCCGTCGTGAAGAAATTTACAACTAAAAACAAAATAAAAAACGCCGTCCAAAAATTAGTGATCAGTCGCCAAATTTTTTCGCCGCGAAAAATGGACATATCACTTTCTTCCGATCTTTTTGGGAAGCAGTTCTATTGGCGAAACCTCGTAATCCTCCTTAAGAAACCCCCAATTTATTTTCATCCCCTTCCATGCTCCTATATAGCGAATCATGTTCTTCGCCAGCACCTGTGGCGCTTTCTTTATCCACCAATCATTCCTGTTCTCGTCGAAAATCGCTGCGTAGGGCGGCACGGCCATGCCCATCTGGTTGGCGGTAATCATAAGTAACATCGCCGGATTCAACGCGCCCCCTTCCGGACCATACGTGATGAATCCAGCTGCCTTACCCTCCATCAGAAAGCCATATTCTTCAAGCGAGGTTAACCTGTCCACAAAAAGTTTCATCAAACTCGACACATTAAACCAGTGGGTCGGGGTTGCGAATACTATACCATCTGCTTGGAGGACTAAATCCTGGAGCTTTGGCATATCATCTTTCGTGTTTTCAATAAACTTTCTCTTTCCCAACTTGCCGCTATGAGGCAAGATTTTATAGTTGGCGAGGTGAACCAGCCTTACTTTTGCTCCCAGTTTTTTAGCTTCGGATAAAACTTCTTTCGCCATCTGCGCAGTCCTCCCACTTCTACTCGGAGAACCGTTTATTGCAAGGATAAAAGGCCTTCCCATTACTTCACATAATATCTCTTCTCCATTTCTTCTTCAACTCCGCCTTCAAGTTCGTCTTTTTTTCCGCGTGCCTCCTCAGCTGTTTTTTTAGTTCGGCGTCTACTTTACAAATGGCGCTGAATATCATAACTTTTATACGTTCTTTACCAACTTATCTCCCCCAATCAACGGTTGCGAAAGCAAAGGAGGCTTAAGATGCATCGGATTCTTTCGATACGTCCAAAAGAGTACCCGAAAGCAAAAGTAAACTGCGGCTACTTATCGGCTAAGGCGATACTCTCGGCTTTCGGATTAGAGTTGAAACACGACCCCCGTCCGTTTTTAGAGCGCTTCCAGGGACTCACCCTACCCTCGTCAGCAGTTCGTATACTCAAAATCAATGGCATTGATGCCGAACTGAAGAACGCCAGAAGTCTTACCGACCAGGAGAGGTTGGCAGTCTTGGAGAAATCCATTGACGAAAACCGTCCCATCATGCTCATTATCGGAGGAGTCGAGGCCGCGCAATGGATTACAATATGGGGACGAGACGACGAAAAGAAAACATTTTTCCTCTATGATTCGTCGAAGAAAACTTCCCCCAACCAGCATATCCCAATCGGAAACGCGGAGATGACATACGGTGGGTTACTCTCGGCGTGGAGAGGAACTCCGTGGCTGATACATATTTTCCCCAGCCTCAGCTATCTTTACATTGAAATCCACTGAAGGAACCGAAGAACCGCACGGCTTGCCATGCGGTTCTTTTTATTATGCCGCGGCTACTCCCAACACCCCCTGTCCCGGCTGGGAGGTAAACCCCCACACCACGGGTTTACACCAGTGGCCTTCCGGCTTACGCTTCACGTTCTCTTGCCACTCATCCTCGTCTTTACAGACAGGGCTTTCTGGTGTGGGGGTAAATCTGCAACGGAAAGTGTCTTAAATTTTTGGGACTTAAGGCGTTTCTGAAAGGCTAGGATGACCCTCAAGCGGGAGAGAGAAATAGAAAGTGGAACCCTTGCCCAATGTGCTTCTAGCCCCAATTTCCCCTCCGAGCTGGTCAATGGTCAGTTTACAAATATAAAGACCCAAGCCTATCCCCTCCTGGGATCTGGAGATAGAAGGCTCGAGTTGGGAAAATTTAGCGAAGAGTCTTTTCTGCAACTCTTGGGGTATCCCTTCACCTTGGTCCGCAACCTCAACGCTCACCCACCCTTTCTTTGGTTCAGCTACTGAAATTGTTATCGTTTGGCCATCTCGCCCGTATTTGACCGCGTTGTCAACAAAATTATAAACTACGTTTGAAATTTTTTCTTTATCGCTTTTCATAACTATATCCATATTTTTAATATCGATAACTACTTTCGCCCTCCTCTTTACCGCCATTATATTCAGGCTTGGCAAAAGTGACGAAATAAAAGCCGCCAAATTGAATGACTCAATTCGGGTGATCTCCCTGCCACTTTCATAACGTGTTACGGTTAAGAGTCCCCGAACGGTGGAAGTGAGCCTCGTGCCTTCATCGTAAATAATAGTCACGTATTTTTGGTACTCAGGAGAGGAAGAAGAAAGTTTTCCTTCTTTCATCATTTCGCTTAGAGCAAGAATCGAGGTTAAGGGGGTTTTAAGTTCGTGAGCGGCAATATTTAAAAAGTCATCCTTCAACTTATCAACCTCTCTGAGGTGTTCTATGAGCCCCTTTGCCTGCTCAAGTTCCGTAATATCTTCACCGGTGGCCAGAACGGCTTGAACCCCGCCTGTTTTATCCTTTAATACCGTATTATGCCAAGCGATAATTTGCTCTTTGCCGTCCTTGGTCAAAATAGGACTTTCATATACTCCGTAGGCGCCATTTTTCATGTCCGCGGCTTTCAAATTTTCAAAAACGGCTCTCATCTCCACCCTCTTTTCTGAGGGAACAAAGTTGGCAAACCAATCCTGACCGATGACCTCTGCTATGCTGTATCCTAAAACTTCATATCCCTTTTTGTTAACAAGAAGAACTTTCCCTTCAGGACTCAAAACTACAATGATAACCCCGGCGATATCGAAATACTTTTGCAATTTGTTTCTCTCCTCCAAGAGCGCTTCTTCCATTTTCTTGCGCTCGGTGATGTCGTGGGCGGTGCCTCTAAACCCTTTGAGTTGTTCGCCTTCTCCGTCTGCCCTCTTACGATGCGTGATGTCGCGGGCAACACCCCTATACCCTTTGATTTGTTCCTCTTTGTCAAAGAGTGGAATCGCATTGATCTCCGCGACCACCAAATGTCCATCCTTGTGGCGGACCGGGATTTCCAATCCGTAAAGCGGTTCCTTTTTAATGACTTTCTCTTCGAATGTTTTTCTTATCCTTTCCGCATCCTCCACGGGAACAAAATCGAATAGGATTTTATCCGACATTTCGCTGACTTCATAGCCCAACAGGTCTTTCGCCCTAGGGCTGACGTAGGTGAACGCGCAACCCCTGTCAATCTCCCATATCAGATCGGGAGTGGTTTCGGTCAAGTCCCTGAATTTTTGTTCCGACGCCCGCAATTCCTCCTCTAATTCCCGAGCGTCTTCAAGAAGGTTCAGCATTGCCGTCCTCGTTTTTTCGAGTTCTACATTTCTGGCCGTTAATTCTCTCAGTTCTTTATTGAAACCGGGTATCTCGTATTTTTTAATTTTCTTTGCCAGCTCCGGCTCTTTCTTCAAGTATTCTCTTATATAACCTTCTATCTTTGAAGGATGTGCCATTATAAACCTGCACGCCTCATCTCCTCTGGCTTTACACATAATTTCCGAGGCCACCAAAGCGATGCCGAAGCTTTCCTCGCACCAGCCGGAAGAATAACCGGCGTTCATGGTGCATACGGGGAAATCGGTCCTAATACCTTCTCTTTCCCAGGCGTCAGATTCAAAAGAAAAAGGATGGTCGTAAATCAAATAGTAGTTTTCGTCGGGCGTTGGTTTGGACTCGGGAAAAATATCCACAAATGCCCAACCAGTATAGGAAAAGTGGATGGGGCCGGCGGATAATTTCTCGATTGGATCCTTTAGATTCATCTTCTTATGAAAATTTCTGGCGTCCTGTTTGCCTATTGAATGAGCGATGTCAAAAAGTAATTGCCTGGCAACATTTAAAGCCTCTTCTTCCCCTTGATCTTTATACAAACTCCTCACCGTATCGAAAAAGTCCACGGACATGGAAGCCGCTCTTATCAGAATATAACGCTCTCCGAATATTTCGATTGTCCCTTTTGTGGGGTCTTCCTTTTTTTCTTTAAAATACCTGCCTACATATTCTTGGGCCTTCCGAAACAGCGGTTCAAATTGGCTGGGGACTTTGACGGTGTTTAGCACATTTATTTTCCTCTCCATTAATTATGGTGTAAATTTTCCGACTTTTTATAAGGCTTTATGCCTCGCCAAACAGTAAAGCAGAGCTACCGCCCGGTCTCGCCCGATTTCTTCTTGAGTTCCTTGATTCCTTTCTTCAGCTCCGCCATTCTAAGTTCCCGGCCGACCATTAGTTTATTCGTCCGTTCTAATTCTTCCGCACGCTTTTTAAGTTCCTCTTCCGCTTTTTTACGATCTGTAACATTGCGCGCTATCCCAGCAGTCCCAATAATCTGTCCTTTTTCATCTATAATGGGTGATTTAACCGTTTCAAGCCAGACTTCATTTTTGTCTTTGTCTATTATTTTCTCTTCTATAATCTGCTGTTTCTTTCCTTCCATCACTCGAAGATCATCTTGACGATGTTTGGCTGCGTCCTCTTCGCCGAAACAGATTGCGCAGGTGTTTCCCGTGAGTTTTGCTGGATCCATGCCTACCGCATCACCAAAGGCCTTATTGGCAATTATAAAACGCGAATCCTTGTCTTTTAACCAGGCCATATCCGGAATGTTATTTATAAAAGTATTCATCTCCAATATTTTCCGGTTAAGTTCTTCTTCCGCTCTTTTACGCTCGCTGATATTTCTAAAAATGCCTATCAGATAAGGCTTTCCCTTGAAAACAAATGGCGCACCGCTGATTTCAACAGGAACCCTTTCCCCTGACTTGGTTAAAACCTCGGTTTCAGTATATTTTATTTTAGCTTTAGCGAATCCCCCGAATGCCTCCATTGTTTCCTTGACCCTGTCGCTCGGATGAAGGGCATCGGCACGCATAGAAAGAATTTCCGCCCTGGAACGCCCAACGAGTTTTTCGGCATTCTTGTTGCAGTCGACCAACATCTTTGTTTTGGCGTCAGCCATGAAAATAGCGTCAATGCTGCTTTCAAACAACAGCCTAAACCTCTCGGCAGATTCCTTTGTGGCCTCCTCCATCTTCTTCTGCTTGGTCACGTCCCAGAAAATACCCAATATCCCGATGACACTGCCTTGAGCGCTCCTAACGGGCGCTTTGACGGTGTGAACGGTTATCTCTTCCCCCTTCCGGATATATTTCTCCTCCAAATCCTCCGCCTTCCCCGCCGCCATGATTCTTTTATCGTCTGCTCTGTATTTTTCGGCCAATTCCTTGGGGTAAAAGTCGTAATCTGTTCTTTCGACTATTTCTTCGGCTCTGATACCCAAATCTTGGGCATAATTCTTATTGCAAAACACATAAACCGAATTTCTATCCTTACAAAAGATCTTTTGAGGAAGATTCTCGAGAAGCGTTTTGTATCCGATTCCATCTACTCGCAATGCCTCCTTTTTATCCCCGGAAGCGTCTTTTATAATATTTTTCATACCTGTATTCAACAAACTTATTTAGCTAATTCATCGCGGGAAACAGCCGCTTTCTCTAAACCCCCAGCCATCTTATTGAGGGAAGGCGCCGGTTGACCGACCTCGTTACTTGCTTTACCAACCGAATAAACTTATAAGTTTATTCGTTCTCTATTAACTAACCGCCGCCTTGACCTTGCCGAGTAAATCATCGAGGGAAAAAGGCTTTTCCAAAATATCTTTTACCACCTGGAGCTCATTAAATTTTTCCAGAGATTCCTGAAATGATTTCGAGGAAACCGGAAGGGCAGAGACTATGAGCACGGGGATTCTCTTTAATTTCTCGTCCTGAACCATTAGCCGACAGACATCTATGCCGTTCAGTTCCGGCATCATAATATCAAGTACCAAAAGACCGTATAGCTCGTGCGCCTTCATTTTCTCCAGCGCCTCCTTACCTCCGTAGGCAACATCAACTTCGTAGCCGCCCTTAAGGGTTAAGGCAAGCTTGATAATTTCGACCGTGTTCTCATCGTTGTCAACAACAAGAATTTTCATATCTTTACGTTTGGTAAATATTTTTATCTAAAATATTTTTTAATAAGGGCCAAATTTTCATCGACCGACGTCAGGCGCCTTTTGGCTTCCTCGTCAGCTTTCCTGGGCGCAAAGCCTACTTTCTCGCCCAAAGAATCTTCATACCGAAGAATGAGCAGAGCGGCAATTTCCGCCGGATCTTTATCAATCTTCAACACCCTCCCGCTTTCTTCGTCGATGACGAGACCGTCTACGCCCCGAGCTAGCGCTATCGCCCGATCGCCGGCGCGGTAGCGCATTTGCATTATGGTATCGCTGATTATCTCGTAAAATAACCTTTCGGGCGTCGGTATGTCTCTATATTCATGCGGCACGAGTCTGCCAGCCCGGCGTCTTTTTACAATCAACCGACTGACAACGGCAAACACGATACCGACCGCCACGGTAATGGTTCCGTAAATAATCAGCTGACTGACAAAAATACCGGCAATTTTTCCCTCAACAGTAAAATGAAATTGTGAAGTTGCGGGAACTTCCTGGCCCTCGTAAACAATGCCGCTAACCACCGTATACATTCCTGGCGGCAAGTTGTACGGTATTTGGATGGTTTTGACGAAGCTGGCCGTTGTTTCAACCGCTACGGTTTCGCTGTCCCTTAACACCTCGACGTTATTGCTATCAAGAATTTTGTAATTAACAACAGCATCGACCCTGCGTCCCCCACCAAAATTCATTAATTTAACGGAAATAGGCAGGAATTCTCCCGGTGCTACGCGCGAAATCAGCCCCTCGCTGCTTGTTTTCACCCCTCCTGATTCTTGCGCCCTTGCTAATGTCTGATGACCAAGCATGGTTAGTAAAATCGCTAAAACCGAACAAACAACTACCGACAATTTGAATCTGCTAAATCGCATATTCGAATCATTTTTTATTTATTCACGCTTGAGGCTTACCGATTTTCTTTTTCGCAATTTTCTTACTATGTAAGATGTAGATGATGGCGAACACTGCTACTGTGAGGACGATGCCGGCAACGACGGCAACGGTTGGTATTCCCGTTTGCTGCGGTTGCTCAGCCGCCGGTCCAATTTTAATATCGAACAAAGGCGGGGTTGGCGGGACCGGTGTGGTTGTTGCTTCCGGCGGCAATATCTCTTCCTCGGGAACCTTGGGGACTACTTCCTTTGCTGGCGGCGCTGCCGGCGCCGTTATCACAACAACCGCCTTGGTCGGCGAGCCGAAAACGTTCTTGCTCTGCGCATCAAGAGCAAGGGAGCTCCCTCCCACTTTAATTGTTCCGCTCCCAGCCTTTTTCGGTGAGAATAAAACAGTGCCGAAAACCGTGGGCCCTGAAATTCCGCCGGGGTAACCAGCGGTCTTTATAAGGACGCCTCTCGCATTGTCTATCAGATTGTAGCCGGGCTTAATTAATGGCAACCAGTCATTGGCAAAAGTAAACGACTTTACCGCCACGATATCGGCAGGATATTCCAACTCTGCTTTTACAGTGTAGTTTTTAACGCCTTGCGGATTTACGACTATTGTCAGCGTGAAACTTCCACTTTTTGCGTGCTCGACGCTCACGGGCGTGAGTAAAAAGGTGGTGGCCGCAGACACCGGCGCCATCAAAGCCACCATTCCCAACACCATTAATGCAGTTGATAATATTCTCTTCGTCATATTAGAATTTTTATAATTTTTGCGGGATTTTTATTTATGATGCCCAATAAACCATCAAGAGGTTGAAGTCAAGAATGTCAACTGTGCCGTCACCATTAAAGTCGGCGGGATTACCAGCCCCGGTTATCTCCCAATTGACCATTAAAGTATTAAAATCAAGAACATCAATTTTATTGTCCTTGTTGGCATCTACCTTCGCAGCTTCAGGTCCGAGCGGGCCTGGAGTGGTAGGGGTAGGGGTAGGGGTAATCCCCCCGCCGCCTCCGCCGCCACCGCCACCGCCCAACACTAACATTACTGTCGCCGTAGTAGCCGAGACAGCAGAACTCTGCGCCGATTCATTGCCTACGGCATCAACCGACGAAACGGCATAAGAATAAGAGGTTGCGGGGCTCAAACCAGTATCCTGGTAAGAGGTGCCGGTTAGGGAAGCAATCAGAACCCCGTCTCTGTAAACCTTATAACCGACTATGCCGGCGGCTGCAGACCAGCCCAGATCTATCTCCGAAGAACTAATCACGGCAGCTGCCAAGTCAGATGGAGGGGGAGGAGGACTTATTTGAAGCCCGAACCGGGTAGCCGCGGCGAACAAAACCCTGCCGCTCAATAAAGCCAACAAACAAACTGATACGATGACAAATTTATCCGTAGAAATCTTATTGTGGAGCATTGTAAGTGGTCTGTTCTTGGGCGGTTTTTACTTTTTTTTGTTTATTATCACAAGACGGTGAGCGTGGTCATCGCGCTAAACTCGCCGAACAAAGAATTACCGTGGATTAGTAACTGTAATCCTTCATCTTGCCGGTAAGTGCCGGTGCTGCTGGCTGCAGCTCCTATCATTAAAGTCTTCTCGGTGGAAGTAGCGCCGGAGCCGGTTAGAATTTCTGACGCTCCCTTACTAACGCCGTCATCTCCGCTTACTATTGTGATGTCGCCCGGCGTAACGGTTAAGCTGGTGTAGGGCAGGACGTCTACGCCAAATTGCCACTCATCGTCAATAACGTATGTGACAGAACCGAATGTTATGGTAATTCCTTTTTCGAGCGCGAGTCCGGAACCGGTAGTCGCTGAGGAGCTCCAATCACTATCATCGTGCCGCCATTGGTATTCTGCCGCCCCAAGTCCTCCAGCCGTAACAATCTTCACGTCATACCTTACGACTGAGGCAGTGACACCATACGTTCCGTCGTAAGCTCCGCCGGTGGTTAGGGTATTATTCAAACCTGCTAAGGTATAAACCGGTCCTATTCGAGTAAAATTAGTTGAGTTCATGGTCGCGTTCCAACCTACTGTGTCATCATTAGTTACTTCCACTCCGGCAATGGTTGAGGTCGTACTCTGATCGCCGGTTGAAACAGCCGAAGCCCCAAAAGTGGCGGAGGTGGGAGAGGTGATTGTTAGGGCCGCCCAAGCAGACAAATTGAGGTAAAAACTCAAAAGGAGCAGCAAAATCAACCCACTGGCTATCCAATGCGCTTTTGTCTTTATGGGAAACCTACAAATTTTCATTTTCCTTTTCATTCTTCTTTCTGTTCCTTTTAATTTTTCTGACTACGAAAAACCCGACCAAGAGAACCAACGGAATTCCCACGCCGAGACCGATTCCTAAAAGAACTTTCTGCGAAGGCAAAAACCAGAACGTCGCCTGGCGAGTGATGGTCTCACTGCCGTAGGCTGCCAGCGCCAAGGCGGTGAATCTTCCCAAAAGAGGAGGCTTTTCCCACTCCACGGGAAGAACAATCTTGTCCTTCGGAAAAACCACTCGTGTAGGAACCGCTATTTCGTCCTGCTTCCCGAAAATATCCCGAACTACGATTTTCCCTTTGGGCTCCACTCTGACATTCCCCTGGTTTTCCAAAGCTATAAAGAAGTAAAATTTATCGTTTTTCATCCCGCCAGAAAAATCGGTAAATTCCACTTTCCTGACAAGTTCCCCGGGAACAGTCAGGTAAACCCTGGCTCCGACTCTGGTAACTACCGTGACGCCGGCACCAAACCCCGCATTCGCTTTACCCGACCCTCCTGGGGTTCCTACCACTTGAGCCATGATTGCCCCCATATGGTCGCCAACTTCGGCACTTTCCGGGACCTTCAAAACAAAATCAACTGTCTTAGTCTCACCCGCGCTTAAGTCAACAGTTGCTTCCGGTCCGAGGTTGACAATTTCTTCCGGTTTCTTATCGTTTCTTTCAAAGAAAGTAATCCAAGCTCCAACGCCGATTGGTTCCTCATCTTTTATGGTGTAAGCCCCGTCTTCGGTTGTAGCGGCATCGGCAACCCAAACTTTAATCGTGGCTGACGCATCGGCTAAATTAGTTACATCAACCCTGTCTTGTATTTCTTTTCCTATTTCGGCTGTATAAATAAACCAGGATCTGCCAAAGGGTTGCTTGGGGTCGGGGTTAGCTGGCCGAATCCCTAAAGTCCCGAAACTGAGCGCCTGAACGGAGCTTAAGCCGAACAAGGTAAACAAAACCAAAGACCCCAGACCAATCGAAACATTTTTTCTGAATACTTTGAATTCCATACAACAAAATTCAACTTCTCTAAGAGGCAACCACGGCTCCAAGGCAGAGAGGTTACCATCCTGCATCGGGCTAACCTCTCTGCTTTTTTGCTTGAATAACGCTTCTTTTAGAGAATGGTGATCGTGGCGGTTGCACCGTAGGAACCGGCAATGGGGTTCATGTGAACCGACTGGGAAAGGGATTCGCTCTGAGCGAAATCGCCCATTCCCCGGTAATACTCGGTGGTAAGGAGAGCTTTAGCAGTGGAAGTAACGCCAGTGCCGGAAAAGGCCCCGGACGAGCCGGCGGTCATTCCAGTAGTGTCCCCGGAATTGGCAGATGGTGAGCCGGGCGCAACGGTTAAGTCCGTGTAGGGCAGGACGTCTACGCCAAATTGCCACTCATCGTCAATAACGTATGTGACAGAACCGAATGTGACGGTAACTCCTTTTTCGAGCGCGAGTCCGGTACCGGTAGTCGCTTCGTCACTCCAATCGCTATCAGTGGAAGACGAATATCGCCATTGATATTCAGCTGCCCCAAGTGCTCCATCCGTAATAATCTTCACGTCATACCTTACGACTGAGGTAGCGACACCGTACGTTCCGTCGTAAGTCCCGCCGGCAGTTAGGGTGTCGTTTGAACCGGCCACGGTCTGAACGCCGCCGATGGTTGTGAGGTTAGTCACGGCCATGGTGACGCTGTAACTGGCGCCATCGCCTACCAAGTTACTGGGATTAATGGCGAAGGAAGTGGTTGCGGTTTGAGTAGAAGTGCTTACCGCCAAAGCGGAAAAGTTGGCTGAAGCGTCGGCGGAGACGGACTTACTGCCTTGGGATATGGTTTGGGTCATGTTGGTCGCGTTGCGCGGAAAAATCAAAAACGAAGCCGAAGCAAAAGTGCCCGGCTGGTAAAGCTGTGTGCTGGTCAAACAGTACCGGTAATTCTGATAATAGCAGTTATAGCTTGAGGCAACCAAATACCATCTTCCAACCCCCTGCTCGCCAAATACTGACGATAGGGATTGGGTATTGCCGCAGTAGGGCGGTGCATAAGCCCAGCTAATTTCATTCCCCTCTCCATCGAAGAAAAAAATGTTGTCAGGAGCGCCATTTGGACAGCCCAAATAAAACTGAATTTCGCCAAAACTCCTTGCGTAAGTTGGCGTAAGGTTTATTACCGAAGCCGCTGAAGCGAAAAACGGCAGAAATATCCCTATTAAACTGACGATAATTGACTTTTTCATAAAACCACGGCGATACCGCAGAAACAAAAAACTCCGCTTTTCCTGCCGCAAGACAAAAAGCGGAGAGTTTTTTCACTATTCAATAAAAAACCGTCTAATTCGTTCATGTATCCTTGCGATCAGACAACGGTCCTTTCGCGTAGAAACAACCGGATTCCTTTCATTCAGCTTAGCATACGGCAGTAAATCGTCAAGTCCCGGTAAGCCGCCTCCAGCGCGGAATTCACTTGATTTACTCACGTTGGCCCCGCTACCGTTTTAGAGAATCACGTTTCATCCATTGGCAGAACGGCCGATTTAACTTTCACGCCAGAAATCTTACCCAAAGAGCCGGTTATCGCTCCCAACTGATCTGTGCTTGCCTTAACCAATACCCCAAAGATCGATTCTTCATTGTCCGGATTGGGTACGTGAATCGATCCCAGAAAAAGTGGTTCAAATTTACCAATCAACGAAATAACCTCCAAAAATGCCCGGGAGCCCCTGGGAAAACTTATTAAGATAAAAGCCATCCTGGTTGATTTTTCCATAATCTTTTAGCTTGAGAAAATCTCGTTGGGCCGCCGGCGTGCTACGGCCCGTTCGCCAGTTAGTAAATCACTCCACGGCATACTTCTTTTTCATCTCTTCCTCAACGCCCGATTCAAACTCCTCCTTGGTTTCTCTGGCCTTCCCAGCAAGTTTTTTTAGTTCGCTTTCGGACAACTTTCCTAAATCTTTAATTCTCAATTCTAAATCCTCTTTCGTATTTTTCTTCGGGTCATCCAAGACCTCCTCAAGTAAGGCTGAAAGAATATAGCCGACGCGCGGACCGGGCTCGATACCCAAAATTTTCATTACGTCGTCACCCCTTACTTTGAGCATCTTCGGCGAAACTGGGTCGTGCTTCACTTTTTCAATCATAAAGAGTAGGTGGCGCAATTTATAAGGAAACGCCTTGGGCACGCCGGAGCCGATGCGGTCTGCTTCGCGAACTTTCAATAAATCATCGACGTTTTCGGGACCAACGCGCGCGAGAAAACGGCGCACTCCGGCCTCCGTCACTTCGCCGACATTGTAATAGAAAAGATGGTAGCGCACGAGATGCACGACTTTTTCCGTAAAATCTTTAGGGAAACGCAAGCGGTCAAGCGCTTTTGCCGCCATCTTGGCACCGATGTACTCGTGCTGATAGAAAGTGGAATCAACTCCTTCGCCCCGCTTTGACTTCGGTTTCCCTATATCGTGCAGAAGCGATGCAAGTCGCACCTCCAACGAATAGTTTTGCTTCGCAGCATAATCAAGCGAGCGGACGTGGTGCTCAAAAACGGTATAAATATGATGCTTGTTCTGCCCAACGCCGATTCCTTCGCGCAGTTCCGGCATCACATATTGGAGCAAATTTAATTCTTCAAGCAAAATAATTCCCTGCGCGGCGCGCGGCGTCTCCAAAATTTTCACAAATTCATCGCGGATTCGCTCTCTGGCAATCGTATCCAGAAGTCCGGCCAGCTTTTCAATGGCCCTCCTGGCCTCAAAATCTATTTCGAAATCCAGCTCAACCGAGAGGCGGACAGCGCGCATCAAGCGCAGCGCGTCTTCGCTGAATCGCTCCTCGGGATTGCCGACGGTACGGATAATTTTCCTTTTTAAATCCTCGCGGCCGTTGTGCGGATCAACAATTTCACCCGCTGTCCACTTCACAATTCCCATGGCAATCGCATTTATCGTAAAATCGCGGCGCGCCAAATCCTCCTCCACTTTTTCGGCAAAAGTGATATAGTCGGGGTGGCGTTTGTCGGAATATTTACCTTCCGCCCGAAAAGTCGTAACCTCCACTACCCGCAAGGTCGCGGACTTACGCGGACTTAACGCTGACTCATGCTGACTTTCTTCTGCGCCCGTCTGCGTGCCGTCTGCGTTAGTCTGCGGTTTTAGTTTCACTAAAACAGTCCCAAAATCGTTCTCGTAAACGCTATCGGAAAAAAGTTCCTGAACCTTGTCCGGCGTAGCATTGGTCGCGATATCCCAATCTTTTGGGCCTTCGACGTTGCTCAGGCCAAGTTCGCGCAAAAGAAGATCGCGCACGCAGCCGCCGACGAGATAGGCCTCATAGCCCTTCTCGCCGAGCTTTGCGCCGATAGACGTAACCTCCTTAGGAATGTCGTACTCCATCAAACTAATCTTAATCCAAGTCGCCAAGTTTTTCTAACGTCGCGCGCTTGGCGCAAATTTCACATTGCTTCATCTAATCTCCGCTCCGAATTGTTTTTTCCTGCCTGCCGGCAGGCAGGCGTTTCACCGCACCTCAGCGTCGAATTGTTTTTTAGTCTCTTCGATGACCCTATCCTGAAGCGGCTCTATTTCTCCGATTTTGAGAGTTCTTTCGTTTGAGCGGTAGACGATGCGGTAGGTATAACTCGATTTTCCTGCCCCGAATTTTTCGGGGCTTTCGTATTTATCTAGAAGCGAGACCTCTTCCACGAGTTCGCCGCCGATGTCGCGGATAAGGTCAAAATAATTATTCGGAATAAAATCGTTTTTTACGACGAACGAAATATCGCGGGTAATGGGCGGGTACTTGCTTACTTCCTTGTATTTGTTGCCGAGCTTGAGTTGGCGCTTTACGCGTTCGTCTTTAGACCACAAGAGGCGTATATCGGGCAGGTCCATGCTCAAAATCCCGAGGCGCTCAAGACCGAAACCGAATGCCCAGCCATTCCATATTTTGGAGTCCACGCCCAAATTATCCAAAACAATCGAGCGTACAACGCCGCTTCCCAAAACCTCAACCCACCTACCCCCGACCTCAATCTCCATCTCTAAACTGGGGTCTGTATACGGAAACTCATCTTTATTGAAGCGATAACGGATATCGCGGCCGTAAATAGCCTGGGCTATTTTTATCAAAACATCTTTCAATTCGGCAAGTCCGATTTCTTTATCCTCGCGCTTGCACAGATACCAGCCATCCATCTGATGAAAAACATTCATGTGCTGGCGGTCGATTTCGTCTTTGCGATAAACCTTGCCGTAGCAGAGAGAACCGACTGGCTCCCCTTTTTTTATTTTCTCCCTAATCGCCTCAAGTCCAAGCCAGTAATACCACATGACTGTCGTATGCGTGCGCAGAATATTTTTGTCGTCCACAAAGTAAGTATCGGAGCGGTTGCGGGCCGGATGGTCGGGAGGAAAATTAAATAAATCAAAACTTTCCCGCGCCGGCACAATTTCCGGCACGCGAATCACGTCGAAAGTCGCAAAATCGGGAAGTTCAACAATTCTCTTCGTGAGCTCCCGAATCGGACTCCCTTCCGTTCGCGACAAGTCGGGCATCTTAAGATATCGCCGCATGCGCAACGCTTCGGGATCGGTTCTTTTTTCTAATTCGGCGCGCGCCACCCTTTCTTCTTTTGACTCAACAACTATTTCCCCGCTCATTTTTTAGATTGCAGCAAAACTTTGTAGTAAATGTAGGTCTTGATTGTAATAATATATTACTGCTAAACTCCTGTTAGGGCAAAATTGAAAATTTACAAAAAGGAGTTTGAGATGAAACGCCGCGCAAACACAGAAAAGGAGCTGGAGATGAAAAACTATGACTTGCTTAGAATCAGGGGGTTGCGCTGGGGGCGCTTGAAAAAAATTTGCAAGATTGTCTGTGTGGTGGGCATCCCGGCGACGGCGATTGCCTTCGGCGCACGCGTTTGGGGCACCGTCGCTTTGGTTGTACTTTGGGCAGCAATGTACCTTACACTCTCCACACTAATTGATTTTTTCAAAAAGCGCGGCGAGGGCAAATACACCCGCAGGATGATCGCGGAGAGCAGAAAGTTTTTCTCCGAAGCCGATTCCGCTCCGCCGAACGGAGCCGCGGCCGGCCCGACCCATCTCGAAATCGTTTTGGGCCAGCCGAAGAAAAAAGGGCGGCCTTATGTTATGTAGGGCGCGATGAAAGACTACTCGCGCCTTTTCTTTTTATGCCAACGTTTTTCATTGGTGGCTGGGGTGGGAATCTCACTGCTCGTCCCGCCTTGGCGGGACTGTGCTTTCAAAACCCTCGGTTTTGAATAATTTCTCCCGCCCATTGTTCGAGCGGAGCGAGATTACAATGGCGTGAATCCCGTACTCTCTAACTTGTATGACGTACCTAGTTAGTCATAGCAGCAATAGGCGGGATCGCGCCAACTCTAGCCTCGCTTACGCTCGGAGAGTTGCGGGACTACACGGGGAAGCGAAGCTCTTCCCCTGCCTGCGGCAGGCAGGCCGACCCCCTTTCCTGTTCGACTCCCACCACAACAAAAAATGTTGGCATAATTTATTATGCCAACATTTTTCGTTGGTGGCTGGGGTGGGATTCGAACCCACAACCTCGGCTTTATGAGGGCCACGCTCTAACCATTGAGCTACCCAGCCATCGGCCTAAATATTTTTTACCATTGATTCCTGTTTATTGCAATTATACGCCAAAAATAAATCGCCACCGCTTCCAACGCGTGGCGATTATTTATTCTTGTTCTTGCCCTGGCGAATTCGTCCGTGCACCCAAAAAAGTGCGCCGAGAAGCCATAATACTGCCATCCCCCATTCCACGTTTAAAAGCATCGGATTGTCATGGGAAACAAATCCTGTTATCGGACTTCGCACCAAAGGCCACAAATAAGCGTGCACGGCTTCGGTGTGCGTCAGCCAATCAATGGCGATGTGGAAAAATACCGCTCCGTAAATCACCGGCGCCCAATTCTTACGCCCGAGAATCACACACAACACCAACCATAAAATAACCCAAAAAAAGACGTTGTGCATACACTCGCGGAAAAATATGGTCAAACGGTAATAACCGACGGTAGTCATCAATGAGCCGACTATCGGCGGCTTCTCGTTCTGGTGCCAGAAATACAGAATGACTTTCTTAATCCAGTACCACTCAAGGGCATGGGGGTGATACTTGAAGTACTTGAAGAACTCGGGCAGGCCAACTACGAGAACCGGTAAATCCGGCAAGCCGGCTCCAAAAGCGAACCAAAAGTGATTGTGCAGCGACCATTTCCGCTTTACCAACCGCGAAAACAGATTAGCGAAAAAAATGTGCGTCGGAAACAGAACCAGCACTGCGCCACCCCCTTTATTAGACAAATGTCTAACTTAAAATATAAGACCAAAACGAAAAATTTTGCAACTAACGTGAGCTCCTACAAGGGAGGAACTCATCTCCTCCCGACCCCTCCTCTTCGCGCAATTCCCGCATTATTTTTCCCAATGTACCTCTTTCTTTGTTAAATAAGTTTCAGAGAATCCAGCGTGAGCAGTTCTGGACAAGGGGGGACGCTATGTATAGAATGATAGAATTCTTAAGAGATTAAATAAAATTAATCAAGATATTTTATTGAGAATAATGATCAATTATGGAAAATCGCAAAAGGATAGTTTTGGGCACAAATAATCCTCACAAAAAAGAAAAGCTGAGATGGATTGTTGATGGGTACTTCTCTGAAATAGAGGATATGCTTGGAGAGATAGAAGTAGAAGAGAATAGTGATACGTTTGAAGGCAATGCCCGAATAAAAGCCCTGGCTGTGGCTAAAAAAAATAATTCTTATGCTATTGCTACTGATGGAGGAGTTTTGATTCCTTCGTTAGGCAATAACTGGAACGGACTCCTTACTAGAAGATTCGCCGGCAGAGAAAATGTCGATGATTTTGACAGAATGGATTATCTTTTGGAGATAATGAAAGACAAGAAAGGCCAAGATAGAACTATTGTTTGGAAAGAGTCTGTGGCCATAGCTGACCCCGAGGGAATTATTTTTTCAACAGAGGTAGATGGAGACACCGGCGTTCTTCAGGGAACTTATAATCCTAAGCAATATAAGAAAGGTATCTGGCTTTGTACTTTGTGGTCTTATCCTCAATTCGGAGGTAGAAACTTTTTTGAACTTAACGAGGAAGAAAAGAAATACGGAGAGATTTCTTGGTGGAGATTAAAAGAAAAGACTAGAGAGTTCTTATCAAGTTACTTAGTCAAAAAATAATAGACCCTCGCACGAAACAAGAGTCTATTGGTCAGCTAATCCTGATAATCTTCAGTTTTTGATCGCGGAACCTAACTTCGTCGCCGACCGCTTTCCCAATTAGGGCACGCCCGAGCGGAGAATTGTAGGAAATCGTCTGAACCGAGTATTCCGCGAACGTTTCGTAGCTGCCGATTTTTATTTTCCTCCCGTCGTCGAGCTCAACAACCGCACCCAGCCTTACGCTGGTGAATAGCCTTATTGGATCCACGACGACAGCTCTTTTAAGTAGCAAGCTTAGGTTGTTCAGCCTGGTCACAAGCACGCTCCTGTCTTGGTAGATGGCTTCTTGGCAAGCGTCATCGTGGCCGAAGTTTTCCGTGCTTTGCCGGTTTGCTTCTCCTTGATCTTTGCCGAGCTCCTTCAGTTTACTGCGAAGTTTGCTTACTTGTCTTTCTAGGGCAAGAAGGTCTTCTTTAAGGAAATAGTACTTTATCAAAGGACACCTCCTCTCTTTCAAACTAGCTAAAAGATAAAGAAAAAATACATATTTGTCCAGACCGCAATACCCCAGCCGTCCCTTGACATTCTTGTGGGCATAATGTTCAATTCTAATTGTTATGGAAAGCAGGCACTCGAGAAGCATCGAGATTGAGTTCCGTTCAAGGTTTGGTAAAAAGAAATATCTGGCCTTGCGTAAATTTTTGTCGTCTAATGCCAAAGATTTAGGAGAGGACGACAAAGATGTTTATTTTTTTATCTTACCCGACAAACTTCTTAAAATTGTTGACAATGTTTCGAGGAAAACCGCCAAGCTGGTTCTTAAGCTGAACAAAATCGGAAAGGGCAGTGACTTCGAAGAAATCGAAATCCCGATAAATCCCCGCCACGTAAAAAGCGCAGTAAAAATGTTTTCCTGTTTGGGTTATAGAGAGATTCAGCGTTCTTTTCAGAAAAGACACAATTATCTATACAAAGGCGTTGAATTGTCCCTGAAATACAGCAAGGTTTGGGGTTACCATTTGGAACTTGAGATGGTGGTGAGGGATGCCAAGCGCGTTCCTAAAGCAGAATCCGCAGTCATGTCGGTTGCCAAAAAACTCGGAGTAAGGATTATGACGGACCGCGAACTTGCCGAATTTACGAAAAAGAAAGACAGGGAATATCGGAAGCGCAATAAGTAGGCGGGGTTTTACAGTAAAAATGGATTTCAGGGAAAAAATATCTGACTGGTCGGAGGCGCACGTATTCTATAATCTTTTTACCCACAAACCGGCAGGCGACTCTTCGCGCGACTTGTTAAATGAGTATAAGTGGCGGATGGAGGCGATGGCTGCGCCCAACGGCAGTTTGCTCACAGAGAACTCGGTATTCGACCTCTTGCGGAAAAACAATAAGCTTTATTTTTTGCACGTTACTCCGAATTTGAAGAAGATTCTTGAAAACGGTTCCATATATTCCAGCGGAGGATGCCTTATGGGGGCGGTCTATGCGACACCGCTTTTTCAGGATAAAGGAAGGTTGCGTCTGCATAATCTCGGCAAATATATTTACGAAAAAGAGGCTCCCAGGGCGCTTTATTATAGTGGCAGCAAGAACAAACTGGACGGTCTCGTTGTGGAGGTTGTTCTGCCGCGCGGGAACCACGAGAATTTAATCGGTATCGACTACACAAAACTCGGCAAGGTTCATCTCAATATATACCGCGAACTCGAGTACCTCCTGTCTTTCGAGGAAAGGCTGAGGATATACAAAATCCTTATAGACAAGACCAGGAAGTCGATGGCTTATCTTGACCTTGTCCACAATGCTTATTTTTACGACAGAGAAATAGATCCAGAAGAGTTTTTCAGATTATTTGTCGCGGCGGTAGAAAATCTACCCATTTTGGGGTATTTGTATTTTGAGGTGGTTGCGGAGTATCTGCTGTTGTTCCAGGATTGCCCTTCGGCAATTGACCGCAAGAAAATCGGCGAGTTTTGCAATTTTACCTATAAGGATTTAATGTTCGACTTCTTCCCGTCCTTGCTCAAGAGCACCAGCTTGAGTATTTTCTCGCCGTCCATAGAGCGCCTGGCCGGATATATAGAAAAGAAAAAGATAATTTCCAACCTGGATAGAAAAAAGATGGTCGACTATATGGCCAGAAGATTAACATTCTTGACCAATACGAGACTTTTAAATTCCGATAATCCGGACACCGCCATTCATTGGCTTGCCATGAAATGGGATTTTGAGCACCTAACAACGGTGGCGCCGGGTCTTTTGGGCCACCTCATACACAGGGAATTGCGCAATTTCGGCAGATACCCCGATTTCTACTTCTATTTCGACCAATTCAAGGCCCTGCAGGCGTGGAACTATTGGAATCATATGGACATCGCCATACCTTTCAACGGTTTTATTCCGAAAGGGGAGACCGGGATCAATCCGGCCGCGACAAATCTCAAATATAAAATATATTCGGCCAAAATAACTTCCGACAAGATATTTTCTTTTGCCGAACCGCAGGCCGAGTTGCCGGTTAAATTGGTGCCACGCTTGGTGGATATCAGGTTCACTACCATGCGCAGCAAGGCCGGCAAGCACTGCAGCAACGAAAACAATGGGTGGTAGGTTTTATTTTGTCGGCGGCGTAAACGGCGTCGGCAAATCTACTTTTTTAAAAAAGTTGGCCCTATGGGATAAGGGTGCCAAATTCACCGTCGTGAGCGGATCGCGTGAGCTTATGAAATGGCTGGGTATAGAACCCAGAAAATACTCCCGTCTTCAGAAGCTCGACGACAAATACAAAAGGAGAGAACTAGGAATGATGATAAAATTCATCGTCAAAAATAACAGCCAAAACAAAAAAACGCTTATCTTCGACGGCCATTATTTACATTATAAAAAGGGGGCTTTGATCAATGCGGTGGACGGGTGGATCAAATTTTTTAAGGCCATGTTCTTGATAGACGCCCCAGCCAAGGTGATTGTCGATAGGATTTATACGGATAAGAAAAGGAGTGTGAGCGATCGCGACCTATTCCCTGTTGGCACGAGCAAGAAGCAGAAAGAAAAAATAATCGATTTCTATTGTAAAACCACGATGGACGAAGTCAGAAAAACCTCGCGTCGTTACGGGATTCCCTATTTTGTTATATCGAGCGACAAGGATCCGAGAGAAATGTTGGCCGAATTCATATATTTTCATAATAAAATTACGGCTAGCACGCAGAATGCCTTACGATAACCAAGAAAATAAGAGTATCGATTTGTTGTTGCGGAGATTGCTGGCTAAAAAAATGATTGGCCGCAACCTTAAGAATGCGATTAAGCGCGCCGGAAAAGAACTGGTTTTTTCAAAAAATCACATCCTGGGACTGAAGAGGTGGTTTTCCTCGGCGCAAAACGCCAAGAAAGATTTTCTCAGAGTTCAGGTCGGCGGAGGGGAGCACGTCTTGAAGGGCTTTTTAAATATAGACATAGCACGGCCGGCGGATTTGATTTGCGACGTTCGTGAGGGGATGTCACTGCCAAGCGGGTCGGCGGAGCTGATTTTTGCCGAGCATTTTCTTGAGCACATAGATTACCCGCGGTCGGTTAAGAGGTTTATCAAGGAGTGCTATCGGATACTGAAACCAAAGGGGAAACTGGTTATAGGCGTACCGGACGCTGGTATGATGATAAAAGCATATCTCAGAAAAGATAGGAAATTTTACAGAAAAATCCTGAAAAAATGGTATTCAAAAAGGTACATCCTTGAGGATATTGACACATATATTGATTTGGTAAATATACACCTCAGGGACGAGAACGATAGCGATAAATATTCACCTCATTTATGGGCTTACGACGAGGAAAAATTGGTGTCGCTGTTTCGTGCGGCCGGCTTCGGACAAGTTAGCCGTTGGAAATTTGACACCTCTATTGCCAATCCCAAAAGAAAATTCGGAAGCATATATCTCGAGGCAGTAAAATGATGCGCGCAGGCGCTAGCGGACGAGTTCGCAAGCGAGGACTGATCCGTGGCTGGCCGCAGTTGATTTATAAAATCTCGCGAAAGATCGATAATTTTTCATTTTTTTGGCAATAAGAAAAAGCAACAATTTTATGAAATATTTGTGTGAGACAACAACAACGTTGTCCGTTTTTAATTTTTTTATCGTTTTGATGAATCTCAGACCCCTCCTTTTGGCGTCCTCAAAATTCTCTTCGTCGGAGTAGTGCCAGGTCGGACTCTTTTTGTTTTTTTTATCCAGCAAATCAAGTATTTTTTCGGTGTTATTGCTTTTACTTGGCTTGCCCTCGATTTCCGTTGGCAGCTTTTTCTCTTTCAGCAAGTTGCTGACAACCAGCCTTTTTTTGAGTTGTTTGGCGATTATTGCGGCAGTTTTCTTAGCCCTTTCGTACGGGCTGGTGATGACTACGTCTACTGGAAGATTTTTTAATTTTCTTGCGGCGGCGTATGCCTGCTTGCTGCCGACTTTTGTCAGCTTGGCGTGTGCTCCCGGTATTATTTTTTTGATATTGGCGGATGTTTGACCGTGCCTGATTAGATATATTTTCATTTCATATAGACACTAAAACAGGCCGGTTTTTCTCGCAAGTCAAAATTTTATTGTTACGGCGGGAATTTTACTGCTCGGCCTCAGCTATCTCCCGAAGCGGAAACTTTCGTTTTTCGGGAGGCTATCGGAGCGCCGATGAGCTTGGTGTCGCCGAAGGCGACTCATCGGCGCGAGATGCAGCCAAAAATTGCCGCTGGAGCAATTTTATGGCGGCTCTCGAAAAATGAAAGTTGGAGCTAGTTGCGGGGGCGGGAATTTTACTACTCAGCCGATGTCCATCGGCTTGCGTTCTCAAAACCCTCGGTTTCGAGTAATTTCCTATTCACCCCGCCAAGGCGGGGCAAGCGGGAGGAACTCATTTCCTCCCGACCCCTCCTTTTCGTGCAATTTCCGCCCCCTCGTCGTAACCGAAGCGGAAACTTACGTTTCGGGAGGAGCTATCGGAAGAATAAAAAGATTGGTCTTTTGCGAAGCAAAAGTTTTTATTCTGAGATGCAGGCGGCATTTGCCGCTGGAGCAAATGCACGCCGGTCCTCCCGAAACGTAAGTTGGAGCTAGTTGCGGGGGCGGGAATTGCACCCGCTACCTCAAGCTTATGGGGCTTACGTGCAACTGTTACACTTCCCCGCACTAGAACTATAGTTCAATCCAAATAATTGTCAAAGACGCCGATTGATGCGATTATAAGATTGATGAATCCCGTTAGAAAACTAAAACCGATGTCCAATTCACTACAAACAATTTACTGCAATAGCGAGCATTCGTCATTGGGGGGTCGTATGTTTAATTTTCTAACGGGATGAAAATCGCCATCCTCGGTTTCGGCCGCGAGGGAAGATCCGTCTTGAGGTTCCTCAAAACACGCGGACTGACGCAGACAAACAGGCGGACTGACACAGAAGATGAAATTTGGATTTTAGACCGAAATCCGAGGTTAAAAGTTCCGCGCGGCGTAAAATCGCAATTAGGAAAAGAATACCTAAGCAACCTGGAGGTGTTTGACGTTATTTTTCGCTCCCCGGGAATACCCTATAACCTGCCGCAACTAAAAAAGGCGCGCCGCAGCGGCATAAAATTTTCCAGCCTCACCAAGCTTTTTTTTGAAAACTGCCGCGGAACAATAATCGGGATAACTGGAACAAAGGGGAAGGGCACGACCGCGACGCTGCTTTATAAAATCTTAAAGGCGGCCGGCAAACCAGTGCTTCTCGCTGGGAACATAGGAAAACCGGCGTTAGAAATATTGCCGAAAATCGGAAAGAATTCCTTGGTGATTTTGGAGCTTTCGAGTTTTCAGCTTCAAGACCTGACAATTTCCCCGAAAATCGCCGTTGTTTTAGATGTTTTCCCCGACCACCAAGACAACCACTTAAGCTTAAACGAGTATTATGGGGCCAAGACCAATATTGCCCGCCACCAAAAAGACGGGGATAAAGTTTTCTACTTCTCCGCCAAAGGCGCCCGCCTGCCTGCCTCGGGCGGAAAAAATAACGCTTTAAGCGGCTGGGTTGCATCTGGTGGTCGCGGCAAAAAAATCGCCGTGGACGAAAACTGGTTCGGGTTATTCAATAAAGCCGATTTAAAGATGCACGGCAGCCACAATTTCCGAAACGCGGTAATGGCGGCTACCGTGGCGCTTAGTCTAGGCGCACCCGCAAAAACTATAATTAAAGCCGTTAGAAACTTCCCCGGAATGGAGCACCGCTTGGAATTTGTGAAACAAATCGGCAACATAAAATTCTATAACGACTCGGCCTCAACCAACCCGCATACGGCGGCGGCGGCGCTCAAGGCCTTCCCCGGCCGGACAAAAATCCTGCTCGCCGGCGGGCAGGATAAAAATTTAGATTACGGGCCGCTCGCGGAAGCGGTTAGAATTTCCAACGTTCTCTTGATCGTCTTACTAGGTGAAAACAAAAAGAAAATAAAGGAGGCCGTTAAAAGAACGGGTATGGCTATTAAGTTGGTCAACACGCTAAAAGAAGCCGTTGCCGCGGCTTACCAATACGGAAAAGCCCGCGCGCGCGACCGTGACAGCGTCGTGATAATTTTCTCCCCCGGCGCCGCGAGCTTTGATATGTTCAAAAATTATGCCGACAGAGGAAATCAGTTTAAAAAAACAGTTGCTAAGCTTTCAAAATAAATTGCAATTACGCGGCTTAAAAGTTAAAATCTAAAAATGTCCTCCCTAATCAACAAGCAAACCCTGGAACACTTAGCCAATCTCGCCCGCATAGAATTGGACCGGCGGGAGGAGGAAAAACTGCTCCGAGACCTGCAAAAAATTTTGGAGCACTTTCAGGAGCTACAAGAGCTGGATACTTCAAAAGTGGAACCATTGGCCGGCGGCACGGAACTCACAAGCGCTTTCCGCGAAGATGCGGGGAGGGAGAATACCAATCAAAGAAGCGGCACCGAAGAACTTCCTGAAGTCCACGATGGTTTCTTAAAAATTCCTCCGGTGTTTGAATAATGAATTCGACAACTTCGACAAGCTCAGTGCAAGCAAGCACACCATAAACATGGCCATCATCCTTGAAAATCTGACGATAAAATCCTTTCACGAAGGACTTGTTAAGAAAAAATTCTCGGCGCTAGAAATTGCCCAAGCGACTTTTAAACACATCAAGGAGACTGATAAAAAAATCGGCGCCTACTTAAACTTGCGGGAAGAGGCGGCAATTAAGGAAGCCGAAGCGGTGGATGTGGCCATAGCCAAAGAAGAAGAAATCGGGACGCTGGCCGGCGTGCCTTTGGCCATCAAAGACAATATTTTAATCAAGGGCTGGCCGGCCACGGCTGCCTCAAAAATACTGGAAAATTACACCGCAAGCTACGACGCCGGCGTCATACAAAAATTAAAAGCGGAGAACGCCGTCTTCCTTGGAAAAACCAATCTTGATGAATTTGCCATGGGCTCATCAACGGAAAATTCGGCGTTCCAAATCACCAAAAATCCCCGCGACCCCGAGCGCGTCCCCGGCGGCTCCTCCGGCGGCTCGGCGGCAGCCGTGGCGGCGCATATGGCTCTGGCCGCCTTGGGGTCGGACACCGGCGGCTCTGTGAGACAGCCGGCAAGTTTCTGCGGTATCGTCGGCCTAAAACCAACGTACGGCGCCGTTTCTCGGTCCGGACTAATCGCCATGGCATCGAGCCTAGACCAAATCGGCCCCCTCGCAAAAACCGCTGAAGACGCAGCCATATTATTCAAAACAATAAGCGGAAACGATCGGCTTGATGCCACGAGCGCCGAGGTCAAATACGGCGACGAACTTTTAAATCCCGATTTTGAAACCGTAAAAAACCTGACCGTCGGCCTACCCGAAGAATATTTCATATCGGGAGTGGACGAGTACGTTCGCGCCGAAATCGAAAAAGCCACGGAAAAAATAAAAAGTTTGGGTCTGAAATTCAAAAAAATTTCCCTGCCGCACACCAAATATGCCCTCTCTTGTTATTACATCATTATGCCGGCGGAAGTGAGCGCCAACCTCGCCAGATTCGACGGGATAAGGTACAGCCGAATCAGGGGCCTCGGGGACGGCAATTTGAAAGAAATTTATTTTAAGGACCGCGGACTTGGTTTCGGAGCCGAAGCCAAGCGGCGCATTATCCTCGGCACCTTTGTTTTGTCCTCCGGCTATTATGATGCTTACTATGAAAAAGCCCAGCGCGTCAGAAGTCTGATAAAAAACGACTTTAGAGAAACATTTAAGGATGTCGACGTGATTTTGACGCCGGTGGCACCGACACCCGCCTTCAAAATCGGCGAAAAAATTGACGACCCTTTTTCAATGTACTTATCCGACATATTCACCATTCCAGTAAATTTAGCCGGCCTGCCCGCGCTGTCGCTTCCGACAGCGCCACGGAACTACGCGGACCATACGCAGAACTACGCAGAAGGTTTTCGGCGTCGGTCCGCGTCCAGTCAGCGTAAGTCCGCGTCTTTGCCCGTTGGTTTCCAGTTAATCGGCAAATGGTGGCGCGAAGCCGATATTTTGGGAATCGGCCAGTTTTATGATAGATTGAACCAATAAAAGATGACCATATCCCCGGCGCTACTCGCGCAAATCAACAATACGATAAATAGCCCCATAGTGCGGCAGATCGAACAAAAATCAATTTCTCTTTACTCGTCGAACCTGGGCGCGTTAAAAGCAATCGCCATATTACTCACGACTTTTTTTGTCGGCGCGACAATTTATTTTGCCTTGAAGATCGGCTGGATAGCTCTTCGCGTCGACAGGGTTCGAGACGTAATCTTTAAGAGCGAACTTTCCAAGCGCCGCTCAATCAAGGCCTGGAATAAAATTAAACTGTATCACTTCGCCGGCGACGACAACAGTTTAAAAATCGCCGTGATTGAAGCGGATAAGCTCTTAAGCGAGGCGCTGCGCTTGGCGGGGTTTAGGGGAGAAACGCTCGGCGACAGGCTGCAAAACATAACCGGGGCCCAACTGCCCAATATTCAAGAAATTTGGGAAGCCCATAAGTTGCGAAATCGGCTCGTCCACGAATCCGATTTCAAACTAAGCCGCGACACGGCCGAAAAAGCGCTTGCTGTCTACGAACAAACTCTTAGGGATTTGGAGTTGTTGGACTAGAAGACGCCGATTCTAAAGGGGCCCCATTTACGCCGGAAACTGTGACTTTTTGTGAACCAGGAGTATGCGTGCCGGAAATTTGGACGGCGTTGCCCAAGAGAGGCTTCAGCGCCGTGTCAACTTTCGCGTCTTTGGAATTTGACACAAAAATCTTCACGCCGCTCGTCGACGTGATAGAATATTCAACTTTGCCGCCACCGGCAAGCATCCCGCCGAACGCAACGGCGACTTCGGATGTGGAAACGCCCGGCGCCGCCACGAACAACGAGAGGTTACCGGCAAGTTCCTGATTTGCCGCCGTAAGCGAGGCAATCTGCGAACTTAAGTCCGTGTTTTTATTTGTTAATTCCGCGACTTGCGAGTTCAAGGCTGAAATCTTTGAATCGGCGGACAAGCCCGTGCCAGTTGCGGCGATCAACTTATCCTGCAGCCCGCTGTTTTGAAGGTAGAAATAAACCGCGGCGGCGGCAAAACCAATCGCCAAAACTCCCAAGACAATTGAAAGCAGGAGCGACTTGTTAAATTTTTGTGCGGGCATTTTTTGCTTACTCTCGGTCAGTTTATCAGCCAAGCTTTTCTTTTCTTCCTTGCCGGTTACTTGAGTGGGAATCATGACGTCTAATTTTGAATTCGAAACCAAATCGCTTACAACGATGGGCGTTGAGGGGGGTAAGGCGGCGCCGGAAGCCGACTCAATATTTTTCAGCGAATCTTCGATGTCTGCAGTTGACCAGCCGGCTTCAGTAAGCGCATTTCTTATCACGTCGCTCGCAACGCCGACTTTCAATTGAGATTTTATGTAATCAACCAATTGTTGCTGGACCATATTCTTATTCTACCAAAGCCACGCAAAAACAAACAACGACCTGTGTATAACCAAAAATTCTAGCGGACCCGATTTCGAAACTTTGCGCCCGCGACGGGATATTTCACTACTCATTCGCTTCGCTCGTTCCGTTTTCAAAACCCTCGGTTTTAAATCCGCTACGCTCATTCCTACACGGAGGGGATGCAGTAGCCTCCCCTCCGACCCACCCCTCGTTCAAATCCGGTCGGCACGGGACAGAAACAGAACTACCCACTTCGGGGTAGTTCTGTTTCCGCTTGCGCAGCCGACCGGATTTGAACCGGCGATCTTCCCCGTGACAGGGGGACGTGTTAACCAGGCTACACCACGGCTGCAACACTTTTAATTTAATAGAAATACGCCAAAAAGTAAAACTACTTGATGAGCTTCAAAAAATCCTCTTCACTTATGATTTCAACGCCGAGCTTCTTGGCTTTTTCGTATTTTGAGCCCGGCTCGGAGCCGGCTACGACGTAGCTCGTCTTGCGGCCGACCGATTCCGAAACTTCCCCACCCAGTGCGCGGATTTTTTCTTTTGCCGCCTCGCGCGGCAAGGACTCCAGGGTGCCGGTCAAAACGAACGTTTTGCCGGAAAATTTCGCACCCCCCGGCCGAACCTTTTGGCTTTCTATCTCCACGCCAGCCTTCTCCAGTTTCTCTAAAAATCTTATGTTGCGCGATTCGCGAAACCAGTCATAGATGCTTTGGGCCACTTTTGGCCCTATGTCCGGAATTTCCTGAAGGTCGTCTAGGGAAAGGTTCTTTAGTATGCCTGCTAATTCGCTGATTTTGATTTTCGCAAGTACTTGTTTGGCAAGTAATTGTGCGGTTTCCTCGCCGACGTGCAATATGCCCAAAGAAAACAAAAATCGAGATAAAGGAATTTTTTTTCTGCCTCCAACTTCCTCCACGATATTTTGCGCCGACTTTTCGCCAAAACGCGGCAGAGCCGAGATGTCCCCCATTTTCAACGTGAAAATATCGGCGGCGTCGGAAATCAGCCCTTCATCCAAAAATCTGTCAATAATCTTCGGCCCCAATCCTTCAATGTTGAAAGCCCCGCGCGAAACGAAGTGGTGAAGTTGTTCGCGGTGGCGCGCGCCGCAGGTTTTGGAAGAACAGCGGTAAATGGCGCCTTCGCGGACAACTTTTGAACCGTCAACCGGACAGTGTGCGGGCATTTTAAATTCCTTTTCTTTTCCCGTCCGCAATTCTTTCAAAACCCTCGTCACTTGCGGAATAACATCTCCGGCGCGGCTCACGATTACCGTGTCGCCTATCTTAAGCCCCAGGCGTTCGATTTCATCGGCGTTATGCAGGGTGGCATGGGTAATGGTCACGCCGCCGACCCGAACGGGACGCATGACGGCAACCGGCGTAAGCGCGCCCGTTCTCCCAACCTGGACAATGATATTTTCCACGATGGTCGTCGCTTCACGCGGCGAAAATTTATAGGCGATTGCCGCCCGCGGCGCCTTGCCGATAATGCCTTCCGGATTATATATGCTCACATCTTCATAACCATGATTGCTGTTGATAGACACGACTATGCCGTCAATCTCAAAATCAAACCTCTCGCGCTTCTTCTCAATGATTTTGTGGAACTCAAACACCCCTCTTAACGACTTTGCCACAGTGCCGTGGCGAAGATTGGTCTTTATGCCGTAGCTCTCCAGTGCCTCGTATTCGCTTTTGTGAGTAGGATATTTTTCGAAATACTCCTTATCATGCCCAACCACGCCATAGGCGTAGAATTTCAGATTCCTGCTCGCGGTAACCTTCGGGTCAAGCTGCCTAACGGAGCCGGCGGCAACGTTGCGGGGATTTGCGAAAAGTTTTTCTCCTTTTTTCTTTTGTTCGCGGTTTATGCGTTCGAACTCTTTTTTCGTCAACACAACCTCGCCGCGAACAGCTAACTGCTTGGGGAAGCCGCCGGCAAGGGACAAAGGGACGGCTTCGATCGTCCTTATGTTTTGAGTAACGTCTTCGCCCCACAAGCCATCGCCGCGCGTGGCGGCTTGAACCAATATGCCATCTTCGTAATCCAGTTGAGTGGCGAGGCCGTCCATTTTGAGGTCACAATAAAAATCACCCTTATATTTTCTCCCCATGTAACCCTCGAGGCGGTCAAGCCAGCCTCTCAAGTCATCTTCGGAAAAAGCGTCATTCAACGAACTCATTCTTGATTCCTTATCTTTCCAATCCAAGTGTTTCACTTTCCTGAATTCTTTGAGCGGCTTGCCCGCGACCCTCTGCGTCGGCGAGTCGGGAGTAATTAAGTCCGGAAATTTCTCTTCCAGGTCGAAAAGCTCTTTTTTTAGAGAGTCGAGTGCCGAGTCGGAAATTAAAGACCGGTCGAGAACGTGAAAGGCGTAGCGGTATTTATCAATTTCTTTTCTTAGTTTTAATATCCTTTTTTCCGCGTTTTTTTTGTCCATAATGCGTTTCGCGCCGGGCCGCCGATTGTGTGGATCATAAGCCGCCAAAGAATAAAACGAAGGCGCGCTTCGCTCCGTCTTCTGTGGCAACATTGCCGCCAAAACCCCTTGATACGACGCTCACTGCCGACTCATCGGTGCAGTCAACCACCGCGCCGGAACCGCCCCAGCACTCAATCTGAAGCATCTTCTCGTTGCCGTTCATGAAATACGTCGGCGCCATCGGGCTCAAAGCCGAGGCCATGGTGCTTGAATGATAGCGCTGTCCGAGGCCCCACTCGATGCCGGCATCCGCCGCAAAAACGGCCTTGGCCGAATTGGCAAAATCCGTCGTTTGTCTAAGCTGATAAACCATAAGCAATCCGGCGATGGCGGTCGTCCCCAAAATCGCGCTGCCCAAGGCAAGCGACGTCAGAATCATCATTTGACCGGAGTTTAGGCGGGGATGTTTCATGTCGCAATCTCCTTACAATTATAAACCTTTTCTAGGCCTTAAAAAATCCGCGGCTACAAAAAACCCCGCCGAGGCGGGGCGGTGTTCAAAGGGAAGCCGCTGTTTTACGGCGGTATTTCTATTGTGCCCGGCGCGTTAACGGTTATGTCAACTTGGAGCGGCAACGGCGTGATAACTCCGCCGCCGGTAGTATTCGTGCAAGCGAGCGTGTAGACGGTGCTGCTAGCGGGGGAAATATTTGTGCTGCCGACCGCAGCCACCGGGCCGATATCCGGACCGACGTCCGATGTTATGCCACAACCGGAAAGTCCCGCGCAATCCCAACTAAGGGTCGTCGGCTGCGGCGGAATAATGGTTGTCGGCGAAGCGGTAAAGGAGTTGCAGGATGTTTGCGGCGCCGATAGTATAAGATTTATTCGAACATTAACAGGCGCTGTATATGCACCTGACGGGAGCGATGTTCCTTGGAGCGTTATGGTGGCCACACACGACCCGGCTGTCTGGCACGAACCGAGAGGAAGGCCGGAGGTGTTCGCGGAAATGGTTACCGGCTGGGCGGGGTCGCCGTACTTGATTGACGTCGGCAGGGTTGAGGTTACGAGCCAACCGGGCGGGCCGGTATAAACGGGGTTGCCCATATAATATAGATTGGCTAGGGTTGAACCGTTCGCGCCATTATTGGAGATGTTTATGACGCCGCTGGGATTGCCGCCTTGCAAGGAAAGCGGATTGGGAGAAACGCCGATGGCTGCCAGCGGACTCCATGTGATGTTGAAAACAACCGTGCCGCCGGCATCAAGGTTCAGCGTGCAATACGGGCCGGTGCAAGGCCCCACGACTACGGCTTCGGCGACTTTAGCAATCAAGTTTTTCCAAAACCCCAGAGCAAAGATATTATTCTCCCATTCTCCGGCGGCGAATTGCTTTTCAACCCCTTTCAAGGAAAAAAGCGGGCCGGCACTGTATGGAATCGGTGTAAGAGTATACAGACACGAAGGCGGAGATCCTGCCGGCATATTCAGATATGTCTGGGCAGTGCTTGAGGTACAGGTATTGACCAAACACGGATTGGTGCTGGGAGCAGCTGAAAAAATCCACGAACTTTGAACCGGCTGGCTTGTGGAGGCATTTAGAGAGTTGACTTTAATCGTGCCCGCGCCGGCGCAAGAGGGGGGCAGCGGAGCGGCAACGGGGCCGATACCCACAAACGACGTCGGGATGTTCGTTCCGTAACCGCTAGGGCTTGCGTTATAACCTCTTGCCTTGGTTGTCTCCGCATTGCCCGCACTCACCCAATGTTGGGCCTGCTCGCTGCCCAAAAGAGCGGCAACGCTGGGAGTGGTGAAGGGGTTTAGAGAGCTGTAATTGATATCGTGAACACCACCGGATTCATAACCCCCAGAAATTCCATAACCAGCGTAACCGGCTGGGGTAATATACCCGCTTGAAGCAAGCCGGCCATAGACAATCTTGAGAGGGCTCGATTCCTCGGAGAACACCGGCGCGCTCGTTTGCGCGGACGACGCCGGGCCGACAGCCACAAAGCTAAATGGTGAATCGGCGCGCTGGCAGTCTCTATGAAACGCTCCCACATTAAACCCGGACGACGAAACGGAGCTAACCGCCTCGGTATAGAAATTCACCGAATTATCGCCGACCACGACGACAGGAATTCCCGAAAACGGCCTCAAAAATGTCACATGATACGAACCGCCGCTATTTCGCGTCACAATAAAACCCTTGCCGCCGGCAACAAGAGGACCATTTATGCTTCCCCTCACAACCATTAGCTGGCCGCCCTCCGTCTGCTCCACGGCATTTGCCGTCTTGGATTGATGGCCGACTACTATAAAGCTAAATGGCATGTCTTCTGCGTACGCAGCTCCGCTCTCGCTGCCACTAGGACAATTAGATCCATCCAAAACTTGTTTTGACGTATACACGTCAAACGAATACAAAGTTGAGGCTCTGACGGCGATATACCCCACCGTGGTACCGTCCGCGATTGACGCATGCACAATTGGCGAATCACCGCTGACAACTGCCTTAAACGGCGAGTTAAATGTCACGTGGTAATACCCTTTGTTGATGGGGCGTGACGTAAAACCACTGCCGCCAATCTTACCGCCTGACAAACCAACCGAGCCACGCAGTATACGAACAGTGTTGGAATCGTTCGTTTGGAGCGGCTGATCGGTAGGGGTGAACGGCGTTACCGTCACGCCGACGTTGATTGATTTGGAACAGCTCTCGGTGGATCCCCACTTCGTGATGCTAAAGTCATAGGTTATTTCGACGGTCGCGCTGCCTAGTGACCTAGCAGACAGCTTAAAGGTATTAGTCACTCCGTTGCCGTTGCTTGAAACACTTGTCGGGGCCAGAACAGCGACTATCGCCGAATTACCGGAGGACGCAGAAAGCGTTGAGTCTCTAACTACGCCCTGCCCTCCCGTAGTAACGACGTTCGATGCGCTGCCACCCGCGTAGACGCCATCCGTATCCCCGGCCATTATCGAAATAGCGGTTGGATATGATGTCAGACTGCAGGCTGCGGCACGGGCAATGGGTAAAAACGGCCACAGGACGAAAGCCGAAAGGAAAAAGCCGAAAACCAGCGAAGGTTGGAGATATGAAAATATTTTTCTTGATAATTTCTTCATTGCTTCTCGGCATAACTGGCCGTAACTGTCCGAAGGTTGCCTTCGTCAAAAACGGAAACGCTCGTGACCGAAGATCCTTTGGTGGCGTAAACGCCGAACGAACTGGAAGAGACCGTTTGGTTCACAATTGCCCAGCCAGCGCCAAAAAGATAGGATCTATAATCGGAAACAAGCTTGTCCAGCGTCTCTCCTGATTCCATGTCCGTCGTATATTGTTTGCCCGTACCGTAATCGACGGTATAACTTTTCAGGATCTTCGCACCGGCGTCAACCATAAGCCCGCCCAAAAAGCCGGTGGTTAATTCCCCTTCGGGGGCATAAACCGGCACCGGCTGTGTTGTCTGGGCAACGGGTTTTTGCCGGGAGTAGAGATAAATAAAAGGTATGGCAACGACGGCCGCCAAAATAACAAGCAGGGTAACGAGACGGACGGTTTTGTTCTTTCCCATGTACAGATTAATTATAGCAAAACGCATACGGACGGCAAACAAAAAACCCCAGCCGTTGCCGGATGGGGCTGCCTAAAATGGGCTAATTTACTGATTAGACAAGACCCGGAACTGGTCGCGGTTCGCCACGTAAAGCTTCGTGCCGTCCGCGGAAACAGCGAATCCTGTCGCCAGCTTGTCCCACGTAGCCTGAAGCGGCGCTACTGCACCGTCAGACAAGGAGATTTTGGAAAATCGCGAGAGGCCTGCGGACGTGTCTGCGAAAGCCACGATTAGGTCGCTGTTCGCGTTGTCGGCCACAATCCGGAAAGGATTACCGCCCAGAACGACCCGCCGCAGCTCGCCGACCGTGCCGTCGGCATTGAGCTTTGCGAAAACAACGGTTTTGTCGCTCTCGTGCAGGAGCGCAACGACGCCGGAGTTGAATATGGCGATCTGCCAGCCGCCGCGCGCCGGAGCCAGTTGACTCATTGGCGTGAGACCAACTAGCGTGGTCGAGCCGAGAAACGTCATATCGGGAACTTTAACGAAAGAAAGCTGCAGGTCCTCAGAGTTGAAAACAACAGCGATGGTTGTACTGCCCGGCGGAGCTCCGCCGGGACCGGGGTCGATAGTGAAGGTTTCCATCGCCACCGGCCAGGGCGTGTTTCCGATCGGCAACAGGAATTGCAGGAGTCTTTCTTGTAGGTCCAGGCTGAAGCAAAAGAGTTCGCCGGCCAAATCTTCCGTAGCGCAGCCATAGCCGTTGCTTGCAGCCACAGCCATCACCATTTCGTTATTACCAAAACCACCACCACCCTGACCGCTATCATACAAAACGTCAACAAGGTAAGAGTGGGTTTCTAAAATGAAACCGGTCAAGTCGTCAACGGCTATCCCGTAATTCAGTCCGCCCACCGGGAAACTGCCGTCGGAGATACCGTCGCTCAAACGGAACTTATAGATCGCTCCGCTGGGGTCGCCGAGGCCGTTCGGATGGTTGGGATCGGCCTGGTCAAGCTGGAACGCTTCCGTCGGCGAAACAGCCAGCGTGTTCAGATTGCCGAGGAAAGCGAGCCAGGAATCATTCGACGTTCCGCCGCCGTGTCCCGCGGGACTTGCCGCGGTGAACTTGATGTGGCCAGGGTTGTAGCGTGGCTGGTCGAAAACCAAGTAAAACCCGACTTGGCTGTGACTTATAAAATTCCCCGCGCTAATCTCCACGGGCGTGGAATCCAAAAAAATCTTGCCGCCGACGTAGAAACCGGAGCCGCTGACCATTACGACCTGCATGCACTCCCTGCCGCAGAAAATCGTCTCCGGTGTGATGGAAGTGATGACCGGAACAGGGTACTGCAGCGTCACGGAGATACTTGCTGAAGCCGAACCCGCGGAATTTGTCGCCGTGCAGGTCGGAATCGCGCTCCAGTTCAAGGGCTCATCCTCGGAAATGCTGTAGGTGAGGACGTTGCCGCTCAACCAAATCGCTCCCGCTCCGCTCAACACACAACTCACCGCAGGCGCAGGATTCCCGGTGGTTTTAATGATAATATCCGCAGAACTGCCGAGAGCGACGCTCACCGAAGTAGGCGAAAAAGAAATGGTCGGCTTGGAAGCAGGCGGCGGTTGAACTCCGCCGTTATTGTCCCCGCCGCAACTCGTGGAAACCAACGAAAACGAAAAAAGCAGAACCAGAATCGCCAAATAGACAATCAGCTTCGATTCTTTCATAGCGCATCTCCTTTTCCTTATTCAAGAATCAAGATAATCTAAATCTGACTGCAGTATATCAAATCTTCTCCAAAATGTCAATTCTGCGTACAACCCTTTCGGCAGGGCGCAATCTCTCCTTTTTTTACAAAACTAATATTATGCCACAATTGTGGCATAAAATATTAGTAAGCCGGAGTTTTATCATGCCGCCGCAGCCCTCCCACATCCAGCGATCGGGCGGCAGTAATCCCTTAAAAATTTCTGGAACTGACGGAGGTCTGAAGCCTCACGATCCCGCCGGATACCCCGCGTTCCGCCGCGCTCACGCCGATGGAAATCGTTATGAGCGGCGGACTGCGGCCCGCAAATACAAAGTTGAGATATTGAACCGAAGCTTTGCCGCCAGTAACTGCCTGAACGGTCGTGTTGCCGGAATCGTCCCCAACTTCACGCTCAATCACGTCGCCGTTCAAATAATAACCGGTCTCCTCGCCCGAGGAGTTTATAAAATTGAGCCTGCCGGTCGTTAGGCTGAATCCAGAACCAGTTCTTATCTCCCTCGCCATCTGCTCCATGGCAATGCTTACGTTGCTGTCCGCCGAAATCAAGGCGGCTATTTGCCGTTGCGCGCGCAAAGAATTGATGAAGCCGCCGACAGAAATACTCACGACGACGGAAAAAAGACCGATGGCTACGAGCAGTTCCACTATAGTAAAGCCAAATACAGAATTCAGGATATAGGATTTAGAATTTAGGGACTTCATTAAACCGCCCATCATTTTTGAAACTTCGGATGCAGACAGCGATAAATTTTTATATTCTGTTTCGGACATAAATTTAAGCCTGCGAGCAATTTCAATCTGGCTCTCCAATTCGGCTATCGAACCACAAGTTATGCCATAAAATTGCATTTTCTCCTTTTTGTGAGATCTCTTAAACCCTTCGGCGATGTTGGAACTTATGGACACAACCGCACGTCTCATCTGATTTGATAATCCATACAGCTCGGACTTCGGGAATTTCTCGGTAACGGAGTAAATCAGAACGGATAAATCTGCGGATTTTTGCCAGACCTTAGGGTCTTTAAAAGAATTTAATTTGCTACTTTTGTTCATAATAGTTTTCGGCCTATATTCTATATCCTAAATACTAAATCCCGATTAGTTTACGGATGCCAATTATAAAAGTGGTCTTCAAGATTCACGCTGGATTTTGCGACGAGGGTTATGGGGTCAACAACTTCAACTACGGAGTTGACGCGCATTTCACCCACAATCATGTCGCTGTCTCGGCTTATCCTGATAAGCCGGCGGAAATTGGTTGGCACGCTTCCGCTGTAGCTATATAAACCGGTTGCCTCATCAAGCAACAGCAGATCGTTATTGTTGGGCCTCAAAGAGGTGCTTAGATAGTCGGCTTCGTAATCGCCGGGCGAGAACCCCTGGTCCCACGACGTTACTGACGGATTTCCAGAAACGATCTCCAGCAAGTTGTGGTCTGCAAGATTCTTTGCAATCTCAATGCCTTCGGCCGCCAAATACGTCGCGATGTAGTTCTGGGCAACCGTCTGGTTAAGATTCAGCGACCGCCTGAGCAGGGCGAACATCCCCCCAAAACCGACAAGCAGCACCGTTGATGCCACAAGGGCTTCAACTATAAATTGACCGCGGCTATTGTTCCGAGAGGACATATTGCGCAATGTGGAAAATAAAAACATCGTTTTTAGAAATCTACTTGGCCTCCGGGTTCAACCGCAACCACGGCGCTCGCTGAGCCGTCTTTCGTCGTGAGATAAACATTTCCGGCGACCAGGCTCGGGTTGTTACCAATGGTATCTATAACCGTTGTCGGGTTGGGCGGCACGAAGAGAACGTATACCAAGCTGTCGCGCTCCGAAGACCGGAGAATGATTCCCCTGTCCAAGTCAAAACTGGGCAGGTCAGAATCAGCATCAAACAAACTGGGGTTGATTCCCGCGTTTTTAATCGTATCGCACTGCGGGTCCGCGTCGGTTGGTCCGGGCCGATTGTAATAGAATATGCCGTAGCTTTGCGGGTTTGCGCCGTAGTCAATTTTTACGCCATAGCCGCAGTGAATGCCGCCGCTCTGCCCGGCGCTCATGTGCGTTTCTATCGCCAACGACTTGGCTTTTAAAATCAACCCGGCAACCTTCTGCTGTTCCGCATAGAGAGCGAGCTGCGTCTTGCTAACATTGCTATATACAATGGCAAAAGCCGAGATAATCGCGGTTACGGTGACGACAATAAGTATCTCCAGCAGCGTGAAGCCGCGTTCGGAATTCAGCGATGGCTCTATTAATAATTTTTTTGTCCGCCTTACCATGCAAAAATTGCTTCCACTATGTTCCTTAATTCTAAATCTTAAGCTTTTATAAATAAAACGTTCTAAAATAAAGATTTATCAGCTCATAACCGAAAAAGAAGGTGATTGCCGCCGCTGCAGCCAAAAAGGGGCCGAAGGGCAGAGAGCTTTTAAGGCTTTTATTTTTAAAAGCAATCACATAAAGCCCCGCTAAGGAACCGATAATAAAACTGGCGCAGATAATCAAAACAATGTCTGGCCAGCCGAAGATAAAACCCAGCGGAATCCCAAGCTTCAAATCCCCCACGCCCATGCCGCGCCCGCGCGTGAAATAAATCAGAAAACCAAAAAACGCGCCCATTAAAAGCGCCGCGAGGATGTGACGGGGCCAAATACTCCCCCAGGAGCCGAAAAATGGGCTGTAGGGGCCGAAGAATGAGCCTTGGCCGGAAGCAAAATAAGGGGGCGTGAATAAAATTATTAAAAAGCCCAAAAACAGCAAAAAAACATTGGCTTCGTCCGGAATAATGCCCAAGCGCAAGTCAATCAAGGAAATCAAAAGCAGGGTGAGAAAAACAAGCACCCAGAAAGTAGAAAGTAGGAGATGGGAGGCAGAAGAGATAACGAGTCCCTGCGAAACAAGACGACTGGGGACAAAAACAAAAATTAAGCCGCTCAAAAATTCCACCAGGGGATACTGGAAGCTGATTTTGGCGCCACAGCTGCGGCAGCGGCCGCGCTGCAGCAAAAAACTCAAAAGCGGGATAAGCTCAAACCACCCAAGAGCGGTCTTACAATGCGGACAGCGCGACCTGCCGCCGATGACGCCTTGAGAAAGCAAAAATTTATCGTCCCGGTAGCGGAGCGAGACGACATTCAAGAAACTGCCGACGGCCACGCCGAAAACGAACAGCAAAATCGCCATACTTTCAAATTATACAGCTTTATCCGCCATTAAAATATTCTGCCCCGAAAACAACGCGGCGAAACAAAAACCGGCACGGAAATGCCGATTTTTGCCGAACGGACTAATCGATTGATTCAGCTACAAAGTCACACAATAAACCGGCGCATCACAGTCAAGCGTAACTCCGCTCGGAGGGAGATCGCCGAAAGAAAAACCTGTCACGCTCGGTCCTGTGTAGTTGGAGAAAGCGGCATTGTTTACGTCTTCCAGCACGGCGGCGATGACATAGCTGCTGCCGTTGGACGCATAGTAATATGTGTGCCCCGCCGTCGGATCTTGAGGCATGGTACTAATGCCCAAACTACTGCCCGTTAGAGCATCTATCATGCCACTCCAGGTATTCCTTGACGTGTAGCCAGTGCAACTGCCAGAACTCATAACTGTGGTCCCTGGATAATAGCCGCACCTGTTGTAATAAAGCTCAAGACCGTTCTGGGTTTGCCGCAAGTCAGAGACGCGGCGCGCGTCGCGCCCAGCCCTCTGCGTCGGGCCCAAACCCACCAATACCACAGAAGACAAAATGGCGATAATGGCGACGACTATAAGTACCTCGATCAGCGTAAACCCTTTTTTGTTTTTTACCATTGCGATTCTGTTCTTTGTTAGCCCTCGACCTTTTCCCTGGCCAGAGAAAGCCAGCTTGATTACATTATAGCACAATTAATCTCAATAAAATTATACCACATCGAATAACATGAAGCGTTATTTATCCGAAGGTCGCCGTAAGTCTATAGAGTGGAATCAAGATAGAAGCAAAAAGCAAGCCGACCATAACGCCGATTAAAATCATCAGAACCGGCTGGATGAGGTCAACAATGCTGTTCATAACGTTGTCTGATTCCCTGCTATAATAACTGGCCAAGCGGCCGAAAATCTGCTCCATTTTCCCCGTCTTTTCACCGACAGAAATCATCTGCGGCACAAGCGCGGGGAAATATTCCGGATATTTCTCTATGCTCTGAGATAAAAGCGTTCCTTGCCGGATATCTTCGGCAATCTCGTGTATGATGTCCCCGTAAAGCACGTTCCCCACCATGTGCCCGATAACCTCAAAGGCCTGGGCGATGGGAATGCCGCCGTGTATGAGAAGAGCCGCGGCGTTGGAAAACCTGGAGATGACTATTGGCAAATAAATTTTGTTCAGTATCGGCAGTTTGATTTTGCTGTCATCTATGAGCGCGCGGCCCTCGTTGGTTCTTGCATAATCCAACACCAAGATAACCATAAAAATCAGAGCAACGATAATTGCCGGCCACCACTTGCCGAGAAACGTTCCCGAAGACAACAGAATCCTTGTATAGATTGGGAGCTGCACGCCCGACCTCTCAAAAACAGGCTGTATCTGCGGAAAAACAAATGTGACCATAATGAATCCCACGGCAACAAAGAGCGAAACTACGATAGCAGGATAGATTAGGGCGGATGCCGCCTTGCTGACCAAGGCTCCTTCTTTTTCGGCGTAGTCAGCCAGGAAACTGGCGATTTCGTTTAAGTTTCCCGTGATCTCTGCCGCTCTTACCATTTCAACGTAAAATTCCGGAAACACCGTCCCCTGCCTTGCCATAGCTTGAGAAAAAGAAAGGCCGGCGTCGATATCTTCCGCCATTTGGAAGATTGCTTCCCGCAAAACCGGCTGCTTGGTCTGCTCGTAGAGCGTTTTGAGGGCGGTATTGAGCGGCAGCCGCGCCTCAAGAAGAGTGGCCAGCTGGCGCGTGAAAACAATCATGTCCTTGCGGCTTACGCGTCCGAAATAGCTCGAGATAGCCTCAATAAAACCGCGCTTTTCGGCTTGTTCCAGGCTTAAAACAAAAAGTTCGTGGCTTGCCAAAATATTAGCGGCCGCATCCCTGTTTCCCGCCTCAACAAAACCAATCTGCATCTCGCCGCCTTTGGTCTTGGCCTGATATTTAAATTTCATCCCGTTAGAGACAGGGAACGCTTCGCCAGTTAGACGAAACGCTTTCTGTCGTGATTATTTGTCGTGATTATTTTTGGTAAACGAATCTCGTTTTTATGTAATTTGGGCGTTCCCGTAGCGAAGCGGTCTCTAACGGGATTCATGCCTGTTTTAAATTCTCTCCAGAAGAATCCTCAATTCGGCTGGGTTTAAAGAATAAAGCTCGGCTGCTTCCAACGAAACTTCTTTGTTTTTTACCAATGTGGCAAGCGAACGGTTAAGGGTTACCATTCCTTCTTGTAAGCTCGTCTCGATTACAAGATCTATCTGATAGATCTTTCTCTCTCTTATCAAATTCCTGATTGCGGCGTTCACAATCATAATTTCCATTGCCGGTATGCGGCCGCCCGATGTTCTCGGCAGTAGTCTCTCTGAAACAATCGCAACCAGGGTGGCGGCAAGCTGCGAGGTCACCTGCCCCTGCTGAGCTGCCGGGAAAGAATCTATGATGCGGTCTACGGTTTGCGAAGCAGAGTTCGTATGCAGGGTTGAAAAAACAAGATGGCCGGTTTCGGCTGCCGTCATCGCGGTAGATACGGAAATCGTATCCCGCATTTCGCCGACCATGATGACATCGGGGTCTTGTCTTAAAATCGTGCGCAGGCCCGTGTGGAAAGTCGGCGTGTCGCTTCCGACCTCGCGCTGGGAAACAATGGAGCGATCCTGCGTGAAAATATACTCTATCGGGTCTTCAATGGTAATAATGTGGTCGGAGCGCGTGTGGTTGATTTCGTCAAGAACCGCGGCGAGGGTTGATGATTTCCCATGCCCCGCGGGGCCAACCGCCAGAATAAAACCCTGCGACAGCCGGCTGAAATCATGCAAGATCGGCGGCAGGTTGAGCTCTTCTATGTTTTTTATGCGTGCCGGGATAAGCCGGAGCGCAGCCGCAAGATATCCTCTTTGATAGTAAGCATTCACTCTGAAACGCGCCTTATCTTCAAAACTATAAGCAAAATCTACTTGCTTATCCTTCAAGAGCCTTTCTTTTTGCTCGGGGGTGAGGAGGCTCTGGATTAAACCCTCGGCGACCTCGGGCGTCGTTATAGATTCGCGCTGGAGAGGGACAAGCACGCCGTCAACCCTCAGTGTGGGCCTCCGACCAACGGCCAAATGCAAGTCCGAGGCGTTTTGTTTGGCCGTGGTAATCAAAAGGTCTTTTAACTTTTCTTTATAATCCTCACCCTCCATGCATATGTTTACTTCAACTTAAATTGTATCACACATCCTCGGTTTCTCTAATCACTCCTTCTATGGAAACTTTTCCGTCGAGCGCCTTAATAATTCCATCCTGACGCAGCGTTATCATCCCCTGATTTTTCGCTTCGGCCATAATCTTCTGTGGCGTCGGGCCACCGCTTATAATCGCCTCGAGTTCCGGGGTCATTCTGAACACTTCGAATATGGCGTTGCGGCCGACAATGCCGCGCCCCTTGCATTTGGAACAACCTTTGCTGTGGTAAATTCTATAAGGTTCGGCGTATTTGGACTTAATCTCCGCGGGCAGATCGCTTAAAGCTCTCTTAATTATTTTCTGAACCGCTGGCGGCGCCTCCTCGGCGACCTTGCAATCAGGACACAAAAGTCCGATCAACCTTTGCGACATCATCATATTAAGCGAAACCGGCAGAAGGAACGGCTCTATTTTCATGTCTATAAGCCGCGGAATAACGCCGGCGGCGTTATTGGTGTGCAAAGTAGAAAGCACAATGTGGCCGGTCAAGGCCGCCTGCACGGCGAGACTGGCGGTCTCGTTGTCCCTTATTTCCCCGACCATAATGATATCCGGGTCTTGCCTTAAAATCTGTCTCAAGCCGGAAGCAAAATCGTAGCCGATTTCTGGCTTAACCTGCGATTGATTGATGCCGGGAACAAAGTATTCCACTGGGTCTTCCAAGCTCACAATATTCACCCTTTCTTCATTCAATTTCTGCAGCATTGCGTAGAGAGTCGTGGTCTTTCCGGAGCTCGTCGGCCCCGTAACCAAAATCATGCCAAACGGTTTCTCGAGACCCTCCTTCACCATCTCCAGGTTTTTATACAATAGGTCCAAACTGTCGAAATCTTTAAGGCCCGTGGACGGGTCCAAAGCCCTGATGGCGATTTTTTCTCCGAGCGGGGTTGGAAAGGTGGACACCCTAAAATCAATGTCCCTGTCAAAAACCTTTGTTCGGAAACGGCCGTCCTGCGGAATTCTCGTCTCATCGATTTTCAGACCAGAAATAACCTTGACGCGTGAAACAACCGGCTGGGCCAACTCCGCGGGCAGCATCGCCTCCTGGCGAAGAACGCCGTCCACCCTGAATCGGATTCTTAAATAGTTCTCTTGGGGCTCTATGTGAATATCCGAAGCCCTGTTGGAAATAGCTTCTCTGAACGTATCTGCTACGATTTTTATTACTGGGGCTTCCTCGGCGGTGGCGGCTTCCTCTAATTTAACAGTCCTTTGTCCGCCCTCGCCCGGTCTAAGGTTGAGCGACTGAACAGCACGTTCAATCTCCGAGCGATAAGGAGAATATTTTTTTAAAACATTTTGCCAGTCCGTGTAAGAAACTATATAAACTCCGAGGTTCAGGTGGGCGCGTCTTGCTATAAATTTGAGCGCGTCTTGGGCTTTGGCTTCGTCAGGATTAAGCATGCCGACTATGAGCAGGTTGTCTTTTTTTACCAGCGGTATCGCGCCGTATGTGCGGGCGGTTTCCTCGGGAATAATCTCCAAAAGGTCGGTGCCGATGGAGCCGGGGTCGATCTTTTTATAAGGAATTTTAAGGGCGGCGCTTTTTAGTTCCGCTATTTTTTTGTCATCCAGAAGCCGGCGGTTCGCGATGAGCGCTTCGACGGACTCGCCAGACAAAAGCGATTCTCTTTTCAGTTTGTTTACAACCTCTTCGTTAAGAAGTTTCTCTTTTTGTATTCTGTTTAAAAGCTCTTCGCTTGTCATAGATATTGGGTGTTGGATGGCGGGTCGTCCTTCGTCTGATTTCTTTCCAAGGCCCCAAGCCCGCAACTAAAAACACACCTCACGGAGCGATAAATGGGTTTTCGCGCCCAATATTGCCCGCAACAGGCGGCGTTATATATTGCACAAGCAAACGGAAGCCAGGACTGTTCACGACTTCCTCGGGATTCAAATTTATCTCCGCTATTGGATTAATGTTTTGAAAACTTGCCGGCACCGCAATTTCAACAAGCTGCGGCTGCGCAAAAAATATGTAATAAACCGCCGCGGCAATTATAAATAGGACAACAAGCCACGTGAGGATGCCAATGATGCTGATGTTGTTTTTTTCTTCTTCGATTACGATGGCCATAATTAATTGAGTGGGTAGGACCTTTGTTTACGGTTCTTGGTAATAAGTCGTCGCCGTCAAATCATAACCATACAAAACAGAGCTGGTCGCTTTGCCTTGACCGCTAAGCAAGAGCGGCTGTACGCCCAAGTTTTTGACATCGAATATGCGTATATTTGTCTCGAGTTTAGCCAAAAAACCCTTAAGGTCTTCATACGAACCGCTCAGTTTCGCCTGAAAATTGATTGTTTTTACGGGCTTCTGCAGGGAGGCGCCGAAACTGGTTTGCGCGCCCACGCTTCCAGATCCGGAAGCGCGCTGCGCGGCAGCCACGCCCGAGATGGAAATGGACTGAACGGACAAACCGCTGTTCTCCGCCAAGCCGTAAATCTGAGCCAACGCTCCCGGCAAATCGTCCCCCGTGGGAAAAACAGCCGAAACGGCCTCTTGCACCCTGCCCTGACCCTTATAGGTGCTTATAAGATTCTGAACCTGTTTGACTACTGTTTTTTCGCTGTCGAGGAGGGCCTGACGGCTCAGGAGCTCACCCTTGACCGTCTGCGCATTTTCGTAGGCAGGCTGGATAAATTCAAAATAGACAATAAGCGAGGCCACAAGAAAAACCAGGCCGAGAATCATGCTTAAAAATCTTTTAGTGGTCTGTTTCATGTTTTTTTGCGATTAAATATTGCCCATAAAACCAGCGCATACTTTATTGACCGGGAGATCGATTGAAATAACCCGATTTGAACTGCAGAGTTACGCCGAACCGCCAAACAGAATTTATAAAAGAGATATTGCTGACGCTTAGGCCTTGAACCTCCGGCTGGGACTCAAAAACGGCCAACTGCTGGTCAACATCCTCCATCGTCTTTCCAATTCCTCCGAGCAACAGCTGATTATTCGTAATATTGATGTCGAACTTGTCGTAATACACGTTCGCTTGCGTATTTTTTTCCAGCCAAGCGAATATTTGGGATGAAAACACGTGATTCGCGAGAAGCAACTTCAAATTTGTGAGCTGCGAATAAAAGTTTGCCAGCTCCGCTCGTTCCTCAACTGTAATTTGCTGGCTGAAAGATTGGATTTGGTCCTGCAGTTTTTTCACGCTGGAACTCAAATAGGGTTCATAGCCGTAAACAAGGCCGAAATAAACAAAAAGACTTATAAATAAGACGGTGCTCGAGAATATTAAAAGTTGCCCCGACCATCCGGGTGTCTTGGGCGGTTCCCGTCCCAACTGCTCGATGACTTTTTGAGGAAGGGCCATGGGTTTTGACTTATGACTTATGACTAATGACTAATGACTCATAACTTTTTGCGATTGTCGTTCGTTTGTCGTTGGTCATAAGTCATTAGTCATTAGTCATTAGTCATTAGTTTTTAGGTGAATTCCCTTAAGGCGAGCCCCAGGGCAACGCCGAGCAAGGGGTTAAGTTCGGATATAAGCGGTTCGATGGCTGGTTGATATTCATATTTCGAAAACGGGGAGGCCTTGACGACGGGCAAGCCAATCTCTTTTGCGAAATACTTTTCAATACCGAAAAGGTTCGCGCCTCCTCCGGCAAGTATAACCCTCTCAACGCCGGCGGCTTCCGGAAACTGCTCTTTGTAACCGTAAACAGCCTTCTTAACCTCATTAATTATAGCATCTAAAAATGGCAGCATTATTGTGGATAACTCGTAATTTGGGCCGCTTGCTGCGATTCCGCGTTCTTTTTTTAATTCTTCGGCGCGCAGCGGATTAATGCCCAAACTCACGGCCAGCGCCTGGGTCAGGGTCGCGCCGCCAAAATCGCTCTGTTTGTTGAATTTTAACTGTCCCTTTTCTATAAAAGCGATGTTGGTTGAGCGACTTCCTATGTCCACTACTGCGGTCGGCGTGGGATCGCTTCCGCCGAAAATTCGCGCCAAACTAAAACTCTCGATCTCGAGCGATTTTAGGTTTAAGCCGGCCAATTTGAAGATTCGCTGATATTTTTTTATTTGTTCCTGCGGAACGGAAACGAGCAGGATCCTTTGGTGGTTGAACCCTTTTTCATCCTTGAATTCGCCAACCTTTAACCAGTCAATGGCCACCTCTGAAATCGGCAGCGGTATGTATTGTTTAGCCTGAAAAGTCATGGATTTTTGGAGCTCGCTTGCTTTCATTTCCGGGAAATCGAGGATGGTGGTAAACGCGGAGAATGTCGGCAAAGACGCTAGAGCCTCCGTACTTTTTGTCTGCATTTTTTGAACCACCAGCTTCAAAAGCTCAACTACTTCTTTATCAAAAATTTTTAGGGTGCTCGTCTGCAGGGCTTGGTTGGCTCTTGCCAGGTAGCCGCTCGATTCCAAAAAACCGTAGTTCACGACCTCGGGCAATTGCTTGCCTTGCCTCACTTCCACTATTTTTATGGAGGTTGTGCCTATATCCACGCCGAGATAGGAGGGAAATACAGATTGCTTAAAAAACTTGAAAATACTTGCCATTTCTCAATAATTATAACACAGCATTGATTCTTTGTTTTCGCGCCCCAATGTCGATGACCGCCATACTAAACCAACTTCTCAATCTTATCTTTCCTCCGTCCTGCCTCGGCTGCGGAAAAATCTTGGCAAGCGGCGTTATTTGCGGCCAGTGCCTCGAATCAATAAAAACCAACCAAACTCTTTTTTGCGGCAAGTGCCAGGCGCGACTACCGGAAACAAAAAAAATTTGCCACCAAGATTTTCCTTATTTACTGGGAGCGGCAACAAACTACAACGAAAAAGTAATTAAAAATTTGATTCAAGGACTTAAATTTAAACACATAAAAGGCGCCGCGCAGCCTCTCGGCGGGCTCATAGTGCGTTATATAGAGAACTTAAACCTGCCGCTTGAGAAATTTATCCTGGTTCCAATTCCCCTTTCTTCGCGCCGGCTAAAAGAAAGAGGCTTTAATCAATCGGAGCTGATTGCGAAGGCTTTTGCCGAACATTTCCGTCTTAATCTGGAGACAAGCTGTCTTATGAGAACAAAAGACGCCAAACCCCAGAGCGAAACAAGCGATTTAAAAGAGCGGCAGAATAATGTCAAAAATTGTTTTTCGGTGACAAACGTGGAATTTGTCGTCAATAAAAATATTATTTTAATCGATGACGTGGTTACTTCCGGCGCGACCTTCTTCGCGGCGGCGGAAACACTGAAAAGAGCTGGCGCAAAGAGAATTATCGCCCTCGCCGCGGCAAAAGCATAAAAAATCGCGATGTAAAAAACTTTTCAATTTTAAAATTTCTAACCGTCACTTTACGTTTTGATATTTACACCTTAAACTTTTAACATGGCTTCTTTTGAAATCAAATGGCGGGCACCGGAGTTTGAGTACCGTGAGAAGGGCGTTTCCTGGTACTGGATTTCGATAATCCTCGCGGTTATCATACTGGGAGCCGCTGTCTGGCAAAAAAATTTCCTTTTCGGCCTATTCGTGGTCGTTGCCGAAATTCTCCTTCTGGCCTGGGCCAATCGCGAGCCAAATTTAGTAAGCTTCACAATCAGCGAAAAGGGGCTCTCGGTGGGAGGGCAAAAATTTTACGCCCTGACCGACGTCGAAAGCTTCTCTTGCGAAGAAAATGGTGATTCTGACTGGCCGAATCTTTTCTTTCAGTTCCGCCGCCGGTTAAAACCGCCCCTTAAAATCAGGCTGCCGAAAAAACAGTTTGCAGAAATACGCAGCGCGCTGAAAACTGTTCTGCCCCAGGTGGAATATCAACAGTCGCTACTTGATACATTGGAAGAATTAATCGGGTTTTAAGCCCTTGTCGTTCAATGGATAGGACGCGGGATTGCGGATCCTAAAATCGGGGCCCGCCCCCACACCTATGTCCCCATAGCTCAACGGATAGAGCGCAGCCCTGCGGAGGCTGAGATCGAGGTTCGATTCCCCGTGGGGACGCATAGGTGTGGGGGTGAAACTCCTCGCAGGGGCACAAATGAAATTTTCCGCGCCATCTGTGGCATGGAAAATTTCGTCTCGTATCTCTCCGCGAGGATTCGAACGAAAAGGAGGGGGCGGGAGGAAATGAGTTCCTCCTGTGTAGGAAACCTGCCTGCCGGCAGGCAGGTTATTCAAAACCGTGGGTTTTGAAAGCGCAGGTCGCCTGAGGCGACCGAGCAGTGAGATTCCTCGCAGGGGCACGTAAAATATAAATACCTCCATCACAAAAATAAAATAATCGAGCCGAGGATAATAAACTAACGGAAAAAATGAAATTTATTATTTTCGCCGTCGTCCTGATTGTTGTCGTGGGCTTGTTTCTAACCCTCTCGTTTTCTGAAACGCTAAAAAGTCAAATAGTAAGTTATCTCTCGGGTTTAATTCCCAAAAGCAGCACCTCGAGCGTAACCGTCGGGAACAAAAGCGGCGAACCGAGGGCGGCCACCACGACCCCAACCTCCACTCCAAAATTCGTGCCCCCGGGATTTCACGGTCCGACTAGCCCGCCGAGCGTAGTCGGCCCTAATGGCCCGCCGCCGAATTATTAAGCTTGAGAATTTATCCCGCAACTCTTCGCGAGCGTAAGTGAGCGATTAGAGTTGGCGCGATCCCGCTCATTGCCATTCAAAATTAGTTATGCAAAAATTTAGATGGAAGAGTACGGGATCCACGCCATTGTAGCTCGCCCTGCTCGCACAATGGGCGGGAGAACCCAGAATATAGAATGTAGGAAATGATTAAGCGGCGGGCAATCGCTAGTTCAACAACAAGCGGGCTTGCCCGTCGTAGTCCCGCCGAGGCGGGACAAAGGCGGGATTAGTATAGTGGTAGTACGTCACCTTGCCAAGGTGATGGCGCCGGTTCGATTCCGGTATCCCGCTCAATCGAAAATGAAAATGCCCGTCGCAGATGGGTATTTTCGTTTTCGATCAGAATTGGAATAGTAGGAATCGAACAAGGGGTGGGTCGGAGGGGAAACTCGGTGTCCCCTCCGTGTAGGAGATTGTTCAGAACCGAGGGTTCCGAAGGAGCGAGTGAAACGAGCGACGTTCGCTTCCGGTATCCCGCTCCAGAATTTCACTTTCCGGGTTTTGACCCCCACACCTAATGAGCATTGCGAAGCTCAAGCATTCCCTTGCCATATCCAAGCAAATTTGATTTCCAGAATAATAAAGCTGTTTAGCTAAAACATCGGCTTCGAGAGAATGCCTATGCTCATTAGGTGTGGGGGTTTTGACTAAATCCCTCCAAAATTTTAGTATAAATGGGGCTAAAAGCCCCATTTTATACAACAAGTAACCTATCTGCTACATACAACGTTTTCTATGTTGGATGGCGAAACAAAGTTAATAAAGATGGCCATCAGGGGCGAGGCCTCGGCCTTTGGCTCCCTTTACGATTACTACCAGCCAAAAATATACCGGTTTGTATTAATCAAGGTGGGCCGGCGTGAGGAGGCCGAGGACCTTACCCATCAGGTGTTTCTCTCCGCCTGGCAGAACATTCATAACTACAAAAATCTGGGCTTTCCTTTCTCGAGTTGGCTCTATCAGATAGCGAGAAACCAGATAGTTGATTTCTATCGAGCGCAGAAAGGCGAGATCAGCTTGGAGAAAACAGATCCGGAATATTTCGTGACTCCGGCATCGGCACAATTCGGCTTGGCTGACAAAATGGAAATGGAGCGAGTTAGGTTGGCCATCTCGAAACTAAAGCCGGAATACCAGGATGTGATAATTATGCGCTTCGTGGAAGACATACCGATAAAAGAAGTTGCGACTGCCATGGAGAAAAGCGAGGGCGCCGTAAAATTGCTTCAGCACCGCGCCATGAAAGAGCTGAAAAATTTATTAAAGCAATGGACTTAATCGATACCATAAAAAAATTAAAAAACATTGAAGCCGACAAGGAGTTCACGCGGACATCCCGAAGTTTGATTTTAAATACGCGACGCGAGATAAAACTCAACTTCTGGGGTCTACTTTTGCGGAGCATTGAACTGGGGGTTTCGCTGGCCCTGGCGGGACTTTTGATCTTTATGACCCTGGGCGGATTTTCGGCCTGGAGGTTTCTTTCGCCGCTTCAGATAACAGTGAACCTCGACCCCGTGAGTTTGCGCGCTGAAGCCCAAGCTATAGACATACAAATACAGCTTGCCAATTTAAATTATAATGAGGGGGCTCTGGGGCTTAAATCCGGGGAATCAACGCCCGCGAGCATCGGTCAGTCAAAACAGGGAGAAGAAGCCGCTGCGGCAAATACCTCTCCAAAAACCGAAAACAGCTCCACCACGAATGCGCTCTCCGTAGACGAAGCCTTGCAAAAACTTTCGGAATAGGCTTGAATCTCTAAATATAATATAATGACCCAAAGAAAAGTCGTGTTCGCGGGTATTGTTTTTGTTCTCTTATTTTTGCTTCTCACAGTAAAAACACTTGCAGCGGCGGAACAAACGTGCGTCTTGAGCAAAGAGAAATTTGACGAGCTTAAGTCAATCCAGAACAATCCCGCTTTCGACTACGCCCAGGAAATAAAAGCGGAGCTTGATCTAAGAAAAAATCTCTTAAGAGAAACGGTCGGCTGCGCCGTGAAAGATGCGGAAAATATCAAGTCGAGTTTGGATAGCGCGGCGGTGAGTGACGCGGATACAAAAAAGCTCAAAGACGAATTATCCGGAAAGCTGGGCGACGCGATAAATTATTACGAATTGCAAAGATTAAAAATTGACGATTTGGGACTGCAAGGCAGCCGCGATTTTTCCCGGAGTCTCAAAGATTGGCGCGACGGAAACTACACGACCGTGGCCGAACTTGCTTCCAACCTGATTATTTGGTCTCGCAATCAGGACATAATCAAAACCACGCAAAATCGGATCAACCAAATCAACCAGACAGTATACGTGTTGAAGCTGGTGGACAACGAAGAAATACAAAATCTTTGGGAAGAAGCCAGCGCAAATTTTAAGAAAGCGCTTGACTTTAACGGGCAGGCCGGCGAGAGCCTGCGCAGATTTGATTCTCCGGATAAATCATTGGAAGAAATAAAATCATCGCTCGACGCATTAGCGGATACCTATAAAAAATTTTTTGAATTAAGCGACGTTATAAGCAAGATGCTCCCGGGTTAAAGCGGAACAACCCCGTGAGCCTATGGGGGCTCACGGGGTTGTTTTTTTCGGCGTCAAAGAGAGATCTCTCTTTGCGTTCTACTTGACTGCTTCTTTTAACGCCTTGCCGGCTCGGAATTTCGGCTTCACCGAGGCCGCGATTTGGATTGTTTCGCCGGTTTTAGGATTTCTTCCCTGTCGAGCTGCGCGCTTGACGACGCGAAAGGTGCCAAAGCCGGTAATGGCGACCTCTTCGCCGCGGCTCATGGTCTTAACAATGGTGTCAAAAACTGCATCAACCAGCCTTTCGGCGGCCGCTTTCGTTTCCAGCTCCGCGGCTTTCATTACGGCTTCCGTAAGTCCTGCTTTTGTCATCCGTTTTTATATCAATTAGTTTTCCCCTCGACCTTTTGCTTTAACTACATTATAGCAAACTAAAGCAAATTTTTTAATACACGTGAAGCTCGTCGAGGATTGGCTTTAGTTCGCCATAAGCCGAACTTTTTGTAAAGTCAAAGTGCGCCGCGGCCCCGCGAAGAAGGTCCCGGGCTTCGTCTTTTTGGTTGTTAAAGAAGTAGGCGACGCCCAACTTAATCTCTGTCTCTAAATCTCCGGGCTGCATCTTTAAGGCCGTCTTGTAGAGTTCTATCGCTTCGCTTAAGTGGCCGTAGTCGGCGAAAAATCCGGCAACCACTCTGGGCTCATAAAAATTTTTCCACTTTCTTCCCAGGTCAATCGCCATCTTTAGTTCCTTATAGCCGGTATCGCTGTCTTTATTCGCAAATGCCAATACTCCGTAGTAGAAATGGCCGTCGGGGACGCCCGGAGCCAGCTCGATGGCGTGTTTTACAAGATCAATGGCGGCGTTGTTGTCTCCCTCCAAAGACTTCGTTTTGGCCAAGGAAAAATACACCTCTTGCCGATCGGGGCTTTGTTCAAGCGCAATCGCGGCTTCGCGTTCGGCGGAGGATAAAAGTTTCCCGGGGTCGAGATCGGATGTCTGATTGTACATGTCAACAAGCGCGTAGTGGTTGTAGGCGTCCAGCGGATGCTCGTCCCTGACTTTTTCCATGGCGCGAAGGGCGAGCCAAACCTCATCATTCGGAATAATCCCCGGATTGTAGAAGTACGTCTGCGCGACTTCGGCAACGTAATCCCTCGCAAAATTCCAGGCGTACGGACTCCAAACCGCGATGCTCTTTTTGAAATCCTCAATTCCTTTAAGCTCTTTGCTCTGGACAAAATCGTTAAACGCCAAAAATTCGTAGTACGACGCCTTCACGGTAAGAACGTTAAGTTGATAAACGAAGAAAAACGCCGCGGCCAAAGCCGCGCACAAAAACACGCTCCTGACTTTCAAATCGCGGGCGTCGGGCGCGGCCGGGACAGGCGCCGATTTTTTCTTATAAAGACCGTCAACGATGCCAAAAAACAAATAAAACATCAGAACCGGCCCCAAGGTATCAAAAATAAAAAAGCTTTGCGCGAGAAAACTTAAAATGGCCGCCGCAAACACATAAGCAAAAAGGTTGTCCCCTGCCCTAAAGGCCTCGCCAATAAGGGTCACTATAAAAACAACAAAGCTCAAGAAGAGCAGGATGCCGCCAACCGCGAGGTATTCCAGGAAAAGATTGTGCGGCTTGTCAAAGCGTGTTTCCTGATAGGAAATTTCAAGCGCCTTGGGGTCGTAGTGCTTATTAAAAACGACGTTAAAATTGTCCCAGCCCCAGCCAAGGATGGGCCGCTCCAAAAATCCCAGCCAGGCGGCTTTTAGCGCTATAAAGCGCGGCTGCAATTCTTCGCTCGCGAAAGAAACGGTTCGGAGCCTGCCTAGTCCCGGAACGCGATCCCAGACGGCGCTCGAGCGGGTAAACCAAAAAACGGCGCTGAAAAAAATCAGGCATAAAATCAATCCGCCATAGAGGTATTTCATCCGTAAAATTTTTATGCGCACCGGGGGCGGCCGAAAGGCAAAAATAAGGATTAAAACGAAAATGCCGGCAAAGAGCCCTAAAATATCCCCTCTTGTCTCACAGATAAAAATCGTAACGACGTTAAGCGCGAAAGCGGCCGCAAGATAAGAATCTTTAAAAATGCTTTTCTGCCGCCCTTCCCTCAGGCTGTCGAGAAGAAGATAAATCCCTATGAAACAATTAAATAAAACATAGCCGGCGAGGAAGGTTGGGTTGTCGAAGGTCGAGCCCGGCCTTGAACCCTCGTTGGCATTTAAAAGAAGACTTGGCACCCAAAGCTGAATCACGGCAATGATGTCTACCGCCGTTCCCGTAATAAGCGAGGTATAAAATATTTTTTTCCACGGCAGTTCCGAAAACACCGAAGAAATTACGAGCCCGAAAGCCGCGAGGTGCAAAATAGCCACGACGCCGAAAACGCGCTCGTATGTGGACCAAAAACTGCGTGAGGGGTCGACTCCCAAACTCGCTGCAAAAACAAGAGTGAGAAGCATGGCGACGAGAGCGATAAGCGCCGGGGTTCTCCGCGGGCGGTAGCGCTTGTCGTTAAGAGCGAGCACAATCCATAAAGCCAAGAGGATTTCCACGAGTGATTGAAAGAAGGCGGTTTTGGAGATGATGAAGGGGAAAACCCCTTGCTTGATGTAGAAGAGGGGCGTGCCGACGATAATAGCGAAGATAAAAAATTTTATTACCTTTAAAAGTTTTTGCGAGCTCATAACTCAAATAATTCTCTTACAGCGCCTCCCTAAAGTCAAAAAACCGCAAAGCCCCCGCCGAGGCGGGGGCTTTGTTTCTACTCTGCGGCTTCTCAAGAACCGCAAAGCTATGTCAGACAGTCACTACGATCCGATGGAGTAGGAAACCGACTGGACGTTCACAGGAACAAGCGCAGCCGGAATATTCAGACCACCGACAGCCGAGGTGTCCAGAGCATCTGTCCAACCGAGGTTCGTGCTTTGAGCGACGGTTATAGACAGAGTCTGCGAAACGCTTTGAGAGCCAATCTGCGTGAATCCGGCAGAGTTGACTCTCACGTTGAAGCTCTTGGAGGTTCCAGGACTGATCGTGTAACCACCAAGGTTGAACTGCAACGTGCCGTTCGTACCGGAGGTCGTCGAGGCCACCGGGAAGTAGGTCGTGCCGTTAGCCGCGTCGTAGAGCTGTACGCCGCAAGTTGCGCAACTCGTTGGAGTGGCAGCAGCAGCGGTGTAGTAGAACCCTGCGCCGACTGACGGGGCCGAGCCGTTGAAGGTTAAGGTAACGCTGTTCACCTGCAAGGCACCTGCCGAGTCAGCAGCAAAGCTCAACGTCGCCAAGTCGTCGATCGAGGTCTTCGCTCTGCCGCTTGTAACACCAAGCGGAGCGGCGGAAACCGCAAGTTTCGTCCTTAGTAACGTCTGTGGGTTGCCCCAAGGGCTTGAAAGCGTCGTGGTAGCACCCAGGTTAGAGCTGTTGCCAAGAGCAATAACCGCAAGCACGGCAGTGTTGTTGGCACTGTCGGTTGAAGTCGCGATCTTGAAGGTGTGCGTGGTGTTATCCGTAGCACCTGACGAGGAGTAGGACGACACGTCGCCCTTCAAGACCAGTGTGATGGAGTTCGCCTGTGGAACGACAACTGCAGTCGCAAAGTGGAACTGGTAGTAATAACCGTAACCACTCGCGCTGCCGGTCGTTGTGACGTTTCCCGAGACGTTAGCCGAACCCGCTGTCCCGATGAGCGTTGAGCCGTTGTATAGGCTCAAGTTGCCGAAACCGGACTTTGTCCCGGTCCCCGGGGTGCCAGAAGTGGCGTTCACTGTGTCAAAGACGTTCAAGTCGGTGATTTTCACGTTCTCGACGTTGGAGGTCTCAGTGAAGCGGAAAGCTACCAAAGCGTTGCCAGCGGAGCCCATGACGAGCTGTCCAGAGGCAGGCGTGGCAGAATCGACCGTCACCATAATTGTCGGCCTGCCGGCGATTGAGAGTCCCTGGCCGGGAACATTCGCCGCCAAGCCCACGGAGTTATAGGAGGTTACACCGGTTCCGGATATTCCCGTAAGCGTTGTGGCAGGAGTTGCGCCAGCCGCACCGGAAATAATGTCCGCGTAGACGTCAACGTAAGTCGTGCCTCCCTTGGGAACCGTAAACGGCGTGCCCGAGAAGGAGTTTGAAGTCCCGTTGCCCACCGTGTTCCACGTTGAGCCGAACTGCGCGCCGCCCACCATTACTTTTACGTTCTGGAGGCCGGGCATGCTGACCAGCAACGTCAGGTTGCTCACAGTCACGCCGTCAGCCGAGGAAGCGCTGAAGGCGTAGGAGCCGATCTTCACGTTACTGGCATTAGTCGAGACGTTCTGCGTGCCGATTGCCGTGTTCTGGGTAACGCCAAGCTGTGACGAAGCAAGCGAGAGGGATGCTCCCGTAGCGCTGCCGGAATTGCCGGACGCGCTCGAGGTAAGTCCCTGCAGGTTGTTGCCCGTCTCTTGCGTAAGAGAACCGACCACCGTGCCGAATACCGCTGTCGACTGAATGTCAACCTTTAGCGAGAGGACGCGGGTTGTGTTCGCCGGAACGATGTAGTTCACAGGCGAAGTGGCCGTGCCGAAACAGTCAGAATAAACTCCGGATCCGCTGGATGTAGCGTACGAGGATGTACCACCGAGCGCGGTACAATTGTTGCCGCTAACGGGGGTATTAATCGTAGTACCGATCTGTCCGCCGGCGTCGTCCGTGATGGCCACGTTCTTCACTTGTCCGCTGATGGAGGTTGTCGCGTTTGGATTTACAAACGTCAGCTTGAAGTCAACGTATTTTATCTTCACTGCTTCTCCCGCCGCGTAAAAGGTGAATTTAGCGAGGGTGATGTTCGACTGGCCAACAGCAAGATTGCCCGTCGGCGTGTCGCTCGACTGAGAAACGGTGATTTGTCCCTGTTGAATTGAGACCAGGGTTCCTGCGTTCGCCGCCGCCGAGACTGGCACGTTGTATTGCGAGTCTACGCCGTAGACGTCGTAGGAGTTCAGAATCTCAAACTGGAAGTTGTAGGAGGGAGAACCCATCACGTCCGCGTAAATCTGGATGTTGTTGGAACCGGTGTTAATGGTTCCGGGGTTCGCCGAAGCGTCAAAGTAGGCCGTGCCGTCAGATGCAACGGAAGCCAAGGTTGAGCCAATCTGGGCGCTGTTCACGTAAAGCTTAAGGTTCCTCAAGTCCGACTTATTGGCCGAACCGATAACCTTGAAGTTAACGCCTTTGAGCCAAACCTTGCTGTTTGCGGCTGTGAAGTTCCAGGAACCGACGATGTCGCCGGTCGTGCCGGCCGTAACCGAATTGGCGATGGAGGATGACGTAATGGTCAAACTGGCAATCGCCGGGTTAGTTACCGTAGTTACGGTGAAGATACTGCCCGAAAGCGGGAAGACGCCGGATGCCGTTATGGCGTTGCCGGAGGCGTCACTTGATATGACGTCGGCGGCCGAGGCCAACGAGAAGCCGGTAGTGTTGCCGGCGCTTAAGCCCGTTGACGGGTCAATGGCGAGCCAGAGGGTTCGCGTCTGACCGGCTCCCACACTCAAACCCAGACCGGCGAAGTCAATTACGCCTTGAGAGATTGAGTTGTATTGAGCGAGTACTTTGCCGCTCTCCACGAGGTAAGCTCCGGAAATTGAACTGTCGGAGATTACTCCCGTCTTGTGGAACTTGAGTTCCGTGACGTTTACTGCTCCGGAATTGCCGGCTGTAAGGTTAACAGCCAACACCGGAACGCGCGCCGCAGCGGTCGTGAGGCTCGAAATCAAAGATCCCGCAGCCGGATTCTGTGAAGACAGAGATACCGCGAGACCGGATGCTGGAGCGGGAACGCCAGGAACGCTAGGCGCGCCTGGAACTCCGGCTAAAGAAGCAACGTATGCTCGGCTCTTCGGACCGAAGTAGCCGGCAGCCGGAGAAAGACCGACAGCACTCTGCCAGGCGGCTACGGCGGCTTTCGTGAGAGAGCCGAAGTAAGCCGTTGGAGCGGAAACTGCTGTCAGGTAGCCCCCGTTGATTAGCGTCTGCTGCAGAGCGGTAACGTCAGCTCCCTTGCTGCCCACGGTGAGGTCGCGGGTATAGCTGTAGGACGAAGACGGTACGCCTTTCGCAGCGTTGAGCTGTGCCTGCAGCTGCTGAATTTGAGTCAGCAATGCCGCAATTTGGGTCTGAAGGTCAGCTGTCGTCTGTGCGCTTACAACCGGAACTAGAAGCAGCGCTCCCGACGCCCACACTGCTGTGGTCGCCGTGAGGGCCACTGAAATGATTTTCTTAGATATACTCATTTGTTGTTTATTTTTCAACTTTTTTATTTATCGACCTGATTTATTTTTTGGGTCGCGACCTTTGTGTATTTCTGGGATGCCCGCCTTCTTCATTCTCGACCGTCTCCATCATCCGTGAGGTAGATGAAGGGGAGTTGAATAGCGGAAAGCGGGTTTAGTTTCGTTTGCGCGGATTTCGGCTCTTAAAGCAAAAATCTCGCTTTCGGGGCGAGACTGGAACGCTTGTGCGCCGTAAAAAGTCGCACAATCGCAGAAACAAACGGCCCAGCCTCACACTGAACCCCGTTAGAAATCAGATAAATGATTTCTAACGACTAAGTTCACCTTCCGGTAGAGAAACTCAGGAGTCCACTTTTAGACTTAACTTGTCTGATTTCTAAACGGGGTGAACCTGGATTTAATTTTATAAACCTGCGGTTTATAAAATCGGTTCGCTCGGAGATAATAAGAATTTTTTCTTATTCTCTCCTCACTGCCAATTTTAGCAAAACCAAAAACCCAAATCTGTGAAATCTGTGGATAAAAAGGGGCTCTGGTTAAGCACTAATTATAACGCCTGCTCTCCTCCGAAAGTTACTGCCGTATTTTCGGTTTTGGCCCTGTAGTAAGTTGCCGGACCGCCGCTTCCCACCCGCTCTATAAGTCCCCTCCCCACAAGGTCCTGCAAATCATAGCGTAATGTTCTCTCGCTTACTTCCGGCAAAAGTTCCTGCATTTCCTTTAATCGGCAACCCGCCTTGCCGTCGGGCAGGTTGCCGCATTGCCGGATTCGCTCGAAAATGGCTGATTGCCGTATTGCCGATTTAAGATTGCCGTGAATATTGCTGTTTTCAGCAACATTATTTGATTCTGGGTTTGGACAAATTGCCGACTTTAGCTCCATTTCATTTGCACTTGCGGCAAATTGGTCACCGTCGGCCGGCGTTGGATTTTTCGAAAAAATGTCCTCCAGGTTAACTGGCGGCGGCGTTGCCGCTTTAGGCAATCCGGCAATTGCCGAATTAAGCTCTCTTGCCTCGTTTGTCAGCAACTCGGCATTCACGATGTTTATTAGATTAACGTCAGCGCCAAACCTAACCAGGACTTCAATGGCTCCGAGCGCAACTTCCGCACCTAGGCGGTCTTTTTTGGCCGAAGATTCTAAAAGATTGAGAGCTTGCTTCTCGAGCGACTCCGCAAAACTTGGTTTAGCGGCGGAGGCCAGGCGAAAAAGAGCGTAGCTGATTTCGTAGGATTTTTTAGAAAAATAATGGTTGAGTGCGTCTTCGCTCATAGGAAGTCAGTATATTGGCATAATCTTCGTTCTGTCAAATACAAGCATCCACGCCCGACTTAAGAAATTCTTCTGTTTTCTTCAGTTTTTCCAGCGTTCCGCAATCCAAACGTTTCCCCGTAAATTCCCAACCGTAAACTTCTCCGCCGATAATCAATTGTATCTGAAGAGCGACAGCCAGGGGCAGGGCGTCGTCGGCAATCACGGGGAGGGTATCGGCGACGCTTTTCAGGTTGCGGAGTGCGTTATGCGTCAAAATATATCCGCCGACGACGGTCAGATTGGACGGCGCGTCCTTTACTTTGGGTTTTTCAATTATCTTGGTAATCCGGTATACCTTGCCGCCGGCCAAAAACTTTTTACCCTTCCTGCTTGCCCTTTTTATGCCCACCACGCCGAAACGCGAAACCAAACCTTTGGGCACCCTCTCCAAAAGCAAAATCGGCGCGCGGTAATTTTCAAAGAATTCTATAAGCGACTTTAGAACCGGGCGTTTGTCTACGATAATGTCGTCGCAAAATCTAACGGCAAAGGGCCCCTTTCCCAGGAGGTCGTAGGCCTTAACGATGGCATGGCCGTTTCCGCCGGGAGTTTCCTGCTCGCGTATGTAAAAACGCAGCGCAGGAAATTTCTTCTTGTTGATACGAAGGTAACGCTCAAAGTCTTTCCGCTGCTTTGGGTTTACCACCAAAATCACCTCTTTGATGCCGCTAACCGCGGCCTCATCAAGCACATATTCTAAAAGGGGCCGGCCGTTAACAGGAATGAGATTCTTTGGAATCCTCCTCGTAAGCGGCAGAAGCCGCTTTCCGAGGCCGGCAACCGGCAAGACCAACTTTGTAATTTTTTGCATATTGAGAATTTTAACAAAAAAAACGGGGTTCTACTACGTTCTATCCTGGTCCAGCACGTGGATTGCGCGAACGAATAAGAAAGCGCGCTGAGAAATTCTGCCTGGCTTGAGGAAGTCCCGCAAATCTCCGAAAGGCATAGCTTGAGGTTAGATTTGCGTGGATCCCGTTTGTCCGCGATGAATACTTGAGTAATACGTCTGGTTTCGGAGATAAACGGGATCGCGCCAACTGTAGCCGCTCGCTATCGCTCGCGGACAGTTGCGGGACTCTCGGAGGAGCGGCAAGCTTGGTATCCGTAAGGATTTGCCGCTCCGAGAGGCAACGGGCGGCTGCCGCTCGCGCAGCCGAACCGCGGTTCCGAAAGGCAGGCAGAATGTCGAAGTCTATGGCCCCCACTGAACAGACCCCAGAATCACAACCAAAAAAACAAAAAGGACGGAAAAACTCGCGAGGATTCTTCCCTGAGTTAGTTTTCCGCCCAGGTAGTCGTAAGCCAACTCCAAAAGAAGCGCGGCGGCGAGAAAAATGGCGGCGGCTTGATACAGAAAATTTATCGGCAAAAAAAGAAAAACAAGGGCAAGCTGCAGGACAATAAGCCCGATTATCCCCGAAATAACGTTTTTGCGCCGAACCGCATCCACCCCCCCGGCATCTCCCCCCGAAGAATAACCGAGAAATTCTTTTGCGAGAAAGAACAAAATCGCACCGATTGTAAAAGCATAAAAAATGGCAGCCGGTCTCACGCCGCCGTCAAAATGGGAGAAAAATCTGATAAACACCAGAAATAAAAGCAACAGAACCAGAATCTCGTAGGCGGTTTTGCGGTCTATGAAAATCAGGTCTTTGATGCCGAGGATTAAATAGAAAAATATCGAAAACAAAATCGCGAGAAGGACGCCCGGCGTCTCGACGGCGGCAAAAAAAATGACGATTAAAAACGGCAGCGCCAATTTCAGCGGCTTAAAAAGGGGAAATAGATACAAATAAAAAGCGACGACCAAAAACCAAGGGAAGGGAAGGGTGAGCCAAGCGACGCAAAAAACCGCGGCTCTAAGAACTAAAGACCAGTGAATCGGCCTTAAAATTGATTTTAACCTTGCCGCCATTTTTAAGTTCGCCTCTAATAATCTTGTCGGCCAGCTTGTCGAGAATTACCTTTTGCATTAAACGCTTCAGGGGCCTCGCTCCAAATTCAGGACTGAACCCCTCTTTGACAAGATATTCCCTCGCGATCCCGCTTATATCAATTTTAATTTTGTGGGCGTCAAGCCGCTTTTGAATCAAATCCAGCTGGATGTCGACTATCTTGCTTATGTCTTCTTTGCTCAACGGATTAAAGATAATAATCTCGTCAATTCTGTTCAAAAACTCCGGCCGGAAGCTTTCTTTAAGCGCGTCCATAACCTTATCCTTGTAATCTTTCCCTTCCAAAACATTTTCAGATTCGCCGCCGCTAAAACCGAGCCGCGACATGCCCTTCAAATACTGACTGCCAACGTTAGACGTCATGATAATGATGGCATTTTTAAAATTGACCACCTTGCCCTTGCCGTCGGTGAGCCTGCCGTTATCGAGAATTTGGAGCAGGAGATTGAAAACTTCGGGGTGGGCTTTTTCAATTTCGTCAAAAAGAATGAGGCTGTACGGCCTGTGGCGCACGACTTCCGTGAGCTGACCGCCTTCCTCGTAGCCGACGTATCCCGGCGGCGAGCCAATAAGACGGCTCACCGCGTGCCGCTCCATATATTCGGACATATCAATCCGAACCAGGGCTTTTTCATCGTTAAACATGAACTCGGCGAGGGCTTTCGCGAGCTCGGTTTTTCCCACTCCCGTTGGACCCAAAAAAATGAAAGAGCCGAGCGGCTTGTTCTCGTCGGCGAGACCGGCTCTTGCCCGCCGCAAGGCGTTCGCGACCGCCTTAATCCCCTCTTCCTGGCCGACCACGCGCTTGTCCAAAACATCCTCAATCCGCGTTAATTTATCGCTTTCCGACTCCAACATCCGCCTTAAAGGAATGCCTGTCCAAAGCGAAACGATTGCCGCGACATCTTCCTTATCCACGGCTTCCTTTAAAAACGTCCCTTCTTCTCCTTTCTTCGCTTTTTTGCCGCGCGCGACACCAAAGTTCTTTTTCTCAAAAATCTCAAAGTCTTTTTCGGCCTGCGGGAGTTCGCCGTACATAATTTGAGCAACGCGTTCCAGGTTGCCGTCGCGTTCGGCGACGTCCGCCTCGCGGCGAAGGTTATCGATCTTTTGGCGAAGCTGGTGCAGCGTTTCAAATTTTATTTTCTCGGCGTGCCAGCGCGCGGAAAGCTCGTCATTCTTGGTTTTAAGCTTCCGGAGTTCCTTATCAATTTCGCCGAGTCTCGCGGTTTCTTTGCGGCCCTCTTTCGACAAAGCCTGGCGCTCGATCTCCAACCGCGTTATTTCACGCCTGACGCCGTCTATCTCCTTCGGCAAACTCTCGGTTTCGAGCCGTCTCGCGGCCGAGGCTTCGTCGATCAAGTCCACGGCCTTGTCCGGCAAAAATCTGTCGGTTATATAGCGGGATGAAAGGTTTGCGGCTTCAACTATGGCCTCATCGCTGATTCGGAGTCCGTGGTGAATCTCGTATTTTTCTTTGAGTCCGCGCAAAATCGCGATTGAATCTTCTATCGAGGGTTCTTCAACGATAATCGGCTGGAATCTGCGCTCAAGCGCGGGGTCTTTTTCGATATATCTCTGGTATTCGCGAATCGTAGTCGCGCCTACCGCGTGCAGTTCGCCGCGGGCGAGAGCGGGTTTCAATAAATTGGAAGCATCCACCGCTCCCTCGGCGGCTCCGGCGCCAACGATGGTGTGAATTTCATCTATAAACAGTATCAGCTGGCCGGCAGAGTTTTTAATTTCATTAACAAAAGCCTTCAGCCTGTCCTCAAACTCCCCGCGGAACTTGGTTCCGGCGATGAGCGACCCCAAATCCAGCATTAAAATTTGTTTGCCCTTCAGGGGCTCGGGGACGTCGCCCGAAACAATTCTCTGCGCCAATCCTTCAACAATGGCCGTTTTGCCTACCCCCGGTTCGCCTATCAAAACCGGATTGTTTTTGGTGCGGCGCGACAGCACCTGCATTACGCGACGCAATTCATCATCGCGGCCGATAACGGGGTCAAGCTCTCCGGCTTTGGCTTTTTCGGTGATATTTATGGCATATTTCTCAAGAACCTGAAATTTGCTTTCAGGCGTCTCGTCGGTAATGCGAACCGAACCGCGGAGCTGCGCCAAAATTCTGAAAGCCGTTTCGCGGCGAACGCCGAACTGCTCCAGTGCGCTTTTTGCGGCGGAGGGAACATCCAAAAGCGCGAGGAGCATATGCTCGCAGGAAACAAATTCATCTTTCTGTTGGCCGGCGATCTTGGCCGATTGGTCCAGAATTTTCATCAGCTCCTGGGAGAGATAAAGTTGTCCCACGTTTGAGCCGCCGACCATCTTGGGCAAGCGGCCGAGCTCCAGGTCAACCTGCTCGGCCAGCTTCTCGACATTGGCGCCCGAACGGCTCAAAACCGGCGCGACAAGAGACGACTGTTCTTCGAGAAGAGCGGCCAAAAGGTGGAGCGCCTTAAGTTCCCCGTGATTTTTTTTCGCGGCTATTTCCTGCGCGTTCTGCAGGGCCTCCTGGGCCTTGATTGTAAATCTGTGAAAACTGGGCATTTAATTTATTATACAACAAATTTCCTTCGGCCCGCCTTTAAGTAGGTCTCGGCCATAAATATTATATAACACTGCTGGCCGTTCTGTCAAAGTGCTGCTCCAGAAATTTTACTCGGCTGGCCGCTTGGCGAGAATCGCAGTTAAAGTTATTTCTTTCCCCGCTCGGTTGATTTTCAGGGTTATCGTATCGCCAATATTAAACTGGGAAATAATACTGCCCAGCGCGTGATCTTGGTCGATCTTTTGGCCGTTAACTTCCAAGATAATGTCCTCGGCCAAAATTCCCGCTTTCTCCGCCGGCGAGCCGGGACTTATCGCCGGCCCGTCGCTTGAGCCGCGCACGATCACGCCATAATCAACCGGCAGATTTTGTTTTTTGGCGATGTCGGGCGTAATCGCAAAGTAGCGGACGCCCAAAAACGGGGCGGAGATCTCGCCGCTAATTTTCACAGAAGCAATGTCGCGCTTGGCCCTGTTTATGGGAATCGCAAAACCGATGTTTTGCGCTCCTGCCGCGATGGCAGTATTAATGCCCACAACCTGCCCGCGAAGGTCGAGGAGCGGCCCGCCGGAGTTGCCTGGATTGATGGCCGCGTCTGTCTGGATAACACCCTGGATGGTTTCTTCGCCAACGCCGGGACCGCCGGCCGTAACCGTGCGCGCGAGCCCGGAAATAACCCCGACCGACACGGTATTCCTGAATTCCCCCAAGGCGTTGCCGATGGAGATCGCGGTTTGTCCAAGTTCCAATGTGTCAGAATCGCCCAGCTCAACGGTTGGCAAATTATTAGCCTCGATTTTAATAACAGCCAGGTCTTGTGAGGGATCGCGCGCCAGAACCTTAGCGTCATATTTTTTTCCGTCATTGGTAAAAACCGTATAAGAAGCTTTCGTGTCCGCGACGACGTGCTTATTGGTAAAAATCAGGCCGTCGGAGGAAATAATGAAGCCGCTGCCGCCGCCAACCTCCTGAAGCTTGGTCTTGCCCGTATTGCACGGCGCGCTGAACTGCGGGAATTGGTCGCCGAAAAATTGCTGGAACTCCGGCGGCAAGTCGCCGAAGGGATTGTAGGGACAATTTTCTATTATCGGAACGTTTTTAGAAATAGTTATGGAAACAACGGCGGGCGAGGCCTTTTTAACCGCCGCGACAACGGCTTTTTCGTAATCAATCGCCGGTTTATAAAGCGGCGTTCCGCCCTGCTGCGGCGTGGTTGTAGCGCTTGGGGGAGTGGTTTCTCTGCCGCCAAAAAGAGACGTGCTTGTCGGCCATCCGCCAATGAAAGGATTTATTAAATTCTTTAAAAAATCACTGATGGCGTCCGCCCTCGTTTGCGGAGCGCCAAGGACAGAACCGACGAATAAACCCGCGAGCAATGCTGCGACAACAAACAAAAAAACTTTGTTTTTAGAAAAACTTTTCATACTTACTTACTATATATTATGAATACGAACGAAACGGGAGAAAGGTTTCAAGCTATCTCGTCAGGCTCATTTTAATAATTTTAAGCGCGGCGTCAACTTCTTTCTTGGTGGTCGGCCTGCCCAGGCTGAAACGAATACTACCCAAAGCTCTCTCGCGCGGGTAACCAAGCGCGCTGATGACGTGCGACGGCCGGTTTGCGCGGCCCCTGCAGGCAGAACCAGCGGAAACAGCAAGGCCAGCCAAATCAAACTTCACGAGCAAGTCTTCCGAACGATGCCCGGTAAAGCAAACATTCAAAATATTAGGCAGCCGGCTTGAGCCTGATGCCGGGCCGTTCAACTCGGCTTTCGGAAAAACCTTTTTGATGCCTCGCCAGAGAAAATCGCGCAATTTCGCAATTCTTTCGCTATCTCTTTCGCGCGATTTTGCAAGAAGCCGAACCGCTTCTGCGAAACCAACGACAAGCGGCACGTTCTCCGTTCCTGAACGCATGCCGAATTCCTGGCCGCCGCCTGTGACTATTGGCGACAAGCAACCAGCAACATGAGACATGGAACCCCGTAAACCTTGTCTCTTGTCTCCTGTCTCTTGTCTCACATACAGCGCCCCGATGCCCTTCGGGCCGTAGATTTTATGCGCGGAAATGGTCAATAAATCAACCCCCACACCATAACGAGCATTGTTAAAATCCGCCGCCGAAGGCGTAGATGCTCGTTTGGTGTGGGGGTCAACGCCTAGTTTTTTCACGTTGCAATCCAAAAATTGAAAAGCCTGAACGGCATCGGTGTGGAAAAGGGGGTAGAAATTAGAATTTAGAAAATAGGATTTAGAATTTTTTTTACTTCTATTTTCTATTTTCCGTTTTCTAAATTCTGAAATTAGTTTGCTGACTTCTTGCATCGGCTCGATTGTTCCGATTTCGTTGTTCGCATACATAACGGAAACCAAAATCGTCCGCTCGTTAAGCGCGTCAGCCAATTTTTTCAAATCAACTACGCCTTCTTTATTGACGGCCACGTAAACCACCTCAGCCCCGTCTTTTTCCATGTCGCGCGCCGTTTCCAAAACGGCCTCGTGTTCAATGGATGAAACTACGAGCCGCGGCCGAGAGACACCAGTAGTCCTCCGTTTAAAGCTTTTTATTACTCCGCGCAGCGCAAGATTATTTGCCTCCGTCGCTGAACCGGTAAAAATTATTTCGCGGAAATCGGCGCCGAGCGCTTCCGCTATCGTTTCTCGCGACCGGTCTATTGCCGTCATCGCTTCTTGCCCGAAAGAGTGGAGCGAGCCGGCGTTGCCGAATTTTTCCAAAAAATAAGGCCGCATGGCGCACTCTACCAGCGGATCAACGGGAGTAGAAGCGGCATAGTCAAAATAAAGTCGCATATTGCTTGGCGAAATTCACTTTGATAACCTCTCCGGTTTTTTTGTCGGGTATCAAGAAATACCTCTGTTTCCTGTATAAATCGTAGAGTTCTTTGGTCAGCTTAACGTCATTCAGGCAATATGCTTTAAGCTCGTCCATTTTGCCGTCGCGATAGAGAGCGATGGCTTCCGAACCATGACGGTCCTTTTTGACTCCCAAATTTACCTCCGCCAACTTGCTTAAACTGACCCTTTGGCCGGCGGCCATCTCAATTTCTTCCAGTAAATCAATCCTCTCTTTTTCCCAGATATTGGGAGCGGGCACGTTCAGTCTTTGAAAGTAGAGATTCAAAACCGGCACGTCGTAGCGGTTCATGCTGAACCCCACGAGCGTCCGGCTTGTGTTAAAAAGATCGACTACTTTCTCTATCTCCGACTCTTCGAAAGCAAAATACTTGTCATACACATAAGAATAGACGCCGACGGCTGAAATTTTAAGAGCCGCAAAATTATCCCAGCCGACGTCGGGGTCAGTGAAAAAATTTTGCGTCTCGATATCAAAAACCAAGGTGTCCATCCCGTTAGAAGCAGATCGCGATCGGCGACCTATAAAAATTTCCTAATTTATAGCAATAATTTCTCATATCGTATCGTAAAATCATAAATTGATACAGCGATCACGGCTTCTAACGGGACCCATGGCAAGTTTACTTGCTCAAAAACTTAAGCGAGGCTAAATGTGCCTGTCGGCGACGTTCGAAGCGGCATAGCTCTCCGGTTTTGTTTTGGCCTCAAAATTATTGGCGCGGACGATATTGACCACTTCCTGGATCATTGATTTTGTCGGGCCGTTTTCACCCACGTCTATATGTATTTCAAAGTCAAAATCCGGAAGGGGAAATTTTCTGAGCTCGGTCAATACTTCTTTGGCGACGTCGAGCGATATCAAAACCTCGCGGATGATGCGCTCCCTGAGCGTGTGCATTTTTTCTCTTTCCAGTTTCCGCCAGAAATAACGGCCGCCGTTGCCAACGCGGTGCACGACGACAGCCGTCACGAAATCCGCGCGGTTGCCGGTAAAAAGTTCGGAATCCGTGCCAATCGTAACCTTGTATCGGCGCGTCAAATCGGCGCGTATGAAGCTCGTGATTTCTTTGACCACTTGGCTCACGGTCAATTTGATTCCCAATGAGTTATGGAGAAATTCCGGCATTGCAACCACTATAAGCCCCTCACGAGCTTCTTGTCAACAAAAACATCGGCGCGCTGGTGCAGCCATTAATTTCACGGAAACTCATCCGTGGCTTACTTGAGCAAAAACCTAATAACTTTTTTGGCCTCTTCGGGCCCGCTTACCTTCACATAATCCACGCCGGCCTTGACCACGGCGTAATCGTTGCCGCCGGGGAAAATCGCGTCGCCCACAAAAAGCATGTCACGGCGCGGGATGCCGAGGTGTTTTTCTATCTGGCGGATGCCGTAGGCCTTGTCTATTCCCCTCTCCGTCACGTCAATGGAGGTTAAGCCGCCGACGCGGACGTTAAACTGCCGCAGCTTCTTTTGGAGGAGACGGGCCATTCGGGAACGAAGGCGGCCGTATTTTTTATTCCACGCCTCTTTCAGGAAAATCGGCGCTTTTTGGCCGAGCGCGGAAAACGTTATCTGCGTCCCGCGGTCTTCAATAACTTCTCCGTACAATCTCTTCGGCTGCACGTATCCGACCCTCTGAAAAACAACTTCAAAAGCATCCTTAATTTTTTTCTTCTCGGCGCGCGAAAGAGTATGGGCGTAAATTCTCCGCCACTTACCGCCGATATGTCTGTAAAAAGATGTTGAGGAGGTCGGGAAAAGATAGAGGTTTTTGAGTGCGTTGCCGCGAAATTTTATCCTCTTGAGAAACTGCCACTGGAAAAGCTCGTATTTGCCGCCGCCGATTACGGCCACCGGTTTTTCTTTAAGAAGCCTCGCAAGAAGTTTGCCCACGTCCGGCTTCATCGGCGCCTTGGATGGCGTCAGCGTCCCGTCCATATCAAAAACGATGAGCTCTTTATTTTTAAAACTTTTCTTGAGAACCATGACGGTCAACTCCATTTTATCACGATGAAAGAAAAATTTGCCAAAAATCCAAAATAAATATAGTATGGTGGCAGCTTAACTCAACCTTTATCTGGGAGGTCGGCGTGCTTACCGGCAGAGAAATAGCAAAACAAGTCGCTTTGGGGCGTATACGAATCAAGCCGTTCAATCCTGATCAGTGCAATCCGGATTCGTATGATTTTCGGCTTGGTCCGTTTTTGCGGATTTTGCGATGCAATAGCAAGTTTAATGGCGTGCGCTGTATTGACCCGCGATTGCTGCAGAAATATACACAAGTTGAAATTCCCGATAGCGGGTACTTATTGAGAGTCGGGCGGTGCTACCTCGGGACAACCATAGAAAAATTAGGCAGCGACTATTACCCAAGTCAGGTTACCGGAAAAAGCGGTGTGGGAAGAATTTTCATAAGAACACACTGCGACGCGGATCATATAGATAGGGGATTTTTCGGGCACTTAACCCTAGAAATAACCGTACAAATACCGACTGTTATTTTCCCCGGCATGCGCTTCGGACAAATCAAATGGTTCGAGAGCGTTGGCAAGAAAGGGGAATTGTATCACGGAAAATACCTGAATGACAGCGCGGCAGCAGCATCGCGCATTCACCTCGAACTTACTCACGGCGGCTCCAAATGAGCCGCCCTTTTGATTGCGCAAGAATTTATTAACCGCGCAGAGCGGAAATAAAACCTCGCCAAGAACGAACCACTCTGTAATTACCAACGAGGCCGGCGTAAGCGCTGTGCCGGTCGAACAAAAATTTGTGCGGCACGGATACGAGCGCGTTTAAAACGCTCGGCTGATCGTCAATATAAATGGAAATACCCAAGGCCCTGGCCTTTGCGTTTTTATCGGCCTTCTCGTTCACAAAAAAAGTATTGCCTTCGTTGAAAAATCTCGGCCAAAGTTTCTGTTTTTCCAAAAGACTGATTGCCAGCGGCGGGTTTCTTCTGCGAGAGATGAGAAAATAAGGCCACCTCTCGGTTTTCAAGAACCCTAAAGCTCGCCGCGCCCCGCGATGCAACGGCGGACTTAGCGCCACAACTGGGTCGTCGTATAGCGATTCCTGTATCTTTTCGTATGCAGCTTCGGGAATTTTGGTTTTCAGCAAATCCGTGGCGGCTTCATGCTTCTTCACGCCGAAACCGAGGGATTTCGCGAGAAAAATCACGTTTTCCGTGTGGTCAACAATAACGCCGTCCAAATCAAGCCCCAGCACCTTGTTGGTTCTACTGTCCATGTCCTGTTTAACTCAATATAATTTCTGTGCGTTTTTTTCACAAGAACGGCGGCGCAGCTGCAACAAACCACAAGCATCCCTTTTTCTCGCCGTGCAAACAGCGGGTATTTTGTCTTGACTAGTCAGAGCGACTCCGTATATATTGGAGGCAGCGTAATCTTGAAAGCAGGGAGGGCGCTAGAAATGGCAACAATCCTCACTCCTAATAGACGCTTTGATGAAAAACTCGCCACGGCCGCAGCAAGCGCAATCCTCGAAAAACTCGATGCGCCAAGGAGAAAAAGCGAACCGCCGATAAAACCCCTAGTGTATGAATTCTTCGGATCTCCCAAATCGGGCAAAGACACGCAGCAAACGACAATAGACCAGTGGTTCCGCAGGCGCGGATTCAATGTCTTTATAAGACAGGAAAGTGCCGAAGCGGAAATGATCAGGGCGATACCGCGGAGAAGTTCCTACGAATTCGAGATGGCTCACTTTGCATACAACTTCCCCTCTCTCATAAAGGCGGGGGGCGACAGAAATTTCCATCTCATAATGCTCAACCGGGGCATCTTCGACAACCTCGATCACCTCGTGGGCCTGCTCAACGAAAACAAAATTTCCCGGGAGCAGTTCGATTCGTTCCTGGGGTTTCTCTTCAGCGGCGAGTGGACTGCGGTTCCCGACGCCGTTTTCCTTTTGACCTGCAGCGTTGACGAAGCGCTGCGCAGGGAATACGGCAACTCCGCGAATGCTGTCTACGGTTTGCGCATGAATCCCGCGTTCCTCAGAAACACCATAGAATCTATATGGAAAACGAAAGAAATCCTTCTCGCGAGACTTCCCCATCTCCCGGTATTTGTAATCGACACCACGGGGATGGCAGTCGAGGAAACGAAAGAGGAAATTATCTCCAAGATCATCGAAGCCGCCGAGGAAAGATTCAAGGTATCGGAAGACGAAGTTATCTGCAGAAACATCGACCTTCTGAGAGAAAGACAAATCATCCAGCCGCCGCAGATCAAGGTCCGCGGCACGGTTTCCCAGGAAAAACTGCGCAATCTTGGCTGGTCATTCAGATCAGCGTGCAAAGAAACTGACACCTACGTGACACCCAAGAATACCCCTCCGCTCATGAACGACGAGTGTTTTCACTTGAGAAGGACCAACGACCACGTTTATTTCGTCTTTCGCTGGAGTTCGGCCGAACGGAAGCAGCGGACGAAGATCGCAGTGCCGATTCTGCCCGAAAAAGCGGAGAAAATAATCCAGGAATTCGACGTGGTAGTTACCTTTAACAAGGAAAGGGAATATTTCTCCAAAAACGGCTTTACATTGACGCTCGATGCGATAAAAGAACTCGGCAATTTCGTTGAAATCGAGGCTCCGAACGACTGCGCCGGCGTTGATCTGTACAGGACAATAGAAAAACTCGGATTCTCGACGAACGACGTCGTGCCCGAGAGCTACCTCCGCCTGTACCTGAAAACACGAACCTAATCAGCAAAACAGGGCCCTGCACGCACGGGGCTCTTTTGTTTTTGAAAACCGAGTTGAAGCGGCCCTGTTTTTGGGTTTAAATTAGATAGAGGGTACTAGAAATTCTATGGCTAAGAAAAACAACAAGGACGCTGAGGGGTACGGCAGGAACGAAGAAAAGAATGGCGGTCGCCGCCTCCACCCCGAAACTAAAAAAAGCATCTGGGCGATAGTTTTTTTGGGCTTGGCGGTTATTTTTATTCTGGCATCTTTTAGTAAGGCGGGGCCGGCGGGCGAGGTGGTCTATCAGGCATTTCAAACTCTTTTCGGCTTGGGTTATTTCATACTTCCGACTACCCTGCTCCTCGCGGCGGCAGTCCTCTTGCTCTCGGAGAGACAAAAAATAGTGAGCATCACGCTCTTGGGTTCGGCGTTTATAACTCTCTCCGTCTTGGCGCTGATTGAGCTCGCATCCCCCGGCAATGGCGGCTGGCTAGGGTTGATTTTTGCTTTGCTAAAATCCCCCTTTGGCCAAACGGTGGCAATTATCGTAAATGTGCTGATTTTGACAATCGGCGTGCTTATGGCAATAAATGTGCCGATAAAACTGCGGCGGCCAAAAAAGGAGGGGGGGCCGACAATAACAGTCGCGGAAACGCAAAAGCAGGATGCCGAGAAAAGAACCGGGGAGCAACCCAAGTCTGAAGAAGAAATAGGGGCGGCAGAAACCGAAGAACGCGAAGAGGGTTTTGCCGCGAAGGCCAAAGGTGTTTTAGGAATGAAACCAAAAAGGGTTTCGCCAAAAAATTTCGCCGGCTACGTGCCGCCGCCTCTTTCGCTCCTCAAATCCGCCGGCGAAAAACCGACTACCGGCGACCTCTTGGCCAATGCCAATATTATAAAAAGAACCCTGGACGGTTTTGGCATATCAGTTGAAATGGGAGAAATAAACGTTGGACCGGCAGTCACGCGTTACACATTGAAACCGGCCGAGGGCATGAAACTTTCCCGCATCACCGCCCTGAATCAGGACCTCGCGCTCGCCCTCGCCGCGCATCCCATAAGAATAGAAGCGCCCATTCCGGGAAAATCGCTCGTGGGCATCGAAGTGCCCAATAAAGCCGCCGCTCTTGTGCGGCTCGGTTCCCTTATGACTTACGACGAATTCCAGAAGTCCGGGCTTATGGGATTCGTTCTTGGCCGCGACGTTTCCGGCGAACCGGTCTTCGCCGACATAGAAAAAATGCCCCATCTCTTAATCGCAGGCGCGACCGGCTCGGGAAAATCCATACTCATCCACTCGCTTCTATTGTCATTGCTCTATAAAAATTCGCCCGCAACTATGAAGCTCATACTCATCGACCCGAAACGGGTTGAGCTTTCGGTTTACGACCGGCTGCCGCATCTTGTAAGCCCAGTAATAGTCGAGAGCAAAAAAGCAGTCAGCGTATTCAGGTGGGCAATAAACGAGATGGAAAGAAGATATGATTTACTGCTCCAAGCCGGAAGTAGAGATATAAAAAGCTATAACGCAAATAGCGGCGCGGATGAGCCGCTACCCTACCTTCTTATAGTCATAGACGAACTTGCCGATCTTATGACATCCTACGGTCGCGAAGTTGAGGGCTCCGTTGTCCGCTTGGCACAGATGTCACGGGCGACCGGCCTTCACCTCATACTCTCAACGCAGCGGCCATCGGTGGAAGTAATCACCGGCCTCATCAAGGCGAACATCACCTCGCGCATCGCCTTGCAGGTTGCAAGCCAGATAGACTCAAGAACAATACTTGATGCCGCCGGAGCGGAAAAACTGCTCGGGCGCGGAGACCTCCTCTATGTCTCATCCGAACTTTCCAAGCCCAAGAGAATCCAGGGAGCATACGTGACGGAAGGCGAGATTGAAAAGGTTGCGGGTTTCATACGCGATAACAACCAGAATATCACCGAGGAAATGCAACCTGTGAGCTTTGAGAACGTGGCGGCGGGAAACGGCGAGGGCTTGTTCGATGAATATCTAGAGGACGAAGAAGACGAGCTTTACAATGAGGCCGTGCGCGTGGTAGTGGAAGCCAAGAAAGCCTCAGCGTCGCTCTTGCAGCGGCGGCTTAAGGTCGGCTACGCCAGAGCCGCGCGCCTTTTGGACTTAATGGAGGCAAACGATATAATCGGGCCCGGCGAGGGCGCCAAGCCGCGCGAAGTTTTCTTGGAAAAAATCCGCCACAGGGAGTAGCCGGCGGGGAGAATACAAAGGAGAATGTAAACTACTATTGCTATAACCCAATTGGGTCATAATATTAGTGTCAAGCAGACAAAAACAGGGCGCCGGGCAAAAAAAATAAAAAATGGAAAACCTGGAAAATCTCGATTTCCAATATTTTTTCAACGAGAAGCTTAGGGAGCGCGGACTTAATTTGAAGCGACTTGCGGAGATAAGCGGGATTGCTATAAAACACCTTGAGGCCTTGAGCGCCGGAAATTTTTCGAACATCCCACCGGCGCCATATCTCCGGGGCTACCTGCAAAAACTCGGGCAAATCCTGAATTTTGAGCCGGAAATGTGGTGGGTGAGATTGAAAGAGGGTGGGTTCATAAAAGATTACGCGGCAATCCGCGACGCGAGGGCAAGCGCGAAATTTACAAAATCGAGCGCGCTGAAGATTGCCGTCGGCGGAATAATCGTTCTGGCCGCGACATTGTACGTCCTGCTTCAGTTGTCGAGGATATTCGGAAAACCGCTCATAACAATAACCTATCCGGCGCAAAACCCGGCAAGCGCAACCTCAAGTGAAATTACCATCGCCGGCATAATAAAAAATGACGGCAGCTTGTACTTGAACGGCGAGCAAGTGCCCCTGAATAAGGATGGCTCCTGGGAGAAAGCGGTTCTTCTCCAGTCGGGCATAAACTCCATTGAGGTAAAAGCGAAAAAATTCCTCGGCGGCGAGACGAAAATTGTTGAACAGATTATTTATCAGCCAGCGGCGACATCAGCCATACCTTTCGGCCAAAACCCATAGCCGCAAAAAAGTGAGGAAGGAAACAAAAAAGCTGCCGCTATTGCGCGGCAGTTTTCCTCCTTAGGTTTTCCCTGAAGATTCTTTCGCCACATTTTTGGCACTCGAACCAATCGCTACACCTGCTGCCGTCCCATTCCAATCCCGGAACTATTATCCCAGAGCGGATTGCCCGCGGAGGGTCGTTGTTGCGTTGGCCAAAATGAGTATGGGGTGTTTCTTTTTGGCACTTGCGGCAAAATAAAACAATAACCATTTCGGATTTTGATTTACCCCCGCCGACCGCCGTTGATATCCCCCTACCCCTACCGCCCCGCATCCACTCGGGCCATTCCTCAACTTGCGCAGCGGTAATCCTCACAAAATTCCAGTAATCCACTTCGTTCTTTCTTTCAAGGCTCTTTCCCATTCCCATTTTGCTACCCCCTCAAACAGATAATTTAACTTCTATTACTGTACATCTATTTAAAGACTTCCTCAAATTTTGCATCCCCAAATTTGACCAACATATAAGCTTAATCTACACTTAGTTCTAAATGGCTCTGGCGGCGAAAAAATCCAAAGAAGAAGGCGCGAAAGAACTGGACACGCTTCTCTCGTCTCTTCAGGAAAAATACGGTGAGGGGGCGATTATGAAACTCGGCGAAGCGCGAAGGGTTGACGTTGCGGTCGTCCCCACCGGCTCGTTTTCTTTGGATATGGCCTTGGGCGTGGGAGGCCTGCCGCGCGGAAGAATTATAGAAATTTTCGGACCGGAGATGAGCGGCAAGACAACGTTAGCACTGAACGTCGTCGCTCAAGCGCAAAAACAGGGCGAAAAAGCAGCATTTATTGACGCCGAGCACGCCTTGGACCCGGAGTACGCCGCGCGTTTGGGCGTTAAAATAAACGAACTTTTAATTTCGCAGCCGGACAGCGGCGAGGAAGCACTGAATATCTTGGAAAGCTTAGTGCGCTCGGAAATGATTTCCGTTGTCGTCGTAGATTCCGTCGCGGCCCTCACGCCTAAAGCGGAACTTGAAGGAGAGATGGGCGAACAACATGTCGGGCGGCAGGCAAGAATGATGGGCCAAGCAATCAGAAAACTGACCGCTATCGCGGCGAAAACGCAAACGATGGTGATTTTTATAAACCAGCTGAGAATGAAAATAGGAATAATGTTCGGCAATCCCGAAACGACGCCTGGTGGTCTGGCACTGAAGTTCGCCGCCTCGGTGCGCATTGACGTGCGCCGCATCGCGCAAGTCAAAAAAGGAGAGGAGGTCGTAGGCTCGCGCGTCAAAGCCAAAGTCGTAAAAAACAAAGTGGCCCCGCCCTTCCGGCTTGCGGAGTTTGACATTATGTTTAACGAAGGAATTTCCTACGAAGCCGATGTCCTGAACGCCGGAATAAAATACGGCGCGGTCGCTAAATCCGGCGCGAGCTATTCGTTTGAGAACGAGAAACTGGGCACCGGCTTTGACAACGTACGCGAGAAACTGAAAGAAGACAAAAAACTGCTCGGCGAAATAAAAAAGAAGGTGCTGGAAACGGTAAAAAACAGCGCGGCGGCATAAACCCCCACACCAATTTGAGATTGCGAAGCACGCATTTCTCATAGTTATGTGTAGTCGGTCAAGGGGCCTTTTTGAAAGCCAGAGCAAAACGGATTTGCCTCGGCTTCGTGAGAAATTATCTCACATTGGTGTGGGGGTAAAAATAAGGAGGCGTGCAAGCGCCTCTTTTGTTTCTCAAAGCAAATCATTCGATTCATTCGATAAATGCAACAACGTATGGTTCCGGTCTGGGCTGCAATAATTTTTCTCCGGAAAAAATTCGTAACGTGGACAGCCCCCGGCGGAGCGAGTAGCCGACCCATCTTCTATCAACCGGAGAAAACCTGTTGGGATCTGCGTCGTCCTCAAAAAGCAGCGCCAGTCCCATAAACTCAAGCCATTCCTCCTGGCTTAACAATTCCAAGCCGATGTAATGGTAGCACTCACCCGAAACAAGAAGATAGCCGGGTGTGGCCTTGCCACTTCGAGCTTCCCTCATTATCGTTTTAAATTTTTCACGAATGAGAACCAGGGCCTCATCGGAAACGGGCGTCTCAAAGTCGAGGAGTGGTATATGCGCATGGTAGCCGTCTTTTCGTCTGACGAAGGATGTCAAACCAATCAGGCTGCCGTCTTTTTCGCCGAGGGACTCATCACGCATCGAAAGCAGCGAGGATAAAAGTTCTTCGGGGGGCGAAACATACAGCCAGAAATATTTCCTGCCGTCCAGCGTAATGCTGCGTGGCGGCCTGTCAACAAAGCGGGTGAGGCGGAAACTTCTCAAATCCCCGTTTCTTTCCGCAATCTCCAACATCACATCCATAGTGTGTGCCGTCCCGTCCGTCGGAAGCATAAATCTCCCTTATGCAAAAATGCGTTAATGCAACTGGCTTTACTATAGCCGAACGCCGCCAACTAGACAAGAAAAAAGTGCTGGAAGCCGCACTAGAGACGCGAAAACGCCTCTTTTAATCCGTCTTCAGAGGTGCTCAAAATCAAATAGCCGCGGAACCAGCCGTAGACGAAAGAAGCCCCCGGAGCGCTGAAGCCCAAAACTCTTGCAGGCTGGTCATTTATAAAATCGTCTTTGAAGCCAGTCGAAGCCGGGCTGCCGGGAGAACTTAAAAAGAAATTTGCTATTTTCGGCGACGTTTCAAGTTTAGCTACCTCGCTTTTAAGGAAAAGCCAGTTTTCGGAAGATTGCAGCGATAAAATATACCCCGGCCAAAATCCGTTTTTGTCCCTGTAGGCGAACAAAGTCACGTCAGGACTGAAATGAGAAAGCAAAAACTGCGTCTCCAGTACGGCAATATCGGCCAAGGGAAAAATTTCACTAACCCCCAAATCAGAGCCGTTGTTCCCCTTTGCGCCGATTTCAATGATTGACGAGGTCGGATTCGCGTTTGACAAAAGTTCCACAAACCTCTGATTATATGTTTGCAATTCTGAAGCGCTTTCAGCCGCGCTACGAACTGTCAAAACCAGGAACTGGTCCGCTGGTTTTTTAAAAAATGAGTGGTGCACGAAACTGCTCGCGGGCGCGGGCTCTACGGGTTGTGCGGACGTCGGCTGATAATTATTTGTATTTGAGCTTGGCGAATTGGATGGAAAAAGCCTGTAAGCCAAAAACGCCACGGCCGCAATAATCCCCGCCGCTATGACGATAACGATGGCAATAGAAAAAGGGCTCGCCTTTTCTTCTTGCCCAGCGGGCTTTCCCGCCGGCTCAACTGGCAGCTGAAGTTTTACTGTTTGAAATCTGGGCTGGCCGCCGCCGCTTTGAGCCATCGATTCCAAGTCCGACCGCAGAGTGCGCACCCTAACCTCGGGCGACGGCGGAATATTGGATATCCCTGCCCCGCTCCCTCTGGGAGGTTGCTCTGCGACGCCGCCCGTTTGCCACACATTTTCGTTTTTTTCGCCGTCCATTTTAATTTCAGTTTAACACAAAAGGCCCCGCGAAGCGGGGTCGCAAAACCGGAACGCATTCGCAGAACTTTAGAGTTGTTTTATCGAAAGCCCGATGTGTCCGTCTTCGTCAACGCGAATAATTTTGGCGCGCACAAAATCCCCCACCTTGACTACTTCGCCCACGGTTTTCACGAAGCCCTGTTTAAGCTCGGAAACGTGAATCATGCCGTCGCGTCCCCCGCCCAAATCAACAATCGCTCCGAAATCCAATGTCTTGATCACCTTTCCTTCAATTATTTCGCCAACCTTGAACTCTTTGGTAAGCGCCGTGATTTCCGCGACTGCGGCCTCTACTTTCGCGAGTTCCGGTCCGGAAACGAATACGCCGCCGTCTTCCTCCACGTCAATGCCCGCAAGCCCGTATTTCGCGATCAAGCCGTTAATCATTTTACCGCCGGGACCGATGAGCGTACCAATCCTGTCCGGATTGATCTTAAGCTGGCGTATTGTGGGAACATATTTGGAAAGCTGCGGTTTCGGCGCCGCAATCACGGATTTCATAAACTTCAAGATCTCAAGCCTCGCTTCCCGCGCCTGCGCGAGAACTTTCTCTATGATTTCCAGAGTCAGGCCGTCGATTTTCACGTCCATCTGTATGGCGTTCACGCCGTCCTCGGTCCCGGCAACCTTCAAATCCATATCTCCGTGGTGATCCTCCGGCCCCTGGATGTCCGTCAAAATTTTAAATTTTGCCGGCGCGGACTTACGCTGACTCAACGCTGAACTACGCGGAATTTTGTCTGCGTCTGTCTGCGTCCGTTCTGCGTCGGTCTGCGTCTCCATCATCAGTCCCATGGCAATGCCGGCGGCCGGTTTCCTCAAGGGCACGCCTGCGTCCATTAGAGACAGCACCGAGGCGCAAACCGTAGCCATGGAAGAAGAGCCGTTTGAGGAAAGAATTTCCGAAACCACCCTGATCGTGTAAGGAAATTCTTCTTTTGGAGGAATCAGCGGCTCCACCGCCTTTCTTGCCAGATTTCCGTGTCCGATCTCGCGGCGGCCAGGGCCGCGAAACGAGCCGATCTCTCCGACGGAATAAGGGGGAAAGTTGTAGTGCAGCATAAATCTCCTCTTGCCGGTCACCTCCATCGTTTCGATGAGCTGTTCCGCGCCCGGAGGAGCGAGCGTCGTAATTCCCAAAGCCTGAGTGTTGCCGCGGATGAATAAAGCCGAACCGTGAGTTCGCGGGAAAAGCCCGACCTCTCCTTGAAGTTCCCTGATTTGATTCAGCTTTCTGCCGTCGGGACGCCTATCTTTCTCTAAAATATTTTTATGGACAAGGTTATTTATTTCCTCTTCGAATATGTAATCGACGTCTTTAATGTTCGGCTCTTCAAAATTTTCTTTGATATGCGAGTGAAGTTCTTCCCTGAGCTTGCCGGTGCTACCCAGATATTCCACTTTAGTTTGCTTGTAAACCGCCTCTTCGAGCTTGCCGGATAAAAATTCCTCGACGGCCGTTCTTAGTTGAGGATCGAATTCGTGCAAAACAATACCGGCTTTAGGCTTGCCTATTTCTTTTACCATTTTCCTCTGAAAATCAATCAACTTGTCAATTTCCTCCTGCGCCAGAGCGAAAGCTTCCAATATATTTTTTTCCTCGGCATCGTTCCCGCAGAGCTCGATCATATTTATTCTGCCGTAAGAACCGGAAACAAAAGCATTGAATGCCGGCTTTGCCTCCGCAACTTCCGAATTTGTCGGATTTATCTTGATGCTGCCGCCAATCTGCGCCAAACGAACTCCCGCAACCGGACCGTTCCAAGGAATATCGGAGATTCCGAGAGCCGCCGAGGCGCCGATGAGCCCGACGAACTCCGGGTCGTTTTCCTCGTCATATTCCAGAACCGTGACGACAACCTGAATTTCCTTTCTGATGCGCTGGTCAAAAAGCGGCCGAATAGTCCTGTCAACCATGCGTCCGGCCAAAATCGCGTCCTCGGAAGGGCGCGACTCGCGACGGATAAATCGGCTACCGATAATTTTCCCGGCCGCATAAAATTTTTCTTCGTAATCAACCTTGAGCGGCATGTAGTCGGCGTCAATATCTTCGTGCGACATCACCACCGTCGTCAAAACAACCGTTTCGCCGTATTTGGCCACCACCGCCGCGTTTGCCTGGTCGGCCAAAGAAGAAATTTCAAGCGTAAGGGTTTTCCCGCCAATCTCGGTTGAATATTGTTTCTTTTGAATCATGGAGAATTTCGGATTCCTCCGCCAAGGGCGGGCAATTCACAACTTTCAAGAATTAAAACTGAGAATTGGGAACTAAAAGTTTTTATTTTTTAATGATAATTCTGGGAATTTCTTCGATGTTTATGAACTTGTCGGCGGCTTCCTGAAGCTTTGCGGAGGCGCTGCGGCGGAAAGCGGCCACCTCCACCAGGCGACCCACGCCCCATTTCAAAAAATCTACCAGAGGAAGAAAGTCCCCGTCCCCCGTCACCAAGATAACAACGTCAAGAAAAGAAGACATACGAATGGCGTCAACGGCCATGCCCACATCCCAATCTGCCTTCTTCATACCGCCGGCATAAATCTGCAGGTCTTTGACGCGGAGCTCCAAGCCGGCCTTCGTGAGCGCCTCAAAAAATGCCGCCTCGGATGATATGGGGGCTGTCTGCCCGCCGGAGATGCGGCTTCTAAAAGGCCTCGCCCCGTCGGCGTGCTGCGGTTCAATGCCCTCACTTTTAACAACATAGGCAAGCGAACGTATAAGCTGCCTGTTGCCAACGAGATATTTTATCAGCTCGCCGTAATTTACCCTCCCGTGGTAAAGATTCTTCGCCGAGTGGTAGAGGTTTTGAACGTCAACAAAAATGCCGACGCGTTGGTTAGAATAACTTGCTGCGGATTTCATGTTTCAAGTAATTTTGGTAATCTCTCTGTTTTTGAGAAACTAGAGAGATTACCTCTTGAGGTCTAATTTCTTAATCAATTTCTCGTACTCCTTCGGCTCCTTCTTTTTGAGATATGTCAAAAGCCGGCGGCGGTGGCTCACCATCTTCAAAAGACCGCGCCGCGAGTGGTTATCTTTGGGATTTTTCTTCAGATGCGCGGCAAGCTCTTCAATTTGACGCGAAATCATGCCGATCTGCACCTGCGCCGAACCGGTGTCTTTTTCGTGCACTTTATGTTCGCCGATTATACGAGATTTAACACGCTTGGTTAGCATAAAGCCATTATAAGACGAATTTTAAAATTAATCAAAATTTAAAGGGGGCTCGCAGTCGGCGAAGATTTCCGCGCCGGCAGTTGAGCCCCCGGCCTCCTAAGGCCCCACCAAAAAGATGTGGGACTAAGGAGGAAAGGTGTCTGGGGAGCCGCGTGGCCGGCATGGACCACTTTCCCCGTCCAGGGCGGATGATTATTAGGAACTTTCTGGTGGACGCCATACTCATCCCCCTTATCACCCCTCAGTGCTCTCGCGCAAGACGCGCGGTGGCCAAGCACTGTTTTGTAGTTAAGAAATCGACCACCCAGACACAAACGAACACCAAAGTACTACCCCTGCTGCGCCGCACAGCCCACGGGGCCGTACAGCCAGCATCGTCCCCTATTGTACGTGATACGAACAAATTGTCAAGTCCGCATTTTGCGACAGATGGCGTATAATGAATTTGATGACCGAAATAGAAAAATTGCTCAAGGATTATCTCGCCTATCTCGAAATCGAAAAAAACCGCTCGCCGAAGACGCGGGAAAATTACGAGCGTTACCTCAAAGAATTTTTGAAATTCGCCGAAATCGCAACGCCAAAAGAAATCATAGAAAACATCGTGCGCGAATTCCGGATGGCCCTGGCCAGACGCGACATAAAAAAGATAACGCAAAATTACTACATCATTGCCCTGCGAAACTTTCTGAAATATCTGGCCAAACGCGACATAAAAGTTCTTGCTCCGGAAAAGATAGAATTGCCGAAAATCCCCCAGCGTCAAATTGAAGTCTTGGAATACCAGGATTTGGAGCGCCTGCTCGCCGCGCCTAAGGGCGACAGCTTGCGCAGCCTGCGCGATAAGGCAATCCTCGAAACATTTTTCTCCACCGGCCTTCGCCTTTCCGAACTCTGTAACCTCAATCGCTATATAGATTTGAAGCGCGGCGAGGTCTCAATCCGCGGCAAGGGAGATAAATTAAGAGTGGTATTCCTCTCGGAGGGCGCCAAAGAAGCAATACAAAAATATCTCTCAAAACGCGGCGACGCCGAGGAGTCTTTATTTATAAGCCTGACTCGAGACGGAAAGGTGATGGGTAAAATAACGCCTCGCGCCGTGGAGCGCACGGTTGAATCCCGCGGCCGGGAAGCGGGCATAGCAAAAAAAATTCACCCTCACCAGCTGCGGCACAGCTTCGCGACCGACCTACTCATAAACGGCGCCGATTTGCGCTCCGTGCAGGAACTTTTGGGGCACGCCAACATCTCAACCACACAGGTCTATACCCACCTCACAAATAAAGAACTGCGCGAGATACACAAAGCGTTTCACGCTCGCAGGAGGCGAGGCTCACAATAAGCGGCTCGCCGAAGAAAAACGGGGTAGCCCCAGCAAGGGCTTTATTTGCGCTCACAGCTGTAAAATTTTCATCCTCCTGTGGGCGAGAGAGGACTCGAACCTCTACGGGATTACTCCCACTGGCTCCCTTGTCCCTCACCTTTGGTTTTGTGGGCAGAGAGGGATTTGAACCCTCAAGCCTTTCGGCATACGCTCCTAAAGCGTACGTGTTTGCCAATTTCACCATCTGCCCCTTTATTTATTACCAAAGGTGCGGGATAAAAACCAGCGCGCCTGCCTGCCGCAGGCAGGTCTGCCAATTCCGCCACCCGCCCGCATTTAAATTTTAAGCTACCGCCTCTCTTTTGACAAACTATAAAAACTATGATATCATATAGACAGTTGTTAAGTCGGTTTTGAGAAGTAAAAACGCTCAAAAGGAGAAGACCTCATGATTATTGCACTGACTATCGTTTTGATTGCATTGACCTACCTGATACTCAATGGTTGCCACCGCGTGCCGCCAAACAACTTTGGCGAACCGAGATGGTTCGGCCGGAGGTCGCGCCGCACAGTCTCCAAAGACGGCAAGGGCGGTCTCTTCTTATATGTGCCGGGAATCTTGGGTGGCTCAATCGAGTCCGCCTCTCTTGTCCCGGTGGATATTCCGAATCTGAAGGTAAAGTTCCTCACAAAGAACACCTTCGACGACGATGCCACTACGGCAAACAAAAATAGGGGCAGACTGGAAGCAACAGCAACATGCTACTTCCAGTATGCCGCCAACTCGCGGATGGGAGACAGCGGGGGGCACAACATTTTTCTAGGCTCTTCCGCCGACGCCATACAAAGAAATATCGAGGCGTCGCTGGAGAGCAAGATGGGTGCTTTCGGCGCCTCAATCGGCAGCCACGAACTGAACGATATGCGGAAGCCAATTGAGGATTTCATCCTCGCCTCCCTGCACTGCGCCACACCGCCACACAAGAATCATAAGACCACAGAGTGCGGCGTAGACGAATGCGATCTTCCGGAACAAATACCAGTGGGAGAAGATCTGCTTAGGTTCTACCAAACCCACTGGCAGAACGTCGCAAAAGTGATCAAGACGGCGAAGGGTGATCCCGAACAACACTCCGATATCGAGACAGCGAATGGGGTGGACGCCCTATCCTTCCGCATCAAGGACATCGACTTCTCTCTTGAAACGAAGAAGTCTTTGGCCGAGGAAGCGGCGCAGAGGGCGCGACTAGCGGCTGCGGACAACCAGCTGGAATACATGGGTAAGGTCTGCACCAAACTGCCGCAACTTCCGCAGAGGGACGTCCTGCATGCTGCACAAATTGCGGTCGGCGGAGTGCCGGCCAAAATCGAAATCATCGACAGTGACGTGCCCGTATTCGCACTGAAAAATCTGGGCGGTGGTGTCGAAAAAGCAGTTACCACTACCACTACTACCGGCGACAGTGGCAAGAAAACCGGGGGCGGCAGAAAGGGAGGTAGGCGATGAACACGACAGCGACTGGACCACTGATTTCTAACAGGAAGGCGGTCAAATCCGTAATCTGGTTAACGATCCTGCTCCTCGTGGGTTCGTCGGCGTACAACGTCGCCAAAAAAGCGGATGCCGCAAGGGCGCCCAAGCCTATTCCAACCTACACGCTCGGCTGTGGGACGGACAAGGATATCCAATTGCCAAACGTTGCCGAGGTCTTGGTCATCGTTCAGCCGCAACCACCTCAACCGCCAGCGAACGAAAAATCCGCGGAAGAAACCGGCGACGAAGAGGAGGAGGCCGGATGCTGGACGGACTGGGTGCTTCGCCCACAGGAAGGAACTCCGCGCTTCTGGGCAGAGCCGGACAGCGAGATAGATGTCCAGCAGACATTCGGCGACGGCACAACGACCGATCCGTTTGTAGACGGCCCTCGCCTCAGGATAAGAGAGAGTGAGGAGATCACCGCTATGAGCTTCAGGAATCTAGGTGATAAAGCGGTGACAATCCCCATAAAACTTAGATGATCGCAAGATCACATCCCCGACCGGAACTTCCGGCCGGGGCTTTTGTTTTTTGAGAAAATCGCATAAAAGCAAAAAGCCCGCGCCAGCGCGGGCTTTCACTTTTTACAGATTCAATGGTCTTTTCTTCTAACAAGTACCGGAGCCGGCTTTCAAAAAATTACATATGAGTGCCGGCAGTCCCGCCGCTATAATACCTATAGCAATCGCAATCACGGCATAGAGAAGTTGCTTTTTGGCTTTAGTAACTCTCTGCTCGTCGCCGCTCGCCGTCATATAAAGGAAGCCGGCGTAAAGAGTGGCAATGCCGGCCGCGATCCAGAAAACAGTTGAGACCCAAAAAAGAATTTTATTGAAGAGGTCGACTATCCCCTGGACGGTCGTTATCGGCGGAGTGGTAGCCGCAAATGCGGTGCTCCACAAAACGCCAACGAGCGGCAAAATAAATTTCTTGAATCGCGCCATTTTGATCGCTTTAATTCTATATTGCACCAACGAACGACCTTTCTCCTATGACGCCAAATGCCGTTTCGGACGACTAAACGCCCAAGAGGAACGACTGCACGAGCCGAGGCAGTCCGGCGGCCATTATGGCAATAATTATGGCGATAACCGCGTAGAGAAGTTGCTGCTTCGCTTTTTTAGTCCTCTCGTCGTTGCCGGCTGCCGTAAGATAAAGATAGGCGGCGTAGAAAACAAAAAAGCCGGCGGCTATCCAAAAAGCTACAGAAAACCAATAAAGAATCCTTTGAAACAAAAGCAGGCCCGATGTCACGGTCGGCACCGGCGAAATGCCGGTGGGCAGTGGAGCATATTGCGGCTGCTGTGCCGCGGCGACCAACGGCGCCGCGACGGCCGCCGCGAGCCACAGGTTCTTGATGTAAGTTTTCATAGCGTGTAACAATAAACGACCTTTTTCAATGATTTTACGAACGTCTATATCGTTTTCTTGTCGTATAACCCTGCTTCTCTTTGTAATAATGATAGCATGCTTTTAGATTTCGGACAATCATCCACTTCGACAGGTAAACAAACTAGGTCTTATTAAGAAAGCTGTTTATGAGAATCGGCAGTCCGGCGGCCATTATGGCAATAATTATGGCGATAACCGCGTAGAGAAGTTGCTGCTTCGCTTTTTTAGTCCTCTCGTCGTTGCCGGCTGCCGTAAGATAAAGATAGGCGGCGTAGAGAGTTGCGGCTCCGGCGGCCAGCCAAAAAGCCGTAGAAACCCAAAGGAGGATCTTTTGAATGAGGTCTAAAACGTTTTGCACGGTTCGGATTGGTCCGGTTGGTTGCGGGATAGAAGCAAAACCAGAGCCGGCGGCGGCAATAACAACCGCGAAATTCAAAAACAAGCCAATGCCAATAGTTCCGCTGATTAACTTCTTCATCTTACAATTCAGATAATACCACAAACATAAAAACTTGGAAACGGGTTTCTGCCGGACAACAAAGCAAAACCCCCGCCTTTTCTGGAAAACGCGGGGGTTTTGAAATAAATCTTGTTCCTGCTTTTCTTTAGTGTCCGCCGAGGAAGTTCTGCACGAGGAGCGGTAAGCCATAGGCCATTAAGCCGACAACAATAGCAACCACGGCATACAAGAACTGATGGCTTGCCTTTTTAACCTTTTCCGGATCACCGGCTGCGGTCAAGTAAAGGAAGGCGGCATAAAAGATAAAAGCGGCCGCCGCTATCCAAAATATATAAGCCACCCACGTCAGAATAGTGTTCAGCAAACCAAGTATACCGCCAACGCTCGTAACGGGACCGGCGGTTGACGGAGGATTAACAGGCTGCGGAAGCTGTGCCGCCGCCAACGTCGGCGCAATTACTCCGGCCACAAAGGCTAATTTCTTGATGTAGTTTTTCATATTAACTGCGATATTTCGACCTTTAGCATGACTTACGCCATTACCTACAGTATATCATAACTTCTCCCCGTAATAACAAAACCTGTTGTGCAGAACTTTTAGGCGCCGAGAAGGTTCCTTAAAATAAGCACGATGCCATTGGCCAGCAAAATCACGGCGTAGCCGATTACGGCATATAAAATAGTGTTCTTGCCGCTTTTATACTTTTCCGGATCACCTCCGGCAGTAAGCAGTTGAAAGCCGCCGTAGAGGACCATAATGCCGACTATGGGCAGGGCAATTGTAGCCAAGCCGCCGGCGATGCTCTGAACTACATCTTGGAAGCTTTTGCCGGCCAGTGGGTCGAAAAGCGACACGCCGCCCTGATTGCCGCTTGCCGCGCTAGCCCCTTCCGCCAAAAAACCGCCCACGGCAAATATATACGCAAAAATCCTTCTGGTCATTTGATTTTATTGTAGCGCTGGCCCGCAAAAACTCAATGGCACAGATTCTCTAACGGTCGAGCCCTGCGTTTTATCCTCCATGAAAGTAACGTAGGCGGACAATTTGCAGGCGTCGGATTGGCCGATTCCCAAATCTTTAAGTAGTGCTTTTTCTCCGGCATATTGTGCAGAAAGAGTTGCTCCTTCTGACAGCGCAATTTCAAAACTGCTGTCTCCCCGATAATACCAAATCGTATAATCAATTTCCTTCTCGAGCACAACTGCGTCCATTTCCGGCCAGGTGCCTTTTGCGTTTTTATAAAAATTCTTTACTTGCACGGCGCCGGCAACAGTGTTGAGCGCTATGCGGTCATCTTTTGGCGCGTTTGCTGGCGGCGTTGGAGAAATCAGCGGCTCGCTGTTTACGGCAGTCGGCAATTCTCCCGTTACTGGCGCTTCCGTTTTGTTTTGACTGGAAAAAATTAACGCGACGATTATTATCGCAACAATCGCTACTACGATTAAAATTATTATTCTCTTCATATTAATTTATCCGGTTCATGGGCCGGTATAATTAAAGTGCACAGGATCATTTGCGGCATTTTGCCATCTAAGATTTATTCCGGCACCTGCAAGAAGATTGTTTATAGAAGAGTACGCTATGCCGGATAATACTATGTCAACCCCAATCCCCATTGTATGCGGAGCAGAACCATTTGGCGATGCGACCAGGCACGGGTGGTTGCCATAACAAATTCCGTGGTGCTGCTGTTCGGCAATAAGTTTCGTCACATAAGGCCCGCAGTCGGGATTGTTATTATAAAGAGCCATGTTGGAATTGTAGTGCAGCGAGGCCTGGTAAATCGAATATAGGTGCATTTGGTAACTAACCGGGCGATACGCAGAAGTTACTTGCATGCTCCCGCCGTGCGAGGAAACCAGCGTCTGCATCTTGTTAACTTCGGTGTGCATTTTCACCAAATTTTGGTTTATATTGGGGTCGGAAGAATTCCAAACAATATTTGCGCCACCTTCCATCGCAAGACAGAAAGAATCGCTTGATGGACATGGTATAATCGCCAAATTACCGCAGGTTCCAGAATCAGCCGTGGGTGGGGGCTGAGCAGTGGGCTGAGCAGTTATTTCAGGAACGGCAGATAGGGTGGGCAAACCCAGATTCACCAATGCCGGATTTATCGTTTTGAGCACAAGGTAGGCACCAAGGAGGAGGGTGAGCCCCCAGAGTGCGCCTTTTATCCACTCTTTTCCCTCGCTCTGCCCGGAAGGATTTCCGGCGGCGAACGTATACTTTACTCCTCCATAAACTATCGCCCCAAACGCCAGGATACCGCCTATGAGCAAGGCAAACTGGTAAAAGTTGGCGATGATGCCGCCAACGGCCTGAGGCCCGGTTGTCGGATTGGTGCCGCCGGGAAAATTAACGTCGATAGTGGGATTAGCGGCCGCATTCACGTAAAGCACCGCTGCTAAACCAAGTGCCACCAAGCATAAAGTAAAAAATTTTTTCATTATTAAAAACCTCCTATCCCCGAGGCGCCGAGAAGTCCCACGAACAAACTCAAAATAAGATAGGAGGCAAGTATGATTGCCACACCTATGACCGTGCCGGTTAAAATTTTCTTGCCGTTAGCCAATCTCTCGGGAGAGGCGCCGGCGATTAGAATCATTACACCGCCCCAAACGAAGAAAATCGGCGCCAGAATGAAAAGCACGATTGTCATGCCGAAAGAAACGACGTTTAAGAAAGTTTGAATAAGATCGTCCAAGCTTTTGCAGAATTTAGAATTGGGCGTCGGCGGATTTGTTGAGAGATCGGAGTAGGGATTGCCGGTGCAAGAAACAAAGGGACCCCAATATCCCGTCGGCCAGATGCTCGGCTGCGTCGCCGCCGAACTCAAGAACGGCGCCGCCGCCAAGAACAATAAAGTTGAAAAAAATAAAATCTTCGCCATCTTTTTATAGATTCGGCTTCATGAGTTGGGTAATTTGGCCCTGTGCTTGCCCGAGCGCGGTTTCCGAATCCGCGAGCCCGGTCAAAACGCTCTTCACCGCGGAACTCATAATGTTCCTGATTTTTGCCCCGTCAACCTCGTACCAAGACCTTGCGGTTAGCGCCTGTTTAGCGAAAACGCTGTAGTCCGGATTCGCGAGATAATCGTTTATGAGGGAACGGAGCGCGGGAGGACGGCCCGCTCCGTCGAGATAGACCCGGGAAACTTCCGGGTAAGTTGTGACATAAAGAACAAAATCCCACGCCCAATTACTCGCCGCGCTTTGCTTTGACACCGCGAAACCATAGTACTCGGGAAAATCCACTCTCAAGTCCGCGCCGGCCGGCTGCGGTACGAGTGCAACCGCAAAATTAAGAAACGGGCTCTTGCTCTTTATCGCGGCAACCGCCGCGTGGTAGTTAAAAATCATCGCTGTTTTGCCGCCGGCAAAACTGTCCAAAGAATTCGTTTGCCCGTCATTCCAGGTGTAATAAGGCGAGGCGGCGTTCGCAAACTGAAGATAAAAATTGAAAGCCGCGAGGCCGGGGTTATCTCCGCGGCTGCCGGTATCAAAAGTCGCGTAAGTAAAATCCGGGTCGGTCATCTTCGCTCCGTTTTGGAGCATAAGGAGCTCCAAGAGGTCGGCTCCCGCGTCAACGGTATCCTCCGAGCCGCCGATGGCGGCTGCCGCTCTCACAATTTGTCCCTTGGGATTGATATTTCTCAACTTGGAAATGTCTCTCTGAAACTCGTCCCAGGTCTTAGGCGGAGAAACGATCGCCGCCTGGTCAAAAAAATCCTTGTTGTAAATGAGCGAAAGGGTGTCCAAATAAAGCGGCAGGGCATAAATCTGGCCGCCAGAAACAAAATCCTGCTCAACGGCTGTCGGGAAAAGAGAACGGAATTTAACCAGGTCAAAAAGTTGCGGGTAGGCGGTGACGGGAAGAATCTTATCTTTCTCCGATGGCAAATCGTGGTTCCAGATGACAAAAACATCCGGACCCTGGCCCGCGGCTAAAGCATTGAGCAGGCGCTCCTTGTAGTTTTCTTCCACAACTTGAACGTAATTAACCGTGACGTTGGGGCGAAGCTTCTTATATCCCTCCGTCAAATTTTTCATCACATCCTGACTGTCAAAACCCCAGACGGTCAATGTGACTTTCTGCGAGCTGGCTGAAGGCCGGATATTCAAGGCAACCAAAACTATGATGATTATCACCAAAAATAATATCCCGCCGGCGATGATAATTTGTTTTGGAGAAAATTTCATTCCTCTTTTATTTTCATTTTTATATGATTACCGTGCCGGCCAAACGATCCCCTCCCTTCAAATTCATTATTTTTACGCCCTGCGCGGCTCTGCCCGTCGTCCGCACTCCCTCAAGTTTTGTTCTGATCATTTGACCCTTGGCAGAGAGCGCGAAAATCTCCTTTTCCTCGCCGGCGATATGCGCCGATGTAAGCTGGCCGGTTTTCTCCGTGATCTTCGCCGTCTTTATGCCGGACCCGCCGCGGCGCTGAAGTTTGTATTCTTTAAGCGGCGTCTGTTTGGCAAAGCCATTCGACATAACGACAAGCAACCTAAGTCCCGCAAGCTTCTCTTTTTCTTCAGATTTAATTATATCAAACCCCGCGACTTCGTCCCCGCGCTTAAGTTTAATCGCGCGGACGCCGGCAGCCGTTCGGCCCATGGGCCGAACTTGCGACTCGGAAAACCTAATGGATTGGCCCAACCGCGTGGTCAAAATCGCCTGATCCTTGCCGCCCGAAAGACGAACCCATTTCAAGAGGTCGCCCTTCTTTAAGGCAACGGCGATGATTCCGGTTCGGCGGATATTTTGAAAATCCGCGAGCGGGGTTTTTTTAATCAAGCCGTCTTTGGTGGCCATCATCAAATACGCGGACTCACGCTGACTTGAAGCGTTTTCCCCCGGTCGGCGCTTGTCTGCATAAGCAACGAGGGCGCTTATATTCTCGTCCGGCGGAAGTTCCAGAAAATTGTGAACGGCTTTTCCCTTGGAGACGCGCGTTGCGGCGGGAATCTCGTAAACCTTGGTTTGGAATACGCGGCCACGGTCGGTGAAGAAAAGCAGGTTATCGTGCGTTTTGGCGCTGAAAAACTGGGAGAGGAAATCTTCTTCGGCGACTTCCGAGCCGATCAGTCCCTTGCCGCCGCGCCTCTGCGAACGGAAGGTGTTCGGCGGCAGGCGCTTGATGTAGCCGCCGGCGGAAAAAGTAATGATGGCGTCTTCCTCGGGAATCAAGTCCTCGTCGCGGAAAGCCTTGAGCGGCGCGGGCACAACCTTGGTGCGCCTCTCGTCGCCGTATTTTTGTTTCAGCTCATTAACTTCGTCCTTGATTATCTTTAGAATCCTCGAGGGGCTCTTCAGAACCAAACTCAAATCTTTTATCAGGTCCAGTTTCTCTTTGAGTTCGGCCTCGATTTTGTGCCGCTCCAAAGCCGCGAGCGTCTGCAGTTTCGTCTCCAAAATGGCCGTCGCCTGAATGTCCGACAGTTTAAAAATTTTCACCAAGCTCGCGTGGGCTTCTTCTTTGTCCTTTGATTTCTTGATGGTTGCGATGACCTTATCGATGACTCCCAGCGCCTTGTGAAGACCGGAGAGAATGTGCGCCCTTTCCTCCGCTTTTTTTAAATCGAATTGGGCGCGTCTCTTCACAACCCGTTTTCTGTAATCCAAATAAGCGGCAAGCAAATCCTTAACCGAGAGAAGCTGCGGCTGAATGCCGTCGTCAATTAAGGCGATGACGTTCAAATGAAAATCTTTTTGCAGGTCCGTGTGCTCATAAAGCTGGTTTAACACTTTCTGCGGCGGCGCATCGTTTTTAAGCTCAATCACTATGCGCAAACCTTCCCGATCCGATTCATCCCTGATATCACGAATGCTTTCTATCTTCTTATCTTGCGCGAGTTCCGCGATTCGTTTGACGAGCTCGGCTTTATTAACCTGATAGGGAATCTCCGTGATAACAATATCAAACTGCTTGCTTTTTCTTTCAACCACTTCTGCGCGACCGCGAGTCGTAATCCCGCCCCGCCCCGAGACATAGGCGGCTTTTATGGCCTTCTCATCAAAAACAATCCCGCCGGTCGGGAAGTCGGGGCCTTTGATGAATTTCATAAGGTTTTCGCTGTCGGCATCAGGGTTGTCGGCCAGATACAAAATGGCGTCGGCAACTTCGCGAAGATTGTGCGGCGGGATTTTTGTCGTCATGCCAACCGCGATGCCTTCGGTGCCGTTCAAAAGCAAGTTCGGCAATTTTGCGGGGAGCACCATTGGCTCCTTGCGCACGGCGTCATAGTTGGGCTGCCAATCGACGGTTTCTTTTTCTATATCCACAAGCAGCTCCTCCGAAATTCTAGACAGTTTGGCTTCCGTGTAGCGCATAGCCGCGGCGGGATCGCCATCAACAGAACCGAAATTTCCCTGCCCGGCGACAAGCGGGTATCTCAAGGAAAAATCCTGAGCCATCCTGACCATGGTGTCATAAATTGCGACATCGCCGTGCGGATGATACTTACCCATTGTTTCGCCGACAACGTTCGCCGATTTCCTGAACCTAGAAAGGTGGGAGAGTCCGCTGTCCCACATGGCCCACAAAATCCTCCGCTGCACCGGCTTCAGGCCGTCGCGCACATCGGGCAGGGCGCGGCTGACTATCACCGACATCGCGTAGTCGAGATACGACTCCCTTAATTCCTTGGTTATTTCTCTGGGCTCAATATTCATTGACTTACAACTTACAACTTATGACTTACGACACTTTTTTATTGTTTGTCGTTAGTCGTTTGTCATTAGTCAGAAATTCTTCTATTGCGGCGGCTTTATTATGTATTCCCTCGGCGCCCGCAAGATATCGCCGAGGGCGTGAATTTTATCAATCAGGTTTTGATAGACCGCCGCCGTGCCGTTTTTCACGGCGTCCCAAAAACTGATGCCGGCGGCAGGCTGCTCCGTCGGCTGCGACGAGAAACCGGCAATCAAACTATTGAAATACGCAAGCCAGACATAAATCACTACGGCCATGATTATCGCGGTGGATATAAACATCCAGCGCTTTTTTGTGGCGTCGTCTGCGGACTGCAGTCTTTCGAGAAAACTTTTTTTATCTCCCTCGCTCATATCCGCTTAACTTTTCGGTTCCAATAAGATAACCCGGCTCTTTTCGTTCAATAAATCCTTTTTCTTGAAAACCAATTTTTCCTGGGCCTCGGCTTTCTGTCCCATGGCCTTCAAAAATTCCGTCGGATTTTTGTAAGAAGTCGGGATAATAAACGCCGGTTCGATTTGTTTGGCCAACCTTGCCGCCGCTTCGGGGGCGAGAAAATGTCCGCCCCCTATCGGCAAAAATAGAATATCGGGTTCGTTTAATTCGTCGATTGTCTCGGCCGAAAGAGTTCGAGAAAGGTACCCCAAAAATGCCAACCTTATTTCTTCCCACTCAACCGCATAGATTGTTTTTAAAAACTTTTCCCCCGATTCTTGCCGAACGGGAACGCCGCGGACCTCGATGCCCTTTATTTCGTATTCTCCCGGAAAAAAAATCTCGTTTTGCGGCAACGCGTTGTCTTCTGCGGTCGAGAAATTAGCCGGCGCAAGCGTCCTTAAAACCACATCGGCTTTAAGACGATTGCTTTCCGGGTCCACAAGCAAAGAGGTTTCCCCGCTCTGCAGCCTAAACGCCCCGCCGCCCAAATAATTGATGACCATTCACTAAATTTTAGCAGAAATTCGGATAAATTTCCAGCGCTTGCTCTTTTCAAAACGGTCAGTATAATCGTAGGCAATGCCCACAGCAGACTCCAATAACAAAACAGACTCGGCCTTGGCGCAGCTCCTCAAAAACGAGTTGCCGACAACCGACTGGCCCAAAGAGGGAAACATCGTAGAGGCAACCCTGATAAAAAAACTGCCGCGCAGAGCTTTCTTCGATTTGGGAAAATTCGGCACCGGCATCGTCTACGGAATCGAACTCATAAACGCCAAAGAAATTCTCCGCGAGCTCAAACCCGGTGCCCGCCTGCCCGCGAAAATCTTAAACATCGACGGCGAAGACGGCTATATTGAGCTGTCGCTTGCGGAGGCCGGCAAACAAAAACTTTGGCAGGCGGTAAAAGATTTAGCGGAAACCGGCGAGGTCGTGAAAGTTAAAATTGTAAGCGCCAATGCCGGCGGCCTGACGGCGGCCCTGCCGGGCATAGACCTTAAGGCCTTTCTTCCCGTTTCCCAACTCTCTCTCGACCATTATCCTCGCGTTGTGGAAAACGACAGGCAAAAAATCGCCGAGGAGCTCAAAAAATTCATCGGCGAAGAACTCGGTATAAAGGTGATTGACGTGAATCCGCGAAGCAACAAAATAATCATCTCCGAGCGCGAAGTGCTCTCCGAAAACGTCAAAGAAATGCTGGCTAAATACGAAGTTGGCCAAATCGTAGAGGGTTTGGTCTCGGGCGTCGCAGATTTCGGCGTTTTTGTGCGCTTCGTGGACAACCCGGAAATCGAGGGCATGATTCACATCTCGGAGCTGGATCACAGAATCATAGACAATCCGAAAGAAATCGTAAAAGTTAACGACCAAATCAAGGTTAAGATAGTTGACATTAAAGAAGGCAAGGTTTTTCTGTCCCTAAAAGCTCTTAAGGAAGACCCCTGGGAAAAAATCGGGGAGGGATACAAGGCGGGGCAGGAAGTCTCCGGAAAAGTTTACAAACTTAACCCTTTCGGCGCCGTCATAAGCCTTGAGGGCGGGCTTCAGGGATTGATTCATGTGTCGGAGTTCGGCGGGCAGGAGGAAATGAAGGGCGTCCTTGCCGTTGGCAGTTCACACCAATTCGTCATAGACTCATTGAAACCCGAGGAGAAAAGGATTATCCTGAAATTGAAAAAGTAAATGCCGCCGCGGTAGCTCAGTGGTAGAGCGCAGCCCTGAAGAGGCTGGCGTCGGGTGTTCGATTCACCCCCGCGGCACATGAACAAATTTACTCGTCCTCGCGACGAGCAGATTTGTTTCTGTATAGGTGAATCGAACTGGGAAAGGGGTCGGGAAAACGGAAGTTTTCCCATGGCGGAAATACTAAAACCGCTGGGTTTTAGAAAATTTTGCGGAGGCAAAATTTTGTTCGCTTCACCCCCGCGGCACCAGTAAGCAAGCGTCGCTTCTTAAAGAAGCGGCGCTTGCTTTTTTCTGCGTCTCCCGTGTAGTATTCGAGCTAGCGAAGGCGGGTCGATTTCCGCATTTCCGCGTCTTCGATTCTCTCAGGAGGAGGTGCAACCGTGATCAGCGGGCCGCTCTCGAAAGTCAAAACTGCGCGAGACCTTCAGTTCTTCAACGTCAGCGAACTTCTGCATCGCGAGATAACCCAAGAAGAGATCCGCTACATCTTCGAACTCTGCGACGCCCTATGGCTCTACCCTTACCCCGCAGATCCCACAAAACCACACGCCGAGCTCACCGCTGGAGACCACAGTGACGGCTTCGTGGATACCCTGCGGGCGCTCCGCTTCACCAACGTCTGCCAGCTCCTTGCGTACAAACTCCTCGAGAAGGTGCGGCAGAAATACTTCGGGCCCATCGACTGGGTCGTGGGCTCCGACCACGCTGGAGCCGCGTTCTCCCACTCTGTTGCAATCTGGCTCTCCGCGCAGCACGACTTCGCAGAGAAGGGGCCGGATAAGCAGCAGGCATGGAAACGGTTCACGATCGAGCCGGACGAGGCGGTACTCCAGGTTGAAGAACTCATGACCACCTCATCCACACTTCTCGCCGTGCGGAACGGCATCCGCGAGGGCAACCAGAAACCGGTAACCTTCGCACCGGTCGTGGCAGTCCTCGTCCACCGCTCGGACGTATACGAGATCGGGGGTTCACCAGTGGTCTCTCTGGTCCACTACGACATCAAGAAGTGGAAACCGGAGGGCTGCCCGCTCTGTAAGGTGGGCTCCCAAGCTCTCCGTCCGAAGCAACACTGGGCGGAGCTCACGGGCAGAGCGTGAGCAAGGGCATATTCTAGTTCGCCATTCGAGAGCGATTCCCGTAGGGGTCGCTCTTTTTCTTTTTGCGTTTGTCGGGCCGCCCGGATTTGAACCGGGACTAAATTTTACCCTGTAGCGAGCTTTGCTCTGCTTCGGGGCCTCCCACCCCGCACCAAAAATTTTTCGTTCGGACTGCTGGGAGTCGAACCCAGGCCGCGTGCTCCCAAAGCACGTATACTACCGCTATACTACAGTCCGTCAAATTTTGGTGTGGGGCAAGCAGGACTCGTGCTGCCGTTACACTACGGCCCGCTTCCCGAATTTAGATTTTACTTTATTGACGCAAATTTTCAACTTGCTGTATAATTTATGTTTAAATTCAAAGAAAATGATACCGGAAAAAATTTTTCTAACAAAGGGGGTCGGTGTCCACAGGGAACAGCTCGCGTCTTTCGAGATGGCTCTGCGCGATGCCGGCATTGCCCCCTTTAATCTGGTTACTGTTTCGAGTATTTATCCGCCAAACTGCAGGCGAGTATCCAAGGAAGAGGGGCTTACCAATTTGAAACCCGGTCAAGTGGTTCATTGTGTGATGGCCAAGATTGCCACCAATGAACCAAACAGGCTGATTGCTTCATCAATAGGCCTTGCCATACCAGCGGACCCCAATGCTCACGGATATATTTCGGAGCACCATGCTTACGGCGAGACGGATGAGAAAGCGGGGGAATACGCCGAAGACTTAGCTGCTTCGATGCTTGCCTCGACTCTCGGCATTGAATTCAGTCCCGAGCAGGCCTGGGACGAACGCGAGCAGATTTTCAAGATGAGTAATAAAATTGTGAAGACAGCCAACATCACACAATCCGCCCAAGGCAACAAAAATGGTCTTTGGACTACGGTGGTAGCAGCAGCTGTATTTGCCAGCTACAAACAGTCGTAATAGAATTTTCTTGATTTCCATTGCCCCCATAGCTCAATGGATAGAGCAGCGCTCTTCCCCGCCTGCCAAAGCCATGCCCTCGTAGTTCAATGGATAGAACTCCGGACTTCTAAGCCGGATATGGGGGTTCGATTCCTCCCGAGGGCGCATAGGCGGCGGGCAGGTAAGGCGTTGATGTGGGTCCGATTCCTGCTGGGGGCGCAAAACCGGGCAATTAGCTCGGTGGCAGACCTGCCTGCCGGCAGGCAGGGCGCCTCGTTTATTCACCCGCCCACCTTTATGGGCACTTAGCTCAGTGGTAGAGCGACTCGTTTACACCGAGTAGGTCGGAGGTTCAATCCCTCCAGTGCCCACTAGAGAAAAGGTGGGCGGGCAAGCCGAGGAGGCCGCTGGTTCAATCCCAGCATTGCCCACAAAGAATCGGTTATCCGCCGCAAAAGATTTCTTTTGCGCATCGATTTTGTTATTATTACCTTAATGGAAGTAGGCGGTAAAAAATCTTGGCCTAAGGCAAATATCGTTTTGGGTGGCATTGTTTTTCTGATACTCGCAATACCAACGTTTATACTGGGTGTTTATTACTACCGCAACGCCAACGACGACCTGACAAAACAACTGTTTTCGAGAAGAGAAATTGTTGCCAGCCTATCCGCTTCGGCAATCAAAATAAAACTCGATCGCCTCGTAGAAATAGCCGAACTTTATGCGTCACAGGACGACATCAGAAACCGCGTAGCCGCGAAAGATTGGGGCGGGGCTACCAACTCGGTAATATTAGACCTCTCAAACCGAGTAGAATTCTATGATTTTTTCGTAGATAGAATTTTGCTCATAGACGTGGAGGGGGTTGTAAGGGACGCCTTCCCTCGTCTTTACGGAGGAATCGGGCAGAAAGATGTCGCCTTCGATGAGTGGGCTGCGCCGATTCTTGAAAACAGGCAGAAGTCATTCGTATCAAACGTACACAAAAGAATTGCTACGCCCAGAGTAAGTGTCGTGGAGGTGTTGTCGCCTATAACAAAAAACTCCAGGATTGTCGGGGCTGTGGCCCTGCAAATCCCCGTCAACGAATTTTCCGATTTCGGCAAAGACGTCGAGGTCGGCTCAAATGGTTTTGCCTATTTCGTAGACCACCTGGGACACATCGTAAGCCATCCAAAATATTCTTCCGACGGACCGGTTGTTGATTTTTCCGGCGTCCCGTCCGTACAAAAACTGATGCGGGGGGAAGAGGGCGTGGAAATTCTTTACAACCAATTAGAGCGGGAGGAGAGAATAAGCGCCTACCAAACGGTTCCTGTTTACGGTTGGGGCGTCGTGGCGGTGGAGCCGACAAAAGACGCCTTTGAAACCCGCGACGGCATACTTCATAACATTCTCCTTTTGATTGCTGTGATTTTCCTCGTAGATTTAATGATTGCGATTTTAATCTCCAAATCGTTGGCTGGGCGGCAAAAACGTGAATAAATCTCTAAACAAAACGGAGGTCGGCTTCACTTTAATAGAACTTTTGGTCGTGATAGCGATTGTTGCCATCCTTTCGATAGTCGTCCTTTTAACACTTAACCCCGCTGAGCTTTTGAGGCAGGCCAGAGATTCCAACAGAATCTCGGATCTGGGCACACTAAAAACCGCTCTTTCTCTTTATCTGTCCGACACACAAATTCCCAATCTGGCCTCTTCTTCTCTCAACTTCACGGCGTGTTATTTGTCTACCATCCAAGGCAATGGCACAACGTCGGCAAAATGCGGCGTTTTTGCTTACACGGGCACAACTGGCGGCGATGCCAGCACGACACAAGATAAATATAGAAAAGTAAATTCCCAAGGATGGGTGCCTGTTGATTTCTCGAAACTAAGCATCGGCACACCCTTTGGCAGCCTACCCATAGACCCGTCGAACAACCAGAAGTTTTTCTACAGCTATGCGGCAAGCTCCACAAATGTCTTTGAGGTGAATGCCATTCTGGAAAGCAATAAATACAACAATGTCATGCTGAATGACGGCGGCGACAATACCTCTGCCTACGAGACGGGATCAAATTTAACGCTCTAGGGATTCCGCCAAAACATTCGCCGAATCGTAAAACTCCTTGCGGGGTTTATTCGTTTAGTTTGTAAAAATTCTCAAAAACTTTTGCTACCAAAATCGGCCCCGTGCCCCTCGGGTCAAATTTTCCCCGACCCCCGGTCTAGGAAACCCGCGGTTTCCCACTCGCCCCGCCGAGAGGGCTCCTTCCGACACGGGGAAAATTTCCCGGCGGCAATTTCTTTTACTTTTCACCTTGGTTAAGCTTATAGAAGTTTTCGAACACTTTAGCAACTAAAACTGGTCCGGTGCCGCCGGGAGTGGGGGTGTACCAACCAATCTCCAATTTCCGATTTTCAATTCCCAATTGGCCCGCAGCAAAATCCCCTTTGCCACCATCGTAGCCGAAGTCAATCAAGCCAGCGTCATCTTTTAATACTTCTGGGCTTATGAGTCCCGCCTTGCCAACCCCGGAAATCACGAGGTCCACATTTTTAAGCATGGAAAAATCGCTGCCCCTATGTAAAAGCAGGAGACCGCCGACCTTGCGCATCAGCCACATAGACAGCGGTTTTCCCACAAGCAACCCCAGGCCGACGACAGCAACGCGCTTATTTTCAAGTTTGTAATTTAAGGATTTCAGAATTTCTTCAACAACACCGACGGCGGGAGGCAAAACGGGATTGCGGCTGGCATAAAAAGCACCGAGTGCCCGCTCGCCCAGAACATCAACGTCTTTCTCGCGCGGAATGGCGTTCAAAACATAATGTGTATTTATATGCTCCGGCAGCGGCAGCTGCACGACCACCCCGCCGCAAGTTTTATGTTCGGCTATTTTCCGAACCTCGCCGCGCAGCTCATCACTGCTTATTTCCGGCGGAAATTTATACAGGCGGAAATCAACGCCAAGTTCCTTCGCAATTTTTTCTTTTTGTTTTACAAAACTTATGGAGCTTGCGTCGCTGCCCACCAAGAATACCGCCAAAAATTTCTTCGGCGCCGGCTGTGATTTCAGTTTCGCCAAAATTTCCGCCGCTATTTTTTTACCGTCAATAATCATTTTGAAATATATTCTGCGATAAAAGTTAAAACCCTACGCCCCTTTCCTGTTTGTAGCTTTTTTAACTACAACGTACTTTGTGATTTTGCGGAATTCGTCATAAAGCGGGTGATTTGGGTTCAGACGGAAATATTTTTCATGACCGCGTTTAAACGAAACGAATAATCCGGCGCCGGTAAGCAAGCCGAGCTCGCGGGAAAGGTGGGTTGCATCAAAAGACAAAATCCTTGAAAGCTCGCGCACGTAATGCTCGGCATTGGGATTGGAAAAATAATAATTAAGCAGTTCTTGATGTAATTTTGAACGAAAATTAACCGACATATAACTGCATCATATCACAGTTGTAGCTTTTTACGCAACAATTGTAGCTTAAAAAGCTACAACCTAAAATAAAGAATAGTCTGGCGGTGGCGCGAAGCGGGGGACGTTAATTATCTTATCGGAAATTTTCGGCAAAGTTTCTTAACCTCCGCCCCCACATTCTCGCCCGAAACCAAAACCGCGTTTATAAATTCGGCGATTTTTTTCATTTCTTTTTCTTTCATGCCACGCGTGGTTAAGGACGGCGTACCGAGGCGGATGCCCGACGGGTCCACGGGCGGGCGGTGGTCGTAGGGAATCGTATTTTTATTGACAATAATGCCGTTTTTCTCCAGTTTGTCGCTCGCTTCCTTGCCGCCAATTCCTTTTTCGGCAACATCAACCAAAAGCAAATGCGTATCGGTGCCGCTGGAAACAATGCGCCAGCCGAGTTTTTGGAGCTCGCGCGCCAAAACGCGCGCGTTTTTCACAACCTGGTGCGCGTATTTTCTGAACTGCGGCATCGCGTCTTCGGCGAGAGCAACGGCAATCGCCGCAATCTGGTTTTCATGCGGCCCGCCCTGAAGGCCGGGGAAAACGGCCCTATCAATCGCTTTCGCAATGTCAATCTTGTTTCGCTTGGCGATTTTGGAATCGCGGTTCGCGAAAATCATGGCCGCCCTCGGACCACGCAGGGTTTTGTGCGTTGTTGTCATCACAATATCGGCGTAGGGAAATGGGCTCGGGTGTACGCCGCCCGCAACAAGCCCGGCAAAGTGCGACATATCAACCATCAAATATGCATGCACTGCATCGGCGATTTTTCTGAATTTTTTAAAGTCAATCGCGCGTGGATAGGCGGTGAAGCCGGTGACAATCAACTTCGGCTTTTCTTTTTTGGCCAGTTTCAAAATGACGTCGTAATCCAAAAGTTCCGTTTTTTCATCAACGCCATAGCAAGTGACATTCCAAAGCTTACCCGTCGCGCTCACCGGATGTCCGTGCGTCAGGTGCCCGCCCATATCAAGTCGCATACCCATAAACTTTTCGCCTATGGGTACTAATGCAAGATAGACGGCGAGGTTCGCCGGCGAACCGGAATACGGCTGGACATTCACGCTCCATTTCTTGGACGAAAGGTGAAAAAGTCTGAGCGCCCGCGCGCGACAGAGATTTTCAATTTGGTCAACATAAACGTTTCCGCCGTAGTAGCGCGCGCCGGGATAGCCCTCGGCATATTTATTGGTAAGCCGCGAGCCGAGCGCTTTCAAAACTTCCTGCGAGACGATGTTTTCCGAGGGAATCAGGTCCAGCGTCTCGTTTTGGCGTTTAGTCTCCAGTTTGATTAAATTTTCCAGAATTTTGTCATGCATAAAAGTCATTCTAATTCTTATACAAAAAGGGCGGGGCGGCAACCACTGCCCAGATAACTAAAAAACAAAAGGGCGCGTTTTCCGCGCCTCGAATAATTTACCCACCAGCGCCGCCCTGGCTATGATGGCACGACGAACAAGAAATATACGAATAAAATCAGTAAGACAACCAGCTCAATTGCCAAGGCCGCCAGAAACCATACGCCAACCGAGGCGAGGATTGCCAATGCGCCCGTAAGCTGCGTAGTTTCATAAAAAGCCCTGGCCGCACTGACAGAGGGCAGCAACACAACAAAGAAGGTGGCGACGGCCAAGAGGCACATCGCGAGAGCGCGGAGATAATATTTGCCGACACTGAATTTGGTTTTGGACAGTTTGCAGAGAAACTTTGCCCTTTGCTCGCTCAGAACATACAAAACGAACAATAACCCGCCCGCGACAACACTCAAGAACAAAAACGGCTGCCAACCGCGCATGTTTTGCCAAAACTCCCGCCAGAACATCGCGACCTCCGTAAAAATCAAGAATCTGTCTGATGAATTTATCGCCGATTACAAACAAAAAGTCAACTAATATTATGACACAATTGCGATATAATATTAGTACTTCGGAAATTTTTCAGGAGCTTTTTACTTCCCAGTCCAGATGCATTTTGGGAAGCATCATCTGCGGGGTCCAGGATTTCTTAAGCTCCTCTACTCTCTGCGACTGCTGATATTTTCCTCCTTCGGCGACGTAGTCGCCCTCCCTCTTTGTGATGGGGTCTACCTCGTAGAAAACCATTTGCGCGACGCGGCGGCCAACGACTAAAGGGATGGAAAAGTAGCGAGAATTATTGGTTATCTCCATCGTCCAGCGATTGAAATAACCGACATCGCCCCAGCCGGCATCCTTGCAAACCTCAATGAAATTGCGGCCCATAGAAGAGCGGGCGTACATTTTAGCTACGCAAATGTCGCGGCCGCCGACGAATTCCTGCGTGTGGGCTAAAATCGTTTCTCCCGGGGCAAGAAGAATTACCCGGCTGCCGTCCTGGATGTTTTTGAAATCCTCGCCGAGCCGCTCGCGAATCGCCGCCGCAAGCTCGGCCTCGTAGGGGCCGGACCAAACCTTGGCCGTCGATTTGTCGTCATACATATTATGGACCGCTGCAGGAACCGCTGGCGCACGTTCCCGCCAATACCATTCGCCCAGAGTCACGTCATAGCTCACGGTCTGCAGATGACGCTCTTTAAACGGCTCGATGACGATCGTACCGTTTTTGAGATGCCGCAAAATTTGATCTCGAGAGAGAAGCATTTTGGTTTCTACGAATTATCTTTTGGCTCGTTCATAAGGCAACTGCCGAATGTAAAGGCGTAGGCCCGCAGGCCCGCGTCCTTCACGAAAATTTTGAGCCGGCCGTTTAAAAACTCGTCGCTTTGAACTAAATTGTACATCCGCGGCTCCAGAACTTCCAACTCTTTAATGAACTCGCCGTTAAGTTCCAAGCGAAGTTTCGCGGGCCTCTCGGTTCTCGCCTCCATTACCAAATTAACTTCTGACGCCTTGAAATTCAGCAACAAATAGTCGGCGAATGTTTCCGTTTTGCGAACGTGTTCTATGAATTCCGGATAAATTTTCCACTCGCCAAAAACGCTCCAGGTTTCTCCCTGGCGGCCGCGCATCGCGCCGAGGTACGTTTCCGGCGTCGCGGGATAACAAATGCCGCCGGCGCCATCTTCGCCGGTCGGCTTAGGAAGCTTGAGTTTGGGATTGACCTCCAGCAGCGCTTCTTGTATCGCCTCCTCCGTTTCTTTGTACTCGCCCTCGCCCGAGTGGTCATAAACAATCTGGCCGTCTTTGTTGATTAAAAATTTCCGCGGCCAGACGTCGTCGGAATACAAACTCCAAATCTGATAGTCGCTGTCCATGACGACGGGGTAGGCGATGCCGAACTTTTTAAGAGCAGCTTGCACGTTTGAGACGTCTTTTTCGAATTCAAACTCGGGCGTATGAACGCCGATAATCGTGAGACCGGCTTTCGCATACCTCTCGTGCCATTCTTTTACATAGGGCAACGTCCTCAGACAATTGACGCAAGAATAAGTCCAAAAATCCACAAGAACCACGCGCCCGCGCAGATCCTTCATGGACAGCGACTGTGAGCTCGACTCCTTCGGCAAATTGAACCAACGCAGATTTCGGGGAAATTCCGGGGCTTTCATTGTTTCAGTCATACTAACCGAAACCGGCAGAAAAACAAAAGCGCCCTCAATCAAGCGGAGAGAGCGCTATTAAAATTCAGTTGGCGTCTTCACAAAAATTTTCCTGTACGCATATTGAATTGCCCAGCAGGTAATGATAAGCGCAACCCACCAGGAGAGAACTGCGCCAACGGCCATCACAATGTCTCCCGGACTTACTTGTTCGTCGTATGGAAAAAAGAACGCCAGCGGTCTCAATGAATCGACCACGATATAATCGGCAAGCCAAACAAGCCTAGTTTTGTCGTCAATGGGGAAGCGGCCTAACGAGAACAAGCCGAAAGATTTTAGTACGCGCATGCCGCCGCCATCATTAGAAAGCACCACAAGAAAATTACAAAGAGCTCCAAGAGTTGCCAGCCAAAAAGTCCAGACAAAAGATTTAACACCAAAGAGGAGGAACTTAGGCCAGTTCGGCTCTTTACACTTGAAAAACCTCGGCAGCAAAATCGTACTCAAGAATAAAAAAGCGGCGACTGGAACCAAAAACAGGGCAAAGTCGCGCGCAGTCAAGGCGGGCAATAATCCTTCAGAGTTTTGCTTGCACGCCAAGTCTTGCGCCCAGAGCCATGGCCAGGCCAAAAATTTCAGAAGCAGTTGTCCCACGGACACCTCCCGTCTGATAAAAAAATCAACCTACTAAAACCAGACTAACCCGACACTGGGGGCGGGGTCAACTAACGGATGGGAGACATGCGGGATTCGCACCCGCGCCGGCAGTGCCACAGACTGCAGTGCTGCTGCTACACCAATGTCTCCATTACACTTAGAATCTACACGCCTTTAAGCCGTTTTTCAAACTACGATTTAGTAGACAAACTCCGGTTTGTTATAATAGCTTAGAAGTTAATATGGGCAGTATTTTGACGAGCTTGGGAGTCCTCGCAGGCCAAAACCAGCTTTTGGCTTATTTTATTATCTATATCGTTACCATCTTTTTGGGCAATATTTCGGCCTTCGCCGGCTTTTGGATGGTGTCCCACGGTTACTTTGGCGCCTGGGGCGTGCCCTTCCTAATGCTCACGATACTTCTCGCCGATTTCTCCGGAGATATGCTCTGGTATTCCTTGGGACGGGCGCTACGCGACACGAGATTCGGCAACTGGGTCAAAAATCACCTGCCGCGCCACACGGAAATAGAAAACCACTTGAAATCCAACGGCAGCCGCTGGGTGTTTTTTTCCAAGTTTCTTTACGCTTCGGCTTTCCCGATTATTTTTTCCGTCGGCTGGTGCAAGATAAATTTCAAAAAATTTTTGAGAATGTCCATTTTGTCCATTTTAATCTGGGTGCCAATCCTCGCAGGGCTGGCTTACGGACTCATAGCCGGGCTCGCACCCCTTCGTGCCGTCGCTATTTTTAAAAATTTTGAGGTTGTTTTTGTTACGGGGCTCGTGCTTTTTGTTGTGGCAGACTATTATTTAGTGCGCCTTCTCAAAAAGATATTCGGCAAAAAATTCGCCTGGCTTAACGGAAACGGCGCGCCGCCGGGAAAATAGACCGGCGAAACAAAAACGGCTCCCCGGGAGCCGTTTTTGTTTTTTTCTGAAACAACTTTTACCCGTAAAGGGTGAAAGAACGCCGCTATTGACAAAAGACCTAATATTTGCTAGTATAATCCCAGACTACGGGAATACATTCCCGTAGGTTTTGAAAGACAAAAACCACTGAGAAGAGGTGTTTTATGTCGACGACAAACTGGCAAGACAATCTGGTGAAAGAGGCCGGTAAGTTAGGCCTCAAACCGCAAGCCACACCAACGACCGTCGCAGCCGAGGAGACGCCCAAGGTGGCGGAGCCTCCGGCCGCCGACACAATACCCGGCGCCACAGCTGAACAGAAAACCGCACCCGCGGTTTCCAATGAACCCCTGCCGGAACTTCCGGACGACGTCTCTATCAACCCACAGCAAATCCTGAAAGAGGCGACCGAGCGCAAACAATGGGCTCAGGCCGCCGGCCAGAAATTCTTCGAGATTGAGGAAGGACTCAAGAAGCTCGAGGAGATGGCGGCAGCCGACCCCGACGTGGTGATCTCACCCGCATATCAGACGGAGCGCCAGAGGCTTCAAAACCTCCACGACCAGCTCGGTACGGTTGGGGGTGAGGAGCTTCAGAAACGGCTTCGCTTCGCGAAGCTTATCGAGGAGATTCGCCGCACGGACGCACGCAATTTCAACGCCGTCCAGGCGATGATCGCGAAAATCCTCGAGACCGGTAGATACCGACTGGCAACCACAGAGGAGTTCAGATCTTTCGTGGCAGCCAAGAAGTGCCCCTGGGGGGCCATCCTCAATTACGCAGGGAAGACCTACATCCCTGCAATTCCCGCCGAAAAAGCCGCGGAGTGGAAAATCACGGCCGCGACAAGGATGCTGGAGTCGGCTTTCCGGAAGATGATCGTCGCCGCCAAGGAGCATCACCACTCCGAAGTGGAGGTGAAAATTGCCTCCATAAAGGAGAGGGGCGGGAATAAGCCGATCGACATTCTGAACGGGATGAGGGGGCTCTACTACCTCTACTCCCCGCAAAGGGAAAAAGGCGGCGTGAAAATCAAGGAGGGCCACGTCCTCCTTGAGGTGAGGGACGACAATCGGGATCCGCAGCGCGAACCATTTCTCGTGGTGCACGTTGCGGAAGCTCTGGGATCTCTCACTTGGATGAATGACGGACGGCGGGAGAGTTTCCCGCTCTACTGGCTGCAAAGAGGGTTCGTCCCGCACAACCCGAAGAGGCCTCTCGAGGACAATGACCGCAGGCGCGCCGTGGGCATGATCTCAACCGTGAGGGCGCTGATTCAATCCAACACCCCCGCACCCACAATCGAAACCGCGGCCGAACCAGCCACGCCGGCGCCGACAGAGTCCGCACAAGCACAACCGGCTCCCGAGGCCACAACTACCGAGAACTCGACAACGCCAGAAACGGCGTCGAACGAACAGCAGGATACGCCGGCGAAGCCCAAGAAAGCCCGCCGGAAGAAGTAAATCCGAGCCGGGCACGACCAAGTTGTCTTGGTCGTGCCCGGCAACAATCTCAAGAGGGAGGGTCAGATGCTCGAGTTCTTGAAGCAGAAAGAGAAACCCCCGGAAAGGATTTTGGTCCTTGTTGATTACGAAAACGTTGCCCGCGAAGCATCGGTGGAAGGCAAGATTGTGGACTTCGAGAAGCTGGCAACGCTTTGCCGCAACCTCGGCGTAGTCGTCGCAAGCTACATTTTCATCCCGCATCATTTCTATGATTCGTGGGTGGAAGCTGCTTACAATCAAGGATTTCACGCCCTCACTTTGCCGTCACGCAGCGATTACAAAACGGTGAAGCAGATGTACAGCGCGGACACAGCTATGATAAGTGTCGGAGCGAGTTATTCAGACGCGATAGATCAGATCGTTATAGTAACGAACGACGGCGATCTATCAACCCTGGCCAACCAGGCCAGGAACAAAAAAAAGAGGGTGGTGCTGATCTCTGGAGAGAAGGTTTCGCCCATCCTCCTGAAGGTCGTTGATATAAACTACCCCATCCCGCTGCAGGACAGACGAAAGTGATTGTTTTCATTACCCCCCGTTGGAAGCTTGACTTCCAACGGGGTTTTTGTTATAGTTTGGGCAGCATCTCGATGGGTCCTGCCCATGAGATACAAATCTCAATCAGAGAGGTAGGTGTGCCATGAAAAAGAAAAATGGTGGGCGGCCCTTCGGGAGGCACCCAGAAGAAGAGAGGATTCCGTACTTCAAACTACACCCGGAAAGCATTGCGCGCCCAACGCTGCAAGGACGACGGGCGCAAGAGCAGGAGCAAGATAGTTTTATCCACCGGAGCGTTTTTGCTGTTTCCTTGAGAAACGATGAAGTTGCCGGAGGGCTGGCTATCCTCCTCGTGCACAAACGCATTCCGTCCACGTGGGCACTCCCGGGAGGCGGCGCAGAGGCAGGAGAAGGTCCAAAAACGGCCCTCTCACGCAAGGTTTATGAAAAAAGCGGCCACAGTATCGTTGGCGTGCCAGAACTCATGCTCCGCCAGCAGGTGACCGAAACCCACGAAAAACTTGTTTTCTTGGCAAGAGTCGACGAAAACTGTGACCCGCCATCAAGCGATAAGATTAACGGCGTGCGCTGGTTCACACTCAAAGAGCTGGCTTCGATGCCGCACTACCCCTATGACGGCGAAGCGGTTGACGTGGAAGCCGACTACTTTCAGGAAAACCAGCGCGCCGATATCTTAAGAATCCTGGATCGCCTCAAGGAGTCGGGCCGACTCGGAAGCTCCTACGGCGTTGCCGCGGCAAACCTCCGGGTTGCCCGGCAAGGCACGTAAAACCTCTCGCAAGTTTTCGGACTTGCGAGATTTTTTTGACTAACAACCCCAAATCCTCTAAAATTTAAACTAAATTTCCAAACGAGCCATGTCCAATTTTTTCAAAAACCTCACTTGGGCAATAATCACGTTGCTTATTGTTTCCGTTGTTTTTTCAATGTTCCTGGAGGCGCCGAAGCAGGCCGTCAAGCTGAGCTTGAATCAACTCGCCGATAAAATAAACAGCGGCGGTGTTGCGCAAATCAGCGTGAACGGCGACGACCTCAATATAAAACTGAAAGACGGTTCGAGCGCCGTGTCCAAAAAAGAAGCCGAAACGGGCGTCAGTGAAACGTTCAAAAACCTCGGCGTGAACCCAGCGGCGCTCTCAAAAGTGGACCTCGCGGTTGAGGGCCAGTCCGGCTGGCAATTTTGGGCAGGTATCCTCATCCCCACGCTGTTCCCCCTTATAATCATCGGCATCATATTTTGGCTTATGTTCCGCCAGGCGCGAACGGGCGTAAATCAAGCTTTCAACTTCGGCCGCTCCAATCTCCGCCTTTCAACATTTAAAGACAAAATCACCTTCAAAGACGTTGCCGGCCTTAAGGAATCAAAAGAGGAGTTGTCAGAGGTCGTGGAATTCCTGAAAAGTCCCAAGAAATTCCTGGATTTGGGCGCGAGAATTCCCCGCGGCATACTCCTGATGGGTCTACCGGGCACGGGGAAAACGCTCCTTGCCCGAGCCGTTGCGGGCGAAAGTAATGTCCCTTTCTTTCATATCTCCGCTTCGGAGTTTGTGGAAATGTTCGTTGGCGTCGGCGCTTCGCGCACCCGCGATGCTTTCATAACCGCCAAAAGAGCCGCGCCCGCCATACTGTTTATTGACGAAATCGACGCCGTCGGCCGCCAGCGAGGAGCAGGACTCGGCGGCGGCAACGACGAACGCGAGCAGACGCTCAATCAAATTCTCGTGGAACTCGACGGTTTTGACCGCGACACGCGCGTGATTGTCCTTGCAGCGACAAATAGGCCGGACATTCTTGACCCCGCCTTGCTCCGCCCCGGCAGATTTGACCGGCGCGTTGTTTTGGACCTCCCGGACTTAAACGACCGTGAAGCAATACTCAAAATCCACAGCCGAGGTAAAGTCCTTGATCCCAAAGTTGATTTGAGAAAAGTGGCGGTGAGAACTCCCGGATTTTCCGGCGCCGACCTTGCCAATTTAACGAACGAGTCGGCGATTCTTGCGGCTCGCCGCGGCAAAAAAACAATTACCCAGGATGAACTTTATGAATCAGTGGAAAAGGTGCTTCTGGGGCCGGAGCGCAAAGGCCGCGTCATATCGGCAAAAGAAAAAGAAATAACCGCCTATCATGAGAGCGGACACGCCTTGGTCGCGGCCACCCTCAAAGACGCCGACCCCATTCACAAAGTTTCCATCATCAGCCGCGGTATTGCAGGCGGCTACACGATGAAATTGCCCATAGAAGAACAACGGCTGCGAACCAAAAAGCAATTTCTTACAGACCTTGCCATAATGATGGGCGGTTTCGCTTCGGAAAAACTGACGTTCGGCGACGTTTCAACCGGTGCGTCGAACGACCTCAAAGAAGCATCGGAGCTTGCCCGCCGGCTCGTCACAAAATATGGAATGAGTGAATCGCTGGGGCCGATGACATTCGGCAAAACGGAAGAGCTGATATTTTTAGGCAGAGAAATCGCAACAGAAAAAAATTATTCCGAAGACACGGCGAAGAAAATTGATGGGGAGATCAAAAAATTCATCGAACGCGCCTATCAAACCGCCCGAAAGATACTGAAAACCAACAAAGCCGCGCTCAAAAAAGTCGCCGCCACGCTCGTGGAAAAAGAAACTTTGGAGCAGGAAGATTTTTACGCGCTCCTTAAACCCCTCAAGATAAAACCGGTCGCCGCCTAAGAAAACAAACCGCCAGCCGGCGGTTTGTTTTTTATGTGCGCCTGGTAGGGATTGAACCCCGAAGCAGAACCTCCAGTTCGCTACGGGGCAGGCCTACGACCTAGCGCTTACCCGCCTGCCAGAACCGCTTGTGGGCCAGGATGGGATCGAACCATCGACTTCTGTCTTATAAGGACAGCGTTCTACCACTGAACTACTGGCCCATGTGGGCGGCGGGCAGGTAAGACGCTTGCCCTGCCTGCCGGCAGGCAGGTCTACCACTGAGCTACAGGCGCGCGGCGAATGCCTTTTTATTGCTTCACGAGCTTGTCGAATTTGTCCATCGCCTGCCCGGCTTGACTGTTGAAACTGTTTATCGCCCGCACTTCGCCGTTAATCTGATCGATCAAGGCTGCAACTTCCTGGTTGGTTTGCGCCGATCCCGTAAAGCGGCCGCGCAACGTATCGAGAAGTTGGCCGAGGTAGCCGCTGTAATTTATGAGCCGCGAGATGAGCGCCAGGCGGTTGGCAATCGACTCCAGTGCCGCCTGCCTCGCCTCAAGCGAATCAATATCGGATAGGGACCGCGTCATAATCTCAACCTGGCCGGAAAGAGACACAGCCTCATCGCGTATTTGCTGACTCTGCTTTATCACGTCTGCAGTCAAGGCGAGCGCGTCGGCAAATCTTCCGCGCGAATCAAACTCGCTTATTTTCGCGAGGTCAATGACAGATTGATTGGAGAGGTTAACGATGCTCTGCGCAATAAGCGCTCCTTTGAGGCGGGCGTCAACAAACTCCTTCGGCGTGCCGCTCGATTTCCAAGACAAACGGGTGAGCGCGTAACCTCCGCCAATCATTAAAAAAAACACTAAAAATATTGTAAGACGGCGTGCTCTCTTGGACATTTATACAAGATTACTTTTACCAAATTTGCTCAAAATATGCAAATAAACTTGAGAGTTTTGCGTTTAAAATGTAGAATAAGACGGATTAGGCGGGATTAGTATAATGGCAGTACGGGATCCTTCCAAGATCCAAGCGCCGGTTCGATTCCGGTATCCCGCTCAATCGAAAATGAAAATGCCCGTCGCAGATGGGTATTTTCGTTTTCGATCAGAATTGGAATAGTAGGAATCGAACAAGGGGTGGGTCGGAGGGGAAACTCGGTGTCCCCTCCGTGTAGGAGATTGTTCAGAACCGAGGGTTCCGAAGGAGCGAGTGAAACGAGCGACGTTCGCTTCTGGTATCCCGCTCAAAAAGAAAAATGACCCTGGAGCTTGAAGCTACAACAGGGTCTTGTGTGGCGCCTTTTGGCGCGTCTCGATAAGGATACCGAGAAAAATTAGTGCGATATTGCGTCTTCTTTCAAATCACCTGATTTAATTATAGCAGACCGTTCACGGGGTCAAGAGCGCCCCTGTGGATATCTTTTTGCTTAAATTTTTACCCGGAAAAATTGTTTTTTGCCAACCTTCAGAATCTCACCGCCACTCAAATTGAGGATTTTATTCGGGTCTTTTTCTTTGAAACCGTTGATTTCCAGTCCGCCTTGTTCTATCAGCCGCCGCGCTTCGCTTTTGCTTTTCGCGATACCGCTTGCGAGAACCAAGTCCAGTGCAGTTGTTTTCTTCGACGATATTCTTAAAAACGGGAGTTTGGTATCGGCAGCTTTATTTTTGGAAAATATAATATCCCAGCGCAGAGATGCTTGTTTCGCTTTATCCCGTCCATAATAGCGTTCTACGACCCCGAATGCCGCGTCGAATTTAGCCATCATTGGATTGGTTTTACTTTTGCTCATCGATTGCCGATATCTCACGATGTTGTCATGGGGCATATCTGTTGCGAGCTCCATATAATCAATAATCATATCGTCGCGCATGGACATTATTTTCCCGAACTGCTCGTCCGGCTTGTCGGAAACATTTACCACATTGCCCCAAGAAGTGGACATTTTCCGGCCATCCAAGCCCAACAGCATTTTAGTCGTCATTATATCCTGCGGTTTTTGGCCGTATTTTTCCTGTATTTTCCGGCCGGCCAAAAGGTTAAAAAGCTGGTCAGAGCCGCCTATTTCTACGTCGGCTTTTACGGCCACCGAGTCATACCCCTGCATTAAGGGATAGGTAAGCTCGCGCAAGCTTATTTCCTGGTTCTTTTTCCATCTTTCGCTGAAGTTGCGGCGCCGGATCATCTGCTGGACGGAAAAAACGTCTGCCAACTCCGAAATTTCACGGAATTTTAATTTGCCTAACCACTCGCTGTTGTAACGGACCTCTGTCTTTTTGAGGTTAATGATCTTCCCGATTTGCGGCAGATAGTTTTTTAGATTTTTTTCAACCTGGACTTTTGTCAAAAATGGGCGTTTTTCCAGCTTATCCGACGGGTCGCCAATCTGCGCCGTAAAATCGCCGATGATTAAAACAATTTTGTGCCCCAAATCCTGAAACTCACGCAGTTTCCAAAGCGAGACAGCGCGGCCTAAATGAATCTTCTCGCCAGTTGGGTCAATGCCGTGCTTAACGCGGAGTTTTTTACCACTCAAAAGCGATTTCTCCAAATGACTTTTATTAATCGCCTTCTCAATGTTGCGGCTAAGTAAATTTTTCACTTTTTCGGCGACGCTCGTCATAAATTTATTCTAACACAAAAACCGCTCCGACCTAGGTCGGAGCGGTTCTCAAAAACAGAAACAGGCAACCCCTTACGATTTCTTTATAATCTCGTCTATAATGCCGTACTCCTTCGCCTCGGCGGCGGAGAGCCAGAAATCTCTGTCTGTGTCTTTCTCAATTTTGGAAAGCGGCTGGCCAGTGTGCTTGGCTAAAAGCTGGTTTAATTTCTCTTTGGTTTTTACGATTTGTTTGGCGGCAATTTCAACCTCGACCGCCTGGCCTTCAGCGCCGCCCATCACCTGGTGCAAAAGAATCTCGGAGTTTGGCAGAGCAAAACGCTTGCCCTTTTTGCCGGCCGAGAGGAGAAACGCGCCCATTGAGGCGGCAATGCCAACGCACATCGTTGACACGTCCGGTTTTACATACTGCATCGTGTCGTAAACTGCCATGCCGGCGGTAACCGAACCCCCCGGCGTGTTGATGTAAAACCTTATGTCTTTTTTGGGGTCTTCGTGCTCCAAAAACAAAAGCTGGGCGATAATGGCATTGGCTACCGGGTCTGTAATTGGGCCGCCCAAGAAGATTATGCGGTCTTTAAGCAGACGCGAGTAAATATCGTAAGCCCGCTCGCCGTGCTGCGATTTTTCTATGACCGTCGGTATTAAATATTGATATTCCATCTCGTCCATACTATCCATTTTAGAGAAACGACACTAAAAGTAAACCCCCACACCAAACGAGAAACATAATCATGCAGCGCCTTTGGCGCCATTTCTCGTTGTGGTGTGGGGGTGAAGCCCTAAATAAAAAGCGAAACAAGCGCCAAGCTTAATGTAGCCAAGAGCTTTATCAGAATATGAAGTGACGGCCCTGCTGTGTCTTTAAATGGATCGCCGACGGTGTCACCCGTAACCGCGGCTTTATGCGCATCGGATCCCTTGCCGCCCAAGTGCCCGGCTTCAATGAATTTTTTGGCATTATCCCAGGCGCCGCCGCTGTTGTTAAATAGCGTCGCCATGAGAATTCCCACGATGGTTCCCGTAATCATAAGTCCTGCTTCTGCCTCTGCGCGCATGACAAGGCCTACGAATACAGGTCCGGCAACGGCGAGAAGTCCCGGAAGCACCATATTCTTCAGGGCTCCACGCGTCGTGATGTCAACGGCTTTGGAATAATCCGGTTTTTCCGTCCCCTGCATTATTCCGGGGTGCTCCCTAAACTGTCTGCGCACTTCGTTGATGATGAAGTATGCGGCCTTGCTCACGGCGCGTATGGCGAGTGAAGAAAACAAAAACACGATCATCGCGCCGATTAAAGAACCTATGAACACGTCAACTTTTCCCAGATTAACTGTCGTTAAATGCGCCTCTTCCATATAAGCCGCGAACAATAGGAACGCCGCAAGCGCAGCCGAGCCGATGGCGTATCCTTTTGTAAGGGCCTTGGTGGTGTTGCCGGCAGAGTCCAGTTTGTCCATAATGTCGCGCATCTCGCCGCTCTCGCCCGCCATTTCCGCAATGCCGGCGCCGTTGTCAACTATTGGGCCGAAGGTATCCATTGCCAAAATATAAGCCGCGGTAGCAAGCATTCCCATTGTGGCGACAGCCGTGCCGTAAAGTCCGCCGCCAGCAACGCCGCTCAAACTGCCAAGCTTGTAAGCCGTGAATAAGGCGAGTGAAATCACAACGACAGTGAGCCCCGTGGACTCCAAGCCGACGGCGAAACCGGTGATTATGTTCGTCGCGTGCCCTGTTTGCGACGCTTCTGCAATTTCCCTAACCGGCCTGTACTTTGCCTCGGTATAGTACTGGGTGAGATATACAAAGATGATACTGGTTACGATGCCGACGAGTCCTGCCCAGAAAAACCACATGTTACCAAGCATTTTCTGGGTAATGAAATAGAATGCAATCGCCGCAAGCGCGCAAGCAACGAAATATCCTTTATTCATCGCCTTCGTCGGAGAGTCGTTTTCCTTGGCGCGGGCGAAGAAAATGCCGACAATTGAAGCCAAAAGGCCAAATGCGCGTAAAACTAACGGATAGAAAATGACTGAAACTCCGAAAACGGGATAAAGGGCAACTCCTAAAATCATGGCACCAATGTTTTCGGCGGCCGTTGATTCAAAAAGGTCGGCGCCGCGGCCAGCACAATCTCCTACGTTGTCACCGACAAGATCCGCAATAACTGCCGGATTGCGGGGGTCGTCTTCGGGAATGCCGACTTCTATCTTCCCGACTAAATCCGCTCCAACATCGGCGGCTTTTGTGTATATTCCGCCTCCGAGCTGCGCAAAAAGCGCTATAAGAGACGCGCCGAAAGCATAGGCCGTTATCAAAGAAGGAATTTTAACTGCTTCATATCCAAAAAACTGAAAAACAACGAATAGACCAGTAATACCCAAAAGGCTCAGAGAGACAATCACAAGGCCCGAGGCCGCTCCCCCTCTTAGAGCAATAGTCAAAGCCTCGTTGAAACTTTTTTTAGCCGCAGAGGCTGAGCGCGAATTGCTTCTAACCGCAACGGACATCCCTATGACTCCGGAAATCGCCGAAGAAAAAGCTCCGAAAATAAAAGCCATGGCCGTCTGCCAGCCGGTCGTGGGTTTTCCGGCGAGCACATAAGCCAGCCAAAGACCGGCCGCTATAATTAGTCCGATAAAAGCAATGGTTTTATACTGCCTCTTTAAAAAAGCCGATGCTCCTTCGCGAATTGCTTGAGCAATCGCTTGCATCTTCTCTGTACCCTGGTTTTTCCCGAGTAGCCAAATAATAAAATAAACGGCGACCGCTATAGCAACCAATGGCACAATCAAAGGTATCAATAGTATGCTCACTTATTTGTATTTTTCTATTTTTACTTTAGAGCGACTTTTAATTTATGTTTGTGAAATTATAACAAAAATTGCTGCGGCTCCCTCTCTCCACTAGAACTTTTTAATCACCGCTATCTCTGGGGATCTCTTTAGTTTCATCCGCATTTTCTTCTTCGCTTTCTTCGGCTGGCGCCGTCCCCGCCACGCCGCCCTCTTGCACCTCTTCCGGCCGCCTCTCGGAACGCACGTCTATCTTCCAGCCGGTGAGTTTTGCGGCAAGCCGCACGTTTTGGCCGCCTCTGCCGATGGCTAAACTCAGCTGGTCCTCGGGCACATAAACTCTCGCTTCGCGCCGGGGCAAGATTTCAACGGACTGCACTTTCGCCGGCGACAAAGAATTGGAGATAAACCTTTCCGGGTCTTCGGACCATTCGGCAATATCGATTTTCTCCTGACCCAATTCGTTATTTACGGCCATCACCCTTGTGCCGCGCTGGCCGACCAAGGCGCCCACGGGGTCAACGCCATCCGCCTTGGAAGAAACGGCTAATTTTGTTCTGTTTCCCGGCTCGCGCGCAATCGCTTTCACCTCCACTATTCCTTCGCTTAGCTCAGGAACTTCCATCTCAAAAAGCTTGATGACAAATCGCGGATGAGAACGGGAAAGAACTATGCCTGGCAGCCTCGCGTCCTCCTGCACGGCCAAGACCAAAAATCTCAGCCGCTCCCCCACACGGTAGTGCTCTCCGGGTATGGACTCATTCGCGAACATAACGCCAACCGTCCTCACGAGATCAACGTAGACATGCCCCCGCTCAAAACGCTGGACTACACCGCTTACGATCTGTCCCTCTTTATCCCTCCATTCCGACAAAATCGAATCCCTTTCCGATTCTCTTAGTTTTTGGAGAATTACCTGTTTGGCCGTTTGCGCCGCAATTCTTCCGAAATCCTCGCGGGTTTCAAGCGGGAAAGTAATTTCTTCGCCAAGGACCGCGTCTTTTTTAATATCTTTGGCTTCTTCAAGGAGTATGTGCCGTTCCGGATTATAGCGGGGCAGTTTGGCCTCCTCGCTCTCGCCTGCCGCCGGCGCTGACTTCGGAATCTTTTCTTCCTTTTTATCTCCTTCCGCCTCCTCCTCCACAAAGCGAACCGTGGTCTCGTCGACGACGGTTTTCACCTTCCAAAACCTCAATTCGCCGCTTTTGGTATCAAGCTTGGCTTTAACTATTTCGCCGCGCTCGCCGTACTCCCTTTTGTAGGCGGCGGCGATAGACGACTCGATGGCCTCCAAAACTTTTTCTGGTTCTAGCCCTTTTTCCTCGGCAACCTGTTTCAAGGCGCGGGATAAATCTTTTATATTAATCATTTATTTTTGGTCCTTTATTTAAAAAACCCGCTGTTAAAAGCGGATATTTATGTTTATATTGTACGCCCGTGAGCCCGGAAGTCAAGCCGGGCTAGGGAACTTAAAAGGAATAGCCGAAATCCTTCGCCAGTTCCTCAAAATTCATCGATTCCCGCTGACTCGCCTTATCTTGGGCGGCGCGGATGGACGCGTCAAACTTGTTGAAAATCTGCCTGATTTTTTCCTGCGCGGCGGCGGGTAGGCCAGCAATCTCCATTTCAAAACGCGCCTTTCTCCCTTCGGCGAATTCCGGCTGGAACTTGCTCCAAGCAAGCATTCTCTTCCTAAAATTCTCTTTTTGTTCGTCGGTGAGTTTTTCCGGCTCCTGCATCGCCGAAAGTATGTCCAGGTTTTCCTCTCTGAACAGCACACTTCCCTCATATACATACTGTGCTGGGCCATCCATTCCGGCCCCACCAATATCAGCCAAAGCCAGCGCCTTGGCTAAGAGCGGTGATTCTTCTTTAAGGTTGGGCTGCGCCACTGTCGAATGTTCTTTGTCCCATCCGGTAGCTATGGTGGCTAAAATACCGTCTTCGACCATCTTTTTGTGGTCCTCGCCGAAAATAATTCTGCCTTCGTTCTTATTTACCTCGTCCATGTAAGATTGCGCCTCCCTAACGCTGGTTTCTTCGTTCTGTTCATGAAATCTTTTTCTACTAACTGAGCCGTCGGGATTTGGTTTTGCTTCCCATTCTTGGACGGTGTCGTGAAAAGCGGCGCCGAGTTTGCCCATTGCCCGCACATCGGCGCTGGCGCCCATCGCCTCTAACAACATGTCTGTCCTGCCGATAACTCTTTTGGTATGGCCGGAATTATGAAATGCGAGGTTGTTAAGCGGATTTTCTTGGTTCTCGAAACGACTCCTCACCGAATTGAGAGCTTTCTCGACGCCAGCGTCGGCGAACTTTTCTAGTTCGTTTCCTATCTCTGCCGGAGCTACGTTTCCGGACTCCTTATTTGACTGTTGGCTGTTCTCCGCGAAGTTCATATTTTTACATCTTTTTATGTTGCCACCCTAACCAATATTCTCATAATGGTTAATTATACAATCTTTATTATTAATTGTCAAGGCCAAGAGGTCGATTCGCCACCCTTTCTTTAGATTTATAAGTTCTGGGTGGCTGCCGGCGAATTCCTCGCAGGCGCGCCTTACTTTTGCCAGCTTTGAAAATGTGGCTTGGTCCTCCGGTTTCAATCCGCCCGGTTTATTGAGCATAGTTTTCACTTCAAAGAAAACAAGCGTGCCGTCTTTATATTTTGCGATAGTATCAATTTCGCCCCACTTGCGCCTATAATTCCGAGCTAAAACCTTATAACCGTTGTTAACAAGATATTCACAGGCGAGGTTTTCGCCAATCCTTCCGAGCTCACTACTCTTTTCCATTTGTAATTATGGTACAATGATTGGTGTTGGCGTGCAAACATCTATGACTTGTTTGCTGACAAACATCGGAACATGGTGGACTCACCTAAAGAACCAAGCTATGACTACATAAGGGGCCTTGTCGATGGAGAGGGATGCTTTACGTTCTGTAGGGCCGGAGCCGGCGGGAAAAGAATCAAATTGCCAACATTTGCCATTGGGATGAGCGGAAGAGATAAAAAACTTATCTTAGCAATTAAAGAAAAACTAGGTTTAAGAAATAGGGTGTACGAATATAGGCCGCGATTCCGTAAGGATGGATACAAGAGAGACGGCGTAGCGGTACTTATGGTACGAGATGTTGGGCAACTGAAAAACATAATTATTCCCTTATTTTACGGGGGGCTGATTGGGAATAAGATGAAGCAATTTGAGGATTGGGTGGAAAAAATCGGCAACGATCCGGACGTCCCCGAAAGGTACAAGTTTATATATAAGATTTACAAAGCTGGCTTTTATGACAAAAACCCGAAGTTTTTAAGCTAACTTCATGCACAATGTTTCGTGCCAAACAATTGGGTGTAGGTTTTTCAAGACGATTCAATCGTCTTGAAAAATAAGGACTTGCAGGTTTTACAAGGATATCCGGTTTTAGTCGTTTTGCAAACCCAAACTTGTGAGCATGTTTTTAGAGCCGTGCCATCGGCAAAGCGGCAATCCGGCAAACTTTGCCGCTTTGTTTGCCGAATTCGTCGGCGCACAAGCCCCGTATCCCAATAATTAAAACTAAAAATTTGACTCAATACCAGTAAAACACTAATCTAACGGAATATGCCCAGTAGTGAGAATTCGACTGGCCGCCTGCGGCGGCAAGGTCTTGAGACAAAATCACCATCTGGCAATAAAATAATAAGGTCTGTGCAAAAACAAAAGTCATCGCAATAACTGGTCGAATTTCTACTACTGGGTATGGATACTGAAAAAATCGCCAAATACAAAAGCGCGCTTGAAAAAGAGAGGGGGGAAGTGCTCCAAGAATTAAAAAAAGAACAAGCGCCAGAAGATTTCGGCAGCGATATTGACCACTACGACGAAGAGGCGAACGAAGCGGAAGAATTCAGCAATAAAATGGCAGCCAGCCAAGATTTAAAAGAGCGGCTGAATGCCATCGATTCGGCTTTAGAAAAAATAAGAGTGGGCAAATACGGCCTGTGTGAAAATTGCGGCAAAAATATAGAAGAAAAAATTTTGGCTATAGATCCGGAATCAAGACTCTGCAAGAGTTGCAAAAGTGGGGGGAGGTAGGGTATAAGAAGTAAATGCCCGGTGCTACAACTTCAACGATGCCCCGTGCCACAACTTCTACGGAGTTGTGGCACGGGGCGATGCTCTTCTACGCATACGTACTTGAGAGTTTTAAAGACGGGCAGAGATATATTGGTTTTACAACCAACTTGAGGCGACGGCTCGAAGAGCATCAAAAAGGATCGTCCAAGGCAACACAACCAAGATTACCAATGAAATTGATATATTTTGAGGCCTGCACTAATAAAGATGACGCGACACGAAGGGAAGAATATCTAAAAACCACGAGAGGTCGAAGATTTTTGGCCAAACGGCTAAAGTCATATTATAAATTGAAGTTGTAGCACCGGGATGCTAAAAAACCTTGCCCGAGTTTATTCCGCGGAGCTTGAAGGCATAAAAGCCAAGCTAATTGAAGTGGAGGTCGACTTGAATGTCGGCCTTCATTCTTTTAATATCGTCGGCTTGGCCGACAAGGCGTTAAACGAAGCAAAAGAACGGGTAAATTCCGCTTTGAAAAATGCGGGCATCAAGCCGCCGAACCGGGAAAACAGAAGGATAACCGTGAATCTGGCGCCGGCTGACATCAAAAAAACAGGCTCGCAATACGATTTGGCAATCGCCATCGGATATTTATCGGCCACAAAACAGATAAAAGAATTTGATGCGAAAAATAAAATTTTCGTGGGCGAGCTGGCCCTTGACGGGCGGCTGCGGCCGGCAAACGGCGCCCTGAATATCGCCGAAATGGCACGGAAGGCCGGCTTTGAATACCTGCTTTTGCCTCAGCAAAACGCCAACGAAGCCGCCGTGATTAAAAACATAAAAGTAATTCCCTTGGAAAATCTTCAAGACGCCGTTGATTTTTTGGAAGAGAGAAGGAGTATCAAGCCGGAAACGTTCAGCCCGATAGAATCCGAAGCGATTTCCGCTCCCGATTTTTCGGAAATCAAAAGCCAGGAGAACGCCAAGCGCGCACTAACCATCGCCGCGGCCGGCGGACACAACCTTCTAATGATCGGGCCGCCGGGAGTGGGAAAAAGTTTGCTTGCGCAAGCGATGATCGGCATCCTCCCCGACCTCGCACTTGAAGAAGCGATTGAAATCACGAGGATTTACAGCGCTGCCGGCCTCGCGCCGGGAGGGCTTGTAAATCAACGGCCCTTCCGCTCACCTCACCAAACAGCATCAATTGTGGCCGTAATCGGCGGCGGCTCGGACCCGAAGCCGGGCGAGATAAGCCTGGCGCACAGAGGAATTTTGTTTTTAGATGAACTGCCGGAGTTCCAGAGAAACATACTGGAGGCGCTGCGCCAGCCAATGGAATCGGGAACGGTGCATGTGGCGCGAGCCAAAGGAACGCTTGTATTTCCAGCGAAATTCACGCTTGTCGCCGCGATGAATCCCTGCCCCTGCGGATTTTACGGCGACCCGGAAAAGGAATGCCGCTGCACGGCTTATGAGGTAATCCGCTACCAGAAAAAAATTTCCGGTCCGCTCTTGGACAGAATTGATTTGCAAATAAAAGTTCCGCGCGTGAAAATTGCGGAATTGCGGAAGAGAAAAAAATTTGAGCCCACCAGCCCTGCAATCAAAAAACAAATTGAACGCACAAGAAAAATCCAAATGGAGCGTTTCAAAAAACTGAAAATCCAAACCAATTCCGAGATGAGCTCGCGGCAAACTGAGGAGATTATCAAATTTGAACCTGGTGCGGAGAAATTCCTGGAGACGCTCGACAAATCCCGCCTCTCGCCCCGCGGCTACTACCGACTCCTCAAAACCGCGCGGACAATTGCCAATTTGGAAAATCAAGAAAAAGTTTCCGTGGAACATTTGGCGGAGGCGTTCAGTTACCGATTACGTGAGGAAGTTTAAAATTATTTCCCAAAATCTCATCTCGCTGAATTGAGGACATGATGGGGAAATAAAAAAGGCCGCCATTGCTGGCGGCTACTACACGATTACCGCAACCACTTCTATTTTCCGTGAATCCTGAAAACGCAGAACTGGCCGCACATGGAACAGTACTTTGCTCTCACAAGCTGCGGATTTTTCTTGCATTCCTGCCTTCTTAACTCAATAAACTTTCTGCGATCAATTGCGAATTTGGACATTTCTTCCCAATCCACTTCCGCCCTGGCTTCCGCCATCTTCAAATCTCTAAGAATTGCCTCCCTGTTTCCTCGAGCAATGTCGGCAATGTGGGCGGCAATTTTTGTTACTATCACACCCTCCCTTACGTCTCTCACGTCGGGCAAGCCTATATGTTCTCTGGGCGTTACGTAACAAAGGAAGTCCGCCCCTTTCCAGGCAGCCAATGCTCCGCCAATAGCACAAGCAATGTGATCATAACCGGCAGCAACATCCGTCGGCAGAGGACCCAAAACGTAAAAAGGAGCGCCATTGCAGTACTTCTTCTCCAGCTCAACATTTTTTTCGATTTCATTCAACGGAATGTGGCCCGGGCCCTCAATCATTACCTGAACATCTTTCGCCCTTGCTCTTTGGGACAGTTCGCCCAAAATCTTGAGCTCTTGAATCTGCGCGCTGTCTGTAGCATCGGCAATGCAACCCGGCCTCAGACCATCGCCCAGACTCAAGGTGACGTCGTATTTTCCGGCAATCTTGAGAATCTCGTCAAAATGCTCGTAAAGAAAATTTTCTTTCCTGTGATATTGCATCCATGTCAAAAGGAAACTTCCACCGCGACTTACACACTTCATCACCCTCTTTTCAAGCAGGGGAAGCGCTCCTTGAGTTACGCCGGCATGGACCGTAGCAAAATCCACTCCGTCCTTAGCCTGCTCTTCAAAGACTCTAAGATAGGCATCCAAATTGAGCTTTCTTGCCGCCTTGGCTTCAATAAGCGCCTGATAAATCGGAACGGTGCCAAGCGGAGCCGGGCACTTCTCAATTATCCTTTTCCTTATTTCGCCCAAATCCCTGCTGGTGCTCAAGTCCATAATCGTATCGGCGCCAGCCTCCAAAGCTACTTTGAGTTTCCTCAATTCACCTCTCGGGTCCGACTTTACCGCAGAGGTTCCTATGTTGGCATTAATCTTTACTTTCAAACCATAACCAATGCCGATTGGCTTCAAGTTCTTATGAGCCGCGTTCGCCGGGATGACAACCGGGCCTTTGGCGATCCTATCTCTCAAAACTTCGGCATTTACGTTTTCCTTCCCGGCAACGCTTATTATTTCCCCCGTTATTTCACCTTTTCTGGCGGCTTGGAGCTGTGTCATGCTTCTATCCTCCCTCTCCGCGGGGCTCTCCACGCGGATTTTCCTTCTCTGGTTGTCAACGTGTTGCTGGAACCAACATAACGCAATCTCCCGCCAACGGTCAATGACCCCGAACCTGTTTGGTTTAGGCCAAACAAAAAACCCGCTCAATTAAAGAGCGGGGGTATTTTCAAGACAATCTTCGAGGCTAATCCGGCAACTCCGTCCATTCGGTTATAAGTTTTTGAGCTGCGGCATTGGTGCCAATATCGGTACGTAGCGCCAGTACGTGTTTGGCACAGTCCCTCGCCGCTTCACAGAACGCAACCCATTCATCTCCGCCAAGCTGCTGGGTGATCTGGCGCAGTTTAGTCAAACGATGCTCAAGGGACAATATAATAGCGGCCACATGCAACGGCCTACACTCAACCAAAATCTTAATTGCTTCAAAAAGATAGCCGTCGTTGAAGTTGGCACTATTGATTAACTCGGATACCACCTCGTAGACCTGAGACGACGGGGCAAGCGATCCCAGGGTGGAGAGCGTGTCATAAAGAATGGCCGATTGCCTTTCTCCGAGAAACCCATTACCAACCGCGGGCGGTAGTGCATCCAGCGCCTCAGTCGCCTTAATTCTGGCGATGAGGTAAATAAGATCTTCAAGGGCGGGCAGAGGCGCGTCCGCATTATTCCCTTGCTCGCGCAACACGTCGCCGATAGCCTGGCGAAACATCAGTTTCCGCGATTTGGGTACATACTTTTCATATACACGTGCGAGTCCATCAATTATAGATTCCTGTTGTCTGATAATAAGACCAAAAGGACCAAAAGCGTGTATCCTTTTGGTTTCAGAGGGTGGCGGATCGTAGAATGATAGAAACCCCCTCCATAGCCAATCGGCAAACATTTTCCTATCAAATTGCTCAAAAGCCTTAATAGCCCCATCTTTCGACATGGTGATTCTCCTTCTATTATGAAATTGGAAAGTTGTGTTTTAGCTAAAAACAAAATAGCACCTAACGTGCTATTTCGTCAAACCTATTATGTTAATCAAATTATCCTACCTCGCGAACGGATTCTGCGCGCTGTAGATTTTGAGAAGATAAGCATGATACAATACCCTCAAGTAAAAGGTCGCGAAGATAATTTTATTTCCAATGAAAGGGTACGTAATCAACGTTGAAAAGGCCTCAAAAGAAAACGAAAATTTCCGCAAAGTTCTTTACACCGCGCGCTACAGCCAGCTGGTCTTGATGTCGCTCAAACCGGGCGAAGAAATCGGCGAAGAGGTGCATGGCCTGGACCAGTTTTTGCGCATAGAAGAAGGAACGGGCAAAGCAATTTTGGACGGCGTGGAGCACGAGATAAAAGACGGCTCGGCGATTATCGTTCCGGCCGGCACGCGACACAACGTCATAAATACCGGAGACAAGCCGATGAAGCTATACACCGTCTACTCTCCACCCAATCACCGCGACAAAGTCCTCCACAAAACAAAAGAAGTGGCGGAAAAAGACGAGGAGCATTTTGACGGCAAAACAAGCGAAGATTAGAAATTGAGCGGCAGCGCAACTTTTCACGGATATAAATCGTATTTATTATTGATACCAACTACAAAGGTCGCTTTTACAACGACTAATTAATCTATGGAAGAAATCAAAAAAAATAACGGCGGAGGGTATAGGTGCTGGATGTGCCAGGGCAGCGGCACAATGCCGACGGGCGCGTGTTCTTGGTGCCACGGAGGAAAGCATCGCCTCCTGCGCTGGTTCCTGATTCTTGTTGTCCTTGTCGTCGTTTTCTGTGCAGGAGTCAAGCTGGGAGAGCTAAAAACCCTTATCGGCAATGGTGGATACCGGGGTTCCCGGCATTACTATATGATGGGACCCGGGGCAAACTATGGCCCAAACTCCGGATACTATGCGCCAATGATGCGCGGCTGGTACGGAAACGCCGCGCCACAGCCGGCCACCACGACACAGAAATAGATCGGCTCCAAATGAAAAAAATATCCCGCCAAATGCGGGATATTTCTTATCTAAGGAGAATGGAGTCCTAATACCGCGCGAAAGGATTTGCGGCGCCGTAAACCTCAAAATGCACGTGGCAGCCGGTTGAGTCGCCGGTTTCCCCCATAAGACCGACTTCCTGGCCTTGTTTCACATAATCACCTATAGACACCAAAACTTTGCCGAGATGCGCGTAGCGGGTGCGGACACCGTCGCCGAAAGGATGCTCAATGAGAACGAAGTGTCCGTAGCCGCCGTCCCAATCGCCGCTGCCGTCGCCAAAACTATCGTCGGGAATGACCAGTCCCTCGGCTGCGGCGCGAACCGGTGTGCCACAGGCGTTAGAAACGTCAACCGCATTGTAGTGATGAAGTTTTCCCCAGTTGTAGCCATCCGTCGGTCTTTGAAAATAACTGCTGAAATCCGGCAAAGAATTCAAGCGGCTATAGGCAAGCGAACTGCCTCTCACGCCAGGAATGACCAAAGAAATTCCGGCGCCGAGAATTCCAAAGTTAACAGATTTATTGAACTGCACTATTTTTTCGGATGGGATGCTGAAATATTCCGAAATAGACTCGAGCGTGTCCCCGTCTCTCACTCTGTAGACAATCCCCGACGTCGGCAAGATATTGAGCTCGTCTCCCGGCTTCAAAAATCCGGACTTAACCGCCGGGTTGGCGCTCACGATAGTATCGAGCGAAACCCCAAAGTAAGAGGCGATTCCCGAAAGGGTGTCGCCCTTCTGGACATTATAAACCACCAAATTCTCGCGCGAGAATACCGGCCCCACCGGCTGGCCGGGGTCGCTAATGCTCGCCGCCACTCCGCCGTCTTCTTGGGGCATTATCGGCTGGCCGCTATCCAAGGAGTAGGCTTGAAGTATCGGCGGCTGGGCAGCAAGTGCGAGTTCCGGCAAAATCACGTTCGGCGGGGCATCTGAATCGCTCGGACCGCCCAAAACACCGTCCCCCGCCGCCCCCCCATAACCTAAAACAAAGCCATATATTACAAGGGCCGCGGACAAAAAAACGGCCACTCCTAATGGCTTTTTTTCTTTATTTAATTGGCCTAAAACGGTATTGATAAAACCACTTTACCACAACTGCAAAAAACCACAACCAGCGGCTAAAACAAGCATTGGAAGCCCCGCGTTTCTCGGGACGTTCCTAAAACAGCTGGCTATGGCGGGCTGATGCCGGCTATCTGAACCTGAACGGGGCATATAAAACCCGAGGTGAGCGGATTACGGCGGGGCGCAAATTCTAACTCGTGCCCATCATAATAACTGGCCCCAACGTACCTGGGATCACCAGATCTGGGATACAGACGACACCAGCGTACTGCAAACAAGGTATTGGTGCGGGAGAATAAAGACCCAAGACATAGTGGCCGATAGTCGGACTGAAGTTTGAGTAAAGGACGAAAAACAAAGGCAGGGCAAAATTACCACCGACCGGAGGTCCCACCATAATAGCTCCCACAAAAGAACAGGTGCAGTACGTTTGCCAGAAAACCATACCTCCCAGAGGAAGCTTGGCGTTGGCGATTCTTCCGAAGCCCAAGATACCCAGAATTTTTGAGAACATGTTGCCACTCTCTTCGTACGAAATCAGACCGGCGTCTTTCAAGAACGAATTGTTGTAAAACTCGTTGGTGTTTTTGTATTTGGCGTAGAAATCTTCAAATTGATTCCGTACTATTGCTCCCGATTGCAAATCGTTAAACCTATCGATCAAATCAATGGCAAGTCTATCCAGACCGACAACAGTGCGGCTCGTAGAAATGGCCCCCTCGGCAACTTTGATGGATTTTTCAAATTCAATTTTCGCCAGTACAAATTCTTTGAGAACTCCGAGTGGTTTATCTGCGGAGCCGTAGCTGTTGCCGGCAAGAGCCTCGTCTATAAGTCCGACAACGGAGGGCGGAAGCTTGCTTTTGGCGTCAATGATGTCGTTTATTTTCCGATAATCAAAGTTTAAATCCTTATAATGAACCGCCAAATATTCAAAGTATCCCAATGCATTCTTGGTGCCGTTCGGGTCTATGGCTATTTCACTATCGGCAATCGCCGGTAGGGTCAAGAGTTCGTTTTTCGCGCTGCTCGTGGTTGACGAAAACGACACTTGTGGCAAAGATGACGCGATATTGTTCTTTATTTCCTCGAGAGACGGGAGGTTTGTCTGAAATTCCTCGCGCGTAGAGGTTTTCGCGGCTTCTTCTTGCGCGGCAGAAACTCCACCAGCAATACCCTGCGGCTTCGCTGGCAAGAATGCGTTTGCCGGTACGCCAGCCCCGCTATTTGCCGCTTCCTGCTTCCCGGCTCCCGCTCCTCGATCGGTTGTTTTTTGTCCAGAAATCACAAAGACGGAAACCACGAAGCTGGTGGTAACAACCAAGGCGGCCAGAACCAAAATTTTTTCTCTGCTATCCCACATAATTCCGAAATTTTTTGAACTACACTATCATGATAACATAACCAATGCGACGTCTGGGACAACACTTCTTAAAAAATAAGGCGGCGATTAAAAAAATCGTCGCCGCCCTCTCGCTTCAACCGCGCGACTTAATAATAGAAATCGGCGCGGGCCACGGCGAGCTAACCCTGCCGCTCGCCGTGGCCTGCAAAAAAATCGGCTGCAAGATTCTGGCGATTGAGAAAGACAAGGCGCTGGCGGAGGATCTGGAAAAAATAATCCTAAATCTAAAACTAAGCGGGGTTGTGAAAATTTTTCCCGGCGACGCGTTAAGGGTGCTGCCCAATATTAGTAAAGAAAATCTATCGCAAAAAATCGTTGGCAATATTCCTTACTACATCACCGGACGCCTTCTACGTATAATCGGCGAGTTAAAAACAAAGCCCGAGCTTTGTGTTTTGATGCTTCAAAAAGAGGTGGCTCGGCGCATCGCTGCCCGCCCGCCGCAGATGAACCGCCTGGCGGCCGTCGTTCAATTTTGGGCAAAGCCGGAAATCTTATTTCACCTTTCCAAAAAAGAATTCACGCCCCCGCCGGAGGTTGATGCAGCGGTAATAAAACTCTTAACCAGGCCAATAAAAAAACGGCGGGGGATATTCACTACGATTAAAACACAATTGGGTTACAATCATAGCAAAAGTTCGGCGGGGCCGGCGGCGGGCGGAGCAAAAGGAGCAGCGGCGGCAGTCAGTTCAAAAAAATACCACGAGACGGTGCGGGTACTCTTCTCCCAGCCGAGGAAAACCATTTTAAACAACCTGGTGCAGAAAAATTCTGCGAAAATTTCCCCGAATAAAGCGGAAATCGCGGAAAAACTGCGGAAAAACGGCGTGAATCCCGGCGGCCGTCCGCAAAATCTGGACATAGAAGACATCATTAAAGTCTCGCGCTTGTTTTGAGCGGGGTGCTTCAGCGAAGCGCGCTATTTTCGGCACTCACAATATAAAGCTTGGGGATAACTTACGAAATCCCAATGAGCTATAATAATAATGAATGGTAAACCTCAAAAAGTTGATTACCGGCTTTTTGATTTTGGCTGTTTTTGTAAGCATCCTGGCTTCGATTTTCTCCGGTTCCGGGCGGTCAACCGAACAAACAAAGAGTTTTATAAGTTTCCCCAATCAGAAAAGCACTGTCGCAAGAGCGGCGCCGAATAACAACGCCTTCGTCTATAATAACTCCGCTTACGCTGCCTATATAAACGAGCCCGGCTTGAATCAGCTGCGGAACAAGCCCAATCTCAGTGATGCCGCGGGAGAAAATCTCGCCAACGTCATCCTCGCGTTAAACCCAACCGGTCCGCAGGAGATGGACGGCAAGACAACCCTCAATATCCCCAACGACGACATCCTAAGCAAACTTATTGCCGTAACGTTGCCGCCGTTCAAAATCGAAGATTTATGGAGCAATATCCAGGAAAAAGACTTCAATGTGGTAAGTAACTACGGCGTCGGTGACAACGCCCAATATGCGGAATCTTTTAGAAACGTCATAAAAGAGACTTTAACCAGCCCGGAGTTTCTTGACGCAGCAGCAAAAGATTCCGGATTGGGTTTTATAAACATAGCGGCTTTTGTTTTTACTCGGGCTATCTCCGAAATGAAGGGACTGCCGGTACCGGCGCCCTTCGTTCCTTTCCATAAAAGCTTCGTCCAATACCTCGAGGATCAACGGAATATTTTTGCCACGGCAACAAACGACAGCGATCCCCTGAAAGCGCTTTTGGTTTTCGAAAACCAGAGTGTGATTTTGGACAGAATCGACAAAGATTTCGCGACGCTTGCCGACGAGTATCAAAAATTGGATTTCAAAAAATTATTCGCGAGCAAAAACCGCGAAACGTTCGGATTGGAAAATTTTATCTATAAACTTCTGGGCGCAGACGTAGCCTTTGCCCAGGGCGTTACCGTCACCGGACATGGTGGCATAATCCCAACCATTCCTTCGGAAAACACGGGCACGCTTACTCCCCCGACGACCATCGGCGGCGTTGGACTGGGTGGCATAATCCCAGCCGTTCCTTCCCCGGCGCCCAGCGGCGCTGCTTCAAGCGATTCCATCGCCGAATTTTGTAATCCGGAAAAATTGCGCCAAAGCAGCGCATTCAAGGGAATATTCGGCAGCTTCTTTAACCCGACAGCAATCGAAGGCATCATCTCGTCCATTCTTTCCGTCCCGGTTTCCGGCGTGGGGCAAAACGACGTAGGCACGGCAAAAAACACGCAGCAAATCGCCCAGATAAACGGCGACATCCTTACTTTGATGATTTTCGAATGCAACCGCAAATTCGCCACCGAGGCTTTCAGAGACAAGGTTGTGCAATCGCTAGAAGCAAACGTAACTGAATCCATCAGAAACAACGGCAACCCGAAATTTATCACAAACTACAAGGACTACTTCAGTAAAGCCGGAAGCAACGAAGCAGACTCGGCGCTCACGAAAAAAATCCCCACCCTGTGCGAAGAATATCAGACTTCCATGAAAACTACGTTTGCGCCGCCCACCGGCGACCCGACGGACCTCGGCGGAATCTTTTCCTCCGGCAATATATCTCTCGGCAATCTCGGCAGTTTGTTCAGCCTAACTTCTCTGTTCGGAAACAATACGAACTTCGGCAATCTTTTCGGCAACCTCAGCTCGCCCAATACAAGCGGGAATTGCCCCTTGGAACAAATTTCCGGCAGCCCAAGTAATTTTTACAACAATTTTGACAATGGCGGATGGAATGCATATATGGCAAGCATGTTGCCCAGCAGCAATTACACCGGAAGCCTGATAGAGACCATGGACGCCATGAATGAGGACAGTTGGGCGGCAGCGGCTGCGGCCAAGGCGCAGAGTCAAAGCGCGCAAGGATATAAATCCGATACAACTTGCGTACAGGAATACACCGACGTCAACGGAAACAAAAAATGCGCCAAAGAACAAATACTAACGCCCGGCATAGTGACGAACCAGCAACTCCAAAGCGCCGTAGACAGCAGCAACAAAACAATCGCCAGCGCCCAGGACATAACCGGCTTCCAAAGTCTGATAGCGAATTCCCTGAGCAGCAGGCTGGTTTCGCAGTACCAGCAGGGCTTGTACGGGATGTCTTTCCAAAATAATTACGCCGCCTCCGCCGTCTGCAGCGGGCTCGGCGGCACGCTGGGCTCCCTGTGTTCCAACCTGATGGGCTCCTTGATTAGCAACCTCAAGTCACAATTGATGGACAGCCTGAACTTCGGCGGTCTCTTCGGCTTCTAAACAATATGTTTACGGAAAACAAAAAGATAAAAATACTACCGATTCTCGTCGTGGTTTTAAGTGTTGTGTCCGTGCTAATAGCCACCCACCAAGCACAAGCCGATTGGTGGCCTCCGTCGACTTGGGGAAGCGACATCGTAGCAAACGGCCTTGCGGGCGTAACCGGAAAGTTTGTTGGTTTCTTTGTTTATATTATCAATTACTTCATTTCGATGGTGCTCGCAATCGTTATTGTTGTTGAGGCGTGGTTCATACAGGTCGTCCTCCAAATAAACGATAACATCGTGAACACCCTGGTCGTCCAGTCCGGCTTTACGGTAACGCTCGCCATCGCCAACCTCGGCTTTGTTATGGGAATAATCGTAATCGCATTGGCGACAATCCTGAAAAGAGAAACCTACGGCATAAAACAGATTCTCTGGAAGCTTGTCGTCGCGGCAATAATAGTGAACTTCAGCTTGGTAATCGGCGGCATAATAATAAACTTCGCCAACACGATGACAAAATCGTTTATGACCGCCTTCCCGGGCCAAGGCGGGGGCTATTTCACATTTGCCTCGCGCGTAGCGTCCATGTTCCAGCCGCAACAATTTGCGTCGGTGGACACCTCGAAAACGGACGTTCAAAACGTGGGGTCGCAACTCGGAACAGATATAGGCAGCGTAATAGCCCCCATCTTTTCGCTTGTTTACGCCTCGGTATTCCTCGTTTTTATCATAATAATTCTGGGGGTTTTCATCTTTATGCTCATGGCCCGTTATGTGATATTGAGCATCCTTCTGATTTTGATGCCGCTTGCCTGGCTCACCTGGGTGTTCCCGAAGCTCAGCAGCAATTTCAGCAAGTGGTGGAACACATTCATCCGTTGGTGCTTCTTCGCGCCAATCGTCATATTTTTCCTTTGGCTCGTAATCAACACGGCCGCCATTATGGATCAAAATACGACGCTGAATCCCCTAAATCCAGACACCATTAGCGCGAACTTCCAATCTACAAGCAGTAACCCGCTCATCGCCGCTGTATCAAACTTCTTCGGCGCGATGCTGACTCCCATAATAAAGAATTCTTTAAATGCCTTCGTGCTAATAGGGCTCACGGTGGGCGGCATTATCGCGGCCAATTCTCTCTCCATCGCCGGCGCCGGAGCGGCCATAGGGGCCGTTAAAACCGTCGGCGGCGCAGTCCAGGGCTGGGCGGGGAGAATAGGAAAGAAGGGTCTTAGGGCAACCGGTAGGGCGCTCGGAGTGGAAAATCTGGCTGAACGTATGAGAACTGGGCAGGTTCCCGGGGTGAGTAAAATACCTGGATTGAGAGAACTAGTCGCAACCGGCGGCAGGAGGCTCGCGGGGGTTATGAGCAATAAGGAATTAGTTGATAGGATGTCAAAAGAGGTTCCAGACGATCCGGAGGAGATAAAGAAAAATCTCGCCGGGCCAATGGCTACGGAGAGGAGAATGGCGCACTTAAACAGACTCGCCCAGATGAACGAACTCGACGACGATGTCATGGTGGGAAGTCAGAAATTCTCAGAATGGAAAGATACGCACCAAGCAGACTTCGCTAATTATGGCCAGGACAAGCTGAATAAAGACGGGAATAAAATCCTGGGAGGAGACAAAGAAATGAGAGACGCCGCAAAGGCGCTGGAGGCTGGAGAAAAAGATGTAAAAGACGCTTCGGGGAAAACGGTGGACGCCGCCGAACTATTGCAGAAAGCCTCAGATAGGTTTGTCAAGGGCTTGAACAGGGCCGACATGTCCAAAATGCAAGTCAATAGGATATTTAGTGATAAAACATCTAAAGAACACAGGCAGGCTCTTTTGGGGTCGTTTGCCGCTAACGCTCCGCAATTGATTCCCAATCTAATGCCAAAAGCAAAATCCAACGCGCTTAAAATGCTCAAGACCGACTTTTCCGACGATATGATTAGAGAAAAGAGGGAGGCGGTTATGAAAGATACGAGTTTGTCGGTGGAGGAAATAGAAGAAACCTTGGCACGCCTTGACGATGCCCAAAAAATATTCAAAGACTCATGGTCGAACAACGCGCTCGGCTTTATTCCGGCGGAGGGAGCTGTTACGGCTGCCCAGCAGGCCGGCGGGGGCGGAACAGCCGCAGCCACGACCAAAACGCCATGACAAAAGTGACCCAACAACAAGCACTGGACCGCTGGGATGCGGCGCCCGAAAGAATTAGGGAGGCCCTTTCTTCACAAATCAATTCCGAGTTCTTGTGGCAAACTTGTGAGAAGGAGCATCTGCCGAAAGAGAAGGCGCGGCTAGTCTTGCAAACCGCCGGCTACGTTGTTTTGGGATTCATCCACCCGGACGACTTTACGCAAGAATTGAAGGAAGCGATCGGTATAAATCAGCAAATAGCCGAATCTATCGCCAGCGCCGTAAGTAACAGAATTTTCGCCCCTATAAAAAACGAATTGGACGAGCTATACGCACCACCATCAACAATGGTAGCTCCAAAAATAATCGAGGAAATCAAAAAATCGCCTGCGGCGAGCATCGTCGAACCGGCCGAAATAAGTATCGGCGAAGTCTTCGGCGGCAAAGCCGGCGCAAAAACCGAAATGCCGCCTGCAACCCCGCCGCCGATAAAACCAGTAATCGGCGAGTTCGCGAAAAGAGAGGCACCGGCTAAATCCGAATCAGCAACGACTGGCAAAATTGAGCCATTCGGCGCGGCCCACGGCGAGCCGCCGCCAGTCATCATCCACGAAGAACCACCGGTGGCAAAACCCCTACAATCAACGCCCGGCTTCAAGCTGAATATCCCTCCGCCCCCGGTCCCCGCGCCCAAAACAGAAAAAGTGGCCGCGTGGGTGAGGCCAGCCGTAGTTGAAATTGGCGGCGCAGAGCCACCTCCTCTTCCGCAAAAAACTTCCGCCGATGTCAAAACTTCCTCCTTCGCCAAGGCTACGGCGGACAGGTCGGCAGACAAGTTGGAGGACGCAGCAAAAGCGCCGCGCGTGGTACACTACACAGAATTCAGAACTCCTCTTGAGAAAACCGAACCGCCTGCGCCCGGACTACCCGATTTGAGCCGGGCAGAGTTGCCGCAGCCCAAAGCAGTACCGCCGCCGGCGACTCCTCCGGCACCAACAAGAATAGAACCGCCGCCTGTTAAAAAACCGGAAGCGCCCCAGCCACAACCTCCGAACCCATTCCAAAAAACATAGCAAAAGTTTCAAATGTCAAAGTATGCAGTTCCAAGTTCCTCAATTCATAGAAACAGAGGATAAAATAGTGGGGCCTTTGACCCTGCGGCAATTTTTGTATGTCGGCGGAGCCGCCGGCCTTTGCTTTTTGCTTTATTTCACGGTGCAGCTTTGGCTCGCCGTCATACTCTCTATTTTCTTGCTCAGCATATCAGTAACTTTGGCTTTCATAAAAGTAGGCGGCCGGCCCTTAATTCACGTCGCTTTATCTGCGTTCGGTTTCTACTGGAAACCGCAGGTCTATGTCTGGCAGCCAGAGCATCCAGGAACGGCAAAAAGCGAAGCCTCGATGAAGCCGCTTGCCCCTGCGGGCCTGTCTCTCTCGGATATCGTTTCCGGAGCGGCGTTAAGAAATGTCTGGCAAAACCTGCAGACGGGATCAAAGATTTCCGACAAGCAATTTCTGGGGAAGGCGGAGGAGCGTTATGAAGTCTTCCAGCGCCAAAGCGGCGAACGTCAAGCCGCAAGGCGAGTCGATTACAGGTAATAGAGATTTTTGAAGTATAATCAAGAAAATGCCAAAAAATTTTGCCAACACGCAAGACCTGGTGGCCATCAAGGAAATAAAAGAGGATACCTTGCTGCTTAAAGACGACAGTTTGCGCCAGATCGTTATGGTCGGCGGGATAAACTTTTCCCTAAAATCGGAAGGGGAACAGAACGTCATCACGGCTTCTTACCAAAACTTCTTGAACAGCTTGGATTTCCAGCTCCAAATAATAATTCACTCAAGGAAGATAAACATAGATAAATACCTGGAGGGGCTCTCGGAGTATGAAGAAAAAGAGGCGTCTCCCCTTTTGCGAAACCAGGCCGAAGAATATAAAGAATTCATACGCGGCTTTGTGCAAAAAAACGCGATTATGGAAAAAACGTTTCTGGTAGTGGTGCCATTTTTCCCGCTCTCCGCGCCAGCGTCCAAATCTGCCGGTGCCATAAGCAAATTCCTTCCCTTTTTTGGCAAATCCGAGAGCACCGCTGCCAAAGAAAAAGCGGCGGAAGAAGCCAAGCTCAATTTCGAAGACAATCTCTCTCAGTTAAAGCAGCGGGTAAGCCAAGTCGTTGAGGGGCTTGCGGGCATAGGGCTTGAGGCAGCCGTTCTAAACAACGAGCAGCTCATAGAACTCTTCTACAATTTCTACAACCCCGAGACCATAGAAAAAGAGGGCATCAATTTGCCCAAATAAACAAATGGCGGAAGACAAAACGGGCACGGAAAATTTTAAGGATGTTACGAAAATCATCGCCCCCTCGGGAGTGGAGGTCAACCCGAATTTCGTTAAAATCGGCGACAAAATCGCCAAGACGCTTTTTGTCTTCTCTTATCCTCGGTATCTTTCAACGGGGTGGTTCGAGCCGCTAATAAATCTTCCCAACCTTTTCGACATTTCCATATTCGTAAATCCGGTAGACACCGGTACGGCCTTAAAAAACTTGAGGAAGAAAGCCGCGCAGCTTGAATCCCAAATAGGCGACCAGCAAGAAAAAGGGCTCGTTAGAGACCCGCTTCTCGAAACGGCCCTGCGGGACGTGGAGTCGCTTCGCGATACCCTCCAGCAGTCGGAAGAAAAACTGTTCAACACCGGCGTCTATGTGACCATCTACGCCGACAATCTGGACGAATTGGCCAAACTCGAAAGCAAGTTGGTTTCTTTGATGGAGGCAAAGCTTATTTACCTAAAGCCGGCCATCTTCGAACAGCTTGAGGGCCTTTTCTCGGTACTGCCACTAGCCGACGACAAAATTCAGGTCTACACGCCGATGAACTCCGGCCCCATATCTTCCTTCTTCCCGTTTGTATCCGAAGATCTGTCATCCAACCAGGGAATAATGTACGGCATAAATCTGCACAACAACAGCCTCGTGATATTTGACAGGTTTTCCCTGGAAAACGCCAACCAGGTCGTCTTCGCAAAATCAGGTTCGGGAAAATCCTACACGACAAAACTGGAAATAATAAGATACTTGATGGCCGGCGTGAAAAATATTATGGTCATCGACCCGGAAAACGAATACAGAAAACTCGCCGACACCTTCGGCGGCAGCATCTTCAACATCTCCCTCTCTTCGCACGAACACATCAACCCTTTCGACATACCGCTCGTGCCGGAGGGTGAGTCCCCTTCGGATGTTTTACGCTCTCACATCGTCAATATGGCCGGTCTTCTGAAGCTGATGCTGGGAAAAATTTCCCCCGAAGAGGACGCTATGCTCGACCGCGCCATCACGGAAACCTATGCCTCGCGGGAAATAGTCCCCGGCCAGGATTTCTCCAAAGCCGAGCCGCCGCTCCTCGAAGACCTGGAAACGGTTCTTCGAAACCTCGAGGGGGGTAGGGCGATGGCCGAGAGATTATACAAGTTCACCAAGGGGAGTTTCGCCGGATTCATAAACCAGCCAACGAACATTGACATCACGAACCGCCTTATTGTCTTCTCCATCAGGGATCTGGAAGACGAGCTTAGACCCATCGCCATGTTCGTGATTCTGAACTTCATCTGGAACCTAATCAGGGCGAAATTCGAGAAACGGCTTCTCATCATAGACGAGGCCTGGTGGATGATGAAAAACGAGGACAGCGCGGTTTTCCTTTTCGGACTCGTGAAGCGCGCGAGAAAGTACTATCTGGGAGTGTCAACAATAACCCAGGACGTTGAGGACTTTTTGAGGTCGCCGTACGGACGGCCGATAATCACAAATTCTTCGGTTCAGCTCCTTTTGAAACAAGCCCCGGCCACGATTGACGTGGTCGCCAAGGCCTTCGGCTTGACCGAGACGGAAAAAAACCTGCTTCTCAGCGCCGCCATCGGGACGGGGTTATTCTTCGCCGGCAAGCGGCACGTTGCGATTCAAATCGTTTCGTCTTATTTCGAAGACCAGGTTATAACGACAAATCCGGAACAATTATTGGAAGAAAAAGCACAGTAATAGCTTTGAATCGGAGTAAAAGAGTACCAATGAAGTCATGGACGAAGAACAGGAACGGGGTTCAAAAATCAGCATGCCGGAAGGCATATTGGTTATATCGTGCCTCGGCCTTGTTGATATTATAGAGTTAATAGGATTAATTTTCGGCCTGCCCGTTAGTACTGTTACGAGCATCGTAACTTTCCCAGTAACGCAAATTTATATGTATCTCAAGGGAATTAAAGGAACCTACATGCTCATTTCAAATATATTGGAAGTTATTCCGTGGTTAGGAGACCTCCCATTAAAAACAGTGGGGTTTGGCATATCGTGGTACGTAGATGCCCATCCAGAGCTGAAAGCCGTCGTGGAAAAAGCCGCAGAAGTAACCGGCAAAGCTGGCGGCGGTGCTGGCGCTGCCAAAGCAGGCACGGAAGCGGCTGGAGCCGCCAGAGCAAAAGCCGGCGGCGCGGCCGCTGAAGCCGGCGCCGGAGCGGTGCCGGAGGCGGTCAGCGCGCCGGAGGCCGCCGCTCCGGGAGCTGAAGCTGCGCCAAAAGGAGTCGCTCCGGGCGCGGAAGCCCCAGCGCCGGAGGCGCCACCAACCCCCGAAGGCGCGCCGCCGGAAGAAGTGCCGCCAGAGAAAGCTCCAGCGAAAGCACCCGAAGAAGAACTTGGAGAAGCGAAAGAGCCGTGGGAAAAGGTCAAAGAAACAATGGAGGAAATGCCGCAACCCGAGGAAAAAGAAGAGGAGGAAGAAGAGAAGGGGGATGAGGAAGGTGGCGACGGAGATGAAACGAAAGGAGAAATGTTGTAAAATAAACGAGAATGAAGAAGAAATTCAGATTTCTAGATTTTGTATTGCTTCTCTTGGTGGTAGGTTTCCTTCCGGTCCCTCGCACGACAATCGCACAAACACAACAAAACCAGCCGCGACTCTTTATGACCTGGCAGGCTTATAGCTACACACCGCCACCTTTCCCGGGAAAAATATTACCGACATCCAACTCTCCCATTGCTGTCTCAGTCGAGGTCGTCAACCCAACCACGGGAAAAATAATCGATCTCGGCAAGCAGACAATATATTGGTATATCAATGATAATTTCTTCAAGGGGGGGCAGGGAGTGCAGAATATTTATTTCCGGTTGCCGGCGCAAGCTAGCAGTTTTATCAGTGTAAGAGCCCAGCTGCCGAATCTCGGGAATGGAATGTTGCTAAAAACAATCCAAATACCGCTCGTGCGGCCGGAGGTTGCAATCGAGGCGCCATACCCCGACAAGAGATTCGGCGGCGCGTCTTTGCAGGTAAAAGGGTTTCCCTATTTCTTTAATGTAGCAAATCCTTCGGCGCTCAATTTTACTTGGAACGTGAACGGAGAAACTCCGCCAAACGCGGAAAACCCCGCCTACTTGGTTGTAAACATTAATCCAGACGCTCCGTCGGGTTCTACTTTAAATATCAGGCTTACAATTCAAAACCCCTCCAATAGTTCAGAGTCGGCGTCAAAAATTATAAGCCTGACACTTACCAAATGAAATGAAGTGGGTTATATATTCCTCGTCAATACTGCTCGCCTTCTGTGCCGCGAAGATTGCTCTCGCGGTAGATGTTAACACGAACATTCCTGGCCCCTACACCAACCCGACCAAGCCGGGCGAGATCGTTTCAAACTTCTATTCCTTTTCTCTTATGATAGGCGGCGTCTTGGCCCTAGGAGCGATTGTCTATGGCGGAGTAAAATATGTATTCGCCGCCGGCAATCCTTCGGGCCAAAGCGAGGGCAAAGAATGGATTAAGGGGGCTCTTTGGGGATTACTGCTCCTCGCGGGCGCTTATTTGGTTTTAAAGACCATAAATCCAAGTTTAGTAAACCTATCGCTACCGACACTCACACAATAAAAAGTAAAACCATGAAACGCCTTCTGTATTTATTAATAATTTTAGCCGCTATCGCCGCAGTGATACTCGTAGGATATTTCCTGCGCTACCGCTCGAGCGGCACCCCGTCGGAACAAGAACTGAGCGCGGGCGGTCTGCCGACTGCACCGCAACAAGGCGGTGCAACACAGCCGGCCCAAGGACAGACGCCGTCCGAAACCGCAGGCCAACAACCGGCGGCGGGGATCCCAGCCGGCCAAAAATTCGGAGTCGTGGCCCAAAATCCCGTAAACAATTATTTTGTCGACAGCCAAAATAACGTATTCATTGTCCAGCCCGACGGACAAGTTATAGAAATTTCTGGCGGCAACGCGAATGTTTTAAGTTCCGCCGCGATAATCAATCTTATCGGAAGCTCGTTCTCTTACGACGGGAAGAAGATTCTGGCGGCATTCGGGGATCCGACGGCGCCGCAGTACAGCGTCTTCGACATCGCGACTAAAGCCTGGCAACCCTTGGCGCAAAATCTGAAGTCTGTGGTCTGGTCGCCGAACGACTACCGGGTTGCCTATTTTTCGGAATCCGGCGGCGTGAGCGCCCTGACGACACTTGACACATCCGACGCAAAAGCAAAGCCCGCGGAATTGTTAAAAATTCGCGTTCATGATTTAACGTTGATCTGGAACAACACAGATCAAATCCTCTTGTCAGACAAAGGAAGCGCTTTTTCTGCTGGTTCCATTTGGAGCTTCGACATCAGCCGCAAGACGCTCAATGCTATTGTGGAAGATTTTCCTGGCCTCGAGTCTGTCTGGGGCGGCACGGTGAACATCGGGCTGGTTTTCTCGGCCAATAGCGGCGGCCACGGCGGGAATTTAAGACTCATCGATACCTCCGGAAACACGCTGAATGCGCTGTCAATTCTCACCCTTCCTTCGAAATGCACCTTTGACGTGCAACCGCAAATTATGAGCAAGGCGCCGACGAGCACAACCGGGGCAAAAGCCACAAGCACGCAAACAGCCTCCGCGGCAACATCAACTCCCAAAACGCTTTATTGCGCCATCCCGAGAGACCAACAAAAACTCGTGAGCAGCGCCCTGCCGGACGATTATCAAAAGAAAAACCTGTTCACCGCTGACGATTTCTATAAGATAGACCTCTTAAGCGGCGGTGTAAGCTCTGTTTTCAACGACCAGAGTCGGGCGCTTGACGCAGATAATCCGAAAATCTTCAACCAAAATCTATTCTTCGTTAATAGGTTCGATTCAAAACTTTACGCAGTGTCTTTGAAGTAGGCTAAAGCTCTTGTTTCGCGCCGTCCGTCCTTTGTTCTTCGTTCCCTGCCGCCTCGCTCAGGGGCTTTACGACAACATATCTTTCTTTTCCAATTCCAATACTCTCGGTTGTTACCTCGGGATGAACCGAGAGTTCCACGTGCACCAGACGGCGTTCATACGAATTCATCGCCGGCAGGGAAACTTTCTCTTTGGTCAATAAAACTTTCTTGGCGGCGGCGCGCGCCAGTTCGGCAATCAGACTTTCGCGCTCTTGCCGGTAATTATTGATATCGAAAAAAACCGGCGGCTGGTTGTTCTTTCTGGCAATCATCTGCGCAAAATGATTCAGGCTGTCGACAAGCGCTGGCAAATTTTCTTTTACAAGCGTCGGGCTGTCGTAAATAAAAATCGAACCGCGTTTCTGGTCCTGCTTGATCTCCGTGCGGTAGTCTTTAAATCCCATAAATTCAATTATTTTTTTGATTAGATCTTCCCAGTTTTCCATTTGCGATTTGCTTGTTTACGATAATTTGCTGAACAATCGAGAAGAGGGAGGTTGTAAACCAGTAGAGGCCGACAGCCGCCGGAAAATTATAAAAAATCACAACGGTCATAACGGGCCCCAAAAAAACCATCTGCCTGCTCATCTTCTCGGGCGGGGTGGGTTTCCGGCCTGCTTCGATTTTGGGAAGGCTTAATCGTCCTTGTAAATACTGGGCTAAAGCGGCCAAACCCACTATAAAGATACTGCGTTCTCCCAGATTTATCAAGCCCAAAAAAGAAGTTTTTATGGCCTCTGGGGCGGAGACAAAACCATAAAGTCCGGATAAAAATCCAGGCTTCAGACTTTTTAAAATAATTTGATAAATTGCAATCAGAATGGGCAATTGCACCAGTAATAACAAAAACCCGGAGAACGGATTGACATTGTGCTCTTTGTAGAGGTCCATCATCGCTCTGGTTTGCTTCTCGCGGTTATCCTTGTGTATCTCCTGAATTTTTTTCAGCTCGGGCTGCAAACGCTGCATCACAACCTGATGGCGGGCGCTCTTGTGAAAAACAGGGAATAATACGACCCTAATCAGGAGCGTAAGAAAAATTATCGAAAGTCCCAGGTCTCCGAATGCAATCGTATTATAGAAAAAAATCAATATGTTCAGAAGCGGCTGATACAATATTAAATTATATAAATAGAGCATGAAAATAAAATATTAAAACCGGCCCCAGTCGCCTGAGTTTTTTTCCGAACGATTCAAAATTTTGTCAAGTTCCATTTTTACGTTTTTCTTGTCTGCGCCTGTTAAATTTGGAGAAGCGATAATTAAGAAATCTCTGCACATGTTTGGCCATGATTGAAAATAATTTGAGAAATAACGCCTCCAAAAATTTCGCCGTGTAGCTTTTTTAGCGGCCTTTTTCGAAACTATCACGGCATAACGGTTGTTATCCAGGTTGTTGTCGCTTTCTTTTAGCGTGAAGTAAGGAGAAATAATCTTTTTCCAGTATCTGTGCGATATATCTTTGGTGTCCAGTCTAAGTTTTTTAGGCAACATGCGCGGTAAAAAATATAAAGTTCTGGTATTCGGCTTCCAAATAATTTTCAGGCTGCGGCAACCAAGACCCCGGCGGTTTAGAACTTTTAACCCGAAAATCTGGGGTTGTTTGGGGTTTAGAAGTTGGGCGTCAAAAACTAAACCGTCAACTTATGTCTACCCTTGCTTCGCCTGCGACTTAAAACCCTCCTGCCGTAGGAAGTTCTTTGTCTAACCATAAAACCGTGGGTTTTTTTGCGTTTTTTCTTTTTCGGCTGATAGGTAACCGACATTTTTCCATACTATCATAGTGTTTTCAAAACGCCAACTTACCGCCGTCGCTTATCGCTTAAAAAAGTTATTAACAAATAATCCACAAATGTTTAAAGTTTTGGTTTTGACTTGGGTTGATTAGAAAATAGAATTAAGCTAATATATCTTATTCCTAGTAGACAAAGCAAAATTCATGGAAATGGACCTAGAACAACTTTGGCAGTCAACCTTGGGGGAAATGGAAGTGCAACTTTCCCGGGCAAATTTCGCCACCTGGCTCAAAAACAGCCGCCTGGTTGATAAAAAAGATGGTACTTTTTACGTGGCACTGCCAAATAATTTCGCCAAGGAGTGGGTGGAGAATAAATACCAAAAGAACATCCTGGGAATAATAAGGAATTTCGATGATTCAGCAAAAAAATTGGAATTTATGGTCGCGGGCCGGGGAATCGACACGGAGGCAAAAAAGCCGACGAAATCAAGCTTAAATAAATTAGACGGCGAAATTGACCTGGAATTCAAAATCGACCCGGAAACAAATCTAAATCCAAAATACACGCTGCAATCTTTTGTCGTCGGGCCGTCTAACGAGTTGGCTTTTGCCGCTGCGTCTTCAATTGTTGGAGAAATAGGGGTTAAATATAATCCGTTCTTCGTTTACGGCGGCGTGGGGCTTGGAAAGACACATTTAATTCAGGCGATTGGAAACGAGATAAAACTAAGATACCACAACAAAATAAAACCCCGCTATGTTTCCTCCGAGAAATTCACGAGCGATGTTGTTTGGGGTATACGCAACAAAAGAATGGAGGATATGAAAAAAAGGTACCGCGACGTTGACGTGTTGATAATAGACGACATCCAGTTTATTGGAGGGAAAGAAAAAACCGAGGAAGAGTTCTTCCACACATTCAACGCACTATACGAAAGCAACAAACAAATTATTATTTCTTCCGACAGGCCGCCGCAGTCTATACCAACCCTCGAGGAGCGCCTTCGTTCACGTTTCGAGGGCGGACTTATAGCGGATATTGTTTATCCGGAATACGAAATGCGGGTTGCCATTTTAAAGAGCAAGCTTCAGGAAGCGAATAAGAAATTAAACGACGCGGTCATCGACATGATTGCGAAAAAAGTCAAGAAAAACATACGGGAATTAGAGGGCATTCTTAAAAAGATATTGTTTTATCAGGAAAAAAAGCAGATAGAAGTAACAGAAAAGATAGCCGAAGAAATAATAGAAAAATCAGCGCAACTGCTACAAAAAAGGGTCAGCGATAACCAAATTCTGAAAGCAGTGGCGGAATTCTTCAACATTTCAACAGAAGTCCTCTCAAGCCACAATCGAAGAAAAGAAGTTGTCGAGCCGCGGCAAATCGCCATGTATCTTTTGCGCGACATTTCAGAGCTATCCTATCCATATATTGGGGAAAAATTGGGCAAAGATCACACCACAGCGATACACTCTTATGAAAAAATAAATCAGGAAATTAACAGGAACCCCAGTTTAAATCAGAAAATATTATCAATTAAAGAGTTGATCTACAAAAGTTAACCACAAAATAATAACAATTCGTTTTTTAGTGGCGTTAATAAAATCAATATCAAAACAAATTATATTTAGAAATTAACATTACTAATAACAATAGTAAAAATAATAATTTACTAATTAAGTATTAATGTAGCTATGAAGTTCATTGTTATAAAGTCCAACTTAAAAGACGGCATATCCGCAGTTGAAAGAATTAGTGGTGATAATTTAAACTTGCCGATCTTAAAAAACATTCTAATAGAGGCGGATAGTAATAGAATAAAAATAGCCACCACCAACTTGGAAGTTGCGGTTAATTATTCCGTGCTTGGTAAGGTTATTGAAAACGGAAAGTTCACAGTGCCGGCGAGTACGTTGTCAAATTTAATAAACAACATCCAAAGCGACAGGTTGAATATTGAAAAGAAAGGAAATAAATTAGAAATAAAAACAGACAACTACGAAGCTGTTATTCCGGGGCTGCCGGCGGACGATTTTCCTATAACGCCAAAAATAAAAAATCAAAAAGAATTTATAGAAGTTAAATCAGAAGTATTAAATGAAGCAATAAACCAGATACTGGTAGCGACCCAGTTTTCGGATTTAAGACCGGAGCTAAACAGTGTTTTGTTGGATTTTTCTCTGAATAATCTAAAATTAGCCGCAACAGACAGTTTCAGGCTGGCAGAAAAAACAATAGAAGCAAACCAAATTATATCCAACCAACAAAAAAGCTTCAAAATACTGGTTCCATTAAAAACGATCCAAGAGGCGTCCAGGATACTCAAGGACGGCGAAGCGGTTAAAATTTATCATGATGACAGCCAAGTTTTGTTCAAAACCGAAAGACTGGAACTTCTGTCGCGTCTCACAGAGGGGAGTTTTCCCGATTACAGCGCCATAATTCCCAAAAATTTCACCACCGAGGTTGTTTTAAACAAGCAGGAGTTTACTACCGCGCTAAAGCTGGCGAGTATTTTTGGCAGCAGAAATAGTGAAGTTAAGCTCAAGATTCAAGAAAGTAAAAAAAGCATTGAGGTTCTTTCTTCCGACCAGGCGGTCGGAGAAAATAATTATGTTTTGTCTGCCAAAATCCAAGGAAAATTAAAGGAAATTATTTTCAACTGGCGGTACATTATGGACGCCCTTAAAGTATTGAAGTCCGACGATGTTTTTTTCGGCATCAATAATGAGAACGAGCCCGCAGAAATCAAATCCCTTGGAGACGGATCTTATTTTTATATTCTGAAACCAATCGCCAGCGTTTAAGTTGTTATCGACCGTAAACTATCACCGTGGACCTAGCTGACAGATTTTTTTGGTCAATAACTTCGATTTGGAGCAGATTTTGCGGTTTTATCTCCCGCGGATTGAAAAACCAGGAAAAGTTATAACTAGTAACAGCATCCAAGCCGAACTCCTGCACGAGCTGGTCGTTAAAATAAACCACAAGCCGCGCCAGCGGATTTTTACTTGTTATCTGAGCAGAAACACCCACCTGTTTGTCTATAAAGCTTCCCGGCGTTGGCCAATTTATATCCAACTTTGGCGGTTCAGATAAAACAATCTGGCTCGTGCTTGTGGCCGCGACGGTGGAAGTTTGGTTGTAGCTGCCGAAATCCGGAAGATTTATCGCTGCCCACCCCAAAACACCAGTTTCCCAGTTCACAAACTGGGGGTCGTTATAGGGATTTGCAGGCGGCGGACCTGGGGGGTTGGCGCGGTCCACATAGTAGAGAATGGTGTGAATTTGTTTGTTGTTCAGATAATCCCCGGCGAATATCGGCTTCTGCGGCGATTGGGGGTCAGGCCTATTGAAGGTTTCTAGAGGCAAATTCTTTATCGCCTCTGCCATGAAGGCATGCCAGATTGGCACAGCCGCCAAGATACTCGAACCATGCCTTTGCATGGCTGAATTATCGTTGTTGCCGGCCCAAACTCCCGCCACTAAAGACGGCGTGTAGCCCAGGGCCCAAGCGTCCCTGTAGTCATTGCTGGTTCCGGTTTTCAAGGCAACGTCTTGATTAGGAAACACGGTCAAGGGCAAACTGTTCTGAAAAAGACCGCTTCTGGCATCCGCATCGGAAAGAATATTATTCACGACTCTTGTGGGCTGAGAGTCGAAAACTTTTATTGCCTGATCTCGGTAGGACTCGACTACATTCCCGGAAGAATCTTTAACTTCCAAAACCATAGACTGCGCATGTTTCACGCCCTCTTGGGATAAGACGGAATAAGCGCCGACCAAATCAATTAATCTGACCGCGCCGCCGCCCAAGACCAAAGACAGGCCGTAAAGATCCGGGCTGGTTAGCGTTGAGAGGCCGAATTTATAAGCGTTTTCGACGGCGTCGTTTAAGCCGGCAAGATACAAGACTTTAACAGACGGCACGTTTATTGACTGCGCAAGCGCGTTCCTCAGCGGAACGGGTCCGCGAAAACGCCCGTCAAAATTCTCCGGGTGGAAACATTCTCGGTTGTCGTTCGTAAAGTCGGGGATTGGAGGACAGCTTGGATTTTGAGCGGCAAACTCGGTCGGCGCGTCGAAAACGACGGTCTCGGGTGTATATCCTTTCGCGAAAGCCGTGAGATAAACGAACGGCTTCAGGGCGGAACCAGGCTGTCTGAGGCCTTGGGCGGCGACGTTAAAATTGGGTTCAAATTTGCAATTCGCGCCCGGCGTGCAGCCCCGGGGAAGCGACGAGGTGGCAAAATAGTCACGGGAACCGGCCATGGCCAACACTTGGCCGGTCTTGGGATCTTCGGCCACAAGTGACGCGTTGTAGCCGTTATAAAGCGTCTGATTCTGCTCGGCGCCGTCTTTTACCGCCTTCTCGGCCAATTGTTCTAAATTCCAGTCAAGAGTTGTTATTACCTTTAACCCACCCTCGCGCACCAAGTCCTCGCTGTATTTTTGCACCAAGTAGTCCTGGACGGCCATTACAAAATGCGGAGCTTTTATGCCGATGCTTTGTGGTGCAAAAACAAGATTGAATTTTTTCGCGGCGTCAAACTCCCCCTTCGCAATCTTCCCGAGCTCGAACATTTTTTTCAAAACAAGATCCTTGCGGTTCGTGAGCTCCTTTGTGTGGTTGCCCCAGGGATAATAGTAGGTCGGCGCCTTCGGTATGGCGGCAAGGAGCGCGCTTTCCGCCAAATTTAACGACGTCACCGGCTTCCCGAAATAAGACTCGCTTGCCGCCTCTACGCCGTAAATCGTCGGGCCGTAGGGTATTTCATTCAAATAAAATCCTAAAATTTCATCCTTGGAGTAATGGCGGTTGATTTCTATGGCGAGGATTAACTCTCTGATTTTCCGCGAGATTGTCTGCTCCGTTGTGAGAAAAGCGTTTCTGGCAAGCTGTTGGGTGATTGTGGATCCTCCCTGAAGTATTTGTCCATGGTAGAGGTTTACCAAAAGTGCCCGTAAAATCCCCCGCCAATCGAAAGCGGGTTCCTCGTAGAATTTTTCGTCTTCGATCGAAACAGTGGCGTCTCTGAGATACTTGGGGATGTCGTTCAGTCCGACAACCGTCCTTTCTTTACCGTTACTTATTTCATACAAAAGCACCGAACCAGTCCTGTCGTAAATTTTTGTTGATTGACTTACTTGCCTGTTTACGATTTGTTCTATTGTCGGCAGGCCCCTCGAGAAGTAGAAAAAAGCCGCAGCGGAAAAGATACCAAGGAGTATTATGGCAACCAGCAAGGCCAAAAAAAATTTTTTTATTGCCCACATCGGTTTCTGTTATTACGAACCCCGCACCACCTTTTGTGATGCAGGTTGGGATAAAAACGATTATTAGAGCCAAAAGGGCGGCTTCCGTCCCTATATTATGCACACAAAAGGTGTCTGCCGCAAAAGTGCGGGGTAATCAAAAACGGCTCACCAAACAAGTCGCGCTCTTGTGTCGCGGCGACCGGCAGAGCCGTTTTGATTTTACGTTTACTGTTTGTTACAAAAACTTATTTCTACCCCGATTTCCTAATAAGAATTCTCCGGCTCTTCTTCTTCGTCTAACTCCAAGTCCGGATTTTCTTCTGCCTCCTCTGGGCCGAGTGGCGTTCCTGCTTCTTGCTCGTCCTCCTCGCCGCTGTCGTTGTCGCTGATTCGGCGAAAAGCCAGGTTTGTTTTTTGCAATTCGTGAACCATATTTGGCAATCTGGCTACGACCTTTTCTTGGTTAATAAACGCAATTTTCAACAAGTATATTTTAACCCGCAAGCTTGTCAACCCCGCCGCACAAGGGCTGTGCATAAACGTGAAGGGCCGCCTCAGCGTCCTTTTTGACTTGCGAGTATCGCGACCGCGAGGGCATCGCTCGCGTCGTCCACGATATCCAAGTCACTTTTTCCCAATATTAACTTTACCATTTTAAGAACCGCTTTTTTGTCGGCAAATCCGTAACCAGTTATACCGGCCTTGATTTCATTCGGGGCGTATTCGAGGATTTTAAGTCCTTTCTCAAGGGCCGAGAGGAGAATGACTCCTCGCGCTTGCGCTACCTGTATGCCGGTTTTTTGGTTCCTCATAAAATAAAGTTTCTCTATCGCCAAAATTTCCGGCTTGAATTTCCCGATGATGCCCTCGATCTGCCTTCTTGTTTCTTTGAGCGCGCTGAAATCATCGCCGCCTTTTATTTTTAAAAGCCCCGCCGAGACGAAACCCAATTTGCCGGGCAATTTTTTAATCACGCCGTAGCCGATCCTCCTCGTCCCCGGGTCAATGCCGAGAATTGTCATCTATTTGGCGTTAGTGAATATTTTTTGCGTATCATCTTGGTTTTCCAGTTCCGCGACCAGCGTTTCCAGTTTACTTTTGTCGTCCGCGCCGAGTTCCTGCGGAAATTTCGCCACCCAGCCGCCGTCTTTGTTCTTTTCGAACGCCCAGCGGACGCCTCCTGACTCCGCCCATTTCCCACCGAACTCGTTCAGTATTTTTTTTATCTCCTGGACGGTTCGGTTCTTGTTGTCGCTTATTGCTTCGACGATGATCGCGGCGCCGCCCGGGCCGTAGGCCTCGAAAACGAGTTCCTCAATGTTCTGCCCCGCTTCGGAGGCTCGCTTCACGGCGCGCTCGATGTTTTCTGCGGGCATCTTGCTCCCTTTTGCTTTTTCAATGGCCGTGCGCAGCCGCGGATTGAATTCTGGGTTTGGTTCGGTTTTGGCGGCGGCAGAAATTGCCGCGAGAAGTTTCGAAAAAACCTGCCCCCGCTTTTGGTCGGCGGCTTCTTTCTTGTGTTTGATTCCCGCCCAATGTGAATGTCCAGACATTGTTTAGTGGATAATGTTTATAAACTATACGTTAAACGTTGCGATTTGCACGGGAATAAATTTCCCCCGTGTCGGAAAAAGCGAAGCGAGTAAGAAACCGAGGGTTTCTTAAGCCGGGGGTCGGGGGAAATTTGCAAATTCCCGCCCAATGTGAATGTCCCGACATGCCCTAAATATAGAGCAGGAAAAAGCAAAAATCAAAAATATTTATCGCGACAAAAACGGCCCAACCATTGGTCGGGCCGTCACGCTTGGTGGCGAAAATCTATAGCTTAGCGTTTTTCCTTAGCGGGTTTAGCGGGTTCAGACCTCTCTTCCTCAAAGAGGTAGTCCGTACACCTCTTAACTGCACCCTTCATTTCCGGTTTTGCCACCAAATCGGGGTTGTTGAGCAGGCTGGAGCAGAACTGCTGTTTCGCCTGTTCCTTTTGCATTCTGGTTTGCTCTTTTCCCTGCTGCTCCAGATATCTCTCCGAGGCCTCTTGTTGGGCCTTCTGTTGCTCCAGGGCGGCTTTTTGCTGCTCCTCCTGCATGCGGATTGATGCCTCCATTTGCTTTTGTTGAATCTTCATCATGTCCCGCTGTTGTTTCATGATGACTATTCTCTCGGCGACGTTGGTCCCGCTGTAGATTATGCTCTCCACGTCCCGCGCCTTGGCTTTTTCCGTGCCGACAAACAGGGCGGCGAGAGCCACGCCGAGCAGGGCGGCTCTGCGGCCGGTTTTCTTCCCGAATTTCTCGGGTTGCACGCCTCGCGAAGTCGTTTCCAGACCTGCCAGCTCATGTTGTAGTTCAGTCATGTTTCCCTCCTCTCCGCATGTTTCTGCCTTTTTTGTCTCAAAATTCATACCTTGGTAATTATATTACTTCATCTTTGACTTGTCAAGGTCTTGCCTTAGGTCGCTTATCAGCGACTTAAGCAGCCCGAAAAATTCGTCTTCCTCGTCTGCCGATGCCGATTTTTTATAGATTTTTTCCGATAACTCCATGACCCGGTCTTCTCTCTCTTCGTCGGTCATGCTTCTATCATATAACTATTTTTTTTAAACGCAAGTCGGGCGAAAAGCACTTAGCGTCCTTGAATATTGTTTTTGGTGCGTTTAGAATCAAAGGTAATGGACGACCAAAATCCGAGTAGCGTGGGTGAGAAATTGTCGAAGTTGAAACGCGAGGGTGAGGAGCGCGCCGCCCAGAGATTGGCGCAGCAATTGAATTGTCAGTATGTTGACGTCGGGAAAATACCCGTGTCGGTTGAGGCGCTTAAGTTAATTCCAGAAGGAGAAGCGCGCGAGGCAAAAATCGCCGCGGTTGAGCTCAAAGCGAAAAAGGTGGCTATCGCCGCAGCCGACCCCCGGCTTCCGGCGGCACAGAAAGCCATAAAAAAGCTGCAAGAGAAGAAATACGAAGTAAGGGTTTTTATCGCTTCGCTTTCGGGCTTAGAGGAAATCTGGCGCTCCTATAGATTTATAAAAGGCGAAGTCGAGGGAATCACCGGCAAGGTCAGTATTGGCGAAAAATTCGCCGGCCTTCTCCAGAAATTAAAAAACCTGAACGTTGTTCAGGATACAATAAAAAACACAGACTTCACGGAACTCGCCACGACGGAGCTTATCGATACCGTTCTCGCGGGAGCGCTGGCCAACAAGGCCTCGGACATTCACCTGGAAGCCGGAGAAAAGAAATCGAAAATTCGTTTTCGTCTGGACGGTATTCTCCACGATGTTTTCGACGAGATTCCGCAGCGAAACTATAACAGCGTGATTTCCCGCATCAAATTACTTTCGGGAATGAAAATTAACGTGAGGAGAGAAGCCCAAGACGGGCGTTTCACGATTACGCTTCCCGATAAGGAAGTGGAGGTGCGCGTTTCGGTAATTCCGGCCGAGTTCGGCGAGACGGTCGTAATGAGGTTGCTTGACCCCGCGGCTATCAGCGTTGATTTGCCGAATCTTGGTCTGCGGGAAGACGACCTCACGATCGTAGAGAAAGAACTCGAAAAACCCCACGGTTTGATTTTAAATACCGGCCCCACCGGTTCGGGAAAAACCACGACCCTCTACGCGTTTTTAAGAAAACTGAACAGCCCGGAAATAAAGATAATAACCGTAGAAGACCCGATTGAATATAGGTTAGAAGGAATTGAGCAGACGCAAACGGACGCCGAGGCTGGATATACGTTTGCCTCGGGCCTCAGGGCTATCGTGCGACAGGACCCCGACGTTATTCTTGTGGGTGAGATAAGGGATTTGGAAACTGCGGATATCGCCATGCAGGCTTCGCTCACCGGACACATGGTGCTCTCCACCCTGCACACGAACGATGCCGTGGGCGCCGTGCCGAGGTTGATTAATATAGGAGTCAAGCCGATGACTATCGGTCCCGCGCTTACCCTGGTGATTGCCCAGCGCCTTGTGCGCAAACTTTGCGAAAACTGCCGCAAGCCGGTTGTGCCGGGAGGAGAACTGAAGGCGAAAATCGCCAAGTTCCTCCAGAAACTGCCTCCGCGGGTCAAACGCGAAAATTACGCGAAAGCGACCATATTCGAAGCCGTCGGTTGTGAGGTTTGTAGCGGCTTTGGTTACAAGGGCAGAAGGGGAATATTTGAGTTTTTCCAAGGAGGACCGGGATTAGAAAGCACGATTCTCCGGGAAATTTCCGAGATAGCCCTTAAAAAGCTCGCCGGAGAACAGGGAATGGTTACGATGCAGCAGGATGGCGTGCTTAAGGTGTTGACCGGACTTACGTCTTTTGCGGAGGTGGAAAGCGTAACCGGTCCCATAGAGTGGTAGCTGCCTCAAACCTGGGGGCATGTCCTTGGAACAAGGATGAGTAGACTCTTTTAAAAAATTTAAAAGAGGTTAGAATTGTTTCGAGGAGCGGACTCGCCGAAACCAGTCCGTCCTAAAGTGTCTGGAACCAATTCCTGCCCCCAGATTTGAAGGAGCTACCGGGTTGAGCCATTTCGGGCTCGATGATATGTTAGCATAAAAATAATAGTTTGTCAATAGTACAAAAGTCCAAATGAAACAGTCAAATCGAGGGTTAAACAAGGAGGACCAAAGCATCGATCAGGCACTCCGCCCCACAAAATGGGAAGAATATGTCGGCCAGGAGAAGATAAAAAGCAGTTTAAGGATACTGATTGATGCCGCGATGAAGCGCGGCGAATCCGCCGACCACATGCTTTTTTGCGGCCAGGCGGGGCTCGGCAAAACGACGCTCGCTTATTTGGTTTCCAAAGAACTGAAATCCGGAGTTAAAACAACTTCCGGCCCGGCGCTCGAGAAGGCCGGCGATCTGGCCGCCATTTTGACGAATCTGGAAGCCGGGGAAATTCTTTTTATAGACGAGGCGCACAGAGTAAATCCCTTGATTGAGGAGGTGCTATATCCGGCGATGGAGAGTCGGAAGCTCCACTTGGTTGTGGGTAAAGGCCCGGGAGCGAGGATTTTGAGTTTGGACCTGCCGGCGTTTACTTTGATTGCCGCGACGACCAGGGAAAATTTATTGTCGCAGCCGCTGCGGTCCCGCTTCGGGGCTACGTTTCGTCTGAATTATTACGGCATGGATGATATAAAAAAAATCCTCGGCCGTTCAGCGAAGTTATTGAATGTTGGTGTCGCGCCCGAAGCCGTTGCCGTCCTGGCGAGGGCGTCGCGCGGCACGCCGCGCGTAGCGAACCGTCTCCTCAAACGCGCCCGTGACTACGCCGAAGTTCATGGTAAAAAAGTTGTTGACGATGGTGTCGCCAGAAAAACTCTTGAAATGCTTGAAGTTGACGAACTCGGCCTTGAACCGCAGGACAGGCGTCTCTTGGAGGTCATCATTAAAAAATTCAACGGCGGGCCGGTTGGCATCAATACCCTTTCCGCCGCTCTCTCGGAAGAAAAAGGCGTCATAGAAGATATCTATGAGCCCTATCTCATGACTCTCGGATTTCTCCAGCGTTCGGCGGCTGGCCGAATTGCCCTACCCGCGGCCTATGACCACCTAGGGATGAGCCGCTCCGGTGATCTTGTATGATCTTCATCAACGAGTGGCTGGCGAACCCGGCTGGTAACGACGCGTCGGGCGAATGGGTTGAGCTTTTTAACAGCGGCAGCAGCACCGTAAATTTGGCTGGCTGGAAGCTCGTTGCAGGAAGCAGCAAGTTTTCGCTTACGGGGCAGAAGATCGGGGGCGGGGAGTATCTCGTTTTGCCGCGCAGCCAAACCAAACTGGCCTTAAGGAATACCGACGGAGAGCTTTCATTATATGATGCCGGGGGACAGCCGGTCGATTCGGCTGGTTTTGTCGGCAGCGCGCCCGAGGGAAAAAGTTTCGCGCGCGCGGGCTATAGCGAGAATTCCAGCTTTATTTTCAGTGACCCGACACCGGGAGCTTTGAATACAATCTCTGCGGCGTCAAATATAATCAGAAATACTTATCCTCTAAATGTGCCGCTCGTGAAACCCTTGGGTACGGCGGAATTTTTTGGCTTGCTTCTGGGAACGGCGATTGTCCTCACGGCGATAGTTATGTTTGTATTAAAGAGAAATGAAGATCTATCAAAGCTTTTCTTCAGAGGAGACGAAGAAATTCGCTGAGAAAATAGCGCGAAAAATTGCGAAAAGCGGAGCGCGAAAAGGTGCGAAAAACGCTCTCGTGCTTGGGCTTGTCGGCAATTTGGGCAGCGGCAAAACAACTTTCATCCAGGGGTTTTTGCGCGGTCTGGGCATGAGGCATGGCGGGGCGAGCCCGACATTTGTTATTATGCGCCGCCACACTCTCAAGAATAAAAACTATAAAAGCGTCTACCACGTTGATGCTTATCGCATCAAAAAACCGAGAGAGTTCGGCGTGCTGGGGTTTGAAAAAATCATCGGCGACCCGGGCAATATAGTTTTAATCGAGTGGGCGGAGAATGTTAGAAAAATTCTGCCGAAAAACACGTTTTGGTTGAGGTTCAAACACGGCAAAAAAGAAAACGAGCGGCGCATTCTCTGACCGAAGCGCCGGGTCTAAACCTGGTTGGCAGAAAAATCGGCGCGGTTGCGAGGTGGCGCCGATTTAGTTTGGCTTGGTGTTTGCGAGCGGCAGTTCTTCTTCTAACAAGTAGAAATTCGACAAATCGAAGTTCTCGGTGGAGCCGGCCGCCAGGAACTCTTTAGTCAAACTTTCCACGACATGGCAGCTGCAAGCGCCGATCACCAGCGGCACCCTTCCGAACCGTTCCCAGAGCAGTCTCGAAGGTAGAAAGAACAAACTGACACAAAAATCTTCTGTTAAGACTCCCACGGAATGCTCATCGCAGCCCCTGGGCAGAAGCGCCGCCATGTATTTGACTGCGCTTTGTAAGAGGCGCAAAATTTCAATCCTCATCTCTGACGGATTCTCTCGGAGCAAGAGTTCCTCCTGAGGTGGAAGAAGCCCAATCATTTTGTCGAGCATGTCGATAAGGAGCTGTTTACGCGCTAGCAGATTGCGGCAGTTTTTGACGTAAATATAGTTGGCGAGAATGGCGTAGAAGGAATCCCTGTCCCAGAGCATAGCCGCGCCTCCCCTTACGAGCTCAAAACCACTGAGGTCATTCTAACAGGCAGGGCGAGATAAAAAAAGCCGCGCCGAACATCTTTCTATCTCGGCATTCGTTTTCGTATTATGATTAAGTTGTGAAAACGCTTCTCTTGATTGACGCTAACTCCATTATCCACCGTTCTTTTCACGCCCTGCCGCCGCTTACGACACAGGGCAGCAAACCTATCCAGGCGGTTTACGGTTTGGCGAGTATTCTGTTAAAACTTTGGCGCGAGGAAAGGCCAGATTACGCCGCTGCGCTTTTTGACCGGCCGGAGCCGACACTCCGCGAAAAAAAATACGCCGAATATAAAGCCCAACGTCCGGCAACACCCGACGAACTTATTTCCCAACTTACGGAGGCGCATAACCTTTTTTCCGAATTCGGCGTTAAAACCTTCGAGGTTGTGGGCCACGAAGCCGATGACTTAATTGCCACGCTCGCGGAAAAATTCCGCGGCGAGGCGGACCTGAAGATGGTGATTTTAACCGGGGATTTGGATACTCTCCAGCTCGTTGAAGACGGCAAGATTTACGTGAGGACATTCAAGAAAGGCGTGAGCGACACGATGGTCTACGACGAGAAAGCCGTCGAGGAAAGATATGGTTTGAAGCCGGAGCAGCTTGTTGACTATAAGGCGCTTGTCGGCGACCAGTCCGACAACATCAAGGGCGTTCCGGGCGTGGGTCCCAAGACGGCAAGCGATGCTCTGAAACAATTCGGCAACCTGGATAGCGTCTATAAAAACCTAGGCAAAGACCCCAAGCTCGAAAAGAAACTCGCGCCGTTCAGGAAAGAAGCCGAGCTTGCGAGGCAACTCGTAACATTGGAGCGAAACGCTCCACTCGGGATAGAAAATTTGCAGGAATTGAAGATAAAAGATAAAACGCCGGAAATAAAAGCATATTTCGCTAAGCTGGGTTTCGAGACGCTGATTAAAAGACTTGAAGAGGGAGTCGCTGTCGCGAGAAAAGAAACAAGGAAGCAGGGGCAAATCTTTTTCAATAACAGGCTGAGCGTAAAGAAAGCCGCCAAATTCGGGCGTTCCGACGCCGTTTTCGTGTCCGGCTCTTTTGGCGCCGAGTATTCCCACGAATTCGCTTCGGAAAAACCAAAAGTCGGTTTCGGCCTCAAGGCGTTCCTCAAAGAACTTTGGAAAAAGAAAAAGGATTTGGCGCCTCCTTATTTCGACTTGGGCGTCGCTTTTTGGCTCTTAGACCCCGATTTCAAAGATTATGAGCCGAAAGCGGTATTCAGAAAATTTTTGAACAAAGAATGGAGCGGAGAAATTTCCGATTTGAGTCATGCTTTCGACTTTGCGCGGGAAAAGCTGAACGAATATAAACTGGAAAAAATTTTTAACGATGTCGAAATGCCGCTTTTGCGGATTTTGGCCGAAATGGAAAACACCGGAGTTTGTGTTTCCGGGGAAAAGCTCGGACGCCTCGAGACGGAGATAGATAAGAATATTTCCGTCATCGCGAAAGAAATATATTCCTTGGCGGGAGAGGAGTTCAACATAAACTCGCCGCAGAAAGTGAGTGAAATATTATTTGGGAAGCTGGCCATTACTCCGACCTCCGACGCGAAGACAAAAACAGGCCTCCGTTCAACCCGCGCCGGAAATCTGGAGGAATTGAGGGGCGCGAACAAAATCGTGGATTCGATTTTGAACTACCGCGAGAGTTTTAAGATTCTCTCAACTTATGTGAGGCCCCTCCGGGAAATATTGGGGCCTGACGGCAGGGTACGCACAGAGTTTGTCCAGACGGGAACAGCCACCGGCAGATTAAGTTCAAAATCCCCCAATTTGCAGAATATTCCCCAGGAATCAATTTGGGCGGAGGACTTGCGCTCGGCGTTTGTTGCACCCAAAGGGTTTTCTCTTTTGGCGCTTGATTATTCCCAGCTGGAACTCCGGATTTTGGCCGCCCTGTCTGGCGACGAAAAAATGATTGAAGCCTTCCGCAAGGGGTTGGACATCCACAAAGTTACGGCGGCGCGCGTGTTTGGCGTTCCTCTTCTTGACGTGAAACCCGAGGAGCGCCGATTGGCAAAAACTTTGAATTTCGGCTTGATTTACGGCATGGGCGCCGCGGCTTTTGCCAGAGCAAGCGGTCTTTCAAGGGAAAGGGCGCGGGAATTCATAGCAGCTTATTTTAAAGAATTTAGAGGTGTTAAGGGTTGGCAGGAGGGGATAAAAAGCGAGGCACGGGAACGCGGCTACACGGAAACTCTTTTGGGCAGAAGGCGGTATCTCTTCGGCATTGTCGCCGACTCACAGCAGATCGTCGCTGAGGCGGAGAGGGCTGCAATTAACCATCCGGTTCAGGGATTGGGCGCAGATTTCATAAAAATGTCCATGATTAAGTCGAAAGAAAAACTCGAGGAGACCGGTTCCTGGAACAAGAACGCGAAAATGATACTCTCCATACACGACGAATTGCTGTTTGAGGTTCGCGATGATATGATGGAAAAAACCGCCCGCTTGATTAAAGAAATAATGGAAGGAATTTATGATTTGCCCGTGCCGCTTGAAGTGGAAGTTTATTCTGGCAAAGACTGGGGGCATACGAAAAAACTTAAATTTAAAACTTAAAAATCAAAGGTCAAAATGATGGATTTTCGGAAAATTAAGGCGGCGCTTGCTTGGCCGGAACTCCGGATGTGGTGGGTTCTTTTCGGCCTGCTTTTGATTATTTTTTTCGTTGACATTGGTTTTCTCTCGCAACTTTTTATTTTCTTGCAGGGCGGCATGCTTCTCGTAGTGGCTGCCGTGACTTTTGCCAGTTTATACAGAGTTGCCAAGGCAGACAGGACGAATACGGTAGAAAAAAACGAACTTAAAAATATACTTTTCGGTCTGGATAGCGCCCTCGTTTTCTATGACAGGGATTTTAAGGTGTTATTTTTTAATCCTGCTGCGGAGAAACTTTTCAAGCTTAATGCGATACTCACTATAGGACACCAAATTGTGCCCCAAGACATAGAAAAGCAGGCTTGGCGGCTTTTGACGCAGGTGATGTTTCCGTCATTGGCGCCGACGGTTGTGAGTCGATCGAGGGCGGGAGAATATCCGCAAATTACAGATTTGTCATTTACGGAGCCGATCTTAGAGCTGCGGGTTTCGACGTTGCCGATAAACGATGAACGGGGGCAGCTCGTGGGTTTTATGAAGATTGTGAGCGACAGAACCAGAGAGACTTCTTTGATAAAGTCCAAAAACGAATTTTTAACCGTGGCGTCCCATCAACTCCGAACGCCGGTTACCGACATCAACTGGGCCCTCGAGTCTTTGAGTAAAGATGAGAACATGAGTCCGGCCAGCAAAAGCATAGTTGAGAGCGCCCTCGGCGCGGGACAGGAACTCCTTAATATAATTGAAGATTTATTGAACATCGCCAAAATAGAAGAGGGTCATTTCGGATATAATTTTGAATCGGCTGACATTGTTAATTTTATTGAGAATGTTTTGTCGCAGATTCTTCCCAAAGCCAGAAAAATCGGGGTTAAAATTTATTTCGACAAACCGAAAACCGTTTTGCCCGAAGCAACCATTGATCCGCAAAAATTATCTTTGGTTTTGGACAACCTCTTGGATAACGCCATACGCTACAACGTCGAGAACGGCGAGATCTTTGTTAAAATCGAAAAACCCGAGGACAAACCATTCATGGAAATCAGCGTAAGGGATACGGGAATCGGCATTGCGGCGCAGGACGTGGACAAGCTTTTCAAAAAATTTTTCCGTTCGGAAAATGCGCTGAAAGTTCAAACCGAGGGCTCCGGCCTCGGCCTTTATATAGCGAAAAACATCGTTCAAGCGCACGGCGGCAAGATTTGGGTGGAGTCGGAGTTGAATCGAGGCAGCGAGTTCCATTTCACCCTTCCTACCGACCCCAAATTGATACCCCAGCACGAGGTGGCGCTTGAAGAATAAGAAGAAATTAAAAATTAAAATTGAAAAATGGTGAAAGAGAATGAAAACCGGCGGACGGTCGTCGCATTTTTGTGAGAGATGTCAAAAATAAAAAATCCTAAATATATTTTTGTCGTCGGCGGCGTGATGTCCGGAGTCGGCAAGGGCGTTGCGTCGGCGTCAATAGGAAAAATCTTGCAGTCCTACGGCTTCGAAGTGACGGCGATTAAAATTGACCCCTACGTGAACGTTGACGCTGGGACGATGAATCCGACGGAACACGGCGAAGTTTTTGTTTTGGACGATGGTACGGAGTGCGACCAAGATATGGGAAATTACGAAAGATTTTTGAACCGCGACCTTTCGCGTGCGAATTACATGACCACCGGCAGCGTCTATCTTTCCGTTATTAACCGCGAGCGTAATTTGGAATATGGCGGCCGCTGTGTGGAAGTCGTGCCGCATATTCCGCTTGAAGTGTTGGATAGGATTGATAAGGCGTGTGCCGGGGCAAAGGCGGACATCGTCATTACGGAAATCGGCGGCACGGTCGGGGAATATCAGAATATCTTGTTTCTGGAGGCGGTGAGAATCTTGAAAACCGAGAAACCGGATGACGTTCTCTTGATTCTCGTAAGCTATTTGCCGATTTTAAGCGAGGATAATGAATTAAAAACCAAACCGACGCAATATGCCGTGCGTACCTTGAATTCCGCCGGTCTCCAGCCGGATATAATCCTTGCGCGCGCCAAAGTGCCGCTCGACGAAAAACGCAAAGAAAAAATCGCCTTCAACTGCAATCTTCGGGAAAAAGACATAATTTCAGCGCCGGACGTCTCAAGTCTTTACGAGATTCCGATTAATTTCGAAAAAGATAAGCTCGGCCATGTGATTTTGGAAAAAATAAATTTGCGGACAAGAAAGAAAAATTTCCGCGACTGGCGCCGCCTCGTGCAAAGGATAAAAAATGCCGAAAAAGTCGTTCATATTGGCATCGTCGGCAAGTATTTCGGTTCTGGTAAATTTATTCTGGCTGATTCGTATATCTCGGTGATTGAAGCCATAAAGCACGCCGCCGCTTATTGGAGAGTAAAGCCGGAGATATTGTGGATTGACGCCGAGAAATTCGAGCGCGGCGTGAAGGAACTAAAAAAACTCAACAATTACGACGGCATTATTGTTCCCGGCGGATTCGGCAGCCGCGGCGTCGGGGGTAAAATCAAGGCGATTCAGTATTGCCGCGAGCGCAAGATCCCGTATTTCGGCCTTTGCTACGGTATGCAGCTTGCGATTGTTGAGTTTGCGAGGAATGTATTGAGGTTAAGAAAAGCAGACACGGCGGAGATTAGTCCCAAGACGCCGCATCCCGTGATTGATATTATGCCGGAGCAGAAAAAGAACGTGGTGGAGAAAAATTACGGCGGCACGATGCGATTAGGCGCCTACCCCGCGGTTTTGAAAAAAGAGACGATTGTGCGGCGCGCATATGGCAAGAGTTCAATATCGGAACGCCACCGCCACCGCTACGAAGTGAATCCCGCCTACATCTCGCGACTGGAAAGAAAGGGAATTATTTTTTCCGGTACCTCGCCCGACCGCCGGCTTATGGAAATTATGGAACTGCCGCGCGACAAGCACCCGTTTTTCCTAGGAACACAGTTCCATCCCGAACTCAAGTCGCGACCCTTGACGCCGCATCCGTTGTTTAGGGAATTCATTAAGGCGGCAATTAAAAAATGATAATTTTTCTCTACGGCTCGGACGATTACCGGCGCGAACAAAAAAAGAGATGGTACAAAAAAGAGTTCGAAAAGAAATACTCTGGCTTGAGCGTGCGGGCGTTTGATTTCTCCGACGAGAAGGGCGATGCGCTTGAAGACCTCAGGGGATTCGTTCGCGCGCAGCCGCTTTTTTCCACCACGGGTGGGCAGGCGGGCGCCTCTGGCGGGGAAAGCAAAAAGCTTGCGGTTCTTGAAAATTTATATGAAGTCAAAGAGGAAGACTTGGGAGATGTGTTGCGAGAGGTTGCAGCTAAAAAAGCTACAATCGTTTTGTGTTCGGAAAAAGATAAGCCGGCGAGCGTATTGAGTTTTCTTTTGGAGGCGCCGGCGACGGCCGAGAGATTTGAATATTTGACTGGTTATGAATGGGAGATGTTTATGCGGGAACGGGCGAAAAAGCTGGGATTGGAATTCTCCGATTTTGCGTTCAAATTCCTTGCCGCGGTTTATCAAAACAACACTTGGGGGTTTATTACGGAGCTTCAAAAGATAAGCAGCTTAAAAAGGGGGTTGGTGGATAAAAAAGATTTGGCGGGCTTGGACCTGGAAATCGCTCCGGATTACTGGAATTTGATTAACGGAATGAAAAATTCTGATTTGAGAATCCGGCTGGCCGTGCTTGAGAAACTTTTTGCCATGGGCGACCCGCCGCCCAAAATTTTCAATATCTTGGCTTCCGGGTGGCGTGAAAAAATTCCGCAGATGGCGGAATATGATCTAAGGGTCAAGTCGGGGAAGTTGGACTACGAAGAAGTGCTGCTTGATTTGGTGTTGGGGTAACTTCCTAGAAAATCTTCAGGATCTTTATCTTATGAACCCGCCCGCCAGCGGAATATTCTTTTTCTTCGCCCATTTTCCCGCCCATCAGTGCTTTGCCGACGGGGCTTTCGTAGGAGACTATGCCTTTTTTGGGGTCGGCCGTTTCCGGATCGCCGATAATGAGCGTTTTTTCTTTGTCGTTTTCAAGTAGAACCGAAACCCGCGAGCTGATCTCTACGGCTTGTTTTCCCGGCGAAGCGCCGCCGCTATCGCTTGCGGCAATTTTTATATTTGCGAGCCGATCTTTGAGGTTCGCGAGCTTTTGGGCGAGTTCGCGTTCTTTCTCCACGAGCTGTTCGAAAGCAAAGTTGTCGTGCCAGACATTGCCTCCGGTTTCCGCAGCCTCACCCTTGGCCGCCAGCGTCTCTTTTAGTTCTCTTTCGGCCCTCTTTATTTTTTCTTTTAGTTTTTGGAGGCCGGCCGGGGTGAGTATATTCATGGGTTTTATTTTAGTTTTGCCAGGGCCGAGGCCATGCGGGATTTCAGCCTGCTGGCCTTGTTTTTGGCGATGACATCCGTCTTGGCGGCCTTGTCGAGCGCCTTGTAAACCTTGGGCAGCATGGCCGCCGCCTCTGCGGATTTCTTTGCCGAGAGCAATTTCCTGAAATCCTTTACGGCTTTTTTATAAGCCTCCTTTTTCTGGAGGTTCAACGTGCGCCTTCTTATGCTTTGGCGCAGCGCTTTTTTGGCTGATCGCGTGATAGGCATTGATTTGATGATTAGTATAGTAGATATGAAAAAAAATACAAGCCGCTTATAATAGAAGAGTGATTTACAGCTTGTCCGGCAAACTGAACGTCAAAGGGGAGCATTTTGCTGTTGTAGAAGCGGCCGGCATTGGGTTGAAAATATTTACAAACCCGAGAACAATTGAGGCGTTGCCCGCCGCGGGCTCGAGCGTTAAGTTTTTCTGCCATCTGCATCTGCGGGAAGACGGACTTGAACTTTACGGATTTCTTTCGGAGGAGGAGTTGAACTTTTTCGAACTTTTGATTTCCGTCTCGGGCGTCGGGCCGAAGTCGGCGCTCTCGATTATGGAAATCGCCGAACTGAAGAATTTGGCCGCCGCGATTAAAGAAAGCCGACCGGATTTATTGACGCGCGCTTCGGGCATCGGCCGCAAAACCGCCGAGCGGATTATCTTGGAACTTAAAAACAAGGTGCGGGCCGAAAAAACCGGAGCAGTCATCAAAAAAATGGAATCAGACCAGGACTTAATAGAAACGCTAGCCGGGCTTGGCTACAGGCGTGAGCAAGCGAAAGCCGCGCTTCAGAAGATTGATGAGAAAGTGGTTAATTTGGAAGACAGATTAAAAGCTGCCTTGAAGATTTTGGGCGGCAGATCTTAGGGGCCTTATTTCTCGCCCGCCGTCATTTATGGAAAAAATTAAAAGCCTTCCTTTATTTAAAATTATTTATTGGATTCCGGGCCTGGTGCCGCTGTATCACTTTCTTTTGGCGTGGGCTGGCGCGCTTCTTTACGGGTGGCCAAGCGAGAACATCTTCGTGGTTGGCGTTACGGGAACAAAGGGCAAGACAACAACTCTTGAGCTTGTAAACGCGATTTTAGAAGCGGCGGGCAAAAAAACCGCCCTACTTTCGTCTTTACGGGTCAAAATAGACGAGGAAAGCAAGAAAAACAAAACCGGCAACAGCATGCCTGGAAGGTTTTATATTCAAAGGTTCTTGAAAAAAGCGGTTAAAGCCGGCTGTAAATATGCGCTAATCGAGGTAACGTCACAGGGCGTGATTTTTCACCGCCACCGCTTCGTGAACTGGAACATGGGGATTCTAACCAATATCGCCCCCGAGCATATCGAGGCCCACGGCTCGTTTGAAAAATATAGGGAGGCAAAACTTAAGTTTTTAAAGTATGTCGGCAAGAAAAGAGGAAAAATTTTCATAAACAGCGGTGACAAAAATGCGGATTTTTTCCTCGATAAACTGGAAAGTTTTTACCCCAAGTCTTATTCCAGAAATGACGTTGAAATCGCGCAGATTTTTCCCAAGCTTTATCCTCTGCGGGCGGCAGCCGGCATCGCGCCGCCGCCTTTTCTCCTTAGTGATTTCAACAAAGATAATGCGGCCGCCGCCGTGTCTGTCGCGAAAGATTTGGGAATATCAGAAAACACGATTGAGGAAGCGCTTCATCGCTTCAGCGGTGTGTCCGGCAGGATGGAGTTCGTCCAGCGCAAGCCGTTTTCTGTCGTGATTGATTATGCACACACCCCCGATTCGTTGGAGGCGGTTTATAAATCTTTTGAGGACTTGGAGCTGCATATTCAGAACTTTAATCCCAAATTGATTTGTGTTTTAGGCGCTGCCGGCGGCGGGCGAGATAAATGGAAGCGTGGAGCGATGGGTAAAGTCGCTTCTGGATACTGCGACGAGATCGTTTTAACCAACGAGGATCCCTACGATGAGCGGCCGGCGGAGATTTTGTCGGAGATAAAATCCGGGATTCCGGCGGACTTTCCGCCCGCGAGTGTGCACGAGATTTTGGAAAGGAAAGAAGCCGTTAAAAAGGCGCTTTCCCTGGCTAAAGAAGGGGATGTCGTGATTATTACCGGCAAGGGAAGCGAGGAGTGGATTCACCTCGCCCGCGGCAAGAAAATTCCGTGGGATGAGCGGGCCGTTATTGAGGAGGCACTCAAAAATAGAAAACTCGGTTCTACATAAAGAAGGAAGGGCTCGTTCGGAGCCCTTTTCTGTCATCGCTAGAACTAGAATATCGCGTCGTATGCGGCTGTTTTTTCTCGAGCCTTATTTGGAGCACGACTCGCCGAGCGGTGAGCGTCTAGGGGATTAAATTGAGTTGCGATTCCGGCCCCCTTTCTTTTGCCGTGCATAAAAACTGGTTTTAACTGCCGTTGCATTCTGGCCTTTGCCTGCCGGCGGGCGTTCGGGGTCCGATATTTCACTATAGCGCACCTCGTTTGTGTGGGATAAACAACTTCGATTATTATATCAAAATCGTTTTGACAGGCAAGCCCAGTAGTGAGCCGAGCACCCCCGCTTTTATCGACGCCTCGCGTAATACCTGTGACTTTGCAAGAACTCATATCTTTTATACCCAGCCGAAATGTTTGCTGAGGAAAGCGGCTTTGGCGTTACCTCGCACCAAACAAGCACTGCAACGACCGGCCGTTTTTCTTGGATAAACGTCAGTATTCACAAGTCGTGTACTGGGAATGAAAAACGCGATATACGCAAAGTCGCTGTGAAAAACGAGGTGCTTGTTGTGGTGACGGGGCGTTGCAGTGCTCGGTCTACTACTGGGCAAGCCAGAAAATTTTTTGTAGCCGTTGTATAATTTTATTATGAGATTGATTTTCTACGGCGGAGTCGGCGAAGTGACCGGCTCCAATTACCTTTTAGAATCCGGCGGCGTGAAAATTATGATTGACTGCGGCCTCCATCAAGGAGGTCACTACGCCGAGCGGCGAAACTTCGAGCCGTTTAAATATTATCCCAGCGAGATTGAGGCGGTTTTCGTGACCCATTCGCATCTGGACCACATTGGCCTCCTGCCGAAGCTTTGGAAAGACGGCTTTCGCGGCAGAATTGTTTCCACGCCAGCCGCCAAAGATTTCGCCGAGCTGATGCTTTTGGATTCGGAGCACATCCTTCTAAAGGAGGCCGAGCGGGAAAAAAGGCCACCTCTCTATACCGTGTATGATGTCGAAGAAATAATGAAAATCTGGCAAGGAGTCGATTATCACAAGGCCGTAGATGTCGGGCCGTTTAGAATTGAGCTTTATGACGCGGGCCATATCCTTGGGTCGTCAATAATCAAAGTTGAGGTTAACGAAGCTCCGACGCCGCAGTCCAAGTCCCAACCAGAAAACAGCGGCAGAAAAACCATCGTTTTCTCCGGGGATCTGGGCAACTATACATCGACAATTATTCAACCGACCGAAAAGCTGCAAGCAGCGGATTATTGCTTGATTGAATCAACCTACGGCGACAGGGTCCACGAGAAAGTTGACCAAAGGAGAGAGATGCTGGAGGACGTCGTGGAAGACACCGTGAGGGCCGGGGGGACGCTTGTAATTCCCGCTTTTGCCATGGAGCGCACCCAGGAATTGCTCTATCACCTCCATCAGCTGTTTGGCGAGGGGCGGGTGCCGCGAGTGCCGGTTTTTATTGACAGTCCGTTGGCCATCAAACTCACCGCGGTTTATAAGAAATACGAGAATTATTTTAACAAAGAAACCCTGGCGATTGCCCGCTCTGGAGACGACATTCTTAATTTTCCGGGACTGCGTCTCACCCTGACAACCGAACAATCCAAGGAAATAAACGACGTTCCGCCGCCGAAAATCATAGTCGCCGGTTCGGGTATGTCTCACGGCGGAAGAATTCTGCATCACGAAATCCGCTATCTTCCCGATTCCAAAAGCACGATCTTGTTTATTGGTTATCAAGCAGCAGGGTCCTTGGGGCGTGAGATTTTGGACGGCGCGAAGAGCGTCAAAATTTTTGGCGAAGAAGTGCCGGTACGCTGCAGAAAAATATCAATTCCCGGTTATTCTGCGCACGCCGACCAGCCGCGCTTGATTGATTGGCTGAGTCCCATGCGCAAAACCCTCAAGGAAGTTTTTGTGGTGCAGGGCGAAGAGGGATCAAGCGAAGCTCTGGCGCAGAAAATCCGCGACGAGTTGGCGATTTCGGCAGTTGTACCAAAACCGGAAGAAGCGGTGGATTTATAAGCAAGCGTGCACTATATTATTTATAAATGTTATAATTCGAGAAAATGGCAAACGGCAATCACGGCCACGGCGACGGGGTTTACCAGTTGAAATATAAAATTTGCGTCTCTGGCTCGGCAGACACCACTTATTGCTCCAAGGATGCGCCGGAAAAAGCCGAGCAGCTGGGGAAACTCATTGCCGAGCACAACATGATTTTGGTAACGGGAGCAACGACCGGCATACCTTATTGGGCGGCCAAGGGCGCCAAAGAAGCCGGAGGAATCGTCATCGGGCTCTCTCCCGCCGCATCGAAGTCGGCTCACGTTAGCACCTATCGCCTGCCGACCGACTACCACGATCTCATAGTATATACTGGATTTGATTACTCCGGGAGAAATCTGCTTCTTACGCGCTCGGCGGACGCGATTATCACGCTCTGCGGCAGAATGGGCACGTTGAATGAGTTTACGATAGGTTTTGAGGATAAAAAGCCCCAGGGGGTTTTGACGGGGACCGGCGGCATGAGCGACGCGCTTCAAGAAATCATAGCCAAGGCGCGCAGAGGAACGGGCAAGGTAGTTTTCGATTCCGACCCGGAAAGATTGCTGGAAAAAGTTATTGAACTGATAAGCGGCGAGGAAAAATAGGCGTAATGCAAAATTAAACGCGAGAACCACGAGAACCAAAGGTCGCGATAAAAATTAAAAATATTTATGCCCAAAAAATCTTCAGAGCCAAAGCCCATCGGGAAGGTAACCCACTATTACGGCCATCTGGGGGTGGCGATCGTTAAGTTCAACAAAACCGTAAAACTGGGGATAAAACTTCATTTTAAGGGCGTGACGACCGATTTCAAGGAAACCGCAAATTCAATGCAGTACGACCACAAGCCAATCGAGGCCGCGAAAAAGGGACAAGAAGTCGGTATTAAAGTTGGCGACAAAGTTCGCGAGGGAGACCAGGTTTTTAAGGCCGAATAGTCAATTTTCACAATGGGTCCGCTCAGAAGTTTCGCGAAAGAAGCGGGGCTTGTTGCCGCGACGACGTTGGGTGCGGGAATTTTTGCCTTACCGTTCGTTTTCCTTAAAGCCGGCTGGCTTGCCGGCCTTTTTTATTTGGTAATCCTGGCGGTGATTATAGTTTCGGTACACATTTTGTACTTTCGCGTTCTTGAAAAAGTAAATGAAAAAAACAGGCTTTTGGGGCTCGCGCGCGCTTATCTTGGTAAATTGGGCTTTGCCGTGGGCCTTTTCGCCATTTTGGGAGGACTCATCCTTACGCTTGTGGTTTATTTGATTCTTGGCGGCAAGTTTGTGCAATTGTTATTTCCCTCCTTCTCCTCGAATCTGGCCATCCTTATTTTCTGGGTTGTTTCCGCCATGCCGCTTTTGCTTAAGGAACGTCGCAGCCTAAATTTGGAAATTTTGGGAATAATTTTAACTGCCGCAATAATAATTTTTATTTTTTTTACTTCCGACCCCGGTGGCGCGCTTTCTCAAATTAACGCCTTTAATTGGAGGAACGCCCTTCTTCCCTTCGGCGCGATTCTTTTCGCCTTGGCCGGCTGGACATCAGTAGAGCCCGTGTTTGACGTTGAGCGAAGATTAAAATCCGAACTGACTCCGGCGGCGCAGCCTTATTTCGCCCTGGCGGCGGGAACCGCAATCGCGGCTGTGCTCTATGTCGTGTTTGTAACGGGAATTTTCGGCTCATCCGGCGCGATTACGTCGGATACCGTATCTGGCCTCCTCGGTTGGCCTAAATATAAATTGGTCCTTTTGGCCATATTGGGGCTGTTCGCGGTTTGGACACCACATTTGCCCATTGGCCTTGAAATTAAACATTCGCTTGAGAATGATTTGCACCTAGGCCGCGCATTCAGTTTGGGATTGGTGATTTTTCTGCCGATAATTTTAATATTTCTCGGCCTTAATAGTTTTGCGCGCGTTGTCGGCCTCGTCGGCGGTGTGTTTTTGAGCACGCAGTATTTACTAATGATCCTCGTAGGAAAGAAGGTTCTTGAGCTCGGCCGCATAAAAAGTATTCTTTTATATTTTGTTTCGTTGATATTCGTCGCCGCAGCCGTTTACGAAGTTTACTATTTTTTCCATTAGACCGGTGCCGCATCGGCTGATTTTATTGGGTAAGGCGGACTTGTGTTCGCCGAAAGTTTCGTGGGGTGCGGGTGCAGACATGGTTGGTTATAATTAAATAAATTCACGGTCTATGATATATCACACGAAATCAGCCGCAGAATTATTTAGGTATTTATCAACGGACGAAAGAGGTTTAAGTAGTAAGGAGGCGCAGAACCGCCTTAGAAGATATGGTTTTAATAAACTTCCAGAAGCAAAAACGCGAGGCTTGTTGGCCGTTTTTCTGGGCCAGTTCAGAAGTCCCCTTATTTATATTTTATTGGCCGCCGGTGCCGTAATTTTGTTCATTGGTGAAATTACGGACAGCATTTTTATATTCGCGGTGCTGATTTTTAACGCCATTGTCGGAACTATTCAAGAAGGAAGGGCGCAAAATATTTTACTCGCGCTGAAAAAGATCGTCGAAACTTCCGCAACCGTCATTCGCGACGGCAAACCCATTGTCGTGGAGGATGCGGAGGTGTTTCCCGGAGATATCATAATCCTCCAAGAAGGAGAAAAGGTTCCGGCGGACGCCCGCGTCATATTCTCAAGAGGTTTGCGGGTTGATGAATCAAGCCTCACTGGAGAATCTGCGCCAATATCAAAAATCCCGGATTCCCTAAGGGATGCATCTATTCCGATAGCGGACCAGAAAAATATGGTATTTAAGGGTACGAGTATAGTTGGCGGAAATGGCCGCGCTGTCGTCGTGGCAACCGGACTCTTCTCGGAAATAGGGAAAATTTCGCAGAAGATAGCGGGAATTGATACCGAGATTCCGCTTAAGGGAAATATCCGCTATCTTTCACGCTTGATTATTATCACTGTTCTTTTTGCGGTAGCGGTTCTTTTTATCGGGGGATTGATTTCCGGGAAGCCGGTCAGGGAGATGTTCGCCAGCGTAGTCGCGCTTTCTGTTTCTATAATTCCAGAGGGATTGCCGATAGTGATGACGCTTGTTTTGGCTACGGGTGTTTGGAGAATGACAAAGCGGAATGTCTTGATAAAAAAACTTCAGGCCGTGGAGGCGCTTGGCCAGGCGCGTGTGATCGCTGTTGATAAAACCGGGACAATCACAAAAAACGAAATGGTTGTGAGCGAAGTTTACGTTAACGGAGAATTTTTTGAGATAGGGGGTGTGGGCTATGAGCCGCATGGAGAAATCCTCAAAAATGGCAAAGCGGTTGATCCCTTAAACCACCCCGAGTTGATCCTGAGCGGCAAAGTTGCGGCATTGTGCGCCAATGCGGAGGCATCATATGTGGAGGCTACCAGTACTTGGAAGGTGGTGGGCGACCCCACAGAAGCCGCCTTGCGGGTTTTTGCAGAAAAAATCGGCTTTCGAAAAGAAACCCTGGAGCAAGAATCGCCGGTAGTCGATGAGTTGCCGTTCAGCTATGACACCAGGTACCACGCCACGATGCACAAAGTTGACAATAAAAATTTTCTTACCGTTGTCGGCGCCCCCGAGAAGCTCTTGGCCATGACTAAGAAAATATTGCGTGGCGGCAAAGCGAAAACACTATCGAACAAAGAAAAAAGAAATCTGGAATCGGTTTTTTACAAGATGTCACAAGAAGGATTGCGCGTTGTGGCATTCGCGATAAATAGCGGCGCGAGAAATGCTTATTTGGCGTCCGATCGCATTCCTGCGCTTACCCTCGTCGGTTTATTCGGGATGAAAGACACCCTTCGTCCGGAAGTTAAGGATGCCCTGGCGTCAGCTCGCGCGGCCGGTATGCGCGTTATTATGATTACGGGTGATCATCGGTTTACGGCGGGAGCGATTGCGAAAGAAGCGGGAATATATAAAGAAGGCGATGTTATTCTAACGGGCGAGGAACTTGACGTTATGACAGATGAAGAACTCGCCGCGAAATTGCAGTCGGTGAAGGTGTTTGCCCGCGTTACCCCAGACCATAAGCTTAAGATTATCAGAGCATACCGCAAAAGAGGAGATATAATTGCCATGACGGGCGACGGAGTCAATGATGCGGCGTCGCTTGTTGCCGCTGATTTGGGCGTTGCGATGGGGAAGATTGGAACGGAAGTCGCCAAAGAAGCGGCCGACTTGGTTCTTTTAGATGATAACTTCGGCAGTATTATGGCTGCAGTTGAGGAGGGGAGAGGGATATATAAGACCGTAAAAAAGGTGATACTCTACCTTTTCTCGACGAGCGTTGGCGAGGTGCTCACGATCGGCGGAGCCATTGCCCTCGGATATATTTTGCCGGTTCTGCCGAGCCAGATAATCTGGTTGAATTTCGTGACGGATGGTTTTTTGGATGTGTCGCTTGCCATGGAGCCGAGAGAAAAAGATTTGCTCAAAAAGAACTTTGAACACCCAAAGCGGTATTTGGTGGATTCGTTGATGGCAAAGCGAATGATTGTGATGGGAGTGGTAATTATGGTCGGGACGCTGGTGCTGTTCGCTCAATATCTCAAAAATACTCCGGAGAAGGCTCTCACGATATCGCTTACGACACTAGCCGTATTCCAGTGGTTTAACGCCTGGAACTGCAGGAGCGAAGACGGGTCAATTTTTCAATCGAATCCTTTGTCCAATAAATTTTTACTAGGGGCAACGTTTACTATAATTGCCCTCCAATCGCTGGCGATCTACACTCCCTTCATGCAAAAACTCTTGCATACGGTTCCCATTAATTTTACGGATTGGTTGTGGATAATCGCCGTTTCTTCGACGATAATAGTCGTTGAGGAAGTAAGGAAATTTGTTTATCGCAAAAAACACGACATTCGGACTTAGGACGGAGCCTCAAATACGCGGCGCCGATTTATTTGCCACACTCGCCGTTTGATATTTTTTTCCCGACTTGGAATAATAACTGGTAAGCCGCCCCCGTAGTTTAACGGATAGAATATCTCCCTCTTCACCCCGCACCTTTCAATTATGTCCTCGTAGTTCAATTGGATAGAACGTCGGCCTCCGAAGCCGAAGATTGGCAGTTCGAGTCTGCCCGGGGACGCTCGCGTGAAAGGTGCGGGGCAAGTAGAATATCTCCCTCCGACTTGTCCGCCGTAGCTTGAGCGGAGGCGGGAGGAACCTTATACCTTCCTCCCGACTCCTCCTTCGCGCCAATTTCTCTGGAAATTGGCGGCGCACATAGCCGATAGTTTTTAAAACGCAGACGCAAAGCAGCGAGTAGTTCGACTCCCGTCCTGCGCACTTGACAGTAAATTTATAATATGTTATCATGTCTTTAGCTCATGTAAGTCCCGACCGGAAGGCGGGCGATGAAAAGAGGGGTTGAAATGAAAAAAGCCATAGACGCCCTTCGTTTTTGCATGGGGTTTGCTGACTTTGAGGAAAGTGAGGTTTTGTACACGACCGACGATATGTATCCAAGCTCCCGTGCTCCCAAAGGATTTTTTGAGGGCATGATCTTAGTGGCATTGATTTCATGTGCTTCGGTCGCCACGTTTCTTTGTACGGCTTCCGGCAAGCAACTACTTGATCAACTAACTAATTTACAGGATCAAACCCCATCCGGCATCATAGCTGACATCGCTTTCTGTTCGATTGCTATTGGCTCAACGGCGGGAATAATCTTCGGGATGCTGATGGGGCAGGTAAACGTCTGGGTTTATGAGAAGCGCACCAGGAAAAGCGCTCGCGTCGAAGACAATCCGGTTCTATCGAGAAAATTCTTCCACCAGCCGGCCTAAACGTTAAAGGAAGCGCCTACAAAAAGCTCCAGCTCAAAGCCGGAGCTTTTTTTATCAATATAGCGAAGATCGCCTGCCGGCAGGCAGGAATTCCTCGCGGGGGCGCAAAATTGTGTTGAATATACTTTGACAGCGCAAGCCGCGATGCTGTAGTATTTTCCCAGAAGTTTTCGACAAAAAAGGGGTGTGCGATGACCGAATATCTAGGCAGGAATCTTTGGCTTGTTTTTGCTTTTGCTACCTGCTTGCTCTGGGGCGGATTTCTTCCGCAATTCACGGTTGCTAACAGGGTCTATGGCTTGAGATTTTTGATGGTGAACGGCGGCGGCATGTTTCTTATCGGCTTTATCGCCTCGATTTTCTACCGTAGTCCGGCGCCGAAAGACCTGCATTCGGTTTCTTGTGCGCTCATCGGCGGCATTGCTTCGGCACTCGGATACCTGACGCTCAATTTCGCGCTGGTCTATGCGGTGAAACAGGGCGGCAAAGCCAACATCGCTTACGCCGTGGCCACGACCTGGGTTGCGTTGGGCGCGGTGCTCAATTGGCATTTTCTCGGCGAGTCCATGCCGGCGTACAAATGGGGAGGCGTCCTCCTGGCCGTCGCCGCCGCGGTGATACTTTCTCTTTAAGTTCCTTGAGCGGGGCGCGATCGCGCCCCGTTTTTGATTTTTATTGCGAAAACAGAAACCGCCTACTTTGGTGTAGGCGGGACGAAAGAGACCCCATACCCCTTACATTTTTCCCCGAATATTGTCCTCGGAGGTCTCGTGCTGATAACAAGCGACGTGCCGAACACCTTCTATTCGGCGCAGGAAGTTAAAGATATGATCGACGTCCGCCTCTGGCAACTCAACGACTGCTATCATGGAATGGCCACTCGGCCGGGTCGTCATGGCCAAGGTCACGATTTTCAATCCCTTGCGGCGAAACACGTTCATGAGTCGGCAAGTCACGATTGTGTCCTTCTCGGTTTCAAGCGTAATCAGCCACTGCATGGTGTACTCCTGCGGTTTTCTTCCTGGCCGGTATCAGGCAGAACCTCTGCGTTTTTTAAGCCGCACATCCGAGCCCTCCGTGTCAAGATTTTGCTGTTTGTGTTTTAGCATAAACTTGGCATTGCTGCAAATAAGAATCGGCTACGGTCGAGTAGCCGATGCAACACCGCGAAGTTGTTTTTTGAGCCATGCAGTGCGGTTATTATTCAAAGCGAGAAATTCCCTTCCTAAGAACATAGCGAATATATTCGGCGGATACATTCTTTCGCGCCTCGCGGTTGCTCTGGGGTTTAATATCCTAATCATCGCCGGAGAAATGGCAGCCGTAAAGGTTTTAATCAGAAGCGACGCTTCGGGGTTGGCGATAAGAATCGGGTTAAGCGGGTCGCCCGTCCTTGTTTTGATTGTGAAGTAGCCGATGAAGTATTGTTTATCCCTCCACAAGGTTCTGAAGAAGATTGTGTCGCCCGGCTTTGCGCGTAGACGCAACCTCTTGTGGCAGTGCGAGTAGATCAATTTTTTGAAATCCGGGTCGGATTTTACATAATAGTCGGTGCCCTCACTCCAGTGCAGTGGCAACGGATGTCTTATGGGAACATCGGTTCTTTTGCCGTCGCGGATGCGCATGATGCCGTTCGCGAATTTTGTTTTTGTCCAATCGGAAAAACAGTATGTTATATAGCTGGCCACTCCGCCTCCTATTCTAAAAATTTTACTGATTGTGTTTTAACACGAAACTCTGTTTTTACGCAAGATGGCAATTTGTATACAATAGAAACATGGCGGAAAAGGAAGAATTGTTAAAAAAACTTGAGGCGGAAATTGCCGCTGATATATCGTTGCCGCTGCGCGAGGCAAATCTGGTTTTTGGCGAAGGGAATCCGAACTGCGAGGTGATGTTTATCGGCGAAGCGCCGGGATTCCACGAAGACCGCCTCAAGCGCCCGTTCGTCGGCCGCGCCGGCCAGCTTTTGGACGATTTGATAAGAGAAGTCGGGTGGAAGCGGGAGGACGTTTACATAACGAACGTCGTGGAGCGCAGGCCGCCGGAGAACAGAGATCCCAGTCTGGAAGAAATTGACGCTTACGGTCCTTATTTGACCAGGCAAATTGAAATAATTAACCCGAAGGTTATTGCGGCTGTTGGGCGCTTTGCCATGAATTATTTTTTGCCCGAAGCCAAAATTACGAGAGACCACGGAAAAGTTTTTAAAGTTGACGGTCGTCTTGTGCTGCCTCTTTTTCATACGGCTGCCGCGCTGCGCTCAACCGAGATGATGAGACAACTTCGCGAGGATTTCAAGAAATTGCCCGATATCGTGGCCGGCAAGAGCCAGGCGGAGGAAGTTTTGGCCAGGTTTTCGGAAGAAAAAAAGAAGAAGCCGCCGCAACCGAAACTCTTTTGATTTTTTGTTATAATTAGAAGGTGAATTTCGCTTTATTTTACTTAATCCATAGGTTTTTTTACCGTTTGGGCGACTTTTTCCACCACTGGTATGTCGACGGTTCGCGGCAATTCATACACCGTTTCGTTTCCTTCCTGGAGCGTCTGGACAGGACGCTCGCCATCCGCATAACGTTTCGTTATTTATTCCAGCCGCTTTACAAGGACTACACGGCGATAGGCAGGATTTTGGGGTTCATTTTCCGCTCGGTGCGTATTTTGATTGGCGCGGCGGTTTATGCATTCTTCGCCGCACTGTTTCTGGCTATTTACGCGGCCTGGCTTTTGCTGCCGCCGCTATTAATTGCCTATGCCGCAAGCAACCGCTAAAAACCGCGAAACTTATTTTGAGGACCCACGGCTTTTAATGACGCTTCCCGGGCGCCTTGTCGTCAGGGTTTTTAGTTATGTCGGCTACTTGCTGTTAATCGCGGCTGCGGCTACTTTTATAATTTCTGATATTAATTGGGTGCGTTCCGTTGGTATTTTTCTCGCCCTGTTCTTAATAGACAGGGCCGTGCATCTTGGCGAGGCCGACTGCCCCCTTTCCGAACTTCCAAAAAGCGGAAGGATTAATTTGGCAGGCTGTCTAAGGCCAAAAACTTTCGCCGTTATTGAAAAAGCGTTTGATAGAAGCTTGCTTACGAAACAGAATCTGTTCTTGGAAATAATTCGGCAGCTTTTGGGATTTTCCGAAGTCGAGGAAGGCCTGCGCCGGCTCGATGTTTCTCCGGATGAGTTTCGGCAAAAGACCGAAGAATTTTTAGCCGAAAGTTCCAAGGACGAAAATAAGCATCTCACCTCGAAAAGCGAATATCTTTCGGGAACAGAGTCGCTGGTCGCCGCCGCTTTTGGACAAGCGACGGATTCCGGCCATAAATTTATCGAGCTCAGTGACTTGTTTTCGGCGATGCCGCAGATGGAAGATAGCTCGGTGAAAAGACTTTTTAATATTTTTGGCGTTGACGAGGGAGACTTGGAGCGGGCGTTGATTTTTGGCTCGATTGCCAAGACCCTGGGGCGAGTGCCCGGAACCCTCGGGGGATTTGTGCTCGGTCCGACTCGCCTGAGGCACAGAATTATGAATCGCGCCTGGACATCGAGGCCTACGCCGACATTGGATAAGTATTCTACCGACTTCACGGATCTTGCGAGACAGAGCCGAGTCGGCTTTTTGATTGGTCACGGGGCGGAATACGAGAGGCTTGTTCAAACCCTAGCGAGGCCGATAAACCCCAACGTTATTTTGGTTGGAGAAGCGGGGATAGGCAAGGAGGTTTTGGTGACCCACTTGGCTTTTAAGTTGACAAAAGACGAAGTTCCCAAGGCTCTTTTTGACAAAAGGCTGGTTTCCCTTGAACTGAACAACCTCGTGGCCGGCGCTCCGCCGGAGGAGCTGAACGACCGCCTGAAAAAGATTGTTGATGAAATCTTAATCGCGGGAAACGTCATACTTTATATTCCGGACATCCACAACCTTGTCCGCACATCCGGAACCGCCTACATTTCAGCCGCCGACGCGCTGATGCCGATAATGATGAACAATGCTTTTCCGGTTGTCGGCGCAACGTATCCGCGCGAATTCAAGCAGCTTATCGAGCCGAGGAGCGATTTCGCCGGCGCCTTTGAGGTGGTCAGGGTGAACGAAATCAGCGAAGCCGACGCGGAAAAGGTTTTAAGTTACGACAGCTTGATACTTGAGCGGCAATTCAAGGTAAAAATAAGTTTCGGCGCGGTTAAAAAAGCGGTGATACTGGCCAAAAAATATTTCCGCAACAAATTCTTGCCCTCAAGCGCCGAAGAGCTTCTGAAAAGCGCCCTGGTTGCCGCGCACGAGCGCGGAGAAAAGTATTTGGGGCCCGATAGGGTTGTGAGCGTGGCGGAAGAAAAAGTGAATATTCCCATACACGAGGCGGGCGAGGAGGAAGCAAAGAAGCTGTTGAATCTTGAAGGCGTCATTCACGAACGCCTTATTGACCAGGACGAAGCCGTGAAAGCGGTGTCCAACGCTCTAAGAGAGTACAGGAGCGGCCTTTCAAGGCCCGGCGGACCGATTGCCAACTTTCTTTTTGTGGGGCCGACCGGAGTCGGAAAGACCGAGCTTGCGAAAATTCTGTCCAAGGTCCAGTTCGGTTCGGAAAAATCCATGGTCAGGTTCGATATGACCGAGTATCAGGACAAGCTGAGTTTTTACAGATTTATCGGCTCGCCGGACGGGACTACCACCGGCGCCTTGACCGACGCAATTTTACAAAAACCTTACAGCTTAATACTACTCGACGAGTTTGAGAAAGCCTTCCCCGACATTTTGAATCTTTTCCTGCAGGTGTTTGACGACGGCCGGCTTACGGATAATTTGGGGAGGACGGTCGATTTTCAAAACACGATTATCATCGCGACTTCCAACGCCCATTCGGACATTATCAATGACGCCCTGAATCAGGGTCAGTCAATGACGGATATTGCCGAGTATTTAAAGAGAAAATTAACAGACGTTTTCAAGCCGGAACTTTTAAATCGCTTTTCGCGAATAGTTGTCTTTAAAAATCTCGAACCGGCAGACTTGGAGAAAATCGTCACTTTGAATTTGCAGGATGTTGCCGCGGCTGTCGCCGAACAGGGCATTAAAATGGAATTTGACCCCGCTATCGTCAAGCAGTTCGTGAAACTTGGTTATGACCCGGCTTTCGGCGCGCGGCCCCTGCGCAGAGTAATAGATGAAAAATTGCGCGCCCCACTGGCCTCGAAATTGTTAGAGAAGAAAATCATAAAGGGCGGTCGCGTCAAAATCGGCTTGAGGGGTGAAGAAGTCGAATTTGTTAATCTCAGCGGTTAAAAAATGAGAATAAGAATCAACATAAATGTAAAAGTCGGGCGTCTCGTGAAGTATTTTATCCTTTGCGACCTTGCGCTCCTTGCCGGCTGGGGGCTCATCGAGCCAGTTTTTTCGGTTTTTATCATTGAGAAAGTCGCGGGTGCTACGCTTGTAACCGTCGGCGCTGCCGCGGCAATCTACTGGCTCCTTAAATCGGTTATTCAGATTCCTATCGCCAAGCATTTAGATCGGACGCCGGGCGAAAAGGATGATTTTTATAGTTTGATACTCGGGCTCATTATTGCCTCCTTCTCGGCGTTTCTCTTTGCCTTGGTAACTCAAATTTGGCAGCTCTATGTCGTCCAGATTCTTCACTCAATCGGCTTCGCTTTTTACGCGGCCACCTGGCCGGCGATTTTCTCGCGCCACTTGGACAAAGAGAAAGTTTCCTTCGATTGGGCGCTTGATTCCACTGCGGTCAGCGTTTCTTCCGGCATCTCCGGATTTCTGGGCGGCGTCATTGCCAACTGGTTTGGCTTCCAGGCGGTTTTCATTTTGGCGGCCGTTTTTTCTGCTTTGTCAGCCCTTATATTAATCGGCGCTCCCGACATTATCCTGCCGCCGAAGACCACCCCTGCGGGAGAAGTTTTAATCAAAGATCATACACCAGCCGATATCGGCAAATAGTTTTCATCTATGGCCATATCCAACCAGACTATAGCCAAGATTTTGTCGGAGATTGGCGAGTACTTGGAGATGCAGGGCGTGCCTTTCAAGCCGCGCGCCTATGAGAAGGCCGCGCTCGTGATTTCCGGCTTGGAAGAAGAAGTGGCGGAAATCTATAGAAGCGGCGGCGTAAAGGCGCTTGAAGAAATTCCGGGAGTGGGTCAGGGTATTGCGGAGAGAATAGAAGAATTTATAAAAACCGGCCGGATAAAGGATTACGAGAGCTTGAAAAAGAAGATGCCGGTTGACCTTGCCTCTCTTGCTATAATTGAGGGTCTCGGGCCGAAATCAATCAAGAAACTTTATCAAAAATTAGGAGTCCGGAATATCAAAGACCTGGAGAGAGCAGCACAAGCCGGAAAAATCGCACGCCTCGAGGGTTTCGGCAAAAAAAGCGAGGAAAAAATTCTCCAAGGCATCGGCTTTGTGCAAAAATCGGGCGGGCGCTTTGTCTTGGGTTTTGTGATGCCGGAAATAAGGACGATTGAGGGGCGTCTCAGGAATTTGAAGGGCGTTGAAGAAGTCGCAGTCGCTGGTTCGGTGAGGCGCAAGAAAGAAACCATTGGCGACGCGGATATTCTGGCCATTTCAAAGAACCCGAAGCCAGTTATGGATTATTTCGTAAGTATGCCAGAGGTTGCCGCCGTTCACGCTCACGGCGTCACGAAATCCGCGATTAAACTCAATTCCGGACTGAACGTGGATTTGCGCGTGGTCGAACGTGATTCCTACGGCGCGGCACTCGACTACTTCACCGGCTCCAAAGACCACAACGTCGCCTTGCGTCAGATTGCCGTCAGGAAAGGGTTGAAGTTGAACGAGTACGGTTTATTCCGCGGCAAAAAGGAAATCGCGGGGCGGAGCGAAGAGGAATTGTACAAAGCGCTGGGGATGGATTATGTCGAGCCGGAAATGCGGGAGAATACGGGCGAAATTGAACTTGCGCAAAAGCATAAATTGCCGAGACTTTTGGGCTACGATGACCTTCAAGGCGATTTGCAGGTGCAGACGAGCTGGACCGATGGTTCGGATTCCATCGAGACGATGGCCAAAGTCGCAAGCGAAGCCGGTTTGAAATATATCGCAATTACGGACCACACGAAACGCCTGGCTATGACCCACGGTTTGGATGAAAAGAGAATTTTGAAGCAAATGGCTGAGATTGACCGCCTTAATAAAAAATTAGGAAGCAGGATAAAAATATTAAAGGGCAGCGAATGCGACATTTTAAAGGACGGCTCACTCGATTTGCCCGATGAAGTACTTGCGAAATTGGACGTCGTCGGCGCCGCCGTCCATTCCCATTTCAATTTGCCGCGTAAGGAGCAGACGGAGCGGATAGTGAAGGCGATGTCTAACCCGAACGTGGATATCGTTTTTCATCCGACGGGGCGTATCATTAACCGTCGCGCCGCTTACGAGGTTGATGTGGAGGAACTCATAAAAACCGCCAAGAAAACTGGCACGGTTATGGAAATTGACGCCTATCCTGACCGCCTGGATCTGAAGGACGAGTATATAAGGAAATGCGTTGAAGCTGGAGTGAAATTGGCTATTGACACCGATGCCCATTCGCCGACGCATTTCCCGTATTTGGAATACGGCATCGCGCAGGCAAGGCGCGGCTGGGCGGAAAGAAAAGATATAATAAATGCGTGGCCTTTGGGAAAGATGCTGCGTTTTCTGAAGCAGTGAAGACTTGCATAGGCCCAGCCGCGGCGAAAAGGGGTCGGGGAAAAGCGCTAGGGTTTCCCCGTGTAGGAGATTATTCAGAACCGAGGGTTCTGAAGGAGGTCGCTCATGGCGACCGACGCGGCTGGGCGGAAAGAAAAGATATAATAAATGCGTGGCCCCTGGAGAAGATGTTAAAGTTCTTGAAATAATGAATCCCGTTAGAAGCCGCGATCGCTTTGTTAAGAATACAATGTTAAACCTAATATATGGTCGTTGCCATAAAATAATTTTACAGATTCGCATTGATCGCAATCTGCTTCTAACGGGATGAAAAGGGAAATTTCAGCAGGAATTATTGTGTACAGAAGAGCGCCGGAAGGCCCAAAGTTTCTCATTCTTTATCACGGGCACAACTATTGGAATTTTCCGAAAGGCAAAATTGAGTCCGAAGAAAGAAGCCTAACCGCGGCGCTCAGAGAAGTTAGAGAAGAAACCGGTCTTGCCAGCCGCGATTTAAGGATTATTAAGAACTTTAAGGCGTACGAGAGGTTCTATTTCAGAAAAGGCGGCCAAACGGTATTCAAAATCGTGATTTTTTACTTGGCCGAAACCTGCGCCGTTGATGTGAAGGTTTCGCATCATGAGCACCAGGGCTACGGATGGTTTGTGAATAGCGAGGCAAAAAGAATTTTGGGAAGATACAAAGACAGCCAGAAAGTTTTAAAGCAGGTATACGACTTTCTCGCGGCCAGAAGCCGGCGTTATCATCACGGCGGCGCGCACCCGTAATTGACCCCATGATTCGCATAAGCCTTAACTTACAAACTCAACTATTTCCTTGAACACTTTGGGTTCGTTTTGGGCGAGGTCGGCCAATATTTTCCTGTCGAGCTTTACGTTTTTCTTTTTGAGCGCGGCTATAAGTTTGCTGTATTTTATTCCTTCGGCGCGGGCGGCGGCGTTAATGCGGATGTTCCAAAGCCGGCGGAAAACTCTCTTTTTTTCCTTGCGTCCCTGGAAGGCATGCGCCCAGGCATGAAGCAGGGCTTCTTTAGCCGCTCTTTCTTTTGATTTTCTGCCCCAGCGGAATCCCTTCGTGTATTTGAGCAACCGTTCGCGTTTCTTGGTTGCGATTTTGCCTCGTTTGACTCTCGGCATGTTTAATAATTTAGTATTTTTTTAATCGGATAATCAAGAGACGTAGTTTTACTCTTGCGTCTTACATTTTTAGTAGTTTTTCTGGTGCGAAAATGGTCAATCGCCATAAATCGTCTTACGATTTTCCTGTTTTTCGTTATTTTTATCCTTTTTGATAAACTTTTTCTCATATTCATCGCGACCCCAATTTACGAATGCACCCGAATGACGCGAATGAATTCGGGACATTCGGGTGAAATTCGGGTTTTTCGGATCGCTTTTATTTTTTTGTTATTTGCATATACATTCCCCTGCCGCCGAATTTTGGCTCGCTTAATCTTTTATATTCCGTCGTTATCATCCCCAAGAACTCTCCCAGTTTTTGCCGCGCCCAGTCCCTATTGTATTTTTCTCTGCCGCGCAATCTCATATGAACCTCAACTTGATAACCTTCGGCCAGGAACTTTTCCAACTGCCGCACTTTTATCAAGAGGTCATTCTTGGCGGCCCTGGCGCTGATTTGCACTTGCTTGAACCCACCCACTTTTTGCGCCATCCGCTCTTTCTTTTCCTGCCTGACCCTTTCGTAGCGGTATTTGTCAAAACTCATAAGCCGCGCGACCGGCGGCTTAGCTCCGGGAGCTGTCTCTATCAAATCTATTCCCGACCCGGCCTTCACGAGCGCCAACGCCTCCTCGCGCTTTAAAATGCCAAGATTTTTGCCGTCTTCGCTTATTACCCTAAGTTCGGGAGCGATTATTTGACTGTTGATTCGCGGCTTGTCGATGGTTTTTGTTTTTTTGTAACCCTCTTCCCTTAGAAAGTTATTTAATATTATAGTCCGGCCGTTGTCTTGTCAAAGCTTGATTTTTTGTCGAGTGTATAGTATAATTGAGGCGAAAGCTGAATATGGGGATGCCCAGTAGAGCAACTGCGATTGTATTTAGTCAATTTCGCGCGTTGCTTACTGGAATTCTCCGAGATTCTTGAAAAAATAAGGCAACTGCTTTTATTTTGCCGTATGGCGCGAAATTGAAATCGCAGTTGTCATACTGGGGATGATCGGCTTCGATAAGGATATTTCCTGGACTGGCGAGCCGAGCGTTAACTCGTAAAACTGACAAAAACAATAACTGCTGACTCAAAAGTTGCAGCTCCAGCATTCGCTTACGCGTAACGCTGGACATCGGCTAATCTGCGCTTCTTAGATTATTACCGGTGTTATACAAGGAAGCTCGTTCCGAGTTGATGATTCTAGGTTCGGCACTAAAACAAGAATCGCCTTAGTTCAGTTCTTAACTGAAACACGCTCGTAGAAGGTTCACAGATATTATCCTTAGACGCGAGTTCAATTCTCGCCATCTCCACGAATAGCTAAAAAACTCCTACACAAGGTAGGAGTTTTTTAGCTACTGGTGGTGCGAGAATTGAACGAAGAGGAGGGGTCGGGAGGAAATGAGTTCCTCCCGTGTAGGAAATTACTCAAAACCGAGGGTTGTGAGGAAGTCCCGCCGTTGGCGGGACGACGTTCAATTCTCCCACCTCCGTCACACTAGCGAAGCGACCAGTCGCGATGCGAAATTTCCCTCATCTCTACTTGTCTACTTGGAAAATCTTTTCCGCCGGCTCCGAATCAGTAGTTCAAATTTGCCGCAAACTATCAAAATTCTACCGCAAACCTTGCCCGTTCGCCTTGCTGGAACGGGTGTTTTATTTCTTTCATTTCGGTCACCAAGTCGGCTGCTTTAATTAGTTCCTTGGGGGCGTTGCGGCCGGTCAGGACGAGAATTTTATCTTCGGGGAAATTTTTTATGGCGCGGAGAACTCGTGAAACCCTTAGAAGACCGAGCGAAACGGCGACGTTTATCTCGTCAAGCACAATAAGGTGCCACTTTTTGCTTTTAGTTTCTTTTTCAAAACAGCGGAGTGCCTCTTCGGCGGCTTCAACGTGTTTTTCCATTGGCAGTTTGTCTCCTAAAATACCGACAAAACCGAGCCCCATTTTTTTGATTCGGAAATCTTCCGGCTTAATATGGAAGCGTTTGGCGAATTCATCTTCTCCGGAGCTCCACGAGCCCTTGATGAACTGAATCATCAAGGCATTCTTGCCTCGTCCCAGAACCCGCATCGCTTGTCCAAGGGCAGCCGTGGTTTTGCCTTTGCCATTGCCGGTGAATAGAACAATCATTTCGGTCATTATAGCAAACCACTTGACTTATTGTTTGTGGGCAGTTTATAACGTATATAGAAATATTTGCTCGAGGAGGTTGGGAATGAAACGAACTTCTCTTGTGGTTGTTGCTGTTTTAACTACTTTTCTTGCCGCGGCGCCCTCCGCGGCCTGGAACAAAGGCAAAAACGAACTTAATAAGTTCAAATACGTGAGCAAGTTTGCGCTTCAAGGCGATAAGCGGTGCGGTTCTTATTTTGTGAGGAGTAGTTTTGGCGGACGCAGGGAAGACGGCATTTTTTATCTTTGTGGGAAAAACAGAGACGTGAAGCTTTCTTGGGTTTCGTCCGGGAAAGTTATTGTGGAGATTGATAAAAAGAGACGGCGCCCGACAGTCAGCTCTGTGTTTATTGAGGGCCCAAACGACAAATCTGTCGGTGTCGGTAGGTTGATTCGAATTTCGCCAGCGGACTATGACGAGGCAAAAGACTGCTTGCCCCAACCGACAAAATGATAAGAGAAAATTGGACTGCCCAAGTCGGCAGCCCTATTTATTTGTTTTCAACTTCCGTGCAACTACTCCGGAAATTTCTTTATTTCCCGCTCGGCCGAACGTTTTTTTAGAATTTCTCTTTTGTCTGATTTTTTCTTGGATTTGGCGAGTCCAAGTTCAATCTTAACAAGGTTGTTTTTGGTGTAAGCGCGGAGAGGCACCAAATGCACGGATTTATCTTTGAGCCGGCCGGCGAGTGAGGAGATTTCTTCTTTGCGCAAAAGAAGGCGGCGGGAACGTGAGGGGTCGTAGTCGACCGGCGCGTTCTTCGGCTGGTAAGGCGGGATTCTGGCGTTTATAAGGGATACTTGTCCCTTCCTCACGATAGCGTAGCTGCCAGCCAGGTCGAAGCGGCCGCTTTTCGCGCTTTTGACCTCAAAACCGCGGAGCTCTATGCCCGCTTGGAGCGTTTCCAATATTTCATAGTCAAACCGCGCCCGGCGGTTTTCAGAAAGCGCCTTCATGACCTTATCTTATCTCCGATTTGGAAAAAACGCATTTTGTTGCGGGCGGCGCTTTTTTGGGTTATTTTTAATCTACAAGACCGTACCATGCGGGAAAAAATCAAAAAGATTCTGGAGTTGAGTTGCGGCAAGAAGACTTTCGAGGTTTTTGTGCCGGAACTGGAAAAGTTCGGCCATTACTCGACCAATCTGGCTTTGGTTTTGGCGAAAAAACAAAACAGAAAGCCGCTCGAGTTGGCCGGAGAATTATCGGCAAAAATACAAAAAAATTCTCCAGCCGGTTTTTTCGAGAAAATTGAAGTTGCGCCGCCGGGTTTTATAAACTTTTGGATTTCCCGCGAGGCGTTACTGAACGAACTCGGCCGCGTCTCCAAAAGTATTAAAAATTACGGCAGAAGCGGTGCGGGGAAAGGAAAAACTGTAATAGTCGAATATTCCCAGCCCAATATTGCGAAGAAGATGCATGTCGGGCACCTGCGGACGACAATCATCGGCGATGCCCTGGCCAATATATTGGAGTTCGTTGGATATAAGGTTGTGAGATGGAATTACCTCGGAGATTGGGGGACGCAGTTCGGGAAATTGATAGCCGCCTATAAGCTGTGGGGTGACGAGAAGAAGGTCAAAGAAAATCCAATCGAAGAGCTTCAGTGTCTCTATGTCAAATTTCACGACGAGATGAAAACTTCGCCGGATTTGGAGAAAAGAGGGCAGGAAGAGTTTAAAAAACTGGAGGAGGGCGACAAGGAAAATAGGAAATTATGGGAGTGGTTCAAGAAAGAGTCGCTTAAAGAATTTGAAAAAATATACCAAAAACTGGGCGTTAAATTTGACACTTATTTAGGTGAAAGCTTTTTTGAGGGCGAAGTTGGGCCGCTCGTTAAAAAACTTCTTGATTCTGGCGTCGGGAAGAAAAGCGAAGGCGCTGTTGTAGTCCAGCTTGATTCTTTTGGTTTGCCGCCGGCACTGGTTCAAAAATCTGACGGCGCAAGTTTATATTTGACTCGAGATATTGCCGGCCTGGAGTATCGTCTCAAAAAGTACAAGCCGGCCAAGATTTTATACGTGGTTGGGAACGAGCAATCGCTTCACTTTGAGCAGCTTTTTGCCGTAGCCAAAATTTTGGGTTTGGAGGGAGCCGAACTTCAGCACGTGAAGTACGGCTTGGTTTTGGGCGAAAGCGGACAAAAACTCGCCACTAGGGAGGGGCGGACGATTTTCTTGGAAGATGCTGTTGGAAAAGCGATTCGTTTGGCGCGGGAAGTAGTGGAAAAAAAGAATCCGTCGCTTGATGAGTCGGAGAAAGAAAAAATTGCCGAAGCCGTCGGCGTCGGGGCTTTGAAATATAACGACCTCAAAGAAAACCGCACCACCGACATTGTTTTTGACTGGAAGAAAATGCTGGATTTTACGGGCGACAGCGCGCCGTATCTTCAATACACACACGCGCGGCTTATGAGCATAAAAAGTAAGGCGGGGAAAATCGGCAAGCCGGACCTTGGTCTATTAAAGAGCGAGCCCGAATTTGCGGTAATAAGAAAAATAATGGAATTTCCTGAGGAGATTTTACGAAGTGGCGCCTCGCTCAATACTAGCAACCTGGCCGGGTATTTGTATAAACTGGCCGTTTTAGCAAACCGTTTCTACGAGACGACGCCCGTTCTTAAAGAAGAAAACGAGTTGCGGCGCAACGCGCTTCTTTTACTCTCGGGCGCGACAGCTTCTGTTTTGCGCACCGGTCTAGGTATTCTAGGGATTAAATCACCGGAGAAAATCTGATATCATTTTAGAAATGGCTAAAGCAAGATGGCTCGATGGCTTTGGAGAAGATTTTAATCTGCCGAAAGTTGAGGAGAAAATTCTGAAATTCTGGGAAGAGAGCGGGACTTTTCAAAAAAGCTTGGAGCAGAGAAAAGGCAAAAAACGCTTCGTGTTTTTTGAGGGTCCGCCGTATGCGAACGGCAAGCCGGGCATTCACCATGTTTTGGCGCGTATATTTAAGGACATAGTTTTGCGCTACAAAACGATGCGCGGTTATTATGTTCCGCGCCGCGCCGGTTGGGATACGCACGGCCTGCCGGTCGAAATTGCCGCCGAAAAGGCGCTTGGCTTGAAATCCAAAAAAGACATAGAAAAATTTGGCATAGCGGCTTTCAACGAAAAGGCCAAAGAACAGGTTTGGATTTACAAGAACGAATGGGAAGAGATGACGCGCCGCATCGGCTACTGGTTGGACTTTAAAGACGCCTACATCACTTACGAGCCGGAATACATTGAAACTATTTGGTGGACGATAGCGCAAATCGCCAAGCGCAAATTGCTGTATAAGGGGCACAAAGTCGTGCCGTGGTGCCCGCGTTGCGGCACGGCGCTTTCGTCTCACGAATTGGCTTTGGGTTACAGGGAAATTACGGAGGACTCAGTTTATTTGAAATTCAGATTGAAAAGGGGTCAGAGAATCGCGGGTTCGACAAGCTCACCGCAGGGCGACGACTTCACGACAGATGAAGATACCTACATTCTGTCTTGGACGACTACGCCGTGGACGCTGCCCGGCAACGTGGCGCTGGCCGTCGGCGAAAAAATAAAATATGCCATTCTAAAGAAGATGATTGACGGTCGGCTGGAGCGCTGGATTGTTGCTAAGGAAATCGTGGATAAGGGCGGAGACATTTTCGGTTCGCCGGCGGACTCAAGAGAGGAAATTTCGGGTAAAGATTTGGTTGGTTTGTCTTACGAGCCGCTTTTCGATGTTCCACCGCTTAATACCAGAACTGCTTATAAGGTTTATGCGGCTAGTTTTGTTGCCACTACCGAAGGAACCGGCGTTGTGCATACAGCCGTAATGTACGGCGAGGACGACTACCGCCTTGGCGTTAAAGTTGGCTTGCCGCAGCGCCACACGGTTGATGAGGAAGGGAAGTTTACGAGAGACGTCAAGGGATTTGCCGGTTTATACGTGAAAGACAAGGAAACGGAAAACAAAATTCTCGAGCATCTGAGGAAAAACGGGAACTTATTGAAGATTGAGCCCTATTCTCACGAATATCCTTTTTGCTGGAGATGCGAAACGCCGGTTCTTTATTATGCCAGGAGCTCGTGGTTTATAGCCATGAGTCGCCTGAAAGACAAGCTCCTTAAAAACAATAAACGTATCAATTGGGTGCCGGCGCATCTTAAAGAGGGCCGCTTCGGCGAGTGGCTCAAGGAGGTTAAGGACTGGAATCTTTCGCGCGAGCGTTACTGGGGTGCGCCTCTGCCGATTTGGGAGTGCAAGAAATGCGGACATCACGAAGTTGCGGGAAGCCTGGAAGAGTTGAGCGCCCTCACCGGCGGCCCGAAGAATAACTATTGGGTGCTGCGGCACGGCGAGTCGGAGAGCCAGATTTTGCACATTATTGACGCCGGCCAGAAAAAATTACACCTCACCCCGCGCGGCAAAGAACAAGTAAGGCGCGCAGTTAAAAAGCTCAAAAATGAACTTGCCCGCCACGGAGAAAAAATAGATTTGGTTATTTCTTCCGACGTTTTACGGACGAAGGAAACCGAGAAAATCACGGCGGGGGTTTTGACGGGCGAAAAAGTGATTGTGGACAGGAAACTTCGAGAAATCAACCTTGGGGAACTGGAAGGTTCCCACGAGGCGAAATATCACAAGCTTTTTCCGACTTACGAGTCGAAATTCGAGAAAAGACCGGGAAAAGGGGAGTCGCTCAGAGATTTAAGGGCCAGACTTTGGGAGTTTTTGCGGGGTCTTGAGAAGAAATACAGAAACAAAAACATTCTTTTAATCAGCCACGAATATCCGATTTGGATGTTGTCCCACATCGCTTCCGGCTGGAGCGAAAAGCGCGCCATTGCCGAGAAGAAGAAGCAGGGTCCGGATTTCATTGCCACGGGGGAACTGCGAGCGCTTGATTTAAAAATCGTGCCGCGCGCCGAGACGGGCGAAGTCAATTTGCATCGTCCTTACGCCGACGAGATTGCCATTGTGTGTCCGAAATGCAGAGGCAGGGCGCGTCGCGTCAAGGAGGTGGCGGACGTTTGGTATGACTCGGGAGCCATGCCGTTTGCTCAAGCCCACTTTCCATTTGAGAAAGGCCAGAAAGTGTCTGCAAAAAGCCAAAAACTGGGCATTCCGTATCCGGCCGACTACATCGCCGAAGGGATGGACCAGACGCGCGGCTGGTTTTACACGCTTTTGGCTATCGCCACGGCTTTGGGCTTTGAATCGCCCTACAAAAACGTGATTTCGCTGGGCCTCGTCAACGACAAGTTTGGGCAGAAAATGTCCAAGTCAAAAGGCAATATCGTGGAGCCGCAGGCTGTTATCAACAAGCATGGCGTTGACGCCGTTCGCTGGTATTTTTACACCATAAATCCGCCCGCCGAAACGAAAAATTTTGATGGAGCAGAAGTGCAAAAAGCATATCGGCGCATGCACCTTTTGTTTTACAACTCCGCCGTGTTCTATAAAACCTATGCCCAAGGGAAAAAGGCGGAGTCAAAAATGCGCGCCTCCAAAAACATTTTGGACAAATGGGTTCTTGCGCGGCTCAACGAAACCGTGGACGGGGTGTCAAGAAGTTTGGATAAGTATCAGATACGCGAAGCCGCACTTTCAATCGAGCAATTCGTTGACGATCTTTCGCGGTGGTATATAAGGCGTTCGCGCAGGCGATTGCAACCTGGCCGCCGCAGCCTTGGCGGAGGAGGCAAACCGTCGAGCGGGGAAGATTACACTTCGGCGGTGTCCACGTTGGGCTTTGTCCTGCGCGAGGCGGTGAAGCTAGTAGCGCCCTTCACGCCGTTTTTCGCGGAGTATTTGTGGGGCGCTATGGGATCTGCCGATTCAGTGCATCTCGCCGATTGGCCTTCGGCTGAAAAGAAACACGACTACGCCGACTTCGTTGCTACGATGGCGGAGGTTAGGCGCCTCGCGAGTTTGGGTCTCGCGAAGAGAGCAGAGGCAGGGATTAAATTGAGGCAGCCGCTTGCCGCGGCGACAATAAAGACGAAATTAAGCAGGGAGCTTGTTGATATTTTAGCCGAGGAGGTGAATGTTAAAAAAATAACTTTCAATCCCGAAGCGAGGGACGAGGTTGTACTGGACACGGGGATAACTCCCGAACTGAAAGAAGAGGGGATTTTGCGCGAAATAGTGAGATTGGTTCAGGACTTGCGGCAAAAAGCCGGTTTCAAGCCGAAAGATAAGGTGGTGCTTATGGCCGAATTGCCTCGGGAGATTTCGGCGATGATTTCCAAAAACGAGAAATTCTTGAAAGCCGAAGTCGGCGCGGAGAGTGTTTTATACAAAAAAGCGGCGAAATTTGACGCCGAGATAAATACGAAATTCGAAAATTCGGAAATTTGGCTGGCCGTTAGAAAAAATTAAATACGCGTTTTAAAAGTTAAAACCCCATCCGTTCCTTGCGGAGCGGATGGGGTTTTGGGGTGGGCGGCGGGCTTTCGATTGTTGGCCTCTTGTGTCTACGAGGAGACACCGAAGGCGGCGGCCAGGTTGGTGAGCTCGCCATTCCGCTCATCGATGAGACCGATCCTGCTTTCGTGGAACGCAATCGTACGCTTGCACTCCTCGATGGTCTGCTCGGACTTCTGGCGCGAGGCAGCCAGGTCCTCGCGAACTTTGGCTACCTCGTCGTCGAGCACGTACCTAACGCCGCAGCCGACGACCGCGAGACGCGCAGCCGTCGCCTGGTCGGCCGTCAGGCCGTGAAGTTGGCCGGATAAATCTTCGGCTTCCCTCAGCCCGAATTTCTTCGGCTCGGGCAGGGCGGGCGGGACAGGCGGCTTCGGCGCGAAACGCGCGCGCAGCCAGTAACCGGCCGCAAGAGCAACAACAGCCAGAATGATATACCACATGGTTTTTTCCTCCCTGCGTCGGGATTTGATCAAATCCGCTGCCCAAATAGAGAGGACAGCACGGTGCGCGCGTTTCGTCTTTTATATAAGAATATTAACGCGCGCACTGCGCTGTCCTCGGGATTTTTAAGGTACAATAGCTAACGTTCTAAATGATAGCATATATAAATATTCTTGTCAATAGACGAGCTTTTTGCCTATAAAAACAAGGAGGCGCGCAGATGTTCTGCGCGCCTCGATGCAATTTCTGGTTTGTAAAGGCCTAAATTGAGACTCCGATTTTTCTCCTTGCTTCGGCAATTTTTCTCTCGGTAACTTTCGCGGCTTGCCCCGAGCCGCGTCGAAGGGCCTTTTTGAGCATAGCCGGTTTTTTCATAAGCTCTGCTTTCTTTCTGCGATAGTCGGCGAAATAGTCGGACATCAATTCGGCAAGTTTTGCCTTGAAATATGAATAATTTTTGCCGGCGAATTTTTTCTCCAATTCGGGAATTGTTTCCCCGCTTACGGCTGAATATATTTCCAAGAGATTCGATATGCCGGGCTTGTCAGCCCCGTGTTTTATTTTTGAACCGGAGTCGGTTGTCGCGCGCGCTATTTTTCTTTTGATTTCCCCCGGCGAGTCGTCAATAAATAGGCATCCCTCCGGCTGAGACTTGGACATCTTCTTGGTTGGCTCGCTTAAGCTCATCACGCGCGGAGTTTTTGTGAGAATCGGCTGCGGCTCCACAAATGTTTTTCCAAAACGTGAGTTAAATTTCCGCGCGAGCGTTCTGGCAAGCTCCAGGTGCTGGAGTTGGTCATTGCCCACGGGCACGAATTTAGCGTCGTAGAGCAGGATATCGGCGGCCATAAGGACTGGATAAGTAAAAAGGCCCGCATTTTCGTTATCTCTTTGCACTTCACTTTTTTCTTTGAATTGGGTCATCCTTTTTAACTCTCCGAGCGGCGTTATGGTATTTAAAACCCAGGTCAATTCCGTGTGCGCTGGCACGAGCGATTGGAGAAATATCGTTGATTTCTTGGGATTTAATCCGGCGGCCAGGAAATCCGCTGCCAATTCCAAAATTTGTTCTGGTTTTTCTTTTGGATTGAAATTCTCCGTCAAGGAGTGCAGGTCGGCGATGAAAAAGTGGCACTTGTATTTGCCCGAATTTTGCAGCTCCACGAAGTTTTTCAGGGCGCCCAAAAAGTTCCCGATATGCAGTCGGCCCGTGGGCTGGATTCCCGAAATGAGGGTTTGCTTCATAACATTTTGATAATATCACGAATAAAACACTCCCGCATCTGCGGGAGTGTTTTATATTTCTATTACCACAGGAAGTATCACCCCGCATAAGTCGCCTTCGGCGACTATACGGGGCAAGTCGGCCTCTTATATTTCAATTACTACGGGGAGAATCATTGGCCTTCGCCTTGTTTTGTTGTATAGAAATTGCCCTATTTGGTCGCGGATGAGGGTCTTCAAATAATCCGCTTCCAGTGGCTGGTAATTCGGCAGGCGGCCAATCAGGGCGCGTATACGTTTTCGGACCTCTTCGAGCACCTCCTGGTTTTCTTTGAGATAAATGAAGCCGCGCGAGATAATGTCGGGGCTCTTGAGGAGTTTTCCTTTGTCGCGGTCAATCGTCGTGATAATCACAATCATTCCTTCCTGCGCGAGTGCCCGCCGGTCGCGGAGCACGACTTCCTCCACATCGCCCACGCCCAGGCCGTCAACCATAACGTAGAAAGCCGGCACGGCCTCTTTCGTAACCCTGAAGCTTCCGGGCGCAAGCTCCGCCACTTCACCGTTATCCATTAAGATAATGTTTTGTTTTGGAATGCCAACTTCGTGGGCGGACTGGCTGTTCGCAGCGCGCATAAAGTAGTAGCCGTGAATCGGAACCAAAAACTCGGGGTTGATTAGTTTCATCACGAGCTTCAAGTCGTCTTTGGGCGCGTGTCCTGAAGAGTGGATGTCAACGATTTTTGAGTGGTAAACTATTGCTCCTTGCCGAGATAAGTTATCTTTTAGAACCTGCACGCTTCGCTCGTTGCCCGGAATGATTGAGGAGGAGAAAATCACCGTGTCGCCGTGTTTTATTTTTATTTGGCGATGCTCGCCGTTGATGATTTTCATAAGACTGGAGTTCGATTCTCCCTGGGCGCCGGTTGAGAGTATGAGAAGTTTTTCATCCCTTATTTTATGTATTTCCTCAAGCGACAAGATGGTGCCCGGTTTGGCCTTGATGAAACCGAGATTTTGGGCGATTTGAACGTTTGTTTTCATTGAGTATCCGGAGAGTGCCACGCGGCGGCCGATTTTTTCGGCGATTTTTATAATTTCGGCGATGCGCGTGAGAAGCGAGGCAAAAGTGGCGATGATTATTCTCCCGTCGGCTTTTCTAAAGATTTCCTCCAAGTTTTTCTCAACCACTCTCTCTGAAAGAGAATGACCCTCTTCTTCGGCGTTGGTGCTGTCAATCATAAACGTGTGAATGCCCCTTTTCCCAATACGCTCAAATTCTGTGAGTCCCTGCGGTTCGTCTTTGTCGTTGTAGTCAATCTTAAAGTCGGCAAAGTGTACCATGTTTCCGGCCGGAGTTTTTAAGAGGACTCCGGTTGTTTCTGGAACGTTGTGCGCCACGCCGAAGAATTCCGCCTCAAAATAGTTGGAAAGTTTTACGATATCGCCGTTTTTTACGGTGTGTATCTCAAGCTTGGGACTATTGGGATAATCTTCCTGCCTTTTCTCCACGATGGCTTTAGTGAGCGAAGTCGTGTAAATTGGGGGATTGCCAAGTTTTTCTATGACGTGAGGAACGGCTCCGATATGGTCGTAGTGCGCGTGCGTCAAAATTACGGCTTGAATATTGGCGCGCTTTTTCTCCAGGTAAGTAATATTTGGGATTATGTAATCAATACCCGGAGTTTCTTCCTCCGGGAACTGCAGGCCGAGGTCAATGATGACAATTTCGTTTTTATATTCAAAAAACATGCAATTGCGGCCGACCTCTTCCAGCCCGCCGAGCGGCACAAAGCGGACGGGCGTGCCGTTGTCTTCTAACTTGCCGCGTGGAGCTATGTGTCTTTTTGGAATCACAGGCGGCTTAATCCGGAAGCGAGCTGATGTTTTTCTTACCATATAAAAAGCCTATTTTGTTTTAGATTTTTGAATTTATCTTGTGCGCTCTTCTGCTGTGCCGCGGGAGAGATTCGAACTCTCATGGCCTTGCGACCGCTGGCTCCTGAAGCCAGTGCGTCTGCCAGTTCCGCCACCGCGGCATTGGTGTGGGGGTGAACCCTCCCTTGCTTCGCAAGGTCACACCTATGCATAGGTGTGAGGGTAAATCTGCCCACCTGCCCATAAAATTATTTTTATCAAAGGTGCGGGATGAACCAGCGCGCCTGCCTGCGGCAGGCAGGCGCGCCTGCCGCGGGGCAAATAAAAACAGAAGCGGTTGTTCTTTAATAAATAATTATTAAGAGTCCTATCTTATCTCAATTAAAATTAAGCAGAGCCGAGTTGGACAAAAGGAGGTTTTAGCTAATGATTAAAAGCATTATAGCAAGTGGCGTCTTTAAAGTCAAGCCGCCTATTTGAGTACGCGCGCTGTTTTCAAATACCACTTGTTGGCCCTTATGAAAATATCGCTGGGTTCAGAAACGAATTCTCCCTCCAGGCCGTGCAGATTTTTGCTCGCTATATAAAGATAATCCGGTGAGTAAAGGAAAGTAGCCGGATAATCATTGATTATCAAACCCTGCAAATCGTTGAATTGAGCCTTTCGCTTTTCGTCGTCCAAATTTTGCCTGATTGATTCAATTAGCGAATCGGCCTTTTTGTTATTATAGAGCGCGAGATTTAGGCCGGGATAGAACCTTTCCGAGGAGTGCCAGAAGGAAAATAAATCGGGACTCTTACCCAAAACGTTGCCGAAGAGAAGCATCTCGTAGTCGCGATTTTTAATTATATTTCCGGAAACGTCGTCGGGTGGCTGCGGGATCAAATTAATTTTAAACCCGATTTTTTCCCATACTTCCTTTAACAGTTCGGCTGTTTTAATCAAGAAGTTAACCTGCGGGACCGTCAGATTTAATTCTAGGGGCACTTTTGTGCTGCCGACAGTTTTTTCTCTGAATCCCTGGGCGTTAATTTTCCAGCCGGATTGCTCCAGAGAAGTGCTCGCTGCTTCGAGCGAGGAAGTGACATTTGCGAAATCTTCGTCAAAATAAGGATTTCCTTCGGGAATCGGACCCGTTGCGTGCCTGCCCCGCCCGCCCAACGCCTCGTTTACCAGATTTTCCCTGTTTAAAGCAAAGGCGAGCGCCTTCCTTACACCCAAATCTTTAAGGGGAACGCTTTTGCTTTGATTCAAGAAGACGGCGTAATAGCTTGGTAGATTGAAAGAGATTGCTTCGTAAGGCCTTTTTATTTGCGTCAAATCGGCGGGCTCTAATCCAGAGAAGCCGTCTATCTGGCCGGAGTTGAAATTTTTTATTAGATCATCTTTTTGCGAGAAAAACTCGAAATCAAGATTTTGAATTAACGGTTTATCTCCAAAATATTGGTTCCAAGATTCGAGCTTGTACAGGTATATAAATCCATCGGGGCGTTTTTCGTAGGAAGAAAATTTGTAATATCCGCTGCCGACCGGTTTTAGGTTGTAGTCCGAAAGCCTCCAGTTTGGCGGGGGCACATCGGCAAAGAGATGCTTTGGCAGGATATAGAGATTTCGCAGCGTATCGGAAAAAAATACGTAAGGATTCACGAGGCTGAATTGGAGTTCGAGCTCGCTTAGTCTTTGAGCCGCTACTCCCTGCCAAGCTGTGAAAAGAGGAGACGAGGTTTCTTGGTCTTGAATCTTTTGAATCGTGAAGATGACGTCGTCGCTTGTCAACTTTTCTCCATCTTGCCACCGCGGGTTTTCTTTAAGTCGGACCTTCCAAATTCTGCCGTCTGCCGACGGCTCGATTTTATCCGCCAAATCGTTCAAGTTGCTGAATATAAGCCTAACCAAACTTTTATCGATTTCACTCGAGGCGATTACCGGATTAATGTAGGTCGGCTGGCCCAGAAATCCGCTGCTGTAATCGCCTCCCGGGGCCGGAACGGCGCGCGTGGATTTGACTATCACCAAGCCGGAAACAACGGAGCCGCAGAGCAGGGCCGCCGTGAGCGCGAGAAAAAAAGTTAGGCGCTCTTTTTTGGTGAACGCAAAAAATATTTTTTTCAACCAGGACATCGCAAATCGGTTTTAATTTAACAAAATTTAACTTTTGAATTTAGCGCGGTTCGCCACGAACAAGACTGCTTTAGCGTGTGGAAACCAGCTGGAATATGGCAAGAGCAACGAAAACGACCGCAAGAATAATCGTTGAGGCGAATATTATTTTTTCGAGTCCCCGGCGGGTTTGATAAAAACCTCCTCCTTCTCCTCCGAAGATGCCGGAAAGCCCCGCGGACCTCTCTTGAAGGAGTATTAAGACAACAAGGAGAACGGATATTGCTATTTGAGCGATGGGAACTATCATATGGGAACTATCATTTGGTTGCCGCCAGGTGGAATATAAAATTTACGAAGCCGATTAAGATGGCGCTATAGACGAGCGCCGGAATCGTTTCAATCGTAAGGTTTTTGGAAAGAAAGTCAAGAATGTAAAGTATCAGGGAGTTTACGATTATAAGTCCTATGCCCAAAGTTAAAACGATGACTGGCCCGAGAATGAGCTTGAGAATCGGTTTCAGGACAAAATTTAAGGCCGTAAGAATTAGGGCCACTCTTACAAATTCGCTAAAGCCGCCAGTAAGTGTAAAGCCGGGAATATAGCTGGTTGCAGCCCAAAGAGCGACGGCGTTTGCGGCAACGGCAACGACTATTTTAGCGAGCCATTTCATGTTCCAACTAATTATACAACTTACCAGACGCCCCCTAAAGCAGTCCCTCTAAGAGACTTCTGCCGGTCATTTCTTTCGGTTTCGGTATGTTCATAAGCTCTAAAACAGTCGGCGCCACGTCGGCGAGTGATCCCATGGTTTCCGTTTTTATATTTTTCCAATTTGTGAATTTTCTTCCTTTGAATTCCGGCGCGATAAGATAGAAGGGCACCGGGTTTGGGTCGTGCGAGCTTTCGGGGAGGCCCGTAGCGGGACTTATCATTTCCTCCACGTTTCCGTGGTCTGAGGTCATCATTAAGATCGTTTGCGGATTAATGGCGGCCTTTAAGATTCTGCCGACCTCCCCGTCGATCACCTCCACGGCTTTTAGGCCGGCTTCGTAGTTGGCGGTGTGTCCCATGGTGTCGGGATTGGAATAATTTACCAAAATAAAGTCAAACGCCGAGTCCTGAATCGCTTCGAGTAGGCGGTCGGTAATGGCGCTAGCCATAAGTTCCGGGTGTTCCTCGGGGTGCGCGGCCGTAAGCGACGGGATAAGTATCCTGAATTCATCTTTAAAAGGCGGCTCGCGATAGGCGTTAAAGAAATATGTTATGTGTGCGTATTTGTAGGTTTCGGCAAGTCGGAGTTGGTTTTTACCTGCGTCGCTCAAAACTTTTCCCAGCGGCTTCTCCACCGAATCGGCTTCGAAAGCAACCGGCGCAGTCAATTTTTCTTCATAGTGGGTCATTGTTATCACAAGAAGATCTTCGAATTTTTTTGTTTGAAATTTATCGAAGTCTTTTAGAATGAACGATTCTGCTAATTGCCTGATACTGTCCTCGCGATAATTGAAAATTATCAAGGAGTCGCCGTCCTTTATTGTTTTATCTTCGCCGAAGCGGATGGGGGGTATATATTCTTCCGAGGGGCTTTTTGCGAAAGTCGCTTCGATTGTTTCTCCGGGATCTTCGACAACGGTGCCCGCGAGGCCGGTCAGGTTGTCATAAGCCGCCTCGGTTAAGCGCCAATTTTGGCTTCGGTCCATGGCGTAATAGCGGCCGCACAGGGTCGCGAGTTTCTCCTTCGGAATTTCTTCTAAAAACTTGTTTACGGTATGCGGCGGGCTGTCTTTTCCGTCCGCAAAAAGATGGAGTTTTACCGGGACATTTTCGATCTCAGCCATTTTTATCAGGGCATGCAAGTGATCCAAGGAAGCATGGACATTGGCTCTTGTGAGCAATCCCGCGAAGTTTACCGCGGCATTGTTTTTGCGCGCGTGGTCAAATGCCTTTTTAAGCGCCGGGTTTTCAAAGAAACTCTTGTCACGGATTGCCATCGTAATTTTCGGATAGTATTGGTACAGGACCTTCCCCGATCCCAGCGTCAGGTGGCCGACTTCGCTGTTGCCGGTTTCTCCCCAGGGCAGCCCCACAGAGATGCCCGATGCCTGAATGCTCGTTAAGGGAAAATTCTCTTCCAGCCACTTGAAATTTTGCGGATTTACCATGTGGATGGGGTTGGATTCGTCGTCGCGGCCAATCCCCCAGCCATCGAGTATTATAAGCACCGTTGACCGTCTCATTGCCCTTATTTTAGACGATTTTCTGGGCATTGACTAATTTGCCGGCTTGGAGTAAAATGGGATTGTAAAATTAAAGAGTCACAAAAAATTCCTAAAAAATTCAGAAACTAACAAAAATTAGCTAATGGAGAATTTAGGGAGATATTTTAATGGCAAACTACGCGCTTATTGCAGCGGGTATTTTAGCTGGCTTTGCCGCCGGATATTTCGTTCGCCGATTTTGGGCAAGTAAAAAATTAGGATCAGTCGAGGCACGAGTCAAAAACGCACTAGAGGAAGCCGAGACGCGCGCCAAAGAAATCGTTCTCGAGGCTAGGGATAAAGCAGCCTCGCTTTTGGTTGAACTGAAAAACGAGGAGCGCCAGCGCAAAAGAGAAATCGACGCCATGGAGTCGAGGCTTTTGAGCAGGGAGGAGGCATTCGACAAAAAACTTTCCGCTCTCTCCGCCGAGCAACACGCTTTGGCGGCAAAAGAAGCCGACATTAAGGAAAAAGAAACAGAAATCGGGGCACAAGAGGCCGAGATTCAATCCCGTCTTGAAAAAGCAAGCGGGCTGACTTCTGAAGACGCCAAAGAAGAACTCTTCAAACAAATCAAGGAAAAAAGAAGCCAGGACCTCGCGAGGCTTGTTGAAAAAATAGACAAAGAAAACAGGGAAGAGGTTGAGAAGAGGGCGGTAGAGATAATAACCACGGCTCTGCAGCGCTATTCGCGGTCGCATGTCTCAGAAGTCACGACGACGGTTTTTCCTCTTGCCGACGAAGAGCTCAAGGGCAAGATTATCGGCCGCGAAGGCAGAAATATCAGGGCTCTCGAGAGGGCAACGGGGGTTGAATTCGTTATAGACGAAACGCCGGACAGTATAATTATTTCGTCTTTCGACCCGTATCGCCGGGAGATCGCGCGCGCCGCGTTGGAAAAATTAATAAAGGACGGCAGAATTCAGCCCGCAAAGATCGAGGAAAAAGTGGAGGAAGCAAAGGAAGAAATTGCGAGGCGTACGCAGGAGATTGGGGAAGCGGCCGCGCAGGACGTAGGCATTTTTGATCTGCCCAAGGAAATCCTTCAGCTTGTGGGGCGTCTGCATTTTAGGACCAGTTATGGACAGAACGTGTTGACGCACTCTATTGAAATGGCTTACTTGGCGGGAATGATGGCGGGTGAATTGGGCTTGAATGTCGATATTGCGAAAAGAGGCGCCTTGCTGCACGATATCGGGAAAGCGATCGATCAAGAAGTTGAAGGCACGCACGTCGAGCTGGGGCGCAAGATTTTGAAGAAATACGGCATAAACGAAAAAGTAATTGAAGCAATGCAGTCGCATCACGAAGATTATCCTTATTCCACGCCGGAGGCTTGTGTTGTGGCGGCCGCGGATGTTCTGTCTGCCGCGAGGCCCGGCGCTCGCCGCGGGACGCTTGAGAACTACATTAAAAGATTGGCGGATTTGGAAAAGATCGCCATGGAATTCCCCGGAGTGAAAAACGCTTACGCCATTTCGGCCGGACGGGAGTTGCGCGTATTTGTCATCCCGGAAAAGATCGATGACTTTCGCGCGTTGGAATTGGCGCGGGAAATCGCCAATCGCATCCAGTCCGAGCTGAAGTACCCGGGCGAAATCAAAGTTAATGTCATACGGGAGGTTAGAGCAGTGGAGTACGCCAAGTAGTGAAATTTCGACTTGCGTCGTAGCATAAGGAACAAACGGACGAAATTCTACCGGCCTAAGCACGCCAAATAAATTAGTTGTGAGTTGTGTGCACATTGCCGATTTAGCGCCTCTGTGGTATTTTCCTTCTAACAGCCAAAAATAATAATTTAAGATGCTGCTCAAAATTTCGAAACTTTTTCTTTACGTTTCTCTTTTCTGCGTGGTCATCGTCATGACCTCCACCTTTTTCCCGTTCATCGGCGGCAAGGATTATTTTTTCAGATTTTCCGTGGAGTTGGCCCTGATTTTTTTTCTCTTGTGGTGGGCCTTCGAAGCTCGCGCAGGCGAAGTTTACGGGCGCATAAGAGAAACCATAAAACACCCGCTTTTTATTGCCGTTTCAATCTTTGTTTTGGTTGCCCTCCTCGCCTCCTTTTTCGCTTACGATCCGCATGCCGCCTTTTGGTCCAATTACGAACGCGGCGAAGGCGCATTTCAGATGCTCCACTATTATGTTTTTTTCACTCTTCTGGTTTTGCTGTTTGATGGTGAAGAAGAGTGGCGGCGACTGTTCAAGGTGTCTTTAGCGGCGGCAGTTTTGATGGTTCTTTACGGGATTTTCGCCAACCTCGGTTGGGCCGACAACTTCATAGGCCCGTACGGCGGCAATCCTCCGGATGGCTGGTGGGCTCGATTGACCGCGACGCGTTTCCAGGGTTCTTTGGGCAATCCCGCTTACGTTGCCCCTTATCTTTTGTTTTCTATTTTTTACACGGTTTACCTTTGGAGCAGCAGAAAACAGAAGAAAGATTTTGTTTCCGGTTTGTTTTATGGTTTTACGTCTTTATTTTTCTTGTTTTTCTTCATACTGAGCCAGACGAGGGGGGCTCTTCTGGGATTGGGCGCCGCGATTTTTTCTTTCCTGGTTGCAGTCATAATCATAAGCGCGGAATGGAGGCGGCGGCTCTTCGTTGTGCTGGTTTTGTTTTTGCTGGCAGGAGGCCTGCTCATCTATAACCGCAACTCGAATTTCGTGAAAAGCTTGCCCGGCGGCAGAATTTTCGATATTTCTTTTTCTGAAAACACCGTCAGTACTCGTTTTTGGACATGGGGATCCGCGTGGCAGGGATTTAAGGAGAGGCCGATACTCGGCTGGGGCCAGGAAAATTTCAGCCCCTTGTTCGATAAATACTTTGACCCGAGGCACTACGTGCCGGGACAGAACACCGAAACCTGGTTTGACCGGGCGCACAACATATTTCTTGACTACCTTACCGAAACGGGAATTTTGGGATTACTGAGCTATTTGGGAATTTTCGCTGTCATCTACGTAGAATTTTTTAGAAAGTATATCGTGAAAGACAAGCGTTTTTCCGCGGCCGAGAAGGCGCTGGTCGTGTCTATGCCAATCGGCTATTTGGTCCAGGGCGCCGCGATTTTCGACGTTTTACCTATGTATATAAACCTTTTCATGTTCTTTGCCTTTGCTTATTACTGGCTTTATAAAGCACATGAGTCCCGTTAGAAGCCGCGGTCGCGTTGTAAATATAGATTTTTATCACATGAACAATTCTTGCTATAAAATTAGTCTGCAGGTTCGTGCCGACCGCGACCTGCTTCTAACGGGATGAACAGCGCGCTTAAAAAAATTTTGGCAGTTTTGGCAGCCGTGTTTATTTTGTCGGTTGCCTATTACGGGAGCTACCTGCCTTTGCGCAAATCGCAGGCATTTATTGATGCGCTGAGAAACCTGCGTTCGGCGAAATCGCTTGCGGAATTTGAGCAGACAATATCTACGCCTCTCGACATGCCATCTCCCATCGGCCAGGAAGAACTGGTCCGCAATTCCGCAAACGTCATTCTCGGCCTGGTCAGGCAGAACGACAAACCGGAAATAATAGCGGAAGTCGTAAGTTACATTGAAAATTATTATAAACCCGTCATTGACCGGGGCGTGGGCATGAGTTTTGAGCAAAATCTTTATATTTTAGGCGCCATAAACGAGATGGCTTTTGTGAAAACGAAGGATGTGAAGTATTTCGCGGCGGCTAAAAAATATTACAGTGAGGGGCTCGGGCTCGGACCGAAGCGGCCGCAATTTCTTTACGGTATGTTTGATATTTACCGCATTGAGGGAAACGTAGACGGCGTGAAGGCGATTGCCGGCCAAATTTTGAGCCAATGGCCCGGCGACGACAGCATAAAACAAGGGCTAAGCAGTTTTTTGAGTCAAGTATTGACTAATCGCAAATAGAGTGTTATTAATAATCAATGCTTAAGGCTTTAATTACCGGCGTAACCGGCCAGGATGGCAGTTACTTAGCCGAGTTTTTATTGAAGAAGGGCTACGAGGTCCACGGTATCATACGCCGCGCCTCGACCCCCAACACCGGGAGAATTGACCACATTTATCAGGACCCCCATTCTGAAAATTACATATTTCAATTGCACTACGGCGACCTTGCCGACGCGAATACCATCAGAAAACTTCTTTATAAGATTCAGCCCGATGAAATTTATAATTTAGGAGCCCAATCTCACGTTAGGGTTTCGTTCGACATTCCGGAATACACCGCGAACGTTACCGGCCTTGGCGTTTTGCGTCTTTTGGAAGCCGTGAAGGATTTCGAGGAAAATACCGGCAAAAAAGTAAAGTTTTATCAAGCTTCCAGTTCCGAAATGTTCGGCGCCGCTCCGCCGCCCCAAAACGAGAATACGCCTTTTCATCCAAAAAGCCCCTACGGCGTAGCCAAGGTTTTCGCGTTTAACACCGTGAGAAATTATAGGGAAGCTTACGGCATTTTTGCCGCGAACGGCATACTCTTTAACCACGAGTCCGAGCGCAGAGGGCTGACTTTCGTAACCAGAAAAATTACGCGCGGCATTGCGAGGATACTCAAAGGCCTCGATAAAAAGATTTATTTGGGAAATTTGAATGCGCGGCGCGACTGGGGCTACGCGCCCGAGTATGTCGAGGCCATGTGGCTTATACTGCAACAGCCGGAAGCGGAGGATTACGTGATTGGCACCGGCGAGTCGCACAGCGTCAAGGAGTTTGTCGAGAGCGCTTTCGGACACGCAGGTATTTCCAATTGGCAAGATTATGTAGATATTGACCCCCGCTATTACCGGCCGGCCGATGTGGAGCATTTGGTGGCCGATATCACCAAAGCGAAAACAAAGCTCAAATGGCAGCCAAAAACAAAATTCGACAAGCTTGTAAAAATCATGATTAAGCACGACCTCGAAGAGCACGGACTTAAGGATTACGCCGATAAAATCCATATTGCATGAAGGTCGGGCCGGGGGTTGGCGCGAAATTATATAAAAAGATTCTAACCCTATGGACCTGAAATCCAAGAAAATTCTCGTGACTGGCGGCGCGGGTTTTTTCGGCAGCCGCGTCGTTCAAAAACTTATTGAGCTCGGCGTGCCGAGGGAAAATATTTTCGTTCCGAGGACGCGGGAGCTTGATTTAATGAAATGGGAAGATTGCAAAAAGGCAGTTAGGGGGCAAGACGTTGTGATTCATCTTGCCGCAGTTGTTGGCGGCATCGGCGCCAACCGCGAACATCCGGGCAAATTTTTTTATGACAACCTGATAATGGGTGCGCAACTGATGGAGGCGGCGCGTTTGGCAAAAACAGAAAAATTCGTTGTTATTGGAACCGTGTGCGCCTACCCCAAGTTCACGCCGACGCCGTTCAAAGAGGACGATCTCTGGAATGGTTACCCGGAGGAAACCAACGCACCCTATGGCTTGGCCAAAAAAATGCTCCTGGTCCAATCACAAGCGTACCGGCAAGAATACGGCTTCCACTCTATCTATTTGCTGCCAACCAATCTTTATGGGCCGGGCGATAATTTTGACCTCAAAAGTTCGCACGTCATCCCGGCATTGATACGCAAGGTTTACGAAGCCAAGAATGAGGGTAAAAATTACATTGAGCTATGGGGGAGCGGGGATGCAACCAGAGATTTTCTTTATGTAGACGATGCCGCCGAGGGAATTGTGTTGGCCGCCGAAAAATACGACAAACCAGAGCCGGTGAATTTGGGCTCCGGGACTGAGATAACCATCAAAGATTTAATAGGCCTGATTTGCCGCTTGATGGAATTTAAGTGTGAAATAAAGTGGGATAAGACGAAGCCCGACGGCCAGCCGCGGCGCATGCTTGATGTTTCGAGAGCCAAACGAGAATTCGGCTTCCGTGCGAAAACAAATTTTGAAGAAGGATTGCGAAATACAATCGAATGGTATCTTGCTAGCCCTAAATAGATCGTTATAAAACCGCGATAATCAAAGAGGGAAAATAAAATGGAAACAATAAAAGCTTGCCGTATTTGTGGCGGTAGCAGCATCAGGACATTTTTTGATTTGGGTTCGCAGCCACTTGCGAACTCTTTGCTTAAAAGTCCAGACGAAGAGGAGAAATTTTACCCTTTATCTCTTAGCTGGTGTGAAGATTGTTGTTTAGTCCAACTTAACGAAACAGTGGATCCTAAGGAATTGTTTTCAACTTACGTTTGGGTGACGGGCACCTCCAAAACAGCCAACGAGTTTGCCGATAAATTCTATAAAGAATTCGTGGGCCGCGCCGGCGGTTCTAAAGAAAAATATGTTCTTGAAATAGCTTCCAACGACGGAACGTTTCTTAAGCCGTTTCTGCGCGACGGCTGGAAGGTTCTAGGAGTTGACCCAGCCAAAAATATCGCGGACACTGCCAACAAAGAAGGTATTCCTACCGAGTGCGTTTTTTTCGGCAAGGAGGCAGCCGAGGAATTACTTGAGAAACGTGGTCCGGCGCGCCTCGTTTTTGCCAGGAATGTTTTGCCTCACGTTGCCAACACCCATGATTTTGTAGACGGGCTTAGAGTTGTCTTGTCCGACGATGGCGTTTTGGCGGTTGAGACCCATTATGCGAAAACAATACTGGAGGGTTTGCATTACGACTCCATTTATCACGAGCACCTTTGTTATTTTACGTTAAAAAGCTTAGAGCGGTTGCTTCGAGATCACGGCCTTTACGTTTTTGATGTTACGGCAAGTCCAATCAGCGGCGGCTCAATTATTGTTTATGCCCGGAAACATGAAGGCAGAGAAAAACCGGAAATCCATAAATACAGAGAACGGGAATCAAACCAGAAAACCAACAACTTCGCTTCCTGGAAGGGGTTTGCCGCAAAGTCATTTGCGCACCGCGAGAAATTACTGGAGGTGTTGGACAAAGCGAGAAGCGGCGGCAAGCGGGTGATTGGATGGGGCGCCTCGGCTCGGAGCTCAACCATGCTTAATTTTTGCGGAATCGATTGCAATGTTTTAAATGAGATCGTAGATCTTAATCCACTAAAACAAGGATTATTTACGGCGGGCACTCATATCCCGATAAAAGGTGCCGAGGAAGTAATGGAAAAAACTCCCAACTGCGTTTTTATCTTGGCATGGAACTTTGCCGATGAGATAATAGAAGCGTTAAAGAATAGGTTCGACTACAAGGGACAATGCATAATTCCGCTTCCGGTTGCCCCAAGAGTTTTGCAGTTGGGATAATATAAATTAACAAGAACAGCCGCATGATTTTCAATAAAACAGAAATTAACGGGCTATACGTTATTGATTTGGAGTTGAAAACCGATGAGCGCGGCTATTTTACGAGAGTGTTTTGTAAAGATGAGCTGGCTAAGGCAGGGATAGGGTTTGATATCGTTCAGGTCAACCGCTCGCTTACGAAAAAGCGCGGAACGCTTCGCGGTCTGCATTACCAGCGGGAGCCGAAATGGGAGGCGAAAATTGTTCAGTGCTTGCGTGGCACTATTTATAATGTGGCTGTTGATTTGCGGAAGGATTCCTCGACGTTCGGTAAGTGGCTGGCACTTGAATTAAGCGAAGAAAACAAAAAAATGCTCTACACGCCCAAGGGTTTTGCCAATGGCTTTCAGGCTCTGACCGACAACTGCGAACTTCTGTATTTTATGTCGGAGTTTTATTCTCCCAAGCACACGACGGGCGTGAGATACAACGATCCCAGACTAAACATCTCTTGGCCCATAGAAAATCCAATTATTTCGGATACAGACAAAAATTTGCCGTTTTTAGATTAGGTTTATAAAAGAACAAAAAGGCGCGTAGGAAGAGCGATCCATTAAGGATCTCCTACGCGCCTTGAGCAATCAGGACAGGAATGGCCCGTTTTCAATGCACTTGTCCGCCGCCGACACGGCAATCTGCGGCGATTCGACCAACAGCCGTCTTGCTGAGGTATCGCGGTGCTTAACGTACTCAACGACCTCGTGAGCGCCGATAACGTCGTAGACGTTCCCCCAGGTTTTGTTCAAGCGCTCCCATTCGCCGTTTATGCCAGCATCGAACCGGGTCCCGAAGACAGCCCCTTGGGAAGAAAGAACTTCTTCGTCCCAAGGCGTCGGCGTTCCCGGTCGGGCATAGATAAGGAGTTCTGGGTAGTTCCGGAGCGCGCAGGCGACGGTGCAGGTAAAGGCCCGGAGTGTATGCCAGGCTACGACCGTAATCACTTTCCATTCGCAGATTTTTGCGAGACGGACGAAGCGGTATGCTTCGGTGCCCGTGTGAGAAAGCGGGGGTCTGGGAATGCTATAAATATCCTCACTTTTCACACCATGGGACTCCAGCCACTTTCGCCAAGCTCCACAGCCAGAATAGCTGACTTTCGCATCTGACGAGGCGTTTGGCGGCAAGTATGGCCCGCCGCCGCAAAGGACCAAATTTTTCGTTGCCCCGCTCTGGTAAAGTTCGAGGCCGGCTTCAAGGATTGAAAGTTCGTTGTCGGGAGTGTGCCCGTAAAGATAAGCCGCATCCACTACTGCGAATGGATTTAAATCGGACATCACCAGCGTTGCCAAGCGAAATAGATCGGCAGGATCTTCACACCAACTCATCTGATACTCCCTTCGTTTTGAGATTTACTTCCCAAACATCTGGCCCCAGTATATTATATTTGCCCAAGGATGTCAAATTGACGCCTAAATGATTTTGCAGTAGAGTATTTTTGTTTATTAAATAAATGGAGAGAAAAATTTTAGTAACGGGCAATCTCGGCTATATCGGCTCCGTCTTGAGCGAGACTCTTCTGGAGAAAGGTTATGACGTCATCGGTTATGACGCCGGTTTTTATGACGGCAATGAGCTCTATGAGGTAAGAAGGCCGGAGAAGCAAATAAAAAAGGATTTGCGCGAAGTTACAGTCGATGACCTAAGGGGAATCGATGCCGTTATCCACCTCGCCGCGCTTTCCAATGATCCGCTTGGAGAATTGTCTCCGCGTCTTACGGAAGAGATAAATTTTGGAGCCACCGTTCGGCTTGCCGAACTTGCCAGGGAGGCGGGCGCGAAGAGGTTTGTTTATGCTTCTTCGCAGAGTATGTATGGCGTCGCCGATACGAGCCACGAACTTGCGGAGGACGAAGCGGGTCCCTATGGCGTAACCGCCTATGCGCGCACCAAATGGGATGCCGAGTGCGAGCTCAAAAAACTCTGCGCCGATAATTTTGTCGTGGTTTGCATGCGGCCCTCTACGGTTTTCGGCGCGAGCCCAAACTTGCGCTGCGATATTGTTTTCAACAACCTGGTCGCTTCGGCCTACACGACGGGGAAAATTGAAATAAAGAGCGACGGCACGCCGTGGCGGCCCGTGGTGCATGTGCGCGATGTTTCGCAGGCATTTATCGCCGCTCTCGAGGCGCCGAAAGAATTGGTGGCCTGCGGATCTTTCAACGTCGGCATTCCGGGAGGGAATTATACAATAAAGGATCTGGCCCTGGCCGCGCAGAAGGCCGTGCCCGGAAGCACGCTTATCTTTACAGGGGAGCATGGCTCCGATTCCCGCACCTATAGGGTCGGTTTCGGTAAGATTCTTAACGTACTTAAGGACTACTACAAGCCGGAATGGGACCTGGAGAAGGGAGGAAAGGAACTCGTGGGCCTTTTCAAGAGGGTTAATTTTTCCGAAGAGCAATTCGGGGGCAGAACTTGCAATCGTATACAGCAGATAAGGTATCTAAGAGATAATGGGAAGTTAGACGAAAAACTGCGATGGCTAAAATAAAAAAAATAAAACAAGCGGTCATTTTGGCCGGCGGGATGGGATTGAGGTTGAGGCCGCTAACTTACGACAGGCCTAAGCTTGTGGTTCACGTGAACAACCGGCCCTTCTTGGATTATTTGCTGGAATTGCTCAAGAAAAACGGTGTAAGCGAAGTGATTGTGCTCCTTGGCTATTTGCCGGAAAAAATTACCGAGTATCTTGGCGACGGTTCCAAGTTCGGGATTAAGGTGAAATATTCCATAGGTGCGATCGACGACGGCACGGGCACGCGGGTAAAAAACGCAAAAGACCTCTTGGACGACACGTTTTTGCTTCTTTACTGCGACAATTATTTGCGTTTGGATTTGCAGGAGCTTTTAAGATTTCACAACGAGAAAGAAGCCCTGGTTACGATGACTGTTTACACGAACAAATACGGCTTCACCAAGAACAATGTTTTCGTCGACGGTGGTTATGTGAATAAATACGACAGAAGCAGAAAAGATCCCGGCCTGAACGGCGTTGACCTGGGTTTTTTCATAATGAACAAAAAAGCCCTGGATTTGATCCCGCAAGAAAATTCCTACATAGACGAAAAACTTATTCCGGCTTTGATTGCTGAAGGAAGCCTTGCGGGATACATGACAGACCAGCTTTATTACAGTTTAAGTACGCCGGAGAGATTAAAAATAACGGAAAAGTTTCTGAGGCCGCGCAAGGTAATATTCCTCGACCGCGACGGCGTAATTAACAAGAAAATGCCGAGCGGTGATTACGTCAGGAACTGGGGCGAGTTCGAATTCCTTCCCGGCGCCATCGAAGCGATGAGGGTCCTTACTGAAAACGGATACGAAATTTATGTTATTTCCAACCAAGCTGGAATCGGGCGCGGCTTGATGACCGAGGGCGACCTTTTCGAAATCCATAAGAGTATGGAAGCCGAGATTGCGAAGCGCGGCGCAAAAATAGCCGCCATATATTATTGTCCGCACGGCTGGAATGACGGCTGTCTTTGTCGAAAACCGAAACCGGGCATGCTTTTCCGGGCGGCAATTGACCATCAAATAGATTTGCCGAATACGATATTCGTTGGTGACGACGAAAGGGATGGCGAGGCGGGCCGCGCCGCCGGTTGCAGAACGATTTTACTCAAGGAAAACGATAGTCTTTTGAGCGCGGTGCGTTCTATAATTAGTTAATACATGAGAATTTTAATAACTGGAGGAACGGGTTTTGTCGGCAAGCCGACAGCGGAGCGTCTTCAGAGAAGGGGGCACAAGTTGATGCTGCTTGTGCGCGACAGCCGCGATAAGAATATATTTGCCTCCAAGCGTAACCTACATTTTATAAAAGGCGACCTTTCCGAAATTAATCGCCTTGCCGGCAGCATTAGGAAGTTTAAAGCGGACGCCGCGTTGCACCTGGCGTGGGAAGGTATACCGGATTACGGCGCCGCTATGAGCGCGAAAAACCTGATTTTTAGCATTAATTTGATTTCTCTGCTTGCAAAACTCGGTTATAAAAAAATTATCTGCGCCGGAAGTTGTTGGGAATACGGCGCAAAATCGGGGAAAATAGACGAGGAATTTCTTCCGAGAATAACGAACGCATTTGCCGCCGCCAAAGACGCTATCCATAATTTGGGCAGTTATCTGGCACAAGAGAGAAACGTTGATTTCGTCTGGGCGAGAATTTTTTATTCCTACGGTCCGCGGCAAAAGCCGTCCTCGCTCGTTCCACACCTGATCGGCCGCTACAGTAAGGGCGCGAATCCGGAAATTAAAAATCCGAAGGGCGGCAACGATTTTGTTTACGTGGATGACGTTGCCAGGGCTCTGGTCGCGATTCTGGAGAAGCACAAAAACCGGCAAAGCCGCACATACAACATCGGCTCGGGCCGGCTTACCGGCGTTGGCGAAATAGTCAGGAAAATCTATGGCGCAGGATTTAAAAATCTGGCAGTGAGGCCGGTCGGTTTCTACGCCGACATTTCAAGAATCAAAAAAGAAATCGGCTGGATGCCAAAGATCAAGCTTGGGGAGGGAATTAAAAAAACAGTTGAATATTATTGTAAATGACTACAAGATGTCCGTCGTGCTACAGCTCGAATCTGCAGTTTGTATATGAACTAAGTAGCGGTCCTGCGATGCAGAATAAGCCAGTCATGTCTTTAAAATCCGCACTTAAAGAAAAAAGTAATCGCATCGCTCTTTATGGTTGCAATAGCTGCGGGTTTTTGTTTAACGCGTTATTTGACGAAAACGACATCCTCTACGAACCCGGCTACGACAACACTACGACCGCCTCGCCTGCTTTTAGGGATTATACTGTAGCAACGGCTAAAAGACTTTTTCGAGCGCATAATCTGAAGAAAAAGAAGATACTTGAAATCGGTTGCGGGCAGGGATTCTTTTTGCGGCAGATTTACAACTTTGGTGCAAGAAAAATTAGATGTTTCGAGCCGGCATACGAGAACCACGATGCAGTCATAGATAAATTCGTCGTGCGCAAATTGTTTAATAGGAAAACTGCCCGCGGGAAGTTTCATCTCATCATCTGCCGGGAGGTTTTGGAACATATTCCCAACCCGCGGGATTTCCTCGGTTTAGTGATGCAGCATCTCGAAGAAGATGGAGCACTTTATTTCGAAGTCCCAAGTTTGGAGTGGATTATAAGGCACAGGTCCTTATTCGATTTCACGTACGAGCACTGCAGTTATTTTACCAAGAAGTCCCTATATAATCTGTTTAACCAGTTCGGATTTGGAGACATCTCTTTCCGGCTGGGATTCGATGAGCAATACATCCAGGCTGAAATTAGGAGGGGTAAGGGGAGGCCGCCAAGGCAGACCATTCCGGATTTTAGGAAAATCTCCGGATTTCTTGCGGCCAGAATGGTAAGCTACAAAAAGTCGATGCGAGATTGGGGTAAATTCGCTGTTTGGGGCATTGCCGGTAAAGGGGTTACTTTTTTGAATCGGATGGGAATTAACCGTAAAAAATCGGAGTACGCTATCGATATTAATTCGCGCAAACATGGCCGTTTTGTTCCTATAACGGGACAGTTGATCGTTGGCCCGGAGATATTACAGAAAGAGAAGATGGATAGTATTATAATTATGAATCCGGCATATGCTCGAGAGATTAAGGCAATGGCAATAAGCGTTGGTTATAAAGGAAAGTTCGTTTTACCGTTATTAAAGGCATGGACCTAATTAAACAATTCGAAAAAGAAAGAGAGGAAAATATAAGGCGACTTGGGCGAAACAAGAAACTTAAAAAGCTTGCCCTGCGGTTTATGATTGAGTCCTTGCGCGCCAAGTATTCCTATAATTTTTCTTGGCTGGGGCGACCGATTATTCAGCACCCGCAGGACATTATGGCTATGCAAGAGATAATTTGGAAAGCGAAGCCGGATTTGATAGTTGAAACCGGCATCGCATACGGCGGATCGCTTATTTTCTCGGCGTCGATGCTGGAGCTTATTGGCGGCAAGGGGCGCGTGGTGGGCATTGACATTGATATAAGAAAACACAACCGCAGGGAGATTGAAAAACACCCGATGTTTAAGAGAATTACGATGATAGAAGGATCGTCCGTTGATAAAAAAGTAATAGACAAAGTGAAAAAGCTTGCACGCGGGAAGAAAAGAGTAGTCGTTTTTTTGGACTCCAATCATTCGCACGCCCATGTTTTGCGCGAACTGGAGCTTTATTCTCCGTATGTGACCAAAGGTAGTTATATAGTCGCGGGTGATACCATTGCCGAGTATTTGCCCAGGGGTGTAATCGTAAACCGTCCTTGGGGCCCAGGGAACAGCCCGGCGACGGCCGTAAAAGAATTTTTAAAGAAACATAAAAATTTTGTCGCCGACAGAAATGTTGACAACAAACTTCTAATCACCGCTGCGCCCGGAGGATTCCTTAAGCGGATTAGATAGTGTAGTATTGAAATCAATGAAAAAAACGACAAGAATAACCCCCCCCTCTCACCATTTTCTAAATTAGTATCATTGTCGGCGGAAAATGAAAAGGTGACTGCGGTTAAAAAGGATGGTGGTGACAAATATGTTTTCAAGAAATTATAACCGACAATAACCGCTATGACCAAGGACAATAGATTAGTGAGCGTGGGGTTGCCTACCCACAATAGGGAGTTTTATTTGCGTAGAGCGATAGAATCGGTGCTTTCGCAGACCTACGGCAATTTCGAATTCATTATTTCGGATAATGCTTCCATCGATGGCACAAAAGCGTTATGTGAAGAGTACTTAAAGAAAGACGCAAGGATAAAATATGTTTTGCAGCGCGAGAATATTGGCTTCTACGAAAATTTTAATTTTGTTTTTGCGTCGGCCAGAGGAGGTTTTTTCGGTTTACTAGGCGATGACGATCTTTGGATGCCGACTTTTCTGGAGCGTTGCGTGGAAAAGCTTGAAAAAAACCCTCGCGCGGTGGTCGCCTCCACCAATTTTTCATTTATGCATTATGAGGACGGCCACAAGACCAGGCACGACCCGCGCTATTATTTGGTTCTCGAAGACGACCTTTATTCGAGAATGAGACATTTTGTTTTGCTCGACATGGCCGATGGCAAAGGCGGTCCCCAATTTATTGGCTTATGGAAGCGAGAGATGATTAAAGATTTAAGAGTAAAAGAGGAGGCCGCTGGCGACGTGAATTTCGTTTTACGCGCGATATCCCGAGGCGCGTGTGAATATGTGGACGAAGAGCTTCTCTTAAAAGGTATCTTGCCGGGCAGAAAGCCGCCTCGGGATATCACAATTTCGCGAATTATCCGTTCGTTCGTTAGGAGGGTAAAAAGAATTCGGCCGGAACTTTCAAATTGTTGGTTTCTGCTGAGAGGTCCCAAACTCCCATTCGCGAAGCGGCTTTGGCTTGCAATCTTGAATTTTTACGTTCTCGGCCGTGTATTTGTCAGAAGGAAGATGTGAGTTCTGCCCCACGCCTTTGCGCGCATTTGTTGATTTACAAACCGTTGCTGCTTAGTATTGTAGATGAGAAAAATGGACAATTACGTTCGGCAAGCTTTTAAAGAAAAAATGAAGAACATCGATTTCTTCCGGTCGCTGGAATTTTCGCGCAGGGAACGCATAAGAAGATATCCTCTGGCCACGCTGCGTCTGTTTTTTGTTGACTACGTTCTGAAATTTCTAATTTATAAACTGCATCTGCTCAGCCCCCTTGTTTCCGCCAGGACTTTCTGGGGCGACAAAATGAGAGTCGTCTTTCCCGACAACCGCGCTGTTTATCACTATGGCCTGCTCGACGGACAGGAGATTGCGGTGAACAGTTTTATAGTTGATAAACTCAAAGAGGGGGATACTTTTCTCGATGCCGGCGCGCACACCGGCTATTACACGCTGCTTGCCTCAAAAATTGTGGGGCCGCGCGGTTCCGTGCACGCTTTTGAACCGACGCCGCGGACATTCGGGATATTAAAGAGCAATGTCGAAGCCGCCGGCCGATCCAACATAAGATTGAACAAAGAAGCCCTACTGGATAAAAACAAAGACATAGAGATTGTAGATTTTGGGATTCGATATGGAGGGCTCAACTCCGCGCTGCCGCTGGATAGGCTGCCCAGGGGTTTTATTGATTTGTCCTCGAGGGAACATATTCGTCTGGAAAAGATTAAGGCGGAAGCTATTACCGTTGACGACTACTGTCTGCGGAACAATGTAGAACCCAACATCATTAAAGTGGACATTGAGGGTTCCGAGTATTCCCTTCTCTTGGGCGCGCGCGAAACCATAAAAACGCATCGGCCGCTGCTCGTAGTGGAAATTTGGCAAGAAGAGGGTCGCAGGGATAATTTCGAGAGAATCGTGGAATTAATGAAAAACTATTCTTATACCCCCCGTCAATTTGGGAAAGAATTCAATCTCTTGCCGTACAGCAAGGGCGACGAAATTCTATCTTCGAACTTCGTCTTTTTGCCGAGATAATCGGCCTTATTCTTTTATGCGTATCGCGCCACCCACCCGCTTTATGTGTGCTGGTTTCAGGAACAGGAAATTGTAGTCGGGAAGATTTTCCATTTCGTATCCCACGAATTTCTCGAGATTGTTGTTCGTAAAGTAATACGCGGCATATCCCAACTTCTCAAGCCGATAAAAGACGTCTCTTTGGTCTTCGCTTCCTATTTCCGCGAGGATCATTGGTGCCGATTGCTGTTTGAGCGTTCCGGAGGCGCCTTCGATTACCATAGATTGCGCGCCCTCCGCGTCGCATTTTATAAAATCTATCTTTTTGATGCCGCGTCGTGACACGTAGGTGTCAAGTTTTATTACCGGCACTTCGATGCTTTTACTGGCAGAGATTTTTTCGTGGTGGTTTTTGATAAGCGTTGCGAAAGCTGCGCCCAGTTGCGTCGGCACGAATATTGTGGTTTTGCCGTCGTAACTGCCAACGGCCACCATTTCGGTTATTACGTTTTTGCTGGCTTCCGGAAAGTTAAGTTTAATGTTCGAAGTCAGCTCTTGATGGGCCTCGGGAATTGGTTCGAAGCAATAAACCACTCCTCCCACCCCTACGATTTTTCGGAGATCTATGCTGTGCCAGCCGAAGTTGGCGCCAATGTCAAAAACCGTATCGCCGGATTTCACGATCGCGGAAACTAATTTCGATTCCTTGATCTCGTATTGTCCGTGATTGTCGTTCACGATCATTCCCAAAAGATGATTCGGATCGGCGGGATCTTTCCACCAGAATTTGTTGTGATTTTCGAATTCGACAACACAGCCCCCCTCTTTGCCCACCGTTATCGATAGCAAGCCCGTCTTTGCCGACAACTTTCTCAGGTCATTTATTGATCGTTTTAATAGCGCGCCATTTACATGGACGAGGAATTTGTATATTCTTCTAGTGAATCTGAACAAATGCCCCCCCCTTTTCAAACGAGGGGCAACGGCCGCCTTTATTTTTTTAATCAGTCCATCGTCCATTTTTAGGTAGGTTCAATCAAGTTTAGTTAAGCATTAAATTCATTATATAGCACGGAAAATCGTTTAGGCACAAACATGATAAGATCACGAGGCCGGCTCCGGTTCTTTATAAAATTCAGGGTAGTTGCCGCTCTGCGGTCGCTCTTGTTGTTTTTAGTTAGCAAAAAAGTTAATAAAAACGGTTGGGAGAATAGGATGCTCATAGTGAATACGGATGCTTTGGGGGATTTGGTTATGTTCACCTCGGTTCTTAAGCACTACAAAAGTTGTTTTCCGCAAAAGAAGTTATATCTTTTGGTGTGCGTTGCTTTCGGCGTTGACAAAGAGAGCTTTGGCAACTTTGTTGACGAAATTATAATTCTTGACCACAGGAAGTTTGGCCTCAATCCTCTATATGCGAGTGCGTTTATAAACGGTCTGCGCAGGACGGGTTTCGCCACGGTTATCAATCACACTCCCAACGCCGCCGAATTGCCCAGTAGGATTATCGCGGTAAGCATTGGGGCAAAGGAGGTGGTTGGCTATGAGGGGCCAGGCATTCAGTTTCGTAGGCCGCTCGACAGCTCCGAAAAGGAAAGCATGCAGTTCATTAGAAAGGCAATTTTCCCCAAGTATTCCAACCTTATTGGGAGTATAGACAAAGACACAACCGAAGATGGGAGGCCGCGTCACTATATACGGCACCAGATGGCAATTTACGAAGGATTTAGCAAGTGTTCTTCCTCGGATTACTCTACTTTTCTAGAAGTTAATCCTGCCGCCAAGTTTTCAACTGGCGCTCTGCTGCGTAGCAAAGGAATTGTGGCCGGAAGTTACTGTGTTTTAGCTGTTGGCGCCAGTTCGCCACAGCGCAGGTGGAACATAGAAAGATTTGTTGGGGTCGCAAAGGAAATAGACTCTAAAAACATTCCCATGGTCCTCGTGGGAACAAAAAGTGAAATCCCCCTAGCCGGCAACTTTAAAAATCTGTTCAGGGGGCGGCTCGTGGATTTGGTGGGGTCGCTGTCGCTTCCACAACTCATCGCCCTAATAAACGAGAGCCTTTTCGTGTTTACCAACGATACCGCTCCGGTTCATATTGCCGTAGCGCTCAAGAAGCCGTCTCTCTGTGTTGTTGGCGGCGCTCATCTCGGCATACTTTCTTTGTATGGTTACCCAAATCTGAACGTATGGGTTTACGACAGGAACGCCCCCTGTCTTTTCGACAATTGGCAGTGCGCTGGTCGCGTGCCCGAAGATGCTCCTGCGCCATGTATTGCCTCAGTTAAGGCTTCGACGGTAATCGACGCCCTCAATAATTTGCTGGGTAATATCCAAAAATTGGCCAAAGTTTTGAAATCAGCGTCACGGAAAGATTTCCAAATAGAATTCGAGAAAATATAGTCAAGAAGTTTTGCTTTCATGCTTGGCCAGCTCGTCAATTTTTTAGAGGATATAAGGAACATATTTTTGGTATGGCGTGGAACGGAACGCTGCCTCCCGATTTTATTCACCCACTTGCGCATAAAGTGCAAACAAATCCTGCTTAGGCTTGTTCACGCCAACGCCGAGAGCGAAAAATTTCTTGGCATCAGGGTCTCGTTCCCCAACTACAACCATTTTGTGGGTCTGTGGAGAGAGATTTTCGTTGCTGGCAATTATTATTTTAGAGGTGACACCGAGAATCCCCACATAGTCGACGCCGGCAGCAACATCGGCATAAGCATATGTTTTTTCAAATACCTGTATCCAAACGCAACCATTATCGGTTTTGAGCCCGACCCCATCTCGTTCAGGTACCTAAAAACGAATATCGAAGCCAACAATTTTAAAAAAGTCGCAATTCACAACATTGCCCTCAGCTCAAAGGGCGGGATTGTCGAGTTCTACCAGCACCGAAAAGGCAAAGCAAGCCCAACAAACAGCGTCAATCCCTACTTTGCGGGAGAATCCGCGCTCGTGGTTAGGGTAGAGTCAGGAAAACTGTCCGCTTTTATAGACAACAACGCGGACCTTTTAAAGATCGACGTTGAAGGCGCCGAGTACGATATTTTTCAGGATCTTCAAGAAAATAACAAGTTACGTTTCGTCAAGAGGATCTTTGCGGAATTGCATTACGGCAGGAATTTTATGCTTGGCGACGCATCTTTCTTGCTCAATGTTCTGGAGAAAGCAGGTTTTCGTTATGCGATAACAAATACGTCTTTTGCCAGTCACCACCTTTTCGTTACGGATCTGCGGCCGCGGATCTATGGACTCGGGTTGGATGCGGTAAGAGTATAAAGTTTTCTATAAACGATCTTAAACACAATGAACCACATACTCCTTTTAATCAAGGACATACAACTTATTTTTATGAGACGGCGCGGCGTGAAAAACCGGGTTAGGTTGCTGATTACTCACTTGCGAATTAAAACCAAGCAAATTTTTTCCCGCCTATTTTCGATCAAAAACCACGAGGAGAGAATTTTGGGATTCAGGCTGGTTTTTCCGGACTACGACGGCTTCGCCCATCTTTGGCGGGAGATTTTTATATCCGAGAATTATTACTTCGAGAGCGACATCTCCAATCCGCATATAGTCGATGTCGGTAGCAACATCGGCATGAGCGTGTGTTTCTTCAAGTATTTATATCCCAACTCCACCATCTTGGCTTTTGAGCCCGACCCGGTTGCTTTTGGATGGCTGAAGTCGAATATCGAAGTCAATAATTTTAAAAATGTTGCGGCCTATAACGTTGCACTTGGCGCAAAGGACGGAATCGTTGAGTTTTATCAGCACCCGAGCGAAGCGGCAAGTGGTTTGAATAGCACAAAAGAAAGTGGTTTTGACGGCATCAAACCCGTCAAGATAAAAGTTGTCGAGAAAAAACTTTCTTCCTTTGTTGATGCCGGGGTGGATTTATTGAAGATCGATGTCGAGGGCGGGGAGTATGACATTTTTGAAGACCTTGATGGACAGAACAAATTCAAATACTTTAGGAGGGTTTTTATGGAAGTTCATCAGGGCTTCGGAGCGGAGAACGACCCGATACCTTTCGTGCTAAGCGCGCTGGAGAGAAATAAATTCCGCTATGCCGTGTCGCAGACACTCGCCAAGCACCGCCTTTTTGTGGATTCGCCGCTCGGGCCATATACTTTTATGCTCGACGCTCAAAAAGTGTAGAAAATTATGAGTGCTAAGCGCCGCTGCCGGCCCGCTTCGCGGCTTAGCTGACCAATTTTCGGTAGAGAGTCGGTACGGTTTTGAGAAAATCTCCGCATATATAATAACCTCGCCCACCGAACGCTTCGGGAATGCGCGTGACTATGCTTTTGATGTCGCGGCGGTAGTAGTCGGGTTTGCGTTCGTCGCGGGCGTCGTCCAGTTTTACCGGTTGGAAATCGAAGTTGGCCGTTATAATTCCTCGTGGAGGCCTTCCCACATTCGAACACATCGAGATTGCCTTAAGCAAGATTTCCGGACTTGTTACGGCTGAGCCGATATTTATAACCACGCCGCCGTTCGTGAGCAGTTCGCAGTGTGCGGCAAAAATTGCGAAATCTCTGCCGCTGCAGCCGCCAACCGCCTCGCCGTCGAATTCCGGATGTTGATGGATTATATCGCCGCCAATGGTCGCATGTACGGTGGCCGGGATGCCGAGCTTCTTGGCCGTGGCGAGAATACTCCAGTCGCGGTGCGGGAAATCAACTTTTTCCGGGAACGGTTCTCCGGAAATTAAGCGTGCAATAGATTCGCCATAGCCCAGTTTGTTTTTATTCCCGTGCCGAAGGGCGAGATTCATCAGCTTCCCGGTTTCGAGAGCGAAGCCGAAAGTTCCGCGTCTGAGGCCGTCGGGCACGTCCTCGCTTGTCTCGCCAATCAAAGCCAGTTCGAAGTCGTGGATGGTGCCAGCGCCGTTGGTGGCGAAAAGAGTCACGAAACCGCGTTTCATCAGGTCTACAATCAGCGGCGAAAATCCGCATTTCAGAGGATGTGCGCCCATCATCCAGATAATCGGCTTTTTTTCCTGGCGCGCCGTGAGAACGGCTTGAGCAATGCGGCCAAGGTCGTCGTTGGGAGTCGGCCACTCTTTCTTTAGCACCGATTCCGGCCAAAGTAGGTTTTCCGTGCGTGTGCGGTTTTTGCGCGTTTTTAGCGGATAGCGCTTGATCCTAGAATAATCGAAAAGATTGGCCATAATCGTTAGCTACCCTTGTTTATCCACGTTTTTTTATCCGTTCGATTAGTTTTGTCGTTGAATAGTTGCCAATCATCGGAAATGACTTCCTTTTCCCACCCCAACTCTTTACAAGTTTTTGTTCCGCTGCGACCCTCTCTGTTTTCCAGCTACCGCCCTTCACGTGCACATCCGGTTTTATTTTTGAGATTAGTTTCAGCGGCGTATCTTCGTTGAATATAACAACGTAGTCCACCCACTGGATTGCTGAAAGCATTTCCGCACGTTCGTGCTGCGGTAGGATTGGTCGCGCTGGTCCTTTAAGATGCATCACCGAAGAATCGCTGTTTAAGAGTACAACCAACAAATCTCCCTCTTTTCTCGCCCGCTCAAGAATGCGGACGTGGCCGACGTGCAACAAATCGAAGCTGCCATTCGTGGTGACGACTTTTAAGCCGGCTGCGTGGGCGCGTGAAGCGATTCGCGATATTTCCCTCGCACTTTTTATTTTCCCGTTTTTCATGTTATTTTGAGAGTATATTACATTGCAGGAAATTTCAAAGTTATGCCCAGAGACCACTCAAATTTGGTAAAATCTGCTTTCGAGAGACACCTCGCGGTTTTTGAAGGTAGTTTCAAAACGGTATTGCCGGATGTTGAGAAATGCGCGGTTTTACTAAAAGATACCCTCGCCGCTGGCGGAAAAATTCTCGTCTGCGGCAATGGCGGTTCTGCTGCCGACGCCCAGCATTTTGCTGGCGAATGGGTTTGCCGCTATAAAGATGATCGCAGGCCGCTCGCGGCGATTGCCCTGACCGTTGATACGTCGGCCTTAACGGCTATCGGCAACGATTACGGCTTTGATAACGTTTTTAGTAGGCAGGTTGAAGCGTTGGGCAATACCGGAGATATACTCGTCGCTTTTACGACAAGCGGAAAATCCAGAAACATATTAAACGCGATCCAGGCGGCTAAAAAGAAGGGCCTGAAAATCATTGCGCTTACCGGCGAGAAGGGGAAGGATTTAAAGAATGTCGCCGACGCGGCAATTATTGTTCCTTCCGAAGAAACTGTGCGGATTCAGGAGATGCACGAACTTGTTTACCATGCGTGGTGCGAGGCCATAGATCTTGGATTATCAGCTGGAGGTAAAAACGATTTGACGCAATAGTAAAAATAGCCACGGTTTTCTGGAACTCAGCGGCACAGGCGCGGCAGCCGTAGAGCGTGTAGGTTGCCTTCTGCGCACTCTTGCGCGCAAACAGGCGGAGTCAGCGCGCCGCAAAGCGGATACCTAGGCGAGAGTTCTCATAAAACTTTACAAAACGGCATATTTGCTATTAGTATAATACGGATGGCAAGTTCACAAGAAAGAAGTCCAGCAACGAAAAAAACCGTTCTCATCACGGGAGCATCATCGGGATTTGGAACCCATCTGGCGTGTGCATTTGCGCACGCCGGCTATGCCATTGTGCTCCACGGCAGGGATGAGAAAAAGCTCCGCGCGGTGGAAAACGAGATTTTGAAAAAAGAAAATATACACTGCACAACGATTGCTGCCGACCTGCGAAATTCGAACGGACTTGATGCGATAAAAACGGCACTCCATACCCAGAACGTGGGCATACTTATTAACAATGCTGGTATCAATCCCGAATTGGGTCGCGACGGTATGACGAGTGACTTGAACGATATAGATGCTATCGTCTCCACGAATACCTCCGCCGCCATTGCATTGTGTTATATCGCATTTGCGCATTTTACAAACAAGGGTGGCGGTACGATTATTAATATAAATTCCGTTGCTGGATTAAGAGGTAGTTACCATGAAGCGGTGTATGCTGCTTCGAAGTTTGGCCTGCGCGGCTTTTCTGAATCTGTGAAAGAGGCATGGTTGAAACAGGGGGTTGGAATGATTGACGTGTACTCGGGCGCGATAGCGACCGGAATGTCCTCCCAAAGACCAGATGCCGATGACCTTATTGACCCGCAAGAGCTTGCCGAATTTCTTGTCGGGCTGTGCGCGACGAAAAGCTTTTTCGTAAGAGAATTGAACGTGCAAAGGACCAAGAAGATGAACCAGGGACCAGTAAAGTAATCCATAAATCTATACCCGTGAAAGCCGCCGTATTAGAGAAAATAAACGCCCCCCTTACCGTCGCGGATGTCGAGCTTGGCGAATTGTCACTTGGCCAGGTACTCGTAAGGATACTCGTGAGCGGTATTTGCGGCGCACAGTTACAAGAAATTGCAGGCAATAAAAATAACGCGAAATTTGTTCCTCATCTATTGGGCCACGAGGGGTGCGGTATTGTGGAAGATGTCGGCGCAGGCGTCACGAAAGTGAAAAAGGGCGACAAGGTGGTTATGCACTGGCGCAAGGGTGACGGCATTGAGGCCGACTTCCCCACTTATGTGTTTAAAGGGAAAACGATGCGAAGCGGAAAGGTTACGACTTTCAGCGAGTACTCAATCGTATCGGAAAATCGTATCACTCCAGTACCACACGAGATATCGAATGATTTTTGCGCTCTCCTTGGGTGCGGCCTTTCCACGGCGCTCGGCACTATCGCAAATGAAGCACAGGTGCGGCGCGGCGAAAGCGTCATGATCATCGGCCTTGGCGGTCTTGGCACTTGTCTCATGAAGGCTGCGCGTTTCGCTTACGCGAGTCCAATAATCGGTGTCGATATATACGACAACAAAAAAGATATGGTTAAATCGCTCCATGGCGACCTGTTCGTGAACAGCGCAAAGGAAAATATTCTGGAGACTATGCAACGCGAGCTCGGCATAAAAGATGTTGATGTCGTCGTCGAGACGTCCGGAAATGCGCGAAGTATCGCAGACACCATTCCGCTTCTCGGCGAGGGCGGTCGCTATATTCTCGTCGGCCAGCCCAAGCCCGGAGAGAGCGTAGAAATCAAGACCGCGAGTCATCTCTTCGGCGGCACCGAAGGTAAGACCATAAAAGCGACCCAGGGCGGAAGATTTTCGCCGAGCAAAGACATCCCGCGCTATGTAAAACTGTATCAAGCGGGATTATTGGATATTGACAATCTTATTACGCACCGCACGACGCTAAATGATATAAATAGTGCCATAGAGCTGATGCGAGGCGGCAAGGCGAATCGCATTATTATCGACCTATGACTTCACTCCTCCAAGCCTATAAAAAGATGTTCCTAATACGCACGGCGGAACAGGAGTTAGCCGCCCTGTATATTCGGGACAAGATTATGTGCATGGTTCATTTTTACGTCGGCCAAGAAGCCGTTGCCGTCGGCGTTTGCGATGCGCTTAATAAAGAAGATAAGGTCCTTAGTAATCATCGGAATCACGGCCATTACTTGGCGAAGGGCGGTGATCTGAAAAAAATGATCTCTGAGATGTTAGGGAAAGAGAACGGTTTTTCTCATGGCAAGGGTGGTTCTATGCATATGATAGACAAGTCGGTGAATTTCGTTGGGTCGACTTCTATTTTAGGAAGCGTTGTGCCGCTGGCGTGCGGCACCGCTTTTGAGCAGAAGTATCACAGTAAACATGATGTCACGGTGGCTTTTTTGGGCGATGGAGCTTTTGAGGAAGGGGTTGTTTACGAGACGCTCAATCTCGCTGCGCTGTTTAAATTGCCGTTGCTATTAGTGGTTGAAAATAATTTATTCGCGATTAACTCGAAAATAAAAGACAGAAGATCGGATGCGTATGACGCCAAAAAGATAGTGACCGGATTTGGAGTCGGATATGTAAAGGCGGACGGCAATGACTATCAAGATGTTTTTGGAAAAGCGACAAAGCTCGTTGCGGAGGTGCGAAGCGGGAGGCCGTCCGTCCTTGAATGCATGACGTATAGGCACATGGCTCACAGTACGCCTCTCTTTGAAGAAGGATACCGGGAGGAAGATGTTTTAGAGAAAAGGCAAAAAGAGGATTCGGTAAAAAGGATGCGACAGGTGCTTGTTGACGGCGGTGTTTCGGAAAAGGAGATAATTGCCATTGAAGAAGATATCAAAAAAACCGTTTCTGAGAGCATTGCCTTTGCCATAAATTCCGATTACCCCCCAAAAGAAAGCCTTTATACCGACCTATATGCCCAGTAGTAGAACTGCGACGCCTTCGGCGAATTTATTGACCACGTAACTCAATAAAGTTTAAATTAACCACTAATCAACTTCTTACAAATAACTATGAAAATCAATAATCGCAGTTTCACTACTGGGTATGCCTCCTAGAATCATAAAATATACCGAGGCCATTAAGGAGGCCACGGATCAGATGATGGAGATCGACAAGGATGTTTTTGTTGTCGGTCTCGGCGTTACAGACAAGAATGGCGCAGACGGCACTACGGCTGGCTTGAAGCTGAAATATCCAAATAGAGTTTTCGATGTGCCGTTGTCGGAAGGCGCCTTTACCGGCATGGCCGTTGGAGCAGCCATCAACGGGCTAAAGCCCATAGTCCACCACGGTAGAGTGGAATTCAGTTTATTTGCCGCCGACCAGATATTTACGCAGGCGGCAAAATGGAATTATATGTTCGGCGGAAATAATGGCGTGCCGATCGTTTTCAGGATCATTGTTGGCAGGCAGTGGGGTAATGGACCCCAGCATGCTCAGGCGCTCTACGCGCTCTTCGGGAATGTGCCTGGTCTTAAGGTGGTGATACCCTCAACGCCGCGCATGGCGAAAGGGCTTCTTGTTTCTGCGCTGCGGGACAAAAACCCCGTCGTTATTCTTGAGCCTCGCTGGCTTTTACAATTAAAGCAGGATGTCCCGGCCGAAATCTATGGTGAACCCCTCGACAAGGCAGTGGTTGTAAAGGAAGGCAAGGATATCACAGTAGTTTCCTACGGGGACGGCCTCATTTCCGCTCTAGAGGCGGTTTCGCTGATTAATGATCGGGTATCCGTTGAATTGATCGACCTTGTTTCCATCAATCCGATCGATTACGAAGCGGTTTTTTCCTCGGTACGAAAAACGGGACGACTTTTATGCGTAGACATCACGAACGATGCATTTAATGTCGGCTCCGAAGTCATTTCTAAAGTCGCGCAGCAACACTTGCTTCGCCTCGCCGATCATCCGGCGTCACTCTCTTGTCCGAACGTCCCTTGTCCGACCTCGGCCGCGTTGACTGAATTTTATTATCCGACAAAGGTGGATATCGCGAATGCGGTGTTGCGCGCCATGCATAAGGCCACCATTACCCACAAATTGACGTTTGAAGAATTGCATTTTGCGCCGACCCTTACTATCCCGTAAACAAAAAGTACTTATCGTAGGCGAGAGCCGCCGCGATGTATTCGTGTATGCCGACACCGAACGGTTCCGATGGTTATCGCCCCTAATTGTTTCCTGATGCCCTTCATTGTGGTTTACAGATAAAATCTTCGTCGCTACTATCATGGCGAAGTTCGCAATCATAAGAAGAAATACTATTCAATAATTCTGGCAGTTCTTTCTTGTCATTTGGTTTGTGATATGCCGACATAACGATAATGGGTTTCCACTTTTTTATCGTTTCGGTCGCTCCTTGTAGAATGGGGGACTCATAACCTTCCGTATCCATTTTCAGGAAATCCATCCGCACGCCAAGAGAATCAATTGTTTTCATATCTACGGGGATTCCTTCTTTCCCGATATGATTCCCCGCGCCTTGATTAGGCGTGATGACCAATGATGCCGTGCCCGTCCTATCTCCCAAGGCACAGTTAAAAACCCTGATGTTCGGATAGTATTTTGTATTTTCTCTCAATGCTGCAAATGTTTCCGGCGCTGGTTCAAAAGCATAGATAGTGGCGTCCGGATGATTTACCGCCGCAAAGATGGAGAAAATACCTACATTTGCTCCGGCATCAATGACACTGGCATTGTCGGGTATCAATTCAACATGGTACTGATTTTTTTCGATTATCTGTTCAGTCAGCACAACATAGAGCGTCATTTCTCCCGCTAGAACATGAAAAGGATGTCCGAATAATTTTACCCAAGCGTCCTTTTTTGACCTCATGCCGTGCAGAAGCATCATATTCAGCGCCTGAGGAAGCGAGATTGTTCCGCGAAAAAAGGACTTCCAAACGTCTATTCTGAATGTAATTGATTTCAAACCAATTGTTATATTATCAATTGTCATCTTCGCGCTGTTTTTTATTTCTATATTAGCATATTCCGCCTTGAATGGAATCAGGGAAATAATGAGAACCGGACCTGGAAAAAACTTGAGTTTTTATAGCTTTCCTATATAATAAATGACACATAAGTCAGGTTTTGCTTACACATGCCCGGTAGTAGAACTGCGACGCCTTCGGCAAATTACAAGCTCTGCCGCCGGACAAAAACTTCCAATCAATTACTAACTCTATTCCATAACACGATCTGCGAAAATCAATAATCGCAGTTTCACTACCGGGTATGCCAGCACAGAAATCAAAATATCAAGAAATAGTCAAAAAATTCCGCGCGATGAAAATTCTCGTCGTTGGAGATATCATGCTGGATTTATATATCCGGGGAGATGTTGAGCGGATTTCTCCCGAGGCGCCGGTGCCGGTAGTGTTCGAAAGATTGCGTGAATATTCCCTTGGAGGCGCCGGAAATGTCGCGGCGAATATCGCGGCGCTTGGCGGCCGAGTAACGCTCATGGGTAACATTGGTAATGATAGTGAGGGCAAGTTGGTTTACGGGGTTTGTCGGCGGAACGGCATTATTCCGCGCTTTGCGTATGAGCCGAAGCGTCCGACTTCCCTAAAAACAAGGGCTACGTCTGGCCACCATCAATTATTGAGGATTGATCGCGAAAAAATCGGTGCAATTTCGAAAGATACCGAAAAGAAAGTCGCGCGCCTCGTAGAGAATCTTGGCGATCAAGACCTTGTTGTCGTTTCTGATTACACCAAAGGATTTATTACGGAAGCGGTGATCAGAGCTCTTAAAAAACGATTTGGAGGGAAGAAAATCGTGGCAAATATAAAGCCAGCCTCTCACGTCGGGCTTTATAAGGGCATAAATACTCTTACCCTGAATGCAAAAGAGGGACACTCCTTCACTGGCGTAGATACGTCTACCGATAAGGGGGCAGTCGATGCTTCGCGCTTGCTTAGTAACCGGCTTGGTGCTTCTGTGGTGCTCACAAGGGGGGAACATGGGCTTACGGCGTATGACCACAAGTTTAGAAAAGCGGTTCATGTCGCGAACCACGCACTGCACGTTTTCGACGTGACGGGGGCCGGCGATACGGTTATTGCCACCCTGGCTCTTATGCTTGGCACCGGCGCGCCGCTGTTTAAGTCTGCCGAGGTGGCGAATCGTGCCGGCGGCATAGTTGTTGGTCTTCTGGGAACGGCTGTTGTCCGGCCCTCGGATTTGAAGCCCTTTCTTGACTAAAGAATGTTTCAATATGCAGTAAGCAACCTGAAGTTTTTTATAAAACGCGGGGTGGGTGCCATTCGCTCGCTTCTTTTATTTTTTAACTCGGCTTCGGTAAACACATCCGGTTACGAGGGGAGGATGCTTATTGTTAACCTGGAGGGCATGGGCGATCTTATTGTTTTCACCTCCGTCCTCAAGCATTACAAAAAAAGATTTCCCGATAGAAAAATTTTTCTGCTCATCAAGGCAGGAACGGGGATTGACGGAATATTAAGAGACAATTTTGTCGATGAGGTCATAGCGGTTCCGTACAGAAAGTTTTCTCTTAATCCCTTTTTCGGTTTTCTTTTGATAAATAAATTGCGCCGCATCGGATTTCGCACCGTCATCAACCACGATTTCAGCGCTTCGGAAATTATGGGGAAAATAATTTCCGTTGAACTTGGCGCCCCAGAGGTTGTAGGTTATAGGGGACTGAGAATAGAATTTGAAAAACCAAACAGTATCCAACAGGAAAAGCACCTGCGTCTTATAGAGAGCAGGATACTTCCCCGCTATACGAAATTAATTCCAAGTCTTAAATCGGATTGCGAAAGGGATAGTCAGCTGCCAAGTATGGCGGAATCTTACGTTGCGATTTACGAGGCGGTTACCGGTGCGAAGGAAGACGACTATACGCCGGAGTTGCCCGCCACCCGCGCGCCGGAGTGGGCGGAAAAGTCAATTCGTAAATTCGGCCTGGAAAAAAACAAGTACGTCATTCTCAATATTAACTCCAGCGTTACTTGCAAGTCCTGGCCCCCCGATCGTTTTATAAAAGCCGTGAAATTTCTGGCAGGTCAGGGATTAACGATTGCCGCCATCGGCTCAAAGAGCGAATTCGCGCGCGTAAGCAGATTCGTGGAAGACGCTGGCATACCAATAAAAAATCTTGCCGGTCAGACCTCATTCGAAGACCTTATTGCCCTTGTCCAATATTGCTTCTTGGTTTTTGCCAACGATACCTCAACGATCCATGTAGCAGTCGCGTTAAAAAAACCTTCATTAGGCGTGTCTGGAGGGGGGCAATTCGGGGTGTCCACGGGTTATGGCTACAAAGATATCACTATATGGGCCTACAAAAAAACACCATGTTACAATGACAACTGGCGTTGCAGCCGTGAGGTGCCGTATGGCATGCCCTCTCCTTGCGTTGCAGCGGTGACGCTTGAAATGGTTTTAGAAAAACTGCAGTCGCTCACCGCTTATTTACGGCAAACAGATTCTTATCCCCGCGAGAAATTCAGGATAAGATTTTAATTTTTAATTGAACACACCTTCACGGGGCAATCTCGGAATGGTTTGTGCGGGGGTTCGTGTGCGTGAAGCGCCCCCGTTCTAAAAGCGGAAAGTCGTACCAGGCAGTTCCTTTTCAAGCCGAGATTCCTGAAGTATAATCGTAATTCTATGAAAGTTGTCTACTCAGGTGTTCAGCGCGAAAGCTATGACCCGAAGAGGGGAATGAGCTTCGAATACAATAATTTTTATTTGACGCTGAAAAATATGGCCGGGATTACCGTCATCGAGCGTCCTTTTGACAGAATTTTGGAGGTAGGAAAAAAGCGTTTCAATGAAGAATTGTTGGATGTTGTCCTGCGCGAAAAACCAGATTTGTTTTTTGCGTTCATGTACACCGACGAGCTCAATACGAGCGTTTTGGCAGAGATTAAGAAAAAAACCACGAGTGTCGCGTGGTTCGCCGACGATTATTGGCGATTTTTCAATTACTCGCGGCACTGGCCGCCGTATTTCAGCAAGGTTATTACAACGTGTTCCCGCGCTGTTGATTGGTATAAGAAATCGGGATATGACAACGTCATACTTTCGCAGTGGGCGTGCAATACGGCCGTTTTCAAGCCAGTCGCGGCGGAAAAAGATATTGACGTCAGTTTCGTGGGGCAAATGAAATCCGGACGGGTAAGGGTTATAGAAGCGCTTCGCCGCGCCGGCGTAAACGTTAAGTGTTTCGGATTCGGATGGCCCAACGGAAAAATATCCCACGAAGAGATGCTCGAAGTTTTCGGCAGAAGCAAAATTTGCCTGAATCTTACGGACAGAAAAAAATTATGGGACCCTTCGATTATCGCGCGGCTTTTCTTGAAAAAATCCGTCAATCGCATCGTCCCCGATTTTCATTTTATTGATAATTTAAGGGCGTACTTGCATTTCCCGATTTTGCACACGCACGCGCGGCCGTTCGAACTTGCCGGATGCGGAGCGTTTACGATTTCCGGCCGTTCCGAAGATATCGGAAAATATTACGAGGAGAACAAAGAGATGGTTTTTTACGACGGCGTTTTGGACCTCACTGGGAAAATCAAATATTATCTGGCGCACGATGCTGAGCGCGAAAAAATCGCCGAGGCTGGTTACGAACGAACAATTCGCGAGCACACCTACGAGAAGCGTTTTAGAGAAATTTTTAAAATTATTGGCCTATGAATATGAGTAAAAGGAAGACCATCGTAATTTTGGGGGCAACCGGCATGCTCGGTAGCGCTATTTATGGCGAATTGAAAGGCCGCTATCATCTTGTGCTCGCGGTGCGTAATAGAGACAAGATAAAACTTCTAGACGGGCGTTTTGGCGGAACAGACAAGCATAAAGTCGTGGAATTTGACGCTTCGCTCCTTTACAAGGATTTTGAAACAAAAAACGGCTATCAAAGCCCTTATTTCAGGGACTTTCTCAATGAAATCGGTTTCATTGACTACATTGTGAATGCCGTTGGCGTCACCATTCCCTTTGCGCTCGAGAAGCCGGAACTCACCTTTTTTATAAACAGCGCCCTGCCGCATATTTTAGCGGAAGCGTTCGGTCCGAAGCTGATTCATATAACGACCGATTGCGCCTACAACGGCGTTGAAGGATTTCCCTATAACGAGCGCTCGCCGAAAACGCCCGTTGACATTTATGGTTTGTCGAAAAGCCTGGGAGAACCTCAGGATTGCCTTGTCCTCAGAACGTCCATTATCGGCAGGGAACTTGAAGGTTTTATGGGGCTTTTGGAATGGTTTCTGCGGCAAAAAGGCAAAACAATTATCGGCTTCGCCAACCATTTTTGGAATGGCATTACCACTAACCAATTTGCCAAAATTTGCGACCAAATTGTGACCGAGCCGGACAGATTCCCGCGGAGCGGATTTTTTCACATTTTCTCCACCACCGTTTCCAAATACGAAATGCTTTTAAAGTTCAAAGAAAGATTTAAGGTGGATTGCGAAATCAAACCGGATTATGAAAACAAGTTAAACAGAACACTCACGACTGTCTATGATTTAAACAAAAAACTCGAAATTCCGAGTTTTGACGATATGCTCCAAGAGCTTTAGCTTTGCAAAAATTCGGTTATTTAGTGTGCCAAGAGAGCACAGCAAGGGGAGAGACCGTGTTTATTTTTATATTTTGCCAAACCAAGCAAGGAAGCGGTGTTTTATAGTTAGAAAAATCATGGCCATTCCGATTTTGAATACGCCCCAGAAATTCCCGCTTTTTGAGTAGCCGCCAAGTCGTTTGGCAAAATTCACCGGTACCTCTATTGTCTTTATCTTTTTAATCATGGCCAGGTTGGTCATTTCGGCCAAAAAGTGACCGGCGGTTACCGAGAAGTAGGGTTGGATTTTTTTGAGCGCCTCCTTTTTAATCAAGCGCATGGTGCAACCCGCATCGGTTAGAGAAGGCCCGCGAAAAAGAAATTGCTGCATTTTAGCCACGGCAATGTTGCCCCAGATTATAAATAAGGCCATAAACGGCGGCATTACTCCTTCTTGGAAAAGTTCTCTTCTGGTACGGGTGCCTTTTACAAAATCGAAGTCATCGGCATAGGCCAGAAGCTTGATTATGTCTTTGGGATAGAAATTCCCATCCGCCTCGCAAAGAACAATCAAATCGCCAGACGCTTCTTTGAGGCCTCGGCGAAGGGCAGAACCATACCCCCTTTCTTTTTCTAATACGAGCTTTGCCCGCGTCTTTCTAATTTCGGCTTCTGTATTGTCTGAGGAGTTGTTGTTAACTACAACAACTTCATCTACCCACGGTTGCTTGAAGAATTCTTCGACGATGTATCGGATTGTCTCTTCTTCGTTGTAGGCTGGTATTACTACGGATACTTTTTTGCCGAGCCACATATTATTTTTGAGCAACTATCAGCATTTGCCCGGCGAAGGGCTTAAAAGGAAGGAGTAAATAAAGTTTTACCAGCCATGAATATGTGGGTAGTTTTGAGCGCATAGTATAGGGCATAAATTTTGGCTGGACAGAAATTATTTTAAAGCCGAATGCCCTAAGAAGGTCGGCGAGGCTTGTGTGCGTGAAAATTTGTTTGTGTGTGTAATCATCAAAGTAATCTTTATAAGTATACGTAAAATTGGGTTGGATTAGTATTAACTTGCCGCCATTTTTTAACACACGCTTTGTTTCGACGATGGTTTTTTCAATCTCGCTTCTCTCGAGGTGTTCTAGGAGGTTGCTCGCAAAAACCACATCGAAAAAATTGTCTTCGAAGGTTTTAAGGTTTGTGCAATCTTGTACGAAAGTTCTTACTCCCGGCGCGGCCCGCTCTTTTATGATCGGATTCTTATCTAAGGCGTATTTTTCTCCGGCTTTTATATTATTGATAAAGCTTCCGTAGCCGGCGCCCAGATCCAAAATCACAGAATCTTCGGCTATATATTTTTTCTGAAGGAATGAACACAAAACCCTCCAAACCCTGTCGCGATTTTTTAGGTCTAAATGGCTGACACAGAAGTAATTCTTGTAATAACCATCCTCCATATTTTGCCGTGGTTTTATTAGCTGGAGTAACTTAAATACCCGGCTTTATTGAGCAGGTTTTCTATTTCTTCTGTTCCAAGATGAGCGATATTGCCAGATCCATATTCTTGAGTCCTTTTAGTCATATGTTTTCTGTGTCTCGAAAAATTGTATTTCTTGGTCAAAAAGTCATAAGGGAGAATTACAAAGTAGTCAGGAAGTTCGGCCGTTCTACTTAGCTCGGTGCGCGATACTAAAACTTCGTCGATTTTCTCCCCCGGCCTGATTCCGGAATACTCTATCTTTATTTTTTTATTTTTTAACTTTGATATCATGACCCTCACTAAAGTTTCTATTTTAGCAGCAGGCATTTTTGGAACGAATATTTCTCCCCCCTCGGCTTGGGCTGCCGCCTCCACAAGTAGTCCAATCACCGGTTGAACCAACTGGAAAAAACGAGTCATATTTTTGTCGGTTACTGTTATCCTGTCCGATTCCTGAATTTGTTTGGCAAATAGGGGAATAACGCTCCCGCGTGTTCCTATGACGTTACCAGCACGAAGGCAGGCAAAGCGCGTTTTTCCTGGAAGAGAATTGGCGGCGACAAAAATTTTCTCCGAGATTGCCTTAGTCTGCCCATATAAATTTATAGGCTCGACTGCCTTGTCTGAAGATACATATATAGCCTTATCAACGTTGTTTAATAAAGCGGCTTCTACAACTGCCTTTGTTCCGACGATATTTGTTTGAATCGCTTCCCAGATATGACGCTCACAGACGGGTACATGTTTCAAGGCAGCTAAATGAAAAACTATATCTACGCCCCTCGTTGTTTCCACTAGTCTTTCTTGATCTCGTACGTCTCCTACGTAAAAATCTAGCCGCTGGTCGTTAAACGACCGCGTCATTTCAACCTGGGCATGTTCCCCTCGGCTGTAAATCCTTATTTGTTTTGGGTTTTCGGGTAAAAGCCGTCTTGTTAATTCGCGTCCCCACGAGCCCGTCCCCCCCGTGATTAAAATAGTTTTATTTTTAAAGTAAGACATTTGAGTGTTTCTGAATATTACATATAGCTGGCCACTAAGTCAAATATTCGGGGGAAGAACAACTATTTTTTAGTGGAATATATTTCAACCGTGCCAAAAGAGGCGATTTTTTTGTTGTCGTCAATCAGGGCTGCAAACCTCGCCGGGGGAACCCTGTATGCCGCGATAAAATCGGCCCTGGGCATTGTCTTGGGATTATAGAGATTGATGTCGTAGTAGGGGCGGCCATAATAATAACCGGCCGTGTCCACCGTTACTACGACGCTGTTTTTGTCGGCGGCGCTTTTCAGAAACTCACCGGCCTCTTTGAAACCGTAATTGCCGTAGTAGGCATTTAGCGAGTAGGGCTTCCTGAGATCTTTTGAGATTATCGCGCCGGAAAAGGATAGATATAAAACAAGCAGCGTGCATAGGAAAACCGCAATGGAGCGGGGCTGTTTTAGGATGGCGGCGAAAACCAGTGTCAATACTACGGTGGCAAGAAGAGCGAACCCTGCGAAGAGCGGATTAGCACGAACTCTGTCGTCGAATAGCAGTCCTCCTAGCGGCGATAGTTTCAGGATGAAGAAAGCAGCAACGATTCCACCGGCGATCAAAAATTCGGAAATATTCGACCAGTAAATTTTTAACGACTCATAATATTCCAAAAGAACATACGACAACAAAATAGTAAAAAGAACAAGCGAGGTATGAAGATAACGCGGATAACTGAAGGATGGCGCCACGATTATGAAGCAGGCGAAGATAATTGCGGCGGGCAACAGCAAAAACCCAACTTCTTTTTTGAGGAACGTTTTTCTTTTAATGAGCAGAAACAAGGAAAATATGAGCAGGGCTACGAGGGGAATCGTTATCCAGACAAAAACCACGGTGAGCAGGGCGGCTGTGGGGAATAAAGCGGCAGCGATTGGCGCCAGCGGCTTGCCCTTGAACCCGGGAAAGACGTCGTACAGTCTGGAACTCACACCTTCCGTCACGGAGGGGGCGAGTTTTATCGGTATGCCGAGCCTCGAGAGCATTGTCCCGCTTAGTTGTCCCGCCAGATTTGCGAACGGATCAATCGTTTTCTGCAATTGACCGAAGGCACCGTTGTAGAGGGCGAATATCAATATGGCAGCGATTATGGCGGCCAGAAACAGCAACAACAGGGACTTTGCCAGCTTATACTCGCGGCTGATGACGGCGAAAGCCATTATCGAGAAGTACAGCATTAGAGATAAGTCGAACCTCGCAAGAAATAAGGCCAAAGAGGCAAAGAATAAGTACCAAAATTGTTTGGAAGTGCGATTTTTTTCTGCGGCAAAAAGCGGCCAAGCCGAATAGATTATAAGAAGCGCAAAGAAAGCCACCATGCTGCCGTCAATGTCAATCTGAAGAGAATTTTGAATGGCTAGGGGATTGATTGTTATCAAAAACGCCGCGAGCAGTCCTATTTTGCCGCCAATATCGGTGTTAAAAATCCGGCGGGCAAGAAGGTAAATCAATATTATTTGTCCAAGCGAGAAAATCAGCGGTACGGACCTGCTTGCCGCCTCAGATTCGCCGTAGATTTTATAGGAGGCCCCCAGGAGCCATGGAAAAAGCGGTCCTTTCCAATAAGCCCAAGCTCCTGGGCTCTGTTCGCCAACGTAAGTCCAAGGAAAGCCGGTTTGTTCAACGCCTTGGCCGGCCCTTACCCAAGCTGCTTCTTCTGGGGCGTATTCCTTGGTAATAAAGGGAAGTCTGATTAGCAAAAACAGAAAGGCTATAAAAACAAGAGCCCATTTATAATAAGATACGCCGCCCGACGATTGTGTCGATTCCCGACTCGATTCAGACGCTAAGTTCATTGGTATCGGAGGTTTAAATCAGAAATACAGTGAATGTCCCGGCCAGAATAAGCACCATTCCCAGGATGCGGGCCGCAGTAAGCGGCTCGCCCAGGAAGAAATAAGAACTCAGGACAAGAAAAACAAGCGTAAAACCGACGAAGATAGGATACCCCCTACTCAGTGGTTCTTGGGTAAGTACGCGAAACCAAATTAGGGCGCCTACGGCAAGGAGGAAAAACGCAAGAAGTATTAGCGGCTGAAAGACGATATTAAAAATGTTTTTTAGAAGATAATCTGGTCGAAGGCTCTCTATGCCTATTTTTTTAAGCCCGGTTTTCGCCAAACTATTTGCGAGCACGGATATCAGCGACACCAGAATGATGAGTAAAAAATTTGCCGCGTTCCCAATCATATCTAAATTGTATTATTTTGGGCGTTGTCTGTCCAAGCGACAAACTTGTCGCTTCCGTTCGCAATGGATGACTTAGCCCGGAAAATATTATAATATCTTACTTGTAACTTCGGGTCGACCAATGTTTAACTTTTAAAGCATGGCCTTGGTTTTGGAGGAAAACGAAAGAGCGGTTCTGTATAATTTTGCCGTGGAAAAGCTCAGCTCTCTCGGCGTAGTCGGCAGAGTTGCCGATCTTGCCCCCGGTACTGGTGGCGGCGCATATATTATAGCGAAAAATCTGCCGCAGACTCAAGTGTTCGGCTTGGATCTTAGCGCCGAAGCGGTTAAGTCCGCAGAAAAAAGTTTTTCCCTGGCCAATCTTTTTTTTAAACTCGGCGATGTGACTGTGACGCCGTGGAATGACGGATACTTTGACGCGGTTGTCAGTTTTCATACAATCGAGCACATGGACGAAGCCAATCAGAATAAATTTCTATCGGAAATCGGTCGCATATTGAAAGCTGGAGGCGTGCTTTTGATGGCCACGCCGGATCGGGACGTGCTTGAAATCCAGGGTTTTGCCGGTGCTCAGCCGGACCACGTCAGGGAGTTGAATCAAGAGGAATTCTTGCGGACAGTTAGAAATAATGGGTTTGTTATCGATGCCATTTGTGGCCAAAGCGTCTTGAAGGGTGGCAGGTTTCCTCTACGTCGCCTGTTGAATTTTCTTAAAAAACTGGACGTATTCAATCTGAGAAAAAAAATTTCCCCAAAACTTGTAAATGTCATCGACATGAAAACCCACCCGGTTGATTTCGGCAAACCGGTCAAAAGATTGGCAGACGGAGAGAAAGCATCTACGACGGTTTTAATCTGCAGAAAGCCTTCGTAGGTTCCGCCGGTAGGATATTTTGGCAATGAAAAAAAGCGCACTAGTTTCAATTATTATCCCCTCGTATAACGCGGGAAAATACGTTCAAGGCGCGGTAGATTCGGCGCTGTCGCAAACGTATAGAAATTGCGAAGTAATCGTTGTTGATGACGGTTCTACCGATGGGACGAGTGTCCTACTGGAGCCTTATATGCGTGGGGGGAAGATTGATTATTTGTATCAGAAGAATCGAGGATTGGCTGCCGCGCGCAACGCAGGCATCAAGGCGAGCAAAGGGGAATACATTGCGCTTCTTGACGCCGACGACAGGTTTCTTTCGCACAAGATTGAATCTATGGTTTATTTTTTGTCGACACACCCGGAGTGCAGTGCCTGCTATCACGACGTCTACCATTTCCGGGAAGATAATCCGGAGAAACTCCTGAAATCCACGCATAAATATTATTCTGGGGAAGATGTGTTGCTTAATCTTGTTAGGGGCAATTACTTTATAGCCCCCTCGGCAACCGTATTTAGGAAAAAAGTTTTCGAGGAGCAGGGCTATTTTGACGAAACATTTCCCCGGTCGGAGGATTTGGAATTTATCGTTCGCATTACTTCGCACGGACTTGGGATTTGTTTCTTGCCGGAAATTCTCGGGAAAATCTGTCTTCGTCAAGCGGGAAATCTTCAGGACTTCAGAAGTCAGCCGTTAATGAAGGAAACAATTCTGAAAATTTACGAGAAGCTTTATGGCGATCTGAACGGAGAAATGCGCCGCCGCTACAAACTCAAATATTTTCTGGGTATTCACCGTCTGCGCGCGGCGGCGGCTTACTTGGGCGTGGCCGACAAGAAACACGCGAAACCGTACATTCTAAGAAGTTTTTCTCAATACCCACTCGGGTGGTTGTTGGGGTTAGTTTTGTGGTGCCCAATATCTGTGGTTCCGGCTGGCGTTTTGCGCTCCTGGATAGTCAAACACCACTCCTCGCGACTGAAATCGATGTATCCGGAGGCTACGATACCGGCCTCGGGTTAGATTTCCGGACGATTTTCTGTTAAATTATACAAATATAAAAATATGCCCAAAGGAAAGCAAGGCAATTTTTCCAATAGACTGCATCTGGGATGCGGAGAAACATATCTTGAAGGGTACGTTAATATCGATTTTCCCCAGTCGGAGCATACAATCGTGAGGATTAAGGCAGACAAATATACAGACATTCGCAAATTGGATTGTGCGGCTGGCGCCGTTGATGAGGTTCGCGCGCACCATTTCCTGGAACACTTTTCACGCGCAGAATCGCTCGCTTTGCTTATGAGATGGCGACGCTGGCTGAAGCCGGGCGGCCTTATGGTTCTTGAGACGCCGGATTTTGAGGGAATACTGCGCGATATTATTTCCATAAAAGATTTAAAAAAGAAGCTGGAACTAGAAAGGCACCTGTTCGGTTCCCAAGAGGCCAGATGGGCGGTTCACTACGACGGTTGGTTCGAAGAAAAATATCGCTTCGTGATGAATCGGTTGGGGTTGGAAGTTTTGAAAATCATAAAGTTTAAAAATAATCTGACCAGGCCCATTAATTATAAACTGCCCCTGGTTCTGGATATGATTGTAAAAGCCATACCCGACAACCTGGCCGCATCTCTGGGTATTAATGCCCTGCCCAATATTTTGTGCATCGCCCTCAAGAAAAACGCGGAAATCGACGAAGAGGCGGTGGCAAAAGAATTGTTATCACAATATTTGGTTGGCAAGGAAAAAACAAACAGCGCAATGCTCGATGTTTGGATGAGCGAGTTTAGGAGCGCTTCAAAAAACATCAACACAGAAAAGCTGGTTATATAGAAACCGCCACCGGAGATTTTGGTTTTCAACTGCGGTGATTTCGCGCGAAGACCGCCAGTTGACCAGCGGCAAACTTAGTTTTACTATTATTTTTATGATTGTTGTCAGGGCGCCAATGCGCATAGGCTTTGTCGGCGGCGGTACCGATTTGCCGGATTTTTATCATCGTTATCCCGGACAGGTTATTTCGGCTACCATAGATAAATTTGTCCACGTTGTCATAAACCGGACGCCTCTCGTCGATAAAATCTCCGCGAGATATTCCATTGCCGAAACCGTCGACAGCCCCAACGAGCTTCAACACACGCGGATAAAAGCGGCATTGCTGGACTTGGGCATAGACAAGGGCTTGGAAATTGCCTCATTCGCAACCTTGCCGGTGAAAACGGGCCTGGGGTCTTCTTCGAGTTTTTCCGTGGCCCTGATGAAGGCGCTCAATGCTTACCTCGGGAAGAAGCTGGATAAATACGAGGCGGCCGAGGCCGCGGCCAGGTTGGAAATTCAGCTGGTTGGCGAGCCCATAGGCAAACAAGACCAATATGCGGCCTCTTTCGGCGGCCTCAATATGTTTAAATTCAATAAAGATGATTCCGTTGAAGTAAAGCCGATCCTTTTGGACTACAGAAAGCGGTTGGACCTCGAAAACCACATCCTGCTTTTTTTCACCGGCATAACAAGGGCCGCTTCCAGTGTTTTGACGGAACAAAAATCCAACATAGACAAGAAATTTCAAACACTGAAAGAAATGGCGGATTCGATTCCGGAGTTTTCCGCTATGTTGTTGGAGGGCGATTTTAGGAGTTTGGGAGAAATGCTGCACGACGGATGGCTTAAAAAGAAAACGCTGGCTTCCAATGTTTCCAATCAGACAATCGACAAATTGTACGATGCCGGTATGAGGAGCGGCGCTTGGGGTGGTAAAGTCACAGGAGCGGGCGGAGGGGGTTGCGTGATGTTTATATCTCCGGTTGAGAAGAAGGCCGCCGTTCGCGATGCTGTCGCCAGGGCGGCGAAAGAGCACGATCTTAAAGAATTCAAAGAAATACCGATACACTTTGTGCAGTCTGGGGCGGAAATTCTCTACAACGGGGACCAATTGCCGACCACGCTGGCTTAATGGGAAAAAATGGAGAACTACATCAGAAACTTTTCATCCAAAGTTGAATCCGCCCTCAAAAACCTGCCTCACGAGGAAATTGCCAAGGCGTTGAATATTTTGCAGGCCGTTTATGAACGTGATGGCCGTGTTTATGTTTTCGGAAACGGCGGTTCTCTGGCCCTGGCAACGCACTGGGTCTCCGATTTCAATAAGACGGTTTTCGGACACAGCGAAGGCCTGGAAAGCCGCACCAAGAGATTCCAGGCGATAAGAGTGCCAACCACAGAGGAAGAATTGACGGCTTGGGCAAACGACGTTGGTTACGACATGGTCTTTGCCGGACCCCTGCAGAACTATCTGCAAGATGCCGACGTAGTAATAGCGATTTCCAGCTCCGGAAATTCACCCAACGTTATCAAGGCGGTGGAATTGGCCAAGGCGAGGAAGGTGGCGATTATCGGAATATCGGGATTTGACGGCGGCAAATTAAACGAACTGGCCGACGCCAAAATCTTGGTAAAAACCGAAAAAGGTCAGTATGGAATTGTTGAAGGTGTGCACGGCGTTATTCTGCATCTGATGACGGAGTATTTCAAAGATTATTTTGACCACCTGGCTGATGGCGGAGGTGGCAATTGATGGGCAATAAAATCACTCAAGCGGTTATCTTGTCGGCTGGCCTCGGCACGCGTTTGAGGCCGATTACGGATAACATTCCCAAAGTTATGGTGCCGCTGGGGGGTAAGCCACTTTTGGAGCACCATATTTTGCAGTTTAAAAAAAATGGCGTCAACGAATTTTTCATCAATCTGCACCATCTGCCGGAGGTTATTAAAAGCTACTCAGGAGATGGCTCCAAGTGGGGCGTAAAAATTGCCTATTCTTACGAGATGGAGATTCTGGGTACGGCTGGCGGCGTCAAACAATTTGAAAGCAAGCTCGGCGACAATTTTTTTGTCATTTACGGCGATATGTTCAGTCTGATTGATTATTCTAAAATGTCCAGAAGTTTTTTTGGCAAAAAAGAGGCAATCGGCATGATGATTGTCGGCAGAAATGACCATCCCCAGGATTCTGACCTTGCCGAGGTTGACGACGACCTGCGGTTTCTCAAGATCCACACAAAACCGCACGAATACGAAAAATTGCCGGAAAATTTCAGGACAATGGACGCCGTATTTGTCTTAAGCAAAAAGATTCTGAATTATATTCCCGTGGGCGAGCCCTACGACCTTGACCACAAGCTTTTGCCGGAAGTCGTGGCGCGCGGCGAGAAGTTTTACGGCTACGAAACCAGCGATTATCTCTACGATATCGGTACGATGGAGAGGTATAAAGAAGTTGAATCTTACATCTCGAGACTTAAATTTTGATCGTTATATTTTTTATTGCTATTTTTTAGATGATGACAAGACCAAAAGTCAGCATCGTTATGCCAACATGGAATCGGGCTCATCTGCTCGGCCGGGCGATTGAGTCCGTTCGCACGCAGAGTTTTAAAGATTGGGAACTGATTATTACCGACGACGGCTCCACCGACAATACGCCGCAAGTTGTCGAGGCGTGGAAGAAAAGAGCCCTGCCTGCCGGCAGGCAGGCGCGTATCGTTTATGTGCGTAGCGAAATCAACCAGGGGCCGTCGAGGAATTACAATCAGGGATTTCGTTTAGCGAAAGGCGAATACGTTGCCGTACACGACGACGATGACTTATGGTGCGACCCGCGTAAATTGGAAAAACAAGTGACGTTTTTGGATAAAAATCGTGAGTATGTTGCCTGCGGTGGCGGCGTGATCGTGAGAGACAAAAGCGGCAGGGAATTATACAGATTTCTGAAGCCAGAAACAGATGGCCAAATCCGCGCACACATGCTTTTTTCTAACCCGATGGCCAACAGCACAACGGTTTTTAGGAAAACGGTCGGTGAGGCGGTCGGCTGGTATGATGACAGTATTAGATATAACAGCGATCGGGATTTCTGGCTCAAACTTGGCCTGCGCGGCAAACTCTACAATTTCCCTGAATACTTTGGATATTACACGATGAGCGGAGAGAATATCTCCATGGTCAAGATGCGCGAGCATTTCAAAATAGCGCTTATGGTTATGAAGCGATACAGAAAAGACTATCCGCATTACTTGCCGGCACTAATATTCAACTGGGTGCAGTACCTGTATTCTTTTGTGCCCTCATTTATTGAGCGCCCGATACACTACTTGGCCGCTCGCCTGAAGCGTCTCCTTGTAAAATAGTGCGAACCTCCTCTATTATCGGCTCTTTTAACGCCGCCAGCGCCGCGAAGTAGAAAAGAATTGCGGCCGCGACAGCCAAAACGACATGGACGCCGATGGCCGATAGTCCCCAAACCAAGAGCGACATCAATGCGGAAGCCAGTACGATCTTTTTGAGGTTTTTAAGGGCGGTAAAATGGTTGATTTTTTCCATGGTCCGCCAAAGATAGACGTTGCTTATGATCTGTGCGATGAGGGTTGCCAGTGACGATCCGGCAATTCCGAACTTGGGAATTAAAAGCAGGTCCAAGACGACATTCAGGGTTCCCGCGATGCCGCTGTATATAATCAAGACCTTCTGGTGATTGTAGGCAAATGCGGCGCTTGCAAGAAGCGTTGCGGGAAAGTCCACAATCATCGTGAACATGAGAATTTGAAACGCCAAAGTCGCCGGAAGGTAGCTGCTGCCGAAAACAAAAGATATTATTTTTGGTCCCAAAATCACAGCCCCGAGGGCCAAAGGAATAGCGACGGCAAATAATACGCTTAGGGCCTTTTCCAGCATAATGCGGAATTTGTTGTTGTCGTTGCCGGCGAAGCGTGAAAGCGCCGGCAGGACGCTTGTGGCGAGCAGTGCCGGCAGTATATACATGAACTGGACAATTCTAAGGGACGCGGAATAAAGCCCGACGTCTTCCGCAGACCGCAGCCAGCCGATAATCAGAATGTCCATATTGGTGAGAAGCAAGCCGAGTACGCCGGCAACCGCAAATGGCCAAGCCGCGATAAGCACAAGGCGGACTATTTTTTTTGAAAAATTAGAGAAAAGGCCGGCGAGCTTGTTTCTTAGGATTATTAGCGTTGCCATTGCGCCAACGCCGGAACCGGCGGCGTAGGCGTATGTAAACGATTTCACGTTTCCAGCCATACCAAGGAAAACGAATCCGAATGTTACGATCGCCACGTTGGTTAAGAGAAATATTCCCGCCTCCAACTCCATTTTCTCAAAAGCGCGGATCAACGACGATCCGAATTCGCGTACGCTGTCGAAGGCCATAATGAAAACAGCTATGGGAAGTATTGCTTTGACTTCGATGTTGTTTGTAAGATGTGGGCCGACCACCAAGACCACAAAAATTCCCAGTGCCAGCAGGATCAACTTCATGATGAAGGATGTGGAGAGGACTTGCTGGTGCTCCTCGACGCCGATTCTTTTCGCCACCTCGCGCGTCATTATGGAATTTATACCCATATCGATAAAAATGGCGAGTACGGCTATAAGGGATATGGCGTATGAAAAAACTCCCCAGCTCGAAGCGCCGAGAACTCTGGCCGCGTATATGACAATAACCGCCCGGAGAAGCCGTCCGCCCACGTTGCCCACGCTGAGCCAAAAAGTGTTTTTGGCGACGGTTTGGCGGGTTGATGCGTTTTTAAACAGGAGCGACGTGATTTTTCGCCACATTTGATGTTTAATATAATTACATTTCCACCAGAGACGATCTACCCACATAGATTATAACTAAAAAACCACAAAACCATGAGCGCAAAGAAAGCCAAAAAAAAAGAGAAAGTCGTTGTTGCGGTCAGCGGGGGATTCGATCCTGTGCATGTCGGGCACGTACGTTTGTTTCAGCAAGCGCGGGCGTTGGGCGACGAACTCGTCGTTATTTTGAATAACGACAACTGGCTAAAGAAAAAGAAGGGTTACACCTTTATGCCAGAAAAAGAGAGAAAGGAAATTATAAGCGCCTTAGCCGGAGTAGACCGCGTGCTCACAACAAAACACCCACGGAACCCCAAAGACATGAGCGTTTGCGGGGAGCTTATGCGTTTAAAGCCGAATATCTTCGCTAACGGCGGGGATCGGAAGCTGGAAAATATCCCGGAAGTTGCGATTTGCAGAAAAATCGGATGCAAAATGGTTTTTAACGTGGGTCGTGGAGGCAAGATTCAGTCGAGTTCATGGCTGATCGCAAAATACGAAAAGTTGGCACGCATGAAGAGTGGCACAGCAAAAACTGGGCGCTAAAGGCTTGCCAGGGTGTTTTTTATTCCTTCACCGAGCTTGATTCTCGGCTTCCAGCGAAGTATTTTTTCTGCCTTTTTTGCATCGATGGAAATCCTGTAAACCTCGCCTTTGCGGTAAGGAGCATAATGGGGTTTTTCCTTGAAATTGGTCTCGTGCGCGACGGCGTCAAAAATCATTTGATCGGTTATTTTTTTGCCCCAGCCAAGATTCAGGATTTCATCAGTTCCCTTGCGCAGGGCCGTGAGGTTTGCCCTTACGACATCGCCGACGTAAGCGTAATCGCGGGCTTTTGTGCCGTCGCCGAAGATCGTTGGTTTAATGCCGAGTTTCATCAGGCCGCCGAAAATGGCCACCACGCCGGCCTCCCCTTTGGAATTTTGACGCGGCCCGTAGACGTTGGGGTAGCGAAATATAAGATATTTGAATCCATACTGATTTGCGGAGAATTTTATAAGTTCTTCTCCTAAAAATTTCGAAAGACCGTACGGTGAAAGGGGTTTAATCGGCGTTTTCTCATCGGCGGGAATTTTTTTTGGTTCTCCGTAGATGGCGCCGCCCGTTGAGGAGAAAATGAATTTTTTGTTTTTTCCGCGGCCGTATTTGCCGAAAGCCAGAAGAATATTGGCGGTTCCCAGCACGTTTGTTTCGTAGGTGGGAATGGGGTTTCTCAAGGATTTGGCGACCTCGGCAATTGCGGCATGGTGGTTTACGATTTCTGGACGCTCGCTTCCGAATATCTTTTCCATGGTTTTTAGGTTGCGAATGTCCGCTTTATAAAATTTGGCCTTGGGATTTACATTTTTGCGGAAACCGGTTAGGAGATTATCGACAACAACAACCCTATGACCGGCTTTAATATAGGCATCGGTTACGTGCGATGCTATGAATCCAGCGCCGCCAGTGATTAAAATTCTCATTTCGGGTTGATGAAAAAAGATTTTATGGTTTTTAAAATTATCGCCATGTCGAGGATTATTGAGCGATTTTTAATGTAGTATATGTCGTACTGTAATTTTTCTTTGACGTCGTCGGGCGTCAAATCTTTGCGATAGTTGATTTGAGCCCAACCGGTAACGCCGGGTTTTATGAGTAGACGAACCTCATAATAAGGAATTTGTTCTTTTAATTTTTCTACGAACTCCGGCCTTTCTGGCCTCGGCCCCACGAAAGAAAGCTCATCTTTCATAATGTTAATGAGTTGTGGGAGTTCATCAAGGTGAGTGTGGCGGAGAAATTTGCCGAAGGTGGTTGCCCGCGCATCGTTGGGATCGGCCCAGCGCGCGCCGTCCTTCTCCGCATCTCTCCTCATCGTTCTAAATTTGTATAAAGCGAAAGAGCGCTCGTTTTTGCCGACGCGAATCTGTTTATAGATAATATTGCCGCGGGAAGTAATCTTGATGATAATCGCTATTATTATTTCAAGAGGCAGCAACGCTATTTGGAGTATCAACGCCGCCATAAATTCCCAAGCGCGTTTTAGCTGGTCATAAAATTTCTGCTGATTTATCAGGTTTTCCAGGAACCATGTCTCCTCCAGGTCGGCGATTGGCACTTTTCTCTCGACAAGCTCATAAAAATTGGTCAAATCCCTGATTTCCACTCCGCGATTCAATAGCTCGTAGAGTACGTTTGTTAACTTCGGATTGTTTTTTAGGTGGCGGGGAATAACCACGAGGTTGATTTTGTTTTTTAACGCCGTCTCTTTAAAAATCTGCGGCGCCGAATTCGCCGCGCCCTCCAAGAGGCGCGCTTTTATTTCGTAACCAAGCTGCGGATTAGAAGATATTGTTTTGAAAATCTCCTCGGTTGCACTCGTGTTGCCCATGAGCATTACCCTGTTCGGCGCCTCGCCGGATGAAAATATTTTGTTGAATAGCCGCCGCCAAATGGTTTCCACGAAAGCGAATATCACAACAAACAATACGAGGTTTGTTTTGGGGGCGATGCCGAAGAGCGGTATCAAATAGAAAAACAACATGGCAACCACGGAATTTATAAAAATCGTAAGCCACAGGGTTTTGAGAAAGTCCAGGCTATTTCTGAGCCGCTTGGGTTCATAAAGGCCGGCGATGTAAAAGATGATTATCCATAAAGCGAAGATGATGAGGAACGGGAAAAAGTGGTTGTTTGCAAATTGGTTATAAAAATTTGAGCGGTAGCGAAGCAAAAGAACGGCAAACAGCCCCAAGTAGAGGGCAAAAATATCTCCCGCGAAAAGCAAGAAAATTTTGAGTTTATTTACCAGGCTCATTGAAGTTCAATTTGGTTGCTGCCGCGCCAACTACCTCGCCGAAAAACGCGCTGGCTTCTGCGTCAAGCTTTGCCGCCCCGGCTTTTATTCTGTCGGCGACATGGACGTTGGCGACGCCATGGTAGACGACGTAATAAGATAAATATCCCACGCTGCCGAGTACTAAAACCAAAATTACGATATAGGAAGCCGCTATTATCCATTCTTTTATTTTGTTTTGCGGCTTGTATTCCAGCCGACCCCCGTCGTTCCCTGTGCGTATGTCGGGAAAGTACTGGGTAAACGGTTTTTTAAAAATAACCGTCCAGAAATATTGTAGGCCGTAGCGCAGCGACATCGTGAAAGCGCCCTCTTTGGCTATGCGCCTGCCCGAAGCATACATCGGCAGCTTGAAAGTGAATTTTACCTTTCCTACCTTATGCAGGCGCCGCGACAGGTCGGCATCTTCTCCGAAACCATACTGCAAGTTATAGCCGCCGATTTTGTCCATCGCTCGGCGCCTCACTACGAAATTTCCGCCCTGGAGCATTGACGCCGCCCTGAATACATAGCGGTTGGCGATGTAGCTTATAAAACCGAGATAGTAGAACAGCCGGACTTGGAGTTTCATCATCGCTCTGGCTATGTCGTAAAAAACCATCGGCCCGCTTAGGGCGATTAATTCTTCATCTTCTCCGAATTCCCGGAGCACTTTGTTTATCCACTCCTGCGGCAAAATCGTGTCGGCGTCGACGTTGGCAATCAAGTCGCCGCTTGACGCCAAATATCCGCTATTCCTCGCTCTTGCCAAGCTCTTTCGCGGCTCGTCAACTATCTTTACGCCAGGGAAAGAACTGGCCACCTCTTTGGTTTTATCGGTGCTGGCGTTGTTTACCACTATGATTTCTACGTCATATTTTTTACCACTCGCGTGACTCAGGATGGAAGATAGACACTTTCCTATGCAGGCCTCCTCGTTGTGGGCCGGTATGACGAAGCTTAGTTTCATTTTGTTGTTATTTCCTCAATATCCCCAATAACTTGATTATAATACTGTAAACCCCGTACGCTATTCCCGCCAAGAGCGACAGGATTACGATTATTGTCGCGGCGGCGATGATTGTTTCCTTGGTTTTGTTTTGCGGTTTGTATTTGAGGGTTTTCTCCTCCGAGGAAGTTCTTATATCCAAGGCGGTGTTGCTGAGTGGTTTTTTGAAAATCACCATCCATAAGTAATTTGCGCCGTATTTTATTCCCATAGTGAACACGCCCTCTTTGGCAAGGCGTCTTCCCGAGGCATATATGGGCAAGCCGAAAGAAAATTTAACTTGCCCCACTTTTTGCATTCTTAGTGCGATATCCGAGTCTTCGCCGTAGAAATAGATATTGGTGTTGTAGCCGCCTATTTTCTCGAGCGCCGATTTTCTTACGACAAAATTTCCTCCTTGGAGCATGGATCCTCCCCTGAAGATAAAGCGATTGACACAGTAAGCAATAAAAGCAACAGGATAAAAAAGCCCCATTACTAAGAGATTTATAAAAAAGGGAAGATCGTAGTAGATGAACGGCCCCGAAAAGGCGACAAGTTTCGGATTTCGCGAGAATTCTTTCTGAACTTTTTGGATCCAGCCAGGCGTGAGCATCGTGTCCGCATCTATATTGGCAATAAGATCGCCGCTTGCCGCAAGGAAACCGGCGCGCCGCGCCCACGTTAGCCCCTTTTGGGGTTCGTTTACGATTTTTACTTCGGGATATTTTTTCACGACCTCCGCCGTTTTGTCAGTTGAGGCATTGTCAACAACGATAATCTCCGAACCAACCCGCGCGCTCTTCAATTCTTTAAAAACCGAATCAAGGCATCGCCCGATACAAACTTCCTCGTTGTGGGCCGGTATGACGAAACTTATTTTCATTTTTTGTCGCCGTAGTTCTTGATTGTGTGCGCGTAAATTTCTTCCCACTCTCTGGTTATGCTCTTGATTGAAAATTTATTGGCAAACCGCCTCGCTCCCTCCGAAAGTCTTTTCCTTTTCTCCGGATTACGGAATAAGGAAATAACGTTTCTAGCGAGCATTCGTTCATTGCCCGGCTCTGTAAGCACTCCGTTCTTTGGGTTTATATATTCCGGCAGAGCACGGGCCTTGACGCCGATTATCGGCAAACCGGATGCCATAGCTTGCATCATCACCATACTTTGCGTGTCCGAAGTGCTCGTGATCACGAAAATTTTCGACGCGTTGTATACTTCAGCCAGAACGGGCTTCTCGAGAAAACCCATGAATTTTACGGAAGAGGCGACGTCGGTATCCTCCGCAAGTTTTTTTAGCTTCTTTTCTGCCGCTCCGCGCCCGGCAATGAATAGTTCTATCTGCGGGATTTTTTTCTTGATAAGGGGCATGGCTCTTATTATTACGTCGATATTTCTTTCGTCTGCCAGGCGTCCGGCGTGGATAATGGCGTATTCGCCGAAATTGAACTTTTTACGCAGCCAGTTTTTGTTCGGCAGCGGAGAGAAAGTTTCGGTGTCGATTGGATTCGAAATTACGTGAGCTTCTCCTTTAAAACCGAAAAATCTCATCTCGTCGATTACCGAGTGGGACGGCGCCGTTGTCAGATTGCAGCGCGAATAGTACCAATTCACATATTTGATTATCATGCTGTCTAACCACCTCGACCTTATCGGCGCGTACCTCAAAAATTCCTTTATGGCGGTGTGATTGGTGCCAATAAGCGGGATTTTAAGGATTCTGGAGGCGACGAGCGCCTCAAGGCCGACGCCGAAGAATAGTTGCGTATGTATTACATCCGGCTTGAACTTCTTGACGGTCAAATAGCGCAGTCCAAGGGGTATGACGGCCCGCCCCTGGCCGGTTCCGGCGCCAAAATGGAGGGAAGAAAACCTCGTGATTTTTATGTTTTTGCCAAGCTCAATTTCGCCGTAGGGAAGATTCGCTAATTTATAGTCGTTTTCGGAATATTTGGGAACGTAGAAATTTATAAAATGGCCTCGCTCCGCGAGCTCTTTGGCCAGCGCAATAATCGAATCGGAAATGCCGGAGAGTTCCGGCTGAAAGTTGTCAGAAAAAATTGCAATACGCACATATTAATGATAGCTTAAAATTAATGAGATTTGAAAAACCGGCATTGGGCGTCAAAAGCCTGGAGGGCGAAAGCGGAGAGAAGGATTGGACGTACGATAAGCTTCAAAAAGCCTTAAGGTTTTTTATTGGAAAAGTTTGGGGTGAAAAATTTAAGGTTGAGGGCGGGGAGAACATTCCTAAAAAGGAGGCAGCCATTATTGCGGTAAATCATTCTTCCCACCTTGACCCGGAGTTTTTAATGGCGGCCATTGACAGGCCGATCCATTTTGTGGGTTTGCAGGACGAAGAATTCAGCCCGTTTTATGTCAAAATTTTTTATAAACTGGCCGGCGTCATAAGCGTAAGCAGAAATTTGTTCAAAGAAGGCGGGAGGGATTTTGTGAAAAACATTCAGGAGGTTGTAAAAAACGGCGAACTTATCGCTATATTTCCGGAGGGTATGTTGGAAGATAAAAAGAACAAGGGCGATGTGGTTGGGTTTAAATCCGGCGTTTTTTCCATCGCCAAGAAATACGGCTTAAATGTTATTCCGGTTTATCTGTCCGGCACCGACAAAGTCAGGCCGGATTCCAAGGCAAGGATTCTTCAAAAAATTAATATTGAACCCGTAGAGGTTAAAATTGGCCAGGCGTTAAATCCGGACGGGTTGAGCGGCGCCGAAGATATTAGAAAGGCGATTATAGATTTGGCCAGGAAAAAAGATGAGGGAGTTGTTGAATCGGAAGAATAAACCGCGCTTTTAAACCTTCTCGATTTTTTCCGCCAACTTTTTGCCGTATTTTTTGCGCAGATAGGAAAGGAGAACGAAGACAGCCAGCGAGGCGAAAATGAAGTACCCGCCGTAGTCAAGGTAGCGAATGATATTTTGGTACGCGGCTCCGAAATAATAGCCGACGATTAAATAAAAAAGGGAACTCGGCACCGTCACTACGAGGCTCCAAATCGTGTAGGCCCTGAGGGGTACTTTGGATATGCCGGCGACGATAAGTCCGGGGGTGGCGAGAATGGGCACGAGTTTTACGGCGGTGAGCGTTTTGCCGACGTTTTTGTGGTAAAGGTCTTCGAGTTTTCGAACTCGTTCAGGTGTGATTTTTAAAAAGCGGCCGTACTTATTGATTACCCCCTCTCGCCCCCAGAACCCGAGTGCGTAATATATGACGTCAGGAACCAAGTTTCCCAAAACGGAAAGCGTGAACACAATCCAGATGTTGAAGTAGCCAAGCGCAGCCGCGAATGCTCCGGCTGCGGTCGCTACCGGCCCCTCTACAAGCATAGCCAGAAACATCAAAGAGTAGCCGTTGGCCAGAGCCCACTGAAAAATCCAGGAGGTGTCAAGAATGTTCACGTAATAATCTTAACCCAGCGTGGGCTGCTTATCTACTGTATTTGCGGTTTTTGTGTCCGGCGTCCGGCGGCGGACGCAAAAGTGTGTATAATTGAAATAAATGGGGCGTTTATTCGTTGAACATCGGGGTTTTTGGAGCCACCGGAATAAGATATCCCTTTACCTCGGAATATTGCTTCTAATTTTGAGTTTGGTGGTGCAAATAGGAGCCGGACGCTACTCATCAAGGAGCGCGATATCCGCCAATTTCGTCGGAGATCTTTTTTTGGACAACTTGCCGATCATTAATTTGGATTTTGTCATCGTTTTTTGCGCTCTGATTTTTTGGGTTGCCGCCTTCGTTTTTTTGGCTTTCAAGCCCCGCCACCTTCTTTTCGGGCTAAAAGCCATAGCCCTTTTCGTTATTTTCAGGGCATTTTTTGTCAGCCTTACCCATATAGGCATTTATCCGAAGCAGATAACGATCGGCACAGGCGACGTCGGTTATACTTTGTATAAACTTTTTACTTTCCAGGGCAACTACTTCTTTTCCGGACATACCGGCTTCCCTTTTCTTATGGCCCTGATTTTTTGGCGCAATAAATTTTGGAAAAGAATTTTTATCTTAGCCACGTTTTTTTTCGCGGCGAGCGTCATTTTGGCTCACGTTCACTATTCCATTGACGTTTTTGCCGCGCCCTTTATAACCTATGGCATATTCAAAATTACTCAAAGATTTTTTCCGCGAGATTATGCGCTTATTGCCGCCGAGCACCAGCGTAGCTTGACCCCCACACCATAACGAGCATTGTTAAAATCCGTCGCCGAAGGCGCAGATGCTCGTTTGGTGTGGGGGTTGACATAAAAATAATTTTCTTGATATACTCGCCCCAATGGCTGATGGGACAAAAAAAGAGACATCGGTTGCTGATGCCGAGGGACCTGGAAACAGCAAGAAAGATTACCTTCTGCCGGTAAGCGTTTTAATCGCCGGAATTATGATTTCCGCGTCTGTTTTGTATTCAACGGGCAATAAAAATTCACCGCCGAACGTCGCTGGAGGTACGACCGGACCCGGTGAGCTGGCGGCGCTCAACGCCCCCAATGTTTCTGGCCTTAACCTTTCGAATCGCGATGTCGTTTTGGGCGACGCAAAAGCTCCGATAACTTTTATTGGATACGGAGATTATCAATGCCCGTTCTGCGCCGGATTTTTTAGCCAGACCGAGCCGCTTTTAATAAAAGACTACGCGAACACAGGCAAGGTGAAATTTGTCTTTAGAAACTTCCAATTTTTGGGCTCCGAATCATTTGCCGCAGCCGAAGCAGCGGAGTGCGCCAAAGACCAGGGAAAATTCTGGGCCTATCACGACGCACTTTATAGCGCTGAGGAAACGGACGGCCGCGAAAATAACGGCAATCTAAACCGCGACCTATTTTTGAAATTAGCTTCGGATTTGAAGCTTGAGGGAAACGCCTTTGCCAAATGTATTGACGGCAAAAAGTACACAGAGCAAATTAAACAGGACAGTGCCGCCGCCCAATCCGTTGGCGTTGACTCCACCCCGATTAGCTTTATCAACGGGCAGAAAATACAGGGTGCCCTGCCCTACGAACAATTTAAGACAATCATTGACAATATTCTGAATAAAAAATAGACTTATTCAACTGACCAGAATTAGTTAAGGCGTCATTTTTAGCGCCGCGAAGCGGAGTTAAAGTTTTTCGCCCAAAACACTAATTAGGGTAGGGTTATAAAGGGCGAAAAATAAAAAAAATAAATCAATGGATTTTAACGATCAAGGCGGCGAGCGCGTTATGCACCAAGCCGGCGATGCCGATGGCTGCACTGGCGGCTGGGTTTGTTCAAAGTGCGGGACGGCGATCGAGAAGCTCCCATTCAAGCCGGACCCGGCGCGTTTGGGACAGCTCCTCTGCCGCGACTGCCACAAAGAAAGGATGCAATCCTTCCGAAGGTAGAATTGCAGGCCGATTTTCGATTATCCCGCTCCGACCTCTGTCGGAGCGGGATTCGTTCAAGCGGCGGCAACATTCGTTTGTTAGCAGCTCTCGGAGGCAATTTGAGGTTGGTCCCCGCCACAGCGGGGTATAGAATTGCCGACCTGCCCACCGAAGCCTCGGCGCAGGCGGGGAGGCAAAGACGTTCCGATCGCTGGAATCGGAACGATCGCGATGCTGAAAAATTGAAAACTGGGGCCTGTTAGCCCCCACACCAAACGAGCATCTGCGCCTTCGGCGACGGATTTTAACAATGCTCGTTATGGTGTGGGGGTTGACCGGGAACCGCGGCTAAAATAAAATTAAGCCATGACGGCAAACTGGACGGAACTCACACTCGGCATCTGGCTTATTGTCTCCCCCTGGCTTCTGGGCTTTTCCAGTATTTCTGTGATGAAGTGGAGCAATTTGATGGTCGGACTTTTACTGGTTTTAATCAATGTCTGGATAATTTTTGGAAAGAAACGCGCCTCGTTGCCGAGCGAGGAGCCCAAGAGTAAATAAAGTAAATTCAAAGTTTGAATACTATGCCCGGTAGTAGAACTGCGATATGATTTACATCAATTCGGAACAGTTCATTACCACCGGGCATCGTCAAAATAACAATAATATAAAATAACCTTTCAGACTGCGTTGTAAATCATCCGAATTGCAATCGCAGTTTCACTACCGGGTATGCCAAAAGTAAAAATATATACCACGCCAGCCTGCATATATTGCAAGATGGCAAAAGAATTTTTCAGAAAGAACGACGTCGATTACGAAGAATTTGACGTGGCCAGGGATTTGAAAGCCAGAGAGGAGATGGTTCAGAGATCGCACCAGCTTGGGGTGCCGGTTATAGATGTTGGAGATGAAGTAATCGTTGGTTTTGACAGGTCCGTACTCGCTAAGGCATTGGGAATTCGAGGTTAGGAAAGAGAAATACCCCATGTACGATTTAATCATCGTTGGCGGTGGTCCCGGCGGCGTTGCCGCTGGCGTATACGCCGTCGTCCCGCCCAGGCGGGACTCCCACGAACCCGAGCGTTGCCGTGAGCTCCGCAACGGGAAAACTCCCGTTTTCCCGACCCCTTTCCCGCGGCGTATAATTTTTATTAGAAGCAATGATATATGAACTAATTATCACAGGAGGAGGTCCGGGAGGAGTGGCGGCTGGTATTTACGCCGCCCGAAAAAAAATAAAAACGCTTCTCATCACCGACAGTTTTGGCGGGCAGTCTTTGGTTTCGGCGGAAATTCAAAACTGGATTGGCTTGAAGTCAGTTTCCGGTTTTGAATTGGGGAAAATGTTTGAAGAGCACCTCCGTGCGCAGGATGGCATTGAAATTATTGATGACGACCTGGTTCGTGAAGTAAAAAAATCAAAAGAAGGTTTTAGAATAACGACGCGGAATGGAAGAGTTTTTGAAACAAAATACGTCCTGATCGCGTCGGGCAGCCGGCGTAAAAAGCTTAACATTCCCGGCGAGAAGGAATTTGAGGGCAGGGGCGTCTTCTACTGTTCTATCTGCGATGCGCCGATTTTTAAAGACAAAATCGTGGCGGTTGTGGGCGGAGGGAACGCGGGACTCGAGGCAATGCGTGATTTAATTCCCTACGCCTCAAAAATTTATTTGATTATTCGCTCGGACGAGCCGAAGGGGGATCCCGTGATGCAGGATAAAATTAAAAATAATCCTAAGGTTGAAATTCTAACCCAGGCTTTGACGCAAGAGATTTTGGGCAGTCAGTTCGTGACTGGCCTGAAATACAAGGATTCGCGAAGCGGGGAGACGAAAGAACTGAAGCTCGACGGCGTCTTTATTGAGGTCGGCTCTGTGCCCAATTCCGATTTCGTAAAAGGATTGGTTGATTTGGACGAGCGCGGTGAAATTGTTGTTGACCACAAAACGCAGGAGACGTCTTGTCCGGGTATTTGGGCCGCCGGAGATGTTACCAATTTGCCATACAGGCAAAATAATATTTCGGTGGGGGACGGCATCAAGGCGCTTTTGGATATTTACGACCATCTGAGCAAGCACTGATTTAGACCTATTGAGAGTTTGACGCTACGATAACCGCGGAATACAATTTTTATATAACGATGGCTGGCGGGGGCAACGCGGGGCAGGAGCAGGTCCGCAGGTTGTTTTTTGCGGCACTTGTCTTTGTATTTGCCTTCGGCTATTTTGTAAATTTCGCCCACGCCGCCGAGCCGCCCTCAACCTCCACACTGCTTTTTTCACAGCCCGTCGGTACGGTTCTTTCTTACGGCAGCTTCTATTCCGATAACTGGTATAAGCTGGGTTCGGGATTTTCCGGCATTCTCCACACCCTTACCATGCGCGGGATGGTGGATGATGTATTGTATG